>SWCD01024507.1_pt1 | contig 192860 bp, 155 predicted proteins | sample 4693011 | NCBI WGS metagenome assembly SWCD01 (sample SAMN10267278, study PRJNA491770) | bioreactor metagenome | isolation source: DHS bioreactor inoculated with marine | place: Japan: Omine Ridge, Nankai Trough
GGCGCAATCGAGCCAGGTGAGGGGAGGCTCCGGCCCAGACCCGTTCATGTGACCGACTGCACACACGACCTCACAGCGCTCTTCGAACGCGCAATCCCCTCACCCCCGGCCCCTCTCCCACGCGGGAGAGGGGAGCATGACACTTGTTGTGCCTAGCGCGACAACGGCAGGTAGATCTTGACGACTGCCAAGGCGGCGAGACCGATCGCGAGGATGGCAACGGGCCAGAGCGCCCAGCGCTTCCTGGTATCGCTGCGGCTGGCGAGCAGGATGAGGGCCACGATGAGAAACGGCTCGTAGTACCGCTGCCAGACTTGGAAGTTGGCGGTGTGGGCGGCGGCGAAGGCGAGGATCGCCAGCACCACGAGCCCGCCCCCGTTCGTCCAGGTGCGCTTGAGCCAGAGCAAGAGGGCTGCCCCGCCCAGGGGACACAAGAACAGGAAGGCGAGCGAGCGGCCTCCGAAGATCGGCAGGCGCGCGGCGAGCTGCCAGATGACACCGCCCCAGCGTCCAGCGTCCGGATCGGGCGCTGTGGTCAGGACGGCCGCCGCCAGCAGGCCGATGCACGCACCGAGGAGAAGCGTGACCCAGTCGTCGCGCGTCGGCGAGAGGAAGCCGGTGAAGAAGAGGCTGAGACCGCCGACGAGGGCCAGGATGTAGGCGAGGGCGGCGAGGTTCCAGCCGCCTGCATGCTGGGCCGCGAAACCGGGTGGCGTGAGCCCACCCCAGAGCAGCACGAACCCCCCCACCACGATCACGGCGATCAGGCAGCCGGCGCAACCCGCCAGGAATCCCCGCAGGTCGCGCGACCAGAAGAGCAGCGCCGACACGAAGAGTGGACCGCAGAGCCAAAGATGTATCTGCCGCACCAACAGCGCCGCCGCCACCGCCAGCGACGCCAGGACCAACCAGCGCCAATCGTCGCGATCGAGGGCTGTCAGCATACCGACGAGAGCCAGGGCCACGAAGAGCAGCGCCACGTTGTCGGTGGTGATCCACGTCGCCGCCGCGATGACGTAGTTGCTCAAGCAGAGCAAGCCTGCGAGCAGCAGCGCTGACCCGATCCCCAGGCGGGGCACGACCGCCCGGTACAGCAGCAAGGGCAAGAGCAAGGCGCACGCCGCGAAGAACAGCCGAACGAGTCCGATATCGCCGGCGCGAAGCAGAACCGCGCCGAGCAAGTGATACCCCGGCGTGGTGGCGGAGTCGTAGTCGGCGAGGTTGGGCGTGGGCAACTGTTCGGCAAAGGTCTCGATCACCGGTCGATGGAAATAGACCTCGTCGTAGGATTCGCTGGGCCAGGTGCGGTCTCGCTCTGTGGCGGTGCGCCCCCATTGCAGTCCCAGGCTGGTCCCCACCAGGAGGCAAGAGAGCAGTGCGAGGAGTACGCCGCCGCCCAGGATGCTCTCTCTCTTGGCGATCGAGTCGGAGACTGCCACGCTAGTACTCCATCATGAAGGAGTTCTCCAGGAGATTGTCGAGGCCGGGCACGGAGAGCGCGACGATCGTCAGGGCCACGAAGAGAACGCAGCCAATGATGACCAGCGGATCGCCCTTGATCGCGCCCAGGGGGCTGTCGGACTGGCCGCGTTTGGCGCCTATGTACATTCGGTGCATGACCAGCATGGGGATGGGCACCATGAGCACGAAGGCCACGGAGCGATGGCCGAAGAGCCGGTCCGTCTGCGGGCTGAGGGCGTAGAGGATGTACGTCACGATTGACAAGACGCCCGAGAAACAGAGCAGCCAGGAGATGTCATCTTCCGTGTCGTAGCCGGCCGGCGACTTCCAGTCGGAGTCGTCGCGCTGGGCGGACTGGAAGTCGCACATGCGTTTGATGAAGCCCAGGTAGAGGCAGAGGAAGAAGACGCAGAGGATCAGCCACAGCGACACGCGCACGGGGACGGCCGCCCCTCCCGCCAGGGCCCGGATGACGAAGCCCGCCGAGAGGGCCATGACGTCGAGCAGCATGATGCGCTTCAAGCCGGCGTTGTAGGCGATCTGCAGGGCGATGTACATGACCAGGGTCAAGGTCAGGTGCGGCGGCGAGGGATCGATGGCGAGGCAAAGGCTGAAGGCGGTGACGGCCAGGAGCAGGGCGAAGGTGCTGGCCGCCGCCGGCGAGATCGCGCCGCTGGCGACGGGGCGATTCCGCTTGACCGGGTGCAAGCGGTCCTTCTCGGCGTCGAGGGTGTCGTTGATGGCGTAGATGGCGCTGGCGAGCAGGCTGAAGGCCACGAAGATGCCCAGGGTCCGTCCGATGGCGGCCCACTCCATCTGCCAAACCATGGTCGCAGGCGAGAATTGCCGCCACTGCCCGCTGTAGATCAGGGCGGGGATGACGAAGAAGTTCTTCGTCCAATCGCCGGGGCGGGCAAGTTTGACAAAGTCCTTGATCATGGGAGTGTGGCGCGACGCCAACGAGCCAACTGCTGCCCACATCGGTCCGAGCCGGGGGCGGGGTGAGCGGACAGGCCGGAATATAACCGCAATGTGACCTCCGGGAGACTGGCGACGAAATGCTCCCTTGCGGACCGGTCGATCGGCCGGACGCGGTCGCGTGCCCACCCTACGGCAGCTATCATGGGCGGGTTCATTCCACAATCCTGGAAGGATGTGAGCAGGATCATGGCTGAGAACGCTTCCAAGGCAACGCCGAAGAGTCGGACCATTCGTTTCAAGATCACGCGGCAGGACGGCCCGGGGCAGCCCAAGCGCGTCGAGGCCTTCGACGTCAAGGTCGACCCCGGCGCCAACGTCATCTCCTGCCTGCAGCAGATCGCGGCGACCCCCGTCACCGTGGAGGGCCAGAAGACCACGCCGGTCGTCTGGGACGCCTGCTGCCTGGAGGAGATCTGCGGCGCTTGCACCATGCTCATCAACGGCAAGGTGCGCCAGGCCTGCTCCTGCCTCATCGATGAATACGCCCCGGGCGATGGCGATGTCATCACCCTGGAGCCGATGAGCAAGTTCCCGGTCTATCGCGATCTCTTCGTGGACCGGGCTCGCCTTTTCCACAGCCTGACGCGGGTGAAGGGTTGGGTGCCCATCGATGGCACCTACGATCTGGGCGCCGGCCCCGACGCCTCGGTCGCGAACCAGGAAATGCGCTATCCGCTCAGCCAGTGCATGTCCTGCGGCTGCTGCCTGGAGGCTTGTCCGCAATTCGTCCTCGTCGAGACCGAGGCCAAGTGGGCCCACTCATTTGTGGGGGCCCACGCCATCAGCCAGACGCGCTACTTCAATGAGCACGGCACCGGCAAGGTCCTCGCCGCGGAGCGCCTCGACACGCTCACCGGCCCGGGCGGCATCAGCGACTGCGGCAACGCCCAGAATTGCGTCAAGGTCTGCCCCAAGGAGATCCCGCTCACCGAGTCGATCGGCGCCATCGGCCGGGCGGTGACGGTGCACTCCATCCGCCGCTTTTTCACCGGCAAGTAAGCCCTTCCGAGCCGAGCTCAAGCAAGGTTCAATAACCACGCGGCGCCGCTGCCCGAGGCTGCGATACCGCGCGCGTTCCGGCTGGGGGAAGGAAAGAGCGCGCCAGGCGTGGCTTCTGGTCGGCGTTGGCTCCAGACGCTGCCGCTACCATCCGATCTTCGCCGTATGCGTATGACCACCGAGACGAAGACCGACCGGGTTCTGGTGCTGCTCTGCCTGTACACCGTGGCCATGAGCACCTTTCTTCTCGCCTCGTCCTGGCTGGGGGCTCACTGGCTGCGCCTGAGCCTCGCCGGCTTGCCGCTCGGCAGTTGGCTGGGGATTATCGGCGGCTTCGTCATCGCCTGGGTCGCCGCCGGCACGCCGCGACTGCGGCTGCAAGGCAAGGCCGACTCCCCCTGGTGGATGGGATTCCTGGATCGGCTGGAACAGCGGGCCCGAGGCGCGGAACAACCGCGAACCGCGGACGGCGTCGATCCGCGCGCTGCGCGTCGAGCCCTGGCCAACCTGACGCCGGAGCGCGCCGGCGGATCGGCCGGCCTGCTCGCCAAGATGGCCCTGGGCCTCACCCCGGCAGAACCCCTGCGCATCGGCATCACCGGCATGGACTCTCTCGACACCGAGCGCGACTGGCCAGGCGACTTCGACTGCGAGGTCATCGCCATCACGCCGGAGGCCGACTTCACTTCGGACCGGGTCATGCGGACGCATCGGCTCGATGCCTGGATCCATGTCGAAGGCGCCGCCACCGAGACCGACTCCCTGGGCCAGCCCTACCTGATCCAGACCTGCGATCCGGATCACCTCATCGCCCACGTCCTGACGCCGGACCGGGTCGGCAAGCCCGCAGCCGGGACCGACTTCGGCAAGCCCCTGCCCCTCTCCCTCTCCCAGGTCTTCCCCACCCGCTGCGACAGCGGCGAGACGCTGCTCTGCGCCGTCGACCTTGAATGCTCCGGCCAGCGTGAGGCCTTGCTTGACTTCGCCTTTGCCCAGGCGGCCCTGGCGCGATCGGCCCACCGCCTGACACTCAGCGATCTCTGGTCGGGCCGGCACCCCTGGCAGTCGAACGAGATCTCCCGCATCATCGGCACGCTCCTGCACCGCGAAGGCAAGTCGGCGATTCACCTCGCCTGCGCTCGGCTCGTCGCGGCCTGGTTCGGCCAGTCCGGACACGCCGACTCGCGCGGGCCCTGGGTGCATGGCGTGCTGGAAGCGACCGGCCGTCTGCGCACCGAGGCGGGGGCTCTGCTGCAGCGCGGGGCAGCCTTTGCGGCGAATCAGCAGTTCGACGAAGCCGTCCGGGCCTTCATCGACGCCTCCCTGCGGATCCAGGCCGGTGACACCGCCCCGGACCCGGCGAACATCCCCTTCCTGCAGCACAACCTGGAAGCACACCGTCGCCACGATCCCGCCGCCATCGGCCAACTCGCCGCCAGCATCACGGCCCAACTGGCGGTGGCGGAGCGAGAGTTGCGGCGGTACGTCCGCCAGGACATCGAGGACGATCTGGCCCAGGCCCAGTGGATCACGAATCGCGAGGATGACCAGCGTTTCCTGCAGCGACTCATCGAGCGAATCCAGCAACTGCCGCAGCAGTTGCCGTTGATTCCGGCGGCCTGAGTGGCAGAAGCCAGGTGGTTGGCGAGCTCGGGCGCCTGCTGAATCTGCTCGCCCAGCCATTCCAGCCGGGCCGTTGACCCGCGCCGGGGCATCTGCAAGAATGCCCCCCCCGACGGACAGGTGGCCGAGCGGCTGAAGGCACCGGTTTGCTAAACCGGCGTAGGGCGATTCGCTCTACCGTGGGTTCGAATCCCACCCTGTCCGCTTTTCTCCTATGGCCGTTTTTGGACGGCTCCTGGCGAACCGTCGCTCCCCGCGATGGGTTCTTCGTGGGTTCCGATGGGTTCCTAGGAGGGTTCCTTGTGGGTTCCTCGCTGCCCGTGGTCCCGGTCGCTCTCAGCGTCTCGTCATCGTCCCCGAACAGCAACCCGCCCAATCGGTCGATGGCCTTGTCCCCTTCCGACTCAGCCGGGCTGACGTAGTGCCGGTAGCTGGTGTCGATGCTGGCATGACGAACGAGCGTCGTGAGCATCTTGCCAGACACCCCGAGCGAGTCGAGCGTCGTGGCGTAGCTGCCTCTCAGGCTGTGGAAGTCAAGCTGCCGCCCCTGGCTGTCGTGCCGGACAAGGTAGTCCCGGTCCTCAAGGCGACGCCGATGCTCTTTCGGGTCATCCTTGGCTGCGTCAATCCACCCCTGCCGGGCCCGCTTGGCATCCTTGCGGAGAAGCCGCGCCAGTTCGTCACGACGGGCAGGGGCGAACGCTGGGGCATCGGGTAGCTTGTGCTGAAGATGAGACTCCAGGCGAGCCGCGAGCGCTGGGGGCAGCTTGGCGACGAAAGGCTTGCCGTTCTTCGTCTGCTTGCCCGAGAGCGTGACCGTGGGCCGCTCGCTATCGAGTCGGAACGATACCCGTGTCAACGACCGAATCGCGCTATTCCGAAGGCCGGTGCTGAGAGCGAGCGAGTAGAGCAGCGCCCGCTCAGGGCCCGTCATGGTCCAGCGTAGCGCCCCACTCTTCGTCCTTCCTTGCTCCGTGGGACCGCTCGCTGTCGCTGCGATCAGCGACAACTGCTCATCGGTCGTCAGGATGTGGCGACACATTTCACGCTGGGGCATCCTGCCGAACCTGTCGGGTAGTGGGCAGCGTGAGACAAGGCCGCGCGACTCCGCCCAGCGACAGAACTGAAGGCAGGCCGCGCGGAAGTGTCGCTTCGTCATCTCAGCCAAGCCCCACGTCGCCAGCCTGCTGTTTATCGTGTCGGCGTTGAAGTCGGACACGCGGGCGAAGCCGCATTCGTCCACCACGCGACGCAGGCGAACGAGCAGCAGGTCAATAGTCCGTTCCTTGACCGGTCGCTCTGCCGTTCGCATCGACTCCGCCCAATCGTCGATGAGCGAGTCGAGCGGCTTGCGGCTGTCGAGCAGCGACGCAGGTACGACGCCCCACTCGACAAGCGTCTTTCGCTGAGAATCGTCCAGAGCATCGTTCAACCAGCGAACGAACGACGGGTCGGGTGCCTGCTCCGAAAGCTGCGCGTCCAGCAGTTTGTTCACCTTGTCCGCGAACTTCTGCGCCACGTCACGTCGGTCGCTGACGCGAAGCGTCTTGCGGTAGGAGCAGCCGACCGGCTTATACCGAACGGCATAGGCCTTGCCCGGCCTACTGGCTGGCATCTTTTGAACTCGTGCGCGTTGCATTGTGTCACCGTCCCTTTCTTCGCTTCGTCGGCATCTTGACCGCCATGCCGAGTGCTCACTGCTGGAGCAGAAACGGACAGCCCTCATCGGACAGGTGGGTAAGCCCGACGTGTAGAACTCTGCTTCCTTCCGGCTGTCCTCGTGAAGAAACTCAGGGGCGGCTCACGTGCCACAATCGTAGTCGCTCAGCAACTCCCCCAAGTCGCTCTGACCGATACAGCCGTCGCCATCCAAGTCGGCAACCGGGTCATAGTCTCCGTCGCCGTCGCAGGCTCCATAGAGAGCGAGCAGTAGACCGAGGTCCGACTGGTCGGTGTCACCATCGCCACTAATGTCGCCGTCGCACCGTGGAGCGATTGGAACTACGCATGCGAGACCGTTCCGTGGGTGTGCCAAGACTCCGTCCATCACAGTCGCTTGACCAGTCGCAGGGTCAATCTGATAGAGAACATCGGGACCACCTGCGTCGGTTCCGTACAGAAACCCGTCGTTTCCATATGTGAGACCATCCACATCATCGACGCCTGTATTGCCCACTACGGTAGTCTCACCTGTGGATAAGTCGATGGTGCATAGCCACAGACCGTTGTCACTGTTGGCTGCGTAGAGCGTCCCGTCAGGACCAAAAGCGACGCACTCTATCTGGTGAGCCCCCATGATGTCGGTCACGAACGTCGTCTCACCCGTTGATGGGTCGATGGTGTACAGGTGCTTCCCCTCGATGAGTGCGTACAAGTGCCCATCCGGATGAACGTCAAATCCACGATTCGGATACACGACGGGTTGCTGTAATGGCACGACGCTCAACACGTCGCCCGTATGTGCGTTGACGCGCATGAGAAGTTGGTTATGCCGGTCGATGAGGTAGAGTCGGTGCCCGTTTTCGAGAGCCAGCGACGTCGTGATTTCATCTGGCATGAGCGGACCTAAGTCGCCTATGTACGTCGATCGCACCGGGTCGGTCTCCACCAAATACAGCACGTTGTTCACCCCGTCCATCATGTAGAACTGGATGGCCCCGGCACCTGCTGTCGTAGCTCCGATGGCCGCAACGCTCACCGCGATTGCCCGGATGCAGTTCATCTCGTGTTCCTTCCCATCGCTGGCCGTCGCCCCTCTCGCACCGAGCCAAAGAGCCGCAGACACTACCCACTTGTTCATAGTCAAGTGTCGCCTGAATCGAGGCCGCGTCAAGCGGAAAACTGTCGCGGCCTACGAGCGCACGAGCCAAGGCCGCAAAGTGGCCCGTAGTCGTAGGGGTGCCCGAGATGCCGACCCCACCCTTACTTCCGCCTCTGGGGCGTGTCCGTGGCCGTCAGATAGGGACTGAGCAATGCCAACACAGCCGAGCGGATTCCGTCGGGCAGCGTCGGCCAAGCGTCGATGAGTCGGGCGAGATTCGGGTCTGTGGGTTCCTCAGTGGGTGCTATCGCCAACGTCGGCAGCCAATCTTCGCCGTAACCGCCGCCAGCGACGGGCCTTCCTGCCACCCCTACAGGGGGTTTGCTAAACCGGCGTAGGGCGATTCGCTCTACCGTGGGTTCGAATCCCACCCTGTCCGCTTTTTCATGCGCCGAGGTCGGGTTCCGGGAGGTCGCGGCGGCCGACGCCTTGAGCCTCGGCCACCGCTCGGAGTTGACACAGCTCGGCTCCGTCCAGGTGCAATCCCCACCGCCCCCATCAGGGCCTCCTTTCTCGCTACGATCGTGGCTCATCTTCTGCTGGATCTGGAGGTTTGAGCCATGACGATTGGTGTCGGTTTCATCGGAGCGGGCGGCATCGCGGCTGTCCACGCCGCCCATCTCAAGGAGGCGGGGCTGGGGTTCGCCACGGTCTTCGATGTCGACGCCAGGAAGGTCGAGACCTTCTGCAAGGACTTCCCGGAAGCGACGCCGGCCAAGACGCAGGAAGCGCTGCTGTCCGACCCGAAGGTGGAGGCGGTGATCATCGCCACGCCCAACAAGTTCCACGCCCCCGCTGCCATCGCCGCCCTGGAAGCGGGCAAGGATGTCCTGCTCGAGAAGCCCATGGCGATGAACGTCGCCGAGTGCGACGAAATCGTGGCAGCGGTGCGCAAGAGCGGGCGGATCCTGCAGATGGGCATGATCAATCGCTGCCTGCCCGCCACCATCTCGGCACTCACGTTCATCGAGGCGGGTCGGCTGGGGCAGATCTACCACGCCAAGGCGGCCTACTGTCGCCGGCGCGGTATCCCGGGGCTGGGCGGCTGGTTTACGACCAAGGCCCTCTCCGGCGGTGGACCGCTCATCGACATCGGCGTGCACGTCATCGATCTGGCCTGGCGGCTGTCCGGCAGGCCGACGCCGCTTCGAGCTTCCGGGGCTTGCTACGCCAAGTTCGGCTCGCCCATCGCGAAGTACACCTTCGCCGAGATGTGGGCCGGCGGGCCCTTCCCCGACGGCACCTGCGATGTCGAGGACTCGGCGACGGGCAGCATCCGTTTCGAGGGCGGCATGACGCTGCAGGTCGACGCGGTCTGGGCGGCGAACACGCCCGATGACATCATCAAGGACGGCATCCAACTCTGGGGCGATCAGGGCGGGCTCTATCTGAACCACATCACCGGCGAACTGCGCCTGATCCACGAAGACTGCGGCCATGTCGTCGAGGTTCGGCCTGACTTTGCGAAGAAGGAAGCCTGGGTGACGCAAGCCGAGCGTTTCCGCGTGGCCATCGAGACGAGAGAGCAACCGGATGCCGACGCTGAGCAGGGCCGCGCCGTGCTGGCCATGCTGGAGGCGCTGTATCGCTCTTCGGAACTCGAGCGCGAAGTCGAGATCGACTGACTCATACCAGACACGAAAGGTGCAACGATGAGCGAAGGGCAAGGAATGGGCAGTCGGCTGGGCGTGTGCAGTTGGTCGCTGCAGGCACAGACGCCGGCGCAGCTCATCGAACGTGTGAAGCGGTGCGAGGTGGACCTCGTGTCGCTGCACCTGGATCCGCTGCACGGGCAGTCGGACGTCTGGGGCGCGGCGATCGGGGCATTGCAGCAGGCCGGCATCCGCGTCGGTTCGGGCATGTGGGCCTGCGCCGGCGAGGACTACTCGACGCTCGAGACGATCAAGCTGACCGGGGGCATCCGCCCCGACGCGACCTGGCCGGAGAACGAAGCGGCGATTCGCGCCAACGCCAGGATTGCCCAGGAGCACGGCATTCGGGTCATCACCTTCCACGCCGGCTTCCTGCCACATGAAGCGGGCGACCCCGTACGGCTGGCGATGATCGAGCGCTTGCGCTTCGTGGCGGACCTGCTCGCGGAACACGAGATCGAGATCGGCCTGGAGACCGGCCAGGAGACGGCGGCGACGCTCATCGAGGTGCTCCGGGAAGTCGATCGGCCCAACCTCGGCGTCAACTTCGACCCGGCCAACATGCTGCTCTACGGCATGGGTGATCCGATCGACGCTCTGCGTCAGTTGCGGCCCTACCTGCGGCAGGTTCACATCAAGGATGCCACCCGCAGCCAGACGCCCGGCGAATGGGGCGCGGAGGTCACGGTCGGCACGGGCGAGGTCGATTGGGAGGCATTCGTAGCGCTGCTGCAGGAGACCGGCTACGAAGGCGACCTGATGATCGAGCGCGAGGCTGGCGATTCACGCGTCGAGGACATCCGCGAAGCCCGGCGGGTGATTGGCGAGATAGTGTGAGACGTGACCCCAGAGCGCTCCGCTGCGCGTCGCGGCTAAACGTGGCAAGGCAACAATGATCCGAGACAGCCATGGATGATCTCTTGAAGTTGGTTCAGCCCTGGCAGATGGGGCCGACGACGACGCTGGCGACGACGCGGATCTTCTCGCTCAAAGAGCGGCACGGGAAGTCGCCGACCACGGTGGGCAAGGAAGGTGAGTTCGTCTTCCTGGATTCGGTGGATTGGGTGAATGTCATCGCCCTGACGCCGGACGAGCAGGTGGTGATGATCGAGCAGTTCCGCCACGGGCTGCAGGAGGTGACGCTGGAGGTGCCGGGCGGCATGGTCGACGCCGGCGAAAGCCCGGCGGAGGCGTCCCTTCGGGAACTGGCGGAAGAGACGGGCTACGTCGGCGAATTCTGCGAGATCATCGGCTCGGTGTCGCCCAACCCCGCCATCCAGAACAACCGTTGTCACACGGGGTTGGTTCGGGACGTGACGCTTGGCGCGCCGGTGGAGTTCGATTCACACGAGGAAATCGCGGTGCGGCTGGTACCGCTCGCGGAGATCCCCGATCTCATTCGCCGCGGTGTGATCCATCACGCGCTCGTCATGTGCGCGTTTCATCACCACGAACTGCTTGAGAAGACACGCGGGGACTGAAGTCCCCGCGCCCTCAGTCCCTTGGTCCCTTCTCCCTTAGTCCCTTCCTCACTGCGTCTGCGTATCGGGCGCCGGATACTCGGGCTCTTCGCCATTGAGCACGCGCCAGATGTCGCGCACGACCCAACTCATGTTGAGCAGGGCCGTCGAGGTGCGGGCGGCGACGTGCGGATACAGGTAGGCGTTGGGCAGGCCCAAGTAGGGATAGTCCGCGCCGAAGGGCTCGGGGTCGTGCACTTCCAGATGCACCTGGGCGGCGGGATTCTGCTGCAGGTAACCGGCAAGCGCGTCATTGTTGATGACGAACCCTCGGCTGGTGTTCACGATGACCGCATCCGGCTTCATCGTCGCGAAGCCATCGGCGTTCAGAAGGTGCTTGTTGGAGGGCCGACTGTCGATGTGCACGGTCAGCACATCCGACTCGCGCAGGAGCGCAGCCCGATCGACCGGCTGGGCCCCGAAGCGCAACTCCTCAGGAATCTCGATGAGATCCGTATAGAGCACGCGGGCCCCGATAGCCGTCATGACCTTGGCCATGCCCTTGCCGATGCGGCCGAGGCCCAGGATGCCGACCGTCAGTTCGTTGAGTTGCCGACCCAGGGCGACGCTGTTGCGCAGGTCCTTCCAGGCCTCGACGTCCATCACCTCACTGACGAAGACCGGCGGGCGGATGGCTTCCAGAATGATGCGGGAGGCGTACTCGATGACCGCCTGGGTGTTGGCGCCGGCGGTGTGCACGACCTCGACGCCGCGAGCCCGGCAGGCGGCGACATCGATGTTCTCCAGGGCCACGCCGGCCCGGCCGACCACCTTGAGCTTGGGGGCCATATCGAGCAGGGCCTGGTCGACCTGGGTGTAGGTGCGCACGCAGAGGCCATCCGCCTCGGCGAGGTGCTTCTCCAATTCCGGGCCGCTGCTGGCGGTCTCGATGAAGTTGCAGCGCTGGCGCATCCAGGCGGCGGGCTCAGCCTCAAGATTCTCGGTCTGCAAAACGGTGAAAGTGCTCATGCGCCCATGATGACGAAACCGCAGAGAGCGCACCAGTAGCGCTGGGGCCTTTGGGGCCAAGTCCGCTGCAACTGCAGAAACTCAGTAGTGGGCGCCCTCCAGCTTCACCTTGCCACGGAAGGTCCAGTAGACGATCGTCGTGTAGGTGAGCACCAGGGGCATGCCGATCAGGGCGATGATGAACATGATCTTCAGCGTCTTCTCGCTGGACGCCGCCCGGGAGATGGTGAGGCTGTTGGCGGCATCATTGCTCGCGGTGACCAGGTTGGGCCAGAGCGCCAGGCTGAAAAGGCAGACCAAGGCGACAATGGTCAGCGCGGAGCAGATGAACGCCTGCCCGGGCTTGTCCGCAGAGATGGCGCGGGGGATGTTGGCGATGGCCAGGACATTGATGACGACGACGGCGACGGCCCAGGGGAACTGCTCGAAGTTGGGGATGGCCCGCTCCACCGCGATGAGCGTGAAGATGGTGGCCAGGATGTAGAGCACCAGGAAGACGCCCCAGGTGTGCCACATCCAGCGGCGCAGGCGATCCTGCAGTTCCCCATCGGGAGTCTTCAGGAAGAGATAGAGCGCCCCGTGCATGGCGAAGAGGCTGACCGACAGCGCCCCGATCAAGAGCGGATAGGGCTTGAGCAGGGTGAAGAACGTGCCGGTGAAGATGTACTCTTCGTCCAGGGGGATCCCGACGATGGCGTTGCCCACCGCCACGCCGAAGAGCAACGTCGCCAGGAGGCTGGCCAGGAAGAAGCCGAAGTCCCAGAAGGAGCGCCAGCGAGGCGACTGGATCTTGCTGCGAAACTCCAGCGACACGGCCCGCAGGATCAGGGCGAAGAGCAACGCCATGAAAGCGAGGTAGAACCCCGAGAAGACCGTGGCATAGGCGGAAGGGAAGGCGGCGAAGAGCGCCCCACCAAAGGTGATCAGCCAGACCTCGTTGCCATCCCAGATGGGTCCGATGGAGTTGACGAAGATGCGCTTCTCACGGTCGCCCTTGGCCAGGGGGTGCAGGATGCCGACGCCCAGGTCAAAGCCATCCAGCACGGCGTAGCCGGCCAAGAGCACGCCGATCAGGACGAACCAGACGATCTGCAGCCAGGTGAAGTCAGCTTCCATGGTTCACCTCCTGAGTGCTGGCGCCCGGGGAGGGCTCAGGCGCGGGCAGGGGCCCGACCTTGATCTTGTGATCGAGCACGTAGAGCCAGATGCCGCCGAGGAGCAGGTAGATCAGGCTGAACATGATGATCGATCCCAGCACTTCGCCGCTGCCCACCGACTCGGAGACGGCCTCGCTGGTCCGCATGCCCGCGGTCATCTCGACGCCGGGCGGCATGCCCTCGATGTTGATGGTTTCATAGGTCACCAGGCCGTTCTCATCCAGGAGCGGCCGGCCTTGGTCGTCGCAACGGATGGGGGCTTGCACGACCCAGGGCTGGCGACCGACTTCGGCGGCCACCCAGCCAAGCTGGTTGGCGGCGACGGCGAGGATGACCGTGCCCATGAAGAGCCGCAGCAACCAACGTTTCTCGAAGAGCGTGCCGCGCCAGCGGTAGAAGGAGCCGACCAGGGTGATCAGGATGAAGAAGGTTCCCAGCCCCACCATGATGTGGTAGCTGGCGAAGGTGATGACCAGCGGCGGCCAGTCCTCCTTGGGAAAGGCCTTGAGCCCCAGCACCTGGGAATCGAAGTCCCAGTCGACGAGGAAGCTCACCCCGCCGGGGATGCCGAGGTTGAAGAGCGTCTTCTCCTGCTCGCGATCGGGCAGTCCCAGGAGGGTGAGATCGGCCGGGCCCGTCTCGAAGTGGCCCTCGAAGGCGGCGAGCTTGGCCGGCTGGTGCTCGGCGACCATGTCGGCGTTGGCGTGGCCGCTGGCCAGTTGGGCCAGGGAGAAGATCGTGCCCAGGATCAGCGCTCCGGTGAAGGACCGCTTGGCGAATTCCAGATGCTTGCCGCGCAGAAGGTAGTACGCGGAGATGCTCATGATGAAGAACGAGCCCATGAGAAAGGCGCCGATGATCGTGTGGGTCAGGCGGTCGATCGTGGAGGGATTGAAGACGACCGCCCAGAAGTCGGCGACCTCGGCGCGGATCACGGGCAGGCCGTCCACGAACCAGGGGAGGCCGTCGCGCATGACCTGCACGTAGTGGTGTCCCTCGGGCGTCTGCTGCCAACTGTTGGCGACGATGATCCAGAGGGCGGAGAAGATGGAGCCCAGGGCGACCATGAGGGTGGCGAAGAAGTGGAAGCGGGGAGTGACCTTGTCCCAGCCGAAGACCAGCACCGCCAGGAAGCCGGATTCAAGGAAGAAGGCGAAGATGCCCTCGGCTGCCAGGGCCGCCCCGAAGACATCGCCGACGAAGCGGGAGTAGGCGGCCCAGTTGGTGCCGAACTGGAACTCCATGACGATGCCGGTGGCGACGCCGACGGCGAAGCTGAGGGCGAAGAGTTGGGTCCAGAAGCGTGCCGCCGTCTCGTAGATCGGCTCCCTGGTCTTGAGGAACATGGCCTCGAGGTAGACCATCACGATTCCCATGCCGATGGTCAGCGGCGGGAAGAGGTAGTGGAACATGATGGTGATGGCGAACTGGATCCGGCTGAGCAGCTCAACGTCCATGGTCCGGCCCTTGCGTTCGATACAGGAGTGGATGGTCCGTCATCATACCAGCTTCCCCCGTCCCTAAATGGGGGGGGTGGGGCGTATCTTCGCCCTCTGCAAGCCCCTGCAAGATCAGGCGCGGCGCTGGAAGCGTGAGAAGCCGGGACTCCCTTCTTGCATTCGCGCTCGGTTTGCCTATCATCCGGCCTGCACACGGCGCGGCGTGTACGCCTGCGTCCCCGAACGTGTACCGGTCCGCCCCCTCTTGCCCAAGGAGCGGGATATGAGCGACGAAGACGAGACCGGCTTGCGCTGAGGCTTACTCTCGGTGCAAGCCGAGAAGATAAGCCCGGCCGCCCCTGACAGGCTCGCGGTCGATTTGAACAGACCTGCCAACCCCTGAACATCTCCGCAATGACCCGGTGGCGCGGTCCGGCGAGAGCTTCGCTCCAGCCCCGCGCTTCGCTTTCAGAGGACCCTCTGATGACTGACATGTCCCATCTTCGCAACATCGGCATCTGTGCCCACATCGACGCCGGTAAGACCACAGTCACCGAGCGGGTCCTGTACTACACCGGCAAGAACTACAAGCTCGGGGAAGTGCACGAGGGCACCGCGACGATGGACTTCCTGCAGGAAGAGCAGGAGCGCGGCATCACCATCCAGTCCGCCGCCACCACCTGCCCTTGGGTGGCGAACGGCATCGAGTACACGGTCAACCTCATCGACACGCCGGGCCACGTCGACTTCACCATCGAGGTGGAGCGGGCCATGCGCGTCCTCGACGGGGCGGTGGCGGTGTTCGACGGCAAGGAGGGTGTGGAGGCGCAGTCCGAAACGGTCTGGCGGCAAGCGGAGCGCTATCGCGTGCCCCGCCTCTGCTTCATCAACAAGATGGACAAGCTGGGGGCCGACTTCGAGTTCAGCTACAACTCGATCATCGAGCGTCTCGGGGCCAACGCCATCGCCGTGCAGATCCCCATCGGCGCCGGCCAGACGCTCGAGGGCATCATCGATCTCGTGCTCATGGTGGCCTACTACTTCGACGCCAGCGAACTCGGAGCCCGGGTGGAGATCCGCGAGATCCCCGCGGGTCTGCGCGAGACGGCAGAGAAGTGGCGGCACCAGATGATCGAGCAGGCCGCCGAACTCGACGATGTGCTCATGGAGAAGTACCTGCACGACGAGCCGATCGAAGAGGCCGACCTCAAGCGGGCCCTGCGCAAGGGCACCATCTCCCTCGCCTGCACACCCGTGCTCTGCGGGGCGGCCTTGCAGAACATCGGCGTGCAGCGTCTGCTCGACGCCGTCATCGACTACCTGCCCAACCCCACCGAGGTGCCGCCCGTCGAGGGACTCGACCCGGATGACCCCAAGAAGAAGCTGACGCGCGAGCACTCACCCGACGCGCCGTTCTCGGCCCTGGTATTCAAGGTCGTCTCCGACGCCCACGGCGACCTGACCTACCTGCGCATCTACTCCGGGGCCATCGAGAAGGGCAAGCGCCTCTACAACCCCGCCAACAACAAGAAAGAAAACCTCTCACGCATCTTCGAGATGCACGCCCGTGAGCGCATCGCCCAGGAACGGGTCGAGGCGGGCAACATCGTGGCGGTCGTGGGCTTGAAGCATTCCTTCACCGGCGACACGCTCTGCGATCCCCAGCATCCGATCCTGCTGGAGAAGATGGACTTCCCCGAGCCCGTCATCTCCATGTCGATCGAACCGGACAGCAGCGAAGACAAGCAGAAGCTGGCGGAGGCCCTGGTGACGATTCGCCGCGAGGATCCCTCTTTCCGCAGCCACTTCGACGATGAGACCGGCCAGACGATTATCGAGGGTATGGGCGAGCTGCACCTGGAGATCATCAAGCACCGCCTGATCCGCGATATGAAGGTCAACGTCAAGGTCGGCAAGCCGCGCGTGGCCTATCGCGAGACGATCATGGGCAGCGCTGACAACGTGCGGGGCAAGTTCGTCAAGCAGACGGGCGGCCGGGGGCAGTTCGGCGACTGCGCCATCAACATCAGACGAATCACCAAGGAAGAGGCGGAAACGCTCGAACTCAACTTCAAGGACAACGTCGCCTTCGACAACAAGATCATCGGCGGCGCCATCCCCAAGGAGTTCATCCCCTCCGTCGAGGTCGGCGTTCGGCAGGCGGCGCTCTCCGGGGTGCTGGCCGGCTACCAGCTCATCAACGTCCTGGTGGAACTCGTGGACGGCTCCTCGCACGCCGTCGACTCCAGCCAGGTCGCCTTCGAGCAGGCCGGAGCTCTCGCCTTCCGCTCTGCTTGCGAGCGGGCCAGGCTGACGCTGCTCGAACCCATCATGAAGGTGACGATCACCACCCCCGAGCAGTACCTCGGGGCCATCACCGGCGACCTCAACGCCCGCCGCGGCATGATCATGGGGACGGAAGATCGAGGCACGACCTGCCTGTTGCACGCCGAGGTGCCTCTGGCCGAGATGTTCGGCTACACCACGACGCTGCGTTCGCTCAGTCGCGGCCGCGCTTCCTCCACCATGGAACCGCTCACCTACCGCGACCTGCCGCCCAACGTGGCCAAGGAAGTGCTGGCGACGGTGTAGGATCTGCAGCGTGTCTCGCCCGATGATGGCGGTTACCCCACGCAACTCGTGGCGTTCAGTGATCATCGGCTCCATAGCACCAACTTGAGCGCCTTACCCCCTCACCCCCAGCCCCTCTCCCGCGTGGGAAAGGGGAGCCAATGGCGGCAGATGCGTATTGCCGTCAGAGCAAGGCGTCCGTCGCCCTCTCCTCGGGGAGAGGGCGGGCGAGCCCAAGTCGTCGATACCGCAAATGCACAGTCGAGCCGGGTGAGGGGACGCAGCGACAACCAAAGGCCCCATCAGCGCGACTCGTTGCACACGCTATCCCACTGCACATCTCGAACGCATTGCCCCCTCACCCCTCTCACGTCCGGAGAGGGGAGCAAGAGTGCCGTCTCATTGACTGCGTCTGTTCTACCCCAGGACCAGGAAGGTGCTGAACATCACCACCCAGACGCCGTCGAGGAAGTGCCAGTACATCGTCAGGCGGCGGACGGGTTCGCTGTTGTCCGGGCCGTAGTGCTCGCTGAACGCCTTGCGCAAAACCACCGCCATGGGCAGCAGGCCGCCGATGACGTGCAGGCCGTGCACCACAACGAGAAAGACGATGAGGGCGAAGAGGTAGACGTTTCCTTCGCGGGCGGCTTCGTGCTGCGCCACCAGTGCGTACAGCCCCGGCGCCTGAATGGCACAGAAGGCGACGCCGAGCAGGAAGGCAAGGAGCAGGCCCAGCTTGAAGGCCTTCAGATGCCCGGCCCGCAGGCTCAGGACGGCGTAATGCAGGAACGCCGAACTCACCACCAGCACGCCCGTTGAAAACCAGAGGGGCAAGGGCAAGGCCACGTCGATTCCCTCGACGCGGCTGCGGATGATGCCGTACGCGATGAGGCTGGCGGCGAACAGCATCGTCAGCGACATGAGGAAGAGCATCATGCCGAAGGTGCCGGTGCCCGGTGGGGTCTGGAAGTCAACGTCGGCGTCGAAGCCGCTCTGCCTCGGATTGTCAGTCGCCTCGTTTGTCATTCGTACACCGTGACCCCGCGCGGTACGTCCATGTCCGGTTGGTAATTCAGCGTGTCCATCAGGGCGAAGCCGATGAAGACCGCGACGAAGAGGAGGGCGCAGCAGAGGATGACGGCGTTGAAGGGACTGTCCCAACGCAGGTGCATGAAGTACAGAGCCACGACGCTCGCCTTGACGGCGGCGATCAGGAGCGCCAGCCAGATGTTGAAGGCGCCAAGATCAACCCAGGTGGCCGCCACGGTGACGAAGGTCAGCACCAGCAGCGCCGCCAGGACACCTACCAGGATGGGCAGGGGCACGACGTGCCCAATGCCCTGCTCTTCACCGTGCGTTGCCTTTGTGTCAGCCATCGTCTGCTTCCAATGCGCTAGAGCGCCCGCGGTGGGCGGGTCGGTTCAGTCAATCAGGTACAGCAAGGGGAAGAGGAAAATCCAGATCAAGTCGACCAGGTGCCAGTACAGGCCGACCAGGTCAACGGGCAGGAAATACTTCGGCCCGAAGTCGCCACGGGCGCCGCGAACCAGGATCCAGGTGATGAGGCCCATGCCCACCAGCACGTGGATGCCGTGCAAGCCGGTCATGCCGAAGTACCAACTGAAGAAAAGCCGAGTCTTCTCGGGCTCCTCCATCTCGGTTTCGTGGGCCACGCCCACTTCCAAATCAAGCAGGCCGGCCGGCCCCGCCGGGGGAGTCGGGATCAACGACCGCTCGCTCAGTCCCGCCGGAGCTTCCCCAGGGGTCTCGACCGGGGCTTCAAGCGGGGCTTCGGCGATCGGCCCACCTTCCTCCCCATGATCGGCCGTCTCCGTCGCCACGGCCTCGGCGTGGGCATCCTCGGCGTGGCGGTCGGCTTCGCCGTGCTCGACCGGGTTGTAGTACTTACCCGGGAGCAGGCCCTCGTGCCACTTGTGCTGGTACTCGACGAACTTGATCCCCATGAAGCCGAAGCCGCCGAGCAGCGTCAGGGCCATGAGCAGCACCAGCAGTTGCTTCTGTCCGAGCTGCGCCGCCCGCACGCCCCAGGCCATGGTGAAGCTGGAACAGAGCAGCACCGCCGTGTTGATGGCGCCCAGGTTGCTGTTGAGGAACTTGGCGCCGTAGTGGAAGATCTCGGGGTGGTTGGCCCGGTAGACGGCGTAGCCGCAGAAGAGCCCGCCGAACATCAGTATTTCCGTGGCGAGAAACACCCACATGCCCAGCTTGCCCGAAGCGAACTGCTGCTGGGGCGTGTCGAAGTGATGCGCCAAGTGGGCATCGCCGTGGGCGTCCTGCGGGTCGTGTTCAGCTTGCGTGGTCGTGTCGCCCATAGTGTTCCAAGTGTTTCTGCGGCCGGCCCGTGAAGTGCCCAAAGCGCCCTGCGATTGTTCGGCGTCAGGCGATGTAATACGAGCTCGTGTCCTCGTCGTAGTGCATCTTCGAGTGGTCGTAGGGATCGCCCACTTCGGGCGCCTTGTCAAAGTTATGCATGGGCGGCGGCGAGGTGCATTGCCACTCCAGCGTCGTGCCGCCCCAGGGATTCGCCGGGGCCTTCTTGCCCTTCAGGAGCGAGTGAACCAGGCAGCCCAGCAGCAGGAAGAGACCGACCGCCGTCAGGTAGGCGCCGATCGTCGAGATCTGGTGCATCAGCTCGAATTCGGCGACGTAGTCGTAGTACCGTCGCGGCATGCCGCGGCTGCCCAGCACGAATTGGATGAAGAAGGTCAGGTTGAAGCCGACGAAGAAAAGCAGCCAGGCGAGGCGGGCCGTGTTCTCGTGGTACATCTTGCCGGTCATCTTGGGCCACCAGTGGTGCAAAGCCCCGATGAAGGCGAAGAGCGTGCCGCCCACCATGACATAGTGGAAGTGAGCCACCACGAAGTAGGTGTCGTGCAAGTGGATGTCGGTGGTGAGCGTCGCCAGGAAGAGCCCGGTCAAGCCGCCGATTGCGAAAACCCAGATGAACGACATGGAATAGAGCATCGGCGCCGTGAGCTCGATCGTGCCCTTGTACATCGTCGCCAGCCAGTTGAAGACCTTGATGGCGGAGGGCACGGCGATGAGCATGGTGATGATGCTGAAGATGACGTTGGCGAGGCCCGACTGGCCGCTGGTGTACATGTGGTGGCCCCACACGAAGAAGCCCACGAAGGCGATGGCCAGCGAGGAATAGGCGATGAACTTGTAGCCGAAGATGTGCTTGTGGCTGTGGGTGGCGATCATCTCGCTGATCACGCCCATGGCCGGCAGGATCATGATGTAGACCGCCGGGTGGCTGTAGAACCAGAAGAAGTGCTGGTAGAGCACCGGGTCGCCGCCCAGGGAGGGATCGAAAATACCGATGCTGAACATCTTCTCGGCGATGAGCAGGAGCAGCGTGATTCCCAGGACCGGCGTCGCCAGGATCTGGATGATGGCGGTGGCGTAGAGGGCCCAGAGGAAGAGCGGCATGCGGAACCAGGTCATACCGGGCGGGCGCAGCATGTGAATCGTGGCGATGAAGTTGACGCCGGTCAGAATGGAGCTGAAGCCAAGTATGAAGGCCCCCGCCGTCGCCGGCACCACACCCCCGAATTGGCTGCCCACGGTATCGCTGGTGCTGTAGGGCGTGTAGAAGGTCCAGCCGGTGTCCAGCCCGCCCATCAGGAGGGTGAGCAGAAAGAAGATCGCCCCCAGCACGTAGATGTGATAGCTGAGCAGGTTCAACCTGGGAAAGGCGACATCCTTGGCGCCGAGCATGATGGGCAGGAAGAAATTGCCCATGGCGGCGGGGATGGCGGGAATGATGAAGAGGAACACCATGATGGCGCCGTGCAGCGTGAACATCTGGTTGTAGGTGTCCGCATCCATGATCGTCGGGCCCTTGGTCGCCAGCTCCGTGCGCACGAGCATGGCGAACATGCCTCCCAGGAAGAAGGCGGCGATCACGGAGACGAGATACATCATGCCGATCCGCTTGTGATCGAGCGTGAAGATCCAAGAAAGTAGCCCGCCCCGTCCGCCGAGATAGCTCTCCTGGATGGAGGCGTGGCCCGGGGCAGTGTCAAGATTCGATTTCGTCAGGCTGGCAGCCATGGCTCTCTCCGCTCACCGGCTCTTAGTACTTGAGCGTCTTCATGTATTCGATCAAGGCGGTGATCTCACGATCCTTGAGGCGTCCCTGGAAGGTGGGCATCACCGGATCGTAGCCCGTGACGATGTGCTCCTGCGGGTTGAGGATGGAATCGCGAATGTAGTTCTCGTCGGCCCGCAACTCCGTCCCATCCTCAAAGAGGCGATTGGCGTCCCAGATGCCCTTGAAACTCGGGCCGATTCCGGCAGTGCCGTCCACGGAGTGGCATTGGTTGCAGCCCTTGGAGGTGTACAACCGCTCGCCGCGCGTGGCGGGTGGCTCGGTCAGCTTCAGATCCGGGTTGGCGGCGATGAACGCCTCGGGGTCTGCGAGGTAGGCCGTGAACTGCTCCTCGGTCAGCTCCTCGACGGGATCGCGAAGTTTACGCTCCATCCAGGCATCGAACTCTTCCTGGGTTTCGACATGCACCATTGCCAGCATGTCGGAGTGCTGCGTGCCGCAGTATTCGGCGCAGAAGAGGTAATACTCGCCTACCTCACTCGCCTCAAACCACATCTTGGTGTAGCGTCCCGGCACCGCGTCCTTCTTCAGGCGGAAGGCGGGGATGAAGACGCTGTGGATCACATCCGTCGAGGAGATCACCAGGCTGATCGGCGTATCAACCGGCACGTGCAGTTCGCTCGTGGTCTGCAGGCCCGTGTCCGGATACTCGAAGGTCCACAGCCACTTCTGCCCGATCACGTTGACCTGCATGGCGTTCTGGGGCGTCACCGACTGCTCGATGAAGCCCCGGAAGCCGAAGTAGAAGAGCGCCAGCACGATGATCAGGGGAATCACCGACCAGGTCAGCTCCATGGCGGTGGAATGGGAGGGCCCCTCACCCGGCTTGAACTCCTGGCGGCGGCGGTAGCGCAGCACAAAGAAGACCATCACCATCACGATGCCGATGAAGAACACGGTGCTGATGAGCAGGATGAGATGGAACAGCCAGTCGACAGCGCCGGCTGAGTCGGAGGCCCGGGTGGGCATCCAGAAGGAATCGCCGAATTGGGCGAGCGTCAAAAGGAGCATGTCGTCGTACTCACTGGCTGCGGCACGGGGATTGTCTCGCTGGCGCCGGTTCTCATGTGGCTGCGTCCATCGGGGGATCGCCGCCTTGGGTGGCCGCAGCTTGGGCGTGGCGTTTCTGCTTGAAATGACTGCGAAGCCAAAGCGGGGTGACGGTGAGCAGCAGGATCAGCACCGTCAGGGTGCCTCCCACACGCATGACGCCGACCGCCGCCCAGGCGTAGGTCCCCTCTTCGGGGTCGTAATGGAAACAAAACAGCAGGATCTGATCGAGCGGCGAACCGACTTTGCCGGCTGCTGCTTCCACCAGGAGCAGCCGCAGGGCGTCCGGCTTGTACATCACCCCGGTCATGTACTGCGAGATGCGACCCTCGGGGGTGCAGACCATCAGGCCGGCGGCGTGAACGTACTCCTGCCGCTTCTCGTTCCATTGGTACTTGAAACCAAGGGTGTCGGTCAGACGCTCGATCGACGGCGCCTGGCCGGTCAGGAAGACCCAGGCATCGTCGGGAATGTCCCGGCCGAACTCCTTGAGGGTGTTCTCTTTCTTCAGCTTGGCCAATCGTGGCGTTTCGCGCGGATCGAAGCTGAAGACGACGATGCGGTACTCCTCGCCGGGCGTCCACTTGAGGTCCTTGGCGGTGTTGAGCAAGGCGTTCGAGGTCACCCCGCAGAGCATCGGGCAGGAGAAGTAGACCGGCAGGATAACCACCGGCCTCTCGCCGTCGAAGTAGTCGCCCAGCGTCACCTCGCGCCCTTCCGAGTCCAGGAAGGTCGCGTCCAGAGGCAACTGGGCTTCAAGGTGCGGCTCGATGCCGATGTCCTCCAATTGCTCGGGGGTCACATCGGCGATCTGCCCCTGCGCCGGCCCGGCGCCGAGCGAGAAGAGAGCAACGCTGCTGACGGTGAGCGCGAGTTGTCGAAAGCTGCGAAGGATCATGATCCGTGCCTCTCGGCTTGGTTACGGCTGCTGCTGCTCGGCGTAGCGCTGAATGGCGAGGTCGATGGGAATCTGTACGACGTCGTTCTCGCGGTCAATCCAGGTCGGATCGGCGTGGAGCGCCGCCAACTGCTCCGACTCGATTCGCTCCAGTGTCTCGAACGGCCGCTCAACGACGAGGCGCTCGAACTGCTGCTCCTCGGTGACCAGCCACAGGCACTGGGTGAGCACGATGATCAGCACCAGGAGCAGGGCGCTGACGGCGCCAACGGTCAAGACGATGGCCACCGGAATGTCGTGGAGCTTGACGGAATGTGGCTGCGGTGCGTGCAAGGCGTCTCTCACAGGTTCTGAAAGTGTAGGGCTTCCGCCAGGCGCGGGTCGCCGACGGGAGCGAGCGGCCGATCACCCGCCGCCCAGCCGAGCGCCGCCAGGAAGAAGCCGCCGATACCGACGAAGGTGGCGATCTCCGGCACGCCGAAGACGAGGCTCGTCGCGTCGTACTGGGGCATCACCAGCCACCAGAGATCGATCCAATGGAAGGCCAGCAACCACACCGCCCAGAAAACGAGCAACGCGAAGCGGCGCTTGACGTGCCGGGACAAGAGCCCCGCGAAGGGGATCAGGAGATGGCCGAAGAGCAGCGCCACCAGGACACCGCTCCACGGATTCGGGTGGGCCGTGTCCGCCCCGTGGCGAGCGAACCAGCCCGTCTCTTCCGGGATGTTGCCGTACCAGATCAGCATGTACTGGCTAAAGGCGATGTAGCCCCAGAAGAAGACGAAGACAAAGAGCCACTTGCCCAGATCGTGCTGATGCTCGGTGCTGACCGCGGTGGTGAGAAAACCGCGCCGCTTCAGCAGGCCCAGGCCGATGATCGTGAAGGCGAACAGGCCCAGCATGCCGCCGGAGAAGTAGTAGACGCCGAAGATGGTGCTGAACCAGTGCGGATCCAGCGACATGAGCAAGTCGAAGGCGGCGAAGGTGGTCGTCAGGGCGAAGAGCACCAGGGCCGGGGCGCTCAGCTTCTCCAGCCGCACGGTCAGCCGCGCCTCGCGGTGCGTGTCCTGCCGGTGGGAGGTCTTGAGGAAGACCCGCGCCAGCCCCGCCCAGAAGAGGAAGTACGCCACCCAGCGGATCGTGAAGAAGGTGCGGTTCAGATAGGGCCGTTTCTTGTGGGTCAAGGCGTCGTAGTGCCCGCCCGCCTCGTGCTCCTCCGCGTGGCTCGCTGCTTCCTCGTGGCCGGCGTCGTCGTCCTCCGCGTGGGCCGCTTCGCCCTCGTGCTGTTCGCCGATCTCATCGTCGGCGACGAGCGCCAACGGGGCGTGGTTCGACTCGACTTGAGCATGCCCCGCCTGTTCCTGGCCGAAGCCCTCGGGAACATCCTGGGCCCAGGGATAGACCTCGCCGGAGCCCAGCACCACGATGAGCCAGAGGGGGATGAAGAGCACTGCCAGGGCGGGCAGCGCCGAGGCGGTGATTTCCCAGAGACGCCGCAGGCTGACCGACCAGCCGGCCCGGGTGACGTACTGGATGCCGATGAAGCAGAGGGCCGCCAGGGCGATGCTCAGGAAGAAGGCGAAGTTGGTGAGGTAGGCGAAGCCGAAGCGCCGCCAGCCGTCGTCGCCCAGCCAGGCGAACGCCACCGCCACCGCCAGGCCCGTGAGGCCCGCAGCGCCGCCGACCACGACGAGACCGTGCATGAGGGAGCCGGCGTTGAGGCGGTCCGTCAGTGGCTGCTCATATTGCTCGTGCGCTGGTGACGCCAAGGCTCAATCTCCGGACTCGTTGATCTGGTCGCGCTGCTCCGCCGGCACATCTTGCAGGCTGGCGCTGCGGCTGAGTTGCAGGGTTCGCACGTAGGCGACGACGGCCCAACGATCCTCCAGGGGAATCTGCGACCCGTAGGAGGGCATGGTGCGGATGCCGTTGCTGATGGTGTTGAAGAGGTGGCCGTTCTCCCGCTCGCGCACCGAGTCGGCATGCAGGGAGGTGGGCGGGATCCAGCCCCATTGGGCCGTCTCGACCTCGTTCGCCTGCTGGAGCTCGTCCACCCGCTGGGCGATCGGGCCGTTCCCCTCGCCCGTCAGTCCATGGCAGGTGGCGCAGAAGATGTCGAAGCGCTGCTGGCCGCGACGAATGAAGGCCTCGCTGATCTCGATCCCGGCCGGGTACCCATCCGCCCAGATCTCCTCGCCGTCACGCAGCGCCTTGCCTTCCGCGAAATGTGGATCCTCGTTGAGCCTCCCCCGGGCCACGGTGCCGCTCACTTGCGGCCGCATGCCGCGTCCGTCGGCGAAGAGGGGATTCGCCGCCTGGGTCTTGACCTTCGGCTGAATGTCCATGTCCTGGAAGAAGTGCACCCGCGGCTGTGTCGAACGCTGCACCCGCGCCTTGGTGATGAGCGCCAAGGGAATCCAGGAGAGCACGACCAGGACAATCGCAATGTAGATGAGGGGTTTGGGTGGCATGCTCAATCCTCCACATCCTCAACGACGGCGGCGCCCAGCGACTCCAGCATGCCGCGCGTGGCGTCGTACTCGAATTTCGAGTCCATCGCTTCAATGGCGATGAAGAAACGATCGTTCGTGACGCGGGCGAATCGGGGCCGCTTGAACAGCGGGTGATACAGCAGGGGAAGCTGATTCAGGGCCAACATGCCCACGACCGTGCCCAGGGCGGCGAAGAGGATCGTCAGCTCAAAGATGACCGGAACGTTGGCGGGCAGGCTGAAGAAGGGCTTGCCGCTGATCAGGAAGGGATAGCCCTGCAGGAAGGCGGGGGCGAGGTCGACGCTGCTGGCGTTGGTCCACCATTGCAGGATCACGGCGCTGACCAGGCCGGTCAGGCCGCAGACGAGCGAAATCCAGGGCAGCACCGTCGGCCGCTGCCCCATGGCGTCATCCAGCGTATGCACCGGGAAAGGCGTGTAGCAATCCCAGCGCTTGAAGCCGGCGTCGCGCACCTTCCGAGCCGCGTCGAGCAGATGATCGACATCCTCGAACTCGGCGAGAAGGCCCCAGAGCCGGCGAGGCTCGGCGGGTGCGGTCGTGTTGTCAGCCTTGGTCGTATCCATCGGTTCCGTCTTAGCTGTGGTAATCGCTGTGGCCCGTCGCGTGGCACGATTCGGCGTGCGAATGGGGCATGACCGCCTTCACTTCCGCCGCCGCCACGATGGGCAGGTAGCGCAGGAAAAGCAGGAAGAAGAAGAAAAACAAGCCGAAGCTGCCGATGAGCATGGCGATGTCCACCCAGGTCGGCATGAACATGTCCCAACTCGAAGGCAGGAAGTCGCGGGTCAGGGAGATGATGAAGATGACGAAGCGCTCGAACCACATGCCCACGGTCACCGCCGCCGCCACGAACATGGTCACACCCAGGTTCGTCCGCAGCTTCTTGAACCAGAGCAGTTGCGGGCAGCAGATGTTGCAGAAGACCATGACCAGGAAGGCCCACTGGTAGGGCCCGGTGGCGCGGTTCAGGAAGGCGAAGCGCTCGTAGGGGTTGCCGCCGTACCAGGCGATGAAGAACTCGATCGTGTAGGCGTAGGCGACGATCATGCCGGTCGCCAGCAGGATCTTGTTCATGTTCTCGATATGCCGCATGGTGATCAGGTGCTTGAGCCCCAGGAATTGCCGGGCGGGGACGGCGAGCAAAAGCACCATGGCGAAGCCGCCGAACACGGCCCCGGCGACGAAGTAGGGCGGGAAGACCGTGGTGTGCCAGCCGGGCAACTGCGAAACGGCGAAGTCGAAGGACACCACCGAGTGCACCGACAGCACCAGGGGCGTCGCCAGGGCGGCGAGGATCAGGTAGGCCTTCTCGAAGCGCGACCAGTGCCGGGCCGAGCCGCGCCAACCCAGAGCGAAGAGGCCGTAGAGGAAGCGGCGCATCTTCGTGGTGGAGCGATCGCGAAGCATGGCGAGGTCCGGCACCATGCCGATGTACCAGAAGAGGGCGGAGACGGTGGCGTAGGTGCCGACCGCGAAGACGTCCCAGAGCAACGGGCTGCGGAACTGCGGCCACATGCCCATTTGATTGGGATAGGGAAAGAGCCAGTAGGCCAGCCAGATGCGGCCGACGTGAATGCCCGGGAAGAGCCCGGCGCACATGACGGCAAAGATGGTCATAGCCTCGGCGAAGCGGTTGATCGACGTGCGCCAGTTCTGGCGGAAGAGGAAGAGGATCGCGGAGATGAGCGTGCCGGCGTGACCGATGCCGACCCAGAAAACGAAGTTGACGATGGGGAAGCCCCAGGCGACGGGCTGGTTGTTGCCCCAGACGCCGACGCCGGTCAGGGCCAGGTAGCCGATCAGGACGCCCAGCATGCCCAGGAGCGCCGCCGAGATGAAGAACATGATGTACCAGGCACGGGGCGGTCGGCGGCGCTCGGCGATACCGCTCACCGTCTCCGTGACCGTCCCGAAGTCGGCGTCGCCCAAGACGAGCGGCGCCCGACGGGTTGGGTCTTCGCCGGTGTTATCCAGCGGCTGCGGAAGCTGATCTGTGGTGATCGTGGTCATGCTTGCGGCTCAAGCCTCCGTCCGATGATCGTTCGTGGAAGTGGCCGTCGTCTCGCCGGGATTCCAGACCTTGGCGAGGTACTTGGTGCGCGGCCGCACGTTCAGCTCCGCCAGCATGCCGTAGGAACGCTGGTGCTGGTGCATCTGGTGGACCCGGCTCTGGGGATCGTTGAGATCGCCGAAGATGATCGCCTGCGTCGGGCAGGTCTGGGCACAGGCGGGCGTGATCTCGCCGTCCTCCACCCGATGCGAGTCACGTTTGCCCTGGGCGTGCTCGTTCTTGGCGGTGATCTTGGCGGACTGGATCCGCTGGGTGCAGTAGGTGCACTTCTCCATGACGCCGCGCATCCGCACCGTCACCTCGGGATTGAAGCCCAGTCGTGTCAGCGGGTTCACGCCGTCACGCAGTTCGGTGTCCGGGATGCCGACGTGCGGCATGGTGTCGTTGATCTCCGAGCGGGCGTCGCGGGTGTGCCAGTCGAAGTAGTTGAAGCGTCGCACCTTGTAGGGGCAGTTGTTGGAGCAGTACCGCGTGCCGATGCAGCGGTTGTAGACCATGACGTTCAGGCCTTCCGAGTCGTGCACGGTGGCGGCGACGGGGCAGACCTGCTCGCAGGGAGCGTTCTCGCAATGGTGGCAGGTGAGTGGCTGGTGCGTGATCCGCGGCGTTTCCGCTTCGCCGCGGAAGTAGCGGTCGAGGCGAATCCAGTGCATCTCCCGGCCGCGACGAACCTGCTCCTTGCCCACGATCGGAATGTTGTTCTCCGCCTGGCAGGCGACGATGCAGGAGTTGCAGCCGATGCAGGAGGTCAGGTCGATCGCCATGCCCCACTTGTGCCCCTCGTCGTAGTTGATGGGGTCCTCGAAGAGCTGCAGTTCGACGTTGCCGTGACTGCCGTGGTGGGCGAACTTGGGATCGTGGCGGTAGGCGTCGAGTTCCGCCTCCCGGACGAGCTCGCCCACGCGCTCGTGGTACATCTCCTGGAGCATCTCGCCCTTGACGGCGTGGTGGTTCTGCGTGGTGACGAGTTGGTAGCTGTTGCCCGTCCTGGCCACGGTCGCCCCGGCGGCGAAGCCAAGCGTGGAGGTCGTTCGCAGCGAGTAGGCGTTGAAGCCGACGCCGTTGCCGACATGCCCGGCGGCGCTGCGGCCGTAGCCCAGAGCGATGGCGATGGTGTCAGCCGCCGTGCCCGGCATGACGAAGACCGCGATCTCCAGCGAGCGACCCTCGACGGTGACGCTAATCATGTCGCCGGTGTCCACACCCAGCTTCTCGGCGGTCGCCGGTCCGATGAGGGCGGCGTTGTCCCAGGTGAGCATGGTCAGGGCGTCGGGCAGTTCCTGCAGCCAGCCGTTGTTGGCATAGCGCCCGTCGTGCACCTTGGAATCGGGCAGGAAGACGATGTCGTAGCCCGAAACGGAAGCGGCGGGGAGATGGCCGGCCTCGTAGTTGAGCGTCGGCTGCACCGTCGCCAGTTGCGAGTCGGGCAGCAGGCCGTCGTGCAACACCCGACGCCAAGCCTTCTCAAAGTCGCCGTCGAGACGCCGGCGGAAGCTGTCGCGCACCAGGTCGTAGCCGGCCGTCTTCTCCTCGCCGAGCAGCCCCGCCAGCAGTTCGACTTTGCTGCGGCCATCGTAGAGCGGACGGATGAGCGGCTGCACGACACTGATCGTGCCGTCCCAACTGCGGGCGTCGCCCCAGGCTTCCAGGTAGTGCGCTTGCGGCAGATGCCAGGTGCTCTGCCGGGCCGTCTCGTTGGCGTGGAGCCCCAGGTGCACGCTGAGCGCCACCTTCTCGAGAGCCGCCTTGAAGTCGAGATTGGCGGGGGCGTCGTACACCGGGTTGCCACCCAACATGACCAGCGTCGACACCGAGCCGCCCTGCATCGCGGTGGTGAGATCGGCGACATCGTGCGGGCCGGGTACATCGGAAACGATGTCAGAGAGCGTCAGCGCTCTGCCAACGTTGCCCAGAGCGTCGTTGATGGCGAAGCAGAGAGCATGCACTGCCGCGGGTTGGCCGGCGCCGGCGACGACGACCGATCGGCCCTGGTGGGAGCGCAGGTCCGCCGCGACACTCGCCACGAACGGAGCAATGTCGGCGGCGACGCCGTGGGCGCTACCCTCCAGCGTCCCAAGCAGCGCCAGCGCCACCTCGTGAAGGCGGGATGGCTTGATCGCCAGACGCGAGTCGGCGTTGGCGCCGGTCAGGCTGTAGGCGCCCTCGGCGATGTGCAGACGATTCATGCGCCCGTCATCCGCGGAGCGGCGACCGACGGCCCAATCGCGGGCGTGCTTCAAGGCGTTCGGGTGCGAACCCAGCAGGTCGGCTTCCAGGCTGACGATGACCTGCGCCTGATCGAGGTGCAGGTGTGTCCGCAGCGGCCGACCGTAGGCGAGACGAGCGCCTTCGACCTGAGTTAACCAGGAGACCGGTTCGTATTCGGCCCAGATGGCGTTCGGGAACGCCGAAAGGAAGCGCACCTTGGCGGCGGCGAAGGTGGGCGATGCGGATGCCTCGCTGAGAATCGCCAGACCCTGTCCCCCACTGCTGCGATGCTCTGCGAAGCGCGCCGCCGCCAGCGCGTCGAACTCTCGCCACGTCGAATCGACGAGCGCCTCGCCGACTCGCTTCGAGGGCCGGCGCGTGCGCTCGGGGTCGTAGAGACTCAGGATTCCGGCCTGGGCGAAGACGTCGGCAGCGCCGTTGCAGGCGGGATGATCGGGGTTGCCCTCGATCTTGATGGGCCGGCCGTCGAAAGAGGTCACCAGCAAGGGTTTCGCGGTGCCGGCCACTTCCATGACCGTCGCAAAGCGTTCGCCCTGCCCGGGGACGTGGCCGTCGGCTCGACTGGCGTAGGGCGCCACCTTGCGCTTGGGCCAGCGCCGGCAACCGGCAAGGCCGCCCAGGGCCAGGGAAGCGCCCATGATCTTGAGGAAGCGTCGGCGTGAGGACGAGCCCAGCAACAGCTCCGCCGAGGAGTAATTGGGAAACTCGCTGGCCAGAAACTCGCGGAACTCGGGCGTGTCCGCCAGCTCATCCAGGCTGCGCCAGTAGGCCTGGCCCGTGTTGTTCAGATTCACCGATGGCATGTAGAACAGTCCGTGAGTTGCCGGGGCGATTTGATCTCGTAGCGTTCGAGCAGTTCCGCGATCTGGGCTTGCCGTTCTTCACCGACCGGCGGATGCCAGTCGAGATTCGTGACCTGCTCCGGCGGCCGCAGGCGCGGGCCGGGATTGCGATGGCAGTCGAGGCACCAACCCATGCTGAGCGTCTCGACTTGTGCCACGATTTCCATCTTGTCGACTCGGCCGTGGCATTCGACGCAACTCACGCCTTTGTTGATGTGCGCTGCGTGATTGAAGTAGGCGTAGTCGGGCAGGTCGTGGACCTTGACCCATTCGATGGGCAGGCCCGTCTCCTGGCTCGCGAAGACGACCTCAAGCTTCTCGCTGTCCGTGAAGATATGCGAGTGGCAGTTCATGCAGGTTTGCGTGGGCGGGATGGCGGCGAAACCGGCGTTCTCGACGCTGGTGTGGCAATAGCGGCAATCGATGCCCAGGTCGCCGGCGTGCAAGGCGTGGCTGTATTCCACCGGCTGCACGGGCGCGTAGCCGACGTCGGTCGTGACGGGATTCAAGGCGTACACCGCCAGCACCGCCGTATACATGCCGCCGCCCAACGCCAAGGGCACTGCTGCCTTCACCATCAGGTTGGCCCAGCGCGGAAAGAGGAACAAGTTGTCAGATTCTTCCTGTCTCAGCGTGTCACCCTTCCTCTGAGAAGAATTCTAACCCGGATAATCGGGGTGGAGTTTAGCTGGAGCGCCTGACCATTGAAAGGGGAGCCAGCGGGTTCGTTTCTCATGTTTGAAGGTCATTTTGCAACAGATCTCTAGCTCCCTTAGTGACATAGCAGACTAAAGGATGCGGTGATCTTCTAGCACCTACACGTCTCTTGACTTGTCAGACAATCGACGAAGTCCGCGCCCGTGAGGCTGCTCACTCCGACGGCGGCGCGGCGTTCGTCAGCCCAAAGCGCACCGAATACCAAGCGAAATTGCAGGCGTACACCGCCGGCTGACTCGGCGCGCCTTCGAATTCGAAGACGGCGTACTCATTGGAGGTGTGCACCCGCACCGGCGCCCCGTCCCGGGAAGCCCACTCGGATAAGAGCAAGTGATTCCAGGCGCCTGACTCGTCCGCCAAGGCGACGACGCGCGCCATGCGCAGCGAGGAATCACGCTCCGCGCCGACCGGCAAGGGCGCCGCGGGAAACTTCAGTTCGCCCGTCACCAGGTACGGTCCATAGGGATTCTTACGATACAGCTTGCGCTCTTCGTAGTCTTGCAGACCGCGAATCACTCGCGTTTCCGGGAATTTCGTCTTCCAGCCGCCCCAGGTTGTCACTTCCATCGGCAAGACCGTGAGCTGCCGGCCGGCATGAGGCCCGGAGATCGCACGGAACTGCAATTGGCTGAACAGGCTCGAGCTGAAGCTGGGATCGTCCTCCGCGCCCTGGCGCCAGTCCTGCATGACCAGGTTGGAGTTGTAGACGAGAGCGCTATGGCGAAACTCAAGCGTCTCGTCGCCAAGGCGTCGATCGAAGACGACCACGCTGTCGCTCAGCGGCGAGTAGGTGACGGCGATGGGCACGCCACCCAGGGTGTCATTGACGACTTCATGCCAGTTCATGGCTCGCAAGGGATAGGCCCGCGCCTCGCCGCCCAGCACCACGCCGATGACGCGATCGGCGCTGACCAGCAGCTTGCCCCGCCCCGCCTCGTTCGCCTCGTCGAGTTCTGCGACGCTGAGCGTGTGTGGATCGGTGAGCGGTCGAATCTCGAGTCGCCCCCGCCCGGTGGCCGCCATCAGGTCCGCCCGCACCAAGAGATTGCTCAGGTCGTAGCCGTAGTCCTCGATGCGGTGTCGTCGACCCGGGACATAGAGCGAGACGATGGCGACGGTGAGCACGATCATCGCCAGAAAGACCACGACAAAGAGAACCCGATCGACTCGGTTCAACCTCGAACGTCGCGACTGGCGAGGCCCGTCAGCCTCGGGTGTGTCCTGTGTGTACATGTGGCAACACCGCGTCCGTTGTGTGTTCGTCGGCCCGAACTGCACCAACCGAAGGGTCGACAGATAGCATAGCCGCTGGAATCTCGACCTGGGTGGCGGGTTCGCGGCTCACCAGAACGCCACTCCCATCGGGGGTGCGGTCCACCACGATGAGCAGCAGCAGCAGCGGCAGATAGACAATGCTCGCCAGGAAGAGCCTGCGAGCGCTGCGATCGTCGAGGCGCTGCCAGAGTCGGATCGCGGCGCTGAGGAACATGACGCCAAGCCCGAGAGCCCCGATGGCGTAGATCCAGCCGACGTGTCCCAGGACCGCGAGCAGCAGCGACACCGGCAGCAGGGCCAGGCAGTAAAGCACCACGATGGGCCCGGTGAAGCGCCCCTTGGTATCGACGACGGGAAGCATGCGGTAGCCCCCCCGCCGGTAGTCCTCACGGTACATCCAGGCCAGGGCGAGGAAGTGCGGGATCTGCCAGATGAAGAGAATGCCGCCGAGCACCCAGCCGCCGCCGCCCAGCGAGCCGGTCGCCGCCGTCCAGCCCATGACGGGCGGCACGGCCCCGCAGACCGCCCCGACGAGGGTGTTGAGGGTGCTGCGCGTTTTGAGCGGGGTGTAGAGCCAGAGATAGATGAGAATGTTCGCCGCCCCGAGGCTGGCGGTGAGCGGATTGACCAACAGGGCCAGCACGGCGACACCGATCACGCCCAGCGACACCCCCCAGATTGAGGCGTGTCGCACCGTCACTACCCCCCTGGGTAAGGGGCGTCGACGCGTGCGGTGCATGCGGCGGTCACGCTCGACTTCGACCACCTGGTTCAGGGCCGCAGCGGAGGCGGCAGCGAGGGCGGTCCCCAGCGTCGTCCACAGCAGAAGCCCCCATTCCAGGGAGCCGGCGCTGCCCACCAGGAAGCCGGCCGCCGTCGTCAGCACCACGAGCGTACTCAGCCGCGCCTTGGCGAGGGTGGCGTAGGTCCCGAGCCAGGTGTCGCGCTGGGTGATCTTCGCCTCGACCGCCACCGGAATGTCACGGGGAGTTGCCCGACTCATCGCTGCCTTTCTCGTCTCGCCACCGTCTTCACGCTGGTCGCTCCTCTCAACGGAGCCGTTTCTCGCGCGGATCTCCTCGGAAGGAGCGCATCGTACGAACGCAATTGAGGCCGGACAAGCAAGGATCCGGAATCGCGCGCCGGTTGGGAGAGCGCCGTGGCGGGCGTATACTCCGGGTTCAGTTTCAACCTCCAAGGCAGGATGCAACGATGAGCAGCCAAGGTGAACCTGCGGGCGCGGTGGAAATCGTGGACTCGACATTAGCGACTTATGAATCGCAAAACAAGAGCGGCGCGGTGCTCGCCATCGCCTTTGGCACCACGGTCGCCATGTGGTTTGTCGGCTATGTCGGGCGCTTGCCGCTCATCATGGCGCCCTCCTGGCTGGTGGGTGTAGGTTTCTTTCTCTGCTTGTTGGCTGGCGGCTTTGTCGCGGCGCGCTACAAGGGGCTTGGCTTTCGGGGTTTGCTGGTGGCAGCGGTCGTGTGCGCCACGCTGAACCTGCTCATCCTGGGCAGCTTGCTCGCCGACTCCCAGGAAGCCATGCGGGCGGCCATGCTCTGGCTGCCGGGCTTCTACCTCGTCGCGATCGTGCTCGTGCAACTGGGAGCGCTGACAGCGCGGCCATTTGTGAGCCAACGCGGCCCGCTGAACTGGACCGCCTGCTTCGCCTTCACCGCCGTCCTCGCCACGGGGCTGCTGCTCACGGCGGGTGGCCTGGTGACGGGCGCCGACGCGGGGCTCTCCGTTCCCGATTGGCCGGGGACGTTCGGCAACAACATGTTTCTCTACCCGCTCTCGCGCATGACCGGCGCCATCTACTACGAACACGCCCATCGCCTCTACGGCGCGCTGGTGGGATTCACCACGATCGTCCTGACGATTCACCTGTGGCGCACGGACGATCGGCGCTGGCTCAAGTGGCTGGCCGTGCTGGCCATCGTCGCTGTCGTCGTGCAGGGAATCATGGGCGGCGTTCGCGTGACGGCGGCCGAGACAGGCAACGGCATCGACGTCTCGCGGCCGGAGCACGAAACAACCATCAGCGTGGTGCTGCGGATCGTGCACGGTGTATTCGGGCAGATGTTCTTTGGCTTGATGACGTTCATCGCCGTCGCTACGACGCGCGCCTGGCGGGCAATGAGGGAACCGCAACCGCATCCGTCCGCCACCACGGAAAGGCAGCTTTCCCTCGTGCTGGTGGCAGCGGTCCTCTTGCAGTTGATTCTGGGGACGATCTCGCGTCACACCAACGAGTGGATTCTCCTGCACGTGGCCTTCGCCGCGGTGGTGGGTTGCCTGGCCTACGCCGCCGCCATTCGCGCCTGGATGCTCTACGACAAGGCGCAGGCGGTGAGGCGCGGCCTGGGGCTGGTGCTCCTGCTCATCGTCTCGCTGCAGCTCTTGCTGGGGCTCGCCGCCTACGTGGTGGTGGGGCTGGTGAGGACGGGCGAAGCTCCGACCCTCTGGAACGTCACCCTCACCACCATGCACCAGGCGACCGGCGCCTGCATCCTCGCCACGGCGACGGCCATGGCGGCGGTGGTCCGGCGCCAACTCACACCGAGTGACGAACCCGAGGAGATGGCGTAGACCTCCGTGCCCAGAGGAGCGATTTGCCCCTGGATCCCACCGCGGGCGATCAGGGATTGTGACAGTGCAGACAAACCTGTGAGCCGAGAATGGGCAGCCGCAGCAGGTAGGGGTTTCCCTTTTCGTCGTGCGGGGTATGGCAGGTGCCGCACTCGATCTTGCCGCCGTAGAAGGGCAGTGCCGAGATGAAGTTGTCGCCCGGCGGGGCGTAAGGGTCGTGGCAGTTGAAGCAGACTAGATCCGTGTTCTGGTGGCTCCAGTCAATCCCGATGGGGTGGTCGTCGCCCAAGTCGGTGCCGATGAGGGCGTCGCCGGCGATGAGTGTCATGCCCGCCGCGCCGCCGAAGGAATCGAGCGCCACGGTGCCGTCGTGGCAGGAAAGGCACAGCATCGAATTGGCTCCGGGCTGCTCGGGCTGCTCATCCAGCCATTGGCTGCTGTACAGCTCAAAGGTGGCTGAAGTCAGTTCGTGGTTCCACAGCGGCGCCTCCACGGTCGTGTCGGCATTGTGAGGCGTGTGGCAGGGAAGGCAGATCTGATTCTGGGCCCAGCCGAATATGCTGAAATCGTGGGCACTGCCAACGATGCCACCTCGAGCGCCGGTCGGCGAGAACGCCGTCGTAAGCACGCAGCCGGCGAGGATCATCAATCTCGTAGAACTTCTCATGGTGCAACTCCTGGTCGGCTAGCGATTCATCATGGGGCACTCGCCCTCGTCGGGGATGGGACGATCCGGCGCCATCAGATGCAGAGACGGCACTCCGTCCTTGCCCAAGCTCGACTTGCCCGGATCACAGGCCGTGCCGTCGTTGGAATCATGCCAGTCGTGCTCGCCCCAGGTCTGGCCGTGTCCGTGACAGCTTTGGCAGCCGGTGCACATGGAGTGCCAGCTGTAGGCTGACTGCCAGGCACCGTGGCAGGTGCCACAGAGGCTGTCGGGGCTGCCCCAGTCCACATCCGCGCCGCTGATCGTCACGGTCACCTCGCGGACGGTTCCGAAGGTGTCCCAGGGCGGTCCGCTCCAGGCGCCACCCGGCCGGACTCCATCATCGACGTACATCGTGCCATCCACGACATCGCGGATCATGTAGGGGTTGCCCAGCGTGTTGGTCGCGGTGTAGGAACCGTGGGAGTCATGGCAATCGAGGCAGCGCACCTCATAGGAGGGAGCGCCGGAGTACCCCAGCCAGCCGCGCTTGGAGCCGTGGCCGTGGGCGGTGTTCTGCCAACGGTAGTCCACGTACCAGGGCTGAGCCGTGTAATCACAGGAGTCGATCCCTCGCATGGGGATCGCGGGCCCGACAACGCCGGGCGGGAAGCCGGGGTCAAGCGGCCCCAGGCCACCGGTGTGACAACTCAGGCAGAATTCGTTCTCCGTACCGGTCCAGGGCACGGTGGTGTCGAAGGGATCGCTCATCGGCTGGGTCGCGGAGACGCTGTGCGAACCGTGGCAGTCCACGCACTCGATCTTGGCGCCGCTGAAGAGTTGGTCCGCGTCGCTGATGTCGTGATGCGAGTTGACGCCGCGCAGCGTGCCTTCCTCGCCGAAGCACATGTCGCCGTACCACTCGTTCCACTGCAGCGTTCCCTGGAACTTGGTGTCCACATCGGGCGGCAGATTGCCGTTGCCGAAGGGATCCAGGGGCGCCGTCAAGCGCAAGGCGCCGTCGGCGTCATGGCAAGCCGCACAGAAGTCAGAGAGATCGGGATCAGCCGTCAGGTCGCCGGGCTGCTGGAAGCTGTAGAGCGCGCCGGTGTCGGCGTCGACCAATTCCACGAAGCCATTCATGTGGGTGGCGATGTCGTGGCAGACCAGGCAGGCGTTGTCGTCCAGAGCCGCCCCGTAGTGGGCGTGGGCATCGTCAACGGGGAACTCGCCAACGACCGGTCGCCGGGCCCCCTGCGGGCCGGCATGGCAGCCCACGCAGCTTCCGCCCTGGGGAACGAACCCCTCGGCGTGCGGGTGGCAGGTCATGCAGGACGAGCCGGAGTAGTGATCGGGGTCATCCGGCTCGAAGTTTCGATGGTGGTTGGTGGTCGTATGGCAGGTTTCGCAGACGCCGTCGTAGTAGCCGTTGCCATCCTCGTCGTTGTCGGCCAAGGAGTGCAGCGACGGCCCGCCCTGGTCCGTGCCCAGGCTCTCGTAAACCACGTCGCGCAGCCCGCTGTTGGGTGATTCAATCCGACCGATCCAAGGCCAGGAGTTGAAGTCGAAGTTGCCCACCATCTTCAGGTTCTCGCCGCCGAGCCAGTTGTCCGGGTTGATGTGAGGATTGTGGCAGGTCAGGCAGCTATGGCGTCCACCGCTCGAGTCGTGCACATCCGCCTTCAAGACGGAGATGCCGCCCGGGCCGTGGCAGGAGAGGCAGAGCAGCTCAATCGCCTGCTCATCACCGAGCGTGGGATCGCCATCGGGACCCTGGGTGCCGTGGCAATCGTTGCAGTGGTGCGCTGGGTTGAACTCCCTCAGGTTGAGTTCGTCATCACTGATGACGAGCTGGGTGTTGAACACGCCAAAGGCGAGAACAAGTGCTCCGGTTCCGAGAAGGGCGAGTGGCGATCTCATGGCATCCTCCCTCCGCGATAAGACTCAATCCGGTCGAGCCGATTGTTGGTCACGAAGAAGTCGTTGGTGCTCGGGTCAATCACGACATCGAGCGGCAATTGCAGTTGGCCCGGGTCGCTGCCGAGCCCGCCGAGTTGGCCGACGAGTTCGCCGGTGCTGGCGTCGAGCAGAAGGAGCTCGCAGCGCAGGCTGTCCGCGACGACGATCCGGCCCGCCGCATCGACCGCCAATCCTTGCGGTCGGGAGAACTCTCCGGTGAACGAGTTCAGCCGACGCCCGGTCAGGTCGTACACATGCACCGCCGCCGGGATGGGGTTATCGCTGTCACTCTGGTCGCCGAAGTCACTGACGAGCAGTTGCTTCGCCGGCTGGGGGTCGCCGTAGTTGGCCAGGAGCAAACCCAGGTCGGCCTGGTCGGTGTCGCCATCGCCGTCGAGATCCGCGGTGCAAGGGGGCTCCGAGCAGGGATACTCCGAGAGAAGCAGTCCCAGGTCGGCCTGTCCGACAGCGCCATCGCCATCCAGATCGCCGACCAGTAGCGGCTGGTACAGGGCGATGCCCGTCGGGTTCGAGAGCGGTTCGCCTCCCGTGGCCGGGATCGTTCCGACCAGCGTGCCGTCAAGATCGAAGACCTTGACCGTGGCTTCGCGGCTGGCCACGACGTAGAGGCGACTGCCGGCGGTGTCGATGACCAGGTCGGCCGGCCCGACGACTGCCTCATTAAAGGAGGCCAGGAATCGACCATCGGTTCCGAAGACGTCAATGCGGTCGTCCGCCTCGTTGCCCACGAAGACGCGGTCCGCATGCACCGCGATTCCGGTCAGCGAGCCGGCGGTGTGGAAGGAGTGCTCGATCTCCAAGGTCGTCCGGTTCAGCCGTCGCACCAGGGAGCCGTCGGTCAAGAGGAGACCGTCCGTTCCGAACAAGGTCAGCCGCAGCGGTGAGCGAAGGCTATCGGCCCCACGACGGGACTCACCTTGGGGGCTGGGAGGTTGCGTATTCGCAACATTCGGCGACCCGATCGGTCCCGCAAATGAGACTGCCGCGCTGCCCGCGACGAGCAATGCGACAGTCCAGCACAGCAAACCCCGGCCAGAACTCTTTGCCCATCTTTCCATGCTCTCCCTCCTTCAGGGGGTTAGCGCCAGCCGTACTAATTTCAGGACCGCAGCGCGGCAGATGAAGTCGGCAATCCCTTCCCGCCATGCAAGTACAGTGCCATCAACGATTTAGGGCTGTGGAAGGCCGGCCCGATAGCCAGCCCCCGGGCTCGAGGGAGGCGTCCCGGCAAGAGGGGCAGCGATCACTGCCGACCCACGCCGTTAGATCAGGCGAACGTACAGATCACCATCCGGGGCGGGGCCGTTGGGCTCGTCCTTGTTGGGCCATTTGATGGTGTTACCCGGCTCGCTGCGTTGGAATCGACCGAGGGAGCGGGCCGCGATGCCGAAGACCGTGCCGCCGTTGTCCGTCTGACAGTTGCGCACCTGCACGTTGCTGAGCAAGTAGGCGGCGATGTTGCTGCCCAGGTAGCTGTGATCGGCGCCGGCGATGCCCTTGATGGTGACGCCGGCGATGGACGATTCGTGCGAGAAGTCCGTCGCGATCGACGCCAGGCCGCTGACGTGGTTGCGGACGCCGGCGAAGAGGTTGCTGTGGCGCATGCCGCCGATCGTCGCCTTGCCGACGTTGCCGAAGGCGCGAATCTGGCTTTCGTCGAGCCAGTCGGAGACCTTGAGGCTCCCCAGGACGGTGCTGGCGGCGATCTGGGCGTCCACGGTGGGATTGAGCCAAACGGTGGCGCCGGTCAGGCTGCCACGGATGTCGAGCTTGCCGAGCGAGCGCAGTGAGAGATTGCTGTTCACATCGCCGTTGAAGCGCATCTTGCTCACCTTGCCGGTGAAGGCGGCGCTCCAGTCAGCCGCGGCGCTGCCCACGGTGATGCTGCCGGCGTCGCCGCTCACGTTCCAGACTCCGCCGGTGAGATTGCCCGTGACCTTGGCGTTACCGAGGGTGGCGCCGCTGACGCCTTCGCCGCTGAGCAGCAGTCCGGCCGCAAAGTCGCCGGCGATTTGCAGTTTGCCCAGCCAGGGGGCGCTGATGCGATCCAAGGTGGCGTCGGTGTCGCGCCAGGAAAGTGCTTTGAGTTGGGCGATGGGCGTGGCGGAGTTGATCACCAGATCGGTGACATGTCCCATGAGGATCTTGACGGGCGTCGCCAGGGCGGAGCCGCCGATAGTAATCGTATGATCGTCCGCGACATCGCCAAGCTGCAGCTTGGTGACGCCGCCGGCGATGTCGATGCTGCCGGTGAGCAGGGCGCCCTTGCCCTTGATGTCCTTGAGGTCGCCGTCGATGTCGAGGTTGTGGATGCTGTAGGCGCCACCCTTGCCGGACAGCTTGAGCGAACTGCCGGGGCCGGTGCCGGTCATGGCGATGTCGAAACCGTCGTCGGTTGGTTCAATCGTCGCCGAGCCGCCGCCGGCCATCTTGAAGGTCACGGGCACGCCGGCGGGATCATCGAGCACGAGTTTTTTGGCGCCGCCGTCGCCGACCTGTCGTTTCCATTCAAAGATCTCGGTGCTGGCGACGACGTTGTTGTTCTCGTTGGTCTCCTCCATCTGCTCCTGGTAGTCGACCTTGGCCAGCAGGTAGTACTGTCCCGGGGTGAAGTTGGTTGGCGAGTAGAAAGGAACCTTGAAGGTCTTGCCGTCGAGTTCCCCAAGATTGATCGACGCCCCCACCAGCCCCCCCGCCTTCTTGTCGCCAAAGTAGAGGCCGTCCTGCAGCGTTTTGTCAGTGGAGAGGAAGAGCTGGATCGAAACCTTGCCCTTGGCGGGAATCTCGCTGAGATTGACCACGGTCACCGGCACCCGTTCATTCTGACCCGGATGAATCAGGGTGCTCATGGGAATGGCGCCGAACTCGCCCACCAAGTCCGGCTTGTCCGCCGGCACGGTGTTGTTGATCTGGAGGTCCTCGCGGTCGAGATAGGCGCCGCGATTGCTGTTGTTGTCCTCGTTGATCTCGGCGTTGGCATCGTCGCCATCGACGATCATGCCGATGTAGTAGACGCCGTCGCCGTTGTAGATCGCCTCGCCGGCGGCGGGAAGGCGAGCGGAGACGGTGAGGCTCACTTCGCTGTCGGGGTTCATCCCGGGGATCGTCTCCACGTGGAAGATCCTGTCCTCAGGATAGGCGATGTGTGGGTCACGGCTGACGTAGAAGCGGACGAAGAACGTGTGGTACGCGACGATGTCGTCGTTGCGAATGCGAGCGGTTACGTTTAGCTCATCTCCCGCGTTGGCCTCCAGCTCGACGACGTCGAAGCTGATGCCGTACAGGTCGGGGCCGTCGACGTAGAACGACTCGGTCTCCGCTTCGTTGCCGTTGCCGGCGTTGTCCTCGAAGGAACCGGCGATGAAGTTGATCTCCATGTCACCGCAGTAGGAACGCCAGTTCATCTCGTAGCGATAGACGTTGTTCCCCCGGTGCGTGGGCGTGCCGTCAAACTGGTAGTCGTGGCTGGCGTCACCGGTGACCGTGAACTCGGGACCGTCGTCGAGGATGGAAGCGGCGTTGATCCCCTGGCCGCTGTCGTCGAGGAAGCGAATGTCGATGTAGCCCTGGTCGTCCAGGTCGTGGACCAGGATGGTGCTGCCGTTCGCCGGGTTCACCAGGTCGGCGGTCGGGCCGTAGACGGGGTCGGCGACGATGGTGAAGGACTGGAGCGCCCCCTCATTCTCGATGTTGAGGTTGTCGCGAAAGGTGCCGGCGAGATACTCGACCGTCACCTCGCCGGGCTGGAGAATCGAGGAGTAGTAGAACTCGTAGCGGTAGGTGGTGCCGCTCACGAGATCGGGCCGGCCGTCGTGGGTAATGATCGTGCCGTCGGCGTAGCGCAGCTCAAACTCATCGTCGGAGTCGGTGATGGTGTAGGTCTTGAGTCCGGTGCCGCTGAGATCGGTGAAGGTGACGTCGATGTACTTGCGCCCGGAGATTTCGGAGAGGAAGATGTCGCCGCCGTCGACGGGGTCGGTGAGGTCGGCGGTAGGTTCTTGGGGATCGATATTGACCAGGAAGGAGCCGATGACGCCGCCGGCCAAGGCGTTGCCGGTGTAGTCGTGGACGGCGTCGGGCAGGACGGAGAGGGTGTAGGCGCCGTTGGCGTCGGGGCCCCAGTCATCGTCGGGCCAGAAGTCGTAGGCGCTGATCGAGAAGCGGCCAATGCCGGTCTTCTTGTAGTCGTCGTCCCAGATCATGGTGGCGCCGCTGCACTGGACGTCGTACCCATCCGGGCCGGTGACGCGAAAGGCCGAGCTGGAGAGATAGTCCAGTTGCACATCGTCGGTGAACCGGGCGTCGAATTCGAGGTAGGTTTCCCCGTAGGCTTCCATGCCCACCGTATCGGTGACCATGGTGGCGGTCGGTCCCTGGTCGTCGGTGATGTCGACGGTGACGGTGTCCTTGTCCTTGCCGAAGGCGTAGTCGCCGTTGTTGTCCGGATCCGAGTCGTTGCCCCCGTGCAGGATCTTCATGCCGATCGTGTAGGCTCCGGCCCCATGGTCGTCCCACCAGCCGGTGGTGTTGGGGTTGTTCTTGGGGAGGATGAGGTACTGCGTGCGGGAGTAGCTGCCGCCGGCCGGCAAGGAGGGATACTCGGTACCGTGCCCGAAGATGTAGATCGTGTCGTAGGCGTTGCCCTCCCGCCAGGCGTAGACACCGACGCGGTAGACGGAGCTGGGGTTGGCGCCCTGGTTCACGACTTCCCAATCGAGCTTAAAGATCTCGCCGGCGGTGAGCGAGCCTTGCTCGACCGCGAAGCTGCCCCCGGCCAGGTCGTACTCGCCGGCTAGCAGGCGCCGATCTTCGAGCGGCTCAAAGAGACAGCGGGCATGGCCAGCGCCGACGATGGTTCGGGCGGTCAGAGCCCGGGGGCGAAAGCGCGCGGAACGGGCGGGAACCGGAAGCGACTCTTGCATGGTCATGGTCGATCTCCGACAAGCTCAGGAGTGTGTCCCAGCCATTGGGACACCTCAATGGGGTGCCCTATTCTGGGTAGTCTACTCCGCAATGCCTCCTCTGAGGCGGGAAATCCACGATTGCACCGCACTTGCAGCCCCGCAGACGGGCTCCGAGTCGAGGCAGCCGCTCCCACGGGAGCCTGCCGGTACCATGCGACGCGACGCCATTCGCCCGTCCCGCCCTCAGCCAGGACCACGCCATGCCCGCTTGGAATCTCGCCCACACCACCTACGGCCAGGTCAAGAACGAGCATTACGAGGTGGCGGTGCTGCCCCTCGGCGCCACGGAACCGCACAACCTGCACCTGCCTTACAGCACGGACACCATCGAGGGCGATGAGATCGGCGGACGAGTCTGCGCCGCTGCCGCCGAACGCGGGGCCAAGGTCGTGCTGCTGCCCACCATGCCCTTTGGCACGGAGCGGAACCTGAGCGCCTTTCCCCTGGCGCTGAACGTCAATCCCTCGACGCTCTACGCGGTCGTCACCGATCTCGTCGAGTCGCTGGTCGGCTCGGGTATTCGCAAGATCCTGCTGATGAACATGCACGGCGGCAACGAGATGAAGCCGTTCTTGCGCGAGATGTACGGCCAGACGGAAGCGAAGCTGTTCTGCTGCAACTGGTGGCAGATGGTGTCGGACGTGGCGGCGGAGGTCTTGGAGCAGCCCGAGGATCATGCCGGCGAGATGGAGACATCCATCCTGCTGGCGACTCGGCCGGAGTTAGTGGCGCGCGAGTCGGACGGTCGCCTCGCCGCCGACGCCGGGACGAAACGGCCATGCCGATTTGAAGCGGTGGAGCGCGGCTGGGTGTCGCTCACTCGCCCCTGGCATCTGCTGACCACCAACGCCGGCTCCGCGAATCCGCATGCGGCAACGGCGGAGAAGGGTGAGCTGATTCTGCAAGCAATCGTCGATCGCCTGGCGCCGTTCCTGGTGGAGCTATCCGAGGCGGAGGTCGACGCGTCGTTCCCGTATTGAGTCTCGCTGCGCCTTGGCGAGCGGAGTCCGGTTTGGAACGGAAAGGAGCGGTGATGATTGGTCGCCTCTGTGCCCTGCTCGCCTGTGTTGTGTGCTGTCTGAATGGCGCTCGCGCTGCGGAACCACCGGTGGACGTGCGCGAAGGCGCGCGGGCGGCGCTGATCCCCTTCCCGCGCGAGGTCACTTGGCATGAAGAACAGCTGGAATTGTCGTCGGCGTACGTGATCTGGCCAGAGATTGAAGATGCGGAAGCACTGGAGTCTATCGAGTCTACGCTCGAGGAAATCTTGGACGAGGCCGGCGTGCAGATCGTGGATCAGAAGGGCTTGTTTTCCAGATCGAACACTGTCTTGCTGGCCCTGGATGAGCGCCCGAATTGGCGAGCCGGTGATGAAGGCTACCGCCTGATCGTTGCGCCCAACGCGATCGCCCTCGGCGCTCGTACGCCGCAGGGGCTCTTCTACGGCCTGCAGACGCTGCGGCAGCTCATCCAGGTCGACGGCAAGCAGGTCACCGTTCCCTGCTGCTCCATCGTCGATTGGCCCGCCTTTCCCTACCGCGGCTTCATGCACGACGTCGGGCGCAACTTCCAATCGATCGACTTCCTCAAGCAGCAGATCGACGTCTTCGCCCAGTACAAGCTCAACGTCTTCCATTGGCACCTGACCGACAATCCCGGCTATCGCATCGAGTGTCTCGCCTACCCGGAGCTCAACGATCCCAAGAACTACAGGCAGAGTCGGCACCCGGGCAAGTTCTACACCTACGACGAGATCAATGAGTTCATCGGCTACTGCGCTGAGCGGCACATCCTGGTCATCCCCGAGATCGACATGCCGGGGCACAGCGAGTACTTCGGGCACACGTTCGGCTGCGACATGCAGAGCGAGAAGGGGCTCGAGATCGTCGAAGACCTGCTGCGCGAGTTCTGCGCCCACGTGGACTCGCCCATCATCCACATCGGCAGCGACGAAGTGAATCTCAGGAACGCCGACTTCCTGCCCACCGTGGCGAAGGTGCTGCGCGAGGAGGGGCGCGACATCGTCGTCTGGCGGCCGGGCGGTCTGCCGGATCGCGAGGTCATCACGCAACTCTGGACCCGGCGCGACCTCACCGGCTTGGAAGGCATTCGCCAGATCGACTCGCGGGCCAGCTACATCAACCACATGGACCCGTTCATCTCGCCCTTGCGCCTGTTCATGCAGCAGCCCTGCGATGTGCCGGCCGGCGATGAGACGCGATTGGGCGGCATCATCTGCTGCTGGCCGGATGTACGGATTGCCTCGGAGGAACTGACGCTGACGCAGAACCCGGTCTTTCCCGCTTTGCTCGGTTTCGCCGAGCGCATCTGGCGCGGGGCGGAGGAGGCCCATCCGGAGTACTGGGCGAAGCTGCCTGAGATCCTCACGCCGCAGTGGCGGGACTTCGTCAGGTTCGAAGAGGACTTGATCGAGCACCGCGACCGCTTCTTCGAGGGCTGGCCCTTTCCCTACGTGCAACAGGCGGGCATCCCCTGGCTCCTGCTCGGCCCCTTCGACCACGAGGGTGAGTTCGACCGCCACTTCGGCCCGGAGAAGGAGATTCGCCACCGCTATGACATCGAGGGAGAGACCCATTTCTGGCGCGCGGCCCTTGGGGCGACGATTCACCTCAACCACTTCTTCGGCTTCCCGGGCCACATCGAACCGACGCGCGAGGGCACGGTCTACGCCCTGACCTACATCCACAGCGACCGCGAACGCCTCGCCGACTTCTGGATTCAGTTCGGCACGACCTCGACCTCGACCCGGCGCAACGGCGGCAACCCGCCGCTTGGTCAGTGGAGCCCCTGGGACGGCCGCATCTGGGTGAACCACGAGCCGATCGCCCCGCCGAAGTGGAACCACCCCGGCCCGCTGGGCGAGCGTCGGGCTGCCCAGGAGATCGCCTTCACCAACGAGTCCTACCACTTCCGCCCGCCGACCAAGGTGAAGCTTCAGCGCGGCTGGAACCAGGTGCTCCTGCGGGTGCCCTTCGGCCAGGCGGAGGGCTACCGGGGCGGCAAGTGGATGTTCACCTGCGTGCCCATCGAGTGGGACGGCGAGCAGGCCCGTGAGTTGGAAGGCGTGCACTTCGGCTTCGACCCGCTCCACGACCCGCATGCTGAGGAACAGGAGTAAGCGCCATGGGGCGACCGTCACGAACTAGCGACATACAACGCATCCTGACCGTGACAACGCTGCTCGGCGCGACGGTTGGCTGCAGCGCACCGAATACCGCCGAGCAAGCGACGGACCTGCCGCGCCGGCCCAACGTCATCTTCATCCTCGCCGACGACCTGGGCTACGGCGACCTCGGCTGCTACGGGCAGGAGGTCATCGCCACGCCCTGTCTCGACACGATGGCGGCGCAGGGCCTGCGCTTCACCCAGTTCTACGCCGGCTCGACCGTCTGCGCGCCTTCGCGCAGCGTGCTCATGACCGGTCAGCACCTGGGACATACCTGGGTGCGCGGCAACAGCCGAGGCCCGGGGCAAACGCTGCGCCCAGAAGACATCACCGTCGCCGAGATGTTCAAGGAAGCGGGCTACGCCACCGCCCTCATCGGCAAGTGGGGCCTGGGCGAAGCGGGCACGACCGGGCATCCGCTGCGGCAGGGCTTCGACTCGTTCTTCGGCTACCTCAATCAGCGCCACGCCCACAACTACTACCCCGACTTCCTCTGGCGCAACAACGAGAAGGTAACGCTCAAGAACGTCGTAACACCGGTCGGCGGGGCGAACTCGCTGGGCGGCTACGCCACGGAGAAGCACGAATACTCGCATGACCTCTTCATGGAAGAGGCGCAGCAGTTCCTGCGCGAGCACACGGATGACCCCTTCTTCCTCTACCTCGCTCTCACCATCCCCCACGCCAACAACGAGGCGGCCTCCAAGCTGGGCGACGGCGCCGAGGTCCCCGACTACGGCATCTACGAAGGCAAGGACTGGCCCAACCCCGACAAGGGGCAGGCGGCGATGATCACACGCATGGACCGCGATCTCGGGGCGCTGCTCGATACGCTGCGAGAACTCGACATCGACGATGAGACGCTGGTCATCTTCACTTCCGACAACGGCCCGCACAACGAAGCCCGCCACAACATCGAGCGTTTCGACCCCAGCGGCCCGCTGCGCGGCATCAAGCGCGCCCTCTACGAAGGCGGCATCCGCGTGCCGACCATCGCCTGGTGGCCCGGCACCATCGAGCCCGGTCGAACCTCGGAGCACATCGCCTACTTCGGCGACTTTCTCGCCACGGCCTGTGACCTCATCAACATCGACACCCCAGATAACGTCGACTCGCTCAGCTTCCTGCCGGAACTGCTCGGCCAGCCCCAGCCGCAGCACGACTACCTCTACTGGGAGTTCTACGAGCAAGGCTCGCGCCAGGCGGTTCGCCGGGGCAAGTGGAAGGCGATCCGCCAGCCCATGCTCACCGGCGCGACGGCGTTGTACGATCTCAGCACGGACTTGGGCGAGACGACGGACCTCGCTGCTGACCATCCCGGTATTGTGGCAGAGATGGAAGCGCTGATGGATGAAGCGCGGACGCCGACGCCCAACTGGCTCGCGCCGTCGGAGAAGAAGCAGAAGAAGGACTGACCCATGCGAAGCACCTCCCCCGCCCTCGTCGCCGCTGCCGGCCTGACGATGCTGCCTGCGCCGCTGCTCGCCCGGGCCGCGAATGCCCAGCCGCGCCAGCCCAACATCATCTACATCATCGCTGACGACCTGGGCTACGGCGAAGTCGGCTGCTATGGCCAGGAGTGGATCAGGACGCCCAGCATCGATCGCCTCGCGGCCCAGGGCATTCGTTTCACGCAACACTACTCCGCCTTTCCCGTCTCCGCGCCGGCCCGCTGCTCGCTCATGACCGGCAAGCACCCCGGGCACAGCTACATTCGCGACAACGGCAACCCGCCTGGTCGAAAGCACAACGCTGCCGAGGGCCTCTTCCCCGGGCAGCTTCCCATCCCTGATGAGACCGTCACCATCGCCGAGATCCTCAAGGGCCAGGGCTACGCCACCGGCGCCATGGGCAAGTGGGGCCTGGGCTTCGAGGGCTCGCAGGGCGCTCCGACCAACCAGGGCTTTGACCTCTTCTTCGGCTACTACTGCCAGATCCACGCCCACAACCACTACCCCCGCTTCCTCTGGCGCAACGATGAGCAGGTGCTTCTCGAAGGCAACACTCGCGAGCTGACCGGCGCGCAGCACTCGCAGGGGCTGTTCGTCGAAAAAGCCAAGCAGTTCATCCGCGCGCACGAAGACGAGCCCTTCTTCCTTTTCATGCCCTTGATCATCCCCCACCTCTCCATCCAGGTGCCGCAGGAGTACGTCGACCCTTACCTTGAGGTCATTCCTGAGGAAGAGCACACGCACCGCGGCTACCTCAAGCACCCGACGCCTCGGGCGGCCTATGCCGGCATGGTGACCTACATGGATGAGGGCATCGGCGAGATCGTCGATCTCGTCGATGAACTGGGCCTCACGGAAGACACGCTCATCATCTTCACCAGCGACAACGGCCCGACCTACAACCGCCTGGGCGGCTCGGACTCGGACTTCTTCAACAGCTCCGGTCCCCTGCGCGGCCGCAAGGGCGACATGTATGAAGGTGGCATCCGCGTGCCCATGGTCGCCCGCTGGCCGGGGCATATCGAACCGGGCACGGACTCCGATCACATCAGCGCGCTCTGGGATGTGCTGCCGACGCTCTGCGAGGTGTCGGGGGCCGAGGTGCCCGCGGACACGGATGGCCTGAGTTTCCTCCCCGCCCTGACTGGCAAGAAGCAGGCCGCGCACGACTTCCTCTACTGGGAGTTCCCCAGCTACGGCGGGCAGCAGGCCGTGCGCCTGGGCGACTACAAAGCCCTGAGGCGCGACTGCTTCAAGAACCCCAACGCCCCCATCCAGCTGTACGACCTCAGCAAGGACATCGGCGAGACGACCGACATCGCCGCCGACCATCTCGAGATCGTCGAAGAAGCCTGGCGGGTCATCAAGCGCGAGCACGTGGATTCCGAGCTCTTCCCCTTCCCCGAGCCGAAGCCCAAGTCCACGGCCGGCATGGCGAAGGGCCCCATCATCTCCAAGGATGCCTGGACGCTGGTCCGCGTCAGCAGCGAGTCGGCGTTCAACGGCAAGACCGGCGACAAGGCCTTCGACCGCGACGCCGGCACCTGGTGGCACAGCGAGTGGCGCGACCAACAGCCCCACCACCCCCACGAGATTGTCATTGATCTCGGCGCGATGCACGAGATCACCGGGTTGCGCTACCTGCCGAGACAGGACGGCGGCACGAACGGCACGATCGTCAAGTACGAGTTCTTCGTGTCGTCCGATGCCAGCGACTTCGGCACACCCGTCAGCGCCGGGTCCTTCAGCGGCAAGACGACCGAGCAGGAAGTCCGCTTCGAGGGAGTGCAGGGTCGGTATGTCTGCCTGCGTTCGCTGTCAGCCGTGGGCGGACAACCGTTTGCCAGCGCTGCGGAGATCACGCTGCTGGGGAAGTGACGCCCCGCGCGCACGTGGGCGACAGCACATGTAGCCCCGAAGGGGCGCAGGAATGTAGCCACGGGTAGAGCGCAGCGTCACCCGTGGAAAGTGAGATTGCCGGGTTCCTTTCGCCCTGAAGGGGCGAAGGAGTCCCCATCCAGAGCGGGAATCCCCACCGGTTGCGAGCCTGCTCAGTCAAGGACATACCGCTCGTCGAACTCGACCCCATGCGCTTGCAGCAGTCGCTGCAACTCCGACGGGAAGCTCTCCTCACGATGGTGCTCAGCCTGGTCGGCGATATACCGCTTCACGGCTTCCTCCTGCGACTTGCTGACGCTGAAGGCCGAGTAGCCGCTCTGCCAGGCGAAGTCGCGCAAGATCGGAAAGGTCGCATGCACCCAGCGCGAGGACCGGGACTTGACCGTCCGCAGCAGGGCCGAGACAGGGTCATCGAGGCGCCAACGCAGATAGAGGTGCAGATGGTCCTCCACGCCTCCGATCGCGTGAAGCAGACCGCCTTCCGCGCGCACGATGCCGGCGATGTAGGGATAGAGCCGATCAGCGACATCGGGCGTGATCCACGGCTGGCGCTGCTTGGTCGAGAAGACGACGTGCAGCAAGAGTTGCGAGTAGGTCCCGGGCATGCACTCACCTCCGCCCACGGGGCACTGCCTTCGCCCCTTCAGGGCGAGTGAATTGTACCGAGCCTCGCTTCCACGGGTGGCGTCCGCCTGCGGCGGACTCTACCCGTGGCTACAGTCCGCGACCCCGTCGGGGTCGTGCCTGGCGGCGGGTTGGAACAACCTTCAGTCCGGTCTGCTCCGGTGAGGCGGAAGAACCGCGGCTCGGTTCGCCCTGAAAGGGCGAGGGGTTGTAGCCACGGGTGTAGTCCGCCCATGGCGGACGAAACCCGTGGAAGGAGAATCGTCAATCCGGTTCGCCCTGAAGGGGCGAGGGACTGTAGCCACGGGTGCAGGCTGGCTTGGCAGCCGGAACCCGTGGGAGTTGGATCGTCGATTCGACTCGCCCTGAAGGGGCGAAGGACTGTAGCCATGGGTGTAGTCCGCCCATGGCGGACGCAACCCGTGGAAGAAGGTCGTCACTCTGATTCGCCCTGAAGGGGCGAAGGACGGGCCTGTGGGGCGGCACAGGCGCAGGATCGGAGAGCGTCTCCGCCGCCCCGTTGGGGCGGAGACTGCTGCGATCTCAGCTCCCACGGGTGGCGCTGCGCTCTACCCGTGGCTACAGTCCGCGACCCCGTTGGGGTCGTATCTGGCAGCGGAGGGAGAACCCACGATTCGCCTCGCTCCGGCACGGCAAAGGGCCTGTCGGCTCCGGTTCGCCCTGAAGGGGCGAGGGACTGTAGCCACGGGTGCAGGCTGGCTTGGCAGCCGGAACCCGTGGGAGTTGGATCGTCAATCCGGCTCGCCCTGGAGGGGCGAAGGAGACTTGCGAATCTGCGCATCGCGAGCAAGTCGTGCGTCTCCACCGCCCCGTCGGGGCGAGAGATCTTGTGATCACCCCTTCCACGGGTGGCGCTGCGCTCTACCCGTGGCTACAGTCCGCGACCCCGTTGGGGTCGTGCGAGGCGGCGGAGGGAGAACCCATGATTCGCTCAGCTCCCGCACGGCATAGTCTCTGTCGGCTCCGGTTCGCCCTGAAAGGGCGAGGGACTGTAGCCACGGGTGTAGTCTGGCTTGGCAGCCGTAACCCGTGGAAGAAGGTCGTCACTCTGATTCGCCCTGAAGGGGCGACGGACGCGCTTGCTGAGGGAGTGGACGCCCCAGACCGGCGAGCATCTCCGCCGACCCGTTGGGGCGGGAAGCGCTGCGATCACTGCTTCCACGGGTGGCGCTGCGCTCTACCCGTGGCTACAGTCCGCGACCCCGTCGCGGTCGTCTGCGCACACCAGGCCGAGTCCCAATCGTGGAGCGACAGAGCGAGACTGTCCCGTCCATTGACTTCGCCCCATCGGCGCGAGACTACTCGGACTCCCCACCCGCATTCTGCACCGCCTCGCCGGCCTCGATGTACCTCTTGATGTCGGCCAGATCCTTGTCCATCAGCTTGCGCATCGGGCCCATCATGAGCTTCGCCAGCGGCATCATGCACTTGGCCATGAAGGTCTGCGGCGTGCCCTTGAAGGACATCTCGAGGACCATCTCCTCGCCGTCCGGCGTGACCGTCATGGCGGTGTCGTAGTGGCAGCCGCAGTTGTCCGCGCTCATGCGCAGGCTCCGGGGCGGGTCGAACTCGACGATCTCCATCTCCTCGGTGCACTTCTTCTTCATCATGATCCGCGTCTCGCGCCAGCGGGTGCCCACGCCGATCGGGCCCTCCGTGAGCACCTCCACCGCCTCCACCCCGGCGATGCGGTCGGCGAGGTGTTCCAGGTCGCTGATGGCGTCGAACACCTTCTCCTGCGAAGCGCGGATGCGAACGGAACATGTGAGGCTGGTCATGGGCGAGTCTCCTCTGGCGGTCGTCGAGGGCGAGTGTATCGCAGCTCACGCGAAACACCAGGAAAAAACGCGGGGCAAGCCCACGCCGCTAAATGCGATTGCCGCCACCCTTTCCTCTCCTCCCCTCCGTGTTCTCCGTGAACTCCGTGGTGAATCAATGCACCGCTCGCGTGGACGCGGCGGCTCGCCCGGACCGCCGATGCCATCGGCGGCTTTAGAACCAGTCGATGTCGAAGACCTCTTCCATCGCGGTCCACCACTCGCCTTCCTGGGCGATGGGGAGGCGCTGCTGGAAGGTGCGCATCAGGGCTTCCCAGCGCTGGGCTTTCTCACTCTGGGCGTAGGTCATGAAGTCGCGGGCCGGGTCGAAGTCGTCGGGCGCTTCGAAATACATGAAGAGGTGGTTGCCCGCGAGGAAGATCTTCATCTTGCTGATGCCGATCTGGCGCAGGCCGGCGATGACCTCGGGCCAGACCTCGCGGTGGTATTTCTTGTAGTCGGCGAGCACCTGCGGATCGTTCTTGAGGTCGAGGGCCTGGGCGTAGGTCTTCATGGCGGGTCTCCCAAGTGGAGTGGATCGGCTGCGGATAGAGTACGCTTCCTGGCACGAGGAGAGTTCGCTGCCCATGCCCGAAACCGGGAAAGAGATCGACTGGCTGATCGTCACCGCCGCCAACCGGGCTCAGGCCCGGGGCTATCGCGCGGAACTGCGGGCGAGGGCGGGGACGCGCCTGATGCAGCGGGTGGGGCGGACGCTGGTGGTGCCGGATGTGGGCGACCAGCGGATTGGCTCAGGAGCGTCGACGCTGGTGACGCTCGAGCGTGTGGCGACGCACCTCCTGCGCGGGGGCAAGCGGGTGCGGCATCCCATGGCCCTCTTTCATGGCGAGCGCATTGTCATCATCCACTGCGGCGGCGACAGTCGACGCTTGCCCGCGTACGCCGCCCAGGGCAAGGTCTTCCTTCCCCTGCCCTACGAGACGGCGCCCGGCGAATCGGCCTCCCTCTTCGACCTGATCCTCACCGACCTCCTATCGCTCGCGATCCCCGCAGCGGGAGGTGTGGTCATCGCCAGCGGCGACGTGTTTCTCGATCTCGCTCCGCACCCGATCGATCTTGCGAGGGCCGAGCTGACCGGCGTCGCCTGGCGCACGGAGTACGAGCGCGGATCGCGGCACGGCGTCTACGTGCTGAACAAGCGCGGTTTCGTTACCAACTTCCTTCAGAAGCCCACGCACGAGGAAGCGTCGCAGGCCAAGGCGCTCAACGAAGATAACCAAGTGCTCATCGACACCGGCATCCTTGCGCTCAACGCGCGAACGGCGGCGCATTGGTTGGCACTCGCAGGCGTCTATACGAAGGCGGGGCGCCTAGTGCGCAAGCGCGGACTGATCGCGGATCTGCTCGCCGGACAGCAGCGCCAGCTCGACCTGTACACGGATATGTTGGCGCTTCGCACGCAGGGCGGGAGTCACGTTGAGTGGCTCGCCTACCTCTCCCAACGCGCGGAGACGATCCCTGATTGCGCCTTCCTGCACTTGGGGACGAGCCGGGAACTCCTCGACTGCCTGGTACGCGACGAGACCACGATCGAACGGCACGGCTTTCAACAACACATCCGCAGCGCCGGCGTCGCAGGCAGCGGTCTGGACACGGCGTGCGTGTACAATTCAGTTATCGAGGCGCGCGGCTGCCACGCGGGGCGGGACGTGCTGATCGAAGCATGCCGAGTCAGTGCTCCCTTGCACTTGGCTGGCGAGAACATCGTCGTGGGCCTGCCCAGGGAAGCAACCCGTCCCATCGATCTCCCGACGGGGATCGGCCTGGTCTGCCTGCCCGTCGGCGAAATCGACTGGGCGGCGGTGTGCTTTGGCCTGACGGATGACTGCAAGACTTCACGTCGAGAGGGCGGCACGTTCTGCAGTCGACCGCTCGAAGAGCTGGCCCAGCGGGCCGGCGCCTCGGCCAAGGTGCTCTGGGACGAGCCCGAGTCCGGTAAGCAGTCGCTTTGGGACGCCAACCTCTGGCAGGTCGGCCCGATCGACGAGGTGCTGGGGCAGGCCCGGGCGCTGGCGGGCGACGAGCCGTTATGCTCTGAGCTTCTGAACTCTGAGCGATGCAGCCTGGCGGCGCTGATGACGCGCGCCAATCACCGCAGGCTCTTGCAGCATCGCCGCTCCCTGCGTGACGAGGTCGCCCGTGCAGCAACTCCTTGACCGGCTCCATGACGATCCCTGGCTGAGCGCTGACGAGGTGCTCGCGGAGCTATCCGATGAGCCGGTTCGCGCTTCGGCGCTGACCGCCGTCACGGGGGCTGCGGAGGGAGTGTCAGATGCCGTCGCCCAAGCGCGACTGCTGCGCCTGGCGGCTCGGCTGGCCGGTTCGCTCGGCGACTCCCACAAGAGGCAAGCGGAGGAGCTTGACCTGCAAGCGCTGGCGGCGGTGGGCGCAGCGGTGCGGAGCGATTTCAGCCTGCCGAGTTCACCGCCCAAGACGCAGCTCGTCCCGGACCAGACGGTGTGGACGACCGCCCCGGTGCGGCTCGACTTTGCCGGCGGTTGGTCTGACACGCCGCCCATCTGCAACGAGTTCGGCGGGGCGGTGGTGAACGGGGCGATCACGCTGAACGGCCGGGCTCCTTGCCAGGCGGTGGCGCGGATGACCACGGAGCCGACCCTGCGGATCACCAGCATTGACCTGGGCCGATCGATCACGCTCACCGAACCGGTGACGCTGGAGGAGCTGGCGAACCCGCGCGACTGGGCCACGATCGCCAAGGCGGCGTTGGTGCTGACGGGGTTGTGCCCCAGCGACGCCGGCGCGGACATGCAGGCCTGGCTGGACGGATTCGGCGGGGGCGTCGACCTGACGATCTTCTCCGGCGTCCCCAAGGGCTCTGGGCTAGGAACGAGCAGCGTCCTGGGGGCGGCGCTGCTGGCGTGCCTGGGCCGGGTCGTGGGGCCGGAGCTTCCCTTCCCGGAACTCACCCGGCGCACCAGCATTCTCGAACAGATGATGGCCACGGGCGGCGGCTGGCAGGACCAGGCGGGCGGGGCGGCCCCGGGTGTGAAGCTCGTCGCCACGGAACCGGGCTCGAACCAGGTCCCCACGGTGACTTCAATTCCACTCACGGACGAAGCGATGGCGGAGTTCGACTCGCGGGCCCTGCTCTACTACACCGGCTACCAGCGCTTGGCTGCCAACATCCTGCAGAAGGTCGTGGGCCGATTCCTGGATCGCGACCCCGAGATGCGCAACATCGTGACCAATCTCAAGGCCGGCGCTCTGCGGATGCGCGAGGACTTGTCGCGCGGCGACCTCGACGCCTTCGGGGCGGGCAAGCTCGACTACTGGGAACTCAAGAAACGCATCGATGCCGGTTCCACGACCGAGCAGATCGAACGCATCCTGGCGCCCGTCGCGCCCTTGCTCAGCGGCTACGGCCTGGCGGGAGCGGGCGGCGGCGGCTTCATGTTCCTCTTCGGCAAGGACGCCATCTCCACGCGGCGGGTCCGCTCCCACATGCTGGCCAGCCCTCCCAACCAACTTGCCCGTTTCTTCGACGTGGCGCTCGACCCGCACGGGCTGCACCTGACCGTGATGTAGGGTCTGCCCCGCTACTTCTTCAGAACGAACGCAGCGACGACGGGGCGGTGATCGGAAGCGACCTCTTCCGCGATGACGTGACAACTCGTCGCACGTAGACCGTCGCCTCGGGAAACGATGAAGTCGATCTCGCGCCTGGGAGCATCCGCGGGAAAGGTGAAGCGAGCATCCTCGGGTTTCTCGGCATCAGTAAAGGAGGCGAAGATGAGTTGCATCGTTCGCGACTCGGGGACGTCGTTGAAGTCGCCGGCGAGAATGACACGGGCAGGTGGGTGCAGCAGGGAGGCGAGCAAGCGCTTCGCCTGGGCATGACGATTGGCATCATCGCCCAGCCAGTCGAAGTGCAACGACACGAAGGAGACGGGGTGGCGAGCACCGGCCGGCGTTACCTCCACCAGCATCGCCGAGCGCGGCTCGTGCTTGCCAGGCGGGAGGGCGATGACGCGACTGTCCTCGATGGGCAGGCGGGAGAGGACCGCCAGGCCGTACTCGCCGCCCTGGAAGTCCATGAACTTGCCGAAGCGGTGCTCCATCCCCAGCATTTCGCCGAGTACGGCTGCCTGATCGACGCCCCCACTGCGCGTCGCCACGTGGTCAATCTCCTGCAGGGCGACGAGGTCGACCTCGGCGGCGCGGATGACCTCCGCCACCCGGGCGAGATCGATCTCGCCATCGAGCCCAGCGCCGTGGCGGATGTTGTACGACATGACGCGAAGCGTCGCCGTCTCTTTGTTGGAGCCGTCAGGGGCGGGCGAACAGCCGGCAAGGATCGCCAGGGCCGTGAGCAGAAGCGCGAGCGTGGAGTGGATGCGAGTCATGCGCTGGGTCCTTTCGCAGCAGGCGTATGCGATCGCGATGGCCTTGCCTACTCAAACACGCCGGGCAGCCAGAGGCTCAGCGCCGGCCAGTAGGTCACCAGCAAGAGCGCCAGGATCATGACGGCGTAAAAGGGCAAGAGCGGTCGCACAACGCTGGCGATGGAGACCTTGCCCACGCCGCAGCCAACAAAGAGGACGCTGCCCACGGGGGGCGTGCAGAGACCGATGCAGAGGTTGAGCACCATCATGATGCCGAAGTGCACCGGGTGCATGCCCATCTTCTCGACGACGGGCAGGAAGATCGGCGTGAAGATGAGCACCGCCGGGGTGATGTCCATGAACGTCCCCACCACCAGCAGCAACAGGTTGATGATGAGCAGGATGACGATCTTGTTGTCGGAGAAGCCGAGGAGGAAAGCGCTGATGTCCTGCGGCACCTGCTCTAAGGCCATGATCCAGGACATTGCCATCGACGCACCCACGAGCAGCAGGACGACGGCGGTGGTCTCCGACGATTCGAGCAGCACCTTGGGCAGGTCGCGCGGGCGCAGATCGCCGTAGGCCAGGGCCAGGAGGAAGGCGTAGAGCACGGCGACGGCGGCGGCTTCCGTGGCGGTGAAGATGCCGCCCACGATGCCGCCGATCACCACGACGATCAGCCCCAAGGCGGGCAGGGCGATGAGGAATCGGCGCAGCGCTTCTGGCACCGGCACGCGGCCGGCAGTCGGGTAGTGCCGGCGCCAGGCGACGAACCCCGCCACCGCCATGAGCAGCACGCCGACGAGAATCCCGGGGATGTAGCCGGCGATGAAGAGAGCTGCGATGGACGCCCCACCGCTCGCGAGCGAATAGACGATGAGCACGTTGCTGGGCGGGATGATGAGGCCCGTGGTCGAGGAGGTGATGTTGACCGCGGCGGCGTAGTTGCGGTCGTAACCTTCCTCTTGCATGTGGGGCGCCATGACGCCGCCGATCGCCGACGCCGCTGCCACCGCCGAGCCGGAGAGGGCCCCGAAGATCATGGCGGAGAGGATGTTGACGTAGGCCAGGCCGCCGGGAAAGACGCCGACCAGCGACTTGGCGAAGTCAATGATGCGTTTGGCGATGCCGCCCCGATTCATGATCTGCCCGGCAAGGATGAAGAAGGGAATCGCGAGCAGGGTGAAGGAGTCGATCCCCGTCGCCATGCGCTGCGACATGGTCTTCACCGCGAAGGTCGGCCCGCCCTCCAGCAGCATCGCCAGCAGCGTGCTCAGACCGATCGAGAAGGCGACGGGCACGCCCAGAGCCATGAGCACGACGAAGACGGTGAGCAGCAGGATGGCTTCTTCCGGCGTCATGCCAGATCCACCTCCGCGTCGGAATTCACCTTCTCACGCGACGGCGGAAACCAAACGTCGATGGTGTTGAGCAGCACGTAGATCGTGATGAGCAGGCCGCAGATTGGGACGCTCGTGTACAGGAATCCCACGCGAATACCCAGGGCCGGCGACGTCTGGCCGCGGCTGAGCATGTCGCCGACGTACATCCAGCCGCCGATGACGAGGGCGAGGAGGGCAAAGACGATGATGAGCGCGTTCACCACGGTGTCGAGAATGCGCCCGGGAGTACCGGTCAGCTTCGTGGACAGGAGATCGATCGCCAGGTGCGCCTTGTTTCCCGCTGCGTAGGCCGCCCCCAGCAGCGAGATCCAGACGAGCAAGTAGCGGGCGACTTCTTCCGTGAACGACACCGGGTTGTTCAGCACGTAGCGCGTGAAGACCTGCAGCAGCACGTTGAGAGCCGCCACCGCCATCATGACGGCCAGAAGCCAGCCGAGCGACAGGTTCAAGATGCGGCGAATGGCTGTGGTCATCGGGTCAAGACAACGAGTGAGCGGGGGTGAGGGCTAGTCTTCCGTTTCCTTCAGGAACCGGGCCAGGCGCGGCCGCAGGGCGGAAGCAATGTCGGGCCGCCGCAGCGCGAACTCCAGGAAGCAGCGGGCATAGGAGATTGGATCGCCGATGTCGTAGCGCTTGGCGTTCCAGGCGAGGGCGTGGAAGGGCTCCGCCTGGGCCAGGCGATTGAGAGCGTCGGTCAGTTGAATCTCGCCACCCACCCCCTGACCGGTCTTCTCCAGATGAGTGAAGACCGACGCCGGCAGCACGTAGCGCCCCGAGATGGCGAGTCGGCTCGGCGCTGCTGCTGGATCGGGCTTCTCCACGAGTTCGCGCAAGCGCAGCAGGCCGCCGGGCCCACTCTCGACAGGCTCGCCGGCGACGATGCCGTAGCGGCTGGTCAGCTCGCGCGGGACTTCTTCCACCGCGACGACGCCGCCGAAGTCACGGTAGACATCGACAAGTTGCTGCAGGCCGCTCGGCGCCCCGGCAGGTGCGTCGATCAGGCAATCGCCGAGCAGGACGGCGAAGGGGTCCGAGCCGACGAACTCACGGGCGAGATAGATCGCATCGCCCAGGCCGCGTTGCTCTTGCTGGATGATGTAGTGCAGGCGCACTGTTGCCGACAAGCCGCGCACCTGATCGACGAGCGACTCCTTGCCTGCGTTGATCAAGAACGCTTCCAGATCCGCATCATCGTCGAAATGGTCCCTGATGGCGTGCTTGCGATCGCTGACGATGAGGAGCACCTCCTCGATGCCCGTCGCCGCCGCTTCCTCGACAATCAGTTGCAGGACGGGCTTGTCAACGATGGGGAAGAGTTCCTTGGGCACCGCCTTGGTCAGGGGCAGCAAGCGCGTGCCCACGCCCGCGGCGGGAATGACCGCCTTGCGAAGCGGCGCTTGAACTGCCTGCCGTGCCTCAGGCGCCATTTAGGCCACCTCCGGAACCAGAAGGTGCGCCCCGAAGGCTTCGTAGTCCTGCCGCAAGCGAGCGAGCCTGTCAGGATCGCCGTCGTAGGCGCCGATCACCGCCCCCCCCGGAGCCAGCGAACTTGACGTGCGCGCCGCCGGCCCTGCCGATGCGAATAAGCTCCCGGTTGCCGGCACTGATCTCGCAGAGCTTGGCGCGCAGGTCGTAGTTTGCATCCATAAGCGGACCGATCTCGCCGCCCTTGCCTGCCACAAGCAGATCGTGGGCTGCCTGGGCGAAGCCGGCGAACTGCGCCATGGCGTCATGCACTTCTTGATCGCCGCGTTGGTAGCGCTCACGCAGATCGTTGTGGGTGACTTCCGTCCCCTCCGCCAGATGTTCGTGGTAGGCGACGAAGAGCGGAGGCAGCAAGGCGGGATCGAGCGGCTCATAGCGCCCGGCCCCGGTCTGACGCACCAGGGCTTCGTCAAAGTCCATGAAGACGACACCTTCGTAGGCCTGGACGACGCGATCCTGCAGGCCCGCGCCGATGCCGAGTTCTTCCGTTTCGACCGAGAGGGCCAGCGTCGCCAACTCCGCTTCGTCTATCGACACGTCACATGCCGCCATCAGGGCTCGCAACGTGGCGATGACGATGGCGCTGGAGCCGGCCAGCCCCACGCGCACGGGAATGTCGGTGTCGTAGCCGAGTGCGAAGGTCTTCGAGCCGATGGGGTGGCCGTGCTGCTGGCAGTGGTCGTGAAAGCGCTTGATTGCCGCCTTGATGAGGCGCACGCCGCCGTAGTACCCGTCGCGCTCGACGGCGTCTACGAGAGCCTGCACATCGTCGTAGTCAAGCCGATCACGCTGGTGCGGCTCGATGGTCAGCCGCTCGGACTCTCGGCAGGTCACCTGGGCGCGGAAGTTGCGCACGATGATGGAGATGGTCTTCCCGAAATAGCCGTCCGAGGGATTGCCGATCAGGCCGGCCCGGGCGTAAGCGTGGGTGGTGAGGTGCATGGACTGGTCCGAAGGAGGCGCGGGACTCGAAGGAGCGGCCGCCATCTTAGCCGCTCACCGACCCATCGTCGGCAGCCCTTGCGGCTTCCCCGGGGCCATTCTCGGTGCCCAGGCGCATGGCCGCTTGGCCGGGCATCTCTACGGGCTTGCCGGTCTCCTTGTCGAGGGAAAGCTGCACGCCGTTCGCCTCGATCCATTGGTCCATGGCGGCGGCAAGCTGCTTGACCCGGTCCGGCTCGTCGCCCGCCAGGTCCCGGGTCTCGCCGATGTCGCGGGTCAGGTTGTAGAGTTCGAAGCGCCGGCCGGCGTGGAAGTAGATCAGCTTCCAGTCGCCCTGACGGATGGAGGTGAAGGGCCGGATACCCGGTCCCGACGCCCCCCACTGGTGCGGCTGATGCCAGCAGATCGCCCGCCCCGCCCCGGCCCACGATTCGCCCTGTCGAAGCAGCGGCGCCAGGTCGCAGCCCTCCACCTCGGGCGCATGCGCTTCCGGAATCGAAACGCCGGCCATCGACAGGATGGTCGGGAAGAGATCGTGGCTGACGACGGGCTCGACGCAGGTCGACGCCGACTCCGTCACGCCGGGCCAGCGAACGACGGTGGGCACGCGGGTGCCGCCTTCGTAGGCCGAGCCCTTGCCGCTGCGTAGGGGAGCGTTGTGCGTGTGCTTCGTCTCTCCATCGGGCGCCTGGCCGCGGGCGTGGGCGCTGAGGCCGCCGTTGTCCGAGTGGTAGATGATGATCGTCTCGTCGGCGATGCCCAGGTCATCGAGTTTCTCCATGAGCGAGCCGAGGGCCGCATCGGCGGACTCGATCATGGTGGCGTAGGCCGCTTCCTTGGCGTCAAGCTCCTCGTAGCGGTCGAGGTAGCGCTCGTTGGGCATGATGGGCGCATGGACGGCGTAGGGGGCGAAGTTCATGTAGAACGGCTGGCCCGCCTCAGCCGCCGCCTCGATTGCCGCCCCCGCTTCCAACGCCAGGGCTTCCGTCAGGTAAATGTCCTGGCCGTAATACTTCTCCAGACCTGGGATGTCCCAGACGGAGGGCTCGGAGCCCGGCTCCTTGCCCTGCCGACCCGCGACGGTGAAGTGGTCCCGGCCGTAGTAACTCGCCGGCCCACCCGCCGCGTGCCCGGCGATGTTGACCTCAAAGCCAAGATTGCAGGGATCGGCGCCGCTCGTGTCTCGCGCCCCGAAGTGCGCCTTGCCAACGTGAATCGTCTGGTAGCCCGCCTTCTGCAGAAGCCTGGGCAGCGTCACATCGTCTGCCTGCAGGCCGTTCACGTTCCAGGGCGGCGGGTCGATCGTTGGGTGCCGACCCTGGGAGTTGTCGCGATCCTTGTGGAGCGTCCAAAAGGTGATGTGCGAGCGCCCGGGACTCTGCCCGGTCATGATGCTGGTGCGCGTGGGCGTGCAGACGGGGGCGGAGGCGTAGGCGTTGGTGAAACGCATGCCGCTTGCTGCCAGACGCTCGAGATTGGGTGTGTGGTAGCGCTCATTGAGCGGCGTCGTCTCGGTATGGAAGGGCAGGGAGGTATCCTGCCAGCCGAGGTCGTCGACGATGAAAAGGATGACGTTGGGCCGGGTCGTGGGGTTTTCCTGCGCCATGGTCGCGCAGCCGCCCATCCACAGGCAGCCGGCCGCGACCGCGCCGGCTAGGCCGACCGTGCGCGTGGTTCTCGTCAACATGAATCGGCCTCCGCTCTCAGGCATGGTGCAGCGTCACACCGAGCGTGTCGCCTTCGGCCAGCTCGATGCCCGTGGGGAACTCGATGGTGAGGCGTTGCCCCTCCTGCGCCTGGATTGCCGGCAGCACGCGGTCGCCGAGAACCACAACCATCCTGCCCAGCCTAGCGCCATCTGCCAGACTCAGGCGCAGCGTGCGCAGGGAGAGCCGACCGTGCGCGATCTTTAGCGTCTGCTCCTGTCGATCAGCGCGTCGCTTCTGCTCATACGTCCCCCAGGCGGCGGCGGCGGTGAAGACGCTCTTGAAGTGCTCGGGCGTCAGGCGCGGGGCAAAGCCGATCGAGCCGCTCGGCCCGTCGTACTCGAACCCGGCCAGCCCGGTGAGCACGCCCCAACTGGCGAGAGCCCGGGCGTAGTGGTCGCCGCACTCGACTTCGTTGAAGGGATTGCGCTTGCTGGGGTGGTAGCGATCGTGCACCGCTCGGCACATGGCGAGGGCTTCCGTGAGCATGCCTTCCCAGGCCATGTGGCTGGCCACCTGGTACTCGATGCCCGTCCAGACCTCATCACGGTAGCGCGTCGAGCGTGGGCCGAGGTGCTGGCTCTGCGGCCAAGTGCAGGTGAACAAGCCCGCCTCGCCGGGCCGGGCGAACCAGCGCTCGGGCGGGTGGGCTTCGTTTTGGCGATTGATATCGGGCGCCCAGCAGTACTGCCAAATCGATTCCAGCGCTTGGTGCACCGTCTCCTTGGGGTAGACATGACCCAGGCCGACCTGGTGGGCCCAACTCTGCCCGAAGAGCTGGTCGGCCAGGCAGCCGTCCTGGTACTGCCAGTCGGGGTGCTTCTCGAGATCGACCTCCTGGATGAAGTACTCGCCGTTGAAGAGGCGCTCGACGGACTTCACTTTGCCGACCTCGAAGAGTCGGCGACACTCTTCGGCGAAGCGCTCATCGCCGACGGCGCTTGCCATCTCCTCCGCAGCCCGCAAGGCGCCGAGGTAGAGCGATCCCACCATGGTGTTGGCGCCGTAGTAGTCGATGTCGTAGGTGTTGTGCTGTTTGCCTTCGATGATCCCGTCGCTGTCGGCATCCTGGACGATGAGGAATTGCATCGCCTTCTTGATGTTGCGCCAGTTGCGGTTGAGGAAGCCATCGTCGGTGCTGCATTGGTGTTCGCGCAGGGCCTTGAGGATGTAGCCCGCCTGCGAATCGCCGGCCCAAAGGGCCCACTCCTCGCCACGAAAACCGATCGCGCCCGTCTCCGGATCAAAGCCGACGCCGGGTGCGAAGTCCTGCATCTCGCGGGCGGAGCGTTCGAGTTCCGGGAAGAGCCGGGCCAGGCCGTGCGCGTAGTTCCAAACGTGCCCGCAGGTGCCGTGGCAGCAGCCGCAGCCTTCCCAGGCCCAGAAGCGGCCGTCGCGCCACCATTGGCAGGTCGTCGTCGCCAGGTTGCAGGTGGTCGCCCCGACACGATCGAGCAGCCAGTGCGGCAGCGTCGAATCGTAATAGACTTCGTGCCAGCGCCGCGTCGCCTGCTCGAGCCGACCGAAGTTCAGCGCCACGTATCGGGCCACATCGGCGGCGTTCTCGAAACGCTTGGCGTAGTACTGGCCGACCAGGGCATCGAGTGGTTCATCACCCCAGGGCTGACGGCGGTATTGGTTGGGGAAGTGCCAGGTGGTTACGAAGGTCACCGTGCGCTCTTCGCCGGGCTGGAGCGTCACTTCTTCACTGAGGGCCCCCACGAGAGGCTCGCCGAGATCAGCCAAGGCGTAGCGGCTCGCCGCCGCATCCTGGGCCTGGCTGGGCGTCATGCGGGCGCTCACCGGATCAACGATGGCCAGGGTCATGGTGCCAAAGTCGCGCAGCCGCCGTACTTCCGCGATGTCGCTGGGCATCGGCTCGTCGCGAAACTCGATCTGGTCGATGTTGATGTGGCCCCAGGGCCCCGTCTCCTCGTCGAGGATCTCCAGGTGGGCCTGCTTGCCGAGGTACTCTTCGACGTTCCAGTTGCGCGGGGCGAGACGTTCGCTGTTCTTGCCGGCGGCACTGTGGACGACCTTGCCCTCGACGACGAGGTTGATGCAGGTCGAGCCCTCGTGCGCCCCGCCGCCGATGAGAAAGCCGATCCAGGGCCGCTCGATGGTGAAGGTTGGGCTGGTGAGCTTGCCTGTTTGCTCGTCGCTGCCGCCGCGGTAGGTGTTGACCAATCCTTCGCCCTTGAAACCGCTGACCGGGTTCTGGGACTCCAGTGTCCCGCCTGCGGGTTGCTCGCCGAAGCACTCCCCCTCGACCATCCACTCGCCGTAGTCCTCAGCTTCGAAGTCGGCAAAGAGGATCGGCTCGCGACGCGGCTGGGCCGGACGCTCGATGATGGTCGCCGCACACTGCACGCCCTCGCAGGAGTCCGATCGGAAAGCGCGGTTGACCCTCCTGGCCTTGCCCTGGCACTCCTCGACATGATCGCGCAGGATCGCGTTCGCCAGCCTACCCGTCAGCTTCACCTTGGCGGCTCGACTGCCCGAGTTACGCAATTGGAACTGCTGCACCACGCAGGGCAGCGCTGAATCCTCGGTCTGAAGCGGAATGAAGGGAGAGAAGGCCGTCTGCGTCACCTCGATCGGCGACTCGTCATCGCGGTACCCGACGATTCCCAGGGGATACTCACCGGCGAAGCGTACTTGTCTGAACCCCTCGCGACTCAGCGGGCGCTCATCGACGCGCTCGCCGACCTGCACCCGCAGGTCAAAGCCGTGCTCGATCTCGCGCGCCTCGATGAAACCACCGCCGACCGCCACCTCCGTGGGCTTGCGCCCTTCCGTGTAGTTGACCTGGCCGTAGCCGGTGTTGTGGTTGGAGTTGAAGATGTCCCAGTAGACGAGCGTGCCTTCGCCGGTGAGATAGACCTGGCCGGCGCAGATGCCGCCGATGGGCAGTCCGATGGTGAGCAGGTCATCGCCCTCGTACCAGGTGCGCTCGCCGGGCGAGAACAGCATCTTGACCCACTCCGGGCTCAGCTTCTTGTCGATGGGGATGAAGTGATCGACGTCAGCGGCGCTGCCGAACGGCCCGGCGAAACTCTCCGCCATGTAGGAACTCGCCGCGAGAGCGCCGGCGGCGACGGCACCCTGCTTGAGCACCTCCCGCCTGGTCACGCGACCGCTGCAATCACAATTCCCCGAGCAGCATCCGTCCCTCTTGCCATCGTCGTTCATGCCGTGTCCTCCCGATCGTGTCCTTCGATGTCTCAAGCCTCGTCGAGTGGAAACTGGACTTCCAACGCCTCGCCCGCCGTAAGCGTCAGAGCGCTCTCGAACTCCAGCGTCACTCGATCCCCGTGCGTGTTTGATGTGAACTGCACCTTCTCGCCGCGAAGAACCGCGTCACCTCGATTCAAGCGAGCGCCGGCGGGCAGCCGCACGCTCAGGGAGCGCAAGACCAGTTCGCCGAAGCGCACGAGCACGCGGTTGTGCTGCTGGTCGTCCGTTCGATCCTGCGCTAGTGTCCCCCAACCCGCCGCCGCGGTGAAAGCCGCCCGGAACTGCTCCGGCCGAATGCGGGGCTCAAACGCCAAGTGACCGCCCGGCCCGTCGTAGGCATAGCCGCATGCCGCCAGGAAGACGCCGTAGCTCGCCATAGCCCTGGCGTAATGGTCGCTGCACTCGATCTCGTTGTAGGGATTGCGAAGGCGCGGGTGGTAACGGTCATGAATCGCCCGGGCCACGGCCAGGCCGTGGTCCACGAGATCGGTCTCGTCCTCGTAGATCATGTGGGAGGCGACCTGGTACTCGAAGCCCGACATGCACTCGTTGAAGTAGCCGTACTGCCAATGCCGCTCCCAATCGGAGCGTCGGCCGCCCTTTGGCCAGGTGCACATGAGCAGTCCCGCATCGCCGGCCACGGCGTAGGGCCGCCCCCGCACGCTCGCGGCGAGCGATTCACGCAGCGGGCCCATGTCGGGGTTGAAGTTGTAGTTCCAGAGCGAGCGCAGCGCCGACAGCGTCATATCGCGGTCGAAGAGCCGGCCCAGCGCCAGTTGGTGTCCCCAGGACTGGCCGAATACCTGGTCGATGTGGCAGCCGCTGCCGATGCCGATCGCCTGCAAGTGGGCGGGATCTTCGTGTTGAATGAAGTACTCGCCGTTGAAGAGAGCCGCGATCTGCTCTCGACCGCGTTCGAGCCGGCGGGCGCATTCGGCGCTGAATTCGGCGTCCTTGACGACCTCCGCCATCCGCCGGCCGCATTCGAGAGCCGAAAGATAGAGCGAGGCGATGGCGGGGATCTTGCCGTACCACTCCGCGTCCAGGGTGTTGTGCTGTTCGCCCTCGATCATGCCGTCGGCGCTGCCGTCCGCCGCATCCATATCCATCAGGTAGCGCAGGGCCTGGCGGGTGCTGGGCCAGAGGCGCTGGAGGAAGTCGTCGTTCGGCGACATGAGGTGTTCGCGATAGGTGCGCATGATGACGCCGGCCTGGCCGTCGGCGGCGTCGCGGTTGTTGTTCTCTGCCCGGAAGCGGATGCGGCCGGTGTCCCGGTCAAAACCGATGCCGTAGTCCACGCGCTCGCGAAGGGCTCGCTCAAGCTCCGGGAAGACGCGTCCCACCGCCTGGGCGTAGTGCCAGACGTGCGTACAGGTGCCGGCGCAACAGCCGATCCCCTCCCAGGCCCAGAAGCGACCGTCGTCCAGCCGATAGCAGGTGTTGGTCGCCAGGCTGCAGGTGTTGGCAAAGGATCGGTCGAGCAGCCACCAGGGCAGCGTCGAGTCGTACCAGGTGTCGCGCCAGAGATGGGTGGCGTCGCGCAGGCGATGGTAGTTGTTCGCCAGGTAGTCGGCGACATCGGCGGCGTCCTGGAAACGGCCGGCGTACCAGCGCTGTGGCTTGCCGGGCAAGGGAAGCTGGGCGCTCGGGAAGTGCCAGGTGATGGCGAAAGCGACGGTGCTGCGCTGGCCCGGCTGGAGCTCGAGCGTCTGGCTGACGTGGCCGACGGGGCCATTCCCCCTGACGACTCTGGTGCCGGCCTCGACGCCGCCGGCCGTGGCGCAGGCCGTCACCTGATTCGAGCTGCTGCAGCAGAGAACGCCGAGCGCCATGGTGCCGTAGTCGGGCAGATCTTCGAGCTTTCGAGCCCGCCGGGGGCTGTCGCTGAAGACGAGATCGTCGACGCCGATGTTCCCCCACGCGCCTGTCACGGCATCGACGATCTGCAGGCGCGCTTCCCGACCCGCGAACTCGGTGACGTCGAATGACTCAAAGCGCATGCGGTTGTTGTCGGCGCCGGTGGCGGTGCGCACGACCTCGCCGTCGACCACCAGGTTCAGGCAGGTCTGGTTCGGGTGCCGACCCCCGCCGATGCGGAAGTTGAGATAGTTGCGGCCGATCGTGAAGGGAGCGCTGGTGAGCGTGCCGATGTGGGCGTCGCCGCCCGGAATGTCCTCACCTTGCCGGGTATTGTGCGTGTTGACCACACCCTTGCCCTCGCCGGCCACATCACCCTGATAACCCGGGAGGCCGGCGATGCGAATCGGTCCATCTCCAAAGGCGGTGCCCGTCGCTGTCCAGCCCTGGTAGGTCTCATCCTCGAAGTCCTCGAAGGGGATGTCGGGTCGATTCCCCGCGCGATCGGGCGCGGCCTCGTGGGCGCTCATCTCGATGCCGACGAAGTTGCGCGAGGAGATGGCCCGGTTCCGCCGCCTCGCTCCGGCCCGCGCGAAGCTGTCGTGCAGGACAGGATTCTGCAGCCAGCCGACGACGTCGGCTTCGACCCGCTCTTCGCCAAGGTTCTCGACTTCGTACTCCAGGATGGTGGCGGGCAAGCCGGAGTCGTCCGTATGCAAGGGCACGAAAGGCGAGTAGGCGCTCAGCCGCACCTGCAAGGGGCAATCGGCCGGCTTGTAGGTGACTTCGCCGATGGGGTAGGTGCCGCGGAACTCGATGTCCTCGACGCCGTCTCGGCTGAGCCGAACCCGATGCTCGCCGTCAAGATCGCGGTAGCGGAGGGCGAAGCCCTGGCGGAAGGGGCGGACCTGCGTGGGCGGCTCGATGTAGTTCGAGCCGTCGCGCGGGCGCACGCGCTGACCGAAGTAATCGTCAACGGTCCGGTCAACGACGCCTTCGTGGTGTTTGTTGAAGATGTCCCAGAGCCAGAGTTGCCCATCGCCGCCGAGGTAGACCTGCCCGGCGCAGATGCCGCCGACCGGCATGCCGATGTATTTGAGTTCGTCCCAACCGCGATAGACCGGCTGCTCGCCGCGGGCTCGCAGCGACGCCAGCCAGGCCGCGTCGAGGTGCTTGTCGAGGGGCACGAGGTGCGTCGGAGCTTCCTCCCCGGGCAGGAAGACCGCGTCGCTGCGCCCGGCGGCCATGACCGTCGCCGCCGCCGCCCCGGCAATCGTCAGGAAGGACCGACGGGTGAGCTGCGCTTCGCACGAGCAGCCGCCTGCGCAGCAATCGCTCGCCGCTGTTGCTTCGGACGCCAGCCGCCCTTCGTCCGTCCCAGTGGGTACTGCATCACTCATGGCGGGGTCGCTCGCTCACTTGATGGGTCAATCGACAAGAAGAACGTGCACCGTACCCGGCCCGTGGACGCCCGTCACCAGGATGCCCTCGATGTCCGCGGTCTTGCTGGGGCCGGTGACCAGGACGGTGGCGGCAGAGTTGCCCGTCGAGTGCGAATGCTGCCAGAACTCGACTTGATCGGCCCAAACCCGGCTGGCCCGCACAATCGCCACCTGCACCGGCGCCAGGAGGTGGGCGGCTCGGCTGCGTTGCCGACTCGATGACAGAACGAGCGACCCCGAGTCGGCGATCGCCGCGTCCACATCGGTGATCGCGACGTCAGCTCGGAAGTGGGCCGCGCGCGAGTCGCCGCCTTGCCAGTCGATCCTCGTCGCTCCCGCAGACGCAAGCGCTGCCTCCGCCCAGTCGGCGACCGCAGCGTCGTCAATGTCCAGCACCACGCCGTCGCCCCGTGGCGCTCGCAAAATCGCCGCGATTGCCGGCACGACATCCGCCTCTGGCACACGCTGCACCTGCAGCCCCACTGCGGCCGCCTGTTGCTGGAAGCGTCCGCTGAGATCGTCCGTCCGCTCGCAGAGGCGCACCAGCGCTTCCTCCACAGCGGGCGCGGTCGGCTCACCCTCCACGGCTCGAGCACCCAGGGCCCTGTGGATGCGCGCGAACATCGATTCGCGCGTCTCGCCGGCTCGCAGGTTGGCACTCTTGGGCGACGTGTTCACGGCGTCCCCCCTTCCCGATCCTGCCACCACTGCCGAAACGAACGCGAGGGCGGCGAGGGCAGGTCGCGATGCTCCGTCCAGGCGCCCAGCGCCCCGGGGCCGCGCTCGACCCAGCGCTGATCCGCATAGGGTCCGACTCCCCCACTCCTCCGCCCCAGCGCCCGCAACAGGCGCCGCTGCAGCCAACTGCTGATGGCGTACGTCCAGCCGCGCCCGTAGGCCGCCGCCCAGGCGCGGTAGAGGAATCGCTCCAGGCCCGGCCCCATCTTCCGCCCCACCATCTCCTTGCGGAGACGAATCAGATGGCGCGGCAAGTCGATGTCGACCGGGCAGGCTTCGTGACAGGCGTTGCACAACGACGAGGCCTGCGGCAGGTCGGGGTAATTCTCCAGCCCCTTGAAAAGGGGCGTGATCGCCGCCCCGATCGGCCCGGAATACACCGCCCCGTAGGCATGCCCCCCGCCCGCTTTGCGATAGACCGGGCAGGCGTTCAGACACGCCCCGCAGCGGATGCAGCGCAAGAGTTCTCGGGATTCATCCGCGAGCAGTTCCGTTCGGCCGTTGTCGAGCAGAATGAGGTGCACCTGCTCGGGCCCGTCCGGTTCGCCCGCTCGGCGAGGGCCGTTGATCACGGTGGTGTAGACCGTCAGCGGCTGGGCGGTCGAGGAACGAGCCAGGAGCTTCAGGAACACCGCCAGATGCGCCTGGCTGGGGATCACCTTCTCGATGCCGGCGAAGGCGATGTGCACCCGCGGCAAGGCCGTCGACAAGCCGCCATTGCCTTCGTTGGTGCAGAGGACGAAGGCCCCGGTGTCGGCGATGAGGAAGTTCGCCCCACTAATGCCCAGGTCAGCCTCCGCGAACTTCTTGCGCATGTGGTCGCGGGCGATGCGGGTGAGTTCCACGGGATCCTCGGTGTACTCCGCGCCCAACTCGCGCACGAAGGCGCGGGCAACGCTGGTGCGATCCTTGTGAATCATGGGGGTGACGATGTGCGACGGGGCATCATCATCAAGCTGCACGATGAATTCGCCCAGGTCCGTCTCGATCGCCTCGACCCCCACGAGTTCAAGGGCCGGAACGAGTCGGATCTCCTCCGTGACCATCGACTTGCTCTTGACGCAGCGTGTGCAGGACTCGCGCCTGGCGATCTCCAGGGTGATCTCCCGAGCCTGGGCGGCGTCCTTGGCGAAGTGCACGCAGATGCCCGCCGCCTCCGCCCGGTCGACGAACTGGCCGAGGTAGTGATCCAGGTGATCGAGCGTGTGCTGCTTGATCGCGCCCGCGTGCTGGCGGAGGGCCTCCGTGCGCTCGCCGAATGTCTCCTGGAAGGACGCCAGCCGGCCGATGTTCTTGCCGTGCGCCGCCCGGTTGACGAAGGTCTGAAGCTGCAGATCGGCGACAGCCCGCTCCAGGCGCGGCTTCATGGCGAAGGGAAGCTCCGGATCGAGCGGCGAACGCTTCCGCTGGGCCGGATCCGCCGGGTTGTGCGTCGGCGTCGTCATGACAGGCCCGGCTCCTTGGGAAGCAACCCCAGCCCCTCGGCCAGAATCTCCGCCAGGCTCTTGACCTCGACGGGTACGCCCTGCCGCCGGCAGGCCCCGGCGAGGTTCATGGCGCAGCCGGGATCGTTCACGATCAGCGTCTTCGCCCCCGTGGCCTTGACGCAGTCGACCTTCTCGCGGGTCATGGCCCCGGAGATGGTCGGGTACTTGAGGCAGAACGTCCCGCCGAAACCGCAGCACTGGTCGACCTTGTCAAGCGGCGTAAAGTCGAGGCCGTCGATGGACTCGGCGAGCTGGGCTGCTTCATCGCGCATGCCGATGCCGCGCAGATGGCAGGAATAGTGGTACGTGGCGCTGCCTTCCCAGTGCAGCCGTCGCTCGCGCAGCGCCTTCGGATCGCGCGGGTCGATGCCTTCGACACGCGTCAGGAACTCGACGAACTCGTACGTCTTCTCCGCCAATCCCTGTGCCGCCCGCCGCTCCGCACTGCCCATCGGAAAGAGCTCGACGTAGTAGTCGCGGATCATCGCTGCGCAGGAACCGGACGGCGTCACCACCGTCTCGTACGGCTCAAACACCCGCACCATCCGCGCCGCCAGTCGGCGCGCCTCCTCGTGGTAGCCGTTGTTGTACTGCGGCTGGCCGCAGCAAGTCTGGTCGGCGGGAAAGACGACCGTGTGGCCCAGGTGCTCGAGCACCTTGACGACCGCGATGGCGTGTCGGGGCAGGAAGGTGTCAGCCAGACATGTGACAAAGAGAGCGATCTGCACGGTGGACCTCGACCAGCGGTGTGCCGCAGGGCTCAAGTGTACTGGCCAACCCCCCCGGGCAAGGGGACTTGCAAGCGCGATTCACGCCTGTTGCGGCTGGATTTGCGCTGGCAGGACCGCCTGGACGAGGTAGACTAAGCGGGAGCAGCCACGTGGAACCACCGCGAGTAGCGGTTCTTGAACGAGGGGCGTCTCGTGCCACTGAATGTCACCACGCCGGAGATGACAAGCGAGGTCACCTGCAACGACTCCTGGGCAGAGTGCGCTCGCTGGCGGATGTGGCTCTGGCGGCGGTGTCGACCCTGGTTCCGCTGGGCAGGGCTGGTCGGACGCGCGAACGGCTACATCCTGCTGTGCGCCGGGGTGCCGGTTGCGCTCATAGCGAGTCGGGTCTGCTCTGGCAGCGCAGTCGACTATGAGGGTTTGCTCTGGGTCGGGATTGTCCTCCTGGTGGGCTATGTGGAGACATGCCGCGGGATCATCCGCTTCCGCGAAGGGTGGGAGAGGCACGAAGTGAATATCGAGGGTCTCGTCGCGATCATCTTTGCCGGTGGCTCGACGCTGTTCTCGCTGATCGTGCTTTGGCTGTACTGGCGGTACGCGCTCTGAGATCCCAACTCAATGACTGCATCGCAGAAGCCGTCCCAAGATGGAAGCTGCGGACAGCGGACCGACCGTGACGACCAACCCAACAGCCATCACGTCACTGACCGAAGCCGCCGACTGGCTTAGCGAGACGTTCCGCAGGACGGTTCGACCGTACTCCTCCGTGGATCGTTGGGTCAGCAAAGGACCGCCGCATGTTGACTACGCTGAGCTGGAACGAATCCGCGATGATGAGTCAATCTCAATCAAGGTCGTGCGGGAGGACGCAGCGCGAGAGCTCGTGAGGGAAATGCGAGAGGTCTGCGCGCCGGGGATCGTGCCGTTCCTGGGCGTCACCACCCAGCGCCGGCTCTGCCACTCCATCGTCGAGCTTGTGGTCAAGGAGTTCTCTGACGAGCTTGACATCGTCCGCCACATGGGCACCTCGGCCGGCAATTACAGGCTGAAGAACAGCGACATCATCGCCGAGCTGTCGGCCCTGCGCGACGAGTCCGGCATGAGCATTCTCGGCGCTGCCCACAACCGATGCGACATCGCCACTCCTCCCGGCCTGGACAAGCCCTGGCGACTGATGGATCGACTCGATGCCTTCTGCCCGGATCTTCTCTCGCAGGGCTCCTGTTCGCGACAAGACCTGGTCGCCATACTCTCCCGAGGCGAGGCGATCTGCCTTTGGTGGGATTGAGATATGCCAAAACGCAAGGATCAGCCTCGACAACTAGTTCTCCTCGACTTGGTCTGCGTGGCTACTGGCTTGTTCTGCATTCTCCTCACCCAGACACCCGACACACGACGCGACTCGGCGATCACGGCCACGGCCGCAGCACTGATCTGCCAGCACCTCCACGACACCGAGGAGCCGGACCGAGAGAGCCTCATCGCCAGCTTGGCGGAACTGAGCCCGACGCCGGCCCGGCTGGTCACCGTCGACCTCGGCGCTGACATGCGCGCCGCACCGATTGAGCGCAAGGAGATCGCGCGAATCTGGCTGCGTGAGGATGAAGGTGAACTCGTCGTCTGCATCTGGGGCACGCCCTACACGCGATTGCAGGAGTTTCGCAAGGAAGGATCTGGGACTGACTACATGGTCGACCCGAAGGACCCCGACTTCGGCGATAACCAGGCGAACGTCGACTACTTTCTGCGGATCTACAAGACGAAGTGGAGCGACTCGTAGGTGAGGACAAGGTTGAATCGACGCCCCCCAGCCTCACCGCGACTTCGAGACGCTGGCGCGTCTCCCGCCTTGACACAAGGCGGCTCGGACTCGGAGGGGGCGGTCGTTGACTGGATGGCAGAGCCGCCTCGTGTCGAGGCGGGTGGTCGAGCCATACCCAGGGCGGCGCTCTGCTCTGCCCTGGCGCATTGCAGGGGGGTGTGGCCTGCCTCACCGCCGACCGCCCGGCGCGGTAGACTGTCCGAATCCAAGTCCGGGCCACTTCTGGCAACTGCGAGGACACCACCCATGAAGAACGCACTTCGACTCACCTGCTGCGCGGCGCTGCTTCTCCTATCTGCGTGCGGGGAAAAGGACCAACCCAAGACGACCGACCAGGACGCGAGCGGCACCGACGCCGCGGAGACGATGCGCTTCGCGGTCATTCCCAAGGGCACCACGCACGTCTTCTGGAAGGCCGTCGAGGCCGGGGCCAAGGAAGCGGGCGCTGAGCTCGGCGTCGACATCACCTGGAAGGGCCCCCTCAAGGAGAACGATCGAGCCCAGCAGATCCAGGTCGTCGAGCAGTTCATCGGCCAAGGCGTGGATGGCATCGTGCTGGCCCCACTCGATTCCAGGGCCCTGCTCAGCAAGGTCCGCCAGGCCGGCGACAAGAACATCCCCGTGGTCATCTTCGACTCGGCCCTGGAAGGCACGGCGGGCGAGGACTTCGCCAGCTTCGTCGCCACCGACAACCGCGAAGGCGGTCGCGTGGCCGGCCGGCACATGGCGGAACTCCTGGAAGGCGAGGGGAAGGTCGTCCTCTTCCGCTACCTCGCCGGTTCGGGCAGCACCACGAATCGCGAAGAGGGATTTCTGGAGGCGATCCGCGAGCACCCGGGCATCGAGGTGATCGTCGACAACCGCTTCGCCGGCCCCACCGCGGGCGAGGCCCAGAACTCCGCCCTCAACATGCTCACCCAACTCCGCCAGGCGGATGGCATTTTCGCCAGTAACGAGTCGGCGACGAACGGCATGCTGCAGGCGCTGAAGAAGGAAGGCCTGGCGGGCAACGTCATCTTCCTCGGCTTCGACGCCTCGCCGCCGCTCGTCGACGGACTGGAGAAGGGCGAGATCCAGGGCCTGATCGTGCAGAACCCGCACCGCATGGGCTACCTCGCGGTCAAGACGCTCTACGCCCACATCCAGGGCGAGGCGGTCAAGCCCTTCATCGACACGGGCGCTGCCCTGGTCACCCCGGACAACATGAACGATCCCGAGATTCGGTCGCTGATTGAGTAGCTGGTTGAGTCTGTTGGGCGCCGCTCGGCGCGGCGCGACATTGGTAGAGTGAGTTCATGCCGAGCGCTGTCAATCCAACGCTGAGCCCGGTTCGCCTGCGCATGCAGGGTGTGCGTAAGAGCTTTGGCGCCACCAAGGCGCTGGTCGGGGTGGATCTCGCCGTCGCACAGGGCGAAGTACATGCCTTGATCGGCGAGAACGGCGCGGGCAAGAGCACGCTCATGAAGGTCCTCTCCGGGGCCCACCAGCCCGATAGCGGTGAGATGCACCTGGACGGCGAGGCCTACGCTCCGCGCTCTCCGATCGACGGCCGGCGGGCGGGGGTCGCCATGATCTACCAGGAGTTGTCGCTGGCCCCCCACCTTTCGGTGATGGAGAACATCCTGCTCGGGATCGAGCCGACCCTGGGCCTGTGGGGGGGTGCTGAGTTGGCCGCAAATGCGCGCGCGCGCCAGGGCGGCCCTGGAGCAGGTGGGGCTCGGGCACGTGCGGCCGGAGATTCGCGTCTCCAAGCTCTCCGTGGCGGAACAGCAACTCACGGAGATCGCTCGCTCCGTGGCCATCGGCTGCCGAGTGCTCGTGTTCGATGAGCCGACGAGCAGCCTGACCCAGGCGGACATCGCCAAGCTCTTCGACCTGATCCGCAGGCTCAAGGCGGAGGGGCACGCCATCGTCTATATCTCGCACGTGCTGGAAGAGGTCCAGGAGATCAGCGACAACTTCACGGTCCTGCGCGATGGCGAATCGGTCGGGGCCGGGGTCACGGCTGAGGTGCCGCTGCGGGACATCGTCGCCATGATGGTCGGCCGGGACGTGGAGGACCTCTACCCGCGCTCGCCACGGACACCGGGCGAAACGGTGCTGAGCACGCGCGAGCTGGCGGGGGAGCGCTGGCCGGTCAGCGCCACGGTGGAGCTGCGCCGGGGTGAGGTCTTGGGAATTGCCGGCCTGGTGGGCTCGGGGCGGACGGAGTTCTTGCGCGCCATCTTCGGGCTTGAGCGCGTCAAGCGAGGCGAGGTGCGGGTCGAGTCGTTCAGCGGCGCTGCCACACCCCACCGCCGCTGGAGCCAGGGCGTGGGCATCATCAGCGAGGATCGCAAGAACGAAGGCCTGGCGCTGAATCTCTCGATTGCTGACAACATCACCCTGCCCCGGCTAGCCGGCTTGGGGCCGGTCGGCACGGTGACGCCGTCTGGCCAGGCGCGTGCTTCGCAGCCCTGGATCAAAAAGCTCACGATTCGCTCGCGGACAGCGAGACAGCCGGTGCAGTCGCTGTCGGGCGGCAACCAGCAGAAGGTTGCTCTGGCAAGGCTGCTGCACGCGGGCGTCGATGTGCTCCTGCTCGACGAACCGACGCGAGGCATCGATGTCGGGTCCAAGGCGGACATCTACCAGCTCATCGATACCCTCGCCAAGGGCGACCCCCACGAGGGCCAGGCGCCACGGGCGATCCTGATGATCAGCAGCTACCTACCCGAGCTCCTCGGCGTCTGCGATCGCATCGCGGTCATGCGCCGAGGCGAGCTGGGCCCGGCCCGGCCCGTGGAGGAGTTGACGGAGCACAAGATCATGATGGAAGCGACCGGAACGGAGCAGAGCGCATGAGCAGGCCCTCCAGCCAGGCGACCGAGTCACTTCAAGCCGCCGGTTCGCAGCAGGCCAAGGCGATCCTGACGAAACTGGGACCCCTGATCGGGCTCATCTTCGTCTGGGGGCTCTTTGCGGCCTCGGTGGGATCCGACTTCATGGAGTGGCACAACCAGCGCCTCATCCTGCTGCAGGCCACGGTGGTGGCGACCGCGGCCATCGGAGCGACGCTCATCATCATCTCCGGCGGCATCGATCTCTCCGTGGGCTCGGCGATCGCCTTCGGCACGATGGTCGTGGCGCTCGTCCTGCAGGTGCAGATCGGCGACTGGAGGCCGGCGGAGTCGATGCCCATCGTCTGGCCCTTCCTGGCGGTGCTCGGGGGGGTGCTGGGGGGGGGCGGTGCTGGGCCTCGGCATCGGGGCCATGGTCATCGGCCACATCGGGCGGGTGGCGGCCCTGCTGGCGGCGGTGCTCGTGGCGGTGTACGGCTGGGGGCGGATCACGCCCTTCGGAGCGGTGCCGCTCGGCCTGGTGGCAGGGGCGGTGGTGCTGCTCATCAACGAGAAGCTCGTCAAGCGCATCGAGCTGTCGCCCTTCATCGTAACGCTGGGCATGTGGGGGGCATTGCGGGGCGCGGCCAAGGGCCTGGGCAACAACCAACCGCTCTACCCGGATCAGACCTGGGTCACCGGCCTCATGGAGACGGCGGACTCGGGCATCGGCTCCATCATGGCGCCCGGCGTCTGGATCATGCTGGCCCTGGCCTTGCTGGCGGCGGGCGTCCTGCGCTACACCCGCTTCGGCAGGCACGTCTTCGCCATCGGCTCCAGCGAGGAGACGGCCCGGCTCTGCGGCGTGCACGTGGAACGCAGCAAGCTTATGATTTACGCCATCGCCATTGCTTGCGCCGGGCTGGCGGCGGTGATGCAGTTCTCCTACCTCAACGGCATCGGCGATCCGACGACCGCGGAAGGGTACGAGCTCAAGGTCATCGCGGCGGTCGTCATCGGCGGCGCCAGTCTGGCGGGCGGCGAAGGGTCCATCATGGGCACCATCGTCGGAGCCCTGATCATGTTCGTTGTCGATAACGGCTGCACACAACTTGAGTATCCCAACTACGTTCAGGAGATCGTCACCGGCGCCATCATCGTCGCCGCCGTGGCCCTCGATCGGCTGCGTCATCGCCAGTCCGACTGAGTTCCTCGCACACATACGCCCAAGCGCGAAAGGAAGTCCCATGTTCGCTCACGCCACGCACACCGGTCAGGCGACCGGCCCGGCCCTCGTTCTCCTGCTCGCCCTGCTGCTCCTGCTCGCCGGCATGACGGGCTGTCAGAGTTCCACCACCCAGGCGATGACCGGGTCGTTCGGCGACGATCTGCAGTTCCTCAAGGGCCACACCGAGACGATCGTGCTCAGCGACGCCACCGGCCAGGCCCAGATCGCCATCGCCCCCGAGTACCAGGGCAAGGTCATGACCAGCACTGCCGGCGGGGCTGGCGGCCTCAGCTTCGGCTGGATCAACCGCGAGCTCATCGCCTCCGGCGAGCGGGCGGCCCACATCAACGTCTTCGGCGGTGAGGACCGCTTCTGGCTCGGCCCCGAGGGCGGCCAGTTCTCCATCTTCTTCCAAGAAGGCGCTCTCCAGCCAGGCGACAACTTCGACTTTGAGCTTTGGCAAACGCCCGGGCCCATCGACTGGGTCGGCTGGGTGAGCGTCACGGCCCGCCGGGTGGCCTTGGTCACTTCCCAGCCGCCGACCATCACCAACCTTTCCGGCTTCACCTTCGACATCGAGATCAACCGCGTCATTCGCCTGCTCGACCCGCCCCTCGCCGAGAAGTACCTGGGGATGGAGATCCCCGAGGATGTGAACTACGTCGCCTACCAGTCCGACAATCGCGTCACCAACCGAGGCGGCGAGTCCTGGACGGCGGAGACGGGCATGCTCTCCATTTGGATCCTGGGCATGTTCAATCCCTCGCCGGCGACGACGATCGTGGTTCCTTTCAAGGCAGCCGATGTGCCGCAGGAGGAGATCGTCAACGACGCCTACTTCGGCAAGGTCCCGGCCGAGCGCCTGCTGGTCGAGCCCACGCGAGGCGTGCTCTTCTTCAGCGGCGACGGCAACTACCGCAGCAAGATCGGTGTGGCGCCCGAGTACGCCCTGCCGACCCTGGGCAGCTACGACGCCGCCAACCAGGTGCTGACCCTGGTGCAGTTCACCATGCCCGAGGAGCCGGGCGCCTACGTCAACTCGATGTGGGAATGGCAGGATGATCCCTTCGCCGGCGACGTGGTGAACAGCTACAACGACGGCCCGCTCGACGACGGCGGCCAGCTTGGCCCGTTCTATGAGTTGGAAACATCGTCCCCCGCCTTGGCCCTCGACCCCGGCACGTCGGGCATGCACATCCACCGCACCTACCACCTGCAAGGTCCCGTCGAGTCGCTGAATCCGATCGCCCAGCGGTTGCTCGGCGTCTCCCTGGAGGAGATCGCCGGGGCCCTGTCCGGGGCGATGTGATCTGAATCGTCGAGTCGACCATTGAGAAACAAACCGCAGGAGCGCCCCAGGAGCCCGGGGCGCTTCTGCACTTCCACGAGACAACAACCCTCCTGGTAGAGGAACCGTGATGCCTCCTGCTGCGAAGCCGAAGCGGATTGGAAAGAAGCAAGTGCTGCTCGTTGCCAGCGGCGACCTGCGCGAGGGCGCCAACCAGCTCTGCTGGCCGGCCCAGCGCGACATGGAGCGCTCGCTCAAGAAGGCCGCGCGCGAGTGTGGCTACGAGATCATCCGGGCCCATCCCTATCGCGGCGCCCAGGGGCACGGCTTCATCCGCTCCCAGCGGGAGGGCATGGACGTCTTCGCGGGAATCCACCCCGACGCCAAGCTGATCGTGGCGGAGGCGGTCTGGCAGTATTCGCACCACGTCCTTCCCGGCCTGACCACGCACCGGGGCCCGATCCTCACCGTCGCCAACTGGTCCGGGCAGTGGCCGGGGTTGGTCGGCATGTTGAATCTGAACGGCTCGCTCACCAAGGCGGGCGTCGACTACTCGACGCTCTGGGGCGAGGACTTCGCCGATCCCGGCTTCCGCAAGAAGCTCGAGCGCTGGCTGCGCACCGGCCGAGTCAAGCACAAGCTCGACCATGTCACCCCCTTGGCCGAGGTCAGCATTCCGGCGCGCCTGCGGCGACTGGGTGAATCGCTCGCCGCGGAACTGCAGCAGAAGAAGGCGATCCTGGGCGTCTTCGACGAGGGCTGCATGGGCATGTTCAACGCCATCGTGCCCGACCATCTGCTCAACCCCACCGGCGTCTTCAAGGAACGCCTGAGCCAGTCCGCCCTGCTGCATGCCACGCAACAGGTATCCGACCGTCAGGCGCGCGAAGTCTACCGCTGGCTGCGCGACGCCGGCATGAAGTTCGAGTACGGCAAGAATCCCGCCACGGAACTTCTCCGGGAGCAGGTGCTGACGCAGTGCAAGATGTACATCGCCGCCCTGCGACTCGCGGATGAGTTCGGCTGCGCTGCGATCGGCATCCAGTACCAGCAAGGGCTCAAGGACTGCCTGCCCGCTTCGGATCTCGTCGAGGGCATGCTCAACAACGCCGACCGCCCGCCGGTGCGCTCCGCGGACGGCAAGCGTCTTCTCTACGGCGGCAAGCCGCTGGTGCACTTCAACGAGGTTGACGAGTGCGCCGGCCTGGACGGCTTGCTGATCCAGCGGGTGCACGAGGCCCTGGGCCAGCCCCTCGAAAACACGCTGCACGACCTGCGCTGGGCGGATTGGGATCAGTCCGGCACGACGGATGCGTATGTTTGGGTCTTCGAAATCAGCGGCGCCGCCCCGCCCGCCCACTACATCGACGGCTGGCAGGGCGCGGTCGGCAAGCGGCAGCCGCCCATGTATTTCCCTTACGGCGGCAGCGGTCTGACCGGCATCAGCAAACCCGGCGAGATCGTCTGGTCGCGCATCTATGTGCAGAACGATCAGCTCAACATGGACATCGGCCGCGCCGAGGTAGTGGAATTGCCGCCTGAGGAGACGCAGCGGCGCTGGGACGCCACCACGCCGCAGTGGCCCATCATGCACGGCGTGCTGCACGGCGTCAGTCGGGACCAGATGATGGCCAAGCATCAGGCGAACCACATCCAGGTGGTCTACGCGAACAGCGCCGCCGATGCCGACAAGGCGCTCCTGACCCGGGCCGCCATGGCGGAAGCCTTGGGTCTGCAGGTCAATGTCTGCGGCACCCGGCGCGGCGGCAAGCCTTGGGGCTGATCGGTCCAGACCCAAACGACTGCGGAGTCAACGTTCGTAGCAGCGGATCTCGAAGAGCCTCGCCTGCTCGGCACCGTTGGTCGCCTGGATCGTCAAACGCAGCACCTTCGTCACGATCGGCTTGAAGTCGTGACGGCGCAGGCGCTGGTAGTTGCCCTCGATGCGTGCGACCTCGAGCCACTCACCGCTGGTCGCCTGCGCTGCCAGCGTGTAGTCGCGAACCGTCTCCGGCTGCGGACCGCGCACGACTCGACTCGTCACGCCGTCTGAGGCACTGAGCGTCAATTCCCGGTGGAAGCCGGTATCGAAAACGAGCTGGACGCGACTGATCTTTCGAGGCTCCTCCCAGCGCAGCTCAATCCAGGGTTCGCCGGCTGCCATCAGAGCCGCCCAGCGGTTGTCCCACTTGCCGGGCACGTCGCGGGTGACGCCGTTGATGATGTGCTCGGCCGCGGCACTCTCGTGCACGGCGGAGGCGGTGACGGTCGCCTTCGGCGCCACGTCCGCCGCATCCTCGTTCTTGACCAGCCGAATCGACTGATCGTCGCGCAGCAACATCTGTTGCAGTTCACCGATCTTCTGCCGGCGAAGCTGTCCGGGCTCGAGGCGATAGCGGCTGGCTAACGCCGCCGCCGCACCCACCGCCTGGCCGATGCAGGCACAGGTCGCCATCACCCGCGTGGAGGTGAAGGCAATATGGGTGTTGGAAATGTTGCGCCCGGCCATCATGAGGTTGTGAATGTTGCGCGAGTAGAGGGCGTCGAAGGCGATGTTGTAGACCTCGGGGACGGGCGTGCTGTTGTAGGGTCGCTTGTCCCAATCGTCGAAGCCGCCGGGCGGGTGATCGTCGAGACCCCAGCCGCCGATCGCCACGCCGTCGTCTCGCTTCTTCCAGCCGCCCATGAGCTCGTTCTCGGTTTGCACGTGCGGTCCGAGCACGCGGCGTGACTCGCGCTTGCCGGGGATCATGCCAACCTTCTGCAAGGCCCAGTGCGCCGAGTCCGGCCGCTCACCGCTGTTCTTGATCCAGTCCCAGACGCCGAGCACGACGCGCAGCAGTTCGTAGCGCAGCCGTTCGTTGTCCCTGATGGTGTCGTACATGCCGCCCAGTTCGATCCACCAGTAGCCGTACTCAAAGCTGCTGCGGGGTATGCCACGGAACTTCAAGTTGTCCTTCGTGATTGGTCGAGCCCAGCTTGGGGCCACGAAGGGCATGGGCCGATCGTGCTTGCGGGCGGTGAAGAGTATGCTCGAACCTTGCGTCAACGTGTCGCCTTGCAGCGGTGCGAGCGGCTCCTTGAACTCCTCCTGCGATTCCCGGCCGACCCGAAAGTCTGCTCCCGCTTCCAGCGCCAGGCGGGCATCGCCCGTGCAATCGCAGTAGACGGAGGCCTGGACGTTGTAGAGCGTCTCCGTCTTGTCGCAGCGCGCCCGCACGGTGGTGATGCGGCCGTTCTTCACGTCGGCGGCGCACACCGAGGTATCCAGGAGCAGGCGCAGATTGGGCTCGCTGACGCACTTGTCGTAGAGCAGCAGATCCCACAGCTCGAAAGCGCGGTGCGGATTGTGCACAGCGTCATCCAGGCGCAGCTCCTCGATCAGGCCCCCTTCGCGCCAGCCCGGGCGAGCGTTGTGCGAGTTGGCCCCGACGATGTGCATGCCGATCTCACTGCTGGCGTTGCCGCCCAGGCGGGAACGATCCTGCACCAGGACAACCTTGGCGCCGTTCCGCGCGGCGCTGATGGCGGCGCAGACGCCCGACATGCCACCGCCGGCGATGAACACATCGCATGCTACTTCCTCGATGCTCATGTGCCGATCGGAGAGGCTTCGAACACTACCGGGCGTAGTGATCTCTGGGGCGCCTACGTCTGGTTTCTGGACGCCAAGCTCCAGCGGTGCGCTCTCGGCGCGGGCGTCGACGACAAGGCTGTAGCCGGCAACACCGGCCAGGGAAGCACCCAGGAAGCCGCGTCGATTCAACTGATCCATGCTTCTCGTCCTCCAAGGCCCAACGCCCGTTCATTCTTCGCTGGCCGGTGTCAACGAATCGCGCATCGCCTGCCGCACGTCAATCAGTTCAGCGACCAGATCCGGGTGCTGCGTCGCGAGATCATGACGTTCCCCCGGATCGGCGACAACGTCGTAGAGATCATCGAAGACGAGCTTCCAGCGACCCCGGCGCAGCGCTTCCTGCTTGCCTTGTCGCCAGTAGAGCGTTCGCTCGAGCGCCTCGCCCGCGAAGAGCACGGCGCTGGCGTCCATACCATCGAGCGGGCCATCCGGCAGGGCAGCGCCGCTGAGCGAGCAGAGTGTCGGCAGGACGTCCAGAGCGCTGAGGGGCGCGTCAATCACGCTCCCAGCGGGCAACTGCGCCGGCCACTGGACCGTCGCCGGCACGCGAATGCCGCCCTCCCAGAGCGAGTGCTTCGCGCCGCGCAACGAGCCGTGATCACCGGCGTTGGAGACGGTCATGTCCGGCCCGTTGTCCGCCAGGAAGAGGACAATCGTGTTCTCGTCGAGATCCGCGGCGGCCAGCGCCGCCATCACCTCGCCGACGCCGTCATCGAGCGCTCGCACCATGGCGCTGTAGTAGCGTCGCTTCGGATCCTCGACGTGCCGCACCTGCCGCAGGTCTTCCAAGGGCGCTTGCAGTGAGTTGATCGGCTGACACGTCTCCCCGGTGTGCGGATTGATCCGCTCACCACCCGCCTTTGCCGTCGAGAGGGTGTGGTCGTGCAGGGCCGCCTCTGCTGCCAGCGACTTGCCGTAGTGCGGCGCGAAGTAGGTGAGACAGAGAAAGAATGGCGTCTCCGCGGACTGACGCTCAACAAAGCCCACCGCTTCCCGAGTGAGCAGCGTGGTGCTGTAGCCGTCTTCCACCAACGGCTGCTCATCGCGGTACCAGTCGGGAACAAAGGCGTAAGCGTGGTCGAAGTAGTCGATGCAGCCGCCCAGCGCCCCGTAGAACTCATCGAAGCCGTGCCGCGTCGGGTAGTGCTCGACCGCCCCGTGCCCCAGGTGCCACTTGCCGAAGAGAGCCGTGCGGTAGCCGGCCGCCTGCAGGCAGGCAGCGACAGTGGTCTCGCCCGAGCGCAAGCCGTGGCTCCGGTGTGCCTCATTGAACATCATGCCGACGCTGTGCAGCCCGCCTTGCGAGCGCTGCGGATAGCGGCCGGTCAGCAGCGAAAAACGGCTGGGCGTGCAGACCGGGGCGGCGACGTAGAAACTCGTCAGCCGAGCCCCGCGTTCGGCGATGGCGTCGATGTTCGGCGTCGGGATGTCGCCGCCGAAACAACTCACATCGCCGTAGCCCTGATCGTCCGAGACGATGAGAACGACATTCGGCGGGCCAGCCTGGGCCAGGACGCTGGCGCCAGCGGTAGCAACAAGCATGAGGGCGCTGGCGACACTTGCCCGGTGCCGACTCACGCTGGAGTATTGGCTGTTCATATCGATCGCTCCCAAGGCGCGAACGCGCCTCACTCACCCAGTCTACCGCAGCGAACACCTCACGACGCCGGCGGAAGAGAGAGATTCGCGTCCAAGTCGCAAGGTCGCCCAGCGTCGCTTCCAGTAGAATCGGGCGGTTCCCGAATGAGCTCTCTTCTGGAGCTTGCTGATGTTTGTACACGCTGTTCGCACGTCTGCCGGCCGACTTCTCCTCAAGCTGTGCGTTCTCATCGCCATCCTCATCGTCCTGCAGCCGGCTGTGGCCAGGGCCGAGGAGCGGCCGCCTAACATCGTCTTCTTCCTGATCGACGATCTCGGCTGGACGGATCTCGGTTGCATGGGAAGCGATTATTACGAAACGCCGAACATCGATCGGCTGGCGGCCGGGGGCTTGCTCTTCAGCAACGCCTACGCCAACGCCCCCAACTGCGCCCCCTCCCGCGCCTGCCTGCTGACGGGTCAATACACACCACGGCACGGCATCTTCACGGTCAACTCCTCCGAGCGCGGCCGGGCCCGCGACCGCCGGCTCATTCCCACGCCAAACCGCACGACGCTGGAGAGCAGCGCTACCACGGTCGCCGAGGTGCTCACGGACGCCGGCTACAACTGCGCCGCCCTGGGCAAGTGGCACCTGGGCGCGGGTGAGGAAACGGGGCCGCTGGGCCAGGGCTTTGGCCTCAACGTCGGCGGCAACCACGCCGGCCACCCCAGCACCTACTTCAGCCCCTACCGCAATCCGAATCTCAAGGACGGACGTGAGGCTGAATACCTTACGGACCGCCTCACTGAAGAGGCCTGCGAGTTCATCGGAGCCAATCGCGACGAACCGTTCTTCCTGTACCTGGCGCACTACGCCGTGCACACGCCGATTCAGGCGAAGACGGCGCTGACCAAGAGGTATGAGGAGAAGCCGGCGACGGGTGGGCACAAGAACGCCACGTACGCCGCCATGATTCAGAGCGTCGATGAGAGCGTCGGTCGTGTCGTGGCTCTGCTCGATGAACTACGTCTCGCGGACGACACCATCGTCATCTTCTTCTCAGACAACGGCGGACACGGCAAGATCACCAGCAACTCGCCCCTGCGCGGGGCCAAGGGAATGCTGTACGAGGGTGGACTTCGCGTGCCCCTGCTGGTGCGCTGGCCGGGCACGGTGGCACCGAAGCGGCGCAGTGACGTACCGGTGATTGGCACGGACTTCTTCCCGACGCTGCTCGACATCGCCGGGATCGCACCCGCTGAGACATTGAAGCTTGACGGCGTGAGCCTGCTGCCCCTCCTGCGTGATGAAGACGCCGGCGCTGCCCTGGCTGACCGACCGCTCTTCTGGCACTTTCCGGGCTATCTCGAAGGGAAGGACTACCCCGGGGCACGCGATCGCATCTTTCGCACCCGGCCCGGCGGCGTCATTCGACGCGGCGACTGGAAGCTCATCGAGCACTTCGAGGACGGGGCTCTCGAACTCTTTAACCTCAAGAACGATCTTGGCGAGACACACAACCTCGCGGGGGAGAAGCCCGAGATCGCTAAGGACCTCATGGCGGAGATGCGATCCTGGCGCGAGGAGGTCGGCGCGACCGTGCCGACGACACGGAATCCAGCCTTCAAGGAAGCACCCACGGACTGACACCTGTGATTCGGAGAGACGTCCATGCGGCAACGAGCGCGACACCTGGCACTGGGCCTGCTGGCGGCGAGCCTAGCGATCCCCGCATCGGCGGCGGAAGTCAGCTACGACTTCGACTTCACGCCTGATCGCATCTGGGTCGGCGAGGAGTTCTGGTCCAACCCCATGGAGGACTGGCAGATCGAGGACGGCCGCCTGGAGGTGCGTTCGCGCGGCACGGATCGCAACGTGCACTGCCTGACGCACGATCTGGCGGGCCCTGGCGACTTCTCCATGCGTGTGCGCTTCGGGGCCATCGACCCGGAGGCGAAGCTCGCGGACGGCTGGATCGGCTTCAAGATCGGCGCCAAGGGACGATTCAACGACTACCGAGACAGCGCTGTGCGCGGCCAGGGCCTGCACGCGGGTGTCACCGCCGATGGCCGACTCTTCATCGGCGAACCGAGCGAAGCAGCGGAGCTAGTTGCGGAGCAGTTCAGCGATCTCTCGCTGACGCTGAATGCGTGCCAGGAAGATGGCGCTTGCATGCTCCGGCTGGTGCTCGTTGACAACGTCACCTCACGCGTGATCGGTGATGTTCGAACGGCGGTGTCGCCGGACGCCCTTGCCGGGAACCTCGCCCTCGTCTGCGACGGGAAGAACAACATCTGGTTCGATGACTGGTCGCTCGGCGGCGAGCAGATCGCCTCGCACCCCGATCGGGCCTTCGGCCCCATCCTCTTCGCCCAGCACACACTGAGTCGCGGCGTGCTGAAGATGACCGCTCAGTTCCCGCCTCTCGCCGACTCCGACGATCTCGACACGGTGTACTTGCAGGTGCAAGGGCGCGATCCGAGAGTCTTGACTCCCTCCTGGCGTTCGATCGCGGAGGCGAAGATCGACGAGCACTCCCATACCGCGAGGTTCCGAGTCGAGGATTGGCACGATGAGAAGCCGATTCCGTATCGACTGGTCTACCGCGGGCGGGGAGACAAAAGCAGTACGGTTGAGCACCACTTCCGCGGCACCATCCACCCCAACCCCGTCGACAAAGACACCCTCACGATCGCCGCCTTCACCGGCAACAACGATGTCGGCTTCCCCCACGCGGACATCGTGAAGAACGTCAGCCATTTCCAACCCGATCTGCTGGTCTACACCGGCGACCAGATCTACGAAGGCATCGGCGGCTACGGCGTCGCCTACCAACCGCTCGATCGGGCTCGCATCAGCTACCTACGCAAGTGGATCATGTTCGGCTGGGAGTACCGCGACCTTTTGAAGGACACGCCATCCGTCTGCCTGCCCGACGATCACGATGTCTTCCACGGCAACGTCTGGGGTGCGGGCGGCAAGGCGACCGACCCCGGCACGGGGATGGGGGCCAAGGCCCAGGACACCGGCGGCTACAAGATGCCCCCCCGAGTTCGTCAACATGGTGCAGCGCACCCAGACGAGCCATCACCCGGATCCCTACGACCCCACGCCCGTCGAGCAGGGCATCGGCGTGTACTACGGACCGATGAACTACGGCGGCGTCAGCTTCGCCATCATCGAGGATCGCAAGTTCAAGTCCGCTCCGGCCGTGCTCCTGCCCGAAGCGCAGATCAACAACGGCTGGGCTCAGAACTTCGACTTCGATTCAGCCGCCGACGGCGACGCCCCGGGGGCCATCCTGCTCGGCGACCGACAAGTCCGGTTCCTCAAGGACTGGGCCCAGGACTGGTCGAACGACGCCTGGATGAAAGTTGTCATCTCGCAGACCCTCTTCGCCAACGTGGCAACGCTGCCCAAGGAAGTGCATCACGACAACGTCACGCCCCGGCTCAAGATCTGGCCGGTCGGCGAATACGCCCCGGATGAGAAGCCCGTGCAGGACCACGATTCGAACGGCTGGCCGCAGGCGGGACGCAACCGGGCCTTGCGGGAGATGCGTCGGGCCTTCGCCTTCCACATCGCCGGCGACCAGCACCTGGGCAGCACGATTCAGTACGGCATCGACGACTGGAACGACGCGGGCTGGGCCATCTGCGTGCCCTCCGTCGCCAACGTCTGGCCTCGGCGTTGGTTCCCGCCGCAGCCGGGCGACAACCAGGAGCCCGGAGCGCCCAAGTACACCGGCGAGTTCCTTGACGGGTTCGGCAACAAGATCACCGTGCACGCCGTCTCGAATCCGCATGCGGTCGAGGCGGAGCCCACCGACATCATGCAGCGGGCTCCGGGGTTCGGCATCATCGAGTTGAAGAAGAGCGACCGCACGATCACCGTGGCGAACTGGCCCCGCTGGGTCGATGTGAGCGAAGAGGGCGCGGAACCCTACCCCGGCTGGCCCATCACCATCCATCAGTTGCAGAACTACACTCGCCAGGCGACCGGCCACCTGCCGGAGATTCTCGTGGACGGTCCGCCCGATGCGGTCGTTCAGGTCGAGGACGAAGTGACGGGCGAGATCGTCTACACCCTGCGCATCGACGGCAACGGTTTTCGCCCGCCGGTCTTCAGCGGAGGCCCGTTTACTGTGCGCGTCGGTTATCCTGATCGTGCCGACTGGCGGGTCATCCTGGGGGTACGTCCCGTTTCGGACGGCGTCGCCGATCTGCTCGGCGTGTCCTTCGGTCCTTCTGCGAGGTAGAGCCATGCAATCACGAGCGACTTCTCTCGCCGCCGTCTCCGCCGGAGTGTGCGGCCTTCTTGCCGGTTGCGCGGGGCTGGGACAGCGCGATGTGCCCCGCCCGCCCGCCGACAAGCCCAACGTGGTGATCTTCTTCGTCGATGACATGGGCTACGCGGACATCGGCACCTACGGCGCGACCGGCTACGAGACGCCGAACCTCGATCGCCTCGCCAGCCAGGGTCTGCGCCTCACCAGCTTCTACGCCGCCCAGCCGGTCTGCTCCGCCTCCCGCGCCGGCCTGCTCACCGGCTGCTACCCCAATCGCATCGGCATCACCGGCGCGCTCGGACCCAACGCCAAGCACGGCATCAACGACAGCGAGATGACCTTCGCGGAGATGCTCAAAGCAGAGGGCTACGCGACCGGCTGCTACGGCAAATGGCACCTGGGCAGCCTGCCCGAGTTCCTGCCTCTGCAGCACGGCTTCGACGACTATCTCGGCCTGCCCTACTCCAACGACATGTGGCCGGTCCACTTCGACGGCACGCCCATCACCGAGGACGATCCCGGGCCCAGGAAGTGGAAGCTGAACTACCCGCCGCTGCCGCTGATCGATGGCAACGAGACGGTGGAGATCATCGCCACGCTGGAGGACCAGACGACGCTGACCACGCGCTGCACGGAGCGGGCCCTTGACTTCGTTGATGCCCACGCGCACGAGCCGTTCTTCCTGTACGTGCCCTACTCCATGGTGCACGTGCCGCTCGGCGTCTCTCCGAAGTACCTCGACACCACCGAGCAAGGCATGTTCGGCGATACCGTCGCGGAGATCGATTGGTCCGTCGGCGAGATCCTGGCCGCCCTGGACAGGTACGACATCGCCGACGACACCATCGTCATCTTCACTTCCGACAACGGGCCCTGGCTGAACTTCGGCAACCACGCCGGTTCCTGCGAACCACTGCGGGAAGGCAAGGGCACGACCTTCGAAGGCGGCGTGCGTGTGCCTTGCCTCATGCGCTGGCCGAATCACATCCCCGAGGGCGCGGTGACGGATGTGCCGCTCATGACGATCGACCTCCTGCCCACCATCGCCGAGCTGACCGGGGCGACGCTGCCCGATCACAGGATCGATGGGCGTGCCGCGGTTGATGTCCTCATGAATGAAACCGGGGCGACCTCGCCGCAGAAGGCGTACTACTTCTACTACGGCCGCAACAATCTGGAAGCGATGCGCTGGGGTAAGTGGAAGTTGCATTTCCCGCACGGGCACCGTTCTTACCTTGGGGTTGAGCCCGGCATGAATCGCTTCCCCGGGCCGTATGCCAAGGGTGAGACGGGGTTGGAGCTGTACGATCTCGAGAATGACATCAGTGAAACGACGGACGTCGCGGCCAAGTACCCGGAGGTCGTCGAGACGATGCAGCGGCTGGCGGATGCGGTTCGCACCGACCTCGGGGATGACTTGACCAAGGTGGAGCCGACCGGTCACCGCCCGCCAGGCCGTCGCGCAGAGGCAGCGCCATGAAGATCGACAGCAGCAAACAATCAACCATCCCCGCCAGGAGTGCCCCGCTCTCGCGCCCGCGCTCACGCTGAAGCCTCCTGGCGCCACCCGCGAGGCGAAACGCGTTCTCCCCTGAATCCACAGCCGAACGGAACCGAGCCATGCACCACGACAACCTCAAGAACGCCCTCGTCACCACGGCCGTCACCGCCGGCATCCTGCTCACCAGCGCCGGGGCGGCCGGCCAGAGCACCGATCCCAATCGGCCCAACATCCTCTTCATCTTCACCGACGACCACGCTCTACAGGCCATCGGTGCCTACGGCTCGCGTATCAACGAGACGCCCAACATCGATCGCCTCGCGAGTGAGGGCATGGTCTTCGAGAACTGCTTCTGCACCAACTCGATCTCGGCCCCGAGCCGAGCGGTGATTCTGACCGGCAAGTTCAGCCATCTCAACGGTGTGCCGGTCAACGGCCGACCCTTCGACGGCTCGCAGCCCACCTTCCCGCGCATGCTCCAGAAGGCCGGCTACCAGACGGCGATGATCGGCAAGTGGCACCTGCGCACCGACCCGACGGGCTTTGACTTCTGGAACGTCCTGATCGGCCAGGGGCCCTACTACAATCCCGACCTGAAGACGCCGGACGGCACCGTCCAGCACATGGGGTACACCACGGACATCATCACCGATCTCGCCCTCGGCTGGCTCGACGAAGGACGCGACCAGGACAAACCGTTCCTTCTGATGTGTCAGCACAAGGCTCCGCACCGCAACTGGATGCCCGGACCCGACCATCTGACGATGTACGAGGATGTCGAGATCCCCGAGCCGCCAACGCTCTTCGATGACTACTCGAATCGAGCCAGCGGCGCTGCCAACCAGGAAATGAGCATCGCCAATCACATGACGGGGATGTACGACCTGAAGCTCGACGAGAAATTCGAGTCGCCCGCCTTCCAGTGGGAACAGGATTTCCGCAGCCGGCTGACGCCTGAGCAGCTTGAAGCCTGGAACGCTGTCTACGAGCCGCGCAACCGCGCCTTCCGCGAGGCCGTTGAGGCGGGCGAGATGACCGGCGACGAGCTGACCAGCTTCAAGTACCAGCGCTACATCAAGGACTATCTTCGCTGCATCGCCTCCGTCGATGACAACATCGGCAGGATGCTGGACTACCTCGATGAGACGGGCCTGGCTGACAACACCATCGTCATCTACTCCTCCGACCAGGGTTTCTACCTGGGCGAGCACGGCTGGTACGACAAGCGCTGGATGTACGAAGAGTCGCTGCACATGCCCTTCATCGTCCGCTGGCCCGGGCAGGTCCCCGCCGGCGCACGTAGCGAGGCTTTGGTGCAGAACCTCGACTTCGCCCCGACGTTCCTGGACGTGGCGGGCTTGCCCAAGCCTGCCGACATGCAGGGCGAGTCGATGCAACCGATCCTCCGCGGCGAAGAGCCCGAGGAGTGGCGCGACTCCGTGTACTACCACTACTACGAGTTCCCCGGCGTGCATGCCGTGCCCCGCCATTACGGCGTGCGGACGGATCGCTACAAGCTCATCCACTACTACGAACTCGGCGAGTGGGAGTTGTTCGACCTCGTCGAGGATCCGCTCGAAGTGAACAGCGTCTACGATGAGCCCCGCTATGCGAAGATCGTCAGCAAGCTCAAGAAGGAGCTGCGACGACTGCAGGAGCAGTACGACGATGCCAGTCCGGAGGGAGCCATCGGCGAGGTGCTGCAGCCGTTCCTGAGGCAACGGGCTGCGGACACGCCCGCAGCGCTCGTCATGCAACTTGAGGGCGCAGGCGACAAGGCTCCCGCGAAGCTGGATCTTCTGGGCAACCCGCTCCTCGTCGGGGCGCACTGCTCTGGGCCGTCCGATGGCGTCATCCTGGCGCAGGGCGGTGAGTCGTACGGGTTTAGCTTGTACATCAAGGATCGCAGGCCCCACTTCGCCATCCGCAGCGACGACGGCCTGTACGAGACTGCCTCCCCGCATCAACTCAAGGAAGACCAGCCAGCGCACCTTGCGGGCGAACTGCGAGCGGACGGCACGATCCACCTCTACATCGACGGACGTGAAGTCGCCAGCGCCAGCAGCGCCATCATCGCCGCCACGCCCTCGGACGGCCTGAGCATCGGCAAGGACACCGCCTCAGCCGTCGGCCAGTACGACTCCGAGTTTCCCTACGAGGGCACCCTGCGCGACATCCGCGCCTACCTCGGCCGCATCGACGACGCCATTCTGCAGCGCTGGGCGACGGGTTCGGATTCGGATTGAACCGCGAAGATCGCGGAGAGCGCAGAGGGATTGCATGTTATTTAGCGGCGCGGGCTTGCCCCACGCTTCGACGTTTCGCATCCCGGCGCGGGCACGAGTTCGCCGCGAGCGCAGGCGCACCCCCCCGGGTCGTTCGGCGCCTCGTGTGCATACCACGTCAAGCCCGGGGTGAACCCCGCCGCTAAATAGGACGCACTCGCCCCGCTTCTGCGGCATCGGCGGCTAATGGAAAACGACGCGACCGAAGCCGCGCCGTTTCAAATGAACTTCGATCTTCGATCGCCGACTCAGAAAGCGTCGCAGGCCCGGTAGGCGGCGATCAGCGCCTTTTCGCCTTCCTTGCCGCCCTGGCTCTTGCCGTGCTCCATGCCGACGATGCCGGTGAAGCCCTTTCCGTGGATGTGCTTGAAGACGTTGAGATAGTTGATCTCGCCGGTCGTCGGTTCGCGGCGGCCGGGGTTGTCGCCGACCTGGAAGTAAGCGATGTGCTTCCAGGCCTTATCGATGTTGGGAATCAGGTTCCCCTCGGTGATCTGCTGGTGGTAGAGGTCATCGAGGATCTTGCATGACGGGCTGTTGACCGCTTCGCAGATGAGGTAGGCCTGCGGCACCTTGCTCAGGAACATGCCCGCGTGGTTGGCCCAGGGGTTGAGCGGCTCGAGCACCATGACCAAGCCCGCCGGCTCGCAGACCTCGCACATGGCCCGCAGGCAGTCGACGACGTTGGCGGTCTGGTAGTCCCATTCCAGGCCCGGATCGAAGGGGCCGGGCACGACGGTGCACCACTTGGCGTTGACGCGCTTGGCGACTTCGACGGCCTGGCGCATCTTTTCCTGCAGCTTCTTGCGCGTCTCTTTGCCGCCCCGAACGTAGTTCTTTTGACTCCACTCGGCATCGGCGACGAAGACGCCCATGGTCATGCCCAGTTCTTCCATGGCCTTGGCCACGCGCTCCTGGTCGGCGACGCTGCGGCCCATCATGCCGTTGTCTTCCCAAGCGGTGAAACCATGGTCGGCGGCGAACTTGAGCTGGTCGACGAGGTCGTCGCCGGCGCTGTTGCTGAACATGCCGAAGTGCGGGCCGTACTTCAGCTTGAACTTGCCGCCGGCAGCGCTTGCCTGCGCCGAGGCGCTGGGAACCGCGCCGAGGGCGGCCGCCGCCACGCCGGCCGATACGGTTGTCTTGACGAAATCACGTCGCATCATGAATCGTTCCTTTCCACAGCTGCATGCTGGGTGAGACCGGCGTTAGACGAGCGGCGTCGTGCCGGGCACGGCGACGGGACGCACTGCCAGATCGCCGAACTCGTACTTGGGCGGCGACAGGTCGAGCGTCGAGTTCATGGCCTGGTCCCAGGTGACTTCCTGGCCGGTGTAGGTCGACATGCGGCCCATGATGGCGGTCATGGTCGACTCGGCCACTTGCTTGGCCTCATTCCAGTACTTGCCTTGGCCGGTCAAGCTGGCGATCAGGTCGACGTGCTCCTGCACATACGGATTGGGGTTGTCGCCGGTGAAGCGCCAGTTCTCCTTGCCCAGGATGCGCGGGTTGCCGGCGAAGATGCAGCGTCCCGTGGCGCCGTGAATCGCTTCCGAGACGTTGTTGGCGCAGCCGCCGATCTGGCGGCACATGCTGAGCATGTGCTGACCGTCCGGGTACTCGTAGTCGATGGCATGGTGGTCGAAGATGTTGCCGTGCAGTTCGCTGGTGCGCACCTGTCGCCCGCCCAGGCCGAGCGCCTTGACCGGGTGGGTGCCGAGGGCCCAGTTGCAGACATCGAGGTTGTGCACGTGCTGCTCGCAGATATGGTCGCCGGACAGCCAGGCGAAGTAGAGCCAGTTGCGCACCTGCCACTCCATGTCGGTCCAGCCTTGCTCGCGCTCGCGTGCCCAGAGGAAGCCCATGTTCCAGTAGCAGCGAGTGGAGACGATGTCGCCGATGGCGCCATCGTGGATGCGTTCCATGGCGACCTGATAGCGCTTCTCGTGGCGACGCTGGGTGCCGGCCACCACCGTCAGCTTCTTGGCCTTGGCGTCCTCCGCCTTCTGGAGCATCAGGCGGATGCCCGTCGGGTCCACGGCGACCGGCTTCTCCATGAAGACGTGCTTGCCGGCATCGACGGCGGCGGCGAAGTGCTGCGGCCGGAAGTGCGGCGGCGTCGCCAGGATGACGACGTCAACGTTGTCCGCGATCACCTTCTCGAAGGCGTCGAAGCCCACGAAGCAATGATCGTCAGCGACGGTCGCCCGGTCGGCAGAAACCTCCGCCAGGCTCCTGCGACTGCCCTGCAGACGATCATCAAAGAGATCGCCCAAGGCGACGATCTTGACCTGCTCGGAAGCCTCGAGACACTGTTTGGCGGCGCCGGTGCCGCGGCCGCCGCAGCCAATCAGCCCCACGCGAATCGTGTCGGCGGCGCCGGCAGCGCCCCAGGCGGTGCCCGCCAGGGTCGCGGCGGACACGGCGGCAGTGGTCTTTACAAAATCGCGCCGCGTCACCGTGGCGTCGTTCTCAGTCGTGCTCTTCATCGCATCGATCTCCTTCGCTTTGCCTTCTACTTCGGTTCGCAGACGATTCGAAAGCCCACGAAATCAGCATCCGCCAGCCACCAGGTACCCTTGGGCTCCTGCGGATCGCTGTCGTTCCATTGCGGTGATTCGGGAGCGCGTAGCGTGCAGCTCAGCGCCTCGGCGTTATCCAAGAAGGACCCGCCCATGGCGACGTGGCCACCGTCGAGGGCCGTGCACAACTCCGCGACGTTGCCCTTCATGTCGAAGAGCCCCAGGCCGTTCGGTGCTTTCGTTCCGACCGGCTGCGGCTGGAAGTCCGAGTTGCCGGCATGCCAGGCGCTGGCGTCGATTCCGGATGCCTCCGCATCGCCAAGCTGGCAGGCGTGCTGCCACTCCGCCTCCGTGGGCAGGCGGAACTTCTTGCCGGTCTTGAGCGAGAGCCAATTGCAGAACGCCTCCGCTCCCTTGTAGGAGATGGAGATGGCGGCATAACCGCCGTGGCCATAGCCGCGATCCGGCGGCAAGTAGGGCATGCTGGGACGAGTCACGGCGTCCGCGGCGCTGCCTTCCGCACCGAGCTTCCGATCCAAGCGCAGGTGGTAAGCGTCGTAGAGCTCCCAGGTGGTCTCGACACTGGCCATCCAGAAGGAGTCGACCTCGACAGTCTGGGGGCCTTGCTCGGTCATGACCTCCACCCTGCCGCCGGGGATGGCGACCATCTCGAAGGTCAGGGCGGTGTCCTCGATCTCCTGGGTGAAGGGTGCGAGGCTTCGCCCGGCACCGCCGGCGCAGCCCAGCAGGAGCGCTGAGGCGAGCAGCGAAGAGAGGCCGAGACTCTTGATCAGGGGACGAGGTATGCTGCCCCGCCGAAACGGAGCCACTCCCTTGCGGTCAGAACAACGCTCGATCCTGGGCATACTCACCATACTTCTCGTTTCCGTTCTGGTCGGCTGCGCTGAACAGCGGCCGACGCTGCGGCGTTTTGAATACGCCGAACTCGTCATGGGGGTCCGAGCCCGCATCATACTCTACGAGGCGGACCAGGACAGGGCCCGCCAGGCCGCCCGGAGGGCATTCGACCGGCTGCAGCATCTCGACAAGGTGATGAGTGATTATCGCAATGACAGTGAGCTGATGCGGCTGTGCGAGCAGGCGGGCGCGGGCCCGACGCCGGTGAGCCAAGACCTGTTTGCCGTGCTGGCGCACGCCCAGGGCTTCGCCGCGGCCACGGCGGGGGCCTTCGACCCCACGGTGGGACCGCTGATTCGGCTGTGGAGGAGAGCCCGCCGGGAAGGCACGCTGCCTACGCCCGCAGAGATCGAGGCGGCCCGGGACCTGGTCGGCTGGCATCTGCTGCGCCTCGATGCCCAGGCGCGGACCGTGGCCCTGGAGCAGCCCGGCATGCAACTCGACCTCGGCGGCATCGGCAAGGGATTCGCCGCCGACGCCGCCCTGGAGACGCTGGCGGCACGGGGCGTGACCCATTGCCTGATCGATCTGGGCGGCGATCTGGCGCTGGGCGACCCTCCGCCTGGCGCCGCCGGCTGGCGCATCGCTGCGGAGGTCTCGGCGAGCGGTCCCCAGGCCCATCTCCTGGAGTTGGCCAACTGCGGCGTCGCCACCTCCGGCGATCGGTTCCAATTCGTCGAGTTCGAGGGCCAGCGCTACTCGCACCTCATCGATCCCGCCACCGGCTGGGCCCTCACGGATCGGCGCACGGTCACCATCATCGCTGCCAACGGGACAACGGCAGACGCCCTGGCCTCGGCCGTCAGCGTCTTGCCGATCCCCGCGGCGTTGCGCCTGCTGGACAGCGACCCGCTGACATCGGGATGCATCCGGCTGGAGACCGACGAGGGCCATCGCCTCTTCCCAAGTGCGGGGTTCCCCGAACTCGAGACCACCGGCAGCTCCAGGCGCTGATTCGCGGCGGGCAGCCGTGGGACGCGCACCTTTCTATCGACAGCCTCATCGCCCCTCGCTAGGGTGACCGGACCCGCCACGCCGCGCTCCTTCCGACGGGATCCGGCCGTGTGCGGACGGGCGGAGGCGATCGTCCTCGTCGGCGGCAACGCTGCCGGCCTGCGGGTCGGGGTTGGCGTTCGAAGTCGCTGGCGACCTGGAGGAAACTGAACGTGGCACACGAGAGTCAACCGCGTCCGCTTCGTAGCGAGGAGATCGCTGAACTCCAGGCGAACGGCTGCAGCGCCGAGGACTGGGCCTGCCTGCGCGTCTGCGAGCCATTCGATGCCGAGCGCGTGCGCCACGCGTGTTTCGCCGGCTGCAACGTGCTGGGCGGCAACGCCGGGACCGTCCGCGTCGAGAACATCGACAAACCGGCCGGTGTGTACCACGCCATGCTGAAGGACTGCACCGTCGGGGCGGACGCCCGCCTCGCCAACATCGGCAGCCACCTCGCGGGGTACGACATTGGCGACGGCGTCTGCATCGAGGACGTCTCCTTGCTGCAGACCAATCCCGGGGCGACCTTCGGACACGGCATCGAGGTCGAAGTACTCAACGAAGCCGGCGGACGCGAGGCGCCTCTCTTCGCGGAGCTTTCGGCGCAGTTCGCCCATCTGCTCTGCCTGCATCGCCATCGGCCGGCGCTGAACGAGAAGCTAAGAGCCCTCGCCCAGGCGGAAGTGGATGAGGCCACTGCCGACCATGGCTGCATCGGCGCTGGGGTGCTCATCCGCGGCGTTGGCACGATCGTTGATGTCAACATCGGGCCGCACGCCCGCATCGAAGGCGCCGCCTCCCTGCGCAACGGCACGATCCTAAGCGAGGAAGCCGACCCGGCGGTCGTCGGCGCGGCCGTGCAAGCGAGCGACTTCATAATCGCGGAGGGCTCGCACGTCACCGAAGGCGCGATCCTGAGCAAGACCTACGTGGGCCAGGGATGCCGACTCGGCAAGCAGTTCTCCGCGGAAAGCTCTCTCTTCTTCGCCAACTGCGCGGGGTTCCACGGCGAGGCCTGCTCCGTCTTCGCCGGCCCCTACACGGTCACGCACCACAAGGGAACGCTGCTCATCGCCGGCCAGTTCAGCTTCTTCAACGCCGGCAGCAGTACCAACCAGTCGAACCACCTGTACAAGCTGGGCCCGGTCCACGAAGGCAAGATGGAGCGCGGGGGCAAGACCGGCTCCTTTTCCTACCTGATGTGGCCCTGCCGCGTCGGGCCCTTCTCGGTCATCCTGGGCAAGCATACGCGCCACTTCGACACCGGCGACTTCCCCTTTAGCCACATCGAAGCCAGCGCCGATGGCAAGTGTTCGCTCATCCCCGGCTTCAACCTCTCCACCGTGGGCACGGTGCGTGACGGCGAGAAGTGGCCCAAGCGCGATCGCCGCCGAGGCAGTTGCCAACGCGACCGTCTCAGCTTCGACGTCTTTAGCCCCTTCACCATGGGCCGCATGCTCCGCGGCATGGCCGTGCTCGAGGAGCTACGGCAGAAGACGGACAAGTCGATCGACTCGGTCACCGTCAAGGGCGCCGAGATCAAACGCGTCCTCCTGCGCAGCGGCCAGAAGTACTACCGCACCGGCCTGCAGATGTACCTGCTCGACCGGGTCGTGCGGCGACTGGAGCAGGGGCTGACGGCGGGTGCGGCGTCGGCGCGGGCAGCGCTGACGCCGACCGACGAGGCGGTATTCAGCGAAGAGTGGCTGGATCTCGCCGGCTTGCTCCTGCCCCAGGCTCGGCTGGAGTCGCTCTGGCAAGCAATCGAAAGTGGCGAGATCGCCAGCCTCGACGACTTGCACGCCCAGCTCGATCGCATCCAGGCGGGCTACGACGAGGATGCCTGGGCCTGGTGCATTTGGGCGTACGGCCAAGTCTTCGAACGCCCTTTGGACGAGGTTCCCGAGGCGGAGCTGGGTCAACTCGTCGACGACTTCGTCGCCGCCCGCAAGAAGTTCCTGGGTCTCATCCTGCTCGACTCGCGCAAGGAGTTCGAGGAGACGATGCGGATGGGTTTCGGGGCGGACGCCGATGAGAACGCCCGGGATGTCGACTTCGAAGCCGTGCGCGGCGCCTACGAGAACAACTCCTTCGTGCGCCGCCTGGAAGCAGAGATCGCCTCCCTCGATGAACGAGCAGCGCGGCTCAAGACAGAACTGGCCGGCTGGCTCGAGGTGACTCCCCGCAAGTAAGAGACGAGATTCGAACTCGAAACGATCCGGCGCTCCCACCGGCGGCCCGAGAAAGGACCGAAGACGACGGACGTAATGAATCGCGTGAGGCAAGTCGTGACCGGCACGCTCAAGGTGGACGAGAGCAAGACCCAAACCGAATCGCGCTTCGTCGAGGATCTCGGAGCCGACTCGATGCAGAGCGTCGAACTCGTGGCGGGGTTCGAGGAGGAGTTCGACATCGACATGGACGAGCAGCAGGCCCTGGGCGTGAAGAACGTCGGCGATGCGGTCGTCTTCATAGCGCGCCATCTCGACTAGGACAACGGACGTTCTTATCAAGAGGTGGCCGCCACCGCCCGCGCCTTCCGGCAAGAGACGGGGCTTGAGGCATTTGGATCCCTTACTCTGAAAGAGAACTGTCATCGAATCAACCGGGAAGGGGCTCAGGAATCGTCGCCAGCCGTCTGCGACAGTGGTATCCTGTTCGCGCTTCTTGTTGTCGATGGCTGACGCTTCGCGCGTGAACGGCAGGCTTGCCCGGATCGGACACGCCTACGGTTCTTCGTGGTTCCGGACTCGCCGATCCGCTCAGCCTTGCAAGCTCGCCGCCGAGTTTCGGCGTTGCATCCGGGGCGCCGCGAGGGCTCCGAGGAGGATTGAGGCATGACGACCGCGGTCGCCAGCGACAGAAACGCAACCGGCGCACTGGACACCTTTGTTTATGATGACGCGGTTGTCCGCAAGTTCGCCCTGGCCACGGCGATCTGGGGCGTGGTCGGCACCTTGGTGGGCTTGCTCATCGCCCTGCAGCTCACCGTCCCTCAAGTCAACAACATCCCGGGCCTGGGTGAACCGCTGCAGCAACTGCTGACCTTCGGGCGTCTGCGGCCGCTACACACCAATGCCGTCATCTTCGCCTTCGCCGGCAACGCCATTTTCGCGGCGGTGTATTACTCCACGCAACGGCTGCTCAAGGCGCGCATGTTCAGCGACCTGCTCAGCAACATTCACTTCTGGGGCTGGCAACTCATCATCGTTTCCGCCGCCATCACCTTGCCGCTTGGCTTCACCCAGGGCAAGGAATACGCGGAGCTGGAATGGCCCATCGACATCGCCGTCGTGCTCATCTGGGTGGTCTTCGCGGTCAACTTCTTCGGCACCATGGCGGTGCGGCGGGAGCGACACCTCTACGTGGCGCTCTGGTTCTACATCGCCACCATCGTCGCCATCGCGGTGCTCTACATCTTCAACAACCTGGTGATGCCGGCCGGCCTCTTCAAGAGTTACTCCGTCTACGCGGGCTCCCAGGACGCTTTCATGCAGTGGTGGTACGGGCACAACGCCGTGGCCTTCTTCCTGACCACGCCCTTCCTGGGACTCATGTACTACTTCCTGCCCAAGGCGGCGAATCGGCCGGTCTTCAGCTACAAGCTGTCGATTCTGCACTTCTGGTCGATCGTCTTCATCTACATTTGGGCCGGCCCCCACCACTTGCACTACCTGGCTATCCCCGCCTGGCTCAGCACCCTGGGCATGCTCTTCTCGCTCATGCTCTGGATGCCTTCCTGGGGCGGCATGATCAATGGCCTGCTCACCCTCCGCGGGGCCTGGAACAAGGTCGCGGAAGACCCCATCCTCAAGTTCTTCGTCGTCGGCGTCACCTTCTACGGCATGAGCACCTTCGAGGGACCGCTCCTCTCCATCAAGAGCGTCAACGCCCTCTCCCACTACACCGACTGGACCATCGCCCACGTGCACTCCGGCGCCCTGGGCTGGAACGGCATGATGACGTTCGGCATGCTCTACTGGCTCGCCCCGCGCATCTTCCAGGCCCCGGTCTGGTCCAAGAAGCTCATGTCCACGCACTTCTGGCTGGCGCTGGTGGGCATCCTGCTCTACATCATTCCCATCTACGCGGCCGGCTTGACCCAGGGCCTCATGTGGCGGGCCTTCAACGACGACGGCATCCTGGTCTACCCCGACTTCCTGCGCACGGTGACGCAGCTCATGCCCATGTACTGGCTCCGCATCATCGGCGGCTCGCTGTACGTGGGCGGCCTGGTGCTGGGCCTGGGCAACCTCGTCATGACCTGGCACGCCCGGCCCAAGACGTACGACGAGCCCGTGCAGCAGGCGGCTCGCCTCAGCAAGGGCTACCAGGACCAGCCGATCCCCGGCTCGCGCCTGCAGAACGTCGCCGGTTTCGCCCACAAGGTGGATGTCTTCGCGCAGCTTCGCTGGCACCGCGGCTGGGAACGTAGGGGCCTGCTCTTTACGGTGTGGGTGGCGATCGCGGTCATCAGCGCTTCGCTCTTCGAGATCATTCCGACGTTCGCCATCAAGTCGGTCGTGCCCACGATCGCTTCCGTACAGCCCTACACGCCACTGGAACTGGCGGGCCGCGACATCTACCTCGCCGAGGGCTGCTACAACTGCCACTCGCAAGGCGTGCGCCCCATGCGACATGAGGTCGAGCGCTACGGCGAGTACTCCAAGGCCGGCGAGTTTGTCTACGACCACCCGTTCCAGTGGGGTTCGCGCCGCATCGGCCCCGACCTGCACCGCATCGGCCAGACGAACTCCAGCGTGCTCTGGCATGTACGGCACTTCAATCTGCCGAAGGATATGAGTCCGGGCACGATCATGCCCGCCTATCCCTGGTTGCTGAGCGAGGATCTTGACTTCGAGCAGATCCAGAGCCGTGTGCGGGCCATGGCCCGTTTGGGCGTCCCCTATTCCGAGGATGAGATTGAGAACGCCGCCGACCTGGCCCGCGAGCAAGCCCTGGCCATCAAGGCGAAGCTCGTCAGTGAGGATGCCACCTATGCCGAGTCGGATCTGGAGAAGAAGAAGGTGCTGGCCTTGACTGCCTACATGCTTCGCCTGGGCACCGACATCAGCAAGCCCCCTCCTCTGGAGTCCGAGACTGAAGCCGGGACCGAGGCGACGGAGTAGGATCGGTGCAGGAGTCGCTCATGCCGCTGATGCTCGCGCTCAACATGGCCATCTTCAAGACCGTCGGCACGTTGATCTTCCTGGCCGTCTTCCTGGGCGTGGTCGTGTGGCTGATGCTGACCAAATCGGATCGCTACGAGAAGACGGAGCAAATTCCGCTTCATGACGATGTGATCATGGAGCCGCGCCTCGGCGTCGACACCGCCGACGATGCCCAGAGAAGCAGTGGAAGCGACCACCATGGCTAACGAGAAACCGCAACGTGATGTGCTCTTCGAACATACCTACGACGGCATCATGGAGTACGACAACCCCATGCCCGGCTGGTGGGTCTGGATGTTCATCGGCTCGATCGTCTTCAGCTTCCTCTACGTCCTCTTCTTCCACGTCGGCATCGGCCCGACGATCTGGGAGCAACTGGAAGCGGAGAAGGCGGCCTACGGCCAGAAGCTGATCGCGCAGTTCGGCAATCTCGAGGCCGACGAACAGACCATTGCCAGTCTGAGCCGGAACGAGGACGTGATGAAGAGCATGGGCAGCCTCTTCAAGGGCAAGTGCGCCCAGTGCCATGCCGCGGACGGCAGCGGCGGCGTGGGCCCGAATCTCACTGACGACGCCTACCTCAATATCAAGACCTTGCCCGACATCGCTCGCATCCTGAACAAGGGCGTCGTCGAGAAGGGCATGCCCGCCTGGGAAGAGCAGTTCAGCGACACCCAGATCGTGCTCATGGCCGCCTACGTCGCCCACCTGCGCTCGACGGATCCCGGAAAGGGCAAGGATCCCCAGGGCGAGACGATCGACGCCTGGCCTGAATTCGAACCAACGCCGCCGACGGAAGAGTGAGCGAAACACCGACGCGACTCGGATCCTCGACTCTCACCTTCGCTCAGGGATGGCGTAGACCACGATGTCAGCTACCGACGGAATCCCGCAACTCGATGAACGCGTCCTCTCGACGCTGAACAGCGACGGCTCGCGCCGCTGGCTGCGGCCGCGCCCCTCCACCGGTCGCTTTCTCAACGCCCGCCGCCTCGTGGGCTACTTGCTCATTCTGCTCTTCACGGCCTTGCCCTACCTGCGGCTAAGCGGCAAGCCGATGATCCTGCTCGATGTCCCGGCCCGCGAGTTCACGATCATCGGCAAAACCTTCCTGCCCACGGACACCCTCCTGCTCGCCCTCCTGCTGCTCATGGTGTTCGTGACCATCTTCCTGCTCACCGCCCTGCTCGGTCGCGTCTGGTGCGGCTGGGGCTGCCCGCAGACGGTCTACATGGAACTGGTCTACCGCCCGATCGAGCGGCTCTTCGAAGGCCGGCACTACCGTTCCAAGAACGCGCCCTACCACCCGCTGCGGCGGCTCGGCAAGTACCTCGTCTACCTCCTCATCTCCATGTTCCTCGCCCACACGTTCCTGGCCTACTTCGTCGGCGTGGAGGAACTCGCCACCTGGATCCGCCAGTCGCCCTTTGAGCACCCCAAGTCCTTCATGGTCATGGCCGTGGTCACCGGCCTCATGATGTTCGACTTCTGCTACTTCCGCGAGCAGGTCTGTACGCTCATGTGCCCCTACGGCCGCTTTCAGTCGGTGCTGCTCGATCGCCAGTCGCTCGTCATCAGCTACGACGAGAAGCGCGGCGAACCGCGCGGCCCCCTGCACAAGCAGCAGCACGCCGCCCACCAGGATGATCCCGACGCCGGCGACTGCATCGACTGCAAGCTCTGCGTCGCCACCTGTCCCACGGGCATCGATATCCGCCAGGGACTGCAGATGGAGTGCGTCGCCTGCGCCCAGTGCATCGACGCCTGCGACGCGATCATGGACAACGTCGGCCGACCCCGGGGCTTGATTCGCTACAGTTCTCAGGAAGCCATGCAATCGGGCCAGTCGCGCTGGTTCCGCCCGCGCGTGGTGCTCTATCCGTTGGTGTTGCTCGCGGTCTCCACGCTGTTTGTGGTGGTGCTGACCACGAAGTCGAGCGCGGAGGTCACCTTCCTGCGCAACCGGGCGACGCCCTATCGCACGCTCGACGACGGCGCGGTGTCCAACGTCGTCATGCTCAACCTCATCAACCGAGATGAGGACGCTCGCACCTACGATGTGGAGTTGGTGGGCATCGGCGTGATGGAGACGGCGGAATTGCCGCTCGTCCTGCAGCCCGGCGAGAGCCGGACCATCGCCCTGCATGTGACGCTCCCCATGGCCGAGTTCGACGGCGGCCGGGCCGAGGTGACCCTGCGGGTCAGCGATGACGCCGAGTTCCGTGGCGAATTCCAGCACTTCGTGCTCGGCCCGCTCTATGGCGGCGGCAGCACCGGCACACCGGAGGGTTCGCCGTGAAAGCCAAGATCTTCTGGGTCGGCCTCATCGTGGCCCTCCTGAGCATGACCGTCATCACCTACGGCGTGGGGCTCATCCTCGCCATCAGCGACCCCTCCTTCGCCGTCGAAGAGAACTACGAACAGAAGGCGGAGAACTGGGACGAGATCCAACGCGAACGCCACGAAAGCGATCAACTCGGCTGGACCATCGACTTGAGCGTCAAGCCCGGGGGCATCCGCGGCGAAGCGGATGTTTCCCTCGAACTCTACGACAAATGGGGCAAGGCGATTCATGAAGCCGTTGTCGAGGTGGAGTGCTTTCACAACGCCCGGGCCGCCGATATCCAGCGAACGCAACTCGACTTCGTCGCCGACCAGTACTACAGCAAGCGGATGATGCTCCAGCGCAGCGGCCTGTGGGAGTTCCGCCTGCGGATCACCTCCGGGGACAATATCTTCGTCAAGAAGCTGCGCAAGAGCGTCGTCGTCGGCAAGTGACCTAGAATGGTCCCGCAGCCGGACCCGAAACCATGCTCACCCTCATCACCACGGTTCTGATCGCCAGCCTCATCGGCTCTCTGCACTGCGCCGGCATGTGCGGCCCCTTCGTCGCCTTCTGCGTCGGGGCGGAGAAGCAGAACGCCCTGAAGCACTCCCTGGTACAGGGGGCGTATCACGGGGGCCGACTCGTCTCCTACGCCCTGCTTGGTGTCGTCGCCGGGGCCGTCGGCTCGGTCATCGACTTCGGCGGGCGTGCCATCGGCTTCCAGCGCACCGCCATGATGCTGGCCGGCGGATTCATGGCGGCGGTCGGCATCGTCATGCTGCTCCGCTTCGCCGGTCTCCGCATCAGGAAGGCCCCCCTTCCCAAGTTCCTTGAGCGCTGGTTCGTGCGCGGGCAGGGCTTCGCCCAGAAGCAGCACCCCGTGGCCCGGGCCGGCGCCATCGGCCTCTTCTCAATACTCCTGCCCTGCGGTTGGCTCTATCTCTACGTCTTCGTGGCGGCCGGCACCGGTTCACCCTGGTATGGCCTCGCCGCCATGATCGCCTTCTGGGCCGGGACCGTGCCCATTCTCGCCGCCGTCGGCGTGGGCGTGCAGACGCTCTTCGGACCGCTGCGGCGGCACCTGCCCGTCGCCGTGGCGCTCGCCATGGTGCTCTTTGGCGGCATCGTGCTGGTGCGCGGGTACGGCGTCTCCACCGCCGAGGCCGGGGCCACCTCCACTGCTGGCGAGGAGCGCTCCGTCGATGAAGCCCTGCGCCGCCTGGAGGGCGTGGAAGAGGCGGAACTTCCCTGCTGCGCCCCACCCGGCTAACTCGAGGGATCCCGTCCACCCATGTCCGAGCACGTGACATGCACCCATTGCGGCCTGCCGGTCCCCGCCGGGCTCGTTGACGAGGCCTCGGAAGAGCAGTTCTGCTGCGGCGGCTGCAAAATGGTCTACGAGGCCATCCACAGTTGCGGCCTGGATCGCTACTACGACATCAAGGACACCCAGGACGAAGCGATACCCGCCAAAACGACCGGCAAGGGGTACGAGCACTTCGACGACCCTGCCTTCACAGAGGCCTACGTGCGCCTGCCCGCGGACGATCGCGCAGAAGTGGAACTGCGCCTGGAGAGCATCCACTGCGCCGCCTGCATCTGGCTCATCGAACGCCTGCCGCGCGTCGTGCCCGGCGTGATCGAAGCCCGCGTCGACTTTCGCCGGCAACTCGCCCGCATCGCCTGGAACCCGCAGCTCGTCAAGCTCCCGCAGATCGCCCGCACGCTCGATTCGCTGGGCTACCCGCCCCACCCCTTCCGCGGCAGCGAATTGCAGCAACTCCGCCGGCAGGAGAACCGCAAGCACCTGATCAACATCGGCATCGCCGGGGCCTGCGCCGGCAACGTCATGCTGCTTTCCTTCGCCCTCTGGGGCGGGCGGAATGGCACGATGGACCCGGCGTTCAAGATGTTCTTCGAATACATCAGCCTCGCCATCACGCTCATCGCCCTCGCCATCCCCGGGCGCGTCTTCTTCATCGGCGCCCTTAGCTCCCTGCGCACCCGGCTTATGCACATGGACCTGCCCGTGGCCCTGGCGCTCACCGCAGGAACAGCCTGGGGCGCCTACAACACGTTCGTCGGCTCCGGCTCGAACGAGATCTACTTCGAGTCGCTCACCGCCGTCATCCTGCTCCTGCTCGTCGGCCGCTGGCTGCAACATCGGCACCAACTGTCAGCGCACGACGCGGTGGAACTGCTCTACAGCGTCACCAGCAACACGGCGCGCCTGCTTGATGAATCCGGCGCGGCCCGGGAAGTGCCGATCGAAGCCCTGACCGAGGGCGCGCTCGTGGAGCTGCGCGCGGGCGATTCGGTTCCGGCCGACGGCGTGGTGGCTCAGGGCGATTCCGAGTTTGACTGTTCCATGCTCACCGGCGAGTCCCGGCCCATCACGCTGCGCGAGGGCGAGCGTCTCTTCGCCGGGGCGGTCAACCTCAGTCGGCGCATCGTCCTGCGCGCCGAGGCGACGGGCTCGCAAACTCGCGTGGGTCGGCTCATGTCGCTCGTCGAGCAGTTCGCCGAGAGTCGCCCCCCCCATCGTGCGCCTGGCGGACCGGGTGGCCCACTACTTCGTCATCACCGTGCTCCTCCTGGCGCTGCTCACGGTCGCGGGCTGGATTGGCTTTGGGGTTCGGGCCGGGCTGCCCCTGAGCGCCGCGGTATCGAACGCCGTGGAACATGCGGTGGCGCTGCTCATCGTCACCTGCCCCTGCGCCCTGGGACTGGCGACACCGCTCGCCGTCGTCGCCGCCGTCGGTAGGGCGGCGGGACGCGGCATCTTCATCAAGGGCGGCGAGGTCATCGAACAACTCGCCAGCCGCGGCACCATCTGCCTCGACAAGACCGGCACCATCACCCAGGGCAAAACCGAACTGCTGCATTGGAGCGGCGATGACAGCCTCAAGCCACTCATCGCAGCCGCGGAAGCATCCATCGCCCACCCCATCGCCCGGGCCCTCGTCAGCGCCTTCGGCTCCGACGAGAACGCCAACCACGCGGTCGAGGCAAGCCAGATCCTCGGCGGCGGCGTGCAAGCGAACGTCGATGGGCAAACGCTGCTCATCGGCTCGCGCCGCTTCGTGGGCGAGCGCCTGGACGCTGTGCCCGAGTGGGTCGAGCGCGAGGTGACCAGTTGCGCTGAGAAGGCGCTGACGCCCGTCCTCGTAGCGCTCGACGGCGAGATCCGCGGCGTGGCGGGAGTCGGCGATCCCCTGCACGACGATGCGGCGGCGAGCATCGCCCGCTTGCGCCAGCTCCGCTGGCGGGTGCGAATCCTCTCCGGCGACCACGAAGGTGTCGTCAAGGCCGTGGCCCGAGCGCTCGACCTCACCGAAGGCGACTGCGAGGGCGGCGCTTCACCCGAACGCAAAGCGGAAGCGATCCGGGGATTCCAGGAGACCGACCCGATCGTCATCATGGTCGGCGACGGCGTCAACGACGCCGCGGCCCTGGCGGCGGCTTCCATCGGCGTGGCGGTGAGCGGCGGCGCTGAGGCCAGCCTGACTGCCGCCGACGTCTTCCTGCGCAGCGACGGCCTGCAGCCGATCATCGATTTGATCGAGGGCGGTCGGCGGGCGGTTGGCGTGGTCAAGCGCAACCTGGCGGTGTCGCTGGTCTACAACGTTCTCATGGCCGGCCTGGCGATCGGCGGGGTCATCAATCCCATCATCGCGGCGGTGGTCATGCCCATCAGTTCGCTTTCCGTGGTGACGCTGTCCTACCGCTCGCGGACGTTCTAAGATCCTGACATGCAGATTCTCTTCATCGTCCTGCCGATTGCTCTGGTGCTCGCCGTCATCGCGGTGCTGGCTTTCATCTGGGCCGTGCGTGATGGGCAGATGGACGACCTGGACACCCCCGCCATGCGGGTGCTGCACGATGACGACGAAGCCTCGCCTTCCGCCTGATCCCCGCTGCACTGCAGAAGAAACTCCCCTGCCCGAGCCGCGATGCTGCCCGGTGGCCTATGCCCCGGGATTCTCACCTGCACCAGCGACAGGGACCGAGGGCAGCATCACGACTCAGGCCGAAGCATTCGGCCGAACCGGGGCGCGTCATGGCGAGCCCGATTGGGTCGAACCTTCGACGAGACGCCCACCAGTGTGACAAGCGCACCCGCACAGGTCATTGCATTATTCCGTCACGATTTAGCTAGAATCCCACAGCATTTCGCGGTCCTACCGTCGCGATTCACTGCCGATTCGCTAGCATTGACCGCCCTGGTCGATAGCTGCTAAGTGAGCCCCGCAAGTGGCGTTGTGACTTTCCGTCGATCGATGCGAGATGCCCATGGGACCCCGACGCATTGCCCTCCTGATCGAGACTTCTCGGGCTTACGGCCGCGGCCTGCTGCGTGGTGTCGCCGCCTATGCCCGCCTCAAGCGCGATTGGTCCATCACCTACCAGGAACGCCGCGTCGAGGAGGCCCTGCCCCAGTGGATCCGCACCTGGGATGGCGATGGCATCATCGCCCGCATCGAGACCCGCCGCCACGCCGACCTCATCCCCAGCCTGGGCAGGCCTGTCGTCGATCTCCTGGGCCTCTTTGATCTGCCCGGCGTGCCCTCCTTCGACACCGACCCCGTCGCCACCGCTCGCCTGGCCCACCAGCATTTCAGCGACTGCGGCTTCGCCCACCTCGCCTTCTGCGGCTTCGAGGGACTCAACTTCTCCGATGACCGCTGTGCCGCCTTCACCGACTCCGCGGCCCAACAGTCGCGCGAGGTGCATGTCTTCCACCAGTCGGGTCGGCGGCCCAAGGACCCGCACACCTATACGCTCGAAGAACAAGCGAACGTCGAACGTCGGCAACTCAGCGCCTGGCTGCGCGCGCTGCCCAAGCCGGTCGGCATCTTTGCCTGCAACGACGCCCGGGGTCGGCAAGTGCTGCTCGCCTGCCGCGAGGAAGGCATCGAGGTGCCCGACCAGGTCGCGGTGATCGGCGTGGACAACGACCCGGTCATCTGCGAACTCGCCGACCCACCTCTGACCAGCATCGAGCCGGCGACGCAGGAGATGGGCTTTCGCGGCGCGGAACTGCTCGACCGCATGTTGGGTGGGCACCAGCCTTCAGACGGCCGCACGCTTGTCGCGCCCACGCAGATCGAAGCTCGGCGATCGACGGATGTCGTCTCCACCGATGACCCGCTGGTCACCGATGCCTTGCGCTACATTCGCGACCAGGTGTGCAGTGGCATCAACGTTGAAGATGTCTTGCAGTTTCTGGGGGCCTCGCGTTCAACGCTGGAGCGTCACTTCGGCGTCGCCCTGGGTCGCAGCCCCAAAGAGCACATCACCCGCACGCGCCTGGTGCACGTGAAGCGGCTGCTGCTCAACACGGACCTGCCCTTGTCGACGATCGCCCAGCACACGGGTTTCAAGACAGCCGCCCATCTGGCTTCGCAGTTCAAGAAGGAGCTGGGCATGACGCCGGGCGAATTCCGGGGGTAATCAACACGAGCCGCGCCCGTGAGCTTCCAAACGAGCCGCGCCCGTGAGGAAGCGGTTCTCCCGTCCACCCGGCGCGTCGTCGCCTTGGCGCCCCCGCGTCGTAGACACACGAGCCGCAGCGCTTGCCGATTCACAGAAACCGCTCCCTTACGGTCGCGGCTCGTTGCTGAGAATCGATCGCGTGTTCTGACCTGCGCCTACCCCCGCCGCCAATCCGTTGGCACCTCGCCGTGCGTCGCCAGGATGCGTGAACGGATCCCGCCGCGGCCGCGCCAGTCGGTGACGATCTGCAGCCAGCGCGGGTTCATCGCCGCCGCCAGGTCGTCGCGGATGCGATTGGTCACCGCTTCGTAGAAGATGCCTTCCTCACGAAACGACTGGAAGTAAAGCTTAAGGCTCTTCAGCTCCACGCAGGTCCCGCCTTCCGAGGCCGGCTTGGGCTCGAACCGCACGATGACGCAGCCGAAGTCCGGGTGGCCGGTCACGGGGCAGAGCGAGGTGAACTCTTCGTTCACGTGCTCGATCACGAAGGGCGTTTCGGCCGGCGTGGGGAAGACTTCCAGAAGCGTGGGGTCGGGCATGGCGGTGGCTCCAAACTGAGCCGACTCAGGCGGACATCAGCCTGAGACGGTGGGGCGGGCGTCTCGCCCGCCCAGAGCAAGTGCGATGATGATCATCCGGCGGGCGAGACGCCCGCCCCACTCCACTGGGAAGTAGCCGCGACCAAGTCCGATGCAGGCATGCTTCACCGTCCGTACCGCCGCAAGAGTTCGATGATCTGCGGCTGATCGTTCTTGAGTTGCACACTGCGGCGCAGGAGGCTGATCGCCCGATCCAGATCGGCCACGATCTTGGCTTCGCCTTCCGCGAGCAGGTAGCGATTGAGCAGGCAGACACCCACGCCGTTGAGCGCCGCCACGTAGTCCGCATCGTATTCGAGCGAGTTCTCGAAGGCCGCCAAGGCGGCGGCGTAGCGGCGGGCCTTGAAGGCGGCGTAACCGAGACGTTCAAAGGCTGCCGCATCGGGCTCGATCTTGACGAGCTCGATAAGCGTCTGCCGCATCTCCTCGAACAGCCGTACCTTGCCCTGCGTCTCGGCGAGATTGCGCAGGAGGTCCGGGCGCGGGCCCATGATGGAGAGAGCCGCCTCGAATTCGTACAGCGCCTCGTCGTAGCGCTCGACGCGCGAGTAGATCGTCCCCAGGTTCATGTGGGCAGCGCCGTTGCCGGGGTCGAGGTCGACCGCCTGCTCGGCGTAGGGCACGGCCTGGGCCGCATCGCCGATCTGCAGATAGGCGGTGGCGAGGTTCAGGTTCGCCGGAGCGCTGGTCGGCCGCAGTTGCACGGCCCGCAGGTAGGACCGCACCGCCTCGCCGAAGCGCTCGAGCAGTTGCAGCATCAGGCCCTGGCCGAAGTGGGCGTCGAAGTTGCTGGGCTGCGACAAGGCCGCCTCGCCGTAGGACTCGGCCGCCGCTTCGTAGTCGCCCTGGACACGGTAGATCTCCGCCGCCCCCAGGTGGGCCTGAGCCAGGCGGGGGCTGAGCTCGATGGCCCGTTCGAAGGCGGCGAGGGCGTCGGCGGTCATCCCCTCGTCGAGCAGCGCCTGGGCGTCACGCACTTCCTGCCCCGCCAGGATTCGCCGACCACCGGGGAGGTAGCGGCAACTGGTGAGCAGCGGCAGGAGCGCCAGCAGGAGAAGGAGCGGCACGATTCGCCGACCAAGCGGGGCGATCGTTGAACAAACCGGGCAATGGGGTCGCATGATGCCGATTCCTCTTCTTCAGGTAGCGGCCAGTCGCCGCAGACGCCGCAGGTTGACCGTATCCATCGGGGTACCCTTGGCGGTTTCAGTCTTGGCGGTCTCCAGGATCTTGGGCACCTGGCGCAGATCCGGATGACGGACGAAGGCTTTGAAGCCCTCTGGGCCTACGTGGCCGTCGCCGATATGTTCGTGCCGATCCTTTCGCGAGCCCAGCTCGCCCTTGGAATCGTTCAGGTGCAGCACCTTGAGATCGGCTCGACCGCAGAGGTTCTCAAACTCGTCCAGGACGATCTCTGCCCCCGCCTCGGTCCGAATGTCGTAACCGCCGGCGAGGAGATGGCAGGTATCGAGGCAGTAGCCCAGGCGATTGGGCTGTCGGACGCCCTCGCGGATGGCCTTGAGTTCCTCGAAAGCCCGGCCCAGCGTCGAGCCGGCCCCGGCGGTGTTTTCCAGGCAGACAATCGTCCGATAGCCGGGCAGCTCGCGATGCAAGCGGTTGAAGGCCTTGATGATGCGTTTGATTCCCCGGCTGGGAGTGGAGGTCGTGTAGGCCCCCGGGTGGATCACCAGGAAGGGCACGGAGAGCACCTCGCAGCGCTCGATCTCCTCGCGCATCAGGGCGATCGACTTGTCCCAGAGCGCTTCATCGGGGCTGGCGAGGTTGATGAGGTAGCTGTTGTGGCTGACGGTCCGATCTTCCCAGCCCAGGTCGGCCAGTTTCGCCAGCCAGGCGAGCCGCACCTCCTCTTTCAGGGGGGGTGTGCGCCACTGCTGCTGATTCTTGGTGAAGATCTGCACGGTGTCCATCTTGAGCCGCTCCGCCTCGAGCAGAGCGTTGACCAGGCCGCCGGCGATGGAGAGGTGAGAACCAAACATGAGCGGATTGTAAGGATTAGGCAGGAAGCTGCGCGGCGTCAGGCTGGAGGTGAGATCGGGCCTCTTCTGCCGAAATTGCCCGCAAGTTCTCGTTGACGACGGCCCGGACTGGGGCATACTGGACCCTGGAGGCCTGGAGAAAGGCATGGTTCGCTCAAGCGAAGACAGGATGTCTGAGGTTCACCTTGCTGGTGATCTGCGCCGGGAGGCGGAGCTGCGCCGGCACGTGAAGGTGCTGCGTTCGCTCCTCAAGCCCAGCGCTTCCGTGGGTGGGGAGCACGACGAGACGATCCGCATCGACCTCACGGGATTGACCCACATGAACACCTCGCTGCTGGCAGCCCTCCTGGCGCTGGGTGGGGAGGCGATGCGCTCGGGGGTGCACCTGGCCATCACGGGCGTCCCCGACTTCTTCCGCCAGTACGTCGCCATGACCGGCGTGGAGGAGGCCTTGCGACGCGCCTACCGCTTTGAGCCGGAAGCGGCGTCCGAGGAAGCCTGACGATCTGACCGCGTCTGGGCCGGCAACCGTGGGCGCCCTTCCCTTAACGACCGCGACTTCGATACGCTGGGGAATCGCCTTCCCGCGCGCGGAGGTCGCATGGCCCACACACGCCTCACCATCCCGATTCGCCCGCCCGAGGACCCCGAGCAACACCGTGGCTGCGAGGCCTGCATGCGCGAGCGCCTCACGGGCAAGCCGGGTGTGCGCAGCGTCGACCTGCGCGAGCACGAGGGCATCGTGCAGGTGGAGGTCGAGTACGACGCGGAGCAGATCAGCGTGGCCCGCCTCGAAGAGCATCTGCGCCAGTCACACGCCTGCTGCAGCCAGGTCCTGGCGGCGGGCATGGTGTGCCTCTTCGTACCCATCGACGCGCTCCAATCGCCGGCGCACGCCCGCCGGCTGGAAAAAGAGCTGAATCGGCTGGAGGGGCTGTCGGCATTCGTCTCCTACGCTGCGGGTTCCTGCCGGCTCGAATTCAACCGGTCGGCCTGCCCCCTGGTGGACGTGGTACGAGTCGTGGAACGGCTGGGCTACCACCCCCGCTTCGCCGACGCCAGCCGTTGCGGCACGCCGGCGGAACTGGCGGCGCCGCTGGCGGGCAGCCGGGAGCAAGCCCCGCGGAGGCGAGCCGCCCGGGCTCCAGGCCTGCTGCACTGGCTGCGCGGGCATGTGGAGTTGATGCTGGTCCTGACGGGAGGCCTGCTCCTCGCCGCCGCCTTCGCCATCCATCTGACGGACGGTCCCTTCTGGCCGCGGGCGGCGCTCTTGCTCGTGAGCGCCATCCTCACCAGCACTGAGACCTTCCCCGAGGCGGTGCAGGAGCTCAAGGCTCGGCGGCTGAATGTGGATGTGCTCATGTTTGTCGCTGCCATTGGGGCGGCGGCTCTCGGGCACTACGAAGAAGGGGCCCTCTTGCTCTTCCTCTTCGGCTTGGGCAGCGCCGGCGAGCACTTGGCCCTGGACCGTGCCCGCCGCGCCATTCGGGCCCTGACGGACCTGCGGCCGGAGACGGCCCTGCTGCTGGAAGCGGACGGTCACGAGCGGCAAGTGCCGGTGGAGCGTGTCGCCGTGGACGATCGCATCGTGGTGCGGCCTTTCGACCGCATCGCCATCGATGGCCGGATCGAACAGGGCGCTTCCGCCATCAACGAAGCGGCGATCACCGGCGAAGCCATGCCCGTTGACAAGAGCGCCGGCGACGAGGTCTTCGCCGGCACGATCAACGGTGAGGCGCGGCTGGTCGTGCGGGCGTCGCGAACTGCGGGCGAGAGCACCATCGCCCGCATCATTCGCCTGGTCGAAGATGCCCAGACGACCAAGTCGCCGACGGAGCTGTTCACCGAGCGCGTGGAGCGTTGGTACGTGCCGCTCGTGTTCATCGCCACGGCTCTGCTCATCGCGATTCCCCCCCTGCTCTTCGGGCGCGAGTGGGGCACTTCCTTCTACCGAGCCATGGGCTTTCTGACCGCCGCCTCCCCCTGCGCCCTGGCGATCGGCACGCCGGCCGCCATGTTGTGCGGCCTGGCGCGGGCGGCGCGGACGGGCGTCCTCATCAAGGGCGGCGTCTACCTGCAAGCGCTCAGCACCGTGAAGGCGATCGCCTTTGACAAGACGGGCACGCTCACGCGCGGCCGGCCGCACCTCGCCAAGATCATCGCCTCGCCGGCCAGCGGAGAAGAGCAGATCCTGGCGCTGGCGGCGAGCGTCGAGGCCAACGTCACCCACCCGCTGGCGGATGCCATCGTGCGCGAGGCCCAGGAGCGGTCGCTCGACTTCGCCGGCGTCGAGGAAGTCCAGCAGATCGTCGGCATCGGGGCGGCGGGCGTCGTCGGCGGCGACACCATCAGCATCGGTCGCATGCGCGAGACCGACGAAAGCGTCGCCATGAACGACCAATTGCGCGAGGAAGCTCGGGCCCTCGCGGAAGCGGGCATGACCGTCGTCGTCGTCGGCCGCAACGGCGAGGCCATCGGCCTGATCGGCCTCACCGACGAACCGCGCGAAGCGGCGGCCGAGGTGGTGCGCGCGCTGCATGGCCTTGGCTTCGAACACATCGCCATGCTGACCGGAGATCAGTCGGCGGCGGCGAAGGCCATCGCAACTAAGCTCGGTGTCGACCATTGCCACGCCGACCTGCTCCCCGAAGAGAAGCTGGAACTGGTCGGCCGCTTCGAACGCGAGTACGGCCCCACCGCCATGGTTGGCGACGGCGTCAATGACGCCCCGGCCTTAGCGGCGGCGAGCGTCGGCATCGCCATGGGAGCGGCGGGCGCGGATGTCGCCATGGAGACCGCCGACGTCGTCCTCATGGGTAGCGACCTACGCAAGCTGCCGGAAGTCATCGGCCTGTCACGCCACAGTCGACGCCTCGTTCGACAGAATCTGGTGATCGCCCTGGGCGTCATCGCCATCGTCGCCCCCCTGGCGGCAGCGGGCTTCGCCAAGCTGGGCCTGGCGGTGCTGCTCCACGAAGGCTCGACGGTTGTCGTCGTCCTCAACTCCCTGCGCCTGCTCGCCTATCGCGCAAGACCGTGAGTTGGAGCTTGCGCTCACCACAGAGAACACGAAGGGGGGAAGGGGAGCGGAGTTTGAACCGCGGAGGTCGCAGCGTGCCCAGAGGTGGAGAAGTGAGGAAGGGGATGAGATGGAGCAGGGCATTGATTGTGTCTCCGCCACCCCAAGCACTTCTCGCGGGAAACGGCAGTTGCCAGGCAAATCAATCACCCACTCTTACGCCTCCTCCTCCGCGACTCCTGCGACCTCTGCGGTCATCTCCGGTTCCCTCTCCGTGTTCTCCGTGATCTCGGTGGTGAATCTCGATCAGTCGTGATGGTGCGAACCCCGGCAGCCGACGCGCGGGCGCTCGTGCTTGCCCGCCGGATCGCAGCGTTGGCACAACTGCTGCACCACGAACCAGAGCACGCAGGCTCCGGCGAAAGCGACGATGATGATGAGTTGCTTCAGATCCATCGCTTCAGGCCGCGCTGAAGAGCCCGGCGAAACCCATGAAGGCGAGGCTGAGTAAGCCGGCGATGATCATGTTCAGGGCCGTCCCCTTGATCACGCTGGGCACGTTGGAAAGTTCGACATGCTCGCGAATCCCCGCCATGAGCACCAGGGCGATCGTGAAACCACCGCCCGCGCCGAGCGCAAAGACGATGCCTTGCAGCAGCGAGTATTCCTTGCTCGTTTGAAAGAGGGCCAACGCCAGGATGGCGCAGTTCGTCGTAATGAGAGGCAGGAAGATGCCCAGGGCCCGGAAGAGGGCCGGGCTTAGCTTCTTGATCACCATCTCCACGAACTGCACCGTCGAAGCGATCACCACGATGAAACTGATCAGCCGCAGGTACGGGGCATAGGGCAGCACGAAGGCGTTGAGGAAGGATGCGCAGAGCGAAGTGATGACCATCACGAAGATCGTCGCCAGTCCCAGGCGAAAGGCGGTGGTCAGGCGACTCGAGACGCCGAAGAACGGGCACAATCCCAGGAAGTAGGACAGCGTGAAGTTGTTGATGAGCATCGCCGAGATGAAGATCCAGAAGAGCTCGCTCATGCGGAGCCTCCTCTTCCGGTGGCGAGTTCACCCTTCTTGGGGCCGTGGGGCCTGCGGAGTCGCCGCTGCTGCATCCAGTTGAAAAAGAGCAGAAAGCCCCCGAGCATGAAGAAGCCGCCGGGCGGCAGGATCATGATGACCCAGGGCTCGAAGTTCTCGCCAAAGAGCGACACGCCGAAGAACGCGCCGTTGCCCAGGATCTCCCGCGCTCCACCCAGGAGGACGAGGGCCACCGCGAACCCGATCGCCATCCCCGCCGCATCAAGCACGGCCAGGGGAATCGAATTGCGGCTGGCAAACGCTTCCTGCCGACCCAGGATCAAGCAGTTCACCACGATGAGCGAGATGAAGGCCCCGAGCTCCTTGTGCACATCCGGCACGATCGCCTTGAGCATGAAATCCGCCACGGTCACGAAGGTGGCGATGATGATGATGTAGGTGCTGATGCGAACCGGCTTGGCGATCAGCTTGCGCAGCGTCGACACGAACAGGCTGGAACACACCAGGACAAACGCCGTCGCCAGCCCCATGGCCAGGCCGTTCATGGCGCTGTTGGTGACGGCGAGGGCCGGGCACATGCCCAGCACCTGCACGAAGACCGGGTTCTCTTTCCAGAGTCCCTTGACGAACTCGTTGTAGGCTTGAGAAGGATCAGTGCCTTCGGGCATCAGGCGTCCTCCTCATTCGTGGTTTCGGTCGGTGCCGCTTCCGCCGGTGCCGGCAAGGGCGGCAAGAGTTCCGGCGCGGGCAGGGCTTCCAGCCAGGCGGCGTTGGCGGCGTTGATGATGTTCACCACGGCTCGTGAAGAAATCGTCGCCCCGGTGATGGCGTCGACCTGGTTCGGTTCCGCCCGGCCGTCCTTGACCAGGACAATCTCCGGCTCCACCGCGAGATCAGCGAAGTTGGCCACGAAGTCGGCATCCTTGATGATCTTGTCACCCAGGCCCGGCGTCTCGCGGCTCTCCAGCACCTCCATGCCGATCACCTGCTGGCGCGCCGGGTCGTAGCCGAAGATCAGGCGAATGGTGTCCTGGAAGCCCGCGCCCTCCGCAGGAATGGCGTAGCCCACGAACGCCCCCGCCTCGTCGTAGGCAGCGATCACCATCGGCCCCGCCGCCGCCTCGTCCGTCATCGCCACCAGGTCACCCTCCAGCAGCGTCAGCTTCTGCATCTGCGTCGAGCCGGGGACCACCTTGTAGACGGCTGCCTGCAAGGCCCGGGCGTTGTTGCGTTCGATAGCGGGCTTGGTGCCCTGGTAGGCGCCGGCGAGGGCCAGCCCGGAGATCAGGCCCGCCGTGAAGAGCGTCATGACCAGGCGCAGGCTGCCCGGCTCTTTCTCCGCTGCCGAGATGGTAAGGGGGACCTGGCTCATGTCGCGCCCCTCCAATTGCGGCCAAAGGCGCGTGGCTGGGACAGGCGATCGATCAAGGGCGTGGCGGCGTTCATCAGGAGGATGGCGTACATCACGCCCTCCGGCAGCCCGCCCCAGATACGAATGAGCACCACCAAAACGCCGATGCCCAGGCCAAAGACCCAGGCTCCCAGCGGCGCCAGCGGCGAAGTCACGGGATCCGTCGCCATGTACACCGCCCCCCAGCAGCAGACCGCCCGAGAAGAGCATCATCACCGGCGAAGGAAACGCCGCCCGGTCGAAGAGCCAGATAACGCCCGACAAGACGAAGACGGTCAGCAGGATCGAGACGGGAATGCGCCAGTCGTAGGTGCGGCGAATGGCGAGAAAGAGCCCGCAAAGGATGAGCAGCAAGGCGCAGGTCTCACCCAAAGAACCGGCGGTGTTGCCCAGGAGGAGGTTCTGCACGCTGGTGGGGATCTGCTCGAACTTCATCATGCCCAGGGGTGTCGCCGTCGTCACCGCGTCCACCGCCGGTTCCGGCGCCTGCATAAACGGCAGGGCGAAGTTGCTGGGACGGATCGTCCAGAATTCGGCGATGCTCGTCTGTTGCGTCCAGGTGGTGATGGAGGTGGGAAACGCCGCCTGCAGGAAGGCCCGCCCGACGAGCGCCGGGTTGAAGACGTTCTGTCCCAGGCCGCCGAACACCATCTTGCCCAAGCCGATGCCCACAGCTCCGCCCAGGAACGCCATCCACATGGGCGTCGCCGGCGGCAGGCAGAGGGCCAGGAGCACGCCGGTCAAGACGGCGCTGCCGTCCTTGAGCGAAGCGCCGCGCGGCCTGTCGGAGGTGAAGAGGTACTCCGCCAGCACCGCCCCCGCCGTCGCCGAGACGATGATGAGCACCGCGCTCAGGCCGAAGAAGTACATCGCCGCCAGCACGATGGGCCCCAGCCCCAAGAGCACGTCCAGCATGAGGCGCGGGGTGGTGAGCCCGCGACGCAGGAAGGGAGCCGATTGCACCAACAAATGAATGTCGAATCGGCTCATGACTGCTTGGCTTTCCGTTCACGCATGGCGGCCTTGGCGGCGCGAATCAGATGCACGATGGGGATGCCGGAGGGGCAGGTATAAGTACAGGCCCCGCACTCCACGCAGTCCATCACGTAGGCCTTCTCAAGTTCCTCATGGCGACCGGCCCGCGCCAGCCGCGCCAAGCGCGAGGGGTTCAAGAAGTTGCCGCACGACTCCAGGCACTGCCCGCAACGGACGCAGGCGTATTCGTTCGTATGGTTGATCGCCGGTTCGGTGAAGGCGAGCAAGCCGGACGTACCCTTGAGCACCGGCACCTCCAGCGACGCCAACGACTGCCCCATCATCGGCCCGCCCATGACCACCTCGCGGGTTTCGGGGTTGATGCCGCAGTACCGCAGCACCTCGCCGACCTGCGTGCCCAGCGGCACGATCAGGTTCGCCGGTCGATCCACGCCCGGCCCCGCCACGGTCAAGGCCCGCTCCACGACCGGCCGGCCGTAGTCGAAGTAGTCCGTCAGGGCCACCATGGTGCCGACGTTGTTGACCACGATGTTCAGATCCAGCGGCAGCTTGCCCGCCGGGACTTCCTCGCCGAAGAGCGCCTTGATCAGCATCTTCTCGGCGCCTTGCGGATACTTCACCTTGAGCGGCCGCACGTGGATGTGCTCAAAGTTGGCGGCGGCTGTTTCCAGGGCCTCGATGGCGTCGAGCTTGTTGAGCTCCACGCCGATGTAGGCGTCGTCGGCGTCCAGCTTGGTCATGAGGATCTCGACGCCGCGCACCAGGTCGCTCGCTCGTTCCAGCATGACGCGATGGTCGCAGGTGAGATAGGGCTCGCACTCGCAGCCATTGATGACCAGTCGCTCGCAGCGTTTGCCCTCGGGGAGCTTGTACTTCACATGCGTCGGGAACGCCGCTCCACCCATGCCGACCAGCCCGGCCCGCTGCACCTGCCCGATGAACTCGTCAATGGAGAGGGCGCGCCAGTCGATCGGCTCGCCCGCGGGAAGTTCCTGCGTGGAGTAGGGATCGGCCTCGATCTCGATCGAGCGCACCATCTGGCCGTTGGGACAACGCCGCAGGGCGATGGCCCGCACCACGCCCGTCACCGGGCTGTGCAGGGTCTGCGAGACGAAGCCGCCGGGCTCAGCGATCACTTGTCCGCGGTGTACAGACTCGCCTTCGCTGACGATCGGCTGGCAGGGGGCGCCGATGTGCTGCGTCAGGGGAATCGTGTAGGCGTGGCCGAAAGGCAGCCGCTGCAAGGGCAGATGCTCGGTCTGCTCCTTGTGTTCCTGTGGGTGGATGCCATGTCGAAATGACTTGGGAAGCGCGGTGGCGCTCATACCTCGGCGCCTCCCCCGTTTCGCGGCGCACCGGGGAAGCCCGCCATCGCCATCAGTTGCTGCTTGAGCCGAGCCACGGCGTCCGCCTCATGGGCGTTGGCAGCGGCGGCGATCTTGCTCTCGTATTCACGCTCAAGATCCGCCAGGGCGATCTGCTGGCTGGCGCCCAGCTCCGTCTCCGCCTCACGCCGAACCTTGTCGGTGAACGGCGTCACCACGCCCGCCAACTCCTGCAGCGTGCGCCAGTACCGCAATCGCTGCTCGGCATCGCGGGCCAGACGCTCGCTTACGCGCAGCCGCTTGCTCGTCTCACCATCCGGAACATCGACGAAGGGCGTGTGACCAGTTCGCTCCTGGCCAGCGAGTTCGAAGTACTCCAGGATTGGCGTCGGCTGTGGGTCACCCTCGGCAAGCGCTGTGAAATGCTCGGCAAAGCGACCTTCCGTCCCAGCCCAGTCGATCGGCGTCAAGGAAGCGCCCTCTTCGCTGATGAGAAGATCTCGCTCCTGCGGGTTGCCTTCGAGCGTCAGACACAAACCAAACACGCCGCCCACCGCCGGGTCGAAACGCAAGAGCGGCCAGGCCCGGCTGCGCACCGCCAGCCCCGCTTGCGCCAGCATCGCTTCCGGCGCAAAACCGTGCCGCTGGGGGCTGGGAGCGTGGATCTGTACCAAGGCCGGGCCGTCGAACTCGAGTGCCCCGGTCAGGCAGGCAGCCAGGTGACTCTGGTGCGCCAGCGAACTCTGCCCGACGTAGGCCCGCCGCCCCAACATGACCAGGAGCCCGGCATCGAGGCGATCGCCATCGGGAGCAGGATCGAGTGAGTCGACGCCAAACGAAGTCCCCGCCTCGCCGGTGATGTCGCTGAGCAAGACCGCCTTGAGCGGCAGTTCGGCGCTGAGTGCTTCCAGCAGTTGCGACAGCTCGGCCGACGCCAGGGAACGGCCGTCGCCAACCAGGACCAGCGGCGGACAGACGAGCCGTTCTTCCTCGGTCAGGTCGGCGTACGCCAACCGCGCCAGCTTCGGCGCTTCGTGCGGCGCTTCCCGTGGTCGTTCGATCTCCAAGCGCGCCCAGCGGAGCAGACGGAATCCCGCCAACACCTGCTGGAACTGCCCCTCCGCCAGCCCGCGGGCCAGGGCCACGGCTTCGCCCGAGACGTCAGCGCTGACCGGTACGAGGAATGGGTTGAAGGGTGACACGCCGGCCCAGGCGGCCGTACGGTCTGAGAGAGCGAGTCCCACGCGGGCCCGGCCCAAGCCGTCCGGCCCTTGCTCGACCTTCCAACGAAGGTCCGCCAGTCGACGGGAGATATCCACGAGCCGCCGCAGCCGACTGGCGTCAACGATCGGATTCTGCGCCGCCGCCTCCACCCGTTCCAGCAGCCCGGTCAGATCGGCTTCGTCGCGAGCCAGCGTCTCCAGCCCCTCGGCAAGCGCGTTGAGATCCCCAGTGGGCAGGGCGTCCGACAGCAACTGGCGAATCGCCGCCGCCATGTCCTCGCGCGCCTGCTCCAGCCCTTCGAGGAACTGCTGCACGCGCGGCTGCAGGTGGTACTCCGCCAGCGTCAGGACCTGACGCAGCGCCAGCTTCGCCCCGCTCGCCGGTTCGGCGCCGTCGCCGGTCGTGAGCGTCTGCGAGCAGTGGCGCGAAAGGGCGATCGCTGCCAGGGGCCCAACTTGCGGGTGCCGGCGCAGACGCTCGATTGTGTTCGCGGACACATCGGGAAGTCGCCCGAAGAGATCGCAGAGGCGCTGGGCACGTGCGACGGCTTCCGCGGTGCGCGGCACGAGCTTGAGCCCGCGCCCCTGCCCCGCCGCGACCAACAGTTCCGGGCTGCGGCAGGCGGTCGGATTGACGATGAGCCCGAGCAGTTCGCCGGTGCCCTTGGTCTCTTGCTCCGCATCATCGAAGAACGGGGCCGTGCGCGCCAGCGGCAGATCGCCCACCTCGTCGCAGAGCGCCTCAATCGCCTGGCGCTGATCCGAGGGCGGCGCGGAGCCATCCTTGGCGAGCGACTCCAATGCCGCTTGCATCAGATCCCGTGCCCTGGTCGGCGGGCTTTGCGCCTGGCTGACGATGCGGTTGATCTGCTTGGCAAGCTTGTTCAGGATCGGCCGCAGCACGTCGACCGACTTGCCGCTCGCCGTCGCCAGTTCCAGGCCGACATCGAGAAGCGCCTTGGCGCTGAGCACCACGGGCAAGATCGAACCGTCCGGACAGGATGTCCACAGGCGGCCGGCGCCATCGCAGGTGCCGGGGTCGAACTCCGCCAGGAGGCCCGGCAGCACGCCATCCCGGAAGACGGCGGTGATCGGCGGCAGGCCGGCGTAGGCCGCGTAGGGATCGGCGATCAACTCCTCCGTGCGGCCGTCTCGATACAGCACCGCTGTCTGATCGAAGAAGCGCGGGACGGCGTCCAGCGTCTGGTCCGGCCGACCGAACTGCGTGAGCAGGTCGCCTGGCGGCGTCGCCGGCGCCTCAACCTGCGCCTCGCAATCATCGAGCACGAGCGGTCCATACGACGCAAGCGCCTCCGCCAGGGCCGCCAGTCGCTGCTGCCGCTCGCCCTCAGTCAGTTCCGCGAGCGCTTCCTCACGCCGAGCCGCCAGTTTCTTGGCCTCGACGCTGAATGCCTCCGCCCGTTCACCGAGCCCCGCCAGGCAGGCGGCAAGCACCGCTTCAACCTGCACTGACTCGTCAACGGCGGTCACGGCGCGCAGTTGCAGCTTGCCCGAACGAATCACCTCGAGGACCGGCTTCGGCAAGGCGATCGGCTTATCGGCATCGCGACGAATCAGCAGCAGCGTGCCTTCTTCCTTGACCTGCATCAGAGCCGCGGCGTCGCGCCGAGTCGGCGTCTCCACCAGGACCAGAACGTCCAACAGCAACTCATCGCCAACATCGCGCAGGGGCTGAGCCGACCAGAGCAGACGATCGAGGCAGGCGGTCCCGCCGCGCAGCAAGCTGACCGATGCACGTGAGCGTAAGTGCCCGCCCGCGACGCTGTGCCCCAACTGCGCCACTTCGCCGGCCAGGCTCTCCTGCCGGCCGACTTGACGCAACAGACCCAGGGCGAGGCTGCCGCTTGGCCGTACGTCCAGGCGCCCGTCCGCCCGGATCGCGCGCTGCTTCAGCTCACCTGCCTGGTTGCCCAGAGCGTCGAGATACGCCTGCCGTTTGGGATATTGGCTCTTCTCACGCAGGAACTCGAGCCCAAGATGCAAGCGCGAGGCCACGCCCCCCCGGCAGGCGGTGAACCAACTCAGCCAGATCCGCGGCCCGGATCGGTAGTCCGCCGACGCCGTAACTGACGTTGACGAACTTGGCCGTCACCGCGGCGCTGGCGCAGGCGCTTTGCACTTCGCGCAGAAGCGGGCCCACGGCTCCGAGCGGCAAGGGCAGTCGCTCCAGCACGGCCACGACTTGGGCCGTGCGGCAATGCTTGGCAAGCTCCTCTGCCGGCAGCGGACGCAGGAAGCGCACGCCCAGCACGCCGACCTTGGTTCCCTCGGTGCGCCGCAGGTGATCGACGACCGCCGCCACCGTCTCGAAGGCAGCGCCCTGCACCACGAGCAGCAGTTCCGCGTCCTCAGCCTGGTGGCTCACCACGGGGTCGTAGCGCCGGCCGGTCATGGAGGCGAAGGCGTCGACCGCCTTCTTGAGCTGCGCCATCGCATCGCCGGCGTTGTAGACCGACTGGGCCGCGACGCCGAGCCCGGCACTCTCGATTCCCTGTGCGGGACTGTTGAGAAACGGCAGATCCAGATCGTGTCGCCGGGGCAAGCGCCGCCGCGTCTCGCCGAAGACGAGTCGCTGCGAGTTCGTGGGAGAGTTAATCTGATCGGATGGATCGCCGACGAAGTCACGAAGGAGAGCCGCCTCGGGCAAGAGCACGTCCTGGGCCGCGGCAGCACCTTCCGCGCCGTCCATCGCGATGAGCACCGGCGTCAGGGCCGCCTCCGCCACCTGCCGCGCGATGAGCGTCAGATCCACGGCTTCCTGCGTGTTGGCGGCAAAGCAGGCGAGCAATCCCGAGTCCGCTGCCAGGTGATACGCCTCATGCCCACCGCCCACCGTCGCGCCCTGCCGTGATACGCCCCGGCAGGCGAGATGCAGTACCAGCGGCAGATTCAGCCCCACCAGGCGTGCCAATTGATCGGCCGCACCAGCGAAGTCGGCGCCGCTGGCGAAGGCCGCGGTGCGGCAACCGGCGAGCGTCAAGCCCATGGCGCTCGAGAGCGCGCTGCGACTCGTCGCCGCCTCCAGGCTGCTCAAGTTCTGATCGAAGACGCCCAGCCCCCCCCGCGGCTTCCTGCTTGAGCCAGGCGCGGACGGCGGCGGAGGCCGGGTAGCTGGCGTGCAAGGCGGCGGCATCGCTGAGCTGCGCCTCGACGGCGGCGATGGCGGAAGCGCCATCCAGCACCACGGCCCGACCCGCTGGGTGCAACGGCTCCCTGCGGTCCGTTGTGAAGAGCCGGCGAAGCAAACGTATTGATGAGGCGGCAAAGCTAGTCACCGAAGATTCCTGCCAGCTGCGCGGGTTCCTTGGACTCAAACTGACGATAGTCGACCCACTGGATCGCGCCCGTGGGGCACCGGTACGTGGCCTTGGGCTCGGCGAGTCCGCCGCGCGTGTAGTCCACATCCGGAAGGTTGTTTCGCATCTCGATCAAGTCGCCGTCCGCATCCTGGGCGCAGCGGCCGCAGGCGTCACAAGCGACATGGCAGACGGCCCGGGCCTCGTCGCCCGCCAGCGGGGCGCTGCATTGCACGATCAGGTGGTGCGAAACGGGCATGCAATCAAAGAGATCGCGCGGGCAGGCGTCGATGCAATCGCCGCAGGCGGTGCAGCGATCCGGATCGACTTCGGGCAGGCCCAGCGCGTTCATGTGGATGGCGTCGAAGGTGCAGGCCCGCCTGCAGTCGGCCAGCCCCAGGCAGCCCCAGGCGCAGCCTTTGCCCCCACCGCCCACCAGATGCGCCGCCCGGCAACTTTCGTAGCCTTCGTACTCAGCGATCTGGCTGGCCAGGCCGTGCCCGCCGGCGCAATGCAGCCGAGCCACGCGCTTTTCCTGCTTGCCGGCGTCGACGCCGAGGTAGGCGGCGATGGTCTCGAGTTGTCCTTCGTTGGAAACGGTGCACTTGCCGGGACTGCAGGCCCCGCCGATCAGCGTCTCCGCGAAGGCGCGGCAGCCGGCCTCGCCGCAAGCCCCGCAGTTGGAGCCGGGAAGCAAGCCCTCGATCACATCGATCCGTGGATCCTCCTCAACCCGGAGAAAGCGATGGGCCACCGCCAGACCGATGCCGAAGAAGGCGCCGAGCCCAGCCATGATTGCCGTCGCCAAGAGCGTTGTGGTGAACACGATGCGATCTCACTGTCGGTCAGTTGAACGGCTTTGCCCGCTTGATGAGTTCCTCCAGGTTCGGCTCGTCCGGGTTCAGAGGCTTGCCTGGATGGATGCAGCGACTGGGACACTTCTCCGCAGCCCGCACGAGTTCCTCGTACGTGCCCGCCCGCGCGTCGCCGATCGTCGCTTGCTTGCTGCCGTTGTAGACGAAGACCTGCCTGTTGATGTTCATGCAGTCGTTGCAACTCGTACAGAGAATGCTGCTGATCCAGGGCTCCTGCGGCCCATCATCGTCGTCATCGTCCTCCACGACGATCGGGGCTTCGGCCGGCTCGGCCACCGGCGCCGCAGCGTCGCAGTCCGTCGGCGGAGCGGCGCCGGGAGCGACCGGCATGGGGCGCGTGCCCGCCACGGCCGCCAGCGATGAGACATCCGTGTTCAGCAGGGACTCGGCGAGCCGCTGCAGCACATCGTCGGCAGCGGTCAAGCGGGCTTGCTCCGCCTCCGCCTCCAGCTTGGCCTGCAGCTCCCGCCGCTCCTTCTCGAACTCCTCTTCCAGCCGGGCCCGCTCCTCGCGGATGGCTCGATCGATGTGTTCGCTGCGCACGCCGGCCAGTTCCTGCAGCAGGTGCCAGTAGCTCAGCCGATCGCGGCAGGCGAAGGCCAGACGACGAGTGAGGATGAGTTGCCGCAGGCATCCCTCCGCATCCACCGCCCAGATGAAGGGAACCTTCATGTATCCGTCGGCGTCGGTCAGTCTGAGGAACTCATCGATGGGGACGAGTTCGTCGCTCACGCAGCCGTCCGGCACCAGGGCGAAGTGCTCTCGATAGCGCTCCTCCGCCAAGGCGAAGTCGGCGAAGGTGAAGGCCAGGGAGAGCTTCATGTCCTCGCCGCTCGCCGTCAGGCAGGGCAGGTTGTAGGTGGGCCAGTCCTCGTCCGGCTGCGGGTTGGTGCCAAAGTCGAAGCGCCGGGCCCAACCGTCGCCCGCCTCGGGGTTGTAGTGGAAGAAGGGGTGGGCCCGGCCTTCCAGGGCTGCTCCTCCGTAGAGCCAGGAGCCGAGGCTGGGGAGCTTGCCGTCCTCCCGCATGCCGCAGGAAACGACGTGCAGGGCCGTGCGCGTGCCCCGCAGCCCTTGCTCGAAGCCCAGCGCCAGGTGCTCGGGCCGCGTCGCCGACGTCTGGCTGACCATGGCTTCCCGATGGCTCACGCCGAGATAGCCGATCTCCAGGCGGTAGCCGAGGAGCGGGTCGGCATCCATCGGCATGCCGACGTTGGCGGCGGCGTGCACCGGCACCAGAATGTTGACCGGCCGGCCGGAGAGAAGCAGCCGCGACAAGCAGAACATCCCGGGCCCGGCCAGATGCTGGGCCGACTCGACCGCCAGAACGGGCGGCACGCACTGCAGCTCCTCGAGGGTGAAAGCCTCCCAGTCGAAGGACGCCAGCAGGGCGTCGTGCCGCTCCGGCTCGTAGCTGTCGGAAAGCTCGAGTTCCGCCACGCGCATGGCGCCAAAGAGCTCGGCGTATTCGTGGGCCAGTCGATCGAACATCTCCGCCGTGGCCTTGCAGATCGTGTCTTCCTCGATCTGATGCCAATCGACGAGTTCGATCCGCGCCGCCTGGGGAATCTGCCCGTGATGCAAGACGTGAGCGAAGATCGGCTCGGGCTTGCTGGTAAACTTCTCAAGGGCGCCCAGAGCACGCTCGATCCGGGCCTTGCGCTCGGGAGCCATCGGCTCGGCCCCGCGCTGCGGACCGATGATGCGGCCCAGCGCCTCCGGATCGACGTGCTTGACGCCAACCGAACCGACCATGCCCAGGAAGGTCGACGTCTGCCGACCCTCCGGATCCTTGCCCAAGGCCACGATGAGTTGATCTTGCAGCTTGTTGCGTAGTTGATCGACCTTGGCCTTGAGACCGCGCCGGCGAGCCCGGCCGCGCAGGCGCGCCACGTGCAGGAACATCTGCAGCGAGGCCAGCGGGCCCAGGGCGAGCAACCAGCCTCCCTGCGGCAGCGCTTCCAGCAGGCGGTCGCCATCGATCCGCATGCGCTCGGCGTTCTCTGCGCTCAAGCCCAGCTTGCTGGCGGTCTGAGCCACGGCCTCACGAATCGGTTCGGCGGCATCCACCGGCGCTGGGGCGCCTTCGATTGCCTGGCGGATGTGGTGTTCCACGTGGACCAGGTTGTCGCCCAGAATGCGGGCATCCTCCGGGTCGGGGGCGAGCTCGTCGAGCACCCGTCGCAGGAGTTCGGGCAACGGCTCAAAGAGCGGGTCTCCGTCCTTCAGCAGACCGGGAAAGAGGAAGAGCGGGTAGTCATGGCGAATCGCCTGGGGATTGCGGAAGGGAAACAGCAGGGCCGGCATGAAGTCGGAGCCCACGGATTCCAGCCGCTGATCCGGGTCGGGATCGCCGCGATGGAACCGCCGCACCGCCACCATGGCGTCGAGGAGTTGCTTCGGCTCCAGGGCGGCCGAGGCGGCGCGGAAGTGCGGCAGTGGCGACGGGCCCTCACTCAGCGCGGGAGCTTGCTCCATCGCTTTGCCCCATCCTTCCAACGTCTCATCCGATTCGGGGCCCGCCTGCGTCTCCAGACTGCGGGCGGCCTGATCATTCGAGTCTTGCACGGCTGCCGCGCTTTCTTGCATGAGGTCCATGGTGTGTGCTAGATGGCGAAACGATCCAGTTCACGATTGAGCCCCTCGAGCCGCTCCTCCGCCGACATCTGCAGGCCGGTGGTGGTGAAATCCTCGTAGAGGGGGCGCGTGGGGTCGCGCAGCAGAATGCCGATGGGCAGCATGTCCTCGCGGTTGGCCAGGGCCAGCGCTTGGTTGTGATCTCGCGGATCGTGAACCGCTTGGTTGGGGAAGAGGCGTTCAACCTCGGGATCCAGGGTGATCCCATCCTCGTGCTTCAAGTAGAGCACCTTGCTGGGGTCCTGCTGCAGATCTTCGTAGATCTTCCCCGTGTATTGCGGGCAGCGCTGCTGGATATGCACAAAGCTGAAGCCCTTGTGCTCGAAGGCGGCCTCCAGCGTCGCATGCAAGTGCACGGGATTCCAGTCAATGGTGCGGGCCACAAAGGAGACGTTGGTGAAGCCCAGCGTCGCCGCCGTGGGATTGAGCTGCGGCAAGATCGCCCCGAAGGGGTGCGTGTTCGTCTTGAACCCGGGCTTGGTGGTCGGCGAGGTCTGCATCTTGGTCAGGCCGTAGATGTTGTTGTCGAACAACATCGCCACCATGTCCATGTTGTAACGGACGGCGTGGATCCAGTGACCGGCCCCGATGGAGCAGCAGTCGCCGTCGCCGGTCGCCACCCAGACGTTGAGATCCGGCCGGCGGGCCTTGACGCCGCAGGCCACGGGCATCGCCCGGCCGTGCAGACCGTGAAAACCGTAGGTCTTCATGTAGTGCGGGAACCGGCTGGAGCAGCCGATGCCCGAGACGCAGACCGTCTTCTCCGGCGGCAATTGGTTGTCCCGGCAGATGCGCTGAACCGCGGCGAGCACGCCGTGATCCCCGCAGCCGGGGCACCAGCGAGCCACACCGCCTTCGTAATCTTCCAGAGTGAAGTAGCGTGGGAGAACGTCGAGGGACCAATCCTTCTTCAGGCCGAACATGCCTTAGCTCCCTGAAGTGGTGTGAGCAACGGCTGCTTGCTTCTTGGCTTGCATGGCCTCGAGGCGTTGCAGGATGACTTTTTCGATCTGACCCGGACGCAGCGGCTGGCCCTGGCTGATGGACCAATAGTCAATGTCGCGGCGGGTGCGCCCGCGCAGGACCAGGGCGAGTTGCGGCGGCCGGCCCGGCTGGGTCTCACTCATGAGTCCGCCCGGCGGATCGCTGTAGTTCAGCTCCACCGTCATGACCTTGTCGAAGCGGCTGAAGATGTCGCGCAGGCCCGGCTCCAGCGGACAGAGGAAGCGGATGTGCACCGAGGAGACCTTGTGGCCCTTCTCGCGAACCCGGTCCACTGCTTCATCAATCGCACCCAGCGTCGAACCCCAACCGACCACGATCAGATCACCCTCGTCATCGCCGTGAATGACCGGCGGCTTGAGGGTGGCCCGCAACGCCGCGAGCTTGCGGCTACGCATTTCCATGCCGGTCTGGTGGGCCACGGGGTCGTAGGCCACCTTGCTGGCCCGCGTGTGGGAAAGCCCGGTCAGGACATATTCGCCGCCGCGCTGGCCGGGAATCGGCCGGGGCGACAGACCGGTCACCTCATCCCAATCGTACGGCTCGGCGCTCTCGTCCCACGGCGACTGGTCAATCGGCGGGGCCAGCCACTCCACCTTGGGCTCGGGGCGGGGAACGGGCTGTACGCCCGTCGCCAGACCCGCATCCGTCAGCAACATGACCGGCGTGCGGAAGGCCTCGGCCAGCCGCCGCGCCGTGATGACCATGTGAAAGCACTCTTCGATGGTTGCCGCCGCCATGACGGGCTTGGGCGAATCGCCCGGCACACCGTACATCGCCGCCAGCAGGTCCCCCTGTTCGGGCTTGGTGGGCAGGCCGGTGGAGGGCCCGCCGCGCTGCACGTCGACAATCACCAAGGGAACCTCGGACATGACCGCCAGACCGATGAACTCCGTCTTCAGGGCCAGGCCCGGGCCGGAGGTGATGGTGCAGGCGGTCTTGCCGGCGTAGGAGCAGCCGATGGCAAAGCCGATGGCGGCGATCTCGTCCTCCGCCTGATGCACGATGCCGCCCGTTTGCTGGATGGCGCCGGCGAGGTAGTGCGAGGCGCTGGTGGCCGGCGTAATGGGGTACATCGAGCAGACCTCGATGCCCGCCGCCATGACACCCAGCCCCAGGGCCTGGTTGCCGTTCATCACCAGCAGATCCTGCTTCTCCGGCGTGGGCGGCACTTGGAAGCAGAGGGGGATGTTTTCCTTGGCAAACTTGAGACCACCCTCGACCAGCCGCTGGTTCACCTCAATGACCTTGTCACCCTTGCGCTTGAAGATCTGGGCGATCTCCTCCAGGGCGATCGTATGGTCGCGCTGGTAGATCCAACTGAGCATGCCCACCACGAACATATTCTTGCCCAGTCGGGGGTTGGGGGTGTACTCCAGGCAGGCCTGCTCGATGGGCACCTCGTGGACGATGTAGCCGTTCTCGCGGAACTTTTCCACCGCCTCGGCGTAGGCCTGGCGAATCTCGGGGGCCGGATCCTCCGCCCACTTGTTCTCCAGGAGGATCACCGTGCCTTCGCGATAAGCGCCGTTGTCGATGCGGCCATAGAGCACTTGCTCGTTGAAGGCCACAACCAAGTCAGCTTCGTCACCCATGTTGGTGACGGTGTGCGAACCGAAGCGGATGCGGATGCCGCTGGCCCCGGCCCGGGAGCGCGAGGGTGGCTTGATCTCAGCGGGGATGATCTCGACAGTCCAGGCGCCGTTGCCCATCTTGGCGCACATGGTGCCGAACGTCGTACCCGCTTTCTGGGCACCCTCCCCGGAGTCACTGACGATTTCGACGATGTGCTCGTGAACGACGGTGGGCTTCGTGCCGCTCTCATCACCAGCCGGCCGACCGTTGCCGCCGACGCTTGATTCTGCGCGGTCTTGCGACATGGGAATGCACTCCCAAACTCAGATTTGCCGCCGGGAAACTCCCAGCGAAGCGCGTGCGAACGAGGATCTCAACCTAGTCAAAATCGGCGATTTCCGGGGGTCCTCGTGAGTGTCCTCAGCAAGTTCGGGACCACGCGGCCCCAAAGATCTCTCTCCACCTGATCGGCCGCGGAATTCCCGCCGCGGCGCTTCCTCCAGCAGGGTTGACGCAAGGCGACACTTGTACTGCGGCACCACCCACGCCGCCACCGTGATCCGGGAACAAACCCGCTAAAGAACTCGCAATACCAAGATTCACGACAAGGCCCTGGAGACAACGGAAAACGATGCCAAAGTCGCCAATAGTGGATGATTCCAAGCAACTCAATCGCCACCGCCAAACGGGTGACCGGCGTGGCGAAGACGCTTCTTCTCTCTACGCAGAAAGCCATCCAGCGGATCAGCGTTCGACAACAAAAACCGGCTTCCCGAGCACTTCTTGCTTCGGCGTCAGGCCCAGACCCGGCCGAGTCGGCGCCGCCAGTGTCCCGCCCACACGACGGGGAGCGTCCTCCGCGAGGTCGACCGTCACGTAGCTGTTGAAATCCGTGGCGCTGAAACGGAATTCGGCCGGCGTGCTCTGGGCCAGATGCGAGATCGCCGCCGTGGCGATATCGCCGCCCCAGGTGTCCTCGATCGTCATGGCCATACCCAACTCCACGCAGAGGTCGCGGATCTGGCGAGCCTTCGTCAAACCACCCAGTTTGCTGATCTTCACGTTGACGCAGTCCATGGCCCGGTCCCCCGCCGCTCGCAGCAGCGCCTGCAGGCTGTCGATGGACTCGTCGAGGATGAAGGGATGATTCGTCCGGGCCCGGATCGACCGGCACTCCTCGTAGGTCAGGCAAGGCTGTTCGATGTACACATCGATCTCCGCCACCTCGCGCACTACCCGGGCTGCCTGGTGCTGGAGCCAGCCGGTGTTGGCGTCGGCGACCAGCACATCGCCCGCCTCCAGCACATCGGAGACGGTGATGATCCGCTCGATGTCGGTGTCGGCATCGCCGCCCACCTTGAGCTGGAATTTGCGATAGCCCTCCTCACGATACGCTTGAACATTCTCCGCCATCTCCCGGGGGGAGCGTTGCGAGATGGCTCGGTAGAGGTCCACGCTCTCGCCGTACCGACCGCCAAGCAGCTCGCAGACCGGCAGCCCCGCCGTCTGCCCCAGAATGTCCCAGCAAGCCACGTCGATCGGCGACTTGGCGTAGGGATGCCCCTTGAGCGTCCGATCCATCAGGCGGTTGATCCGGCCGATCTGGGTGGGATCCTCACCAATCAAGGCGGGGGCGATCTCGCTCAGTCCCGCCCGGGCCCCCTTGGCGAAGGAAGGCAGGTAGACCGGGCCCAGCGGGCAGACCTCGCCATACCCCGCGACGCCGGCATCGGTCTCGACGCGGACCACGGTGCTATCGAAGACGGAGACGCTCTTGCCGCCGGACCAGGCGTAGCTGCCTTCGTGCAGGGGCAAATCGACCTGGTAGACGCTGATCTTGGTGATGCGCATCGGAGAGTCTCCCAAGCGGGACCTGAGGGCCGACGTGGACGCCCGTGCCGGCGAACAGACGAACCCACCGACGGTATCTTCGCCCCGCTCCTACCGCAACGGACCTCGCAGCTCTAAGTTAGCATGGGTAGACCGCGTGGGGATCGCTCACCTCCGCCCGCTTCGCCGGACCTGGAGCCACAACATGCAACGCACCGCAACCATCGTTCACGGCCTCGCCCTCACGCTCGCACTCGCCTCCGCGGGTTCGGCGGCGGCCACCGTGAAGGGCTACTCGCGGCACCCCTCGCTACTCGATGATCACGTCGTCTTCGTGTCGGATGGCGACCTGTGGAAAGCGCCGCTCACAGGAGGATCAGCCGCCCGCCTGACCACGGTGGCCGGCGACGAGGGGCCGGTTCGCTGCAGCCCGGACGGGGCCTGGATCGCTTACTCCGCCTTCTACGACGGCAATCGCGATGTGTACCTCATCCCCTCGGAGGGCGGCGAGCCGAGACGCCTGACCTACCACCCGGGCAGCGACCAGGTCGTGGGCTGGCTCCCGGACAGCTCCGCCGTCGTCTTCCGCTCCGGCCGAGACACCGCCGTGCGCGAGCAGTTCCTCTTCCAGGTCTCGGTCGAGGGCGGTCAGCCTGCCCAACTGCCGGTCGGCATCGGCTCCTCGATCGCCTTCTCGCCGGACGGTCGGCACGTCGCCTTCAACCGCTGGGACTACGAGTTCGTCGACTGGAAACGCTACCAGGGCGGCACCGCCGAGGAGATCTGGATCGGTGACCTCGAGACCAGCCAGTTCCACCAACTCACCGATTGGGTCGGCACGGATCGCTACCCCATGTGGTGGCAGGATCGCATCTACTTCCTCTCCGATCGCGGCGGCCGGCGAAACCTCTACTCCGTCGCCGCGGCCGCCGGTGAGAACGATCTGAAACAGCACACTTTTCACGAGGATTACGATGTGCGCTGGCCCGATCTTCGCGAGGGGCACATCGTCTACGGGCTCGCCGGGGATCTGCGGCTGCTCGATCTGGCCCGCGGTGAGGACCGCAGGCTTGAGATCGCCCTGCCCAGCGAACGTCTCCGCCGCCGGCCCCGGCTGGTCGACGCCTCCCCTTACTTCGACGGTTTCGCCGTCAGCCACGATGGCAGCCAGGTGGCGGTGAGCAGCCGAGGCGAGATCTGGTGCGTGCCCGCCGAGGAAGGCCGAGCTGTGCACCTCACGGGCGGCACCTCCGGGGTGCGGGAGCGTCAGCCGGCCCTCAGCCCGGACGGCACCCAACTGGCTTGCATCTCCGATGCCAGCGGCGAGCAAGAGGTCGCGGTCTACTCCAGCGAGGAATCAAATGCGGGCGAACTTCTCACCCATGAGAACCTGGGCTGGCTCTTCGCCCCAGTCTGGTCGCCCACCGGGACACACCTGGCCTACGCCGACCTGACCCTCAACTTGCGCCTGGTCGACATCGAGACCGGCGAGTCCAAGGTGATCGCCAGCAGTGAGCAGTCGGAGATCAAGGAGTACGCCTTCTCGCCGGACGGCCAGTGGATCGCCTACGTGGATCGGCACGAGGAGTGGGCCCCCGGCGGGACGATCTGGCTCTACCGCCTGGCTGACGACAGCCGCCACCGACTCTCGACGCCCTTCTCCAAGGACCACAGCCCCGCTTGGGACCCACAAGGCCGCTACCTCTACTTCGTCTCCGCCCGCAGCATGAACCCGATCCATGGGGACCTCGACTACGAGCAGGTCGTGCCCAGCACCCAGGTCCTGTGCCTGGCCCTGCTCAACGAGGACTCGCTCTCACCGCTGCTTCCCAAGGGCATCAAGGCGCGCTTCGAGAAGGATGAGCCGGAAGAGACGGACAGCGAGGAAGCTGAAAGTGACGAGACAGAAGGCGAAGAAGAGGCGGAGGAGGTGACGCCCGTACGGATCGATCTCCAGGGCCTCAGCAGCCGGCTGGTGCAGCTCCCCATCGAACCCGGCATCTACCGCGACCTCGCCGCCAACGACAGCAAGCTCTTCTACATGGACCTGCCGCTGGTCGGCCGAGCCAAGCCCGCCCCCAGGCAGCCGCAGCTCTGGGCCTACGACCTGGAATCGAAGAAGCAGGAGCAGATCGTCAGTTGGCTGCCCGGCTACCAACTCAGCGGCGACGGCAGCACGCTCGCCTTCAAACACAACAACGACATCGTCCTGGCCGATGCCGGCGGCCCGGTCAACTACGACGACGTCAAGCGTCTCGATCTGCGGCGGCTGCGCTGGCGCCTCGACCCGGTGCAGGAATGGCGGCAGATCTTCCGCGAAGCCTGGCGGCTGCAACGCGACTTCTACTGGGATGAAGGCATGGCAGGCACGGACTGGCAAGGCGAGTACGAACGCTACGAACCGCTGCTCGACCGCCTCAGCACCCGCTCGGAACTGAACGATCTCATCGGCGAACTCATCGGCGAACTGGGCACCTCGCATGCGAATGTCGGCGGGGGCGACCTGGCGGGAACGCCGCACGTCGCGGTCGGCCTGCTCGGAGCCGATGTCATGCCGGATGAAGCGGCGAACGCCCACCGTTTTACCCGTGTTTTGCAGGCTGAACCCTGGGAGACCGATGTCTACTCGCCCCTCACCATGATCCACGCCAACGTCCAGGAAGGCGACTACCTCTTCGCTATCGACGGCCGCGACCTGACGGCTGCGGACAACGTGCACGAGCGACTCGTCGGCCTGGCCGGCGAACAGGTGCTGCTCACCGTGGGTAAGACACCCGACCGCGAGCAGGCCCGCGAGGTGCAGATCGTCACCCTGCAGAGCGAACGGCAACTGCGCTACTACGACTGGGTCCGGCGCAACCGCGAGTACGTTGACCGGCAGACCGAGGGGCGGATCGGCTACATGCACCTTCCCAACATGAGCGGCGCGGGGCTCGTCGCCTTCGCCAAGACCTTCTACGCCCAACTCGACAAGGAAGCGATGGTCGTCGACATCCGCTTCAACGGCGGGGGCAACGTCTCGCAACTGCTCATCGAACGCTTCGATCGCAAGCTCTGGGCCTTCCAACGAGCCCGGCGCGGCCGACACGAGATGTACCCCGCCCGCACTTTTACCGGTCACCTGGCGCTGGTCACCAACCGCTGGGCCGGCTCGGATGGCGACATCTTCCCCGAAAGCTGGCGCCTCAAGGACCTGGGCCCCATCATCGGCACCCGCACCTGGGGCGGCGTCATCGGCATCCGCTCTGACAAGCCCTTCATCGACGGCGGCATGAGCACCCAGCCCGAGTACGCCTGGTGGGAGCCGATTCGCGGCTGGGCCCTGGAGAACTCGGGCGTCACCCCCGACATCGAAGTGGCCATCCGCCCCGAGGACTACCTGGCGGGCAAGGATCCGCAGCTCGACCGAACCATCCGGGAACTGGAGCGGCTGCTGGAAGATGAGCCGATCGAGGAGATGATCATCTCGCCCATCCCCGACAAGAGCTTGAAGAACTGACGAAGCGAGGAAGTCTTACATGAGCTTCGACTGGGAGCCAGCCGGCGACTGGCAACGCTGGCAGACGATCGACGCCCACAGCGCCGGCGAACCTCTGCGCCTCATTCACGCCGGCGTCGATCCCATCCCCGGCGACACGATCCTGGCGAAGCGAGCCTACGCCCAGGCGAATCTCGATCATCTGCGGCGAGTGCTCCTGTTCGAGCCACGCGGCCATGCGGATATGTACGGCGCCATCCTCACCGAACCGGTCAGCGAGGATGGCGATGTCGGCGTGCTCTTCCTGCACAACGAGGGCTGGAGCACCATGTGCGGGCATGGCATCATCGCCCTGACCAAGGTCGGCCTGGAGACGGGGCTGATCCAGCCGCGCGGCGAGGCTGAGACAATCCGCTTCGACACGCCCGCCGGCCGGGTCACCGCCCGCGCCGAGCGCGAGGGCGAGCGCGTCGCGCGAGTGCGCTTCCGCAACGTTCCCTCCTTTGTCCTTCGGCGTGACGCCCATGTCGAGGTACCGGGATTCGGCAGCGTGCGCTACGACCTCGCCTTCGGCGGGGCGTTCTACGCCTACGTCGAGGCCGCGGATGTCGGCCTGACCATCGAACCGGCCCGCTTCCGCGAGATCATCGAGGTGGGCATGCGAATCAAGCACGCCGTCATGGCCGGCGAGCCGTTCCAGCACCCCACCGGCGGAGCCGACCTGAACTTCCTCTACGGGACGATCTTCGTCGGCCCGCCGAGTGGCCGAGCCCACAGCCGCAATGTCTGCGTCTTCGCGGAGGGTGAAGTCGATCGCTCCCCCACCGGGACCGGCGTCAGCGGCAGAGCCGCCATCCACCACCGCCGCGGTGAACTCCGCCTCGGCGAGTCGATCACCATCGAGAGCCTCCTCGGCACTAGCTTCGAGGTCAGCGCCCTTGAGGTGACCGAGGTCGGCGGCTTGCCCGCCATCGTGCCGGAGGTTCGCGGCTGCGCCTCGATCACCGGCCGGCACGAGTTTCTGCTGGGGCCCGATGACGAGCTCGCGGATGGGTTCATCCTGCGCTGACACCAGGAGAACGCTATGGAACTACGTCTTCTCTCCGCCGCCGACCTGCGCGCCGCCCTGCCCATGTCCGAGGCGATTGCAGCCATGAAGCAGGCCTTCGCCGCGTATTCGACGGGCCAGGGCGCTGCACCCCCGCGTCTGCACCTGGATACCAAGCCGCAGGAAGGCATCGTGCTTTCCATGGCCGGCCAGGTGCCGGGCGAGGGCTTGGTGGTCAAGGTGGTTTCCGTCTTCCCGGAGAACGCGAAGAGGAAGCTGCCGCTCATCCACGGGCTGGTGCTGGTGCTTGATGAAGAGACGGGCGAGCCACGAGCCTTGTGCGAGGGCGGCGCTCTCACCGCCTTGCGCACCGGCGCTGCTTCCGGAGCCGCCACGGATCTTCTCGCTCGCCCGGAGGTCTCGATCGGCGCGGTTCTGGGCAGCGGCATCCAAGGCAAGACGCAACTGCAGGCGATCTGCTGTGCCCGCCCACTTCGCGAGGTGCGCATCTTCGACCTCGATGCGGATCGAGTGCGGGCGCTCATCGCAGACGCACAGCCCACGGTCGAGGCGAAGCTCATCGCAGCCGGCTCGGCGGCAGAGGCGGTGGAGGGCGCGGAGGTGATCTGCTCCGCCACCCCGGCCCGCGAGCCGATCGTGGCCGGCGACCGCATCGCGCTCGGCACGCACATCAACGCTGTGGGCAGCTTCACACTCGCGATGGGCGAATGGGACGCCGGCTTGATTGGACGGGCGCGCGTCTTCGTCGACAGCCGGGAAGCGGCGGCTCTGGAGGCCGGTGAACTCGTCCGCGCCGAGAAGGCCGGCCAGACGCAGCGAGATCAGTGGACCGAACTGGGCGAGGTGGTCACCGGCGGCAGGCCCGGCCGGCAAGCGGTCGAGGAGATCACGTTTTTCAAGTCGGTGGGTCTGGCGGTGCAGGACGCCGCCGCCGCCGGTCGGGCCCTGCGCGTCGCCCAGGCCCAGGGTCTGGGTCAGCGCCTGGAGCTGTAGGTCCCCGGGGATTCCCCAGGTCGAGCCCGGAATCCGTTTCGCCTGGGCGGGGGTCTGGGCTATCCTTTCCTGAGCGCCCAATTCCCTTTTCCGGGGTGGGCCGGGCGCGATTGGTGTTGACCAGCAAGCCCAACCCCGGGCAGCAGGAAGAGGAACCAACGGAGACGACGGCCATGCGCGGCATGATCTTCGACATCATGAAGTTTGCTCTTCACGATGGGGACGGCATTCGCACGACCGTCTTCTTCAAGGGCTGTCCGCTGGACTGCTGGTGGTGCCACAACCCCGAGAGCCGCAACCCGGCGCCCCAGCGCCTCTACCGGGCCGGCCGCTGCATCCGCTGCAACCAGTGCATCGAAGCCTGCCCCGAGCACGCCCTCAGCCGTAACAACGGCCAGGTGCACGTCGACATGGGCCTGTGTGCGGATCATCGCCTCTGTACCGATGCTTGCCCGACCGGGGCGATGGAGATCGTCGGACGGGAGATGACCGTCGAGGAGGTCATGGAGGAGATTCGCCGCGATCGCATCTTCTTCGAAGAGTCAGGCGGCGGCGTGACCTTCTCCGGCGGCGAGCCCGGCCGGCAGGCGGACTTCCTCTGCGCTCTGCTTGACGCCTGCCGGCGTGAGGGCATCCACACTGCCGTAGACACCTGCGGCCACGTGCCCTGGACCGACATGGAGCGCATCGCCATGCGCGCCGACGCCCTGCTCTACGATCTCAAGATCATGGAGAGCAGGCGGCACCTGGACTACACCGGGGTCGATAACGATCTCATCCTGGGCAACGTCGAACGCCTGGCGGAGCTGCGTGTCGATGAGAACCTCGTGCTCGACATCCTCATCCGCGTGCCGGTCATCCCCGGCATCAATGACTCCGATGACAACTTTGAACGGCTGGGTGTCTTCCTGAGCGGCCTGCCCGGCGAGCGCCTGCCCGTCGACCTGCTGCCTTACCAGCGGCTCGGCGAACCGAAGTACGAAGCCCTCGACATTCCCAACCGGATGGCGGGGCTCTTCCCCCCGGATGACGACGAGATTCACCGCTTTGCCGACATTATCTGTTCCTACGGATCACCGGTGAGCGTGCGAGGAGTGCAACATGAGTCGTAGCGCCCGTGTGGAGAAGCTGAGAACCCAGAGCCTGGCAGCAATCCCGCGCATCTCCACTGAACGCGCCGAACTGCTCACCGCGTTCCACAAGAAGCACCCGCAGGCGCTGCCCGCCCCCGTTCAGCGGGCCCTGGCCTTCCAGTACCTCCTCGAACACAAGACCGTTTGCATTAACGACGGCGAGCTCATCGTCGGCGAGCGCGGGGAAGCGCCCAAGGCCACGTCCACCTATCCCGAGATCTGCTGCCACACCGTCGAGGACCTGGCGACGCTCGATAGTCGGCCCAAGACCTCGTTCGCCAGCACGCAAACGGATCGTGATCTGTACGCCGAGGAAATCATCCCGTTCTGGCAGGGCAAGACGATCCGGGAGATGCTGCTCGCCAACATGACGCCCGAGTGGAAAGACGCCTACGCGGCCGGCGTCTTTACCGAGTTCATGGAGCAGCGGGCCCCCGGGCACACCGTCCTCGATGACAAGATCTACCGCCAGGGTTTCCTCGACTTCGAGCAGCGCCTCGACGCAGCGTTGGAGAGCCTGGACGAGTTGAACGACCGCGAGGCCTGGGCCAAGAGGCAGGAACTCGAAGCGATGCGCCTCTGCCTGCATGCCCTCATTCGCTTTGCCGAGCGCCACGCCGAGAAGGCGCGCGAACTCGCGGAGAGTGCCACTGACGAGACGCGCAAGGCTGAACTGCTGAAGATCGCTGAGGTCTGCGAGTGGGTCCCCGCCCACGCCCCCCGCACCTTCCAGGAGGCGCTGCAGTACTACTGGTTCGTGCACCTGGGCGTCATCACCGAACTCAACACCTGGGATGCCTTCAACCCCGGTCGGCTCGATCAGCACCTGTTGCCCTTCTACCGCCAGGGCCTCAAGGATGGCTCGCTCACCGAGGAGTCGGCCCGCGAACTCCTGCAGTGCTTCTGGGTCAAGTTCAACAACCAACCCGCGCCGCCCAAGGTCGGCGTCACCGCCGCCGAGAGCGGCACCTACACCGACTTCGCCCTCATCAACACCGGCGGCCTCACCCCGCAAGGCCGGGACGGCGTCAACGAAGTGACCTACCTCATCCTCGACGTCATCGAAGAGATGCGCCTGCTCCAGCCCAGCTCCTGCCTGCAGGTCAGCAAGCAGAACCCGGATCAGTACCTGCGCCGGGCGGGCAAGATCGTCAAGACGGGATTCGGCCAGCCTTCCATCTTCAACTGCGACACGATCTACCAGGAACTCATCCGCCAGGGCAAGAGCGTTGCGGACGCCCGCAGCGGCGGCTCCAGCGGCTGCGTCGAAGTCGGCGCCTTCGGTAAGGAAAACTACACCCTCACCGGCTACATGAACCTGCCCAAGATCTTCGAGATCACGCTCAATCGTGGCGTCGACCCACGCACCGGCCAGAAACTCGGCCTCGATTGCGGCGATCCCGCCGACGCCACCTCCTTTGAGGAGATCTTCACCGCCTTCTGCCGGCAGCTCAAGCATTTCGTCGACATCAAGATTCGCGGCAGCAACGTCATCGAACGCTTGTACGCGACCTATATGCCGGCGCCGTTCCTGTCGCTGCTCATCGACGACTGCATCGCCAAGGGCAAGGACTACCACGACGGCGGGCCCCGCTACGACAGCAGCTACATCCAAGGCGTCGGCCTGGGCTCGCTCACCGACACGCTCTCCGCCATCAAGCACCACGTCTTCGACACCGGCAACCTGACCATGGCCGAGTTGGCGGCAGCCGTGCGCGACAACTTCAAGGACAAGGAACCGCTGCGGCAACTGCTCTGGAACAAGTCGCCCAAATACGGCAACGACGACGACCGGGCCGACGACCTCATGCGCGACATCTTTGAAGCCTACTTCCAGGCCATCGACGGTCGGCCCAATACCCGCGGCGGCACGTACCACATCAACCTGCTGCCCACGACCTGTCACATCTACTTCGGTTCCGTCACCGGCGCGACGGCCGATGGCCGACTCGCGGGTCAACCGCTGTCGGACGGCGTCTCCCCGGTGCAGGGCGCGGATCGGCAGGGCCCCACCGCGGTCCTCAAGTCAGTGGGCAAGATGGATCACATCCGCACGGGTGGGACGCTCCTCAATCAGAAACTGTCGCCCGACCTGCTCGAAACCGAAGAAGGCCTGACCAAGTTCGTGCACCTGGTGCGCAGTTACTTCCGCATGGACGGCCACCACATTCAATTCAACGTGGTGACGGCTGACACGCTGCGTGCCGCCCAACGCGAGCCGGAGAAGCACCGCGACTTGATCGTGCGCGTGGCGGGGTACAGCGACTACTTCTGCGATCTGAGCGACGCGTTGCAGGAAGAGATCATCGCCCGCACCGAGCACCAGGCGTTTTGAGGCGTCCATTTCGCGGCGGGGTTTACCCCGAGCTTGACGTCGCATCGACCGCGAAACGCGGGGCAAGCCCGCGCCGCTAAGTGTGCCCTTGCGGTTAGCGCTTGCGCGATGTGGCCCGCTCCGGAAACAGATTCGCGATCGCTTCTTCGCTCGCCTCGCAGTCGCCGCGCTCGGTGATGAGGGCGGTGAGCAGGCGGGCCGGCGTCACGTCGAAAGCGGGATTGGCGACGGGACTGGCTTCCGGTGTCACCCGGACTCTCCGCACCGTGCCATCGTCCGCCACGCCGGTGAGATGCGTCACCTCATCGCCCGCTCGTTCCTCGATGGGGATCTCCGCCACGCCGTCGCGCAGGGTGAAGTCGATCGTCGAAGAAGGCAAGGCGGCGTAGAAGGGCACGTGGTTGTCCTTGGCGGCGAGGGCCTTCAAGTACGTTCCGATCTTGTTGCAGACGTCGCCGCGGGCGGTCGTTCGATCGCTGCCCACGATGCAGCAGTCGATCCGGCCCTGTTGCATCAAGTGCCCGCCGGCGTTGTCCACGATGACCGTGTGCGGCACGCCGTGGTTCGCCAGCTCCCAGGCAGTCAAGCTCGCGCCCTGGTTGCGCGGGCGCGTCTCGTCGACCCAGACGTGCACGGGCAGGCCCGCGTTGTGCGCCTTGTAGATCGGGGCGAGGGCGGTGCCCCAGTCCACCGTCGCCAGCCAGCCGGCGTTGCAGTGCGTCAGGATCTGCAGTGGCTCTTCCTCTCGCTTCGAGGCGGTCAGGCGGCGCAGCAGTGACAAGCCGTGCTCGCCCAGGGCGCTGTTGGCGGCAACATCCTCATCGCAGATCCGCTCCGCCTCGGCGTAGGCGGCCTCCACTCGGCGCTGCGACTCAAGCGGCTTGACCACCTTCAGCATCCGTTCCAACGCCCAGCGCAGGTTCACCGCCGTCGGCCGGGTGGCGCTGAGGTCCTCCACAGTCTTGGCGAGGCCCGCATCGGAGGCGTCCTGGCGCAGGCCCAGGCACAGGCCGTATGCGGCCGTCGCCCCGATCAGCGGCGCTCCGCGCACGATCATGTCGCGAATGGCCCGGGCGGCGTCGGCCAGGCTCTCCAGGCGGCGCAGGCGAAAGTCATGCGGCAGGAGCGTCTGATCGATGACCTCAACCGACCAGCCATCGTCCGTCAGTTGAATCGCCCGGTAGGCGACGCCTTCGACTTGCATGCTTGACTGCTCCTGAGCGTCCGGGAGGGGAGGTTGGCCCGGCGAGCCTGATAGACTACGCCTCCAGAGCAGGATAGAGCCCGGGCGCTGGTCCTGCCGGTCGAAGTAGCGAAATCGCGGAATCCAACCGCCCCGCCCTCCCGGGCTCCGCTTCGAGTTGCGTAGAGTCGCCCGTCCTTCGTTGTTGGAGAGAGTCCCCATGTCGACGCTGAATCAGTTGAGCGAGGCCATTAAGGCCGGCGACAACGACGCCGCCATCCGCTGCACCGAACAGGCCCTGCAGGAGGGCGCATCGGCGAAACAGGTTCTCGACGAGGGGCTGATCGTCGCCATGGACGAGGTCGGTCGCCTCTTCCGCGACGGCGAGTATTTCCTGCCGGAAGTCCTGGTGGCGGCGGACGCCATGAAGGCGGCGATGCAGATCCTCGAACCGCGTCTGCAAGCGGAGGACGTCAAGCCCGAGGCAATCGCCGTCGTGGGCACCGTCCAGGGTGACTTGCACGACATCGGCAAGAACCTGGTGGCGGTGATGCTGCAGGGGGCGGGCTTCGAGGTGATCGACCTGGGCGTGGACGTCTCGCCGGAGCAGTTCGTGGCGGCCTGCCGCGAGCACAACGCCGACATCCTGGGTCTGAGCGCCCTCTTGACCACGACCATGCCCGCCATGAAGGCGATCATCGACACGGTGAACGCGGAGTTGTCGCCCCGACCGCGCATCCTGATCGGCGGGGCCCCGGTGACGCAGGACTACGCCAATGAGATCGGCGCCGACGGCTACGCCCCCGACGCCGCCAGCGGGGCGCAGTTGGCGAAGGAAGTGGGAAAGTCTTAACAGCACGATCCGAGCGAGCCGCCGCGTCCACGCCAGCGGTTGACCGTGCTACTTGACGCCGCCGCACAGACGACCGCTGGCGTGGACGCCGCGGCTCGCGTTCTGCCCTCCCATGCTGCTGTGATTTCCCAGCGCGATTCGCTTCGGCGCTACTTGCGGCCGTCCACCAACGCCCGCAGCGCTCGAATGTGCGCCGGCGTGGTGCCGCAGCAGCCGCCGATGATCTTCACACCGATGTCAATGAGCGCGGCCGCCTGCGTCGCCATGAACTCCGGCGATTCCCCGTAGACGTTCTTGCCCTCGATGAGCTTGGGCAGGCCGGCGTTGGGCTGGATGAGCAAGGGGGTATCCGTGCAACCAGCGAACTCGCGGGCAATCTCGACCATCGTCGCGCTGCCGTTACCGCAGTTCGAGCCGACCACCTCCGCGCCGGCCTCGAGCAGCCCCGTGACCGCCTTCTCGATGGTCACGCCCATGACGGTAAAGAAGCCACGCGGCGTGCGATCGAAGGTCATGGTCGCCAGGAGAGGCAAGTCGGCGCTGATCTCCCGCACGGCTTGCAGGGCGATGGTCGCCTCGCGCAGATCGGTCATGGTCTCGATGGTAATGGCGTCCACACCCGCCTCGACGAGCGCCTGGGCCTGCACTCGGAAACTCGCGCGCAGGTCCTCTTCGCTGGCGGTTCCGAGCGGTTTGATCAGCTCGCCGCTGGGTCCCAGGGATCCCGAGACGTAGACCGCCTCCCCCACTGCTTCCCGAACCGCAGTCACGGCGGCCCGGTTGATCTCCCCGGCCTGGTCGGCCAGGCCGTGTGCCGCCAGGCGTATCGGCGAGGCGCCGAAGGTGTTCGTGTGCACGAGATGCGAGCCCGCTTCGACGTAGGCACGAGCCACAGCGCGCAGCGTGTCAGCGCTCGTCAGGTTCAACTCCTCGGGGCAGGCCTGGTAGCCCGGGCCGAGCTGCTGCAACATGGTGCCCATGGCCCCGTCAGCGACGAGCGGCCTGGAATCGCGCAGGCGTTGGGGCAGGCTAGGCATGGGACGTCCCCTCCGGCTTGCCACACACCAGACCCCGCATGCGCTCGCGGCAGGCCTGGGTCACGCAGACAGCGCAGAAGTCAAAGTCGTTGCGGAAGAGATGGATGTCGCGCGGCCCCACCACAAAGATGCCGGACACCGACTTGATCGGCTGCATGAGAAACGTCTCGGTCAAGGTCAGGCCGATCCGTTCGGGGCACAGCCGATCGAAGAGGCGTCGCTGGCCGCTGATGTGCCAGCCGCAGTAGCCGGGGCTGTAGGGCAGGACATGCTCCGCCGGCGTCACGCTTCCCTCCGCCTGGCACTCCTCGCGAAAGCGCTCAGCGGCGATGGTCGCCAGGCGATCGGTCGTCGACGAGGCGGCCGCGTCGAGCATCGCTCCGAAAGCAGCGTCGCCGTTCTTGAGACACTGCTGTATCCGCTCACACACCGCCGGTCCCAGGGTGATGGTGTAGAACGCCAGAGCCGTGGCCCGGCCGCAGATTCCGGGGATGGGCGAGTCGGTTGCATTCCGTCCCGCGCCGGCGATGACCTCGAGGGCCTCGTCCGTCATCACTCGCTCGCGCAGGCCCGCCGGCGCTGCCAGTTCACGCAACGTCGCCAGGGCCCGTTGGCCCAGTTCTGTGAATCGGGCCGGCACTTCTCGCCCTTCCGGAAAGCCTGAATAGGCAAGGATCTCGCTCGCGCGAGGGACGACGTCATCCAGATTGAAGCAAAGCGGTTCGATCATGCTGGCAAGCTCGGCAGCGCCATCATTCCGTGACGCTTGGCCTCAGTGTACAGCCGCGCACGCAGATCCTGGACAGTCGATTCTGGAAGAAGCGGCTCGCTGGGCGTCATGGCGATCCGCTGCCGCACTTCCGCCGCCGCCCGCTCGCCCAGGACCCTGGCGTCGGTGCCCGCAGACGCCGCCGTGGGGCTGCTGCGATCGATGAGCGGCGAGGGCCGCCGCTGCGCTGAGCGCCAGTGCCTGCGGGTGTGTTCTGCCGCCGCCAGATGTCTCTTCTCAACCAGTTCGCGAACGAGATCGAGGGTCGGCAGATCGGCGCAGGGCTGCACCCGCTCGCGCAGCGCCAGGGCGCTGCCCGCCGCTTCGTGATGCAGAACCAGCGCCTCCAGGCTGAAGCAGTTCTGGAAGGCGAGCAGGCCGGGACCGTCGATGCTGTTGATCCCCGCGGCAACCGCGATCATCGCCCCCATCCCCGCCTCCAGCCCCGCCTGGGCGTCGACCGCCTTGGCATCGCTGAAACCGAGATACGCCTGCGTGGGCAAGCCCAAATGCCGACCGATCTCGCTGTAGCAGCAGGCGAAGCGCAGGGCCTCGATCGCGCCCATGGGCGTGGTCTGGTGCCGCATGTCGAAGATGGTTGGTGAGCCGCCAAAAAGCAGCGGCGCCCCCGGGGTGGTGAGTTGGTGCAGGGCGACGCCCGCCAGCACCTCCGCCACATGCGTGACCAGCAGACCGACCGTGGTGACCGGGGCGGTAAAGCCCGCCAGGGGCATGGCGACGATCTCCACGGGGATGCCGGCCCGGGCACAGTCCATCAGGTTGCGCAGGGCGCTCTCGCTGTAGCGCAGGGGCGAGAGGGGGCAGCAGGTGAACGCGGCCAGGGGCTTCTCGCGCAGGGCCGCCTCGCTGCCACGCACCGCGAGGAGTAGATCGTGCATGAGGGCGAAGGAGTCACCGGTGAAAGCGCCCGTCACGATCGGCTTCTTGCAGAAGAGCAGGCTGAGGTACAGGCGATAGGCATCGGAGATCGCCTCGGGCACGTCCGCCGGGATAAAGGCGGTGCTCTGGGCGGCCAGGTCGGGCAAGGCGGCGACGAGTCGTGCGTAGCGCACGTAGTCCGCCGTCTCGGGGCGCCTCGGCCTCTCCTCCCCGGCCTCCAGGAACCAGACCGCTGAGGAGCCCGGGGCGAAGTGAACGTGTTCGCCGCCAACGGTCAAGGAGGCTTCGCCTGCCGAATCGGAGAGCGGGAACTCGCGGGGAGCGGTCTCCAGGGCCCGCCGCACCAGGCCGGGCGGCAGGAAGACGCGCTTGCTCTCCTCGTCGGCCTGGCAGCTCTGCTCGCGCAGCAGCCGGCGGGCCTCGGCGTCGTTCATCTCCACGCCGACCTCGGCCAGCACGGACAGCGCTTCGGCGACGATGTGTTCGATCAGCTCGACGTCCAAGAAACGAAGCGGTTGCAGCATGCCACACCTCGCGTGGGCAACCCCTCAAGCCAGGGAGAAGCGTGTCCCGTCGCGGCGCATGGGAACGGCGGGCGACGGCAGCGCACGTGCCGAATCAGTTGCGGAGAGAGGCCAGGGCGAACCGCTCAAGCCGGCCCGACGGCGGAGGCGATGAGCTGCAGACGAGCCCCCAGGAGCCGCTGCCGCAGTACCTTGGCCACTTGCAGCATGAGGAGGTAGCCAACCTCGAAGTCGGCGTCGCAGAGGTCGCGCAGTTGCGAGCCGTTGATGCAGACCAGCTTGCCTGGGGAGCGAACCACCGCCGTGCTCGTCTCCTGGTAGGGCTCGACCAGGGAGGACCAGCAGAAGGGCTGGCCGGCGATGACGGTGTCGACGACGTAGCGCTCGCTATCCTCGCCCTCGAAGGTGAGATCGACTTCTCCCTCCACGACGAGGATGAGGCACTTGGCGGGATCACCCTCCTCGAAGAGCACCTCGCCTTGCTTCGTCTCTTTCTCCTCGCTGATCAGGGCGATGGCCTTGAGCACCTGCTCGGAGAGACCGGCGAACCAGGGGTAGCGGCGAAGGATTTCCGGGGAGATCATAAGTCCGTCCTCCAGCTGTCGAGAATCCGCAGCGCCTCGTCGACCGCCTGGGGGATGGCGGCGGCGACCGGCTCGGTGCACTGCTCGTTGAAGGTGAAGACGTCCGTCGCCTCCACGCCTAGCAGGATGATATCGTCATCAGCCGGTAAATCAGCCCCGCAGCGCCGACCAAGGTCCAGGGCCGTCGCCAGATTGGCATCGTGAGCCGAGGCGCTGTTCTGTGAGGGTAGGCCCGCCAGATCCAGTCGATGCAGCGTCCCCGGCTCCGCCTTCCCGGTGCGGATGGAGTCGATAATAATGGCCCGGCGGTAGCCCACCAGGCGTTCCATGAGCTGCAGGCCACCCCGCTGATCCTCGTCCACCTCGACATCGTCGATCCCCCGCTGCTGCAGCACTTCCAGGAGGCGGGCGGCGATGAGCGGCCCCACCGCGTCATCCGTCAGCAAAGCATTGCCCAGACCGATCACCAGGGTGCGATTCGGCTTGATCTGCCCGGCCCGGGCGCGGACGGGGCCTTGGTGCGGAACAACGATCACGGGGTCACTCCGTGGCTTGCGAAAGTTCGGGAGAAGATCGGGTCAGACTCAATACGGGGCTTCGCGGCTGAGCGACTCCAGGATCGCGCCATCACGGCTGCGGATGTGCACCGCCAGGGGCATCTGGCCGGGCAGATAGTGCGTGGCGCAGCCGAAGCAAGGATCGTAGGCTCGGAAGGCCATCTCGATCTTGTTGAGCAGGCCCTCGCGAACGACGGTGCCCTTCTTGATGAGGCCCTGGGCCGCCTTCTTGACGCTCATGTTGATCGGGGCGTTGTTGTTGGTGGTGCCCACGACCAGATTGACGCGGGTGAGGATGCCTCGCTCGTCCGTCCAGTAGTGGTGGGTCAGCGTGCCCCGCGGCGCCTCGACGCAGCCGACGCCTTCGGTCGGGGTCTCGGTGGGCAGCACACGGAAGGTGTCGCTGGTGATCTCGGGATCGGTGGCCAGCTCCACCCAGCGCTCGGTGGCGTAGAGCAGCTCGACCAGGCGAGCCCAGTGCGTCGCCAGCGTGTGGTTGACCGGCTTGCCGCCCAGCGTCTCGTAGAACTTCTCGTACTGTTCCTGGGCCAGGGGCGTCGCCATGCCGTCGGCGGCATTGAGGCGGGAGAGCGGCGTGGCCTTGTAGACGCCGCTGTCCATGCCGTCCACGAAGCCCTTCCAACCGACGCTCTTGAGGTAGGGGAACTTCAGGTAGGACCAGGACTCGACGTGCTCGTCGATGTAGTCGGTGTAGTTCTTGGCGTCGTACTTGTGCAGTTCCTTGCCGTCCGGCCCGGTGACGCGGACCTGGCCGTCGTAGAAGTTGACCTTGTTGTTGCCGTCGACCGTGCCCATGTTGTAGGTCTTATGCACGTAGGCGTCGTTCATGATCAGGTCGACGTACTCGCTGTTGGCCAGCACGATGTCGGCGAAGACCTGCAGGCTGAACTGGGCGAACTCGATGGCGTCGCGGCCGAGCGCTTCGATCTCCCTGCGCTGCTCTTCGGTGATGCCCCGGCTGACGCCGCCCGGCAGACCCCAGTTGGGGTGCACCTTGCGGCCGGCCATCATCTCGATCAGATGGTGGCCATCCTGGCGCATCTTGAGCACCCGACCCGCCGCATCCATGCCCACCGCCTTGATCACGCCGAGGATGTTGCGCTCGGCGGGCGGGGCTTCCGGACCGACCACGAAGTCAGGCGCCCCCAGGGCGTAGAAGTGCGTGGTGTGGTCGGTGGCGTAGAAGATCGAGTACATCAGCTCGCGCAGCTTCTTGGCCGCGGGCGGCGGGTCGACGTGGAAGAGCGCGTCCAGGGCCTTGGTCGCCGCCATGTGGTGCGCTTCCGGGCAGACGCCGCAGATGCGGTTGGTCAGGTTGGGCATATCCTCAGCCTGCCGACCCACACAGAAGCGCTCGAAACCGCGCAGCTCGGGAATGAGCAGGAAGCAGTCCTTCACGTCGCCTTCGTCATCGAGAAAGATGTCGATCTTGCCGTGGCCTTCCAGCCGGGTGATGGGGTCGATCGAAATCCTTTTGGTCGCCATTTCTCACTCCAATCCAAAGGGAGCGTGGGGGATCGAACAGTCAACGCCTGCCCGGGGCCAGCGTTCCTACACGGTCGTCGCCTCGGGCTTGACCTTGGTGCGGCGAAGCAGGCTGTGTGCCAGGCTGAAACGATAGAAGGAGCCGATCGGGTCGGGGATCCCTTCCTTCACGATGCGCGCGATCTCCTCCGGGTCGTCCGAATCGATCACGGAAGCGAGGCCGGTCATCATGCGAGCCCCGAAGTCCTCGACGCCCTCGTTGGGACCGTAGCAGCCGATGCACGGCGAGCCGACCGTCGGGCACAAGGCGCCGCAGCCGGCCCGGGTGGCGATGCCGCAGCAGAGGATGCCTTGCTCGAGCAAGCAGATCTCGGGGTCGGGGATGATCTCCCAGGTCCGCTTGAACTCCTTGATCTTCTTCTCGGTGCGCGTGCGCGTGCAGACGTCACAGACCGTCGTCGTCTCGCCGATCACCGCCCCGGGAGCCGGCAGTTGGCCGGTGGCGATGGCGCCCAGCGCCTTCCAGATCCACTCCGCTTCCGGCGGGCAGCCGGGCAGGTAGTAATCCACATCCACCGTCTGGTCGAGCGTCCGCACGCTGTCGTAGAAGACCGGCAGGTGCAGTTCGCAGCCGTTCACTTCCGAGTGCGACTGGGGAGAGACACCCTCCGGATTGGCGGTGGAGATACTGTCCTTGTAGACGGTCTCGAAGACCTCCTCGCGGTTGGTCACATTGCCCAGACCGGGAATGCAGCCCTCCTGCGCGCAGGAGCCGAAGGCCACGAGCACCTTGGACTTCTGCCGCATCAGCCGCGCCATGTACTCCTGCTCGCTGGTGCGGATGGCGCCGTTGAAGAGGCAGACATCGATGGAGGCATCGTCCATCTTCTCGATGTCGTGGGCCTTGGTGTCCATGATGCAGGGGCACATCATGATGTCGAAGAGTTCGGCGGCCTCGAGGATCTTCTCGTTGATCGCCAGGATGGAGATCTCGCAGCCGCCGCAGGAGGCAGCCCAGTAGATCGCCAGTTTGGGCTTGGTGGGATTCCCGTTGTCACTCATTGCGACACCTCCATCGCTTCCGCATGCTCATCGGCAATCGCTTGCAGGGCCTGCTCGATCTCGGCGGGGTCCTCGTGCCAGTTCTCGCCCCAGTTCAGGGGGCCGAGCGCCTGGACCTGCTCCACCATCTCATCGATGGCGGAGGCGAGGATGTGCCCTTCCGCGGCGGAGGCCCACTGCAGACGCAGCCGACGCTCGTCGATGCCCATATGGGTGATGGTCTGCTGCAGCATGGCGAAGCGCCGCATCGCCTTGTAGTTCTGCTCGATGTAGTGGCACTCGCCGGGATGGCAGCCCGCGATCATCACGCCGTCCGCCCCCAGGGCGAAGGCTTTGAGGATGAACTGCGGGTCGACCCGGCCGCTGCACATCACCCGCACGATGCGCACGTTGGGGTCGTGTCGCATGCGGCCGATGCCGGCGCCGTCGGCGGCGCGGTAGGAGCACCAGTTGCAGAAGAAGCCGACAATCTTCGGTTGGAATTGCTCGTCGCTCATTTGTGTTTAGTCCTCGACGGCAACAAGTTCGGGGGCAGATTCGACAGCGGGCGTCGCGTCCCAGAGCAGGCCTTCCAACTCAGCGAAGATCTGCTCGTTGCTGAAGTGGGCGCCGCTGATGACTTGGGCCGGGCAGGCCGCCACGCAGGTGCCGCAGCCCTTGCACAAGGGCTCGTTGATGCGGCTCACCATCTTCTCCTCGTCGAAGTCGATGGCGTTGAAGGGGCACATGGTGTTGCAGATGCGGCAGCCGGAGCAGTTCTCCTCGTCGATGGTGGCCACCACCGGCTCCACCTCGACGTAGCCGCGGGTGATCATGCTGGAGATGCGGGCGGCGGCGGCGGCGCCCTGGGCGACGGAAGCGGGAATGTCCTTCGGGCCCTGGCAGGTGCCGGCGATGAAGATGCCGTCCGTCATCGTCGCCACCGGATCGAGCTTGGGGTGACGCTCCGTGAACCAGCCGGCCATGCTGCAGGAAATGCCGCACTTCAGGCCCATCTCCTTGGCGTCGGCCCGTGGCTCCAGGGCGCCCATGAGGATGACCATGTCCACCGGGTAACGCCGCTGCTTGCCCAGCAGCGTGTCCTCTGCCTGGATGATCAGCTTGCCCTCCTCGCCTGGATTCCGGGCCGCATCCGTCACTTCCGCGACTCGGCCACGGATGAAGTGCATGCCTTCGTTGAGGAGCCGGTCGTAGAACTCCTCGTAGTCCTTCATGTTCGTCCGCATGTCGATGTAGAAGGAGTACACCTCGGCCTCGGTCTTCTCCAGGGCCAGGTGTCCGAACTTCAGGGCCGTCATGCAGCAGACGGAGGAGCAGTAGGCGTTGTAGTTCTTGTCGCGGCTGCCCACGCAGTGGACGATGCCGATCGACTTGGGCTCGCTGACGCCGTCCCGCATGACGATCTTGCCGCCCGTCGGTCCGGAGGCGTTGCAGAGCCGCTCGAATTCCAGGTTGGTGAAGACGTTGGCGAGTCGACCGTAGCCGTACTGGGGCACGCGGCGGCTGTCGAAGAGGTCGTAGCCGGTGGCCATGACGATGTTGCCCACTTCCAACTCGAGGATCTCGTCCTTCTGTTCGAAGTCGATGGCGTCCGTCGGGCAGAGCTTCTCGCAGGCCCGGCAGATGCCGCGCTCGATATAGATACAGGACTCGGTGTCGATCACCGGAATCTTGGGCACCGCCTGGGGGAAGGGCGTGTAGATGGCCTTGCGGTAGCCCACGCCGGCTTCGTAGACATCGTCCACGACCTCGCGGGGGCACTTCTCGATGCAGAGACCGCAGCCGGTGCATGGTTCTTCACGCACGTGGCGGGCCTTCTTGCGGACGCTGGCCTTGAAGTTGCCCACCGAACCGGTGACGCCCTCCAATTCGGCGTAGGTCAGGAGCCTCACGTTGTCGTGCTGCCCGACCTCCGACATCTTCGGCGTCAGGATGCAGGCGGAGCAGTCCAGCGTGGGAAAGGTCTTGTCGAACTGGGCCATGTGCCCGCCGATGCTCGGCTCACGCTCGACCAGCACGACCGGGTAGCCGGCGTCGGCGAGTTCCAGCGTCGTCTGCAGGCCGGCGATGCCGCCGCCGACGACCAGCGTCGTTTTGTTGAGCGGCACCCGCTTGGTTTCCAGGGGCTCCTGCAGCTTGACGCGCCCCACGGCCGCGGCGACGAGCGACTTCGCCTTGTGGGTGGCGACCTGACGGTCCTTGGTGACCCAGGAGACGTGCTCGCGGATGTTCGCCATCTGGAAGAGGAAGGGATTGAGCCCGGCGTTGGCGCAGGCTCGGCGGAAGGTCTTCTCGTGCAGGTGCGGCGAGCAGGCCGCCACCACCACGCGAGTCAGCCCTTCGTTCTTGATGTCCTCCTCGATCATCGCCTGACCGAGCGAAGAGCACATGAACTTGTAGTCGCGGGCGACGACGACGTTGTCGACGTTCTCGCCGGCCCATTGGGCCGCCGCCGGGCAGTCAACCACACCGCCGATGTTGCTGCCGCAGTGGCACACATAAACGCCTACTTTCTCAGCCATCACGGTTCTCCAATTCAGTGATCGCCCTGAGGCATGGGAAGTTCTTTGGAGTTCTTCGTACGCTTGGCCGGCTTCTTCTTCTCCTCCGCCTCGTCTTGGATCTTGGCGGCGAGGACCGGCTCGGCGGCGACGATCTCCCGCCCGAAGCCCAGCTCCGAGTAGGGCAGACCGAAGGCGACGCCGAGCAGTTGCGTGAAGAAGAGAACCGGCAAGCTGAAGGACGCGTTGAAGCGGGCGTTCACCTGCGTCTGGTAGGCGTCCAGGTTCAACTGGCACATCGGGCAGAGACAGGCGATGACGTCGGCGCTGTAGTCTTCGGCGCTGTAAAGCAGACGCCGAATGAGCTCGTGCGCCTGCGGCTCGCTGATCTGGGTCATGTGGCCGCCGCAGCAGTGTCCCTTGACGGGATAGTCCACGATGGTGGCCCCCAGCCAGCGGAGCAGGTGGTCCAGGCGCTGGGGGTACTCCGGATCGTCGCCGTTGTCGATGGGGCGAATGATCTGGCAGCCGTAGTACGGCGCCACCCGCAAACCGTGCAGGGGGCGGACCACGGCCTTGCGAACCGCCTCCTCGCCGATGTCCTCGTAGATCACGTCGAGCAAATGGCGGATCCGGAGCCGGCCCGGCTCATAGTTCAGGCCGCCCGCCGCCAAGGCCTCGTTGACCCGGCCGCAGATGTCGGCGTGATCACACATGACGTGATCGGTCTTCTGCAGGTTGAGGTAGCAGGCACTGCAGGAGGCGACGAGTTCCGTGGTGTCGTTATCGACCAGCGCCAGGTTGCGGGCGATGACCGAATGGGCCACGGTGCGGTCCAGGGTGAAGTACTCGGTGGCGCCGCAGCAGTTCCAGTCGTCGACCGGGGTGAGTTGCAGACCGAGCTTCTCCGAGACCTTGGCGATGGAGTGTTCGTAGGCCGCCGCCGTGGCTTCCGAGGAACACCCCGGGTAGTACGCGTACTTCACGCCTTGCCTCCCAGGCTCTCTGCCTTCTGAATGATCTTCTGAAGCTGATCCAGGCCCTTGATGCGCGAGGGCGTCAGCGACATGCGGCCCTTCCGCAGCATGGAGAGCCCCAAGGGGCCCATCCGCAGCATGGTCATGGGCTTGTTGCTCAGGTAGAACCGGCTGGCCAGCCCCAACTCAAAGCTGCGGCCGTACTTCCGCACCAAATCGGTAAACGTCCTGGCCAGGGCCGGGGCGTCGGTGCCCTTGGCCCGGCCTTCGCGGATGGACATGGACTTGAGGGTGTACATGAGATCCGTGATGGGGATCTCCTTGGGGCAGCGCTGCGTGCAGTAGTAGCAGGAGACGCAGAACCACATGGTGTTCGCCCCGAGCACCTCCTCCTTCATGCCTTGCTGCAGCATGTTGATGAGCGTTCGCGGCGAGTGCTCCATGTCCGCCCCGTTGGGGCAGGAGCCGCCGCACGTGCCGCATTGCAGGCAGGTGCGCAGACGCTCCCCATAGGGCGTCGCCTGGATGACTTCCTCAAAGAAACGTTCGCTGGATGCAGGTGCAATCATGCGAGACCTCGCAAATCGAGAGGCACGGACAGCGGCCGCGTCGGCTGCTTTGCCAGCGGGCGAACCGTCCGACACGGGGCTCCACGGTCATCGTGGAACTGGTCTGAAGGCGACGAGTTCCCAGGCCCCTCTATCGCGATTGACGAGTCGTTTGTCCACTCACTGAACGCCTAAAAGAGACAGTCTGGGAGCAAATTGCGAACCTGCTCTTGAGAACCAGTCTCAAATAGGTTCAAGGCCACTCAACATGGATATAACAACTGTATTGATAACTACTTACAAATCCCCCAGCCCCCATTAGGAGCTACCACAAGACGGCCCCCCAAACGAGGGATTTTGCCCCCCTCAAGGCGAGTCCAGCAGCCCCCGCACCTGACCCAGCAACGCACCCGCCGCCGCCGCCGTGGGGCCCTCCGCGATCAGCCGCAGGATGGGCTCGGTGTTGCTCGAGCGCACGTGCACCCAGCGGTCCTCCTGGTCGATCCGGATGCCGTCCTGCCGGTCGATCCGCTCCCCGGCGAAGGCCTCCGCCAGGGCCGCCTCCGCCGCCGCCGCCAGCCCGGCGCGGATGGGCAGCTTCTCCTTGAGGATGGCGTAGCTCGGAATCTCCTCGACGAGCTGCGCCAGCGTCCTCTCCCTCGACGCCAGCAGGCACAGCACCAGCGCCATGCCGCCGATGCTGTCGCGGACAAGCGCGACCTCGGGCCAGACCACCCCGCCGTTGCCCTCCCCACCGGCCAAGGCGCCGACCTCGCTCATCTTGGCCACGACGTTGGCCTCGCCCACAGCACTGCGATGCACCACCGCCCCGCCCCACTTCTTCACCACATCGTCGAGCATGCGACTGGTCGAAAGATTCGCCACCAGGGCATGCGCCCCAGCTCCCGCCATCGCCAGAAGCTGCTGACAGGCCAGCACCAGCGTGTATTCCTCGCCGATGTAGCGGCCGGTGTTATCCACAAGCGCCAGGCGATCGGCATCGGGATCCTGTGCAAACCCAAGGTCCGCCCGCTCCCGACGCACCGCGGCGCACAATCCCCGCAGGTTCTCTTCCACGGGCTCCGGCGTATGGGGAAACTCCCCGGAGTCGTCGCAGTGCAACTCCACAACCTCGCAGCCAAGCTCACCCAGGAGCCGCTTCGCCGCCCCGCCGCCCGAGGCGTTCACCGAGTCGAGCACCACGCGGAACCCCCGGGCCCGGACCGCCTCGGCGTCGATCAGGCCGATGACCCGCCGGACATGCCGCTCGGCCGCATCCTCGCAGGTCTCGAGCCCGCCGCGCCGGTTCACCGCGCCGGCGGGGCTGCCCGCGTGGTAGCGGTCAATGATGGTCGCGGCTTCGGGTGCAAACGGCGCCCGCCCCTCGGCGGTGAAGAGCTTCAAGCCGTTCCACTGGGCCGGATTGTGGCTGGCGGTCAGTTCCATGCCGCCCAGGGCCTGCAGCTCGACCACCATGAAGGCCGTGGTCGGCGTCGCCGACACGCCCAGGTCAACCACGTCGAAACCCACTTCGCGCCACGCCTCCACCACCATGGGAGCCAACTGGGCCCCATTGGCCCGACCGTCACGTCCGATGACGATGCGCGGAGGCCGGCCGGGCGAGGCGGCCCGCAGGAACTCGCTGCAGGCGGTCACGTGCCGGCTGATGACCTCAGCGGTCAGCGACTCGCCCACGATGCCTCGCAGGCCCGAAACGGTCAGCATGAGGGGCGCTTGGCTCACGCGCAGCTCCTTCCCAAGGTGAGTGAGGGAACGAGTGTAGCTACGCCGTGGCGCGAAGGGGGTTCGCGGCGAAGGCCGAGACATCAGGCAACTGCCGGTTCATCCAACGCGGCTCGGCGGCCCGAACTTGCAGGGCGCGATGCTCCGGCCGGCGCAGATCTACGGGCAACGCCTGCCCCTCCGTCGCCGGCAGGATGAGCACGATCGGCCGATCCGGGGCGTCCGGCGGCGCGGCCAGCACCACGGCCTTGCGGCCGGTGCTCAAACGCACCACGCTGCCCGCCGGGTACAGACCGACCGCCGCGAGCAAGGCCCGCGTGCAACCGGTCTCCCAGACCTTGTCTCTCGTCTCGGCAAGCAGCCCGAGCAAGGCGTCACGCGGCAAGGCGGGGGGCGTGCCCCGCACTGCTTCCAGCGGCGACATGTAGGCGTCCGCCAGAGCCGCCACCTTGGCAAGCGGTGAGATCCGCGCCGCCGGCAGACGATCCGGGTAGCCCTGGCCGTTCTCGCGCTCGTGATGCTGGTAGATGGCCCGCCGGACGATGTCCGGTAGCCCGGTGAGTGACCGCAGCGCGTAGAGCGACAGCGCCGGGTGCCGCTGCCAGGCGCCGGTGATGGCGCTGCCCGGCTCACCGGTGGGCCGAGCCTGCGGCGGCAACAGCAGCGTGCCCACATCCTGGAGCAAGCCCGTCAAGCCCGCCTGGCGCACCTCGGCGGCCGACCATCCCAGCCGCGCCGCGATGGCAATCGAGACCAAGGCCGTGCTGTAAGCGTGTTCCGCCAGGCTGGCGGGGCCGTGGCTGGGGAGGGCGGTGTCGGCGTCGTGCCCAACCCGATCGTCATCCGCGCCGGACCAGCGGTAGGTATGCACCAGAGCCAGGTGTGCGGCTCGCCAGGGGCTGTCCAGAAAGACGCCGAGCAACTCGCTGACGAATTCCGCGAGTTCCTCGTACCGCACCGGCTCGCCCGTCAGGAAGCGCAGGAACAACGCCCGCAGCTGCTGGGTGCGGACCAGGCGCTGGCGAAGGAGAGCCTCTTCCTGGGGCCAGTCCAGGCGGAACCGCTCCCGCAGGCTGAGCTTGCGAAAGAGGGTCGCCTCGAGCGCGAGAGGCAGCTCGTCCCAGGCCGGTCGGTATCGATCGATCAGGGCGTTGAGCTCTGGCGTGCCGAATTCCTGTGTACCGAGGCGCATGCGGTCTCCTGGGTGCCGGCCCGGGCGATGGCGTCCGCGCGGACCGACCCCAGTCGCTTATCGGCCCGCGACGGAGCGGAGATGAGCAAAAGAAAGCCGAGGGTCCTCGCGCCCTCGGCATTGGTGTCTCGCTCGGCTCCCTGGCGGCCGCATCAGTAGTGGTTGCAGCGGCGATAGCTGCCCGGGCCATGCTTGTCGGGGGCAAGGTAGATCGTGTAGGTCGGCGTGGTCGGCGCGCCCATCGTCTCGCGGCGCGCCGAGCCGTCGAGGAACATGAGATTGCACGCCTCGTGGCCATGCCACCAGCCGTGGACGAAGTTCAAGTCCTCGCGCTCCTGCTGGGTGTAGCGGCCGGCGTAGTGGCCGCCGAAGTCGCCGATGAGGACGAGGCGTGAGGCGGCCGTTTCGACGTGATTGGGGCCAAGGTCCTCGCGATAGGTGGTCCAGCCGGGTACATCCCAACCGACCTGCGAGCCCGGCGTGCAGTAGAGCCAGTCGTTGGCGGAGTAACTGGTGCCGACCATGGAGAAGATGCTGTCGCCGGCGTCCTCCGCCATGCTGTTGTGGCCGAAGTCCTCATACCAGGAGATTTCATTCCAGTCCGCGCTTCCGCGCATGCCATCGTCGCTGGGACACCGGAAGACGCCAAGCGTTGAGCGGTCTTGCGCATCACCGCTGATGTACAGATTGATCGGCCTGTCGGCTATGAGCCAACTCCATTGGTCCTGGTCATCGTCCCTAAAGAAGTCGATGCCTCCCCAACTATTGATCTGCGTAAAGCCATTGAAGGGTACATCCGGGTTGTTGGCCACAGGGAAGTTGTCCCAGTCGTCGATATAGAGCTGCCAAGCAACACCAAGCTGACGTAGATTCGATAGACACACGCCGCTACGTCCGGCCTCCCGGGCGGACCGTAGTGTAACCAACAGTATGGAAATGAGAAATGCGATAATAGCGATGACGACGAGCAGTTCGATCAGAGTGAAGGCGTCCCTGGTCATCACTCGCAGCGTAGGGCGACGCGGTCGGCTGGCTGGCCTCTCATCCATTGCGACATGACCTCAGTAGTGGTTGCAGCGGCGGTAGCTGCCCGGGCCGTGCTTGTCGGGGGCAAGGTAGATGGTGTAGGTCGGCGTGGTGGGCGCACCCATTTGTTCGCGACGCGCTGAGCCATCCAGGAACATGAGATTGCACACCTCGTGGCCGTGCCACCAACCGTGCTGCACGTTCCACTGCTCGCGTTCTTCCTGCGTGTACCGCCCGGCGTAGTGGCCGCCGAAGTCACCGAGGAGGACGAGGCGCGAGGCGGAGGTTTCGACGTGGTTCGGCCCAAGATTCTCGCGGTAGGTGGTCCAGCCGGGCACATTCCACCCGACCTGTGAGCCGGGTGTGCAGTAGAGCCAGTCGTTGGCGGAGTAGCTGGTGCCGACCATGGAGAAGATGCTGTCGCCGGCGTCCTCCGCCATGCTGTTGTGACCGAAGAACTCATACCACTCAATGTCGTTCCCGTTCGCGCTCCCTCGCATCCCGTTGTCGCTCGGGCATCGAAAGACACCGAGCGTCGAGCGGTCCCGCGTCTTGCCGCCAATGTACAGATTGATCGGCCGGTCAGCGAGCAGCCATCCGGGCTGCGCCTGGTTCTGATCTTCGTAGAAATCGATGCCACCCCAACTGTAGATCTGATCCGTCATCCCCTGCGGGAAGGGCAAGCTGTCGCAAACCGGGAAGCTGTCGTAGTCATTGATGTAGAGCTGCCATGCAGCCCCATGCTGGCGCAGATTCGACAAGCAGACACTGCTTCGACTGGCTTCTCTCGCAGATCTGAGTGACACCAGGAGGACGGCAACGAGTAGGGCCACGATTGCGACTACAACGAGCAGTTCAATCAGACTAAATGCCTGCACGGAAATCCTGGAGGAATAGCGCCTGACGCTCGGCATCCTAGTCCTACGCTCGTTTCGTTGGCGTATCGGACGGATCATGTCGACTATCTCCAGCATGCTTCAGTCATGGGATCCCGCAGCCATAGTCCGCCAAGAGGATTCCGAGATCTTCTTGTCCAACGATGCCGCTGAGATCAAGGTCCGCGGGGCCACATCCCGGATCGGTGGACGTATCCACTCCATAGCAGGCCAGCAGCGCTCCCAGATCGCTCTGGTCCACGCCGCAGCCGCCCGTGACGTTGCCGATGCAGGCGGTGGGACAGCCTTCGAGTTCCGCATCCATCTTGCAGGTCCACTCGTTGAGCAGATCCGTCGAGGGAGTGAAGCTCTCCACGACACGATAGAAGCCGTAGCCGATCGGCGTGCAATAGTCCACGATGATGCCGCCATCGCCCCAGCAGACAAGCTCTTCCAGGTAGTCTTCAAGGTCCGCGCCGCTGGGCGAGGAATCGTTGGGCACCGTGGCGTCGTCGAAGTCCTCCCGGATACCGATGGCGTTGATCTGCTGTGCCCCCGCCGCGACAAGGGCGTCGCGCCCCGCCTGGACCTGCTGGTTGTTGTAGGCGAGATCATCTGTCTGGTTGTCCTCGCCCTCGGCCAGGACATTCACGACCACGTGGAATGTGTCGAAGAGGTCAAGGCCGTCGACGAGCATCGGAGCGGCGCCATTAAGGATGGCATCGGCCAGGTACGTACCCCCGCCCGTGGCGGGGAATACATCGATGACATTCTCCTTGATGTCGTCAATGTCGCCTTCCGACGACAGGCGTCGGAAGGGGAGCGGATCGGAGAAGCTGCTGCCGAAGTAGGCGATGCCGAGGACAATGCTCCCATCGAGCGGTCGGGGGACGACATCGGGATCATCAAGCATGGCCTTCATCGTGTCCTTCATGACCTGGAACTCGTCGGCGCTGACGCTGCCTGAGGTGTCCACGAGCATGAGGAGCAGGTGGTGGATCAGGATCGACCCGGGGTAGAGCGAGTGGATGTAGGCGTCGCCCTTGCCCCGGGAGGTGGCGGCGGGCGGACCGCCCGCATCCCCGAAGTAGAGGTTGTAGCCGCTGCCGGCTGAGTCATACCCATAGCACCCGGCGTGAGTGAGCCGGCCGGTGGACCAATCGACGCCGACACCCCGTGCCGCTTCATTCCAGTCGCCGCCGTAGGTCTTGGTCCACTGGTACATGCCATCCTCATCATAGGCGGTGAGGAAGAGGTCGTAGCCGGCGCTGGTCGTGTGGATGTCGTCATATGGACTCGGCCTGGAATCAAAGTCCAGGCTGTACTGAATGCAAGTGCTGCAGGCAGAGTCCTCCTCGGGACGCTCCTTCCCGAAGAAGCCGGAGATGACGGGGCCGTTGTCCTTGAGCAGATCGATGTCCAGGCCGCCCTCAGCCCAGGCGTCCGCAATGACGTGCTCCCAGCCGCCGTTCGGGTTCAGTTCGCCGTTGCTGTACTCTTCGAGGCAGGCGATCCAGAGATCGCTTCTTGCTCCTTGCCCGAAGTTGACAGAGCCGGTGAGGTAGATCTTGTTATCGGCGCGATCGCGCACAATGGCCCGGCCCTCGTCGATCCCCGTCTCGCCACGTGTGTACAGCCAGACCAGTTCAAGCTCATCCGCAGCAGGGCTGAAGTGGTACTTGGCGGCGAAGATGTCGGTGGCCCCCACGCGGCTGCTAACGTCGCTGCCATTCCCCGGATCGTGAGCGGGATCGAAGTCGACATTCGTCCCACTGAAGGAGCCGGTGACATAGACATAGCCGTCGAGCCCGAGCCTGACAAAGTCGACATCAAACGCCTTGTCGCTCCCCGTACCGCCGAACGTCAGGTGGGCGCGATGGATGGCGTGTCCGGGGAGATCGCCGGTCGAAACTTCATCGTAATGTAGCACGGCGAGAAAGGCGTCGGTGCCGCCGTTGGATTGGGCCGTATGAGAGCCCTGGTTGGGCAGGTCGAAGTCGATCTCCTCGGTAAAGTCGCCGACGGCGGCGACGTAGGCGGCGATCTCCAGCGGCTCGCTCTCCCCCGGCGGCACATCCCCGAGCGGTGGAGAGACATCAATACCGCGCACCGTCTCTGAACCGGGGCCAAAGAAGAAGTGCAGCCAGCGCACCTGATCCGCCGGTGGTTGCGAACGATCCAGCTTGGCGACCCAGGCGTCGAGCGTGTGGGGCTCTTGATCGTAGGGGTACGACGTCCAGACCTCGAACACCGTGCCGTTGGGGCCGAAGTCCACTTCGTCCTTGTAGTTGCCGCCCGCGTAGATAACCGGGTCGCCTCGATCGGCGGGGTAGACGTCATCACCCAGGCAGAGGGCGTAGGCGTTGGCAGCGCCATCCTGTTCACCCACGAAACATCGGGCCCACTGGTTATCGCCGGTGTCAGCATCCAGCACCGACATGAAGACGGAGACGCGGTTGTTGTGCAACGGCCCCCACTCGTTGCCATCCTTGTCGAGCAACGTACCCGTGAATGTGCCAACTACGCCCACTTCCCCGTCCGGCCCCACATCGAGATCCCAGACTGTGTCCTGGTACGCGGCGCCATCGCCCTGTGCGTTCACGCTCCCATACGACTGGAGCCAGTCGTGGAAGAGGTTATCATCCCCGACCGCGTGTGTTGCCGCATGCAGGGTCGACAACGCAACTGCCCCCCCCCCACAAGGACTTGTGTGATTCGCCCATTCTTCATCGTAGTTCCCTCCTTCGTTGTTGCAATCGGGGGTGCCTTTCCGGAACGCCCCGCCATTTCTCCTATACGCTCACCGAAGAGAGATTCGTTTGGAAACCTGGCAGAGAGCTGCGGGATTCACGGATTGAGTAAGGGCCATGCATCCCACCTCGCCTGGGCGGGATGGGAGGTAGCCCCAGCAACGCACCCCGCGACAGCCGCTTGCGTCTCCTGTCGCGCCCCGCTGCCTATACTGGCGATCGTGTACGAACTGCTGATCGAAACCTCGTTTCGGGCCCGGCACGCCCTGCGGCTTGGCGGCGAGTGGGAAGAGCCGCATTGGCATGACTGGGAGGTCGTTGTCCGCTACACCGGCGCCGAGTTGGACGAGGACGGCCTGCTCGCCGACTTCCACGCCTTGGAGGCGGATCTCACCGCCGTGGTGCGCGACCTCAATGAGCAGGACCTCAACACCTGCGAGGCGTTCGCCGGCGTGAACCCCTCCGCGGAGCGCGTCGCCAGACACCTCGCCGAGGTGCTGGCGGAGCGACATGCGGAGCCCCGCTGTGCGATCGCCGACGTGACCGTGACGGAAGCGCCCGGCTGTCGGGCCCGCTACCGCCTGCCAGGCTCGCCGTAGAGAAGCCCCCCACTCCCGACCCTATGGAGACACCCATGAGCCCCGAGCAAGCCCGCAGCCTGATGGAAGAGTGGACCCAGAACCCGGCCCTGCGCGTGCACATGGAGACGGTCGCCGCCTGCCTGGCCGCCTACGCGGAGAAACTCGCCCCCCGCCGACCGCGATCGCTGGGTGGTGACGGGCCTGCTGCATGACTTCGATTACGAGAAGCACCCCACGGCGGAGGAACACCCGTACGTCGGCGTCAAGCATCTCGAGTCGATCGGCATCGACGAGGACATCCGCACCGCCATCCTGGGCCACGCCGACTACACCGGCACGCCGCGGCAGACCGACCTGGCCAAGGCCCTCTTCGCCGTCGATGAGCTGGCCGGGTTCATCGTCGCCTGCGCCAAGGTTCGGCCCAACGGCATCTCGGATCTGAAGCCCAAGAGCGTCAAGAAGAAGCTGAAGGACAAGGCCTTCGCCGCCGCGGTGAACCGCGACGACATTCGCCAGGGCATCGCGGAGCTGGCCGTGGACGAGACGGAGCACCTTCAGACCTGCATCGATGCGATACGCGGCGAAGCGGAGCGGCTGGGGCTGTGATATGAGGATGACTGTGCGCAGTTACGGCAACACAAGGACGTGAGGGCCACCATCGACGCGTGACTGCGTCATTCCCGCGAAGGCGGGAATCCAGGCGAGTACCCGGGAGTTTCGGCGAAGAACTGGATGCCCGCCTCCGCGGGCATGACGGCTCCACAACGCGGTGAGACCGCCGCGCGGGTCGGAGGCGCTGGCCTACTCGTGAGCGCAAAAGAGGAGCGACCAGGGACTAGGTCCGGAGTCGGTTGGCACCGGCTCTCAACTGGCCGCTACTCTCCCCATCCAAGAATTCCGCCGGGAAGATGGGGTGGAATGCTGGATTCTCAGGCCCACTCGCCCTTTCTGTATCAAGGATTCGCAATCTGCGGGGCAGATCCTCAAAAGTGCTGGACAGGCTGCCGACCGTGGAGGAAGGTAGGGTGTATTCCTGCCCGATTCTGGGCCCAAGAGGAGAGACGACATGCTGCTCGATCGAGCCATTTGTGGGGTGACGTTGTGGTTATCGCTCTGTGCCGGGGCCTCCGGCCAAGCCTGGTCTGAGCCGATTCGGGTGGGCGATGAGCTCATCTACCCCGAGGGGGCGCTGATTCCGCGCTCGCTGACGCCGGTGGAACAGGCCTTCACCAGCCAATTTCCCCGCTGGGACTTCACCCGCTCCACGCCGCCGCCGACCGGCCCGGTGCACTGCGTCGCCGAGTACGAGCCGATGGCGGGCCTCCTCATCGCCTGGGAAGGCTACACCACGATTCTGAGGCAGATGACCCAGGAGATCACCACGACCGGCGACGCCGACGTCTACATCGTCGTGGACAGTACCAGCGAGCAGACGAGCGTCTACAACACACTCAACTCCTACGGCGTCAACATGAGTCGGGTGCACTTCGTGGTCCGCCGCACCGACACGGTCTGGATCCGCGACTACGGCCCGCGCTACATCTACGAGGGCGATTGCCGGGCCATCGTCGACCACACCTACAACCGCCCCCGCCCCAACGACGACGCCCTCAACGGCTACTTCGGACCGTGGATGGGGCACGAGGTCTACGAGATTCCCTTGGTGCACGGCGGCGGCAATTACCACCTCAACGCCCTGAACTCGAGTCACGCCAGTCGCCTCATCGCCAACGAGAATCCCAACCTGTCAGATCAGCAGATCATCGACTACTGGATGGACTTCCAGAACGTGCTGACGACGCTGTGGACGCCCTACCCGTCCAACATCGACTCCACCCAGCACATCGACATGTGGATGCAGATCCTGGGCGACCAGAACATCATCATCAGCGACTGGCCCTACAACTCCGGCTCCGCCCAGGACCAGATCTGCGACAACGCCGCCAGCCACTTCAGCTCCCTGGGCTGGACGGTGACGCGGGTGCCGGCTCGTTCGCTCAGTTGGACGCACTACACCTACACCAACATGGTCGTCTGCAACGACCTGGTGCTGCTGCCCCTCTACACCAACTCCTCGATGATCCAGCACAACAGTCAGGCCCTGGCGGCAGTGCAGTCGGCCGTGCCCGGCAAGACCGTGGTGCAGATCAACTGCGAGGACATCGTGCATTCGGCCGGCGTCATGCACTGCATCGTCATGCACCTTCCCGAGCCGATGAACGGCGCGAATCCCAGCGTCTACCTCCGCGAGCCGAACGGCGGCAATAGCTACAACCCCGGCGACAACGTCGAGATCCGCTGGATCTCTGATGACGATGTCCAGGTCACCAGCATCGACATCCTGCTCTCCACGAACGGCGGCTTCTCCTTCGACCAGACCATCGCCAGCGGCACCGCCGACGACGGCTCCTTCACCTGGACGGTTCCCGACGTCTACACCACGCAAGGCCGGCTGCGCCTGGTGGCCCACGACGCGGACGGCAACACCGGCAGCGACGACGGCGAGGGCGACTTCAGCATCAACGGCTCACAGCCGGACTGCCCCGGCGACCTCGATGGCGACCTCGATGTCGATCAGGCCGACCTCGGCATTCTGCTCGCTGCCTACGGCAACGATGCGGGCGGCGACATCGACGGCGACGGCGACACCGACCAGGCCGACCTCGGCGCCCTGCTCGGCAACTACGGCGCTGACTGCACCTGAGCGCCGACGCGCCGGTCGCACGGGTTGGACCCGCTTCGTCACAAAACGAAAACACCCCGGTCAGCAGCACCGGGGTGTTTTGTGTTGGAGTTGATGAGAGCTGAATCAGCGACGGCGACGAAGCGTCAGGCCACCGAGCCCGAGCAGCGCCAGGCTGCTGGGAGCGGGGATGAAGCCGTTGATCTCGTAGGAGACCAGGATCGAACTGGAGTTCTGCGGCGGGTAGGTGCCCCAGGTGGCGCCAATGTGGGTGGCAATGCCCATGGGCGTCTGGGAGGGACTGCTCGCCTTCCAACTGTAGACGTTGGTGTCATTCATGGCCGAAGCCACGATCCAGTACGAGGTGCCGCCGTCCAGCGTGAAGGAGCCGGCCGGCGTGAACGCGTAGTTGGCGATGCCCAGCGTGTCGATCGTCGGGTTCAGCAGTGTGGTCAGCGAAACGCCAGGGACGCCGCCGGCATCGGTGAAGATCTCGATGACCGGCACGGCATTGACATCGGTGATGTCCAGCCGCATGGTGATGTCACTGAGGAAGTAGGCATCGGCGCCCATCGTGAAGCCCATGCCCTTGGTGCGGGTGCTGCTGTTGATACCCGCCGACTGACTACCGTCGTTGCCGGGCATGTTGCTGATGATGACATCCGCGGACGCCTGGCCGGCGGCGATCATCAGCGCCAAGACAATGGTTCCTGAAACGAATTTCCGCATACGTGTTTCCTCCTGTCTGTCTTCGTGCACGTTGACTTCAGGCGGCGACGGGTAAGCGACGAGTGCCGAATCGCGGCAAGCCGGGACGCGTAGGCCAACCGACGCTTCGCACCGAACTTCTAACCGCCTGCACTTTGGCGTATGACAAACGCGGGCGTCTGCACGGACCGCCCATGGATCCCTCATGCTCATCATCAAAGCTAACTCATGATCCGATCCGGTCAAGGAGAAGGCCGGACATCCATGGCAGTTTTTCTAACTACAAGCATAACAGGCACTTGCTGTTCAAGACCAGTCGCAACCCACCCCAAACGGGGTATTGCCGGCGCAACCGTCCGCCGTAATCCCCCGCAGGAAGGCCCCTCCAGACGGGTGATGATGCCCTGTTTGGGTGGGCCAGAGGAGGCCCTCTACCGCCGCCGACATCATCACAGACCTCGACGCAAATGAAGTAGGGCCATTGGGGCAGGGTGAACCCCCTCGCCTTGGATCCGTCGAAGAAGGAGTCGACGGTCGTGGTGCGGCGGCGTCAGGACCGCTCGGTCCCCCAACCTCAATCCAGGGACGCGCCCTTGCGGCGGTAGAAGTCGGCAAGCTCCTCGCGCTTCCTCTGGGCTCGCATCCTCCGGATGGCTGTCGACCAGTCGCGCTGCTTGCCGATCCTCGCCTCGTAGTAGGCGCTCATGGTGGCGTCGTACTCCGCCACCTGCGCCAGCATCTCTTCATCCGTGGGATAGGCGTCCTTGAACCAGACCGCATCAATCGGCAGGCGCGGCTTGGTGTCGGGGTCGTCCGCGGGCATGCCGACGCAGAGGCCGAAGAAGGGGAAGACCTGCGCCGGCAGCTTCAGCAGTCGATCGACGTCGGGCAGATTGCTGCGAATGCCACCGATGTAGCAGATGCCGTAGCCCTGCGATTCGAAGGCGATCGAGAGATTCTGCGCAAAGAGGGCCGCATCGATGGTGGCGACCAGGAACGACTCCAGCGTTAGCTCGTAGGGGCTGTCGTCCTGGGCGCAGAGCAAGGCATGCCGCCGGCCGTCGCCGCAGACAACGAAGAACGCCCCGGCTTGGGCGACGTAGGGCTGCCCGCCCGCCAACTCGGCAAGCTGCGCCCGCACGGGCGCCTCGGTGATCTGGAGCAGGCTGTAGGCCTGGACGTTGCTGCTGGTCGAGGCCATCTGGGCGGCGCGGACCGCGCGGGCGATGACCTCGTCGGTCACGGGCGCATCGGTGAAGGAACGAATGGATCGATGCCCTGACAGCAGCTCAAGCACATGGGCAGCCGTAGCCGGATCGACGTTTGACATGGGTCGGTCTCCTCCAAGCGAGCCGCGACCGTGAGGGAGCGGTTTCCTCGACTCAGCAAGTGCTCTCCCCGTCAACGCGGGGTGACTACCAATTCCAATGTGGACTCAGGCGCTCTCTCGCGCAGACCGCTCCCTTACCGTCGCGGCTCGTTGCGGAGTTGCACGTTCCACAGAACTCGACTCGGTTGCCACGCCACCGGCAGCGCTACTTCTCCGGGATCTCCGCGGGCACACGCTCGACCGTAAGGCTCTCCACGCCGCGAATACGGAAGGAGGCGATGACCGCCTCGGCCGTCGAGGCTTCCGAACCGTCGGCGCCCTGCTCGATCTCCAGGTGCACGGCGCTCTCCTTGCCGATGCCGGCGAAGGCGGTGGGCAGATCGACCAGGGCGCCATCCCGGCTGATGGTGCCATCGAGATGCAAGATGTACTGAATGGCCTCGCCGACCGGGATGATCTCGGGGTCGTCGGGCTGCTTGGCCACGACCACCACGGGCGGCGACGCCTTCTCCGGCTCCACTTCCACCACTTCCTCGGTCGGCTCCGAGGCCGCCTCTGCTGGTACTGGCTGTTGTCCGGGGGTGCCCCGAACCAGCGGCGCTTGCCGTGTCTCTTCTTCAGCGGGCTGCGGCTCCTCGGCCGGCCCTGCCGCGGTTTGCTGCGCTGCGGGCGCAGAGGCGTCGCCCGGGATGAAATTAGCGACGGGGACCGCGATGACATTGGCGATCCAGGTGCGCGCGTCCTGGATCCGCCAGCCACTGACCGTGGAGCGAAGTGTCACGGTGGTGGCGGCGGCTTCCTGTCCCTTGGGCAGGATGATGTCGACCTGGGCCCGAGTGCCGCGGATGCGAACCTGGGCGATGTGGTAGGTGGGCAGATGCTCAACGTCTTCTGACATGGGCACGCCCCGGCCGCGCGTGCCCCGCTTCACCACGTTGGTGTAGGTGACCCTGGGCGTGTCGGCGGGCAGGTTGACGGCGAAAGGCGGCTCCACCGGGTGCCGGGCCGTCGCCCAGGTGAGGGCGTCTGCCATGAGCTCGGGCACGGGGACCAGGTCCGGTTTGTGGATCGCCGTGTCCCCGGGCTGGGGCGGGATGTTGACGTAGCTGGCGCAGCCGCTCAGACAAGCGGTGAGCGAAACGGTCAAGAGAGCAATCGCGAAGTGCGTGCGTCGCATGGTTCCATCCTCCGGGCGAACGTGACTGGCCCTACCCGGCTCAGTGTACGGTCCTCGCCCATTCTCTTCAGCATGCCTATCCTAGGGCGGAGCAGACAAGCATGAATCACCCCCAGCGAATCATCGTCGGCATCAGCGGAGCCAGCGGCGCGCTCTACGCGCGGCGCGTGCTGCAACTGCTGTACACTGCTGGAGTTGAGATCCATCTCGTGGTCAGCACCCCGGGCCGACGCCTCCTCGCCGACGAACTTGGCATCACCGATCGCGACCCCGGACAGCTGCTCGGCCTGACGGCGGAAAGCGGCACGGAAACGAACGGCGAGAAGGCCGGCCGCATCGTGCTCCACGACGAGGCCATGCACCCGGAGATGACGGACCACATCGTCGTGCACGACAACCGCGACATCGGCGCTTCCATCGCCTCCGGCTCCTTCCAGCACGACGGCATGATCATCGTGCCTTGCAGCAGCAATACCCTCGGCACGATCGCGGCAGGCATCGGGCAGAACCTCCTGACCCGGGCCGCGGCAGTGACGCTCAAGGAACGTCGACCGCTGGTGCTCTGCCATCGGGAGACGCCGCTGAGCCTGATCGATGCCCGCAACATCGTGACGCTCATCGAAGCCGGCGCCATCGTGGCCCCGGCGAACCCCGGCTTGTACCTGAACCCCACGCGCGTGGAAGAGATCGTCGATTTCCTGGCGGGGCGCTGGCTGGACCTGCTGGGCATCGAGCATGAGCTGCCGGTTCGCTGGGATGAATACCTCGAGACGTTGAAGAAGTAGGATCGCAGCGGGGCTCGCCACGCGTGGGAGATTCACCACGGAGAGCACGGCGGGCACGGAGAAGAAGAGGTCTGTTTAGCCGCGACCCGAAGGGGAGCGCTTCGGCGTAGCGCAGCGAACCGAGCCGCCAAGGAAACGGTACCCAGTACCGTTTTCCGCCCCGGGTGGAGTAGACCACAACGCGGTTTCATGGGCTAGGATCGCAGCGTGCCCAACACCACACCAACCATCCCGGAAGCCAGCCCCACGCCCATCGCGCCGACGCAGGGTGTCCTGGCGGCGTTGCGCCTGGCCGCCCTCGACATCAAGTTGGCGCACTCGGTGTTCGCCCTGCCCTTCGCGCTCCTGGCGAGCTTCCTGGCCAAGGCGGCGGAGGAGAGTTGGGCGAGCTTCGCGGGCAAGCTGGCGCTCATCGTCGGCTGCATGGTGACAGCTCGCACCTGGGCCATGCTCTTCAACCGCCTCGCCGACCGGAAGATCGACGCCCGCAACCCGCGCACCGCCCGCCGGGCCGTCGCTTCCGGGGCGCTCGGCGTCCGGTCGACCTGGCTGATCGCACTCGGCTCAGGGGCGCTGTTCGTCGTGCTGGCCGGCGGGTTCTGGCTCTTGTGGGGCAACGTCTGGCCGCCGCTGCTGGCGGTGCCGGTCCTGGCTTGGATCGCCTTCTACAGCCTGACCAAGCGCTTCACCTGGCTCTGCCATCTCTTCCTGGGCGGAGCCCTGGCGGCGAGCCCCATCGCGGCGGCCCTGGCCATCGAACCGACCAGCCTGGGCGCGAGTTGGCCTTACCTCTTCGCCGGCATGGTGCTCTGCTGGGTGGCGGGCTTCGACATGATCTACGCCTTGCAGGATGTCGACATCGACCGCAGTGAGCGTCTGCACAGCGCCCCCAGTCGGCTCGGCATCGGCCCAGCGCTCTGGTTCAGTCGAACACTGCACCTCGCCGCCGTCGGCTGCCTCATCGCCGTGGGTGTGACGCTCACTGAGTTGGCTTGGCTCTATTGGCTAGCGGTGGCGCTGACGGCGGGCCTGCTCCTCATCGAGCACCTGCTCATCGCCCGCTCCGCTGAGAAGCACCTGGACATGGCCTTCTTCACACTCAACGGCATCGTCAGTTGCCTCCTCGGAGCGGCGGTGATCCTCGATGTAACGCTTGTGTGATCCGCGCTCCGACGAGCCGCGACCGTGAGGGAGCGGTGCGCTCGGACACCTGTCGGCGAATCGCTCCTGGCGTCTACCAACGACCATCCAGCAAGCGAAGCCGACTGCCGATTTGCCAAAACCGCTCCCTCACAGTCGCGGCTCGTTCAGACTCGCAAGCGATGCACTTGATCGACGCCGCCCCGCGCTGACGCCTCGCGAGCAGGGGCTTCGCCCCTGCACCCCAGGAAGAGAAGGACAAAGGAAAAGAGGACAATAGAACAAAGGGTCAATTCGAGTCCAGGGAAACACGAAAGCCGCTGTAGCTGTAGCGGTTGTCCGGCGCGCTCCTGTCGCGATACGCCGACCGGCAGTACCTGGCAAGGTCGTACCAGCTGCCGCCGCGCAACACGCGGAACGAGGTTGTTTGGGTATTGAGCGGGTCTTGCGCTGGAGATCGCTGGTAGTAGTCGCTGTCGTACCAGTCCTGACACCATTCCCGCACATTGCCGTGCATGTCGTGCAGACCCCATGCGTTTGCGGGGAAGCTGCCCACAGGGGTCGTCGTCTTTCGGTACACCCCCTTTCGTCCGGAGCCGTAGGGGTAGTTGCCGTCATAGTTCGCCTGGTCGGTGCTGATTGTCGCGCCGGTGTGGAACGGCGTCGTCGTGCCCGCCCGACAGGCGTACTCCCACTCCGCCTCCGTCGGCAAGCGATACGTGCGTCCCTCGCGGCGGCTCAGCTTCTCGCAGAACTCCACGGCGTCATTCCAGGAGACTGATTCGACAGGCAGATCGTTGCCCGTGAAGCGGCTCGGGTCAGTCCCCATCACCGCCTTCCACTGTGCTTGCGTCACCTCCGTGGCGCCAATGTAGAAACCCTCGGTCAGCGTCACGCGGTGCTGTCGTTCATCGCTGTCGTGACCTTCCTCGCTCGTGGGGCAGCCCATCATGAAGCTGCCCGGTTCAATGTAGACGAAGGCTATCTCGATACCGCCGTCGAGGCCAAGCGTCAGCTCGTCTCCATGCTTCGGTAGAATTGGGTGCTTCCGCTCAGAGGCGGACGGCTCTGGAGCCGGATCGGAGTTTGAACGCCTTCTGACAGAGTCGCCGACGAGAACCTCCGCTCCTCTCACCTTGGCGACTAGGACTCCAACAGACTTGGTTCCGTCGAGTTGTCGCAGGATGATGTCGCCGATGTAGGCCCCATCGCGAACGACCGTGAGTTCGTCCCCCTTACGGAGCTGGTCCTCGCTGCCTACGTCGACCTCAACATAGACATCTCGGTTAGCCAATTCGACCACTCGGATGACCTGGCCCTCAATCGTTGAATCGCGCTGGCGCGGAGCCATGGTCTGCGACTGAAGCTGCTGTGCTGACTCATCGTCGGCTCGTTTCTGTATCGCCTCATGCTCAGTTATGACAGTCGTCAGGTCGTTCGCGGCTGCGCTCCATGCGGACGCCGCCTCGTCAAACTGACTCGCCTCAAAATGCTGTTCCGCTGTGTTCGCAGCGTCCTCGATCTGCTCTGCTTTGCTCACAACTCCCCCATAGAGCAGGTCGGGCTTCCGTGCGAGCGCGGCGTCCCAGCGTTGCCGGGACTGTCTGGCACTCACGCGAGCTTCTTCGCGCGATGCAAGTATGTTCGCTACGCCATTCACCTGTTTGTAGTACGCAACCGCATCAGCATATGAAGCCTTCTCGTAGAATTGCTCCGCGATGAGCCAGGCACGCTCCAACTCCGCCTGTTGCTCCTCGAATCCCTGCCCAGGATCGAGCTTCATTGCTGAGTCGCGTGCCAGCCCGGCATCTGTTCGCATCGGCGCGACGTCGGCGAGTGTCACGGTGGGCGGCGCAGGCTCGGGATCGGCGGGGGGCTCAGGTTCAGACGAGGGTTCATTGTCAGGTGGCGTCGTCGCCACAGGCGTCTTAGGGTCGGCAGTCGGCCCCGGCTTCTGTGTGACCACCCACCAGGTCATAATCGCGGCGGCAGCGATGAAGAGCACCGCCAGCAGAGCCGCGACGCGCCGACCGCTGCCGCCCTTCTTGCTCAGCGGCTGCAGCTCGGAACGAGAAGCGCCCGTTCTGATCGCGGCATCGCTCACGCCGGACAACGCCGCCGCCAGACCGGTGGCCGTACTGGGTCGATCAGCCGCCTCCTTGGCCAATCCAACGAGGAGCGCGCCGTTCACATGCTCCGGCTGGCCTTCGATCGCCAGCACGGGACGGCTCTTGATCTGGTCAGCAATGTCTCCCGTGGTGAAGGGTGGATCGCCCTTCAGCGTCTCATACAAGGTCGCGGCGAGAGAGTAAATGTCATTGCTCTTGTGATTCACGCCACCGAGTTGCTGCGGGCTCATGTAGGGCAGCGTGCCGGAGGAGTCGCGGCCGGTCACACGGGTCATGGTGTCCTTGGCTTCGCGCGCGATGCCGAAATCCATGAGGTAGGCGTTGTCAGCCTCGTCGATCATGACGTTGGACGGCTTAATGTCGCGGTGCAGGACGCCCTCGCCGTGCGCGTAGTCGATCGCCTCGGCGAGTTGCCCGGCCCACTTCCGCACGCGCTCCAGCGGCAGGCCCTTGGGATGGCCAGCGAGCAGGTCTGTGAGCGTCTGGCCCGACACGTACTGCATGACCAGATAGGCAGCCCCGCCGCGATTCTCATCCTGCTCGAAGTTGATCAGGCGAACAATGTGGCGGTGGGTCAGCTTGAGGTTGCGCTTGGCCTCGTCCTTGAGCCGGGCGATGGCGCGCTTGTCGCGGGCGAGGGGTGTCGGCAAGACCTTGAGGGCGATGGTCTCATCCAGCATCGTGTCTTCGGCGAGCCAGACGACGCCCATGCCGCCCCGGCCCAGTTCGCGGATCAGGCGGTAGCGGCCTGAGAGCACATCGCCGGCGCTGAGGGAAACGAGCGTCTGGTCAAAGGCGTCCGGTGCGGGTGAATCCACGGTTTGCACCTCCCGGCAGGATGCGTCAATCGTAGCGTGTCGACGCCTCGACCACAGGTGACAACCCCGCAAGGACAGAGCCGGACTCTGTGAGTCCGGTGGACGTCCGAGCGAGAAGAGGCCCGAGAGACGGGGCGAGCCGAGACGCCGGCACATTCCAGCTTCACCGGATTCATAGAATCCGGCTCTGTTGGCTGGCGAACGGCGGATTGCTGTAGCGGCTGGGCATCCCCTGCGAACTTTCAGAATATTCTGAAAGGGACGTGGCGATTGATCCCGGAAACCCCTACCCTGCGCCATGGAGGCCGACCCATTGTGAAACGCCAGACGCCACAGCCCGACCCGCAGATTCAGACCCGCGTCAGTGACTCCCAGGACCAGTTCGTCTCCGCCTGGGGCAAGATGGCCAGCAGTTGGGGCATCCCGCGCACCATGGCGGAGGTGCATGCCCTGCTCTACATCTGCGCCCGGCCGATGAACACGGACGAGGTGCTCGAGCGTTTGCAGATCTCGCGGGGCAACGCCTCCATGAGCCTGCGCGCCCTCACCGACTGGGGCTTGGTCAGCCGATCGCACAAGCGCGGCGACCGCAAGGAATACTTCCACACGGAAACGGATGTCTGGAAGCTCTTCCGCACCATCCTGCGCGAACGCAAGAAGCGCGAGATCGACCCCTTGCTGGTGTCGCTGCACGAGATTCGCGATCTGACCGGCGACGAGACGGTCAAGGACAAAGCCGCCCGGCGTGAAGTGGCGGACCACAACGCTCGCATCGACGACATGATCAACTTCATCGAAATGGTGGACGGCTTGGCGGAACGATTCATCAGCCCGCAGGGACGCGGCCTCAAGATCGCAGCGGCGGTCCTCTCGAAGGTGAGCTGAAACGTGACGATGCAACACCTCCATCCCGACCACACGCAGTCCCTTCGCCGCGGCGGCGGGACCGGCTGCGAGACGGTGCTGGTGACCTGGCGCGTCGATGCCGAGTCGCTGGCCCGGGCCCTGCGCCGGCCGACGTCGAGCAACGGCCACGTCGAGCGCGGCGCTGACCGCGATGCGGAACTGCGGCTGACCGTACGGCAGGTTCGCAACGGCAGCAGCCGTCGCATCCTGACCGCGGAGGTGGTCGCCTGTCTGCCCACGCGGGCCCGGCCCGTGCCCCTGGCGACGGCGAGCGATGCGGAAATCACCTGGAGCGACAGCGCCGCGGACGGCTGGCTGCACCTCGACATCGCGGCGGCCGACTGGTCATGCGCCGTATCGCTGCGGCCGGCGCGGGAGAACGCCCTGGCCTACGCCCGCACGGATCTTTTGCAGCGTCTGGGCATCAAGGGCGGCCGCTACGAACCGCTCCGCGCCACCTGCGCCCACGACGCCGAGACAGATCGCCTGGAAGCGTCGGCGTAGGCGAGAGCCGCGATGCTTCCCCAACGCTGTATTTCTCATTGAAACCGAGCCGCCCCGTGTCGAGGCGGGGCGGCGATCGACGCTCGCGGCGTCGAGCGCCGCTTGTGGAGTCGCGCCCGCTTGCCGCTGCGCCGCCGCGTCATTGAGACGCGGCAGCGCCCCGCACTGACACAGTGCGGCTCGGTTTGCATGGGGTCTGCGCCCAATGAGAAAACGCGCGGGCGTGCCGCGCGTTTGGGGATGCGAAGGTGGAACCCTGGCGGGGGTTGTGGGGGTTAGGACTTCTTGCCGATGACGGCGCCGACGATGGCGAGGATGATCATCAGGCCGACGAGTCCGCCGCCGTACATCATCATGCCGTTCATATCGCCGATCAGGGGGACCAGGGCGGGAGCGCCGCTGATCAGGCCCGTGAGGACGATGATGACGCCGACGACCAGGGCGACGATCGCGCCAAAGAGCAGGCCCATGGAGATGCCGCTCCACATGCCGTCGAAGGGTTCAGACGCGGCCATGGCCATGACGGGGGCGGCGGCTTGCTCGCCTTCAACGCCCTCTTCCGACTCAAACAGGCCAGAGGCGCTGGCGGGCACATCGACGTTGTCCTCGCCGGGGTAGATCTCGTCGAGCAGTTCCGCGCCCAGGCTGGTGTCGTCGGACTCCTGCGTGAGGTCGAGCAGACCCGAGCCGGAGCCGACCGTCTCGAAGTTCAATTCCTCGGCGTCGGCGGTCTCGCTGATCTGGGTCAAGGCCGAGGGGTCGGCGGTGTCGAGATCGTCGGCGTCAAAGACGCTGATGCCGCTGGCTTCGGGACTGGGGGCGGCGGAATCGGTGAGGCCGATGGAAGAACCCTCGACCAGATCCAGGCCGGAATCCTCGACGAGCGGCACGCCGCCGACTTCCTCCTCCATGACCGGGTCGGCGGCGAGGGGAATGAGATCGTCCTCTTCCTCGCCTTCACCGGCGAGCAGGGCGATTTGCTCGACCTTAAAGAGGAGCTTCTCCCCGTCGCGGAATTCCTGTATCTGCCCACTGCTCACCATGTTACGAATTTCATCTTCGCTGACAGCGAGCTTCTGGGCGGCCTCATCGAGGCTGTAGAACATCTTGGCCATGGTTGTCTGCTCCAGACGGTGCAAGGAGACCATTAGCACCGAGTTTGTGCCGAGCGAACACCTTATCCCGCCAAGGCTGGGGGAGCAAGATCGAAAGCGCTTGCAGCAGGCGTGGTTTGGCCCATCTGTCCTCAATCCGGAGGCCTGGCCCGACTCCGGGCTGGCTTTCAGGCGAGGCAGGGGCCCGCAGGGGCCCCGAAACCCCTGATTCCGGTGGGAAATTCGCAGAAACCGATGGACGGTGATGGATTCACGGGTAGCTTATCGGATATGAGCGCGGCTCCCCTCATTGAGGTGTATGGCCGCGCTTCCGAGTGCGGATCCGTTTCAGGTGCTTCCAGGAGCAGGAGAGAAACCATGCAGCCACGAAACACACAGGCCCGCCTTGTCTCGCGTGGGGTCCAAGTGTTGCTATCAGCCGCTCTCTTGACGCTGTGCGTCCTGCCGGCGAGCGGTCGAAACCCGTATCGCCGGACCTTCTTTGACGCCTATCCCCAAGTGGAAAACACCCGCCTCGACGATGTCGCCAGCAACAGCAGTCACTGCGGCGTCTGCCACTGGAACTTCGACGGCGGCGGCGCCCGCAATCCCTACGGCGTCGCCATCGGCGGGACCGGCATCACCATCCCGGAAATCCTGGCCCTGGGCTCCGAGGATTCGGATGGCGACGGCTTTGACAACGAGACCGAGATCCTCGACCTCGGCGGCCTCTACGATAACACGCCGACCTTCCCCGGCCTGGACGCAGACAACGTGGGCCAGGTCAGCAACGTCGATCTGGCGGACATCCAGGACTATCTCACGCCCTTCGTGGGGGGCGACGCCGAACCGCCGGTAGTCACCGTCACCGCCCCCAACGGCGGCGAGGATCTGCCCAGCAGTGACGCCTTCCTCATCACCTGGACGGCCACGGACAACAGCGGCGTCATCGGCGGCGTGAACATCGACGTCTCCTTCGACGGCGGCGCGACCTATCGCAAGCTCGGTCGAGGGCTGCAAAACACCGGCACCTTCACCTGGTTTGTGCACAACCGCCCCACCACGACCGGCATCATTCGCATCGAAGCGGTGGATGCGGCGGACAACTGGGGCAGCGACTCCAGCGACGCCTACTTCACCATCACTGACACGGCGACCGCGATCGTGCCCACGACGCTGCGCGACTTTGACATGCCCGGCTCGCAGCCGCACGACGTCAGCCAACTGGAAGAGCCAGGGACCTGCCGGCCTTGCCACGGCGACTACGCCCCCGATCACGAGCCCTACTTCAACTGGCTGGGCAGCATGATGGCCCACGCATCCTACGATCCGCTCTACGAAGCAGCGCAATCGATCGCCGGCCAGGACGCGGCGGAATCCGCGGACCTGTGCCTGCGTTGCCACATTGCCGCCGGCTGGCTGGCAGGACGGTCGTCGCCGACGGACGGCTCGCAGATGCTCGACAGCGACGGGCACGGCGTGTCGTGCACTGTGTGCCACAACATGGTGGATCCGCACTACGTGCCGGGCGTGAGTCCGCCGGAGGATCTGGCGGTGCTCAACGCCCTGGCCGAGGTTCCCGCCGAGTACGGCAACGGCATGTACGTGCTGGATCCCTCTTTCATTCGCCGCGGCCCCTACGACGATGCTGACATCAGCCACCAGATCATCTACTCGCCCTTCCACAAGGAGGCGGCGTTCTGTGGCACCTGCCATGACGTGAGCAACACGGCACTCGAGAACGACGGGGCGGGTAACTTCGTCGCCAACGCCCTCGACGCACCGGCGACGGACTTCGCCTCGACCGTGCTGGCCCCGGTGGAGCGGACCTACAGCGAGTGGCTCAACAGCGCCTACAACTCCATCGACGGCATCTACGCACCGGAGTTCGGCGGCAACAAGCCGTACGTTTCCACCTGCCAGGATTGCCACATGCGCGATGTGACGGGCCAGGGCGCCGCCATCGGCGGCACGCCGGTCCGCGACGATCTGCCCCTGCACGACATGACGGGCGGCAGCGCCTGGATGACGGAGAACCTGACGGCCATCGACCCCACGCTCGATCAGGCGGCCCTGGACGCCGGGGCGGCGAAGTCGCGCTACATGCTTCAAAACGCAGCGGTGATGGAGGTCGTGCAGCAAGAGTCCCACATTGACGTCACGGTCACCAACAACACCGGCCACAAGCTGCCGACGGGCTATCCGGAAGGCCGGCGCATCTGGCTCAACGTACAGTTCTACGACGCTGACAACGCCCTGCTGCAGGAGCATGGCGCCTACGACGCGGCCACCGGCGTGCTGAGCGCGGCCGACACCAAGGTCTATGAGGCGCTCATGGGTCTGGACGACTACATGTCAGGCCTGACCGGTATCCCCGCGGGCAAGTCCTTCCACTTCGTCCTCAGCAACGCTGTCATCAAGGACAATCGCATCCCGCCGCGCGGTTTTGACAATGCCGTATTCGCGACGTTCGGCGGCGCGCCCGTCGACTACAGCTACGAAGACGGCGAGTACTGGGACAACACCGACTACGCCATCCCGCCCGGCGCCGCCAGCGCCGTGGTGACCTTGTACTACCAGTCCACCTCCAAGGAGTACGTGGAGTTCCTGCAGCAGAACAACACCACGGACGACACCGGCGACCTCATGTACGCCTACTGGAACGATCACGACAAGTGCCCGCCGGAGCTGATGCGAACGCTGACGATTCCGGTCACGCCCCCGGTGGACTGCCCCGGCGACTTGAACGGCGACGGCCACCGTGACCAGGCGGATCTGGGCATTCTGCTTGCCGCCTATCTCAGCGACGACGGCGGCGACATCGACGGCGACGGCGACACCGACCAGGCCGACCTTGGCGCCTTGCTTTCGAACTACGGCGTTGATTGCCAGTAGCGTCTGACGGCGATGCTGGGCTGAGCGGAGACGACGACCGGAGGGGAGAGACCTGACGTTGGGCCGGCGCCTCTCGTCTCCCCACGACAGCCTCGCCTGCACGCCTCGCCTCCGAGGTGCCGCCGATCTCGCAAACACCTTTCATATCACTGGTTACGCATTGCCGAGCGGCAGATCCGCAGTAGACTCCAGGGAGGAACCAGTGCGGGATACAGCTGTGCGCCCGTGGAAAGGAATCACGATGATCTCCAGTCCGAGAACGATGGCGGTTGTGTGTCTGCTGCTCGCTTCAGCCGTGACCACCAACGCGGATGATGGATACATCCTGGCGTGGGGTTCGAATGCGGACGGCCAGCACGATGTGCCCGCCCCGAATGAGAGCTTCACGGCAATTGCCGCCGGGCACGACCACAGCCTGGGGCTACGGATGAACGGCTCAATCGCAGCCTGGGGAAAGAGCAACAACGGCCAATGCAGCGTGCCGGACCCGAACCTGGATTTCCTGGCGATCGCGGCGGGCGCGTTCCACAGTCTGGGACTGCGAGCAGGCGGTACGATCGAAGCCTGGGGGGACAACTACCACGGTCAATGCAACCTACCGGATCCGAACGTGGGATTCACAGCGATCGCCGCGGGTACGAATCACGGTCTCGGGTTGCGAGTTGACGGATCGATCGCAGCATGGGGGAAGAACACTTCCTTGCAGTGCGAGGTGCCGGATCCCAACACAGACTTCGTCGCCATCGCGGCGGGCGGCGATCATAGCCTGGGACTTAAGTCCGACGGTTCGATCGTGGCCTGGGGAGACCCTCAGTACGGCCAGGGCAACGTGCCGGATCCCAACTCGGGATTCAGCGCCATAGCCGCGGGCTTGTATCACAGCCTCGGCCTGAAGGATGATGGCTCGATCGCAGCATGGGGACGCAACGACTACGGACAATGCACGGTGCCATCTCCGAACGAGGAGTTCGTTGCCATCGCCGCGGGCGGCTTTCATTGCCTTGCACTCAGGTCCGACGAATCGATCGCCGCATGGGGATACAACGACTATGGTCAGTGCGACGTGCCGACACCGAATGAGAGCTTTGCGGGAGTAGCGGCGGGTCGTTTGCACTCACTTGGAATGAAGAGTCCGGCCCTGCCTTGCCCGGGTGACTTGAACGGCGATGGCCACCGTGACCAGGCGGACCTGGGCATTCTGCTTGCCGCCTATCTCAGCGACGACGGCGGCGACATCGACGGCGACGGCGACACCGACCAGGCCGACCTTGGGCAACTGCTCAGCGTCTACGGCCAGGACTGCCCGTAACCGTTGAGTGAAGGAATGCCGCTGGTTGCCTGCCCGCCTCTGCTTTGGCAAGCCGCCGCCTCCAGGCGAGCGGTAGTGACACACACGTCTTGCCACCGCAGGGCTGCCTACCGCGGTCGGGGGCGAGGGCACCCGCGCCTGGAATCGAACCGGCACTCGTCTCACAGAATCCGGCTCTGCCCGGCGGGCCAATTCTGATACAAATCTCCTGATTCTCCCTTTTGGGTGCGTGGACCGGGTGTAGGCTCTCAGTAACGCCTCGGCGCACCGCGTGTATTCGTGCGCCAATCGACCAGGAAGATGAGGTGCAGTCATGAGAAACCGAGGGAGTCTTCGCCGCCTGGTCCTGAGCCTGGGCACGATGCTGGCCAGTCTGCCGCTGGCCGGTTCGGCGCTGGGGCAGGAGGGCCTGGTCTTCGCCTGGGGCAACGAGTACTTTCAGTTCGGCCTGTGGGACGTGCCCGAACCCAATCAGGGGTACGTGGAGATCTCCATGGCCCTCGGCCATTGCCTGGGGCTGCGGGCGAACAGTTCGATCGTGGCCTGGGGGGGACAATGATGACGGCCAGTGCGAGGTGCCGTCGCCCAACGCCAACTTCAGTGCCGTCTCCGCCGGGGGAAGCCACAGCCTGGCTCTCAAGAACGACGGCTCCATCGTCGCTTGGGGCCAAAACGACTATGGCCAGTGCGAGGTGCCCGATCCCAACAGCGGCTTCATCGCCATCGCCGCCGGCTTTCAGCACAGCCTGGCCTTGCGCAGCGACGGCTCAATCGTCGCTTGGGGCGACAACGAGTTCGGCGCCTGCGATGTGCCCGACCCCAACCAGGACTTCGTGAAGATCGCGGCCATGGCCCACAGCCTGGCCATCAAGACGAACACGCAGGTGATCGCCTGGGGCTACAACGAGTATGGCCAGTGCGATGTGCCGCCGCCTTACGCGGGCTACGTCGATGTGTTCGCGGGCGGTGGACACACGCTGGGCCTGAAGGCGGATGGAAGTCTCGTCGCCTGGGGCTCGAATGATTACGGCCTGTGCGACATACCCGAACCCAACTCGGGCTACGTCAAGGTTGCATCCGGCGTTTGGCACACGCTGGCGATGCGCGACACGGGTGAGATCGTCGGCTGGGGAGGCAACTCCGCCGGGGAAGCGAGCATCCCGCCCCTGGCCGGCGTCGTCAGCGACATCGCCGCCGGCATGGCCTACTCCGCGGTGGTGCTCGACGCCCAGACACCCTTCGGCGCCTGCTGCATCGACCTGGGCTGCGTGCGGACGTTCGCAGCGGATTGTGTCCTCGCCGGCGGCACGTACCAGGGCGACTACACGGACTGCGACGGGGCCGGCTGCCCCTGCCTGGGCGATCTCAATGGCGACGGCCTGCGCGATCAAGCGGACCTGGGCCTCTTGCTGGCGGCGTACGAAAACGACGGGGCCGGCGACCTCAACGACGACTGTCTCACCGACCAGGCGGATCTGGGCATCCTGCTGGCCAACTACGGGACCAACTGCAGCTGACCGGATCTGATTGAGGGCGTGCAAACGAATCGACGCCTCGCGCTGCATGATGCGGCGCGAGGCGGTTCTTGGTTCTTCCCGGGAGAGGCTGCCCTCCCAGACGCAGATCCAAATTGCGACCTGAATTTCTTGTTTTGGATGCCGGGCCGCCAAGGCGTTGTAAGCTGCTGATATGGCCGCTCTGTTCATGCGCGGCCGGTCGGACAACCCAGCACGAGACATCGCCATGATCGCTTGCCCCTGCCGCCGCCCGTTCTGGAGAGCCGCTGGCGACTTCGTCGCCTGCGCGTCACTCGTCTTTGCTTCCGTTTCTTCCGCGGAGGAGGGCGCAATCTACGTCTGGGGCCACACGGAGATGGGACAATGGAACGTGCCCGCGCCGAACAGCGGTTACGTCGAGCTTGCGGTCGGGTTCCTGCACAACCTGGCGCTCCGATCCGACACGTCGGTCGTCGGCTGGGGCGTGAATGACGACGGACAGTGTGACGTTCCTGCGCCGAACCTCGACTTCACCGCTATCGCTGCGGGTGCCTACCACAGTCTAGGCCTTAAGTCTGATGGCACGATTCACGCGTGGGGCGGCAACCAATACGGGCAGTGCAATGTGCCTGATCCCAACTCCGGCTTCGTCGCCATCACCGCGGGCTTCTACCACAGCATCGCCCTGCGCGATGACGGCTCGATTGAAGTGTGGGGGTACGACGGCGACGGGATCTGCGATGTGCCCGAGCCGAACGAAGATTTCGTCGCGATCGGGGCGGGAGTTGCCCACAGCTTCGGGATCAAGTCGACGACGAAGATCGTCGCCTGGGGCATGAACAACGAAGGTCAGTGCGATGTCCCGCCGCCCAATCTCGGCTTCGTGGCTGCCGCCGGTGGTGAGTCACATTCGCTGGGGCTGCGCTCAGATAGCAGTGTCGTCTGTTGGGGCAGCAATGACTACGGCCAATGCGACGTTCCCGAACCGAATAGCGGCTTCCTCAAGATCGCCTCGGGATGGGCTCACAGCAGCGGTCTCAAGGAGCAAGGCGAACTCGTTCTCTGGGGGTCAAGCGTGGCGGGCGAGACCGCGGTGCCACTGCTGGCCGGGAGGATTCTGGACGCCGGCGGCGGCAGCGCCTTCACGGCGGTGCGCTTCCTGCCAACCCCACCGCTCGGCGCCTGCTGCATCGACTTCGCATGCGTGCAGACGTTCGAAGCGGACTGCCTCGCGGCCGGCGGCATCTACCGGGGCGACGACACCGACTGCGACGGGGCCGGCTGCCCCTGCCTGGGCGATCTGAACGGCGACGGCCTGCGCGACCAATCCGACCTGGGCATTCTCCTCGCCGCCTACGAAAACGACAGCGCCGGCGACCTCAACGACGACTGCTTCACCGACCAGGCGGATCTGGGGCTCTTCCTGGCGGTGTACGAATCACCTTGCCCATAGATCTACGAACACGCGGATCCGGGGCCCGCGACGAATCATGCGAACGCGCCACGAGCCGTTTCGCCGCCGCCCCTGGGGCGGCGAGAAGAAGGGAGGACAGCCATGACGACTCGCAACACCATGATCCGACTCACGGCAATGCTGACGCTCGCGCCGGCCGCCAACGCCGACATCATCAACGTCCCCGGCGATTGGCCGTTAATCCAGATGGCGATCGGCGTGGCGGCGGACGGTGACGAGATCGTCGTCCAGCCCGGTGAATACCTCGAACATCTCGATCTGCAAGGCAAGGCGATCACCATCCGCAGCATCGACCCCACGAACCCGCTGATCGTGGACCTCACCCGCATCGTCGGCCCGGCCGCCTCGCCGACCGTGCAATGCGTGCGAGGCGAATCGACGAGCACCATTCTCCGCGGCCTCACATTCACGCACCTGAGTTCCGCCGCTTCCGACAGCGGCATGTACATCGAAGGCGCCAGTCCGAAGGTCGAATACTGTGTCTTTCTCGACAATCACGCCAGCGCCGGCGGTGGCGGCGTCGACATCGACTCCTCTCACGCCCTCCTCCGGCAATGCACTTTTCTGAACAACTCCGCGACGGAGGGGGGCGGGGCCTACCTCGGCTCGAGCGCCTACGTCACCTTCGAGGACTGCGACTTCCGAGACAACGACGCCAGCGAGTTCGGCGGCGGCCTCTACACCCATCACAACGCCTGCAACTTGTATCTGTGCACGTTCAGCGGCAACACCTCCCAGACCGGCGGCGGGATCTACCTCTGGGACTGCGATACCGGCTTCGCGGTGGAAGACTGCACCATCACCGGCAATGACGCCTCCGGGAACGGCGGCGGGATCTTCCTCTCCGAAGGCAACCCGCAACTCACTTCCTGCATCTTCGAACAGAACACCGCGGTGCGAGGCGGAGGGATCTACACCTCAGCGAGCACACCGAGCATCACCACCTGCGTCTTTAGCCAAAACACCACAGAGAAAGGCGCCGGCGCCTACAACCGCAACGGGTCTCCCAGCTTCACCTCCTGCGACTTCCTGGGCAACACCGCCAGCGACGCCGCCGGGGCCGTCTTCAACGACACCTGCAACGCCAGCTTCACCGACTGCTACTTCGAGGGCAACGGGGCGAATCGCAATGGCGCCATGCGTAACTGGCTCTCCGATCCGCGCATCGTCAGCTGCACCTTCATGGGCGATTCGAGCAACTCCCAGGTCGACTCCATCGGCGGCATCGAGTGGACACTGGATGTGCCCAACCCGCCGCCCGCCATGGGCGCCTGCTGCCTGGGCAGCCGCTGTGTTGTGACGACCGAAGGTGAATGCCTCGCCGCCGGCGGCACCTACCAAGGCAACGACACCGCCTGCGCCGACATCACCTGTCCCGAAGAGTGCCTGGGCGACCTGAACGGCGACGGCGTCATCAACCAGGCGGACCTCGGCATCCTGCTCAGCGTCTATGGGCAGGACTGCCCGTGAGGCCTGGGCGCAGCAGACAACCGGCGGCAGTGCTGTGCCGGGGCGCATCGGCGCCTGACAAGTTGTGCAGCCGATGTCGGCAGGTGAGGCGGCGTCGGCCTACTTGACGGGGGCGGGGCCGGCGGCCATCCCGTGCACATCCGCCGTGGTGATGCCCTGGCCGCCGATACCCCAGTCGCCGCTCTTCACCTCCTCCACAACGACCCAGGTGTAAGGCCTCAGGCTCTCCCCTTCGACGGCCACCATGGCGTCGGTGACGTTGCTGATGATCTGCTGCTTCTGCTCGGCCGAGAAGACACCCTCGATGATCTTGACGTTGACGAGAGGCATGCTTGATTCTCCCTGGCGCTCACCGCGGCGCTGCGAAGAGCGCCCAGCGCGACGTGCCGCCCTCTGCTTGAGAATGGATGTGGTCGAGGTCTGCCATGGACCCGAACGGTCGACAGCGCCCGAGCGCCGCTCGTGGCAGCGTACTGCAGAGCGGGTCACATTGCTAGAGAATCAAACTCTCTAGGACAAGCGGCTCCGATTCGGATCTGGCCTGTAGTGAAAAGCGTCGCTCACTTGGATGAAGCTCAAGAACTGACCTTCCAGTTGGTGCCGCTTCGGGGACAATCGCTGTCTTGGCTGCTCTTGCAGGCCAGCATCCATTTCACGCTGCGTACCGTTTACAAGCGCGAGCTGGCGCGATCTCCGCGCGAGCCATAGGCCCCTCTCACCCCACGCCGCGCATGACGTAGGCGGCGGCGTAGAGGCCCGCCACCGCTTCGCGGGGATAGGTGCGCGGCGGGTAGGCCGGGTTCAGGGGTTGCAGGCGGATGGCGTGCGAGGCAGTCGAACCGTTGCCGTTGCCGTTCATCGTTGGCTCGGGTTCGAAGTAGACACGTTTGAAGGTCGATTCGTGATCGGGTTCGAGACGAACGAAGCAGTCCGTGCCGGACGGCGTGGGACGATCGGGGCTGAAGATGACGATGTCACCCTCGCGGTAGTCGGGCTCCATCGAGTCACCAACAACGCGGGCGGCGAAGGCCTGCGGATCGGCCAAACCCGGACAGGTGATGTACTCATCCGCCACGCGCACCGGGTAGTCGAGGTCGGTGAACTGGGCCGGGTAGCCGGCGGCGACGCGGTTGATCAGCGGCACCTGGCCCAGCGGCAGTGGCCGAGCGTCGATGTTCGAGTCGAGTTCATCGACCAGGCCGGCAAGCTCGCCGGAGGTGTGCAAGGCGTCCAGGCGATTGCCGCTCGTCTTGAGCAGGCTGAGCAGACGCTGGGTGCGGGCGGCCTGGTGCTGGGCGACTTCGACGCGGCGGCGGATCGACGAGGGCGTGCGGTCCCAGCGGGCGACCTCCAGCAGTTGCCCGCCGTCGAGATGCAGGGCCCGTTCCAAGCGGGTCAAGATGCGCTCGCTGGGTGGGAGTTCACGCCGCCCGGTCTCGATGGTGGAGAGATAGCTCTTGGTGCAGTCGGCGGCGTCGGCGACCTGTTGCAGGGTCAAGCCGAGCTGGTTCCGTCTCTCGCGCATGAGCGTTCCAAGCTTGTGCATCGCTCATCTCCTGTGTGTCGGCGGCGGGGTGGCCTCGTCGACCTGCACCCGCAACGCCTCACTTGTCGTCATTCCCGCGCAGGCGGGAATCCAGTTCTCGCGCCGGGCACCCAAGAACATCGGACTGGATGCCCGCCTGCGCGGGCATGACGGTTGCCAAACCGTCTCGTCGTCGTCGCGCCCGGCAAACCCTGGACGGCCGTGGGGAGTCGTGGCAACGTGAGGGGCCTGCCGTTCGCGGGGATCCCCGGGGTCGGGATGGTCCGGGGCGAACAGATGCACCCGATCAAAAACCGCACTTCTTTGCGAACTATACCAAACAAACTCCTTGCAGCAAGAAGAATCCGTGATATATGTTACCCGTACGTTTACCAAACAGTGAACCTGGAACCATCAGCGGAGCTGACGATGAACCGCCTCTCAGAGCGTCAGAATGGGGATGAGAGCCTGCTGGAGCGCCGGCGACGGGATCGCGAGGCCTTGACCGAACGGGTCCTCATGCGGGCGGAGTGGCTGGAACCGGCCGATCGGGCCCTCCTGGAGAGTGTTTACGGCGATCACGTGCCCATCCCGCGCCTGGCCCGATTGCGGGGGCAGGCCCCACGGCGTCTGCGTCGGCGGGTGCAAACACTCGTGGAGCGTTTGCTTGCTCCCAAGACGAGTTATGTCCTGGCCCGGGGCGGCGACTGGAGCCGGGAGCGCTGGCGGGTGGCCTGCAAGTACGTGGTCGCGGGGCGAGGCCTGCGGGGGACGGCGGACGACCTGGGGTTGACGCTCTACGCCGTCCGCAAGCACATGGAAGCGGTGCGGACGCTCTACGAAGCGGAGGCGGCCCGAGCATGAGTCGCCCCACGGTCACCCTCGAACTTGCCTGCTCGCTGGCGACGGCGGTACGTCCCTCGCCGCGCGTGTTGCAGGTTGCGGCGATGTTCGGCCTGGGCGTGGATGACGAGCGCGCCGAGGAGATCATCCCGCCCACCACGCTGACACTGCGGCCAGGCCAGGTCGTCTTCGTGCAGGGGCCAAGCGGCTCGGGCAAGTCGACCTTGTTGCGTCTGATCGAGGCGGCGGCGGCGGATCACCCGCAACTGCACATCCTGCGCGGGCTGCACGCGGAGGCGGAGAACGAAGAGCAGCCGCTCGTCGATCAACTCAGCGCCACGCTCGAGGAAGCGACCGCGCACCTGGCGGCGGCGGGGCTGGGCGACGCCTTCGTCATGCTTCGATCCCCGCGCGAGCTGAGCGATGGGCAGCGCTACCGCTGGCGCCTGGCCCGGGCAATGCAGGAGGCGAGCCGGCTCGATGAAGCAGGCTTGCCGGTGATCCTCGCTGACGAGTTCGCCGCGACGCTGGATCGGCGGACGGCCCGCCTGCTCGCCCGCAACCTGCGCCGCTTCGCCAGCCAGGCGCAGATCTGCCTGGTGGCGGCGACGACGCACGACGATCTTCTGGAAGCGCTCATGCCTGATGTCCTGGTGCACAAGCCCTTGGGGGCCACGATCGAAGTGCTGGAGCGGTGATGCGCTTGAGTCCACCCGACATCCGCGAACGATTCCAGCGCCTGGGCCAGGTCGGCGGCGACGAACTGGACACGCTGCGCGCGGCGGAGGGGACGCGGCAGGACTACCGGCGGCTGTCGCGCTTCCACTACAAGGCAGGCGAGCCGGTGACGATGGCGCGGGTGCTGACGCTGCGACAGCGCGAGACCACAGTGGTCGGGCGCTACCTGGGGCGAAGGGCGGAGGAGAGGCCGGCGGCGGTGCTGGTGGTGTCGCTGCCGCATCCCGGTTGCCGCCTGCGCGATCTCGCCACAGCCGGCCGGTACCGGGATCTGCCCAGGCGCCAGAGCCTGCAACTGCTGAACCGCGAGGTCCGCACGATCAGTCGCGTCGTCGTCGACCCACCGTGGCGCGGGCTGGGGCTGGCCGTGCGTTTGGTCAGGCAGGCGATGCGCGAGACACCGCAGCCCTACCTGGAGGCGCTGGCGGCCATGGGCCGGGTGCATCCCTTCTTCGAACGGGCGGGGATGCAGCGTTACGACCGTCCGCCCCTGCCGGGACATCAGCGCCTGCTCGATGCCTTGGCGGCGCTGGGCATCGAGCCGTGGGAGTTGGCTTCGCCGGCGAGGATTCTGAGACGAACCGCAGGCGAGCCCGGCGTGAGTTCACTCCTGGAGCGTGAGCTGCGCCGCTTCGCCCGCGGGGCCGCCCACCAACCGCCGGCGGCGCTGCGGACGCTGGACCTCGCCGATCTTGTCAAGCTTGGCCGCGATCACCTTCTCTGTCAGCCCGTCTACTACCTGCACCGCACCTCGGGAGGCTGAGCCTTGGAGACCCTCAGCCATGTCAGACGGCATCGAAACGACGCGGATCGACCTCGATCGGCTGCAAGCGCATCCGGCGAACCCGAACGTGGTCCCCGCCGAGCTTCTGCGGAAGCTCAAGGGGCACCTGCAGCGCACCGGCCGCTACCCGCCGATCATCGTGCGGCCGCTGGGCGCGGACTACCAGATCCTGGACGGCCATCACCGCGCGGCGGTGCTTCGCGAGCTGGGCCACACCTCGGCCCGCTGCGATGTCTGGCCGGTCGATGACGACGAGGCGCTGCTGCTCGTGGGCACGCTCAATCGACTTGCGGGGGCGGATGACGTTCGCAAGCGCGCTCAGCTCGTCGCGGAACTCAGGGATCGCTTCGACGGGGAGCGGCTGGCGGAGCTCCTGCCGGAGTCGAGCGAGCAGCTTGAGAAGCTGGCCTCGCTCGTGTTGCCCCCGCCGGATGTCGCCGCTGCGCCCGAGGTGGGAAGCATGCCCAGCGCCCTGACCTTCTTTCTCACCGACAGCGAGCGGCGGAGCGTCCTGACCGCCTTGCGCGCCCACCACCAGGACCGCAGCGCCGCCTTGCTCATCGCCCTCAACCTGCAGGAGTCCGACCATGCCTAAGCTCACACCCACTCGCAAGCGCGAACTCTTGCGCGACGTGCTGCGCGGCCGACACGATCTCGAGGAGCTCTGCCAGGAGCGGAAGCTGACATTGGAACAGCTCGCCGACTGGGCGGGGGAAGCGGAGACGCGGAGCACGTTGGCCTCGCTGCGGCGCCTGGCGGACCTGCGGACGCAACTGATGATCAGCCGCTACCGGGCCCACGCTGCTGCTCGCCTCATCGAGCTCTCCGGCGGGGAGGAGTCGGCGGAAACGGCCCGCAAGGCCTGCGTGGATCTCCTGCGGGTGAACGTCGCGGAGATGGAGACGCTTGAGGAGAGAGGGGAGGGCCCGGCGCCGGTGCAGATCGACACCAAGGCGGTGCGGGTGTTCCTGGCGGAGCTGGGGAAGGGGGCGGATGAGGAGAGGCGCGGATCTGGGATCCGCGGCTAAACGAGGTCGCTGTCTCGCCAGCGCTGCCAGGGCGACGCGTCGACCACCACTCGCACCTTCGATCGATTCGGCAGACGCGTGTTCTTCTTCGATTCGAGCATGGCAGCAGCTGCCCTCTCCTCGGGGAGAGGGCAGGCGAGCCCGCGAGTACGAGTCGACAAGGGCGAAAACGAGCCGGGTGAGGGGACGCAGCAGTGCGATACCGAACACGCCGGCGTTCCAGAACTGGGCGAGACCCCCTCACCCCCAACCCCTCCCGCCAGGGCGGATCTTCGACTCCCACGCGGGAGAGGGGAGCCAAGACGACTGGCGTCGGGTGCCGCTGGTTGCTTGCCAACCAGTGCCTGAAGCCCCCGCCGTTCGACGACTCCCCCGGACTTGAAACGCCCCGGGGCCAACAAGCTGGACGCCATGACTGACAAGACCACCCACATCCGTCGTACGTTGTGCTCAATCCCCCCGACGACGCCGAACGAATTGCACGGCTGGTTACGGGCGGTGCTGGGGTTGTTCATTCCCCGCCGACCGCTGGTCGCCGGTCATGCAGCGCCGTTCGACTACCTCTGCCACGCCTTTTTCGAAGACGCCTCCGGGCCGCGCGACGCGGTCGTCTGGGCCAATCGCGGCGGCGGCAAGACCATGCTCGGGGCGGTGGCGACGCTGCTGGACCTGCTCTTCAAGCCCGGGGTGCAGATCCGCATCCTGGGCGGCTCCATGGAACAGTCGGAACGCATGTACCAGTACCTGCGGACCATGCTCGAGCGCCAGGAGCTCCGCGACCTCATCCAGGGCAAGACCCGCCAGCGCGGGGTGCGGCTGGCCAACGGCTCGCAGGTGGAACTGCTCGCCCAGTCGGAGACCTCCGTGCGCGGGCACCGGGTGCAGAAGCTCCGCTGCGACGAGGTGGAACTGTTCCAACCGGAGATCTGGCAGGCGGTCCAACTGGTCACTCGCTCCGCGCAGTGCGGCGAGGTCTACGTGCGCGGCTGCATCGAGTGCCTCTCCACCATGCACCGGCCCTACGGCCTGATGGCGGAGCTCACCGCGGTGCCTGCGAGTGACAGCGCCGTGATCCGCCGGGTGTTCCGTTGGGGGCTCCTGGATGTCATCGCCGGCTGCCCGCCGGAGCGCGACTGCGCTGACTGCAGGCTGTGGCCCGACTGCGAGGGGGCCGCCAAGGCGGGGCGGGGGCACATCACCGTCGACGACGCCCTGCAGCAGCGGGCCCGCACGGAGATTGAGACCTGGCAGGCGGAGATGCTCTGCCTGCGCCCGAGCCGAACCAACTCGGTCTACCCGACCTTCGAGCAGGCGGTGCACGTGCAGCCTTGGGACGGCGAAGAGGGTGAAGGTATCTGCATCGGGGGTATGGACTTCGGCTTTCGCGCACCGACCGTCGTGCTCTGGGGAATGCACCTGCGCGACGATCGACTCTGGATCGTCGGCGAGTACCTCGCCCGGGAACGCACGATGGCGGAACACCTGGAGGCGATCCTCGCGGCGGAGCGGCCGCGGCTGGAATGGATCGGCATCGACCCGGCCGGCGTCACCGGCAACGAACACAGCGGCAAGAGCAACGCCCGGCTCTTGCGCGAGGCGGGGTTGACGCCGAAGATTCGGCGCGGCCGCATCGAAGCGGGGTTGGATCTGGTGCGAAGGCGTCTGCGGACGGCGGACGGGGACGTGCGCCTCTTCATCGACCCTGCCTGCCCGCGGTTGATCGAGGCGCTGGAGCGGTACCACTATCCCGAGGCCACGGAGGAAGACGCTGCCCCGGTGAAGGATGGCTGGGACCACGCGGCTGACGCCTTGCGCTACCTGGTCACGAATCTCGATCGCGACAGCGCCGCGGTCGAGGTGCGCGGGTACTAGACGCTTGAGGTTCGTCATGCCCCCACCTGACGCGGACCGGAAACTACAGCGACGTGTGGGTGGCGATTTCGGCGATGATGTGGATCGCCAGGCCCAGGCCGAGCATGCCGAGCACGATCTGGCCGGTGAGCATGGTGGCCTCGAGGGGCAGGCGTCGCAAATCCGGAATGCGCAGGGCCTTGTAGATCACCGACACCAGGATGGACATGGGGAGAAGCAAGAGCCACCAGACATCGTGCAGGGCGTTGATGGGGTCGAGGAACGGTCGCCAGGCCAGGAAGAGTTGGTCCATCATCGGTCGCGCGCCTCCACGGTTCCGACCAGGCCTTTATCGCGTGGTCTTTCGAGGCGGCGTTCGCCTTGGCGCTTGGGGTGCTGGGCCACGTCGATGATGCACATGAGGTTCAGCATGCCGGCCAAGGTCACGAAGAGCGTGCCCAGTTCGTTGACGCGGGAGAGGGACGGCTCGTAGGCGGGATTGACCCCCGGGCCGGGGGCGGCGAGGACGACTTGTCCGGTTCGCGGATGGCGCTTCTCGACCTTAAGACTCTGGTGGTAGCGATCAATCACGACCGGAATGGGGCCACCCATCACCTCGCCCATGTACCACCAGCGATCTTCCTGGCGATCGACGACATCGATGCCGCCGATGAACAGGCCGACCGCCATCATGAGGTGGAGGCTGACCATGAGGATCAGGCCGCGCTGCCGCTGGCCGATGGCGATGTGCCCGAGGCCCGGCACGACCCAGGCGAGGATGGCGGCGAAGGGGTCGAGTTGTTGCGGTTCAGCGGTCTGGGGCATCGGTTCTCGGACGGTCGTGGGACGCCGGGGTGGCTGAGGAGAGGATGGAATTGAGCGTGGCCAGTGTACCGATCATCGGTCGGCGGCGTGCCCTGCATGCGTCGGGTGTCCCCTGCCGGCGTAAAAGCGGACCTGTGCATCCGGGGCGGGGGTCGCATTGGTGCTCAGACGCGGGGGGCTCACGGACCGATGAGAGACGGTGCAAGACGCCGTCAGGCAGGCGGCCAGCCAAGAACCGGGGACGGAGGAGCAGCGATGAACGAGAACCACACCCGGCCCGACCCGCGCCAGGCCGAGGACGAGGCACGGATTGATCGACGTGAGGTCGTGGATCGCCGCTCCGGTCTGGATCGACGCGATCAAAGCGAGGCGTCTCCCACGGGTCTGGAGCAGCGCCGCGGCCCCGGTCGACGCCGCACCGATTTCTCGCGTTCGGCGGAAGAGGGGGAGATGACTCAGGAGCAGTTTCTCTTCGTCCTGGCCATCGACGCCTTCAAGCGGGTGAACGGCAAGACCTTTCCCGCCTGGACGGATGTGCTGGAGGTGATTCGGCGTCTGGGCTACCGCAAGGTGCAGCCGATGTCGCTGAAGCTGAAGCACTGCGAGGACTGGGTGGAGCCGGCCGACGCGCCCTTGAACATTCGCAAGCCAGGCGAAGACGAAGAGCGGGCAGCCTGATCCCAATCAGCGCATTCGCAACGACTTACAATACAAGGCAGAGGCGTGGAGACGGAGGCTGTTCTCCGGCGGGGCTGCCCTCAGCGCAGAAAAAAGGGAACGGTCGATCGATCCGTTCCCTGAGCGTCTGTGATCCACCGGCGAGGGCAAGTGACGCTGGCGAAGCCGGTGTTTGCCCGGAGTCTTTAGCGGCGAGTGGCCTTCTTGCGAGTGGCCTTCTTGCGGGTGGCCTTCTTGGCGGCCTTCTTGCGCGTGGTCTTCTTCTTGGCGACCTTCT
>SWCD01011401.1_pt1 | contig 189688 bp, 169 predicted proteins | sample 4693011 | NCBI WGS metagenome assembly SWCD01 (sample SAMN10267278, study PRJNA491770) | bioreactor metagenome | isolation source: DHS bioreactor inoculated with marine | place: Japan: Omine Ridge, Nankai Trough
GGGTATCTAATCCTGTTCGCTCCCCACGCTTTCGTCCATCAGCGTCAGTATATGGTTAGTGGCCTGCCTTCGCAATCGGTATTCCATGTGATATCTATGCATTTCACCGCTACACCACATATTCTAGCCACTTCACCATAACTCAAGGCCGCCAGTATCAAGGGCAGTCCTACGGTTGAGCCGCAGACTTTCACCCCTGACTTAACGGCCCGCCTACGGACCCTTTAAACCCAATGATTCCGGATAACGCTCGGATCCTCCGTATTACCGCGGCTGCTGGCACGGAGTTAGCCGATCCTTATTCTTACGGTACCGTCAGAGGGGCACACGTGCCCCTTGTTCTTCCCGTACAAAAGCAGTTTACAATCCATAGGACCGTCTTCCTGCACGCGGCATGGCTGGATCAGGCTCCCGCCCATTGTCCAATATTCCTCACTGCTGCCTCCCGTAGGAGTCTGGTCCGTGTCTCAGTACCAGTGTGGGGGATCCCCCTCTCAGGGCCCCTACCCATCGCGGCCTTGGTGCGCCGTTACCGCACCAACTAGCTAATGGGACGCATGGCCATCTTCTACCGCCCGAGGGCTTTAGCCATATCGCGATTCCGCGAAGTGGCGCCATGGGGCATTAATCCAAGTTTCCCTGGGCTATTCCCCTGTAAAAGGCAGGTTCCATACGCGTTGCGCACCCGTGCGCCGGTCGCCGGCAGGTGAGCAAGCTCACCCCCGTTGCCCCTCGACTTGCATGTGTTAGGCCTGCCGCTAGCGTTCATCCTGAGCCAGGATCAAACTCTTCATCGTTGATCTGTATGTAACTTCATACCGACCGACAACGAAAAGGCCCCGGCCCGTTCTTTCGATTCTTTATTCTCTGTCTTTACAATATGTTTATGAACTTCTATTCCTTTTATTCCTCGCCCTGTATCACAAAGCGGGTGCAAATATAGAACGGTTTTTTAAAAAAACAAGCGTTATTCCAAAGGATTATGACAACTTTATTACAAACTTTTTTAACGCCTTAATTATTAGATTCTTGCAACGGGCAAAAAAATAAAAAAGGAACTAAATTTAAGTGATTTTTAACTACTACACAACAAGAATCAGCTTAAAATTCAAACCTTGATTCAATTAAGACGCTTTTACAGCATTCTAAATCCAATTCAATTTTTTTTCTTGTCCAAAGTATCCCATTTATTGGTAAGGGAGGCATAATCATAATCCAAAGCCGATTTCTGCGGCTCCAATCTATTTTCGGCGAACGCCCGCTGAAGAATATCCTCTATTTGGTAATCCTCAAGCACACTTTCTGGATGATACTCCTCTTTAATGCTGATTTTAAACATTTTGGCCGTAGAATTGTACCAAAACGCACGCCAGCCACTGCGCAACTCCTGCACCAGACTATAGGCCGTCTCCCCAGTCTGCCTATAAATTAGCTTTACCAAAATCTGCCCTTCGGTGCGGGTCAACTTCTTTAGCTCCTCAGAAAACTCTCCCTCAATATACCTTTGCACATCCTTGGTATATCGGTTCCTTTTGGATTTGGAGTCTATCTTTGCCAATCGATCATTGAGCTCCGTCAGGCGTTCCGCGGCCAATTTTGCATAGGGGTAAACCTTTAAGGTCTTTCTACGCAAAATATAATACCTCAGTTTGTCCTCATAGGAAGGAAACTTTAATTTTCCGAAAATATATACTTCATCCAGCGGGATAGCACTCTGTACAATGGAATCCCCCTCCATAATGATAAATTGTTCCGAAATGGAATCCAAAGGTTGATCCTTCACTTGCCCTCGGGAAATATGGACAACCAACACCATAAGAAATATCATCGACCTCTTTACCATACCTTCAGAAAAACAATTTAATACCCCTTCCATAAAAGAAACCAGTAAATCGCCAAAATTAATGATAAACAATACATCATATTACTAAATAAAAGTGAATATTAATAAGCCTACATTCAAACCTGTCTCATCGGCCATAAAGATTCCCTGAACTCTGTCTTTCTATTATTATGCTTAAACATGAACATCATATTGATCACACAAACACGAGAGACCACCCATTTTTTAATTGGTCACAGTCATTTAGTAGAGCCTACGCCTGTCCGACTGCACTTTTCCTAAAATCTCCCAAACGGTCGGGAGCAATTTCATTGCGCTTCAATCCATAAAGGAATGATTCGGTTATTTCAATATAGGCCTGTCTTGGTATCGACCTACCACAGTTCTCGATTAATTGAAATTAGGTTTGCTTTGATCTTAAACATGCCATAATTTTACCTGTCGAAAGCAGAACTCGTCCCGATCTATTTCTAGGCAACAAAAACAAGGGAATTTCACAACAAAAATAAATACATGGACAAGAACAAGATCATCACCAAAAAATCATTGGATTTTTTTCAAGAATACCTAAACAATGCCGCACCGACCGGTTATGAATGGGAAGGACAAAAATTATGGATGGATTATCTAAGGCCTTACGTGGATACCTTTATTACGGATACATATGGTACCGCGGTTGGCGTGATAAACCCCGAGGCAGAATTCAAAGTTGTCATTGAAGGCCATTCCGATGAAATCTCATGGTACGTTAATTTTATTACGGATGACGGACTTATCTATGTTATTCGCAACGGGGGCAGCGACCATCAAATTGCGCCTTCCAAATGGGTAAACATTCATACCAAAAATGGTATTGTCAAAGGGATTTTTGGTTGGCCCGCTATCCACACGCGTGACAAGGCCAAAGAAGAGCCCCCCAAATTAGAGAACATATTTATAGACCTGGGAGCAAAGAACAAGGCCGAAGTAGAAAAAATGGGGGTGCACGTAGGTTGTGTAATAACTTATCCCGACACCTTCCAAGTCCTTAACGGCAACAAGTTTGTCTGCCGGGCCATAGACAATCGCGCAGGCGGCTTTATGATCGCCGAGGTAGCAAGACTCTTGCACGAAAACAAAGTAAAACTGCCATTTGGGCTATATATTACCAATTCGGTACAGGAAGAAATTGGGCTTCGCGGAGCGGAAATGATAACCCAGACCATTAAGCCCAACGTTGCGATAATCACCGATGTATGCCACGATACCACGACGCCCATGATCGATAAAAAGAAGGAAGGGCATACCGAAATGGGCGCAGGCCCTGTCATCTCCTATGCTCCTGCAGTCCAGAACAAACTCCGCGAGCGGATCATCGAAACGGCGGAAACCAAAAAGATTCCTTTTCAACGCTTAGCGGCCTCAAGGGCCACTGGCACCGATACGGATGCCTTTGCCTATAGCAATGGTGGTGTGGCCTCGGCACTTATCTCCCTACCCCTGCGCTACATGCATACAACGGTGGAGATGGTACAACAAGAGGATGTCGAAAATGTTATCCGATTGATATATGAAACCCTATTGACCATAAAGGAGGGGGAGACTTTTAGTTATTTCGATTAAGTGAAATAAATTTTGATGGACGAATTGGTGGATCTGCTGGACGCGGATGGTAATTTCACTGGAGGGACCGCATTAAAATCGGCCGCACATAAAAACGGTTGGTTCCACCCTACCGTACATATTTGGGCCTACACCAAAAATGGCATGGTTCTTATCCAAAAGAGAGGGGCCAACAAGGATACACACCCATTTCTTTGGGACGTATCGGTTGCGGGACATGTTGGGGCGGGGGAAGCAATTATCCTGGCGGCCATACGGGAGGTGAAGGAAGAAATTGGTCTGACCCTTACGGAAAATGATCTGGAAAAAATAGGCGTCTTCAAAGCGGTGCATAAACACGGTGAGAATTTGACAGATTGTGAATTCCACCATACCTATATAACAGAACTCAAGGTTCCTCTAGAGAAATTACGTAAACAAGAGAGCGAAGTAGAAGCTTTGGCCTTGATTCCCCTATTGCAATTGGCAGAAGAAACTTGGGGCCTGGCAAATCCTAAAAAGTACGTGCCGCATGGGACCGAATACTTTAAAACGGTATTGAAAAAGATAAAGGAGAAATTATAGGTTATGTAACGAATGCTGCTGACGTCCAATCCTTTAGGATATGTTATACCTTGTCAAATCAATTGCCCTACGCTTTACATCTTAAGCATTAAGAATGAAGCAAGGACGGAATAACCTGTACAAGGATGTTCGTTTTCCTAAACATCATGTAATTCCTATGTAAAAATGATTATCGATCCAAATTATAAATCCGCAATAAACGCTTCTACGTTACCTAGGCCATACGTTTTTTGACTGCCCTTTTCCATATTCTTTACCACAAACGAATTATCCTTCAGCTCTTGCTCCCCTATTAAAACAACATAGGGAACATTTCTGTTGTTGGCGTATTTCATCTGTTTCTGCATCTTGGCGTTGTTGGGATACAAGTCCGATTTAATTCCGGATTTTCTGAGTTGGATAATCAGTTTTAATGCAGCCAAGGACTCTTTTTCGCCAAAGTTTACGCAGAGAACCTCCAAAGACCGGTCTATGGCATCCGGGAAAAGCCCAAGTTCCTCAAGGACCAAATAAATTCGGTCTAAACCAAATGAAATCCCTACCCCACTTACGTCCTTAAGTCCGAATACCCCTGTAAGGTCGTCATATCGGCCGCCCCCACCTATAGAGCCCATTGGTTACATTTTTTGGTGCGGATACTTCAAAAATTGCTCCGGTGTAATAATTAAGACCTCTTGCCAACGTCACGTCCAACATCAACGTTATTGTACCCAATCCTAAAGTTTCGATGTTGTTTACGATAAAGGTAAGCTCGTCTACCCCTTTACTACCTTCAACGGAATCCTTTAAAAGATCCTTCAACAAATTCAATTGCTCTTGATTGGTTCCAGAAAACTGGAAAAGTGGCTCGGCCTTCGCTATGGCATCTTCCGAAATTCCTTTTTCGAGCATTTCCCTTTTAACGCCCTCGGAACCAATTTTATCCAATTTGTCCAACGCGACCGTAAAATCGATCAGCTTCTCCTTAGCCCCTATCACTTCGGCTATCCCGGCAAGAATTTTTCGATTGTTCAGTTTGATAGTAACCCCTTCCAGTTTTAAGTCAGCAAATACAGCATCGTACAACTGAATCAATTCCACTTCCTGTAAGAGGGAGTTGGCCCCAACCACATCGGCATCACATTGATAGAACTCGCGAAAACGACCTTTCTGTGGTCGATCGGCCCGCCATACCGGTTGGATTTGATACCGCTTAAAGGGAAAATCGATTTCGTTTTGATGCATAACCACATACCGGGCAAACGGTACCGTAAGGTCATAGCGAAGTGCCTTTTCGGAAATCTCGGAAGTTAACGAATTGGAGTTCCTTGAATTTAAAGTAACATCATCAACCTTTGACAGATAATCCCCGGAATTCAATATTTTAAAGATCAATCGATCGCCTTCGTCCCCATATTTTCCCATCAGGGTCTCCGAATTTTCAAAGGAAGGGGTCTCTATGGGTTGAAAACCAAAAATTTGAAAGTGCTTCTTTACAACGTCAAAAATATAATTGCGCTTTGCTACTTCAATGGGCGAAAAGTCGCGTGTGCCCTTTGGAATGGATGGTTTTTGTGCCATGATCTGGTATGAAATGGCCCTTCGACTTCGCTCAGGGACCGTGTGTGTTAAAATTGATAGCAAATATAGCCCACTTACTAGGATGTTCCAATCAAGGGAACCGGGTATATTTATTAAATTACAGGTTTACAACCCCGTCCGTACCTTACGGGCAGGCCTCCGTCTTTTTTGGTTTTCAGATTTAAACCCCGAACCAAAAGAGTCTCCGTTTGGACGTTAGGGGTTCTCTAAGCTTCTATCATTCCCTCGAACCACCGGTATAGTTCTCCCTTGGTAATGACCGCGCCTTGTTTAATAAGTCCAAACTTATCCGCTTTCTTGTCACCGCCATACGCTTTGGAAGCGGTAAGATACTCCACGAAATCGGATTGATAGTTCTTTTTAAACCAAGTAAAACCTTCTTTGGTCGTTAGGTCAATATTTGGATTGAGCACCTTAACGGAGATCAATTTTATTTCCTTGTCTAACAAATGAAACAAATGCATATGTTGGACAGATATGTTTTCCAAATAAACTACCTTCTCCAGGACCCCTTCCCAGACCAGGTCGCTGAAAACATCGATTTCCTCCTCCGCAACCTGTGGCCTATCCTTTTTTATGGAATCCCATTCGTCTGCAGTAATCGATTGGGTCGCCAAAAAATTGATAAACTCCTGGTGTAGTTCCTCCAATTGCTGTTTGGTAAGTCTTGCGTACTTCATTCCGATGATGGTTTGTGGTTTATGGTATATGGTATAAATTTTAAACGCCTAAACTAAGAAACCCATAAACTATTTTCGTCTATTTTTCTCTCTTGGTTCTTGATTCTTGGTTCTCATTTCAATGGTCAAAAAACAGTCAAAAACGAGAACAATTTCAATTTCAAAAAAAAGTTATCAACAACGTATTATCCAAAAATTATTGACAACAGGTCATAAAAAAACCGCCGTGGAGGCGGTTAATTTATAAAATAATCGATAATTATTTTTCAGCAACAACCTCAAATGGAAACTCCACGATAACCTCCCGGTGCAATCTGATTTGGGCGTTGTAAGGGCCGGTTCTTTTTACCGCACCTCCTTGGATGCTGATAAACTTCCTATCAATTTCGTGACCTTCTTTTCCTAAAGCCTCAGCCAAATCGATGTTGGTTATAGAACCGAACAATTTATCACCAGCGCCAGCTTTGGCAGTGATTTTCATTTCCAAGGCTTTGATCGCTTCCGCCATTTTATTGGCTTCTGCCACAATTTTCTTTTCTTTGTGCGCCTTTTGTTTCAAATTTTCTGCCAGTACTTTTTTAGCAGATGGTGTAGCCAATTGGGCCATACCGTGCGGGATAAGGTAATTCCTAGCATAACCGTTCTTTACGGTTACCATATCGTCCTTAAATCCCAAGTTCTGTACGTCTTCCTTTAATATAAGTTCCATGATCCGCTTCTTTTTATTTTAATAAATCACCTACATAAGGCATTAATGCCAAATGACGTGCCCTTTTAACGGCCACGGCCACCTTTCTCTGATATTTCAAGGAAGTACCGGTAAGTCTTCTTGGAAGTAACTTTCCCTGTTCGTTTACCAATTTGATCAAAAAATCGGGATCTTTGTAATCCACATATTTAATGCCCGATTTTTTAAAACGGCAATATTTCTTCTTCTGATTGGTCTCAATGTTCAAGGGGGTCAGATACCTAATTTCCCCATCCTTTTTTCCTTTGGCTTGTTGTTCTATAGATGACATAACCTTATGCTTTAGCTTTTAACTTTGTTCTTCTTCTCTCTGCCCAAGAAACGGCATGCTTGTCCAATTTTACGGTCAAAAAACGCATTACACGCTCGTCTCTCCTAAATTCTAGCTCATATGGAGCTATTGCTTCACCGGGCGCGGTGAACTCGAACAAATGGTAAAAACCACTTTTCTTGTGTTGAATTGCGTAGGCCAACTTTTTTAGCCCCCAATTTTCCTTGGCTACCATCTTGGCACCTCTGTTAATTAAGAAATCCTCGAATTTCTTAACTGTTTCCTCTATCTGAACATCAGATAGAACGGGATTTAAAATGAAAACAGTTTCGTAATTGTTCATATTTAATTATATTTTTTGGATCGCAAAAGTAAGAATATTTATTACTAATCACAAGAAAATCAAAAAATCTTCGTTATGGATAAATGCAATGAAAACTATATGGATAAAAGCTATTAAATATTAAATGAACTTAACCAAATCTTTAAAACCATGATTATCGCCATTTACACAACATTTAATACCATGTTTACATCTTTTGTTGTGGTTAAGAATGTTATTTACGTACTTTGTCGATGATTTAACCCCACAAATCACCCCTTATGAAATTAAGAAGTATTATTGTAGACGATTCGTCTATGCAGCGGATGGCCGTGGCCAAATTAGTTAACAATCATCCAAACTTAGCACTGGTAGCCGAGTACAGCAATGCGATTGAAGCAAAAAACGGCATCAAAAACAATGAGATCGATCTTATTTTCCTTGATGTGGAAATGCCAATCATCAACGGATTCGATCTTTTAGAGTCCTTGGATAACCCACCACAGGTAATATTGATTACCGGAAAACCGGATTACGCCCTTAAGGCCTTTGATTACGACGTTACCGATTACCTACACAAACCTATTACCTTGGCACGTTTTGATGCCTCCGCCAAAAGAGCGGTTGCTAAATATGAACAAATGCACAAGGTGAACGAGGATGAGGAGCATATCTTTGTAAAAAGCAACCTGAAAAAGCGCAAAGTCGTACTTAATGATATAAAATGGATAGAGGCCCTTGGGGATTATATTAAATTGGTGACAGATGAAGCCAATATCGTTATCCTTTCTACCATGAAATCCTTTGAACAACAATTGCCGGAGGATAAATTCTTAAGGATCCATAAATCCTATATCGTGAATTTGGAAAAGGTTGAAAAGTTCAATAGTAAAAATGTTGAGGTTGGGGGAAGACAGATACCATTGAGCCGAAATAAAAAAACGGAATTGGCAGAGGCGCTAAATAACGTTTAGGTAATTCTATTTTCGCATCGATTATGAGATTCCCGCCTCCAGCGGGAATTATATATAGTCTACGTTGTAAATTACACGTACACCCTTATACTGGGAAATTGCATTGAAAGATCTTTCGATCCTACCAATGCAATTTTTTGTTTTTACCAACGACTGATTGGAAGGGATCTTAAGTAATATATTCTTTAAATATTGATTTCGGATACGGGATACGGGAGGGAATTCCGGCCCCAGCACATTCTCCTTAAAATAACCCCGCATCGATTGGCCAAACCAATTCGAAGCATCGTTCACCTTATTGAAATCCTTGTGTTTCAGGGTAATCTTAATAATTTTATTAACAGGAGGATATTTGTACTGTTCCCTTTCGTATAACTGTTCCTGGAACATGCCTTCATAATCGTTGGTGGAAACCTGTCTTAAAATTTGATGATACGGATTATAGGTCTGTATAAGTACCTTGCCCCTTTTCTTGGTACGCCCTGCCCTACCGGCCACCTGGGTCAACAGCTGAAAACTGCGTTCGTGGGCCCTAAAATCGGGAAAGTTGAGCAAACTATCGGCATTCATGATTCCTACAAGTGCCACATTCCTAAAATCCAACCCTTTTGTAAGCATTTGTGTGCCCACCAGAATATCCAGTTCCTGTTGTTCAAATGCCGTTATTATCCGTTCATATCCATGTTTTTTGCGGGTCGTATCCAGATCCATTCGTCCCACCTTGGCCTTGGGGAAAAGCGTATGCAGCTCCTGTTCTACCTGCTCCGTTCCAAATCCTTTGGTATCCAACGTAAAACTTCCACAGGCCCCACAGTTATCTTGAAGAAGTGCTTGGTGCCCGCAATAATGGCAACGCAACTGTTTTTTGAACTGATGGTAAGTAAGGCTCACATCGCAATTGGGGCACTGGGGAGAATGGCCGCACGTGGTACATTCCACTATGGGGGCGTAGCCCCTTCTGTTCTGGAAGAGGATGACCTGTTCCCCATTACCCAAAGCTTCCGTAATCTCCTCAAGCATACGCTCGGAAAAATGACCTTGCATTCTTTTTTTTCTGCTTTGTTCCTTAACGTCGACCAACTCTATTTCGGGCATCAGCACATTCCCATATCGCCTCGCCATACTTGCGTAGCCATATTTCCCGATTTTAGCATTGTAAAAACTTTCTATACTGGGGGTAGCAGACCCCAATACAACTGGACTTTTGTGTAATTTACCCAAGACTATGGCCGAATCGCGTGCATGGTATCTGGGGGCGGGATCATATTGTTTAAAAGACCCCTCATGTTCCTCGTCCACAATAATCAACCCCAAGTTGGAAAATGGCAAAAACAGCGCAGATCTGGCCCCCAGAACAATTTGTGCCTTGGGTTTCTGCGTCAAGACATTGTTCCAGACCTCCACGCGTTCCTGTACATTGTATTTGGAATGGTACACCGATACCTTATCCCCAAAATAATTTTGCAACCTGCCGATCAACTGGGTAGTCAACGCAATTTCCGGCAACAGGTAGAGGCCCTGTTTTCCAGACCGGATACAGGCCTCCAACAACTTTATATAGACCTCCGTTTTGCCCGAAGAGGTAACCCCGTGCAGCAATGCCACCTTACCAAAAGCAAAACTGCGTTCAATTTCCTGTAAAGCCTGTTTTTGAAACTCGTTCAGTTCAACACCTCCCAGTTTGCCCTCCTCCCCTTCATAGGTTACCCTGTCCGTCTGGATAGAATACTCGTCCAAAATACCCCTTTCCACAAGTACTTTGACCGTGGCCGCCGTGCTATTGGAAGCCCTTTCCAAATCTGATACCTTTATAGGTTTGGAATTGCCACCTTGTAACTGAAATAGGGCAAGCACCACCTGCCGCTGTTTTGGGGCCCTGGAAAGGGAGTCCAACAGGGAGGCCAGTTTTTCTTCAGGGATAAAGTCCTTTCCCATACGGACATACCGGACCATTTTGGGGCGGTACTGCTCGTGGATTTCTTCCTTTAGGACAATTATTTTCCTTTCCAATAGTCGGTTCAGGATAGGGAGTACATTCTTTTTATCCACTATGGCGCTTATGTCCTGTACCCGAAGTATCGATTGGTTTTGGAGTGCCTCAACGATCAAAAAATCATCGTCCAGCAAGGAATTTTCATCAAATTCGGCTTTATCGTTCCTTAAAATCAACGTTTCACTTTCCAACAAGAAGGCACTTGGAACCCCACTTCGGAAGACTTCACCCAGGGTACACATATAATAATCGGCAATCCAAGACCAATGCTTTAGTTGGATGGGGTTTACGATAGGAAAATCGTCCAAAATCTGATGTATTTCCTTCGCCTCGTAACCAGTTGGGGCCGTAGAATGAATCTCATTAACCAGGGCGGTGTATATCTTGGTTTTGCCAAAAGGTACCGCTACCCGCATTCCCGGTTTTAAAAATTGGGCCTCGGCCTGGGAAATACTGTAGGTAAACAGCCTTTCCAAGGGAATCGGTAATATAACGTTTACATAATAAGGCATAGAAACCGTTAGTGTTATTCCTTTTTTGCATTGCCCGACATATTCTTTCTAAGGGTATTCAAGGTTGCATTCAACTCAAAACCCAACAACAGTATATTGGAGTTCAACCAAATAAAAACCATAAGGATCAATAATCCTCCCAAGGCACCGTACAATTCATTGTATCTTGCAAATTTTTCCAAATATACCCCGAAAAGATAGGACGTTAACAAAAACAAAAGGGCTGTCATCATAGCTCCGGCAGAAAAAAACTTGGCGTTTTTGCCTTCCGTGGTGCCAAAATAATAAAGAATGGCAGTGATAAGATAGGACAATCCCGTAAAGAACAAAACTTTAAAGGCTTGCACGATAAGGATATCCCTTTCCCCTAGATCGGCACCATTTGATTGATGCGCAAATTCATTGACATACCCCAAAATATAGAAATCCAAATAGATAAATACCACAGCGCCGACAATCAATGAAATGGACAAAATCAGTCCCACCATGAGCGCCAAGGCATATTGTCTAAAAAAATTACGGGTAAGTTCCACATGATATGAAGTCTCAAATCCGGCAAAGATAGCATTGACCCCATTGGTCATTAGGAAAATTGAAATCACAAAGGCAGAAGATAGTAATCCCCCGTGCTTCTGTCCCTTTATTTGTTGGTAGATTTCACTGAAATAATCCCCAGTGGCCCTAGGGAGAAATGCTTCCAAAAAGGATAAAAACTGGTAATCAAAATTCTCGTTCCCTATACTTACATATGGAATAACGAACGGAACCAATGTAATCAAAAAGATAAGCAATGGGAACAGGGCCATGAACAAACTAAACGCAATGGAACTTGCCCTAGTGGATAGTGCCCCCCGTACAATTCCGAGAAAATACATCTCAATAAGATCGTAAAAGGACAAACCTTCAAAGCCCGGGAGTTTTATTCTTTTTAACAAAGTGACCAACCATTTGACAATTGGCACTTTTTCTAAATTCTCCTCGATTTCCTTCGACATCTACACTGCTTTAAGACTTAGATCCATGTTGTAAACAGAATGCGTTAGTGCGCCCGATGAAATAAAATCCACACCGCATTCCGCAAATGCCCTCATGGTACTTTCATTTATTCCTCCAGATGATTCCGTTTGGCATTTATCGCCTATCATTCCAACTGCTTTGCGGGTATCTGCATAATTAAAATTGTCTAGCAAAATTCGGTATACCCCCCCTACATTCAAAATTTCCTGCACTTCTTCCAAACTTCTGGCCTCTACGATTATTTTTAGGTCCTTTTGCGTCTTCCTTAGGTAATCCTGGGTCTTATTGATCGCTTTGGCAATACCCCCGGCAAAATCGATATGATTGTCCTTGAGCATGATCATATCGTAAAGCGCAAAGCGATGATTCTCACCTCCACCAATTTTCACTGCCCATTTTTCCAATGCCCGTATACCCGGGGTGGTCTTTCGGGTATCCAAAATCCTCGTTTTGGTTCCTTCGAGCAATTTGACAAATTTATGGGTTTTGGTGGCAATGGCGCTCATACGCTGCATAACATTGAGTACCAGCCTTTCCGCTTTAAGAATGCTTTGGGAATTACCGCTTACATAAAAGACAATATCCCCATGTTTCACAGAAGAACCATCCGGAATTAAAATTTCAACCCGAAGATTACCATCAATATAGGAAAATGCCTGCTTGGCAAAATCTACTCCTGCTATAATGCCCTTGTCCTTGACCAATAATTTGGCTTTTCCTTGTGCGGTAGGGGGAATACATGCAAGCGAACTGTGATCTCCATCCCCCACATCTTCCCTTACGGCGTTTGCAATAATAATATCCACCTCTTTCTGAAATTGTTCCCTCGAAATCATCGATATTTATTTGATACCCGCTAAATTAGTAAAATGGTTTCTAAGTTTATTGCTGATTGGCGATAGTAAGTTAGTAGATTAGTGCGGTAGTAGGTTAGTGAGATAATGGATTAGTGAACTGGGTTAACGGTCATGCGTTCAAAATCCATTGTTCTTCCTGGAGCCTTTCCCTTTTCCTCCTGGTTCTTGGCTCTTCCCCAAAGCTGCTGGATTGGTTCCTGTTCAAGGTTAAATTGAAAAAAATTCCGAATTCATAATTATCTTTGCCCAATGACTATAAAACTTCTTGCCATTGGCAAAACGGACAGTAAGTCCCTACTTCATTTGATATCGGAATATGAAAACCGGTTAAAACACTACGTCAAATTTGAGTTGGAAATAATTCCGGATATTAAAAACGCGAAAAACTTATCGGAGCTACTGCAAAAGGAAAAAGAAGGGGAGGCCCTACTCAAAAAATTGAGCCCAACCGACTCCATTATTTTATTGGATGAGAACGGGAAGCAATATTCTTCCATCGACTTTTCACATTTCTTGCAGAAGAAAATGAATGCAGGTACTAGGCAGTTGGTCCTAATTATTGGGGGCGCCTATGGTTTTAGCAATGCCGTATACGAAAGGTCCGAAGGCAAAATTAGTTTATCCAAAATGACATTTTCCCATCAAATGGTGCGTCTTTTTGCGGTAGAACAGATATACAGGGCCTTTACGATCCTAAGAAACGAGCCCTATCACCACAAATAGCCTGCTCCTTATCCCTCCCCACAAGGGTGAAGTAATGGATAGGAAACAAAAAATATTATTTTTGGCAAAATCCCTTTGCAGATTTCCTAAGTCCTAACCAAAATGTGAAGATCTGTATTGGGTTAATACAGCACCCTAAACTTAATGGTGTTCTCAATCTTCTTGAGCGCCTTCATGACCTCTTGGTTATATTTCTTGTCCAGGTCGATAATTACATAACCAACCTCATTGTCCGTAGAAAGATATTGTCCTGAAACATTCATTTCATAGGAAGCAAGTACCTTATTGATCTTTGCCATTATTCCAGGTACGTTCTTGTGAATGTGAAGGAAGCGATGTCCTTTTTCCTGTTTAGGCAATCTAATATTAGGAAAATTCACGGCATCAACCGTATTTCCCGTGTTTATATAGTCCATAATCTTGTTGGGGACAAAATCGGCTATATCCCGCTGCGCCTCCTCGGTACTTCCACCTACGTGGGGTGTGAGGATTACATTGGGCAAACCTTTCAGTTCCGTAATAAATTCCCCATTTGCCCTAGGCTCCTGTGGGTAAACATCGACCGCTGCCCCAGCCAATTTCCCGCTTTTAAGAGCGGCAACCAGTGCCGGAATGTTCACCACAAATCCCCTTGAAAGATTGATAAGCATAGCCCCATCCTTCATTTGGGCAATTTCCCTTTCCCCTATAAAATTATTGTTCGCTTTGTTGTCGTCAATATGCAGGGTTACCACATCCGAAACGTTGAGCAAATCCTCCAAGGTATTGCATTTTATGGCATTACCCAAAGCCAGCTGGTCCGCTACATCGTAATAATAAACCCTCATCCCAATGGCCTCCGCCAAGACCGATAATTGTTTCCCAATATTCCCATAGCCTACAATTCCCAAATTCTTGCCTCGTACTTCCCGGGAATGGGCCGCCGTTTTGTTCCATTGACCGGTGTGGATTTCCATACTTCGGGAGAACACACTGCGCATCAACATTATAATCTCACCGATGGCCAGCTCTACCACGGAACGGGTATTGCTATATGGAGCATTGAAAACCACAACCCCTTTTTTCTTGCAGTTCTCCAAATCTATTTGGGTAGTACCGATACAGAATGCACCAACCACCAATAACTTGTCCGCTGCATCCAGAACTTTCTTGGTAACCTGGGTCTTGGAACGGATTCCAAGAACATGGATACCTTTAATTTTCTCGATCAGCTCTTCCTCGGATAGACTGGTTTTTAATAGTTCTACCGAAAAACCATCTTTGGATAGGTTTTCTACGGCTGCTTGATGGACATTCTCCAACAATAAAATCTTGATCCTATTTTTGGGATAGGATATTTTTCTAGGTAAATCGTTCACAAATAAAAATTCATCAAAGTTAGGCGCAATATGGTCGGCCTTGCTGGTCGCCTTCTCGCGGTGTACATTTTCGGTATAGGCAAAAAATTTATCGGCTATTCCGGCCTCGCGCATAACATAATCGCTGTAGCCGTCCCCAATTACCTGGACCTCGCCTTCCAAGTTCAACTGTTTAAGACACTCTATCTTTCCATTATGGGTGGCAAGCACATTTTGCTCGTCGAAACCAACAATATATCCATCCTCATCAAACTTGAAGGTATTTGCGTATACCCTGTTTGAAGGGATGTCGAATTCCTTTACGATGGGGTCAATAAACTCTTTGAAACCACCTGAAATTACATAAATATCATCTGAGTAATTCCGGAAAAACTCCCTATTGGACTCAATGGATTTGGATATCTTCTGCCTAAGTTCTGCAACCAATGGCTCCAGATGATCTTTATGGGCATGCAATAATTTAATCCTGCGTTTCAAGGATTCCGTAAAGGAAATATCCCCATCGACCCCCAAATTGGTCATCTCTTGAATTTCCCCAATAATTTCATCCATCCTGGGATTGTCCTTTAACGATAATTCGGCCAAGATATCCAACGCCTCTACTCGGGTAAGTGTACTATCAAAATCAAATACATATTTTCGGCTTACGTCAATCATTCCCTAAAAAAATTAAGGCGTAAAAATAACGATTATTTTACGGAAATTTTCAGTCTTGTAATTAAAAAAAATAATCTGCAAAATTTTGTAGGGTTTAAATGAAGAAATGATTCCTAAACCGCCCAAAAAATTTCAAGTCGACATAAAACCTTCAACAATATCCGCAAGAAATAATCTATTTATCCCTTTAGAAAAGACAATATTTTACCCGAAAATTCTTGGGTAGTGTACGCACCATTGTGATCGCCTTCCACGAGTTGAAACTCACTCCTGGGAATAGCCTTTTGCAAATCTTCTGGACGGCCATTGTCCGTATCCCTATCCCCGGCAATCACCAAAACCTTTGCCTTGACCTTGTGTAGATCCGCCATACTGGTCACCGGCTGGAATTCTTGTAAATAATGTAAGGCTAAGGGGTCGGCACCAATGGACTTGGCATAATTTATAGCCCCCAAGGTCTCCGGATATTTTTCGGCTTGCCCCCCAAAGGCTTCGGCAAACATCTTTCTTCTGTCCCAATCCGGGTCCGTAAAATCGGTACCCATACCTCCCAGTACTGCCTTCTTAATACGCTTGTCCCTGGTCAATAATTTTGCCAGCACTATACTTCCCCGGGAATAGCCAACTGCATCGTAATGGTTAAGTTTTAGGTAATCGGCAAGCCCCATTAGATCCTTAATTTCAGCGTCGTTGGCATAGGCGTCCGCATTATGAGGCTTGTCCGATGCTCCATTGCCACGGAGATCGGGAACGATTACCCGATAACCTTTGTTCAACAAATCCGTTTTAAGCTTTGTTCGATCCCAAGAGCTGGCATCGATGATGAATCCATGGATCAAAATAATAGGGGAACCAGAACCTTGATCGGAATAAGCTATTTTGACCCCATCAAATGAGGTATAAAAATGGGTTTGGCCCGTGGAAGTTGCAAAGCTGAACAAAATCAAGATAAACAGTATCGCTCTCATATCGCATTCTTAAAGCGTAAACCTAAAGTTTTAATTACAATATCTTATCCCCAAGATAACTGAAACCAATACCATTTTCTACCATGGTATTGTATTTTTTTAAATTAAACGAATAAAGATAAGGAGCCTTGTTGGCAGCCCCGGTCAACAATTTCCCATTCCTGTCCAGCATTCCCAATTTCAAAATCTTGCGTTGAAAATTACTTCGTTCCAAAGGTCGTTGCAGAATTGCTTCATATAATTTCTGCAGGTCCTGCATCGTAAATTGTTTGGGCAAAAGCGAAATGCCAATTGGGAGGAAATTTAATTGTATGCGCAGGTGCTTCAAAGTTTCTGCTACTATTTGGCTGTGATCCATGATTAGTTCGGGCAGGTTTTCCAAAGCCACCCATTCGCATTTTTCACTCAATTGATCGGGTGTTGGCCGCGTTTTTCTTATGTCCACTAGCGCAAAATATCCAGTAGAAATAAACCGCTGTGAGACCCACTCCGAAAATTCCCTGTCCATCAACCCTAATCTTTGGCCTATTTTTATTATTTGATTCAATTGATCTTTGTAAACTATGGGTCGGTCAAATCTGCCAAAAGTGTGGAACTGCTGTAAAAATATGGATTTGAGACCGGTCCGCTCCTCTAAAACTTGGTGGGCAGCGGCATCCAAATCATGGTCTCGGCCCACAAAACCTCCGGGAAGGGCCCAAGGTCCTCCCAACTTCCATTTCACAAGCAGGATTTTAAGTTGCTGATTTTCATATCCAACAATTACGCAATCAACGGAATGGCCAGGCACAAACAAATCTGCCAAACAAGGCCTTGTATGGCCTTTAACCATATCAAAGTTTGCGTTCTGTCTTTTTTTCATTGATATGTAATTCTTCGGGTAGACTAGTTTTTCGAGTGCTTAACCCACATATTTAACAAATATAAGTTTCTATCTTTTATATTTTGACCCATTCAATTCAAAAATTGAACGAATTATGCGCTTTACTAAAATTATATATGCGCTTTTGCCTATTTTTGGAGACTTTATATATTATAAATCGAAATTCATGCAAAAAGTAATTTATCTCACCTTGGGCTTGGCCATGGCTTGCTGCAATGCTACCCACAATACAAATACGGGGACCACACAAAAAAGCCAACAAGAAATTGTTGATCCAAAGCCATATGCCGAAGTAATAAATGAATCGGACCTAAAAAAACATCTTTATGTTTACGCCTCGGACGAATTTGAAGGTAGGGAAACAGGGCAACCTGGTCAAAAGAAGGCGGTTGAATATCTAAAGGCTCAATACGAACAGATGGGAATCCCTGCCGCCAAACCGGATGGGGATTACTTTCAGGAAGTTCCATTGGTCGAATCCCAATTACCAACAGGGTATGCAGTCATCAATGGTACGAAATACCCCGTTGGGGAAGATCTTCTCTCCAGAGGGGCCATCAGTGGGAACTACGATCAAATTGTATACGCAGGATATGGTATAGAAGACGGTGAGTACTCGGATTACGATGGATTGGATGTATCGGGAAAATTGGTCCTTGTAAAAATGGGCGAGCCAATTTCAGAGGATGGCAATTTTACAATCTCCGGCACTGATAAAAAATCTGTTTGGAGCAATTCGAACGAATCACTTGAAAAACGTGTGCAAATAGCCTCGGATAAGGGAGCAAAGGGATTATTATATTACGATACCGCAAACTTTTTAAGATATAAGAATTATTTTGACCGGATGAAAGCAAATGGCAATGCCAGGATGGATTTAAAGGACCCCGATCTGGAAGGTAAAATGACCACCATTTATATAGATTCCACCATCGCCAGGAGTTTGATGCCAGATATTGACACCAACAATGACTCCAAGCTCATCCCTGCGACCATAGAAATGAATTTAAAAAGCACGGACAAGGATATTCAATCCGAAAACGTAGTCGCCATAATCAAGGGATCCGAAAAACCTGATGAATACCTAATCGTTTCTGCTCATTTAGATCATATCGGTATAAATAAGGACGGGGAGATCAACAATGGAGCCGATGATGACGGTTCGGGGACAGTTGCCTTGCTTGAGATAGCCAAGGCTTTTAAAAAAGCGGCGGACGAGGGTCATGGCCCTAAAAGGTCGGTAGTGTTTTTACATGTTACGGGGGAGGAGAAAGGCCTGTTGGGCTCAAGATATTATACCGATGTGGACCCGATCTTTCCATTATCGCAAACTGTGGCCGATTTAAATATCGATATGATCGGCCGTATCGATCCCAAGCGAACGGGCGACCGAAATTATATCTACCTAATCGGGTCGGACAAGTTGAGTACCGAACTCCACAACCTGTCGGAAGAAGTGAACAATAAATGTTGCCATTTGGAATTGGACTATACTTTTAACGATGATAACGATCCAAATCGCTTTTATTACAGGAGCGACCATTATAATTTCGCCAAGAACAATATTCCAATTATATTTTATTTTAACGGGGTGCATGAAGATTACCACAGGCCTGGGGACACGCCGGACAAAATAAATTACGACTTATTGGAAAACAGGACCAGACTGGTCTTCTATACGGCATGGGAGGTAGCAAATCGACCCAATAAGATTACTGTAGATCCGGAAAAGGCGGTAAAGTGATCTTATAAATAAAATCGTAAAACCACTTAAATGGAATTGCCGTAAAAATAAACGGCCCTTATATTTTATGAAAAATATATACCATGCAGTATTTGTATTTTTTATATTAGTAAAAAAATAGATAACTATGTCGACCAAAGCTGAAAGAACCACTGCCTATATTGTCGAGACCGTTGCCCCTATTTTCAATAAACTGGGCTATGTTGGTACCAGCATGAGCGATCTTACCCAAGCAACCGGACTTACCAAAGGTGCTTTATACGGGAATTTCGAAAACAAAGAAGCATTGGCGCTGGCCGCTTTTGAGCGCAATAGTAAATTATTGCTTGCAGCAATTGATGACAAACTGAATACACATGGTACGTCATTGGAAAAGCTCTTTGTACTCACCAACTTTTATAGACATTATGATGATTTCACCAAAGATATGGGTGGCTGCCCAGTACTCAATGTAGGGGTGGACGCCAAATACAACAATTCCCTCTTGTCCGCCGCAACCAAGGAAACCATTAGAAGTATTGAGGGAAAGATAGCACTGGTGATTGAAAATGGGGTGAATAGCAACGAATTGAGAATTCCGGTAACTCCATTGCAATTCGCCAAACAGCTTTTTACCATGATACAGGGCGCAGTGGCCATGACAACCATAACCGGCGATAAAAAGTACCTTTTGAACACTGTGGCCTATTTGGATCAACTAATAGTTAAGGAGATAAAGAAATAATCGATTCTTAATAATGACCCTGCCAGTCCATTATTTAAAAAAATAAAAAACGGACGCTTCCAAGCGGAATTGTCCGTTTTCCAAATTAACCAACCAACCAAACTTACGCAGCTACCTAGTTATCATCGGTAGCATCTTTTACTTTATCATTTACGTTATCCGCAGCCTTGTCAATTTCGTCACCAACGTCATCGGCTGCATCCTCAATCTTGTCACCTGCTTTTTCGGCCGCGTCTTTCACACCATCCCCTGCTTCTTTTAAACCAGACTCTATTTTTTCTCCGGGAGTTTTCTTATCCTCCCTACAGCTGGAAAAAGTGGTAAGGGATACCGTAGTCAGCACCGCGATCAGAATTAAATATATTACTTTCTTCATTTTTAAACATTTAAAAGGTTTATACTTGAATTTACAGAGATCGTTCATCCCTAATTTTTAACAACTAAATTTTTCTTCTTCCCGTAAACAGGGAAATAACAAATAGAATAAGAAAAATAAAGAAAAGAATTTTGGCGATACTCGCCGCCCCTGCGGCAATGCCTCCAAATCCAAATATGGCCGCGATAATCGCGAGAATTACAAATGTTACTGTCCAACGTAGCATAATTTTCTATTTTTAAGATTAGTATTTACTTTCGAACCCTCTTTAGTTCTTTTTCATGATAACAATATCATTATTACAAAGATGTTTTCATTTTAACATTTGAATTGACGGCATCCGTTAAAAATTTAACTCAAACAGGGAATTGCAGGATAAAAATTGAGAAAGCATTAGAAATAGTGTAAATTTCCTGTCGAAGCATAGATTTTCCTGTTGAACGCGACTCGAATTCAGTTCAGGCAACCAATAACATAAAATTCGTCCATCTTGATGAAATCCATTTTAAAATTTATAAAGAAAACATATAAGGACGTATTGCAGAGTATTGCATTTTACCCTGTACTTATTAGTATATGTTTTTTTGTACTGGCTATTGTCGGATTAAATATTGAAAATCTTGAGATTGTAAAGAATATCAAGGAAAATGTTCCATCCCTTTTTATTCAAGATTACGAAACGGCACGTTCCATTCTTTCCACCCTTATTGGAGGCATTCTATCATTGACCGTTTTTAGCTTTACCATGGTAATGGTGGTGCTAAACCAGGCATCCTCGGATTTTTCACCACGGCTTTTGCCCGGACTTATTTCAAATAAACGGCACCAGATTATCCTAGGGATTTATATCGGTACCCTATTGTACTGCATCATCATACTTATTTCGTTGGGCGCCTATGGTATAGATTCAAATTCCTTGGGGCTCTCTACCATGTTTGGTGCTATACTTGGAGTTTTATGTGTTGGCTTGTTCGTGTACTTTATACATAGTATTTCAAAAGCGATACAAATACACAATATAATAGACCGGATCTTTGTTAGGTGTTCCGACTTTTTGGACAAGGAACTGGAACGGCAAAGGGATGAAACCACGGGACTAAAAAGATTTAGCTCAGAAGGATGGATCGTCATTAAGAGCGAAAAAACAGGATATTTTAGAGGGTTTGATATTACCTTGATGAGCCATTTTTTAAGGAACGCCGATAATCAAATACAGGTACTCCCCTACCTCAACCAGCATATTTGGAAAGGAAGTCCCGTCCTTAAATTAAAGGAAGCGATACCTGATGAAGAGTTGCCTCCCCTTCATTTTTGTATGGACATTTCATCGGATAGGCATGAAGATGACGGTGGTTTGGGAGGCATGATAAAACTCATGGAAATCGCGGTAAAAGCCATGTCACCCGGCATAAACGACCCAGGCACTGCCGAAGATGTAGTTATCAATCTTGGGCAATTATTATATAAAATGTTGCAATTTCCTACATTAACCTCCAACAAATTAAAGGACGGGAATGTTGTGGTCATAAAGAACAATATTTCCGCGGGAGACCTCATGTTTTCGATTGTACAGCCCATACGGCTCTATTCAAAAAATGACGCCGTTGTTCTTTCTGTTTTGATCGAAGCATTGACCTTTGCAATTAACGGGCCCCATGTGCCAGAGGAAAATAAGCAAGTGGTTCAAGAAGAACTGGAGGCCCTTAAACACGACATTGAAAAAAATGTTGACAATCCCATAGACAAAGCGCGCATCCTGAAATTGTTCGAAAAATTGGACACTAAAAAACCCCAGGATCTTGACTATTCCAACAAGTAGAATTGACCAGCCTGGAGTTTCTCGGACTTCTTAAATTTAATGGGTTTTTCTAAGCCTTTTTAAGGTTTTTCGTCTGTGCTTTTAAATTGGACAATTTTTTCTCCAATTGCCCAATGACATCCTCGGTTTTATATTTGGCATCGGAGAGCACGGCTTCCAGCCTATTCTCCAGATTGTCTTTCTTGGAACCAAGGTTATCTACTACCCTGTGTTTTAAATGATCGGCACCTTCTGCAAGGGAATCCCTGGTTGATGCCGCTTGTTCGGCTATCCGTCTTCTGGTATCCGATCCTTTTTCCGGGGCGAACAAAATTCCCAATAATCCGCCAATGGCCGTACCCGCCAATATTCCTAGTACCGTATTTGTGTTATTTTGCATGTTTCAATTTTTAAGGATTAATTCTTAAGTCGGCATCTTGCCAACCCATATATATTTACAAATATCAGGGAAATCAACCTCGAAGGTTAACTCAAAAACAGAAGAAGTTGACCGGATTGACTTAAATCAATATAACAAAGGGGTTCTAGGTGAATTACCACGCCATCGTTCGTAAGGGCAACCTAAAACGCAAGCACATTGGTTTGGCCCCGATAAGTTGGTTTGGAAGTGGGGTTTGGACTTAATTGTTGAACTTAACTGATGAACTTATTATATTACTCCCAGAAACTGGCATTTAATCGATTTTATGGTAAACTTGCTACAATAAGTTCTATTTTTAGCGCATAATCCGACTAATCCTACTTAAACCAAATTTCATATAAATCCCCCGAAATCCATGAAAACATGCCATCCATTCAGTTAAGGAACCAATGTAAATGGGTTGCCCAAACAACTCTGTTATAAACTAAATGGTTTAAACTTTAGTAGACAATGCCCAGGACGATCCCATTAATTATGTGGATGTTTCTTAAGGCATGATCCCGAGATTAAAATCATTTTATTCAAAAGCATAGTTTTACGATTGATTCATTTTATCAATGCCCGATTAAATCCTACTAAAATGCGACACAATCTCCCTAATATGTTTCGAACTTGCCACAAATCTTTTAAATTTTCAAAGAAGCCACCATTGGAATTAGGCATAGAAAAGCCCAAACATCATTTAAAACTTAGCTGGGTTTTATTTTTACACCTTGTTCTTGGTTTATTCACAAGTGCCAATCTACAGGCCCAATGTGCGAATACCTCACCTACTGGTGACTGCGATGGGGACGGAATAATAAACAGCCTGGACCTGGACGATGACAACGATGGTATTCCGGATGTTGCCGAATATCTATGTCCAACTGGCGGTTCACAATTGGTATGGGGCCAGCCTACCTGGACCGGAGGGGATCCAGATGATGATAATATTCCCATGACGGCAACGACCACTATTGATGGTGTTCAGATAATATTTGACAATGCCCTAACCGATGCAGGTACCAATCCAGGAGCTTATCAAAATGAAGGGACTTCATTTAATGGAACAATGGGCCTATTGTTAAATGCTAGGGCAGAAGAGCTTTTGGGTACCACGATTCGCTATCGTATTCGTTTTGACAAACCAGTGTCCGGGGCAACTTTTTCAGTTGTTGATATTGACACAAATAACAATCCAAATTTTAACGGGGAACCCGATATTTACATTGCACAAGTAAAAGTATCCACATCAAGGGGCGGCAATACATTGGCCTTAAATTCCGGTACGGATTATATGGTTCAAGATCCAAATTACGTGGATGACCTTGGGGGAGGTGTCTTTCAGGGACTTCAGAACGTTCCTGGAACACCTGTTATTGGAGATGTAAATTTTAATATTGCCGAACCGATTGATGAAATATTAGTCGAGTTTACTATCGTTGGCCCTGCAAATAGCACAGGCCCAACCGCTATTCTTATCTCCGATATTAATTGGGATTGCACTTATTTAGACACCGATGGGGACGGTATACCGGACCATTTGGACACCGATAGTGATGATGATACTTGCCCCGATGCCTTGGAAGGGGATGGCGGATTTAAGCTTTTGCAAGTCGATGCCAATGGCAGGCTTTTGGGACCTGTAGATAGTGCAACGGGGATTCCGACCGTTGCCGGAACTGGACAGGCAGATGTGAGCGGCAGGGACGCCACAACATCAAATATACAGTGTTTGGATACTGACGGGGACGGACTTAGCGATTCGGATGAGGGAACGATCCACAATACGGATCCGAATAACCCGGATACGGACGGGGACGGAATAAATGATGGGGAAGAAGTCTTAAATAGCAACGATCCATTAAATCCATGTGACCCTGGTCAATTGCCCGGATATACCGGATACGATTCAACCAACGCCATTTGGTCAGCATCCGATTGCGATGGGGATGGCGTGAACAATGGTACCGAACACACCGATGGCACCGATCCATACAATGACTGCGACTCCAATGGTGGAACACCCCTTTTAACCAGTGATTGTGACTTGGATGGGCTGACCAATGGGGAAGAAGACACCCTAGGTACCGATCCCAATAATCCAGATACGGACGGTGACGGAATTACTGACGGTTTAGAAGTAACGGATAGTACCAATCCTTTAGATCCCTGCGACCCTCAACAAATGCCTGGATATACCGGATATGATCCATCCAATGCTATTTGGGCCGCCGCTGACTGCGACGATGACGGAGTGGATAATGGCACCGAGCACATCAATGGGACCGATCCCTATGCCGCCCCTTCATTTAATGACACGGATGGGGACGGAATAGACGACGGCACGGAAGCCAACAACGGCACGGATCCCAATGACCCCTGTGACCCACAACAAATGCCTGGATATTCCGGATATAACCCCAACAACACCATTTGGGCCGCAGCGGATTGTGATGGGGACGGAATTGTGAATGGGATGGAACATACCAACGGAACCGATCCCTATAACGATTGTGATTCAGAGGGGGGTACTCCCCTATCCACAAGCGATTGTGATGACGATGGCCTTACAAATGCAGAGGAAGCGACCCATGGCACAGATCCAAATAACCCGGATACGGATGGAGATGGAATAAAGGATGGTCAGGAAGTATCCGACAATACCGATCCCTTGAACGGCTGCGATTCCATAGGCGGTACACCTCCTGCGGGTTCAAACTGCGGCCTGACTATTGGGAACACAATAATTACAGCCGACGGTGACGGGGTCAACGACTATTTTAATATAATCAATATTGAATTATTTCCGGAAAATTCTGTTGAAATCTACAATCGTTGGGGCGTTATAGTGTATCAGGTCAATGGCTACAACAATAGCACCAATGTGTTTAATGGCGTTTCCAATGGAAGGGCCACTATAAATAAAAATGATCAATTACCGGTAGGAGTCTATTTCTTTGTTATCAAATACAAAGATCGCGACGAAATTAAATCCAAGACCGGATATTTATATATAAACCGATAGTTCAAATATATAAGCCCGCAATCCATGAGAAAATTCATTATAATTTTTGTATCGGCCATAGCATTTATTCAGGTATCCAGGGGACAACAGGCTCCACAGTATACGGAATATATGTACAATACCATGGTTATAAATCCCGCATATGCCGGTTCTAGGGGAGCACCTAGTATTGCTGCCCTATATAGATCCCAATGGATGGGTTTGGATGGATCCCCCACGACCCAAAACCTTGGGATAAGTTCACCAGTTGCTAAAAGGGTGGGACTTGGATTGTCTATTGTACATGACGAAATAGGCAACGGAACTAGCCAGACCACGGATTTTAATGCTGCCTTTTCCTATACGATTCCGGTTTCCTATACAGGGAGTTTGGCATTTGGGCTCAATGCAGGCGGAAATTTCCTTAATGTCGACTTTTCCAAATTGATAAATTACGGGGTGGAAACCAATTTGCCCAATATTGACAATAAGTTTTCACCAAACTTTGGGGCCGGAGTCTACTATTACACAGAAAGGTTCTATGCAGGACTGTCCGTTCCTGATTTTCTTCAAACCAAACACTTTGACGATTCTGGGGAAACTTCCTCGTATGTGGCCAAGGATAGGATGAATTTGTATTTGATCTCTGGTTATGTTTTCGACTTAAATGGCAATGTGAAGTTTAGACCGGCAATATTGATCAAAGGCGTAAGTGGGGCGCCATTGCAAGTCGATGTTTCTGGGGGTTTTATGTTCAGTGAAAAATTTGTTCTTGGGGCAGCCTACCGTTGGAACGCCGCTGTTAGCGCACTTGCCAGTTTCCAGGTTATGGAAAACTTTATGATAGGGCTAGCCTATGATATGGACACTACCTCCTTGGGCAACACAACATTTAACGACGGATCGTTCGAAGTATTTATTAGGTACGATTTTCTCAACAGATATAATCACAGAGCGTTTAATAATAGATTCTTTTAGTTTGGATTTATAACTTGACTCCCATAGACTTGTCTTTAATCATTCCCCTGCCCCATTTAAAGGAGGAATTCCTTTTATTGATATCCAACAATCCATAGTTAACAGTTTTAGGCATGTCCGCTAGGGCTTCTAAAGTTCATATTTGTCATGGAAATGATATAGGCCTTACAAATTCTTGAGCATGAATAGAGGTATACAAATAGATTTGAATTTGAACTTAAACTTGAACCTGTTCTAGGGAATATTCAAATATTTATGGGTTTGTAAGGAAACTTTCCATTTTGGATTTTTCATAACATACTCCACGATCCATGGAATTACCTTTTCGCGAACGCTCCATTCTGGCTGTAGATATAAGATGCAATCCTTATTTACCAGTAAGGCCTGTTCTTCGGCAAAGACCAGGTCGTGCCTGTTGTAAACGATTACCTTTAGTTCATGGGCCTTTGTGTAGATTTCCCCTTTCGGTAATTTGTTTTTTTTAGGGGATAGGCAGATCCAATCCCAGATCCCTGTTAGGGGATAGGCCCCTGAGGTCTCAATATGAATTTTTAAATCTTTCGCCTTAAGGGCGGTAGTAAGGGGTCCCATATCCCAGGTCAATGGCTCTCCACCAGTGATTACAATGGTATCAGAAAATTTTTTGGCATTGCTTACAATAGATTCGATGGGTGTAGGTGGATGGGTAGCGGCGTTCCAGCTTTCCTTAACATCACACCAGTGACAGCCCACGTCGCAACCTCCGATCCTAACAAAATATGCCGCCGTTCCCTTGTGAAATCCTTCCCCCTGAATGGTGTAGAATTCTTCCATTAATGGAAGCATCAATCCTTGATCTACCAATGTTAAATCTTCTTCCTTTATCATGCTGCAAAGATACCACTAATCCTTCTTTAGCTAAAACATTTGTTGAAATCGACCATCTTAAACGCCTTTTCCTTGCGAAATCTTTTCAACTTTTTGAAATGGGGCTAATTTTTTAAGTAGCAACATCATAGGATTTTGAAATTTGGCTTCTCCATAAACTAGCGGGGAATGGACCTTCATTTTATAAAAAATTACGCTATTTTTATCAAAAATAATTTCGATGAAAAACAAAGATGCCTTCATTAAGACCATAGCGGATGGCTATGCAACCAAAGGGGATTTCATCATAATGGGCGCAGCCATGTTGGACGGGGAAACCGTTACCGATGCTTTTGTGAAAGTCCCGTTAAAGACGCTTAACCGCCATGGGCTTATTGCCGGGGCAACCGGTACGGGAAAGACCAAAACACTTCAGGTCCTGGCGGAAAACCTATCAGAAAAAGGGATTCCCGTATTGCTAATGGACCTTAAGGGCGATTTGGGCGGAATAGCGCAACCCAGCCCTGGCAATCCAAAAATAGATGAACGCCATGCCAAAATTGGCCTTCCATTTGAAGCCAAGGGGTTTCCCGTGGAAATTCTTTCCCTCTCCCATCAAGATGGGGTGAAATTGCGTGCCACGGTATCTGAATTTGGCCCTGTTTTGTTGTCCAGGATCCTTGATCTTTCCGATACCCAAGAAGGTATAGTATCTGTTATTTTTAAGTATTGCGATGACAATAAATTGCCGCTATTGGACCTTAAGGATTTTAAAAAGGTCCTTCAATACGCCACGGACGAGGGTAAATCGGAGTTTGAGGAAAGCTATGGCAGGATTTCCACCAGCTCTACGGGAACCATTCTTAGAAAGGTCATAGAGTTGGAACAACAGGGTGCCGAACTATTTTTTGGGGAAAAGTCCTTTGAGGTAACAGATTTGGTCCGGGTAGATGAAAAAGGCCAGGGTTATGTCAATATTATTCGCCTTACCGATATTCAGGACCGACCCAAGATGTTCTCAACATTTATGTTAAGTTTATTGGCCGAAATCTACAGTACCTTTCCCGAACAGGGTGATAGTGACAGGCCCAAACTCGTCCTGTTCATTGATGAAGCACATCTTATTTTCAATGAAGCCTCCAAAGCCCTGTTGAACCAAATAGAAAGCATTGTAAAACTGATCAGGTCCAAGGGTATTGGCCTGTATTTTGTAACCCAAAATCCTACGGATGTGCCAGATGCCGTACTTTCCCAATTGGGCCTAAAAGTGCAGCACGCCCTTAGGGCATTTACGGCCAAAGATCGTAAAGCCATTAAATTAACAGCCGAAAACTATCCGCTTTCCGACTATTATGACACCACCGAAGTCCTTACCTCCCTAGGTATAGGCGAAGCCCTTATTTCGGCCCTGGATGAAAAAGGTAGGCCAACCCCACTTGCGGCAACCATGCTCCGCGCGCCGATGAGCCGGATGGATATACTTACCGATGGGGAGCTAAGATCGGTAATCAACAAATCCCATCTGGTACCAAAATACACCCAGATCATCGATAGGGAAAGTGCCTATGAAATGTTGAACCAAAAAATAGAGACCGCACATGTCCAGGCAGAAAAGGAACTTCCCCAACCAAAGACCAGTACCCGTAGAGCAAGTACCAGAATGAATCCGATTGTAAAAGTATTGACAAGCGCCACCTTTATAAGGGGTGCCCTTGGAGTACTTAATAAAATGTTGCGATAAATTTGGGATTCAAGGTTTCGGGCTGTGCATCTTGCTTAAAACCAGCCTAATAAAGAAATTGAAATGCCTGAATTAATTTGATTTAATACAGGAGGAATTTATTTAACCCGATTGCTCTTAAATCATCGGAGTGCCGAAAATCTAGCAATCAACATAAACCACTAACAACAACTTCATTTATGTATAAAAGATCAATTGTTTCCCTTGCCATAATTACGTTGCTTATGGTCCAATGCCAAAATGACAACACCCAGTTTTTGATTACCAAGGACAGCGTTGGAAAATTAACTCGAAATACCCTGACAAGTGAATTGCAAATGGTGTTTACACAAGATTCCGTTGTAAGCGATGCCGACACCCTTAATATCGGAGGCAATGCAAAAAGTATTAAGGTTTACGAAAAAGGGGGCGCCCATCTTTTAACACTAACCCCCGATGCTGAAAGTATACAAAAAATCAAGAATATCCGTGTGTACGATCCCCGCTTTAAAACCGCCAAGGGAGTTGGATTAACCAGTACCTTTAAGGATATAAGGGATAATTATCAAATAAGGAAAATAGTTACTTCCATAAATAACGTCATCATATTTTTGAAAGACAGTGACATCTATTTTACCATTGACAAACAGGATCTCCCCTCCAGTTTACGATACGGCGCCAGTACTAACATTGAAGCAGTTCAAATTCCCGATGGAGCGAAAATAAAATACATGATGGTCGGTTGGGAATAAAAAAGTAAGTTTTAAACTGGGCAAAACAAATATTCCATGAATAGATTGTTGCAATATTTGCTCGTAAAGCGTGCCCGAAACAAACTAAAGGACAAGGATAAGCATCAAGATATCCCCTTAAGGCACTTGGTCAAGGAAGTGCGTACCGGCGAGGTTGAGTTTTCCCATGCCGTCAAGGAGGTAATATTCATTATGGTCGGGGTTTTTTCAGCAGGTTTCGGGCTCAATGGTTTCTTGCTCCCAAATCAATTCATCGATGGGGGTGCCACCGGGGTTTCACTGATGGTCCGCGTCATTACCAATGTGCCCCTGGGCCTACTGCTCATAGCGATCAATATTCCTTTTATCGTTCTCGGTGCCAGCACCATAAGCAAAAAATTCGCTATTAAAAGCATGGTGGCCATAACCGCTTTGGCGATTGTAGTCCACTTTGTCCACTATCCCACAATCACTTCGGATAAACTATTGATCTCTTTTTTTGGCGGATTTTTCCTAGGCGCCGGAATTGGTATGGCCATGAGAGGGGGAGCGGTAATCGATGGTACGGAAGTACTGGCCATCTGTTTAAGTCGCAAATGGCATCTGACCGTTGGGGATGTCCTCTTACTGATCAATATAATTATTTTCTCGATCGGGGCATATCTTTTGTCCGTGGAAACGGCACTTTATGCCATACTCACCTATCTAGTAGCCGGTAGAACGGTGAACTATGTCGTAGACGGGGTTGAGGAATATTTGGGAGTCACCATTATTTCAGAAAGAAATGAGGAAATTCGCTTAATGCTCACCATGAAAATGGGTAGGGCCTGTACTATTTATCAAGGTAGAAAGGGGTATAGCAAAGATGGTGAACCAAGGACAACGACAGAAATCGTTTATACCGTGGTCACCCGTTTGGAGTTGGCCAAACTAAGTACCGAAATCGATAAGATAGACAAAAAGGCCTTTGTTGTAATGGATGTGGTTAAGGACATCAAGGGCGGAATGATCAAGAAAAAGCCCTTAAAGGACTAGGGGCATGTTTAAGAAGACCTACCTTTTTGGTAATTTAGCCCAATGAAAAAAATGCTCAACAAATATCTGCCGTTGCTTTATGGCACGTATTTAAACGGCTTGTCCCAAATATCCATAGAAAAGGCTTCGGAAAAGGCCTTTCAAATTCTTTTGACCCCCAGAAAGGGAAAAGTGGCGCATAACCAAGAAACCTTTTTAAATGCAGCCAAGGACAGGAAGCTGCAAGTGGGTGCCATCGCACTACAGATCTATAAATGGTACGGTGACAAAGAAACTATTCTCCTACTTCACGGCTGGGAAAGCAATAGTTTTAGGTGGCGAAACCTGATCGGTAAACTGCAAGAGGAAAATTACAACATTGTCGCCTTCGATGCCCCCGCGCATGGTTATTCTTCCGGAAAATTGTTTCACGTCCCGCTATTTGTCAAATGCACCAGGGCAGTAATGGCAATATATAGCCCCAAATATATCATTGGTCACTCCGTTGGTGGGATGACGGCACTTTACAGTCAATACGAATACCCCGATTCTACGGTCGAAAAAATAGTTGGGATCGGGGCACCTTCCAACCTATCCGCATTTATGCAGCGTTACCAGAGCGCCTTGAATCTCAATCAGAAGGTAATGCAAGGATTGGACGATTATCTGAAGGAAAAATTTGATTTCGATACGGCAGGGTTTTACTTGGATCGATTTGTTCCCTACCTAACCCAGCAAGGAATGCTTATCCATGATGTGCTGGATACCATTACCCCTTATCAGGATGCTACCAACATCCATAACAATTGGCCCGGCAGCAAAATTGTAAAAACGGAAGGCTTTGGTCACTCCATGCACCAAGATTTGGTAAATGACCATATATTGAAGTTTCTAAAAGCTTAGTATTCAATCTTTAATAACGTATTAACCTGCTATGGAATTGAATTTTGAATGATTCCGATCAAATTTATCCCATTTCATTATCTTATAACAAAATTCTCCTTGTCAAATTTTATGGATGTTTTTGTGGAAAGGGATTCAATAGCCTTTTGAATGGTCGATTTAAGCTGTGAATAAGTCTTCGGCTTTTGCAGATAACGATCGGCCCCCTTTTTCTGCAAAAGTTGCACCTTAAAAATATCAAAAGAAGTGGAATAAATTACTATAGGAATTTTACACAATTTTGGTTCATCCCTTATATCCGCCAAACATTCCTCCCCGTTCATAAGGGGCATATTAAGGTCTAAGAAAATAATATCCGGAAGTTGGGTGTCCGGATTTAGGAGTTTAGACATAAGATCCACACCATTGCTAAACGTGTCTACTTTTAATTCAAACGGAAGCTCCTCCAGGGCTTCGGTGAACAGCTGCCGATCATCCTCGTCATCATCGGCCAAATAAATAATACGGTTCGTTGTTATCATAATTTAAAGATATACTTTTTATTCATTTTTTGAAAGTAAAATCGATTGGGGAGGGGCAACCCAAAATCAAACTGGAAATTGAAATTTCCAGTGCAACGCGTCCTCGAATTGAAAAAAATTTATCGGAATAAAAAATTTATCGATTGGGCATACATATAACAATAGTTTTCTTACCTTTACCTCACATAAGTAGATTATGGTGATCAGTACATTACTTGGGTACTGCTTGCCGCAACAAATTAAAAGGGGATGGTGGGGCCATCCTCTTTTTTTTTTTGCTTTTGCCAAACAACCTGTTGCCCAAGGTTTTAAACTTCAAAAAAATTCTTTTACTCTGCTGTTTCTTTTTGATACATGTGCGTTATATCCATTGCAAATTTCATTCGTTTTTAGTATATTGGCTATATAACCATTAAATGACAAAATTATGAGAGGTATTCTTTGGCTTGTAGCCGTAATATGCATTGTTGTTTGGCTTTTAGGACTTTTGAACATTATCCCGGGAATCGGTACCAATAGCTTAATCCATATACTTTTGGTAATCGCCATTGTGGTAATACTATACAATATTATATCCGGCAGAAAACCACTTTAGGGTTTCATATTTAAACCAGGTAAGGGCCGATGGGGGAATAATTTGCTCCCTTTCCTTATCCGATATTGTATTTCCCAATCCACTTTAGACCCTGTTTAAAATGAAAATCCACTCAACTTTCGTTGAGTGGATTCACTTGGAATTGCGATTATTTTAGGCTGTTACAGCTAGCGAAAATTGATGGTCCTTATACTCTTTTGGACTGCAATTGTATTTTTGTTTGAATATCTTTGAAAAGTAGCTCCGGCTAGTAAACCCGATACTATATACTACTTCCGAAATATTTAGATCCGTATTTTTAATCAATTCCTCCGCTTTTTGAACACGAATATCACGGATATAATCCGCTACCGTTCTGTTGTGCATTAACTTAAAACCCTCCTGTAATTTGCAGGGTGAAAGCGAAGATTTAATACTGAGATATTTTATGGAAAGTTCTTTTTCCGGATAGTTTCCAATAAAAACGGACAAATCCTTTACTCTATCCATTTCTTTCCGTGTCAGTGAACCGGAATTGTACTCTTGATGCTCCATATCATCTGAATGTTGCTGAATTTCAAGTGCCAAAATCATGTTCACAAGTCCTTCTATCAACAAACTCCGAACGATTCCTTTTTGGGTTATTGCATCCAACTGTCTCATTTTGTCAGAAATTTTAAGGTTTTGGGAACCAATATAAATAAAGGTATCCGTGTCCTTTTTGTCAAAGAACGTTCCCCAAAGTTCTTTGTGAAGTTCAGTCTTTTGGGAGGAAATGGCACCAGCCAAGACTACCGAAATCAAAGAAAACTTGAGGTTAGTGTCCTTTTTAAACCAAAATATTTGGTCTTTCTGGGCCTTGGTAGCTAAAATTCCAGTTTGAAAATAATCCAGTTTACGTTTCTCCCCATCCGAACCAAAGCTATGCATTAGGCTACCGTCCGAGCAATAGGCGAAGCAAACAGGCCACATTTGGGAGTTTTGAACAACCAATTGACAATCTTCGGAAAAGATCATATCAAACTCTAGATAGGAAATCCCCGTGTCAAAGGACAGGCCCCTTATGAATCCCTCTCCAAAATTATTGTCAAGTTCCAATTGGTGCTCCTTATAATCCACGTTTACCTGGCCACCCAAATTTTCGGAAAGCTGTTGAAACATTTTATTAATATTTGATGTTTTTAAAATTATAGTTTTCATGATATTGTGTTTTAAAAATAGTCGGGCACATGTCCCGGGTTAGTATTTGACAATTCGTATTATGACCGCCACCACTGCAGCCAAAAGCAGTAGATGCACTATAAATCCTAAATCAAGTACAAAAAATCCTACTGCCCAGCCTATCAAAAAAATAGCGGCAAGAAAATGTAGAATCTTGGTCATTTGGTTTTAATATGTTCCAATAGCTCAAAGATCAACAAGAGCAGACTATGAATCCTTATACAATTTTTGGAATGTGTTATATAATCTTTTGATTGTATGCTGTTTATAGTTAAGGGAATCATAATTATTCAGCGGCGAACCCAAAAATTGCGAAGAACCCAATTTTATTTTTCCCGGATTGTCCAATGAAATAAGAACTGGTTTACGGGTTTAACCCAACAATTTAGTTCTGGTAAATCAAAGTTGCCTTAACCGTGAGTCTACAAAAAGAAAAGTCCCCGATGTTAGCCGTCGGGGACTTTTCCTTTGGATTTTCTGGAACGAAGAGCTCCGATTATTTGTCGAGCAATAATCCCATAAGGGAATAGGGCAGAACCAGGCCTTGATCAACCCTTACCTATTTACTCCTTTTTTGCTGAATTGCTTACGAACGCGAGATGCTTGCTGTCCGGCGACCAAGAATTTACGTTTATTGTACCCTGTCCACCATACATGTAGGCGATGACCCTTGGTGCACCTCCATTCACGGGCATTAAGCGCAGCATGACCCGTTTGTAGGAAGGATGTGCGTTCAACTCTATGTCCGGGTCAAAGGAAATAAACGCAATCCATTTTCCATCGGGGGAGATGTGCGGAAACCAGTCGTTGTATTCGTCAAAAGTCAGCTGTTCCTTTTGGCTGCCGTCGGGCTTCATACGCCATAATTGCATGGTGCCCCCATTACGGGAGGCGTTGTAGTAAATGTACTTGCCATCCGGGGAATACTCACATCCATCCACATGTTCCCATTCTTGGTTTTCGGTTAATTTGACCTCCTTGCCCCCATCAATGGATTTTTTATATATATCGTAGATCTTAACACCATTGCGCTGGGCAACATAGACTACTTCCTTATTATTAGGAGCCCAGCCGTGCAGATAGGAAGGAGATTCGGTAGTGACCGCCACAGGCTCTCCTCCCTGCAAAGGCAACACATATATATTTGAACCATTTCCGTTGCTACTGCTAATTCCCAGCATTTTTCCATCAAAGGAAATACAGTGGTCATTATTGATTCCTTTCGCGGAGCCCGTATTCAGTTTGATGATATCACCGCCCCCAACGGGAATGGTAAATAGAGACCCATCCATATTAAATAGCAGCTCCTTGCCATTGGGCATCCAATTCGGAGCTTCAAAACGACCATCCTTTTCAAACACAACTTTTCGCCTACCGTCAAAAACGTTCATAGTTTCCAATCTACAACCCAACCATCCTTCTTTACCAGGGTTGTAATCTTCGGGGACGGGGTGGTCTATCCTCACGTTCCAAACCTTGGCAGTTTCCAGGCTATCGCCGTCATGGGAACACAACGCAATTCCAGCTAATACCGTACCGGGCATCGATTCCACCACTTGTGAGCCAATTTCCTGTAAGGGTTCCCCTGGATGCGCCGCCCTTAGGATGAATCGATTTCCCTGCCGCTCCAGCTGAATTATAGAAAAAAACCGCTTTGTCGCCAAAATCTCATTTTCCGAGCTTTTTATTTCATCCCCATTGCCTTCTCTCCATTGTGCAGCAGTAAGTCCATCCCCATGTATAAAACCGCCAATCATCATAGCGTTCTCATTTTCATCGGCCCTAGCCATCCAACCAATTTTTCGGTGATTTTGCTTCTCCCCGATGAATTCAAAATTGGCAGTGAGGATAAAATCCCCTTGCAATCTGTTGTACAAATAGCGGAATTCATCCCTAGTTCCCCAAATGTTGGATCCCCCTGCAGAAATATTATAGGTTTGTGATTCCCTGTCGTAAGTGGCAGATCCTGCTAATTTTGGCCCACCAATATCCTTGTTCCCTTTAAAAATACCAATACCACTTTCTTGCGAAATGACCATTTGGGAAAAAATAATACAAAATAATAATAGGTTGATTCGCATTTTTAGGAAAGTTTAATTAAAACAAAACCATTAACAGACTGAAAACAAGATTAATAAAAATAAATATAAGAAAATCCCATGGATAAATATATATCCCATTCTAATTGATATTAATTGATCCCCTACCATATTTTTATCCAAAATAGTTTTCTGTATCCTTTTGCTTTAGTAATTTCAGGACGATAAACATGCTTAAACTTTTTCAATTATAAAATTAGGGTTATGAAGATTATTTCATGGAATGTGAATGGTATCCGCGCCGCCGTCAAAAAGGATTTTTTTGATTCGATAAAATTACTGGGGCCGGACGTGCTTTGTCTTCAGGAGACAAAAGCACAAGTTGATGAAGTTGAAAGTGCGCTGGTTTCCATGGCTGAATATAACCGCTATTATAATTCCGCAGATAATAAAGGGTACTCCGGCACCGCTTTGTTAAGCAAAGAAAGGCCTGTAAAGGTCATAAATGATATGGGGATCGCCGACCATGATGTTGAGGGAAGGATACAGTGTGCCGAATATCCCGATTTCTACCTGGTCAATGTATATGTTCCCAACTCCGGCCAACAGTTGGACCGATTGGACTATCGTAAAATATGGGATGCCGATTTTCTTGCGTACCTAAAGAATTTGGAAAAATCCAAACCCGTAATTGCCTGCGGTGATTTTAATGTGGCCCATCGGCCTATCGATTTAAAAAATGACAAATCCAATTACAACAAAACCGCAGGATATACCCAGATTGAAATTGACGGAATGGACAATTTTCTAAATTCCGGTTTTGTGGATACGTATAGGACATTGCACCCGGAGACGATAGCATATACCTATTGGAGCTACAGGTTTAAATCAAGGGAGCGAAATACAGGATGGCGAATTGACTATTTTTTGATCAGCCAGTCCTTGATGGACAAAGTGAAATCCGCCGCCATATATTCCGATATCTTAGGATCCGATCATTGCCCCATCGGATTGGAGATCAATTTATAGACAAACCCCAGCGAATCGGAAGCCCATTGTGGTACAAATACGAAACGAAATTGTCTTTTAATAACAGTTAATGGTTATTGCTATTTTCTTGCACTAAATCTTATAAGAATTAACGATTTTGTCTAAAATTAGTCATTATAAGAAAATCTTATAGTTGATTGTTGTGTATATTATACTATTTAATATCAAATATTTATAGTGTTCTATTGCAACCAAGACTTGAACTCTTGAACCCTTTCCCTACTAACTATAATATCTTGATCATTAAACCTGTTTAGTTTAATTTGCAACCGGGAATTGGTATAGGAAACGATATCTTTTATAAAGTGGATGTTGACAAAAAATTTACGGCTCACCCTAAAAAACACGGTCGGTTCCAAATCGGATTCCAGGTTTTCCAAGGTAGTTTCCATAAGGTAGTTTCTACCGTCTGAGGTAACAACATACGTGCCCTTGTTTTCACTATAGAAGCATTCGACCTCCTCCACATTGACGATTCGCAAGTGTTGACCAACTCGAATGGTAAATCTTTTTTTATACTCCTTGTCCTTGGAGCCGGTCATTAACTTCCTTATTTCCTTAAGATCAAGCGTAACGTGCTGGGGGGAAGACCTAAGTCCTTTGTATTTATTTAAGGCCAATGCAAGTTCCTCCCCGTCAATAGGTTTTAAGAGATAGTCAATACTGTTCAGCTTAAAAGCTTGAAGCGCATACTCGTCATAGGCAGTGGTAAATATTACGGCACTTTCCACGTGTACCTGATCAAATATCTCAAAGGAAAGTCCGTCAGACAATTGAATATCCAAAAAAATCAGGTCGGGATGTTCATTGTTCTGGAACCACTGGACCGATTCCTCTACGGAATGAAGCATTGTGGAAACCTCGACATTCAACTCGGTAAGAAGTCTATCCAATCGCCTGGCAGCGGGTTTTTCGTCTTCAATTATTATTGTTTTCATCCCTTTTTAGGCGTTGTTTATTTTCATTCCATATATTTTTTGATCTGTCTTTGTTCCCATTTCTCCATAAAGCCTAATTTATACTTGAAAATACATTTAGCCTTTATCAAAAGTATTATTCCCCACCATAATGGTACCAGCATAAGGTTCAAATCCAACCATTTTAAAAAATTTACATTATGTCCAATGTTCCCAAATAATCCGGTGATTTCTCCCTTGAACAAAAATAATAGACAAGTGATAAGTATAAATAACAGTACTTCCGAATAAAAGCCTTTAATGGCTTTTACCCTTTTTTGGGCCTTTAAGAACTTGTCAACTTTTTGCGATTCCATTTCCACTTATTTAGCGATTAAACTTTTCGGCTTCCCTGCGTTCCCTTTCCATGTATTTCTGTATTTGCCTTTCTTCCCAATCCTTGCTGAACATGGGGTTAAACCCAAATACTTTGGCTGCGTGGAAGCCAAGTCCGATTCCCCAGAAAAACAAGGTAATGAAATTTTCCCACCTCCAAAATTCACCTGAATTGTAATGATTGGAAATTAGAATGTTCACCAAAATAAAGCTATTGATGACCACGTAGACCATCAAATGGGTGTAAAATCCCTTTAATTCTTTTATCCGCCTTTTTGCCCTTTTTAATTTTTCCGAACTGCTCGTTTCCATAACTTCCTATTTTTTAATGTTATAAATAACTTAATGATTTACTTTCCTATTCCCATCGTTTTTGATGTTCCTCCTCATCCATAAACTCCTTGATCTTGCGTTCCTCCCAGTTTCTTCCCATAAAAAGATTTAGGCCAAAAGTCTTTGATGCATGGAATACAAGTCCGATCCCCGTTCCGAACACCACCCATAGAAACCAAGGGTGCTCCCATTTGTCCAAATAGTAATTGATTCCTCCGGTCAAGGCAATCACAAAAATTGTTGAAAACAGATGGTTGTAAAACTTTTTTACTTCGTCTATCCTTTCTTTGGCCCGTAGGTATTTATTGTCTTTTTCCATGATTTTTAATGCCCGTTTTCCATTTGGAATATTGGAAAGCAAGGGCGAATTTTAATTAGACTTCCAGTTATTTTTTTATAATTCAAATTTCGGAAACTTCCAATCCCAATGAAAAAATGGTTTTCCGAATTGTTGGATTTAAGGGATGAAATGGGCAAAACCTAAAATCTATCATCATCCATGAACTCTTTGATCTTGCGTTCTTCCCATCCCTTGCCAAATACCGGGTTATAGCCATAGGCCTCCATCCCGTGCATAAGAACTCCAAATCCCCAGCCCAAGGCAGGGAAAATGGCCCATGGGAAACTTGTGGTTCTGTAATTGATAAAGATGAGGATGGGGATGACAATACAGTAGGTTGCCAGATTGCCATAGAAACCCTTAATTGCCTCTACCCTCTTCTTGGCCCTTTGGTACAATTTATCGGTAATTACCGTCTGCTGCTGTGTTTCCATTGTTGAAATATATTTGGTTAATAATGGCAACCGAACTATAAATTCGGTCGCGGTTTGTTCAATAATCACTTTTCTATGGGTCAAAATATCGTACCGTTGCCTAATATTTGCCAGGCCTACGCCACTATCCCGTTTTATGACCTGTTTCTCCTGCAAGTTGTTCGATATGACCAACATCCCGTTATCTTCATAAACCTTAATTTGTAAAGGCCTTTGGGCGGAAACAACATTGTGCTTAACCGCATTTTCCAAAAGCAGTTGTAACGAAAGCGGAACAATTCTGGCCTCTGGATTGGTGCTTTTTTCCGGAATATCCAGAACAATGCTATCCTCAAAACGCATTTTCAACAACCGGATGTAAGTTTTGGCGAACTGCAGTTCCTCATCCACAGTAACCAAATCCTTGTCTTTTTGCTCCAAAACATAGCGATAAACCTTGGAGAGCGAAGTAGTGAACCTCTGGGCTTGTTCGGGGTCTTCCTCGATCAAACTCGTCAACACGTTCAGGCTATTAAAAAGAAAGTGGGGGTCCAACTGATTCTTTAACGCATCGAACTTGGCAGATGCCGTGCCTGCAATTATTTTTTGTTCCTTTATCCGGTTCTCCTGCCAGGTACGATAAAAATATATGGTATGGAAAACCACGGATGCGCCTATGGCAACTACCAACGCCACACCATAATAGGAAAGGTCTTCAGTAGCAATAAAACTTTTAAGATCCTTTCCCCTCACAATCATTTCCACAACTGCCCTAATGGCGAATATCGCCAACATGGTCAACAATAATCCTCCTAAGGCACCTATCCCCAATTTGTACCTGCCATAGATTCCCCAGTCCATTCGACGGTATGCATAGTCAAAGAACCATCCATTGGCTACGGTAAGAACTACCCCAAATAATAGGCAATAGCTCAAGTTGATGAAAAAAAGGCCATCCAATTGCAGTTGTCCCGTCGTGAAGATTTGAACAACTACAAAAATGACGGAAATTGATATTCCAACCGCAAATCCTGTCCAAAGGGACTTTAGAAAAGTTTTTCCCATTATTTGTTCGCTAAAATTTCATCCAAACCGGCGATATTCTTATATCAAAATAAATAGTCCGTAAGGATGTCCTTGCTAAGTTACCAAAAGTTTGGTGCCTTAAATTCAAATGTCATTTGTTTACCATACAAAGGTGGGAAGTACAAGAGGATATCCAAAAAACGATGGATCCAATTGTGGAATATTGGGGATGGGTCGTTGAAGGTTTGGGGTTAATGGTTATGGAAAAATACGAAATTAGGAAGAAGTTGGCAGATTTGGTTGATGTGAAAAAACTAAATTTCTAAACTCATAAACCCATGAACCCATAAACCTTTTTTTTAGTCTATTCTCTATTTTCTATAGTCTTGATTCTTGGTTCTTGGTTCTATGATATGGTTGATGGAAAATAAACATATAAACGTATAAACTTATAGCGATGTTGCATTAAAAGTATCCCCTTGACTTATGTCTCCGGTCTCATACCCTTTTTTAAACCACCTCACCCTTTGTGCCGATGTCCCATGGGTGAAGGAATCCGGTACTACCCTGCCCGTAGCCTGTTTCTGCAAGCGGTCGTCACCTATGGCATTGGCAGCGTTCAGTGCCTCTTCCAAATCCCCGGTCTCCATCATATGGGTCATTTGTTGGGAATGGTTTGCCCAGACCCCCGCGAAAAAATCGGCCTGCAGCTCTAGCCGAACGGAATATTTATTAAACTCCTCCTTACTCAATTTACCTCTAAGGGCGTCAACTTTATCCGTGATACCCATAATTTTCTGAACGTGATGACCTACTTCATGGGCAATGACATAGGCCTGGGCAAAATCGCCCGGAGCATTCAATTCGCGCTCCATATCCCTAAAAAAACTTAAATCCAGATATAGTTTTTCATCACCGGGGCAATAAAAAGGGCCAGTGGCACTAGAGGCCGACCCACAGGCCGAAGAAACGGAATTGGTAAAAAGAACCAGCGTAGGTTCCCGGTAATTATTCAAGAGCTGGTTCCACACATCCTCGGTACTGGCCAAGATAGTAGCACTAAAGTCGGCCAGTTTTTGATCTTCGGCACTGGGTTGATATGGAGCTGAAGTCTCTGTCTGTACACCCCCTCCCAAAAGATTCACTATCAAGGTCAAGGGGTTATTGCCGGTCACCAATGAAAACACAAGAAAAATCCCTATGAGAATCAATCCTACTTTGGAAAAAAGAAGCCGGATCAAAGGACCGAGGAACATTGGGTTGAATCCGCCAATGCCCCGCCTGGAACCGGACTGCCCTCTTCTATCTTCAACATTGGAGCTTTTTCTTCTACCTTGCCATTTCATTGGGAATACGTTATTTAATTAGTAATTTGACTAAGAAAATAGAATAGAGAGAATAGAATATAGATGTTCCCCCGGACAATCGGGGAAATTCACCAATTTGATGTCTTTGTTCTTTTCTCTATTCTCTCTACTCTTGTCACTCTAAATTTAGTGATTTATGGGAATATGCAAAAAGAAATTACCAATAGCAGGGAGGCAACTTATTTTAATTGGCATTTTTATCTAATTTTAAAAACACAGCCGAAACTTTCCCATCTCGGGAGGTGAATATTAAGAGTAGTAATTCCAAGAAAAAATAAAAATGAAATATACTAAAATACGTACATCCGCATTGTTCTCCCTGATGATTTTATTGCAATTATCCGATGCTATTAATGCGCAGCAGGCCAATAGCAGTGCTAAAATTCCGCTTAACGTATTGAAATTAGGCCCAAAAGACAATAATCCCAGAAATAGCGAAGGTGATTTCATTGAATTGGGGGATGGCCGGTTGCTTTATATTTATACCCATTACTATGGTAAATCATCCAGTGATCACGGTACCGCCTATCTGGCCAGCCGGGTCTCTACCGACAGGGGAAACACGTGGAGCAAGGAAGATGAACTGGTCCTTGGGAACGAAGGTGCTATGAACGTTATGTCGGTCTCACTTGTACGCTTACAATCGGGGAAAATTGCCTTGTTTTATCTGCTAAAGAATTCTATCTCGGATTGTATCCCCACTATGCGCCTTTCCAGCGATGAGGCCAAGACTTGGGGAGATCCAATATCTTGCATCACAGATCGCGAAGGATACTTTGTGCTTAACAACGATCGGGTGATACAGCATCCGGATGGACGATTGGTTTTTGCTGTTGCCCAGCACAATTTTCCAAACGGCGAGTTTACGGGTAAAGGTGTTGTTTATTGCTACTTCTCCGAAGACGAAGGTAAAACATGGCAGAGCGGCGAGGCCGTACCCAATCCTGACAATATAACCTTTCAAGAGCCAGGACTGGTTTTCCTCAAAGATAATTCCTTGCTGATGTTTATTAGGACCGATTTGGGAACCCAACTTTATTCCAAATCGGCGGATATGGGGAAAACTTGGAGCCAAGTATCAAAAAGTCAGTTAATATCTCCCGTTTCACCAGCAACCATTGAAAGGATACCTTCGACCGGTGATCTTTTGGCCGTCTGGAACAACAATTTGTCAACCAATGAAAAATTATCCAAACAGCGAATTCCGCTTAACATCGCCCTATCAAAAGATGAGGGTATAAGCTGGCAGAATATCAAGATTATTGACGGCAACCCTGAAGGCTGGTTTTGCTATACGGCCATGCAGTTTGTAGATAATTCCGTATTGCTTGGCTATTGTGCAGGTACTAAATCGGCGCATCTAACCGAATCCCATATAACAAAAATTAATCTCGACTGGATTTATCGGTAAAATCCATTTTTATACTATACTACCACCCTCTGAATCATTTTTTCAAATCAGAAACTAAGTCGAATAAATATAAAGAAATCGGGAGGAAGACTCCCTTTACCCCAACCAACCTTCCCTATCCAGCGATCTGTACTGAATTGCTTCCGCAATATGGTTCCCGTTCAGGGCCTCGGTATTTTCCAGATCGGCGATGGTACGCGCCACTTTTAAAATACGGTCATACGCCCTAGCGGAAAGGTTTAAACGTTCCATCGCGTTTTTCAACATTTGTTTGGAGGCCTCGTCCAACCTACAATATTGTCGGATCTGTTTGGTATTCATCTGGGCATTGTAATGTACGTTTTCGAGTGCGTCAAAGCGTTGGGTCTGTACTTCGCGGGCCGCAGTGACCCGCTTGCGGATGGCCACGCTCCCCTCCCCTTTTCGGTCCTCGGAAAGCTTTTCAAAAGGTACCGGGGTCACTTCTATATGGATATCGATACGGTCTAGCAACGGTCCGGAGATTTTACCCAAGTACCGCTGCATCTCTGCCGGAGAAGAGGTTACCGGGGCATCGGGGTCGTTAAAGTAGCCGCTGGGGCTGGGATTCATACTGGCGACCAGCATAAAACTGCTGGGGTAGGTAACCGTAAAGCGGGCCCGGGATATAGTTACCTCCCGATCTTCCAAGGGTTGGCGCATTACCTCTAGAACCCCTCTTTTAAACTCTGGCAATTCGTCCAAAAACAAGACCCCGTTATGGGAGAGCGAAATTTCCCCTGGCTGGGGATAGGCCCCGCCTCCAACCAATGCCACATCACTTATTGTATGATGCGGGCTTCGAAACGGTCTTTGGCTCATCAGGCCCATGTTTTTAATTTTCCCAACTACACTATGTATCTTGGTGGTCTCCAAGGCTTCGTGCAAGGTCATGGGAGGTAAAATGGAGGGCAGTCTCTTGGCGAGCATGGTCTTGCCAGCACCTGGCGGACCGATCAAAATAATGTTGTGTCCGCCTGCAGCGGCTATTTCCATACATCTTTTAATGCTTTCCTGTCCCCTAACATCCGAGAAATCAAATTCTGGATAGTCCAGACTTTTATAGAACTCTGCACGGGTATCTATGATGGTCTGTTCCATCGGGGTACCTTTGTCAAAAAAATCGATGACCTCCGTGATGGATTCTACTCCATAAACTTCCAACCCATCTACGATCGCAGCCTCCTTTGCATTGCCCTGCGGTAGTATGAACCCTTTAAACCCCTCATCCCGAGCTTTGATTGCGATGGGCAATGCCCCGGTTATCGGTTGTAAGCTCCCATCCAATGAAAGTTCGCCCATGATGATATACTTTTCCAAGTTTTCGGATTGTATCTGTGCAGAAGCAGTCAAAATACCTAGGGCCAAGGTAAGGTCATAGGCAGATCCCTCTTTACGGAGGTCCGCCGGTGCCATATTTATGGTAATTTTCTTTCCGGGAATTTTATACCCATTGTTTTGCAGGGCCGCCGCAATCCGGTAATTGCTTTCCTTGATTGCATTGTCGGGAAGTCCAACCAAATGATACCCTATCCCTTTATCCACATTTACCTCAACCGTGACCGTGGTCGCCTCCACACCAAAAACGGCACTTCCAAAAACTTTTGTAAGCATTTCTTTCAATTAGTTATTCCTAAATGTAAGGGTTTTTAGGAAAATGCCGACAGCAAAGTTGCGTGAATTCAGGATTTTGAATGTAAAACTTCAAAATTCGATCAAAAAACAAGGACGATGACAGCCGTGAAGAAGGCGAAATGGTAAAAGGGAATACGCCAAAATAAAACACAAAAGCACCCCATTGGTCCTGAAAGGGGGTAAAAGGTTTCCGCAAGGCAAGTTCTAAAAATCTTTTGTACCTATTCCCCTGAGATGGTAGATTGTCATTCCACTACAAATTGGGCCTTTTTGGATATAGGCATACCATTCTTGGTAAACCCCTCCAACTCTATACCGTATGTTCCCGGAATGTCGGACGTATAAAAATCCAAGGTGCGCTCCTCCCTTTCCAATTTAACTTCCGGGTCCCATAGCAATTGGTACCGAAAATCTGGAATATGGGCCAATTCGGATTTATTTTCTTGTGAATAAATTTGATGGAAATAATTTTTTTTGGGAATAGGCTTAAAGAGTTCTATGTTTTTGGCATAATCCCCATAAAGATTTAAATTATAATCCCCATCTATGCTTTCCATGGCAATAATACCCTTGTATATTTGCTGACCGAAGATATACTTGTCCCTCAAAATTCTTATCGTCTTTATCTTTCGGGCGTTGTAGTTTATAATATTCTGCTGGTCTTGAATAAGGAAGCCATCAACCACTACCAAGGGCAGAAAAACAGACTCCAAATAGGTATCTGGCTCCCTAACTTGGAAAACCTCGTCCCCATTCTTGGCTTTTTTTGTATAAACATTGGATATAAATTCTACGGTTGTTTCCCTGATCGTAGAGAATCGCACATAATCGTCAAGGTCATACACCTCTGCATTTAGCAAATTAAAGGGAGCTGTTCCCGGCACCGAATTTATAGTATCTGGCTTTACACTGAAATACCCATTTTCTATTTGGTTGTAAATACTCCGTTCCTGGATTAAATCCTTCATTTCCCTAGTAATATGAAACGAGCCGAACTTCAATTTACTAAAATCCCAATTTGAATAATTCTCCTCCGGTATCAACTTATATTCTTCCCTATCATCCCCCAAGACCTGCAAAATTGCATGGCTGCCGCTATAATGTTCATTTAGGTTAAAATAATAGGTTCCATTGTTGTCGGTATTGGCTATTTTTAAAACGTACTCGGTCCCTGGGATGGAGAGGGCCACATTCATATTTGCCGCGGGCTCGCCAGATTCCTTTTGGATAACCTTGCCCTTAATCAATTCCCCTCTGAGTTCGGGCAATAAAATGTTATCGCCTTGTTTTGGGATAGTTGATGTCGGATCTCTATATGAAGTTTCAAAATTAACCGTATTCATTTTATTGGGAACTGCAACGACATCCAATCTTCTAACCGATAGGGAATAGGTTCCATAGGCCATTGTATCCTTTACACTTGCCAAGGAAAGGGAAACTTTGGATCGTTTACCAAACTTTTCCCCATCTACTTTCATTGCGAGCAGATTGTTGGTTGATCTTTGTGGAAATGATACCGTTTCCCTGGTAATTTTAGTGGAATCGTTGGCAATGGAATCGTTGGACCTGGGGTCCTCCAATATTGCTTCTTGGTTTCCTTGATACGGATTTAGAATACTCAGGTCATTCTGAAAATAATTCTCGGTGCCGCCATTCTCCATCCAATGCGTATATGCCACCAATTTATAATTTCCTGAGGGGATGGAAACGGGTATAAAAAAGTCCCCTTCCCCTTCCCCATTTTCCAGTCTGATTTTTTGTGCAAAAACCTTTGTGCCGTCTTCCCCAACCAGTTCTACATAGGCAATTTTACTGATGGTGCTCAAATTTTTAGTGCTTTTGTCCAAACAGTAAACCTTGTAATACAAATATTCCCCGGCAAAGAAAAACGATGCGTTGAAATGTACAAAGACCGTTTCTTGCGGAATATTGGAATAACCCTCCACCTCCGATTGGGATCGTAACGGTACCTGACCGTAACTATAGTCTAGCGTTACTGCCAAGCAAAGGAATGCAAATAGGAAAATCGATACTTTTTTTAGGTTCATTACCTCAATTTTAACGCTGTTCTTAATCTATCCAAAAATCCGGTTTTTGATTATCCGCCCAAAAAGTGCAGTCGCCACAAGGCTTGTAGACCATTAAATATCCTGAGCCTGGTGGCGGCATAGAACTGACATAAATCCATTCTTCATATTTTACCGCTTCGTAAACCGACGGCCGCTCCATACTCGGAAGGGTATCAATTTGACAGCCGTAGGGGTATTTTGGATAAGGTCCCTCTTCAAAAATATCCCTAAAGTTTATGAAGGCCCTTTTTGTGGAGAGGGAGGAAACCTCAAAAAAGCCAACCACTTTTTCGCTCTGGTCTTGATCGGATGTGATATTCCCCTCAATAAAGCCAGGTTGGCTTTCCGTAAATGGGCTATCAGATCCTGAAAATTCCGCTAAGGACTTCAAATAATTGTGGGCCTCCACGGATTGGGTATACTGTTTTACCAAGATGCTGTAGCGATTCCGCAACATATAGTCGTCCCTTGGTATAAACCGTACCGGGAAACGGGTTATTTTATTTTCCACATAGCCACTGGTATTGGCCAAGACTATATTATTGGAAAGTTGGGTTTTAAAACAGTAACGTGCCTCGGTCTCCCTGTTAACCAATTCCAATTGTGGGGGATCATCCGAAACAATTATAAATTCTTGACTGGTCCAGTAAGGGGCCACTATTTCATAGGTCTCTTCATAAGTATAGCGGTAGTATTTGGAATTCCCAGTAGGGTCCTGGCTATCCACAAAAAACTCCACACCTTCCACATTGTCCGCGTTGGTCTCCTTTTCCGCGTATAAGTTGTCTATGGGTACGCTCTGCGGCAGTTGTTCGGCAGTGGAACTGTAAGAACGGCCGTCCGCGGTGTTTATGATCAATTGATAGGTCCTTCCCGGTTGGGCCGCAAAAGGTTGGGTAGACATATAGGTGCCTGGAAGGGATTCCTGGAAATCATATGTATTTTGGGCATCATCCTTGATCATTACATGGGCATTATTTTCAAACTTTGGACCTCCACCTTCCAATTCATAGGATCGTGACAGGATTACCTGCTGCTGGATATTCTCATCGGTCAAAGTAGCTTCTACAACCAGGACGCTCTCAAAATTTTGGGTAAGGATTGGGAATGGCTCCGTACAACTATGGCCCAATATCCCTAAAGCGATTATAAATATAAATCGATATGTTTTTTTTAAAAGCATTAACCTTAGATTTTAGTATGCATCATTTTTGCTTCGCTTTGATTTAATCTGATTTTTCAACATTCAGATTTTTTTAATCTACCCAAAAGTCCGGTTTTTGGTTATCGCCCATAAATGTACAATCCCCACAAGGCCTATTTACCATTACATATGCGGAGGGGGGATCTGGCGGGGGCGGCACGCTAGTAAACATCTTATATTGCCCGGATTCGATTGCTTCCAAAAGGGGCGATGGTCCTTGTGGAATACGTCCATAAAGCAATATTGTATTGAGCTGGCAGTCATATGGGAAAGGGGGATAATTACCGGTCGGAAAAACATCCCTAAAGTTGACGAATAGCCTCTTGGAAGAAACCGATGAAACCTCAAAAAAGCCAACTACCTTTTCGTTCTGGTTTTGATCTGAGGTTATATTGCCCTCAATAAAACCCGGTTGATTTTCAGAAAAAGGGTTTTCAGAAGCAGATAATTCCTTTAAGGTTTTTAAATAGTTGTGCGCTTCCAAAGATTGGGAGTATTGATGTACCATGATACTATACCGGTTTTTTAACATGTAATTATCCCTGGCAACAAAACGAACCTGAAACCTTGATACCCTGTTCTCTGTATAATTACTTGTATTTGTCAAGGTAATGTTATTGGAGATATTGGTTTTATAGCAATATTGCTCCTCTTGGGTTTTCTCTTTAACATCAACTGCATATGGAAACTGATCGGAAACTATATAGATATCCTCCCGGACCCAATATGGCGCTATTATTTCATAGGTCTCCTCATAGGTGTACCTAAAGTAGTTGGGTTGTCCTGAAGAATCGTGATTATCTATAAAAAATGCCGCCCCTTCCCCTTGGTCAACTGTTGTCTTGCTTTCCGCATATAGACTATCAATAGGAACTTGCCGGGGCAATGGCTCCAAAGTGGAACTGTAGGAACTTCCATCACTGGTCCTTACAAGTAACTGATAGGATTTTCCAGGTTGGGCCGCAAACGTTTGGTCCGACATATAGGTACCCGGAATTGTTTCGTGAAAATTATACGCATTTTGGGCATCGTCCTTAATCATTACGTTAGCTTTAGTTTCAAAATTTGGTCCACCCCCTTCCAGACTGTAAGACCGAGACAACACCACCTGATGCTGGATACTCTCATCCGTCAACATTGATTGGACCACCAAGACGCTTTCAAAGTTTTTAGTCTCCAAAGGGAACGGTTCCGTACAACCGTATTCCAAGATGCCCAAAGCGACCCAAGGCAATAACCTATATCTTTGTCTTCGGAGCATATCAGCTAAACTAAAATTTAAAATTATAAGTGATAGTTGGCACTGGCACCGAAAAAATAGAGTTTTGATAGGCCTTCACATCACCGTCCTGTGTCACGAAATAAACAGAGTAAGGGTTATTTCTTCCAAGTACATTGTATATCGAAAAATTCCAATAACTGTGGACAAATTGTTTGATTTTGTGGCTCCCCTCTATATTAAAGCCTATATCTAACCTATAATAATCCGGGATCCTAAAGGCGTTTCGATCGCTGTAAAACACATATTCCGCATTGTTGTACGTATATCGCCCTACCGGATAGGTAATGGGCCTTCCGGTTTGGTATACAAAGTTGGCCGACATGCTATATCGTCTGGTAAATTTGTAATTGGCAACAATGCTTAAATCATGTGGCTTATCGTAGTTGGAAGGAAAATACTCCCCATTGTTTACCCGCTCCTCTGCATTGGGACTATCCATTTTTATCAACGACCGGGAATAGGTATAGCCTATCCAACCATTGAGCCTTCCACTTTTGCGCAATAATAGTTCCACCCCATAAGCCTTACCATCACCTTGCAAGACCTCGGTTTCGATGGTCTCGTTCAATAATAGCTGAGCACCCACCTTAAAATCCAAAATATCTTGGGATTGCTTATAATATCCTTCCAAACTAACCTCATAGGTGTTCCCATCAAAATTTTTGTAAAGGCCCAAGGAATATTGGTTTCCCCTTGCCGGCCTTATATTGTTATCGGATAGCTTCCAAGTATCAATGGGAGAGGAAGTCGTATTGTTGGAAAGGGTATGTATATATTGATAGGCACTGTTAAAACTGGCTTTTACAGATAGGTCTTCCATAAGAAAATATCTGGCCGAGACCCTTACTTCTGGTCCACCATAGGTCTGGGAAACTTCATTTTTGCCATAGGTTTGGGTACTTTCCAAAGTTCCTTCACTTTTTGGAACGCCATCTTCGTAGATTCTCTGTTCTGTTGGCCCCAGTGCAAAATAAAAAGAATAACGGAGACCCATATCTATCAATAATTTTTCATTCACCTTAAAATTATCGGATATAAAAACGGCAGATTCCAATCCCCTTTCATCAGGGATGTCCTGATTCTCAACAACAGACTCCGACCCGTCCGGTTGAATATAACCTGGTTGCGTGTTGTATAATTTGGAGGTAAGTCCATAGGAAAATTTGTGGTCGGCATTGAGTAAATATTTCATGTTGATATTAAGATCTGTTTCCTGTATAACATACCCTAAATCAAAATCATTATCACTGTCGCCGTCATAACCAATGTTGAATTTGTACTGGCTATTTGCGAGCACTAGGCTCCCTTTGTTCTTTTCATTGAACTTATGGTCCCATCCAACGGAAAACAATTGGTTGCTGTAATGGTAAAGGGAGTCCGAGTTAATGCTAAAGGCATCCCTACTGTAATACCCGGTTGCACTTATATCATTGTTTTCATTGATATTATGGTCGTATTTAGCTATCAGATCAAAGAAAGATGCCGAACTGTTATTTAGGGAAGGGTTGTCTATCGTGTTCAGAAGATAATCCGAATAGGTACTTCTTCCTCCCACCATGATACCCGCCTTTTCCTTTATGACGGGCAATTCAATGGCAATGTTATTGGTCACTGGGCCGATAGAGGCCTCACCTGAAAACTTTTCGGTGTTCGATTTCTTGGAACGAATGTCAAATACGGACGATAACCTCCCTCCGTACTCGGCAGGGATATAGCCCTTATAGATATTAACATCATTGGTCGTAAAAGGGTTCAAGGCACTAAAGAGTCCAAAAAAGTGGGAGGGGTTGTAAATTACACCGTTGTCTAAAAGGATTAGGTTCTGATCTGTATTTCCTCCCCTAACATTGAACCCTGACGCCCCTTCCCCTGCGGTGGTAATCCCTGGCATAGTGGTGGCCACCTTCAATACATCCCGTTCCCCAAGTACCAAAGGAATATTTTTTGATTCCTTGGACGTAATGTAGGTTTCACCTGTACCCGCTTTCTCGACATTCTTGGCGGCATCCGCCTGAATCACAACTTCATCCAACTGTTCCACGCTTTCATCCAAGGAAAAATCATATTGACCATCGTTGTATATGATTACATTCTTCTGGGAATCCTCAATTCCAAGGGACCGGGTCTCTAAAATATTGAGTCCCGCAGAAAGCTCTATACTATAAAAGCCATCATCGTTTGTCGAGACCCCTGTATTCTTATTTTTTACTCGAATGGATAGGTTCCCGATAGGTTCCCCGGTTTTGGCATTTTCTACAAATCCGGTAAGCGTATACCGGTTTTGCCTAGAACTTTTGTTCTCCTTTCCGATCCTCACGGTCTCGGCAGTTACTTTCTTTCGTGCAGATTTTTCCTCTTTGTAAAAAACCGGGGCAGCGGCTTCACTTTCCCCATTAATATCGGCATAGGGCATAGGAGACTTATCCTCCCCAAAAAAACCTTCGGGTAGGGTATCGTAGATTACATTGTTTTGGGTGAGCACGATCTGACTGCTGGAGAGTACGTAGTAATTGATTTCCGTATCCTTAAAAATGGAGTCCAACACCTTGGACACAGGAACATCCTTAAAATCACCTGAAATCCTTTGGGGGCCCAACCATTGGCTCAAATAGAAAAAATGCAAATTTGTCTTTTCCTCGATTTGGTGGAGCACCTCCTCCCTAGTGGCATCCTTATAGGTTAATGTGATTTTTGGTATTACCTCCTGTGCCCTTCCCCATTGAAAGAACATTAATAATACAATTCCTAAAACAATTCTCATGGATTTGATGTTTTAATGTCCTCTGACATTGAGGTGTAAACGACTTCCAATACCGCCTTCATATATAGATCAAAATTATGTTTCATCAAAGGTTTATCGGAATATCCGTTGATTTCCCTTTTGAGTTCCGGGAATATTCTTTTTAAATCATTTTTATTTTCAACCTCATAGTATACGTCCTTATAAATAATGGAATACCTGTTAATGCTTTTAAATTCATAGTATAATCGTCTGTCCTTGGTTCGCTCCAACGGAGTTTTCCTATATTTTTTCAAAAACGTAAAGTAGGGGTTCGAAACCAATTCCTCCTCGAAACCGGAAATATTAGCCCCGTTCTTGTCCTTGTAATCCACCCTTATAAAATGATGGCCGTCCAATGTAAATTCCGAGATTTGATCTTGGATCAGTTTAAAAACGCTAAATCCGTATTTACTATCCAAGTTAACCAGAATTTGGTCTTGGTTTAGGTCGTATTTCATGGGGACATTAAAATAGGGTTCCCCTCCATATACCAAGGACCCTTCCCGAAACAAGGGGGATTCAAAAAATTTGTGCTTATCATTGATCGTCCTATAGGCTTCCACATATTCCATACCCCGGTAGAGCCCGGTATTTTCGACCCCGACCATCCCGTCGAACCAATTATAGTACGGACTGATATCCTTGGCCTGCTGACCATAAGCAGACATGGTCAAAACAACTATAAAGAAGAGGGGTTTGGATAGGTTGGTGATTCTAAATGTGGTCAAAACTTTGAGAGAGGACCTCTTTATGGGCATAGATCTTTATTTAATAAAGTTCGACAACATTAATAATCGGGCTTAAATATAAGTAAAGATTCATATTTTTCCACTATTTCATCTTTGTTCATCATCATTTTTCGAAAATCACCATTAATAAACATTTCCGCCTGATCTTTGTAATGCGGACTCAAGGGGTTTCCGGATTGCCCGGTAGGCAAAATACTGATACTGTTCCCCACATCGGAAAAATCGATAATTCGCCGGGTAGAAGGTCCTGAACTAACGTTGTAAAATAGACTTTCCCCATAAGGAAATGCCATGTTATTGATAACCTCACGACTACCTGGAACAGGAAAGGGCCCAACGTTAAAAAATGACCGTAACGCCTTTATCTTACCTATGGGGTGCTGGTGTTCCAAGGTATGGACCCTATCCCATGTCCATTTTTCGGGGTTCTTCCCAAAATCTTTTTCCAAGGAAGCAATTGCCTGATTATAGGAAGTCTGGGCAATTTGGTCCTTCGTTTCCACAGTATTCTCGGTATTTACGTCGTCCCACCAAACAGAGGTTGGTTTGGCGGCCAATGGCGCAATCAATCTTTTACTAAAATGCGTTGCCAACATTTGATTAAAAAGTTCACTCCCCAACTCATCTTCAAAGGTATTTTTCAGAAAAAAATAGATCCACCGGTGAAATATGGTTGCCTCCACACTATATAGGGGATAATCCCCCTCCCAGGCACTGAGCTTATCCAGTTCCATTAATTGAATCTGTGACATTTGGGAAACATCCAATGATTTTGAGAGATCGGCAACTATGGAGGGGTTGATGGAAGAGGTAGCATCCGTAATCATATTTTGTACCGCTTCCCTATCCCAATCATTTTTGGGCTCCAACAACTGGACGATCCGCTTGGCCCTGTTTTCCGGCAAATAATAACCCGGGTACAACATCCCGGCGATGGAATCGGGTTGATTGTTTGCGGAATAAACATAATGCCAAGGCGGATTTGTAGCCTGTGGGTTTTCGGAGAAGTCCAGATAACCGACGGGTTCCTGCTTTCCGGAACTCCCGTCCAGAATAAACTTGGTATTAGCACCATCCGGCATTTTATAGAGTTTGGCCGATGCCCACCAGGCCACATTGCCCTCGGCATCCCCGTACATGATATTGAGTCCCGGGGCATGGATCTTTGGCAAAGCGACCTCAAATTCCTTTAGATTATCCGCAAAGGCCATTTCGTGGATCGCTTGGAGCAATTTATTGTCAGACCGGGTATAGATCCAGGACATGGCAATTGGCCTGCTCCCTTCCACTCCCTCGGTAAGTCCGTTTAAGATGGGGCCGTGCCTCGATTTCTTAAAAGTGAAACTTACATCCTTTCCATCTTTCACTTTGATGGTTTTGTTAGCTGTTTCGTATTTTTTCCAACCTTCCGGGGTCCTATACATAGTAGTGTCTTCCCTATCGCTTTCTTCATAGTAAAAATCCGTATCGTCATTTTCGAACATAGTTATCCCATAGGCCAGTTTCCGGTTGTGGCCCAACAACGGAAAAGGGATGCCCGCAATGTGATATCCATATTTCTCATAAGTAGGCGTGCTAAGATGTGCCTCATACCAGACCGAGGGCTGGGCAAATCCGATATGGGGATCATTGGCGAGGATCACCTTGCCCGATTTTGTCTTTTCTGGGGCAATCACCCAACTATTACTCCCAATAAATTGGGGAACCGGCAACTTGTCCAAGGCTTCTGCGACCATCCCGGATATTTTATTCCTAACGGAATCAGATTCCGGGTGGTAGTTTTTTATCCAGGTAGTACCAGGCTCGCTTCCAATCTCCAAATCCTCAAGGTATTCCGGACCCAACTTATTCCTTATATTGGTCAACAAGGGGTCTGTCTTCTGGGCCATGGCGAAACTAAAGGCCATATACCCCATCGTATTGTAAATATCCTTAAGCTCAAAAGGTTTCTTTTTTACACCGGTTAGGTAGAATTCTACCGGGGTTGGACCTTCCTCAAGAAATTGGTTGATGCCATCGATATACGCCTGCGAAAGTTGGGCAGCAGGATCATTGGGGTCCAAGTCTGCCACTGTTTTGGTCGACGCCTCATCAATTCCCAGGGCCAAAAAAAACTTATCCGTTTTTACCAGATCGGCACCGAAAATCTCCGAAAGCCTACCACTGGCAATTCTGCGCATCAGTTCCATCTGCCACAATCTATCTTGGGCATGAACATAACCTAGCGCCCTAAAAGCATCCTTGTCGTTCCTTGCATAAATGTGCGGAATACCATAGGCATCAAAATAAACCTTTACTTCTTGGGAAAGCCCCGCCATCTTCCTTTCCCCTTCGTAATCGGGTTTTAAGGAATTGGCAACAAAGAAGATAACTATGGCTAGGATTGACAGAAGTATCAGAAAAATTATGATTATTCTTTTGAGTAGTTTCATTCTGTAGGTTTCAAAACGTCTGTAGGTTTCAAAATGAAAGATATAAGAATTATTGGGATAAAAAAAGTATCGCCCAATGCAAGGTAGGTGTATGAATCCACAAATTAAAGGGAAAACGTTTACAACAACTCAATTTTCAATATATTACGGGAACGCTCCGTTACCCTAAATCGATCATCGCCGCGCCTCCCTATAATCCAAACAATATTATCGCCAGATACCAGTAACCATTGTTGTTCCTTGGCAATTAAATCCATTTTTTCATCCTTGAAAAACTTCGATACCTTTTTGGCTCCCTTCATGCCAAAAGGGCGAAACCAATCCCCTACTTTCCATTTTCGTATTTTCAGTGGATAGCTGACCAAATCCTTATCTATGTAAATACAATTTTTTGATGTTTTTCCCAAGGAGTTGACCAGCTCCAAGGACATGGAAATGGGTTCTTGTACCCGATCTTCATGTTCATGGATTTGAAACCCGGAGTCCGTTCCCTGCCTTATCGGTTGTAGCAGTAAATGCTCCCTATCTTTGATCAATCGGTGGGTCTTAGAACGGATTTCCTTGCCACTACTGGCAGATAGCAGTCCCTCAACATCGTTCCATTCCCTAAATTCATAGGAATTAAATAAGGCATATAGGTATGCACGCACCGGATACAGGCCTATTAGGGATGCGATGCTTATTTTGATAACGTCTCCTTCCTTTTGGAAAAGTTCCCTTTTTAGATTTTCGATCCGATCCGATGCAATGCCCGCCGTTTGGGATAAATATTCTTGGGTATTTTGAAAATTCTTTAAAAAAGTGGGATGCAATTCCTTTAGAATCGGGACAATTTGATGCCGTATCTTATTTCTAAGATGAATAAAATCCTGATTGCTTTGGTCCTCCCTCCAAACAATTCCTGCCTCGTTGGCATACTGCAAAATACGCTCCCTAGAGAATTGTAACAGAGGTCGGATGGTAGTTTCCGTCCGCTCCGGGATGCCCAATAGCCCATCAATTCCGGTACCCCTTGAAAGATTGATAAGGAAAGTCTCTAGATTGTCATTGGCATGATGGGCAGTGACCAAGATATCTATCTGCTCTTCCCCCATGATTTTATCAAACCAGGCATAGCGTAATTCCCTGGCTGCCATCTCCATGGAGACTTTAAATTTACTTACATAACCTATTGTATTAAAGTTGGTTACATAAATTTTGTGGTTGATTTCCTTTGCAAAGGCCCTCACTAATTTCTCATCGGCATCACTCTCCTCTCCCCTAAGACCAAAATTGCAATGGGCCAAGGAAAATTCCAAGCTTAAACGGTAGCACAAATGGGCCAATACCATGCTATCCACTCCCCCACTACAGGCCAGCAAAAAAGGCCGATCCCTAAGAACGGGAAAACGATTTTCCAAAATTGATTGAAACTCTTCCAGCATATTGCAAAAATAAGGAAGAATAAGTTGGGATCAAACCGGAATCGAGTGCCAAGAATCTAGAGCCAAGAATCTAGAATCTAGAATCAAGAGAAAGAATATAGAATATAGAGAATAGATTGAAAAAAAGTTTATAAGTTTAGAAATTTAGTTTTTTCACATCTGCCAAATCTGCCAACTGCAACTGCACACTGCCAACTTCTTCCTAATTTCGTATTTTTCCTTAAAATTGAACCCTTCCGATCAACCATCAACTTACTTAGACATTAAACCTAAAGTGCATTACGTCCCCGTCCTTTACGATGTACTCCTTGCCTTCCACCCTCATTTTTCCAGCTTCCTTTACCTTGGCTTCACTGCCATAGGTAACATAATCGTCATAGGCGATGACCTCGGCACGAATAAACCCTTTTTCAAAATCGGTATGGATTACTCCAGCGGCCTGTGGAGCGGTTGCTCCCACGGGAATGGTCCAAGACCTTACCTCCTTAACCCCTGCGGTAAAATAAGTCTCCAAGTTCAACAACTTGTAGGCCCCTCTGACCAGTTTGGCCGATCCGGGTTCGGATAAGCCCATATCTTCCAAGAACATTTGGCGTTCCTCGTAGGTTTCCAATTCGGTAATATCGGCCTCCGTTCCAACGGCCAAAAAGATGACCTCGGCGTTCTCATCGGCAACGGCTTGCTTTACTTTCTCCACATAGGCATTACCCTCTACGGCAGCGTTCTCATCCACATTGCATATATACATCACGGGCTTATCCGTAATGAATTGCAACGGCTTCACGAATTCCTTTCTATCTTCCTTGTTGATATCGATAGCACGTATGGAGACACCGGCTTCCAAGCCTTCTTTTACTTTTAAGAGGACCGCCTCCTCCTTTTGGGCATCCTTGTTCCCGGTTTTAGCGGCCCGTTTTACCTTGTCCAATTTCTTTTCCACGGTTTCCAAATCCTTCAATTGGAGCTCCATATCAATGGTCTCCTTGTCCCGGATCGGGTTTATAGATCCATCGACGTGTACAATGTTATCGTTGTCAAAACAGCGCAAAACGTGCAAAATGGCATCGGTCTCCCTTATATTTCCCAGGAACTGGTTTCCCAATCCTTCTCCTTTGCTCGCTCCCTTGACCAATCCGGCTATGTCCACTATCTCTACGGTTGCCGGAACCACCCGTTCCGGTTTTACCAGTGCTTCCAATTTTTCCAATCGGGAATCCGGTACATTTACCACCCCAATATTGGGCTCAATGGTACAAAACGGGAAATTGGCACTTTGTGCCTTGGCGTTGGACAAACAATTAAAAAGAGTGGATTTTCCCACATTGGGCAATCCTACGATACCTGCTTTCATAATAAAAAGACTAAAGATAAAAGACAATAGACAAAAGACTAATTGCCTCGAAATTTTAAAATAGGCGCAAAGATACGGGATACTTGTGTTTAAAGGATAAAAAATGGCATAAAAAACCCTGACGATGAGGTCAGGGCAATTTTATTTTCGGTCTTGGTCTTGGCTCTAGCAGCGTAGCGATCCAGCATCTACCCTTCCGGGTGCATAAACCGTTGCTTGCCCAAGAGTTCCTCTTCGGTCTCCACGTGATTTTCATCGGGAATACAACAATCCACTGGGCATACTGCAGCACATTGCGGCTCCTCGTGAAAGCCCATGCATTCCGTACACTTATCGGGTGATATAAAGTAAATCTCGTCACTAATGGGCTCTTGGGATTCATCGGCATTCACTTTCTTTCCATTTGGAAGCACAACCTCCCCGGTCAATGAAGTGCCATCACTATATCGCCAATCATCCGCCCCCTCATAAATCGCGGTATTCGGACATTCCGGCTCACAGGCTCCGCAATTTATACATTCATCGGTTATAATAATTGCCATACTATTTTATTTCTATTGATCTCGGTCTAACTTTTTCACGAACCGGGTTCATTGCTTACTTTTGCACAAAGGTAAAGCCTATTAAATTACTAGACAAATATAATGACGGACCTTAAACGGAGAATAAACGCTTTTACCAAACTTGGGGAATTCTTTGGCGAGTTTTGCGAATTTGCAAAAAAAGACCCTAAAAATGAGGAAAATCAGAATCCTTTTTTGGAAGAATTCTATCAAAAATTAATCCTGGCCCAGCACAAAAATGGATGGTTCACCCAAGAAAATTGTCTCTTCAGTTTCCAAGGCTGGGCAGACCTGCTCACTCGGGAAAACCTTGAGGAATGGTTGGCTCCGTATCATTTTCGGCCTACTAGGCCCAGGACGATTGCACTGATCTTTGCCGGAAATATTCCGTTGGTGGGATTTCACGATTTTTTGGCCGTTTTGATCACCGGGAACAGGGCATTGATAAAACTTTCATCCAACGATAATATCCTGTTTCCTTTCATTGCCGATTTTTTGATCGATGTAGAACCTGAACTAAGGGAGAGCATCAGCTTTGCAGAGGGCAGATTGGAAGGTTTTGATGGGGTTATTGCAACGGGCAGTAATAATACCTCCTTGTACTTTGAGCATTATTTTGGAAAAAAACCGAACATAATCCGCAAGAACCGGAATTCAGTGGCCGTACTTACAGGTAATGAAACCGAAGAACAGCTCGGAGCCTTGGGCCAGGATATTTTTAGGTACTACGGCTTGGGTTGTCGCAGCGTTTCCAAACTTTTTGTTCCTGTCGGCTATAATTTCGACAACTTCTATAAGGCAATATTTAACTATAATCCTATCCTTGACCTGGTAAAATACTCCAACAATTATGACTATAACAAGGCGGTATATTTAATGAGCGAATTCAAAATTTTGGATAACGGATTTTTGATGCTCAAAGAAGATCCAAGTTTTGCCTCTCCCATCGCCACCCTTTTTTATGAAACCTATGACAACCTGGAACAATTGCAAAACCATCTGGTTGCCAATGCCGATAAATTGCAGTGTATCGTAGGTTATGGCATTAGGAATGATGAAATTTCCTTTGGCCAAACCCAAAGACCCGGTCTATCCGATTACGCGGATGGGGTGGATACGATTGATTTTTTATTGAATATTTAACCTAACAATTATACGCTTGATGATATAGGATTCCCATAATTTTATGACCTTTGGGGCGCTGTTGCATATGTTTATCATGCCATAAAGTTATATCGGTATTTTAGTTGAAAATTTTATCAGCATGACAATCAACAAAATAACAGCTTAATGATCAAGAGTTCGATACGTCCAGACTAACCTTCATATTAAGGGGAATAAGAAATCTTTCCTAGGTTTAAATAAAATGAACTGGTTCAACTACAATTAACTAATAAAAAAATGAAAAAACACAACTTTAGCGCAGGCCCCTGTATTTTACCCCCACAAGTATTACAGCAGGCCGCTGAGGCCGTGCTCGATTTTAATGGGCTCGGTCTATCCCTTATCGAAATTTCTCATAGAAGCAAGGATTTTGTTGCCGTTATGGACAAGGCCAGATCACTCGTTTTGGAACTTCTCAATTTGGAGAACAAAGGTTATCAAGCCCTATTTTTGCAAGGAGGTGCCAGTATGCAGTTTATTATGACAGCATATAACCTACTGGAAAACAAAGCGGGATATGTAAATACCGGAACCTGGAGCAGCAATGCAATTAAGGAAGCAAAACTTTTTGGGGAAGTATTGGAAATTGCGTCTTCCAAAGATCAGAATTTTAATTATATCCCCAAGGGGTACAGTGTCCCAAAAGGTTTGGATTATCTGCACCTTACCTCCAACAATACTATTTTTGGCACCCAAATAAAGGATTTTCCAAAAGCGGATTGTCCCTTGGTATGCGATATGAGTTCGGACATTTTTTCCAGGCAAATGGATTTTTCCAAATTTGACCTAATCTATGCGGGTGCCCAGAAAAATATGGGGCCAGCAGGTACAACCTTGGTTGTCGTTAAAGAAGGGCTACTTGGAAAGGTAAGCAGAAAAATACCTTCCATAATGGATTATCGTGTTCATATATCCAAGGAGAGCATGTTCAACACCCCAGCAGTTTTTCCGGTATACGTTTCCATGCTGACCTTGGAGTGGTTAAAAAATTTGGGCGGTATTGCCGCCATTGAAGAAATAAATGAGAAAAAGGCCCGACTGATCTATTCCGAAATAGATCTTAATCCCTTGTTTAAAGGATTTGCCAAGAAAGAGGATCGTTCCAATATGAATGCGACCTTCAATCTCACCAATGATGCGCTGAAGGACACGTTCGATGCAATGTGCAAGGAAGCAGGTATCAATGGTATAAACGGGCACCGGTCCGTTGGTGGTTACCGAGCCTCCATGTACAATGCCCTACCCTTGGAAAGCGTAGGTGTTTTGGTCGATGTGATGAGTGAATTGGAACGAAAAGGGTAAACAGCAAGGCTGTAGTTAATGGTTAACCGATATTGGGTTATTAGGTTGATTGAGTGAGCTTTGACGCAGGACTAAATGTTGATTTTCAAAGAATCATGACCTATCTATCAACTGTTAACAGATCACTTTTAACCATAAACTAAATAACTCACTAACCCGATAATTAGCAATTTTTTATACATGACAATTTTAGCAAACGACGGTATTTCGGAAAATGGAAAGATAACTCTTGAGAAAGAGGGTTTTGAAGTTCTGACAACCCATGTGGCCCAAGAACAATTGGCCAATTATATCAACCAAAACAAAGTCTCCGTACTATTGGTCCGCAGTGCCACCAAGGTAAGAAAGGAGCTTATTGATGCCTGTCCCAGCCTTAAGATCATCGGTCGTGGCGGAGTCGGAATGGACAATATTGATGTGTCCCATGCCATAAATAAAGGAATTCAGGTGATCAACACTCCTGCGGCATCATCGGATTCCGTAGCGGAACTGGTCTTTGCCCATCTCTTCGGCGGTGTCCGATTTTTACACGACGCCAATCGGAACATGCCATTGGAAGGGGACAGTAAATTTTCCCAGTTAAAGAAAACCTACTCCAATGGTACCGAGTTACGAGGGAAGACCTTGGGGATCATCGGATTTGGAAAAATAGGCCAGGCGACCGCCAAAATAGCACTGGGAATCGGAATGCGGGTAGTTTTTTACGACCCAAAGATCGAGGTGGCCAAAATAAAGGTGCCTTTTTTTGACGGACAAAGCGTTTCCTTTTCCCTTTCGAGTTCGTCCAAGGAGGAATTATTGAAAACCTCGGATTTTATCACCATGCACGTGCCTTCCCTAAAGCCTTATCTCATTGGGAAAAAAGAGTTTTCACTAATGAAAAAAGGAGTTGGCATTGTGAATGCTTCCAGAGGTGAAGTGATGGACGAGGTTGCCTTAGTGGATGCCCTGGAAAGCGGCAAGGTGTCTTTTGCCGGGCTCGATGTTTTTGAATCGGAACCTACACCCGAAATCAGAATCTTGATGCACCCTAATATTTCATTGACACCCCATATTGGAGGGTCAACAAACGACGCCCAAAACCGGATAGGGGAAGAATTGGCAAACCAGATCATTGCACTTCTAAAATAATCCGCTACTTGTTAACATAGCAAGTCGATTTTTTGGAATTATTTGTACCTTAATCTGAATTTTAAAATCACCATACAATGTCAGGATTATTGGATTTATTGAACAGCCCCATGGGCAAACAACTTATTAGCGGCGTTGCCGGACAGACCGGGAAGCCCGAAAGTCAGACCGCCGATGCTTTGAGTATGGCCATGCCCCTACTTTTGGGCGCGATGAAAAAAAATGTAGCCTCCTCCCCTCAAGGTGCTGAAGGATTGATGAATGCCCTTTCAACAAAGCACGATGGCAGTATCCTCGATAATTTAGGGGGACTTTTTGCAGGAGGGGTGGATCAATCCGTTATGGATGATGGGGCCGGAATTTTAGGTCATGTTTTTGGAAGTAAACAGTCCACCGTAGAAAACGCACTGAGCCAAAAATCTGGCTTGGATGCAGAGGCCATAGCCAACATCCTTAAAATTGCCGCCCCTTTGGTTATGGGGTATCTGGCCAAACAGAAGGCACAAAGCAATGTAACCGATGCCAAAGGCCTGAATGACCTTTTGGGCAGTACCCTTGGAGGGCAACCACAACAAAATCAGAGCCTTATTACCAGCTTATTGGATGCCGATGGGGATGGTAGCATTTTGGATGATGTTGCCGGTATGGTTATGGGGTCCAATCAAAAGAAAGGTGGCCTTGGCGGAATGCTGGGAAGTCTCTTTGGAAAATAAACTTCGCAACCTCCTAATTACGATAATTTTAACCAAAACCATCGGCCAAAACCGATGGTTTTTTTGTATCTTTTAGTGAATGTTCGAGTCTCGATCCTATTCCTTTAAAATCATCGGTTTATGAAAAGCATATTTATTAAAATTGGGGTTTTATCCATGTTCCTGGCTTTGCTAATGGGTAGCTGCAAGGGAACCCAGGATACCGTGAGTATTAGCGACATTGAAAAAAAAGCCTTTGATCAAAAAGTGGGCGATACGGTCAAGATCGTCAATGACAGTACCGAGTACGAAATTATAATCATCGACCCCGGTTTCGATTTTTGGTTAAAGAGCGTAGCCAAACCCGAATGGTATTATACCCAATCCTATTTGGAAAATCGAAACAGGATCTATGTGCCGGAGTGGAACTATAGGGTTACACAGCCGCAGCGTTATGACCCCAATCTGTACGAGATGCAGATAGATTACAATCCAAACATCGACTATGGACTTGAGGTCAACTACAAACTCTATTATTACTTCATCTATTTTCAGCGGAAATACAATCAGCGTTTGGGACCCTTTGTTCCTAGGGTGTAATGCAATCGAGGGGGAATTGGATTGGTAAGGGTCCATTTTCCATCATTGGCAAATATTGGATTAATTCCCTAATTTTGCACCGGTTATTACCCGTCCATGAAAAAATTAAAACAACGTTGGGGATTGGATTCCAATTTTCAAGTCTTCATAATTCTTGTTGTATTTGCCTTAACCGGATCTAGCTCCGTTAAACTGGCCCAGCCCATTTTGGATTTTTTTGGTTTCACCAGGAATATTTTTCCGGAAGACTGGCACTATGACTTCCTGTATTGGACCATTAGGATCCTAATTATATTCCCGCTATACCAACTACTTCTAATCGCTTTTGGTTGGATTTTTGGACAATTCCGGTTTTTCTGGGCTTTCGAAAAAAAGATGTTGGAACGTATGGGCCTTGGATTTTTGTTAAAATTATTTATCCTTTTCTTAACACCCTCGCTCCCTTCTTTTTGGCTAGTTTTGTAAGGAACACATTTAGGCTTTTTTAATTGGCTAAATCCCGAGATCCTGGGAGCCTCTTTTTCACGATATTATTGTCCAATACTACCTCCATACTACTTCATTATAACTCAAAAAAAACTTTGATCGGCCAATTAATGTCCAATTTTCGGCTTAATCCGAAAAAATCACCCGGATTCTATATGGGCGCCAACCGATTCAAAAAAGTATTGGTGTTTACCTTCTTTGCCTTGATGATGGTCAAGGTGTCCGCTTTTCATGTCTATTGCCATATTTCCCATGATAAGGAGAGTATAAAACATTGCGGGATTTGCGATGTTGCCCTCGTTAATCAACATACCCAGTTAAATTTTGCGGATGAAATTGAAATTGTTTCCACCATTTTTGTCCTTATCCCGGGCCAAAAGGAATTTAATGATATTACCACAACACCCGAATCTAGGGTAAGCATCCGGCTTTGCTCTAGACCTCCCCCAAGTTTCATTTAAGTCGATATTTCCTGCGAAATTATCCTGTTGGACTTTAATGCTCCTCCATTGTTGTACCATGGGTCACAACCCGATGGGTATAGGTGCCGACATATCAACGGTCCAAGGACCGGAAAGCAGGCAGGAGACCATGGATATTTCCAAGCACGGACCGCAGTGCCAAAGCCAGCATGTTTGGCCGAAGAAAATATAGATCCAGACTTATAGCAGTTGGATTTTCCACCAAACAGACCATTCCATAATACCAATAAAAAAATGAAAAAAATTTTATTAGCTGTCCTATTTGTAACGTACAGCTTTACCTATTCCCAAAACAGCCTGACCGGTACTATTAAGGCAGCCGATGATCAGGCTCCTTTAGAAGGTGTATCCGTATATTTTCCCAAATTGGAAATTGGCGGGGTTACCGATGCCAACGGGGCGTTCAACATTAGGAACATTCCCTTGGGCAGTTATCAAATTGTAGCTTCCTATATCGGGTTCCTTACCCTTTCCAAAACTATTGTCATTGAAAAGGGCAACAATAACCTGAATTTTGAACTTGCACCAAGCGCCATCGAAATGGACGAAGTCATCGTCTCTACCCCCTTTCATAAATTACAGCGGGAGAACGTAATGAAGGTAGAGCACGTTAATGTGGCCCAATTAAAAGCTGCTGGCAGTATGACCCTTGCGCAGGGTATTACCAATATTCCAGGAGTTTCGAATGTATCTACTGGCATGGGAATAGGAAAACCTGTGATTCGTGGCCTCAGTTCAAACCGAGTGCTGGTCTACGCCCAAGGAGTGCGGTTGGAGAACCAACAGTTTGGGGATGAGCACGGTCTGGGGCTTAGCGATGCCGGGGTAGAAAGTGTGGAAGTAATCAAAGGACCAGCCTCCCTACTCTATGGCTCCGATGCCATGGGTGGCGTTCTTTATTTAAACCCAGAGAAATTTGCGATATCAAATACGACCCAAGGCGATGTAAACCTGGATTATTATTCAAACACCTATGGATTAAGCGGCAATGTGGGCGTTAAAACATCCTTGGACAAGTTCAAATTTCTGATAAGGATAAGCGGTGATTCCCATATAGATTATAAAACGGGGAACAATGATCGGGTCACAAATTCCAGGTTTAAAGAATATGACCTTAAGGCCGGGGTAGGATACCAAACTACCGACATGAAGACCGAACTTCGATACAATTACAACAAGTCCACCTTGGGCATCCCAGATACCATTGGGGAACAGACTACAAGTAGAACGCCAGCTTTACCCTATCAGCCGATCGAGAGCCATATTCTAAGCTCCAAGACGAACGTTTTTTTTGAAAACTCCAGTTTGGACGCCACTTTTGGATATACTTTTAACAACCGTAAAGAGTTGGAAGATTCCAAGGTAGACCCTGCACTGCACATGAATTTGGCCACCTTCAGCTACAACCTGCAATATCATTTGCCCAAATGGGGGCAATGGGAGACCATAGCCGCAATACAGGGAATGCACCAGACCAATAAAAACTATGGGGAAGAGCTTTTGATACCGGATGCCACTACCAACGATATTGGGACCATGGCGACCTCCCATTTACATCTGAGCGACAAACACGACATACAATTCGGGCTTAGGTACGACCATCGGGGAATAACTGCCGGATCCAATGGGGAAATCGGTTCTGAAAATTATATTTCAGAATTGGATAGGGACTTTAACAGTTTCAATGCCGCTTTGGGCTATAAAATGGATATTACCGGGAAACTCTTGTCAAGAATCAACCTCGCTACCGGTTTTAGGGCCCCCAATTTGGCCGAGCTAACCAGTAATGGGGTACACGAGGGCACCAATAGGTTCGAGATCGGGAATCCGGACCTAACCAACGAAAGAAACCTACAGACCGATATTTCTTTGGAATACAAGAACCAGCATATCGAGTGGTTTTTGAACGGATTTTATAACAAGATCAATGACTATATTTATTTACAGCCCAATGGGGATTATATAGATAATACCCCTGTTTATGTATACGATCAACAAAATGCCAACCTATACGGTGGGGAACTGGGTTTCCATCTTCATCCCCATCCTTTGGACTGGTTGCATTGGGAAAGCAATTTCCAAACCGTAATGGGAAAACTGACCGATGGGGATTACTTACCCCTGATTCCTGCAAATAGTCTCTCCAATACGCTCCGGGTAGAATTTGATAAGCGCAAAAAGAAATTGAAAAGTTATTATGCCTTTGCGACCCTCCAATCTACCTTTGCCCAGCGCCATGTCGGTAATTTTGAAACCGACTCTGACGGCTATAATTTGTTAAATATTGGCTTAGGTGGTTCCCTTACCGTTTTTAATCAACCCATGGATATCCATCTAAGTGGCAATAACCTTTTTAACACCACCTATATTGCCCATCTTTCCCGTTTAAAAAGCGATGGTATACCCAATATTGGAAGGAACGTAAATATTGGGGTCTCCTTACCGTTTTAAGTAAATTCCTGGTTTTAAATCACTTTAGCTCCTTCCCTTGGACAAGGGAAGGTGGATTTACCGAAATTGAAGACGGAAGGGATTAAAAGCACAGGCTTTGGGTTAAGGATAGAAGGTACAGTAAATAGACCAATATTTGGGAATTCCAACCCCTTTCTCCCGATCGTACCTCCGGGATTCATTCCCCTCCTTATCTGAGGAGGGGAGCTTTAAAGGTTGAAAGCGATATGTGTCTAAAGGCAGAAGCAAAAAAAATTCGGTGAAATCAATATCATTTTTTAACCTTTTTATTCTCAAAGCCATAAATCATTTGTTTCCAGAAGCCTTTTGGGACTTCCTCATCCCCTTCAAAACCCAATTCAATTTTTCCGCTGTCCTCCGGAATATAAGTGGTTTTAAAAATGTAGTCCCAAATACTAAGACTGATGCCATAGTTGATCCCGTATTTTCCTTCCGGTAAAACATAGGCGTGATGGTACAAATGCATCACGGGATTATTGAGGATATATTTAAGCGGGCCATAGGTAATTTTGATGTTGGAATGGTTAAAATGACCAATAGCAATGGCCACAAAATGAACAATATAGGCTTGGCCTGGCTCAAAACCGCCCAGCAACATCAGTCCAAAAACCTTAAGAGGCTTATAGATTACGTTTTCCATCCAATGGTATCGCATATGGGCGGCAAAACCCATTTCCTTGACGCTGTGATGAATTTTGTGAAACTGCCATAGCACCGGATATCTATGTAATAGGATATGGGTAAACCATTGGACAAAATCGAGGACCACGAAGAAGATCAACAATTGTACCCACATGGGAAAAGTTGATAGATCTACAATTTGAAAACTCTTCATGGAAAGTCCAATGTCGGCAAAAAACAATTCCAGGACCCTGTAAAAACCACTGATTACAATGGCAAAAATCACAAAGTTGAAGAACATATAAAAAGCATCCAACCAAAAATCCTTACGGAAGATAGCCTGTTCCTTCCTCCAGGGAAAAACAATCTCCAACCCCCAAACAACCAAGGAAATCAAAACTATTCCCCAAAAGAAATTCATATACCATGGCACTTCAAAAAGAATGGACTTCCATGTCCAATTCAGGGTACCTATAAAGGTTTTTGTAAAAGCATCGACATATTTATCCATAGTCCAATTCCCTATTAATCCGTTTAGGTCGAACATTTGTTTCGAACCTTACTTAATATATCATTCCGGGAGGAAATCCTCGCCCTTAAGCGAAGACTTTAGTTTGTTTTGCAGTATGCCCGAAGGCATGCGACCTATGCAAGTAAAAAACGCAACGCGATATGCACGTAGCGAGACCAGGCTACTTGCTTTAATCGACCAACGGTCGGAATCCAAAGCATCCTACTTTAATTTATACCATTCAATATTGGTCAATGGCTCTCTGCGTCCTTTGTTTGTAGGGGCATAATTTTTAGCTAGGTAATCCAAAATAATGGGCTCATTGTCCCCCAAAGGCCAAAGGTTTTGAGTTTCCTGCATCCAACGGATACTGGCCAACCAGCCATCCCTGGTCATTCTGTTTTGTATGACCATTTTGGCTGAATGGCAGGGAGTACAATTCTGGATCGTTTCGGTCATTCCCGTGTCTACGATAAATCCCGTTGCCTTATCAAATTCCTTTCCTCCTGCGATAGAATCGGTCGGACTGGTTGTAGCCTCTATATCCGGACCATTTTCATCGGAAACCTGTGGACCTGAATCCTGGTTCATAAAATACAACGTGGCCATACCTACTATAATGACCAATACGATCATAAGGCCAAAAATCATATTCCTATTATTCCTGTTTGCGCTCTTATCCTTCATTGGTTTGTTTGTTGTTTGATGATCATTGTTTTTAGATAGGTTAAGGTTTTAGGCCACGCGTTTCAGGTTTCAAGTTTGTCATGAAATTTCGGATAAGGATAGAATTTGAATAAAGTTGCTAAACCCATAATCTTTTCGAACTCTAGCTTTTAACCCGTAACCCTTCAACCTTGAACTTTGAACCTTGAACCAAGCTTTCGTCTAGACCACTTTCACGGCAATACGATGACAGGCATTGTTGAGATAACCCTTGGGATTCCATCCTGGCAAGACCATGGGCTGGCTTACGCCTTTGGAATCGGTGGCCTTCGCCCATACCTCGTAGTACCCTTTTTTGGGAAATGCCACATTGGCCTTAAAATGTTGCCAAGCCAAGCGGTTTACTGGTTTTTCCAGGGTACAGGATTGCCAGGTTTCCCCAAAATCTATGGAATAGTGCATGTTGGTTACCGTAAGGTCCCCTGCCCAGGCGTGGCCCCTAATTTCCATTTTTTTGCCCAGATCTATCGTTGCCCCGGATTTGGGATAGGTAATCAATGATTTAACCGGCATGGACTCAATGATGCACATATCCTTTTCATCAACCTCACTGCCGGGTGCTACGGGTTCACAAGGCACCTTATAGGAGTCTCCCGTCATTTTAGGTCCGTCGTGAACGATATTGCGAATACTGATCCGCTTCAACCATTTGCCGGAAACCGAGGCTGGCCAACCCCCTGCCACCAAGCGCAATGGATAGCCATGGGCCAAGGGAATATCTTCCCCGTTCATTTGAAAAGCGACCAAGGTCTCATCTTCCAAGGCTTTGGACATGGGAACCCCACGTGAAATTGGCTCTTTGGTGGGATCACCGCTCAAATGGGTGTCGGCAGCGTGATAACCAATATATACGGCATTGTCCTTAATACCAGCATCTTCCAGAATATCCCTCAATCTTACCCCCGTCCAGTTGGCGCAGTAAACGGCACCTACATCCCACTGGTTTCCTTTTGTGGGCGGATTGAATTCCTTTCTCCCATTGCCCCCACATTCCAAGGTAAGTTGGTATGTATAATGCTTAAACTTGGATTTAAGCTCGGCCAAGGAGTATGTTTTCCCCTGTTTAACGGATTCCCCGTCAATGGTAAGTGCCCAAGTGTTTATATCGATGTCCTCCGGAATTTTCCCATTGTTCCGGATAAACATGACAGAATTGGGAGTCACCTTATCGTCCAACAGATAAGCACGGGACTCAATGTTCCAAGGCTTGTCCGTCAGCACGATCATATCCTTGTTAATATTGAACAGTTTAAAAGGATCGGGGTCTTCCAATGCCAACGGGGAATATCCCAAAGGCATATTTGCCCCAAAAACAATATCGGCCCCAATAATTCCCGCTAATGAGGACAGGGTAGCTTTTCTCACAAAATTTCTTCTTTCCATAATGGTTTGCGTTAAATAAAATATCTATGATTTTTGTAAAACAAGGGTCGTCATACAGCGAAGGTCGTTCACATTGGTCGTTTTTAATGGTTCCATAAATTTAAGGTCCAAGGTTTTCATGACCTTATGTAGTAATTCTTTTGTAAGTAAAAATCGATCAGATCCATCTGGCAATCCATATATTCCTCTGCCTCTTGGTGTTATTCTACTTTCCAGGCCAATATCGGAGGCCATGCGTATAAAAATACTACCGCCCGGTTTCAACACCCGGACCAATTCGGTAAACATTTTCAGGAAATGATCAATACTTTTAGCGAAATGCAGCACGGCACTACAAATGATATGATCAAACCTATCATCCCCAAAGGGCAAATTATCAAGCTCTGCCAATGAAACTTGGGATTCCATCCGACTGTACGATCGCTTTACTTGACCGACTGCGGTCTTTTCCTTATCTACAGCCCAAATATCATATCCGTTTTCGTAAAACCAGTGCAGATTTCTACCCCCACCACATCCTGCATCAAGGATGATTTCATTCTTGGAATATCGGCCTTTTACAATTTGATCTAAAAGATAAATATCCATTCCACCAAGCTGCAGACGCAAGTCTTGAAAATCCATTAACAAATAATGTATTAATTTTTATTTAACTCGATGGTGTTTTTCTTTCGGTCACCGCTCAGCGCGTAGGTATAAAGCCACATAAGTGTGAAGGAAGGAATAATATCCAATCCGGGGACCAGCTCCTCCACAAAATTGATCACTCCTGCGACCTGACCGGCCTTGCCCTTGTACATCCGTGTCATCAGCCAGGCCGACAATGGTGCCCAGATGATATCTGTAAATTCCCCAATTCCAGGAATCATAAAGGAAACCATGCCCAAGGCATCGAATATCAACCCCAAAATCAGGTTTCTGGTTCTATTATTCTTAACCATGATTAAATTTAGGTATTTCCGGTCAATAGACAAAACAGTAAAAGTGTTTCAGCGTCCAGCGCTTAGCGTTCAGCGTATAGCAATTAGCAAAATGCTATTAAAACCTCGGATAAACTTATAAACCCATAAACTTTTAAACATCGTTTTGGGCCTGAATTTGACACTTGAACTAGCGCCGTACTACGAAAGATCGGAGCTGATCAACTTTAGGAACTCGTTGCGCGTTTCTATTTTTTCGAACTGACCCCGAAAACCGGAAGTGGTGGTCACCGAGTTCTGCTTTTGTACTCCCCGCATCATCATGCACATATGGGAAGCTTCGATCACCACGCCAACCCCTTGGGGCTTTAACGTATTATTGATGCACTCCAAAATATCATGCGTCAACCGTTCCTGAACTTGCAATCGTCGGGCAAACACATCCACAATCCTTGGAATCTTGCTGAGTCCCACGATATAACCGTTGGGAATATAGGCGATATGGGCTTTTCCGAAAAAAGGCAACATATGGTGCTCACAGAGCGAATAGACCTCAATATCCTTTATTATGACCATATTGTCATAATTCTCGGCGAACATGGCGCCTTCCAATATCTCCACCGCATCTTGTTTATATCCTTGTGTAAGGAACATCATTGCTTTTGCTGCCCTTTCCGGGGTTTTTAGCAAGCCTTCCCGGTTTATATTCTCGCCAATTCCGTTTACGATTCCCGAATAAAGTTCCTTTACTTCGTTGGTGATCTCAATATTGTATTCCTCTAGATAATTATATGCCGACATAAATTGGGTTTAATATTGTTCTTGGCTAAGTTAAGATTTAATCGCTGGCTTTTAAAACTGAAATTGGACTAGAAATTAAGTGCCCACCTATTTATGATCAAATCGTATTTTAACCCTGTCCTAATCTATTGGTACTTTCATTTTAAAACCATAGCTGCTTTTGATGCGGAAGTACTTTGAAACCTTAATTTTGTAGTGTAATGGGTATTGTTTACTTTCAGCCCCTGAATAGATTGTGGCTGATGGTTATATGAAATTAGAAGCTGGAAGCTAGAAGTTAGAAGTTAGAAGTTAGAAGTTAGAAAAAGTAAAAAAGAAGCCAATCCCATAACAGCAAAACCGCTTAACGGTTTCACGGATAATGAAATTAAAGGTTGACTCCTCGGTAAGGTTTAAAAGCCGAATAACCATAAACCCCGAACAACAATGATAAAGGCAAAAAACATCCAAAAATATTACGGTAAGCTCCATGTGCTGAAAGGGGTGGACCTACACATAAAAAAAGGCGAAATTGTATCCGTTGTCGGGGCATCGGGTGCCGGGAAAACCACGCTGTTGCATATCCTTGGCACCCTGGACCAAATGTCTAATCCGAAGGACAGCGAGCTCACCATCAATGGTTCGGATGTCACAAAATTATCGGACAAGGCTTTGGCCAAGTTTAGGAACCAGCATATTGGCTTTATTTTTCAATTTCACCAATTATTACCAGAATTTACGGCTTTGGAAAACGTGTGCATCCCTGCCTTTATCAAAGGAACACCAAGAAATGAAGCGGAGACCAAGGCTAAGGAGCTCTTGGATTTTTTAGGGCTCTCCGAGCGTTATGACCATAAGCCCAACGAACTTTCCGGAGGGGAACAACAAAGGGTAGCGGTTGCTAGGGCGTTGATAAACAATCCATCGATAATCTTTGCCGATGAGCCCAGTGGCAACCTGGATTCAGAAAGTGCGGACAACCTCCACCAACTTTTTTTTAGTCTGCGGCAGGAATTTGGCCAAACCTTCGTCATTGTAACCCACAACGAGGAACTCGCCAATATGGCGGACAGAAAACTGACCATGGTGGATGGGCTTATAAAGCATTGATCTTGTTCGGTTTTGCCAATTCCTAAAAATGACAAAAAAGGAGCTTAAAGAATTTTTGGACGCCAAGGTAATCCAGTACAACCATCCCCGGTTTTTGGAAAGCGACCCTATTCAGGTTCCCCATCGTTTTGACAAAAGGGAAGATATCGAAATCAGTGCCTTTTTAACGGCCACCATAGCCTGGGGCAACCGTAAAAGTATCATCAACAATGCAAATAGGTTGATGGAGCTCATGGACAATTCCCCCTTCGATTTTGTATTGAACCACCGTGATCGGGAGTTGGAAAAACTGGATACGTTTGTCCACCGTACCTTTAACGGTCAAGACCTTGGCTATTTTGTAAAAAGCATACAAAACCTCTACCTAAATCACTACGGTTTGGAAAACGCTTTTTCACCTCCGGATGGGGCTGCCAACCTACAGCCTGCAATTTCAAAGTTTAAACAGGCTTTTTTTGAACTCCCCCACCCGCTTAGGACAAGCAAACATATATCCGATCCCTTAAAGGGTTCCGCCGCCAAACGCATCAATATGTTTTTGAGATGGATGGTACGGGACAATTCCTCTGGTGTGGATTTTGGACTGTGGAACAAAATCACCCCTGCCCAGCTTTCCTGTCCGCTGGACGTGCATTCGGGGAACGTGGCCCGTAAATTAGGGCTGCTTCAACGCAAACAAAACGATGCCAAAGCCTTGGCCGAACTGGATGCCAACCTTCGGGAATTGGATCCCCAAGACCCTGTGAAATACGACTTTGCCCTTTTTGGATTGGGGGTCTTTGAAAAATTTTGATGTGTACTGTTTCTCGACGGATTCAAGCTTACAAAAGAAAAAGGATGAAGGAGGAAAGACAAAGGGCTAAATTTTTTTAGTTCATGATAAAAATTAAGGTGAAAATGAGTTTTGAGGAGTTCTTCCTTGTCATCCTGAGCGCAGTCGAAGGACAAGGGGAACCAGCCCGACAATGGTTCTGGCGGGGTACCAACTTTCAGGATTCGATGGTCCTTATTCTTTTATCCGATTTCCCCAAACTTACTCTAGAATTATTTAAATTGCCCCTCTTAAATAGTGAACCCCTCAATTGATCATTCATTAAATCAATATCCAAAAATGAAAAATTCAAAAATCGCATATCCCCTTTTGTTCGGATTTCTTATGACACTAACCATTTCACAGGCCCAAGATTGGCCCAACCTAAATCGTTTCCAAGAAGCCAATTCCCAAGTAAATCCGCCTAAAAACGGGGAAGACCATGTGGTCTTTATGGGCAATTCCATTACCGAGGGCTGGATAAATTCCCGTCCGGATTTCTTTAAGAACAATCCCTACATCAATAGGGGAATCAGCGGACAAACCACTCCCCAAATGCTGATCCGCTTTCGGCAAGATGTCATAGACCTACAGCCTAAAGTGGTGGTCATCCTGGCGGGGACCAATGATATTGCAGGGAATACCGGACCGTCAACCCTGAAAATGATCGAGGACAACCTGGTCTCCATGGCGCAACTCGCCCAAGCCAACGGCATAAAGGTGATCCTTTCCTCCATTTTGCCCGCCTATGATTATCCGTGGAAGCCCGGACTGGAGCCTGCGCCGAAAATTATGGAAGTGAACGCGTTTCTGAAAAAGTTTGCAAAGAAAAATAAGGGCGTATACTATCTGGATTATTTCTCGGCCATGGCAGATAAACGCGATGGTCTTCCAGAAAAATATTCCAAGGATGGCGTGCATCCAAACGAAGAAGGCTACAAAGTTATGGAGCCCTTGGTTCAAAAAGCGATCGCCAAGGCATTGTGATAAAAGTTATTGCACAGTTTTTAGATAAAAAAGCGATTTGGTTTCTTTAACCTGATGGTAACGACTATTTAAATGATGTGAAAATATTTATCATTTAAAATCTACGCATTATAAATCTGTTCGTTTTTTTAAGGAAATCCTTTTAAAGTCCATTACTGAATCGGTCTGGGATTGGTTAATACCTCAAACAATGCAACGAGGTTCCATACACCTAAAGGCAAGGTGAAAGAGCGCTAATATTGGGTAAATAGGATTACCAAAAAAAATGAGCAGCCCATGATTTGAATTCTTGGGCTAAGGAAACTTATGGAATTAATAACCTTTAAGATAAAAACGGGCAGTGAGGTCAAATCTTTTGGCGGTAATCCGGCCGATGATGGAAACTAGATGGCACTTTTGATTCCAATGGATAGCGAACCCTGAGTTTTTGTGGCCATCAACCACAACAGACCGAAGACAACCTGATAGCTGTAAGTATGCACTTCTGTTCGTTAGGGCTCCTTCCTTCCGGCTTCCGGGATTCCGCCGGAGGGGGAATTCTGATGAGCTCCTTACGGAAGTGTACTTCATAAAATATGGTCTGGCAAGAATATGTATAAAAACCATGCACTACTCTATACCCAAAGGTTTCTAGTTTGGAATTGGGAGGGTCTTAAAACTTATTGACTTAAAAACTAGTCAAAATTGACCACTATTAAGTTAAGTACAGCTAGCAGGGTCAGAAAATTTGAGAATCTCTTCAATTACTGGGTATCAAAATTATTCCTATTTTTAAAAATTCTAAATTATTTAATCATGACCAAACACATCCTTAACTTATTACTGCTGTTATCCCCTTTTTGTACACCGGGGCTTAAAGCCCAATCCGTCTTTCCGGTAACCGGCTTTTGTGTTGGTGCCCCCTCCCCCGAAAAGGTAAACGATTTTGTGGATTTTATAGACAAGACCTTGGCCCCAAATGGAATCAATACCCTAATTCTTAGGGTCGATTTTGAATACGAATACAAATCGAGGCCAGAGCTGCGAGGCGATAACCCGTTAACTCGGGAGCAGGTGAAAAAATTGGTTGCCATTTGCAAGAAACACAACATCGAATTGATACCCCAGATCAATTTATTGGGGCATCAAAGTTGGCACAGCAAGGTTACAAAATTGCTCGAGGTATATCCGCAATTTGACGAAACCCCCGGCGTAAAAATGCCGGAAAAGTACGAGTGGCCCAATGCGGATGGGCTCTATTGTAAAAGTTATTGTCCCCTACATCCTGAGGTACACGCCGTGGTATTCGATTTGGTAGATGAGATCATGGAAGTATTCGAGGCCAAATCCTTCCATGCGGGGATGGACGAGGTTTTTTATATTGCGGACGACAATTGTCCCAGATGCAAGGGAATGGATCCCGCTACCTTATTTGCCGGGGAAGTCACCAAGATCAGCAACCATTTGAATGCCAAAGGAGCTCGCCTGTGGATATGGGGCGATCGCTTGATCGAGGGTAACACCTCGGGGATAGGAATGTGGGAAGCAAGTATGAACAATACGGCAAGGGCAATAGATTTGATCCCTAAGTCGGTCGTTATTTGCGATTGGCATTACGAACGGGCAGATCCCACCCCGGCCTATTTTGCACTAAAGGGTTTTGATGTGATCCTCTGTCCCTGGAACCGGCCAGAGGTTACAAAAAAACAAGTACAAATGTTATATGACCTGCAACAAAATGCGACCCCGGAAATGAAAAACCACTACCTGGGAATGATGCAGACCATTTGGTCCTCGGCGGACCGGTTTTTAGAGGAATACAACTCTTCGGAAGTACCCGGCGAGAAAAGTCAGGCCGCAAATTTTAAAGCGATGTTGAACGGTCTTGAAAGTTTGAATAAATAAGCCGGACAAACTGTTTCAATAGACCTGGAAATCATGGGCTTTAGTGACCAGAAAGCGTTAAACACATAGAGGTAATGCACTATATCACCGGTCGGAGATCCAAGGAAATGAATTTGTTTTGAAGTTAAAGGGAAACATATACTATGAAAATATTGAATAGTACATTTTTACTTCGATTTGCGATTGCAATTATTTTATTGGCCCATAGTGTTCCAGGGATGTTCGATAATGGTATAAATGATTTTGGGAATTTATATTTAAACCAAATCGGTTTTGCGCCTTTGGGAGTTCCTATTGCATGGTCCATCAAGTTATCGCACCTAGTTGCTGCGTTTTGCCTCCTTTTTGAAAAGTATGTGAAATGGGCTTGTATCGTAACCATCCTGGTCCTTATGGCAGGGATCGTTTTAGTTCATTTCAAGGAGGGTTGGTATGTTGTAGGAGGTGGACGAAATGGTGTCGAATTCAATTTTTTATTAATTTTCGCACTGTTGACCATTATGTTCCCCAAGGGACTAAAAAGTGACCATCCATAAAGTCCGATAACCGCGTTACCTTCTTTTTGAAAAAAGGGAATAAAAAATAGCATCCATGCAAGATCCGCTTGTCTCCATTCTAATTCCCTTTAAGAATACGGCCCAATACCTTCCCGAATGCATCCAATCCATTTTGGACCAAACATATAGCAATTGGGAGGTTTTGGCAGTGGATGATTATTCGAGTGATGAAAGCTGGGGCATCATGGCCGATTTTGCACAAAAAGATCATCGAATCCAAGTATTCCACAACCATGACCATGGCATCATCCATGCCTTACGATTGGCCTACCAAAAAAGTTCAGGAAAATATATTACCCGAATGGATTCCGATGATGTTATGCTGCCCTATAAACTACATGTACTGTCCATGTCGCTTTTAGAATCAGGACCGGGCAACGTAGCCGTTGGCCAGGTAAAATATTTCTCCCACCGAGGCATAAGCAACGGATACGCCCGCTATGAACAATGGCTAAATCGACTTACCGAAAAAGGGAGCAACTACACCGAAATCTATAAGGAATGCCCTATCCCCTCGCCCTGCTGGATGGTATACCGGGAAGATCTGGATGCCAGCCACGCCTTTCAGCCGGACTATTATCCGGAAGATTACGACCTTACCTTTCGCTTTTATGAGCAGGGACTAAAATGTCTTCCCTGCAACCAAATCCTGCACCTTTGGCGCGATTATGATTCCCGCACCTCTAGGACCAGCGAGCACTATGCCCAAAACTATTTTTTGGACATCAAAACAAATTATTTTGTAAAACTCGATTATGATTCCAACCGACCCTTAATTGTTTGGGGCGCTGGCACCAAGGGGAAAAACATTGCCAAAGGCCTATTGGAGCGGGAAGTGAATTTTTATTGGATCTGTGACAACCCAAAGAAAATTGGAAGGCACATTTATGGCAAGGAAATGTTGGATTTTAGGACCATGGACAATTTCGAGAACCCACAAAGTATAATCACCGTTGCCAATGAAGGAGCTCAGGAATTTATACGGGACTATCTGGAGGAACTGGGACAAAAACCAATGTTGGATTATTTTTTCTTCTGCTGATCCTATAGTAAAAAGTACCTAGTACAAAGTAATGAGTACTTAGTACGCAATTTCACCAGTGTCCATTAAAACCAAAAAGAAATCATTGTAAAAATTTGATGATAAACATTTTATGCCAATTTTAAAGCTGTATCGATTTCAATTTAATATTTTAATGTTAGCCAAAAAAATCAATTTGCACATTTCTTGGCATTTGTAGCATGTTTGATTTCAAAGAGTTGAAGAGGTCTTTCGTCCTTCATCTTTTAGCTCAGCGGTCTTTTGTCTTTTTAGTGGACAGTAGTGACACAATTTATATATAATGACTTAGCACTATGTTCCAACCCATTATACGATTTACTTTGTACTTAATACTTTGTACTTAATACTAGATACTGATGACTTAGTACATAGTCCTAGATACTTTTCATATATTTGCTTCACACAATACGAGGGAATGCAGTTTAAATATCCGGATCTTCTATGGGCGCTACTCCTACTCCTCATTCCTATCATCATTCATTTTTTTCAACTTCGAAAGTATAAGAAAACCCCCTTTACCAACGTAAAATTTCTTAAAAAGGTAGTTTCCGAATCGCGAAAGAGCAGAAGTATAAAAAAATGGTTATTGCTCTGTTCCCGACTCTTGCTTTTGGCTGCGCTTATTCTTGCCTTTGCCCAACCTTTCCTTGCCAATGACCTGGCGTTAAAGGAAAAGGAGATCGTAATTTATTTGGATGATTCGTTTAGTATGCAAGGCAAGAACAATAACGAAACTTTGCTGGGCAATGCCGTACAGGAACTGATACGGGAATTTCCAAAGGACAATTCCTTTAGCCTCTTCACCAATGAAAAAACTTTTAGAAACGTTCAGATAAAAGACATTCAGAACGACTTGTTGGACCTCCCATTTACCTCCAAGCAATTGCTCCTGAACGAGATAGATCTTAAGGCAGGTACGCTGTTCGGAAAGAACGGCGGATCCATCAAAAACCTGATCGTGATTTCCGACTTTCAGCAAAGGATGGCTCCCAAAGCTCCCGATTCGGTTCCGGACGTACAAAGGCATCTTTTACAATTGCTGCCAGATCCCATCGAAAACATCTCGATAGATACGGTCTTTTTGAAAAGGACCGGTTCGGACAACAATGAGCTTACGGTAATTCTCTCCTGTACCAAAGGAATGGAAACCACCCCGGTATCATTGTACAATGGAGACAAGCTGATCGCAAAATCCTCCGCCAATTTCAATAAAAATCAAACGGCAGAAGTTTCGTTTTCCCTGCCCTCCAACACCGTGGTCGACGGAAAGTTGGAGATTTCCGACCCAGGTCCCGCATTTGACAATGAACTTTTCTTTAACATCAATAAAAAAGAGAAAATTAAGGTTTTAGTGGTTTCGGAAGGAGATGATGCATTTCTAAAGCGAATTTATACGGACGACAGTTTCCAATTTCAGACCTTCTCCCCTACCTCACTGAATTACAGCTTATTGGATAACCAAAACCTGATAATCCTAAATGAACTTACACAGATTCCAACGGCATTGCAAAATGCTTTGATTTCATTTAGGAAAAATGGGGGAAGCATTGTGCTGATTCCATCCAACACCATCGACACAGCCTCCTATACGCAATTTCTTGGTAATTTTTATGGCACCTCGTTTAACCAAAAAATAAAACAGGATTTGGACATTACCAATATCGCATTTTCCCACCCCCTGTACGAACAAGTATTCGAGAAAACAACGTCCAATTTTCAGTACCCAAAAGTTTCGGAATACTATAGCATAAGGACTTCTGCCCCGCCGATCTTGTCCTTTGGAAACAACGCCCCGTTTTTGGTAGGTGCCAACGGTGTGTATATTTTTTCCGCTTCGCTTTCCTCCCAAAATTCCAACTTCAAAAACTCTCCCTTGATTGTCCCTACCTTTTTCAAGATTGGCGATCAGAGCCTTAAATTGGCCAAATTATACAACCTTATAGGATCGACCATTACAGCTGATGTACCTGTAGTCCTTTCTAAAGATCAAATACTAAAAGTGTCCCAAAATGGGTATGAATTCATTCCGCAGCAACGGGCTTTGGCCAATAAAACGGAACTTAGCTTTGAGGATAATCCCGATCGGGACGGTATATTCTCCATAACATCGGGCGATTCGATCCTACAAAATATCAGCTTCAACTATCCAAGGGAAGAAAGCAAATTGGTCTATCTAAATCTCGATAACATAAATGCTGCTTCCAAACAAGATTCCATACCCACCCTATTTGATGCCATGGAAAATGACAATCGGGTAACGGAGCTTTGGAAATGGTTTGTTATTTTAGCATTGATTTTCTTTGGTATCGAAGTATTGATTCAAAAGTTTATTAAATAATGATGTTGATGGTAGATGGCTGATGGTTGATGGTCGTTGGTCGATGGTCGATGTTCGATGGTCGATGGTCGATGGTCGATGGTCGATGGTCGATGGTCGATGGTTGAAAAATAAAAAAATCTAAACTCATAAACGTATAAACCCATAAACGTATAAACCTTTTTCGTCTTTTTTCTATGGTCTTGGTTCTTGGTTCTTGACTCTAGCAGATGGTCGATAGTAGTTTAAAACAGAAGCAAAATCACATAAGGAATAATTTTATATTTTATCGGTAACATAATAGCATCCAGGATAATTACTTAATAAATGTTAAACGTTAATCCCTAATCATTTTACCGCTCTTAGCAATTACCTTTTAACGAATAACCTTTTTACCTCATGAACATACTAATAAAATCTGCCAGGATAATCGACCCTTTCAACAAGGAGCTCCATTTAAAGAAAAGGGATGTTTTGATCAAGAACGGCATTATCGATGCCATTGCTCCAAAAATCGAGGAAGAACGGGGTGTAAAAATCGTGCAGGCAAAGGATCTCCACCTATCTATCGGATGGTTTGATAGCAGTGTGGCTTTTGGGGAACCCGGATATGAAGAAAGGGAAACCATTGCTAACGGACTGCTGACCGCGGCCAAAGGGGGTTTTACCGATATTATTTTAAATCCCAACACCCATCCCGTGCCGGATACCAGCTCCGACATCGTTTTTTTAAGAAATCAAGCCAAAGGCCATGCCACCAACCTGTACCCGTTAGGCACCCTTACGATGAACGGCCTCGGCAAGGATCTGGCCGAACTGTATGATATGAAGAATGCGGGAGCGGTAGGATTTTATGATTTTAAGCACGCTGTTGAAAATGCCAACCTCCTAAAAATAGGATTACAGTATGCCCAAAATTTCGACGGATTGATTTGCTCCTTTCCCCTGGACAATTCAATTTATAACAAGGGTGTTGCCAATGAGGGTGCGGTATCCACCAAAATGGGACTCAAAGGTATTCCGGCCTTGGCCGAGGAACTACAAATTGCCAGGGATCTCTTTATACTTGAGTATACAGGAGGGAAATTGCACATACCTACCATTTCTTCCAACAACTCCGTAAAACTAATTGCAGAGGCCAAGAAAAAGGGATTGGACATTAGCTGTAGCGTTGCCATTCATAACCTTTTTTTTACAGATAGTATTTTGGAAGAGTTTGATACCCTTTACAAAGTTTTGCCCCCGTTGCGTACCAAGAGCGATACCAAAGCCTTGATCAAGGGTGTAAAGGACGGAATTATTGATTTTGTGACTACAGACCACACCCCGATGGACATCGAACAGAAAAGGGTGGAATTTGACAATGCTGCTTTTGGGACCATCGGACTTGAGAATTCCTTTGGCATCCTCAACCAAATTTTCGATTTGGAAACTACAATCGGCCTATTGACTAAGGGAAGGGAAAGGTTTGGAATGGCGACCCCAAAACTTCAAGTAGGTCAAAATGCCAGTCTAACCCTCTTTACGCCAGATGAAGAATATATTTTTACCGAGGAACATATAAACTCAACCTCTAAAAATAGCATGTTCCTGGGTAGTTCGTTAAAAGGTAGGGCTTTAGGAATCGTCTGTAACGATCAGCTCATTTTTTAATTACCTTTATTAAAGGAACGGAATAAAGGCAGGATGCACAACAAGGAAGGCAACACAACAGGTTGACAAGATGATGTTCAAGACCAATAATTATTAGCCGGGTTAAATTTGCAGTTGAATACTGGTTTATGATTCCATACCCGGCCTAGTTTTCCCAGCTGAAAATTCTGTTTTTTCCGTTAAAACCGCAGTCATTGGAATATGTGAAACATAAAATCAAAAAACTATGGATGAGCACATTATAAATGAAGGAAAAACAATGGCGGTCATTAGTTATATTACCTTTATTGGCCTATTGATCGCATTTGTTGTCAACAACGAAAAAAACAATGCCTTCACAAAATTCCATATTGGTCAATCCTTACGTATCGTTATCCTAGTTTTTGCGAATTTCATACTTAGTCGGATAGAACCTGTTTCCTTGGGTTATTTATCTGGCCTTATTGGGTTGGGCATCTTCGTTCTGGCGGTTTTGGGCATTGTAAATGCAGCCAATGGGAAAATACAAAAACTACCCTTGATCGGGTCGTTATGGGACTGATGTGAAATACTCCAAATCCACATAACTTTTATCTTATATTTGGATATTGGGTTTGAACTCGGTTCCTGGGTTTGAACTTGTGACCAACAAATATCCGGTAATTATGAGCTTAGACCTAATCCTTACCTTTTGCATTATAGCTGTTGGTGTATTTCTGTTCGTGAAGGATTATTTCTCCATAGACACGACCTCCATTTTGATTATGGCTATGTTTATTGTGGCTGGGGTACTAAATCCCGAAGAAGGATTTTCTGGGTTTAACCATCCGGCAACCTTGACCTTGGGCTGCATTTTTGTAGTGAGCGGTGGCATATTCCATTCCGGCATATTGAATGGCCTTAGCTATAAGATCATTAAACTTGCCAAAATCCATTATGTCGTTGCCCTCATTGTCTTTTGTACCATTTCCGGACTGTTTTCCGCATTTATCAACGATACGGCGGTGGTAGCCCTCCTGTTGCCAATAGCGCTGACCGTATGCAGGGAAACCAATATAAGTCCGGGGAAACTATTGATGCCCATTTCATTTGCGGCCCTTTTTGGTGGTACCTGCACGCTTATAGGGACCTCTACCAACATTTTGGTAAGTAGCTACGCCAAAAAATATGGCTTGGAAGAATTTGGAATGTTCGAATTCAGTGGTGCCGCAATATGTCTATTGTTGATCGGATTTGTTTATATCTTTCTTGTCGGTCCTTTTCTGCTTCCAAAAAGAAAACCCAATTCCGAGCTTACCAAAAAGGCAGAGGAATATATTACCGAACTTGCAATTGAAGACCAAAGCTCAGATATTGACAAGAGTGTGATAAAATCAAAACTGGTAGCGGATCTTGATGCCAGAATAATTTCTATTCTGCGCAATGGGACTTTGATCCACAATATTGGTCCAAATACCATGCTGCGTAAAGGGGATACTTTAAAAGTTATGATTCCCCCTTTAACTTTCAATAGACTATTGGAATTCAGTGGGTATAGAATAAAAGGGGATAGACGAATAAAACTTGGACAAGACAAAACCATGGACCATCGTATGTTCGAGGTAATTATCCCCTTCGGTTCCGGTTTGGCAGGAAGTTCCTTAAAAAAATTGAAATTCAGTCAAAATTATAATTTGTCCGTTCTGGCCATTCGTCATAGAAGCGGATTTATTATGGATAAGCTTTCAAAGTTAGAGCTCAGGGAAGGCGATATGTTACTGGTGATGGGCAAAAAGGAGGATATAAACAATTTGGAGACCCAAAAACTGATCGTAACCCTTTCGGAATACGAAAAGAAAAAAACAAACTACAAAAAAGCAATCCCCGCCTTGCTCATCGGAATAGGCGTAGTATTGGCGGCTTCCCTAAACCTGACGACTATTTTGATCAGTGCCATGGTAGGAGCGCTTTTAATGGTGCTTACCGGAATTCTAAAGCCTGGGGAGGCCTATGATGCCATTGAATGGAAAGTGATCTTTATGATGGCCGGGGTACTCTCCATGGGCGCAGCGTTGGAAAAAACCGGAGGAGCCAAGCTAATCGCCGATTTTATTGGGAACACTTTGGGACATTACAATGCACAGATAACACTTGGGATCATCTATCTGGTCACTTTTATTTCTACCAATCTTATCTCCAGTAAAGCCACAGCAGCCCTCATGGCCCCTATCGTAATTAGCTTGGCTTCGGCCATGGGCGTAAGTGACCGTCCCTTTCTGGTGGCCGTGATGTTTGCTTGTTCGCTCACATTTATGACCCCTATGAGCTACCCGACCAATACGATGGTATATGCCCCTGGAAATTATAAATTCAATGATTTTCTAAGGTTCGGCACCCCTTTGAACTTTATTATATGGATCGCGGCTGTTTTTGTAATCCCCTATTTCTTTCCATTTTAGGGTAAACACCAAAATAAAATCCCGAATTCCAAGCAAGAATACTGGGATTCGGGATTTTGGCTGTGATATTTAACCCTTAGTTCTTGTATAGTTGACTGGGCCAGGTATCATTGGAAAAGTTTACATCGGGCACGATCTTATCCGGGTCCAATTCAACTTTTTTTACCGTTTTATCGGTCTCTAAAAAATAGTTCCAGTCATTCCCTCGTTGCCAAATTTCCACGGGCAGTTTAACGATCTCGGAAGTATCGTCATCGTATGTGACCTGCATGACAACCGGCATGGGAATATCGCCCTTGTTGGACAGGACGATTACATAATTATTTTGATAGGAAACAACATTGTCTATGGCAATGTCAATTGTCCCCGTGCCATAGAACCAGCCTTTCCAGAACCACCATAGATTTTCCCCGGCAACGTTGTTCATGTGGTTAAAAAAGTCCTTAGGCTGTGGATGTTTGTATGCCCAAGTTTTAATATAGGATTTAAAGGCGTTGTCAAAACGCTCATGACCTAGGATATATTCCCTCAGCAATAAAAGTCCCGTAGCGGGCTTGTAGTAGGCAGTCATGCCCAAATTCCGGGCATTGGTCATATCGGGATAGGTATCAATACCCTCCATATTGGGATCAAGGTATCGCCTCACCTGATTCCTGGTCTGATCAAGGTGGTCGGGATACTCTCCATTGTTGAACTGGTTGCTACTATAATGATTTATAAACGTATTAAAGCCTTCATCCATCCATGGATAGCGTCTTTCATTACTGCCAACGATCATTGGAAACCAGTTGTGTCCAAACTCATGGTCGGTAACCCCCCAAAGATCGGCCCCTGTGGATTTCCAATTACAGAAACTTACGCCGGGATATTCCATACCATTGATTTCGGCTGCTACGTTTACGGCAGTCGGGTAGGGATATTCAAACCACATATTGGAGTAATTCTCAATGGAATGCTTGGTATACTCGGTAGACCTGCCCCAAGCATCATTGCCATCACTCTCTACAGGATAGACCGATTGTGCCATTGCGGTTTTACCACTGGGCAGGTTTATTTTGGCGGCATCCCAAATAAACGCCTTGGAGGAGGCAAATGCCACGTCTCGGGTGTTGTGCATTTTAAAATGCCACGTAAGGGTTCCCTCTTTTTTGGCCCTTATTGAATTATCGTTTACCTCATCGGGCTTCACAATATAAACCCTGTCATTGCTTTTGGAGGCCTTTTGCATCCTGTCCTGCAAAGTGGCAGTAAGCACTTCCTTTGGGTTTTGGAGCTCCCCGGAACCCACCACAATATGGTTGTACGGTACTGTTATATAGTAATCGTATTCCCCGTAATCCAAATAAAACTCACCTGCCCCTAGATAAGGTTCAATGTTCCAACCATTGATATCATCGTACACTGCTGCCCTGGGATACCATTGGGCCATGGCATAGATAGTCCCGTTCTGGGTATCTACTCGGCCCATCCGGTCCATACCCTTTTCCGGTATTTTATAGGTAAAGTCCATAGTCACCGTAGCTTTTCCTCCATTGGCAGGGATGGGTTCGGCAAAGAACACCTGCATTCTTGTATCGGAAATAATGTGCTTGGAAGAAACTCCCTTTTTTACTTTTGCCTGAAGGTTGGTGATGGTATAACCACCGTCGACATCGCCGTTATATCGGTTACCACCGATAGGGGTGGTTAGGTTGCCCCTGGAATTTTCCATAAATCGATTTTGTTCCACGTACATCCAAATAAAATCCAAGGGTTCCGAGCTATTGTTCGTATAGGTCAACGTCTCCCTTCCCGTGAGGGTATTTTCCACATCATTTATTGATGCCTCAATTTTATAATCGGCCGCATTTTGCCAGTATTTGGGTCCCGGCTTGCCCGATGCCGTTCGGAACTCGTTCCCGTTATGATCCATAAAATCGCCAAAAAGGGCCTGATTGTCCTTAACCTGCTGTGCCATGGATTGAAAGGAAACCAAAAAACCTACCATGAGAAGTGATAAAATCTTTGTATAATGCTTCATAAAAGTATATTGATATTAATAAATGTTGTTAGTGGTTGTTCGTTGAAGGTAAAGTACGGATCGCTGGTTAAAGGTTAAAAAAATGATGAACCCATTACTTTTGTCCTGTTTCTTGTTTCTGGCCCCTTATTTCTCTTTTCTATAGTCTCTTTTCTATGATCTATTCCCGTTCAATGCAAGATAAAAATTATCATTCTGCTTAAAATAAAGGCTAAGATAAACCAACATAAAAGAAGAGTTCGGCTAATGTGCGGGATTAACTTTAATTTAAGAATAACAGGGGACCTTCCCCCCTTGTCAATGACCCTACCCCCTTTTTATCAAAAAATCACTACCTTTAATAACATCGTTTTTCAACATCAATGGCCAATCGCCAAACCAATCAAAAAACCATCAGCATGGAAGGACTTATAATGGATTATCCGCTTACCACAACTACTATTTTAGACTATGGAAATAGTGCATTCCGACATAAGAAAATAATCAGCTATTTACCGGATGGTACAAGGCATGAATATACTTTTGGCGACTTGTACAAACGATCTAAAATGTTGGCGAATGCCCTAACCCAAAAATTGGGTGTAACCAAGGGGGACATGGTCGGTACTTTTGCTTGGAACCACTATCAACATGTGGAACTGTACTACGCTATTCCCGGAATCGGGGCCATATGCCATACGCTCAATATCAGATTGTCCTTACCACAGGTTGAATTTATCATCAACCATGCAGAAGACAAGGTTATTTTTGTAGATGCAACCTTGGTTCCCATGTTAGAAAAGATAGCCAATCAGCTTGAGACCGTGGAACGCTTCGTTATTATCAATGCTCCCAAAAACTTTAGTACTACCCTGCCACATATAATGCACTACGAGGATTTGATGGCGGGAGCTTCGGACAACTTTGATTGGCCTAGGCTAAACGAAAACGACGCCTGCGGTATGTGCTATACCAGTGGAACGACCGGTTTGCCCAAAGGCGTTTTGTACTCCCACAGATCTACCTATCTGCATGCCTTTGCCATAACCACTGCCAATGCTGCCCATATGAGCGCCCAAGATATTTATTTGCTAATCGTGCCCCAATTCCACGTAATGGCTTGGGGCGCCCCATATTCGGGTTTGTTGGCGGGCTCAACCATGGTATTGCCATCACTTCACCTACAGCCAGAAGCTATCATACGAATCCTTAAGGAAGAAAAAGTAACCAAGGCCAATGGGGTGCCCACCATTTGGTTAGGGGTATACGAAGCCATGAAGAGAAATCCACCCAAAGAAAAACTTGCAATCAAGGAGTACCATGTTGGGGGATCCGCCCTACCTGTAAGTCTTATTGAGGGCTTTGAAAAGGACTTTGGGATAATTGGCGTACATGCGTGGGGTATGACAGAAACCTCCCCCTTGGGAACCCTTTCCCGATTGCAGCCCAAACACGCCCAACTAAGCGATAAGGAGAAATTAAAAATACGGGGGAAACAAGGTATCGGATTTCCAGGTATCGAAATGAGGGTAGTTAAGGAAGATGGAACCATAGCACCCCGTGACGGAAAAACCTTTGGGGAGCTCCAGGTTAAGGGTGCCTGGGTGATACGTTCCTATTTTAAAACTAATAACCAGGACGATTTTACGGTGGACGGTTGGTTCAAAACAGGTGATATAGCTACCATTGATCCCGATGGATATATGGAAATTACGGATCGAATCAAAGACCTGATAAAAAGTGGCGGGGAATGGATATCGAGCGTGGCCTTGGAATCTGCACTAATGTCCCACCCCCATATAAAAGAGGCCACCGTTATAGCTATACCCGACGAGACTTGGACCGAAAGACCTTTGGCCATTATTGTTCCTGTCGACAAAAATGAACCACCAAAAGTGAAGGAATTGATCGGACTTTTATCCCTGAATTTTGCCAAATATCAGATTCCCGACCACTATGTATTTCTTAACGAGGTTCCCAAAACCAGCGTAGGTAAGTTCGACAAAAAGGAATTGAGAAGGCTGTATGCGGAGGGAAAATTGGCATAACAAAAACACCAAATCCCAATTTTTGCATTTTGGAATTTGGCGTTTTCGATTTAGTTTTAGCCCAATTGTAATTACGGACGGGAAAAATCCGGATTTTAGTCTATTGTCTTGGCTCTAGTGCCTTGTTTCTATTTGCTCAAGTACATCTTACGTCTAGTGTACAGATTATAAAAATCATCATTTTTTAGACTGTCAATAAACAGGATGCTCTCACCGGTACTTTTCATTTCAGGTCCCAGATTTTTGTTTACGTTCGGGAATTTATCAAAGGAGAACACGGGTTGTTTTATGGCAAAGCCATCCAGTTGTGGCTTAAAATCGAAATCCGATAATTTCTTCTCGCCCAACATCACCTTGGTGGCATAGTTTACGTAGGGCTCCTTGTAAGCTTTTGATATAAACGGTACCGTACGGGAAGCCCTAGGATTGGCCTCGATTATATATACGATATCATCCTTAATAGCAAATTGAATATTGATAAGGCCAACGGTATTCAAGGCCAAAGCTATATTTTTGGTATGGTCTTTTATCTGTTGTAGAACAAATTCGCCCAAATTGAAAGGTGGCAAGGTAGCATTGGAATCCCCGGAATGGATGCCGCAGGGCTCAATATGCTCCATGATCCCGATGATATACACCTCTTCCCCATCACAAATGGCATCGGCTTCGGCCTCAATGGCCCCATCCAAATAATGATCCAACAACAGTTTGTTATTCGGTATTTTTCGAAGCAGGTCCACCACGTGTTCTTCCAGTTCTTCCCTGTTGATCACAATTTTCATTCCTTGCCCTCCCAATACATAAGAAGGCCTTACTAGCAATGGGAAGTCCAATTTATCCGAAAGCGCCAACGCTTCATCCGCAGTTTCGGCAACGCCAAAATCTGGATAGGGAATATTAATTTCCTTGAGCAGGTTGGAGAAACTTCCCCTATCTTCTGCCAAATCCAAGGACTTAAAGCTGGTACCGATAATCTTGATACCGTATTTATCCAACTTTTCTGCGAGCTTCAATGCCGTCTGGCCACCTAGCTGAACAATAACCCCCTCCGGTTTTTCGTGCCGAATAATATCGTAGATATGCTCCCAATAAACGGGTTCAAAATACAATTTATCAGCCGTATCAAAGTCCGTTGAGACCGTTTCGGGGTTACAGTTGATCATTATGGTCTCGTACCCACATTCGGCCGCGGCCAAGACTCCGTGAACACAGCAATAATCAAACTCTATCCCTTGCCCAATTCTATTGGGACCGGAGCCGAGCACCACAATTTTCTTCTTATCGGTCACTATACTATCGTTGGCCACATAGCGCTCGCCATCAGGGGTCTCTATCTCGGCCTCGAAGGTGGAGTAATAATAAGGGGTCATCGCCTTAAACTCTGCAGCACAGGTATCAACCAGTTTATAGACCCTATTGATGCCTTGGGCCGAACGCTTTTTATGTACCTCGCTCTCCCAACAGTCCAACATATGCGCAATTTGCCTATCGGCAAAACCTTTTTGCTTCGCCTCTAACAATAATTCCTTTGGTAGGCTTTCAATCGTGTAAGTGGAGATTTCCTTTTCCAGGAAATGTAGCTCTTCATATTGCTTTAAGAACCACATGTCTATTTTTGTAATCTCGTGTATGCGGCTTAACGGGATACCTAATTGTATGGCGTCATAGATTACGAACACCCTGTCCCAACTGGGAATGGTAAGCTTGCTTATGATCTGGTCATAATTTTTATATCCCTTACCATCGGCTCCCAAGCCATTCCTTTTGATTTCCAAGGATTGGGTGGCCTTGTGCAGCGCCTCTTGAAAGGATCGGCCAATACCCATGACTTCCCCGACGGATTTCATCTGAAGTCCCAACGTACGATCGGAGCCCTCAAACTTATCAAAATTCCAACGCGGTATTTTAACGATTACATAATCTAGCGTCGGTTCAAAAAGTGCGGACGTTGATTTGGTAATTTGGTTGTCCAGCTCGTCCAAGTGATAGCCTATGGCCAATTTGGTGGCAATTTTCGCAATTGGATAACCGGTCGCCTTGGAAGCCAACGCAGAGGAACGGGAAACCCTAGGGTTTATCTCAATGGCAATAATGTCTTCCTTTTCATCTGGGCTTACCGCGAACTGTACATTACAACCTCCGGCAAAATCCCCGATACTGCGCATCATTAAGATAGCCATGTCCCTCATTCTTTGAAAAGTGCGATCGGAAAGGGTCATGGCGGGGGCCACTGTAATGGAATCCCCGGTATGGATACCCATTGGATCCATATTTTCAATGGTACAGATAATGACTACGTTGTCATTTTTATCGCGCAGCAATTCCAGTTCATATTCTTTCCAACCCAAAAGGGCCTTGTCTATCATCACCTCATGGATAGGGGATATTTCCAGTCCACGGCTAAGCAAGTCATCAAAATCTTCCTGTTTATAAACGATGGAAGCACCTGCCCCGCCCAAGGTATAGGAAGCTCTTATGACCAAGGGAAAACCAAACTTCTGCGCAATTTCCTTCCCTTTCAAGAAAGAGGTTGCCGTTGCCTGTGGTGCCATGCCAACGCCAATTTTTAGCATCAGTTCGCGAAACTTTTCCCTGTCTTCGGTTATATTGATGGCATCGATATCCACTCCAATAATTTCCACACCAAAGTCGTCCCAAATTCCCTTTTCCCCTGCTTCAATACAAAGGTTTAACGCGGTCTGGCCACCCATTGTGGGCAAAACGGCGTCGATTTCGGGATGGTTCGTCAAAATCTCAATGATAGATTTGGTAGTAAGCGGTTTTAGATAGACGTGATCTGCCATGGTAGGGTCGGTCATGATCGTAGCCGGATTGCTGTTGATCAACACCGTTTTTATCCCATCTTCCCTCAATGAACGCAACGATTGGGAACCGGCATAATCGAATTCGCAGGCCTGCCCTATTACGATTGGTCCAGAACCGATAATCAAAACTGACTTTAGATTTTTATTTTTTGGCATTGTATGATGTGTTTAGGCTTTTAAAATTTGTTATAGGTATCGAAACTGGTTTGGATTGGACAAAAAAAAGGTGCTACTTTAAGAAAAGTAACACCTTATTATTTTTTAAAACAATACAATCATTATTTTTTATGTCTTTTTTCTGAGGACACGGACAATTTTTTTCTGCCTTTAGCTCTTCTTCTGGCAAGAACCTTTCTTCCGTTGGCTGTAGCCATACGCTCCCTAAAGCCATGCTTGTTCCTTCTCTTTCTCTTTGACGGTTGGTATGTCCTTTTCATGCCCGTTTATTTTATAAATCCTTTTGAATCTGTTGTTATTATTTGGGCATACGGCCCTTGCAAAATCTGGGCGCAAATATACGAAGAGTTTTTGCTTTGGCAAATCTAATTTTAAAAATATTTAGTAAACCTTATTTTACGTGTCCCATGCGCCAAAAATACGTTTATAATTCCCTAATTTTGGTACTTGCCCTTTTGACAAATCAATTGTTTTGCAATACCGATGTGCACCGTTCAAAAGTATTCATCTATTAAAACGTATCCCCTAAATCCCCTATTTACTTAGGATTGTTTTTATTACTTTTGCCCCATCTTATCAAGAATTGACTAATGAGGCCCTCTATATTCCTTTTGTTTTTTGCACTTTGCTCCCAAACCATGATTGGACAGAGTCTGTTACAATACAATCTAAAGGCCGGGGAGGTTTATACCATAAAACAAAATGCAACCCAGGTTATTACCCAAAATTTGGAGGGTGCAGCTCATGTAATTACAAATAACATTGATGGAATATTGGAATTCAAGGTCATTGGGGAAACTAATGGCAATTACAACATAGACCTAACATTTAAGGACCTTAATCTTGAGTTGATATCGAGCATCCAAGGAACAATGATGGAAGTCCATGCCAAGGATGTGGTTGAGGGGGATGCCCAATCCAAGGTCTTCCACAGTTTATTGGAACATCCGGTGCATATGGTACTGGCCAAAACGGGAGATATTCTAGAAGTCCAAGGAGGAGAGGAACTGGTCGAAAAAATGACGGAGTCGTCCGAACTTCAGGATGATTTTTCCAAAAACATGATGAAAAAATCCTTGGAATCCGAATTTGGCTCACAGGCACTGGCGAACAGTTATAAACAAATGACTTTTATTTATCCTGAAAAGAAGGTAAAGGTGGGCGATTCCTGGAAAAATGCCTATCAAGGCAAAATGCAGACCGAAAATACTTGGACCCTGGATTCCCTTACCAATGAACGCGCCGTAATAACAGGCAGGTCCAATGTGGTCATGGATATCAAGGAACCAGCAACCACCATGATGCTAACAGGCACACAGGAAACCTCCATTACCACCAATCTTTCCTCGGGATTTGTTCAAAGCATGAAGGTTGAAGGTACCTCGGAAGGCACTTCGCAGATAACGCAGATGGGAAACCAGAAAATACCAACGACCATAAAATCAACAGTTAGCTACCAATTAATCCAATAAGCACATGTACAATAAAATAATTAAACTTATTATAGCCGGACTGATCATCGCTTATGCGGTATATCAATTTGTGGAAGGAAATATTATGAATGGCATTTCCTTGATATTACTCGCAGGGATGTTCATATTCCTTTACTATAGAAACGAAATCATACTTCTTGCTTTTTTCCGGATGCGGAAACAAGATCTTGCAGGAACCCAAAAGTGGCTGGATAAAATCAAGAACCCTGCCACTGCCCTTACCCAAAAGCAACAGGGCTATTACAACTACTTGCATGGAATCATTTTTTCCCAGACCAATCTTACCCAAGCTGAAAAATACTTTAAAAAAGCGCTGAAATTTGGTTTGACAATGGACTATGACATTGCGATGGCCAAATTGAGCTTAGCCGGTATCGCCATGCAAAAACGTCGTAAACGGGAAGCCACCATGCTATTGAACGAAGCCAAAAAACTGGACAAACAGAACATGCTGACCGATCAGATCAAGATGATGCAACAGCAGATGAAGAAGATCTAAGGTTTAAGGAAAAAACTAAATACCTAAACTCATAAACATATAAACTTTTGTCAATTTTCTATGCTCTATTTTCTTTGGTCTTGGTTCTTGGCTCTATAATATGGCTGATGGAAAATAAACTTATAAACCCATAAACTTGTTTGCGCTTGAAATTGACATCTGTGGTGGTTGTATTTTTACAACAACGGTGCCCACAGTCTGCTAAAGGATTCCTGTAATTTGCGCTTTAGGCCCCTCTCTTTCCATCTTTCCAGCTCCACCTCTTCGCTTTCGGCCAGGTCGTTTTTAAAGACCTCTTCCATTCTACCAGCCATCTCTTTGTCGTACAGCAGGGCATTGATCTCAAAATTGATGGAAAAGCTGCGGTAATCCAAGTTGGCGGTCCCAATACTCGTAAACTGGCCGTCGATCACCATGGTCTTGGCATGCACAAAACCTTTGCAATACCGGAAAACCCTTATACCTGAAGTCAACAACTGTTCAATATAGGAATCAGAAGCGTACTGTGCCGCCCAGGAGTCCGATCTGCGTGGAATGATAATCCGTACATCGACCCCACTGCGGGAAGCGGTAGTCATGGAAGTTAATATTTGTCCGTTGGGTATGAGATACGGCGAGGTAATGTAAACGTATTTTGTGGCACCGTTGATGGCGGCAAACATAGCCTCCATAATATTGGCCCAGTCGGTATCCGGACCGCTGGCCGCTATCTGTACAGCTGTATTGTGGGACTCATTTAGCGTACATTCCGGAAACAAATCGGCAGTATCTACCTCTTCGTTGGACACAAAATTCCAGTTGAGCAAAAAAGAGGTTTGAAGCGAACCAATGGCTTCTCCCTCCAGCCTGAGATGGGTATCCCTCCAAAATCGCTCGTTGTCGGAATAGGAGTTATCGTATTTTTTGCGAATATTAATACCGCCCAGATAACCAACCTTTCCATCGATTACCACTATTTTTCGATGGTCCCGATAATTGAGCTTACTTGTAAGCTTGGAAAATGCCACGGGCATAAACGCATGGTGGTCTACCCCGCAATCGGTAAGCTTGGTTTTATACTTTTTGGTGATTTTACTGCCTACATCGTCATAGATCAATCTTACTTTGACCCCTATTTTTGCCTTATCACAAAGAATATCCATGATTTCACGGCCCAGGATATCATCCTCCAACACAAAATACTCCATATGGATGTGGTTCACCGCCTCCTTCAGGTCTTTCCGGAGCAGCTTAAACTTTTCCTCCCCGTTAATAAGTTCCTTGGCCTTGTTATGGAAGGTCAGTACCGCTTTTTCGTTATTGCGAAGCAGTTTGTATATTTTATAATTGCCCTGCCCGAAATCCGCCACAAATTCCTCTTTCTCCTTGGGTTCCAATTTAAAATTGGCACGCCATTGCTTCAATTTGGCATCATCGATCAGATATTTCTTTTCGAAGATTTTGTATTTTCTGTAGTCCTGTCCAAAAAAATAGTAGACCAATAGCCCCAAAAAAGGCAAGGTCGCCAAAGCAAAAAGATAAGAAAGGGTCTTTACCGGGTTCTTATTTTTGAGCAGTATAATTATTGAAAAAAAGAGGACCAACAAATAGTTGAGCACCAAAAATACCTGCCATTTATGGTCTCCCAAATAGGCCCACATTATTTAGAATCCATGTAATATCCATTTCTAGGAATCTCAATAACATATTTTTTTCCGGAGACATTGTTGAGGTTTGGTTCCCTTAGCCATGGGTTGTGCCTTTTCAATATTTTGTAGTTGATCCCATATTGCTTGGCAAAGTCAGCGAAATTGGAAACAGCCGTATCCACTTCTACCGAATAGGTAGGGACTTCGGTATAGAGGTCTTTGGGGCTGATATCAAAACCATATTTTTGGGGATGGGATAGTATTTCCTTAATGGCCAAAAGCCTAAAAACATACCGACCTGTTTCCTCCCCCAACAGCAGGTCGTAATAGCTGTTCGCTTTTTGAATGTCCATGTATTTTTGTATACCCGCTGACCCGGCATTATAAGAAGCCGCTGCCAAGGTCCAAGTACCAAATTTTTCTTTGGCTTTTATTAAGTACTGACACGCTGCCTCGGTCGATTTCACAACGTGGTATCGCTCATCCACGTTATTGTTTATCTCAAGTCCGTATTCCTTTCCGGTAGCCCGCATGAGCTGCCAAAAACCAGTGGCCCCCGCTGGGGAAACCACGTTTAAAAGACCACTTTCGGCCACTGCTAAATACTTAAAATCGTCGGGGATTCCGTTCTTGGCTAAAATAGGCTCAATGACAGGAAAGTACATATGTGCTCTTTTCATGAGCAAAATGGCATTGGACTGCCAATATTTGTTAACCAAAAATTCCCGATCCACACGTTCCCTTACTTCGGGGTCTTGGGCGGGAACCGCTTCCCCGGCAAAATTAAGACCCTCAGGAATATCTATAGTGGTAATTCTATAGTCGTCCCATTGGTCTCCAGGAGTAGGTTCTGTCTTTTTTTCAACATTCACAGGGGTGTTGTCCTGTACAGCGAAGATTAAAGTGCTTACCACGAAACAAACACCCAATAACATCAAAACGTTTTTCAACAACTTCATAGCGCTTTTTATTTTAAATCAAAGATATTAAGAACTTCTTCAAAAATTTTCTTTTATCCATAAATATCATTTTTTGTAGGTGAACTCACCATTTCGACATGGAACCTACCTTCAGTTTTAACAATTAAGACCCAGTGGCACCAATAATCTCAGGCAAATGTTGGTTAAACCATCCATAACGGTAAACTATCATAGCGTGGGTCCCATTCTTTACATGGATACAATTCTCGATATGGACTATGGGAAATACAGGGTCCTTTTCGCCGTGTATATGCACTAAATTAGGAGCATATTTCTCTTGGTTCCAATTGATCATTTTGTCCAAGGCCCAACTTAGATAATTTGGATCCCTAATGGACAAATATTCCTCGTAGAGCTTCAATCGTTTTTTTACTTGTTCCCCAAATGCGTATTTGGCAATCAGATCAACATTGTTGATCAAACCATAGGGCAACAGTTTATGGATCTTGGTGTATTTGGCAAACAACATCCGCTTTGGGAGCTCCTTGCTCAACTTAACGCTCGATATGATCACGATTTTACGAGTAGCAATCAGCTTGGCCATCTCCTGCACCACTATCCCGCCAAAGGAAACACCTATTAAAATGGGGTTTTCATGGGCAATGCACTTGACCATCCTTTTGGCATAATTCTCGAGACTCATATTTCCCGTTGGTATAAACCATTCCAACATATATGTGTCGTAAACTTCCTTTGGTAATTCAATATTTTTGAAAATGGATGGATTTGCCGCCATCCCCGGCATAAAATAAACCGGAATTCTTGATTGTGCCATATCTACGAATATAGATGACTTAAATAGGATATACCATATTTTTTTAGTAATTTTGTGGGCTTGTTGTTAAAGAAAGCCCCAATCACCATAAATTCTAACTGTATATTTTTTACTCTTATTGCGATTTTTTTAAGTATCGCTAGTTTTTTCATGCTTCAACATTAAATATCAAACTATATGAATGAAATGGAAATTAAGGACAATAGTTTCTTACGCCAATTTGAAACAAGAGTTGATGGGCATTTAGCAAAGATTGAATATTCGTCTCAAGAACGAAAAATATTTTTGACAAAATTAATGGTTTCGGAAGAAATTACTACCGAAGGATTCAAGGAAGAGTTTATCAAAGCGGTACTTAACCTCATTCAGGAACAAAACCTTAGGGTAGTCCCAACCAGTCCACAAATAGCCGTATTCCTGCGCAAGAACAGGCAGTATAAGGAAATGCTCCCAGTAGGCATAAGGATTTAAGAAAAAGCGGACGCTTTCAAGAAATTGGTTGCGTTGGATGTATTAAAAATCTCCCAAGGGAGATTTTTTTTATGCCTCGAGGGAAAATTACGTTAAGGACAAAATCCCCGTTAATTCAAAAATTGACTCGCCAGAACTAAGATATTACCATATTTTTCACAAACCCAAACCGAACCATACCTTCCCCGTCTATTTCCTGAAGTTCCACTTCCTGTAATGTATTTACCAAAGCCGGATCCCACGGGGCACGAACTTTAATATAGTTTTCCGTGAAGCCGTGAATATATCCTTCCTTGTTTTCCCCTTCAAACAACACGGTATGAACGGTGCCAAGTTGACTTTCATAAAACGCCCTTCTTTTTTTAACCGACAACCCTCTCAGCATTTTACTCCGTTTGTTCCTCACCTTCATGGGTACGGCCCCGGGCATGTCGGCAGCCACGGTATTATCCCTTTCCGAATAGGTGAAAACATGAAGATAAGAAATATCCAACTTGTTTAAAAAGTGGTACGTTTCCAAAAAATGCCCGTCCGTTTCCCCGGGGAATCCCACTATGACATCTACCCCAATACAGGCATTTGGCATAAAGTTACGTATCGTCGCCACCCTATCTATATATAAATCCGTGAGATACCTCCTCCGCATTAATTTTAGTATATGATCGCTCCCACTCTGCAAGGGTATATGAAAATGGGGGACAAAAGAATTGCTGTTGGCAACAAACTCAATGGTTTCGTTCTTGAGCAAGTTGGGTTCTATGGAAGATATCCGCAATCTATGAATGCCCTCAACGGTATCCAAAGCCTTGACAAGATCAAAAAAAGTATGCCCGTGTTTTTTATTGCCGAACTCCCCCTTGCCATAATCCCCGATGTTTACTCCTGTCAATACTATTTCCTTGATTCCTTGTTCCGATATTTCCCTAGCGTTATTAAGGACCCCTTGCAAGGTATCACTCCTGGAGATTCCGCGAGCCAAGGGAATGGTGCAATAGGTACATTTGTAATCGCAACCATCCTGGACCTTTAGGAAAGCCCTGGTACGTTCCCCTATGGCATAGCTCCCAACATAAAAATCGGCTTCCTCGATCTCGCAAGAATGAATTTTTGCGGGACCGCGGTTTGATTTGCCCTGGGTGGAGCCGATCGTATTGGGTTGGTCGAACAATTGGTTGACGTAATCCGTGATCTTGAACTTCTCTGTTGCCCCAAGTACCAGATCAACCCCATCAACTGCCGCCAAGTCTTCTGGTTTTAGTTGGGCATAACAACCTATTGCCGCTACAAAAGCATCGGGATTTATTTTCTGGGCCTGTCGAACAATAGCCTTAAAGCGCTTGTCGGCATTTTCCGTAACCGAACAAGTATTGATGACGTACATATGGGCCCACTCCGAAAATTCGACCCGCTCAAAACCTTCCTCCACAAAACTCCGGGCAATGGTCGACGTTTCTGAATAATTAAGCTTACAACCGAGGGTGTAAAATGCGACTTTCTTGTGCATCCTATGATCTTTTTGGGAATTAGGACTGCAAAGATAAGGGAAATTTGCAGTGTTCGGTAGTGTTTGATGTTCGGTGTTCGGTGTTCGGTGTTCGGTGTTCGGTGCTTAAAAATAAAATAAACCCATAAACTCATAAACTTTCATGAAGATTGATCTTTTTAAAATCCTGATACGTTAAATGGGAATTCCATTCCTCAATTCAGCAACTGTCTTGCATGGGCCATGGCAGAATTGGTCAGTGCCTTGCCGCCCAACATTTCGGCCAGTTCTAAGACCCTTTCCTCCTGGCCTAGTTTTTTCATTTTTGTATGGGTCACCTTGCCATCGTCTTCCTTAAAAACCTTAAAATGATGATCCCCTCTCGAGGCCACCTGAGGCAAATGGGTGATGGAAAAAATCTGCATGGATTGGCTCATCCGCTTCATTATATCCCCCATTTTATTGGAAATTTCGCCCGAAACCCCTGAATCGATCTCATCGAACATCAAGGTAGGCAGCTGCTCGTATTTCGCAAGGGTAGATTTTATGGTCAGCATGATCCTCGACAGCTCACCCCCGGATGCTACCTTTTTTAATTCCCCAAAATCCATTCCCTTGTTTGCCGAAAACAAAAACGTTAGGTCGTCCTTTCCCGAGGCTTTAAATTCTTTGGATGGGGCAATTTCAATTTTGAATGTACTATTGGGCATCCCCAAGGTAGCCAAAGTGGCCTCCAATTGCTTTTTTAAAAGTGGTATGGCCGATTTTCTTCGTTTGCCGATATCATTGCTCAAAATGGTCAGCTGTTTTTCCTTGTCCAATAATTCATCTTGCTTGGCTTTAATTTGGGCTTCAATATTCTCTACCGCACTTACCTTTTCGGAGAGTTCCGATTTCACTGCGATTAATTCTTCGATGCTACCGGCATGGTGTTTTTTCTGCAGATCATAGAGCAACTGTAGCTTGCCGTTCACTTGGTCCAACAGTTCTGGATCGGGTTCCATTTTTTCTTGGATCGAGAACAATTCGCTGGCGATATCGTCCACTTCAATAAAAACGGACTGTATTCTTTCATTGAGTCCTGCAAATGGACTCCCGAAAGCCGATAGTTTATTGGAGATCGACTTTAATTCGGTCAACAAGCCAACTACTCCTACTTGCTCATCGTTCAAAATTTGATGTCCTTTGGAGAGTTGATCTAAGATGACCTCCACATTGTTCAATTGTTCGTACTGACCTTCCAACTCCTCAAGAATACCTTCCTTGAGGGGGGCGGCTTCCAATTCCTTCAATAAAAATGAATTGTAATCGTATTCTTTGTCCGCATTTTTTTGAAAATCGACCAACTGGTCCAGTTCCTTCAAAACACTTCTGTATCCCAATAATTTTTGCGTGTACTGTTCCAGTAGCTCCCTATTATCCGCCAACGCGTCCACGACTTTCATTTGAAAGTCATTATCCGTCAACTGCATGGTCTGGTGTTGGGAATGAATATCGATGAGCCGATCTCCCAATTGTGAGAGTATATCCAGGGTAACGGGGGAATCGTTGATAAAGGCGCGGGATTTTCCGCTAGGCAGGATTTCCCTTCGGATTATGGACTTCTTTTCATAATCCAAATCATTTTCTTTAAAAAAAGACTGAAGATTATAATTCCCGATTTCGAACTCGGCTTCCACTATACATTTGGCATCCTTGTCCCTCAATGAGGAAAGGTCGGCCCGCTTGCCCAAAATTAAGGAAAGACCACCCAATAATATGGATTTCCCTGCCCCCGTTTCTCCCGTTATCGTTGTAAAACCTTGGGTAAAAGGAATGCTAAGGTTGTCTATAAGCGCGTAATTTTTTATGGAGAGATTCGTCAGCAAAGTCCTATATCAAATTTATTGATGTAAAGATAAGGGACTCTTTTGAAACTGAAACGACTTAATAATCGAATTTCAAAGGAGTCCCTATAAATGTTGTTATCTTACTTGGAAACTTAACGCAACGGTTTTATTATATAGCCATAGGACATATCGGATGGTTTGATCTGATATTGTTCATGTGGCATATACCCCCAACTGTTATCACCGCCAACTCCCATTTCCTTATAATCTATGTTGATGTTCACCAAATCCCTTTGTGGCACATCGACGGTATGGCGCTGCGCTTTTGTCATCCCGGGATCAAAATCGGAGTTGTATTGATGGTGGGCGCTAAAGTCAAAGGTTTGGGGTGCAACGATCTCTATTCCCTTTCCGGCATCATTGGTAAAGGAAACGTTGCGTATATCGGTACGATTCCCGTTTGCCTGGGGGCGGATATATGCAAAATACAGGTCGGACACCTTGGCCGTATAATCCCCCACCAAAGAAGCCGTCTTGCGGTCTTGATAGTTTTCGTGGGGTCCCCGGCCGTACCATTCCACATTCTGATACTCGTTCCTGATCGTAAAATTATTTCCAAATCTAGGCAAAATAGGGAGACTGTCCTGAATGCCCTGAAGTTGATTTTGAACCCATATTTCACCTTTGTCGTTCACGTTATAAGTAATGACCACCTGCCCGTGTACCGAGGGCAGATCAAAAGTTGCCGAAATCCGCAGGTTATCCTTGTTGATCTTTGCGGGACTTTCCGCAAGCTTTAAAACATCCAGGGTTTTATTGCCTCCGGTCGATTCTACTTTTAAATCGGCCAATTTTTGGGATTCGGTAGCCGTTTTCCAATCCTTTAATAATTTGGGCATGTTAAACCCAAAATCATTGTCGGTAGGCGATCTCCAGAAATCGGCCTTTATCCCTTTCAACAATATGTTGCCATTGCCATAGTCTATGGAGGTTATGGCTCCTTCCAAACTGTTGAACTTCACTTCAAAATCCTTGCCACTTACCGTTATTATGCTGTCGTTGGCGGCAACCGAAATCCCTCCGTTTACATTGGTAGTCCCAAATTTGTGGGGGATGAAATCCGTGAGCTGAAATTGTTCATAAGCTACGATATGTCCCTTAGGTACCAAGGGGGCTTCGTTTTTGGACTTGGCATAAATGTTCAGGAAGTATTCCGTATCCTTTGGGTCCAGTTTCGGCAATTTGATACTTACAGATCCGGATTTCCCTGGAGCCAAGGAAATATTGGATAGGTCCCCAGAGGCCTTTTCCTTTCCGTTCCCCATCAGTTTCCAACTAAAATCGTATTCATCAAGGTTGGTGAAATCATATTTATTGGTAATTTCCAATTTTCCCGATTTGGCGTCCTTGGCCTTGAATTTTATATATTGATAGACTTTATTTACCTCAAAAAGCGATGGATGGGGAGTTCGATCAGGATTTACCAATCCGTTGAGACAGAAATTAACGTCGTTGTGATAGTCGGCGCCACCAAGGTCGCCCCCATAGGCCCAGTACTTTTCCCCTTTCTTATTTTTCGTCAATAGTCCTTGGTCTACCCAATCCCATATAAATCCGCCTTGAAGCACATCGTATTTTTCTATGACATCCCAATAGTCCTGTAGGTTCCCTACGCTATTTCCCATGGCATGGGCATACTCGCATTGGATCAACGGCCGCTTTGGATCGTTTTGGGCATATTTTATCATGTCGGGAATCCGCATGTACATGGGGGGCGTAATATCCGTGTTTTCATAATTCATGGCCCCTTCATACTGCACCGGCCGGGTGGCGTCCTGTTTCTTTAACCAATCATAGGTTGCGTAAAAGTTAGCTCCGTTGCCTGCTTCGTTGCCCAAGGACCAAGTGACGATACTGGGATGGTTTTTGTCCCTCTCGAACATGCGGATGGTCCTGTCCATATGCATTTCCTTCCATTGGGGCAGATATGCCGGATGAATCGCTTTGGCAGCTTCGTTGTTGTCCAATCCCTGATTGGTGGCGCCCATGCCATGGGTCTCAATATTGGCCTCATCGATGACATAGAAACCATATTGATCGGTCATCCTATAAAAGAAAGGGTTCTTGGGGTAATGGCTGCATCGGATGGCATTGATGTTGTTCTGTTTCATGACCAAAAGGTCCTTGAGGGTGAGTTCTTCAGAAATAACGTGCCCCGTTTTATCGTCATGATCGTGCAGATTGACCCCCTTTATTAGGATTGCCTTTCCGTTGACCAGGAACTGGGCGTTTTTGATCTCTATTTTTCTAAATCCGACTTTGGCACTAATCGCCTCCGTTGTGTTGCCATCGGCATCTTTTAAAACAAGAAGCATCGTATACAGATTGGGTTTCTCCGCATTCCACGGTTTGATATTTGGTAGCCTTTTTTCAAAATTTATATGGGACTCCCCTTTTGGCAAATCCAATTTTTTAACATCGGCATACACTTCCTTGTCCTGGTCCAATAATTTAATATCGACCGAATAGTTTGCAGAAGAATCGGTATGGTTCTCCAAGGTTAAATCCAAATTAAAGATCCCGTCCTTGTAATCGTTTTCCAGATCGGAAACTACCTTGAAATCATAAACGGCGACCTTATTCTTTACGTAGAGATAAACGTATCGATCTATTCCGCTAAGTCTCCAAAAATCCTGGTCTTCCATATAACTGGCGTCAGACCATCGAAGAACCTCTACCGCTAGGGTATTTGCCCCTTGCTTCAGATATTTGGTGATGTTGTATTCGGCCGGGGTCTTACTGCCTTCATTATACCCCACTTTCTCCCCGTTCACCCAGATATACATGGCTCCGCTAACTCCTTCAAAATGCAAAATGACATCCTTGCCGTTCCAATCCTCCGGGATTTCAAAGTTCCTTTTGTAGCTCCCTACGGGATTGGCATCATGTGGAATGTAAGGCGGATTCTTGGGAAACATATAGGTGACATTGGTATAAAAAGGGATACCGTACCCATGGAGTTCCCAATCCGAAGGCACGGGAATGGTGTCCCAACCAGACAGATCAAAGCCATCCTTATAAAAGTCGGTCGGTCTTTCTTGGGGATTCTTGGCCCAATAAAAATCCCAGGTGCCATTAAGGGACCTGTAGTTGGGCGAATCTTCCCAACTTTCGTTCTCCAAGGCGCTTTGGACATCATTAAATCGATAAAAGGAGGATGTTGGTTTTTCCCTATTGATCTGGAATATTTCCGGGTTTTCCCATTCCGGGTTTTCCCATGCAGCCGCCGTATACATGGGGCGCTCCACCTTGGTATTACATGAAATGACAGTAATTAAAGCTAAAAATAAAAGACCATTCCTGAACATAATTACGGTGTGATTTGATTATAACCCAAAAATAATAATTAAACCGTATAATTTACGTTTAAAATTAAATTATCATGTATTACATACCCGTAAATTAGAGAAAAAAAGCCATACGCCAATCGCATTACGCATTTTATCCGCGAACAGCGATTTGCGAAAAGCAAATCAAATAAATTAGGAAAAAAAAGCCATGCGCCAATCGCCTTACGCATTATCTTTGCGTACTGCGATTGGCGCAAGGCGAAAAGCAAACTACAGTCTTGGTTTAAAATTTAGGATTATCCACCAATTCTGAAAGGAATATTAGTTCGCCCCCCACTCCTTTAAGGAATCCTCGTTCATTTTTACATAATCCGCATTGCCAGCAACCTTGGCAGCTTCCAAGGATTTTTTAGCCGTTTCAATTGCCCCTTTCTTATCCCCTGCTTTGGCATAGATCAGCGACTGTTGGCGCAGTTGCCAAAAAGCGGGCTTTTCGGTCATTGCTGCCGATTTGTCGATCCACTTTTTTGCCTGTGCAATATCCTTCCCTGAGTCCATATAGTAGACAGCGGCAGCATAATAATCCTGCGCCGTAGGCCCACCCATGACCCGGTTTATATTATTCATCACCGTGGCGTCCGTTGGTACTTCAAATTTAACTCCCACATAGGTCTTTTCCCAAAGTATACCCAGAACAGCTGATTCATTGGTCAGGTCATCAAGGGAAATGGTAAAAGTCTCCACGTTCATGGACATTGGGTACACTTTGGCGGATACTTTGGCCACCACCTTGCTGTCGTCCCATTTTTGGGGTAATCCCCCATTGTCGGAATCTGAATAAAAATAGACTTCCCATGCGTCTTTCCCTGGTTTGGTATATAGGGCATACGTTCCCTTATCCAGCTTTTGTCCATCGACGGTTACGTCGGTACTAAAGCTAATCGTGGTATTGGCGTTCGCTCCGGTTCTCCAAATTTTTCCAAATGGCACCAAATTTCCAAAAACGGTCCTTCCTTTCATGGATGGTCTGGAATAATCGATGGTTACTTCGGTAAGGCCGACCATTTGTTCCATATGGGCGGCCGGACTGGGTGCCGGGGTCTGGATTTGCCCCTGTATTGAAAAAGTGAACAGAATGGCACTTAAAAATAAGACTGATTTCTTCATGATGTGTGTATTTAGCTTTTTTCTAAAAATACACAGAAACCCGCATGTGAATGTTAATAAATACTTAAATATACGACTGTAGACCCCCTTTTTAGTATTCGTGCTCGGTAGATAGCTGCAAGTCGTCATCCGTAGAAAAGAAAAATAGGCGCGCTGGGGATTTTACGAGCGGATTGACCATATTCTCGTTAGAGAAAAAATAACGATTCGCACTTATTTGGGCGATTCCCTCCACTTGGGCAAAACCTATTTTGAGGTCGGTTCGCCTCACAGTTCCAGAAAAAATATCCTCGGGTTGGAGGCCATCGACCCTTACAATAAACGGAAAGAGCATTTGGTTATACCCAGTGAGGTACAGTACCTGGGTGAGCGGGTTGTATTCCGCCCCCGTGACCAGTCCCTGAATATTGTACTCCCCAATGTATTTTGCGCTATAATTGCCAGGGATTTTGGGAACGGCATATGCCCGTGTCCCATTGCCCTCCCATTGTTTGGTCAGGACAACCAGCTGATTCCCAAAAACAAATAAGGACTCGGCATCCCAATCGCTCCTAGGCTTAGAGGCAAAATCCTTTTGGTCCCCATAGGAAAATGTAATTGCATCTGCCTGTACGTTGTCCGAGGCAAGGTAAGCCGATTTTTGGATTCGGTAAATGGTTAGGTTTTTTCTATTACCCCTATAATTTCCAAAATCACCTATGTATATATATTTATCATCCTGTGCAATATCCTCCCAATCCACATTTTTGGCATTGTTCACCGTAATCGTTCGGGTAATGGACAAGTTGATGGTGTCCAGTTCAAACAATTGCGGTGAGTTGCCAGAATCGTTATGTGTTATCAACCTCCCCTTATAAAAAATCAAGCCCGATGTTTCCTGAACCTGTTTTGGCAGAACCCCCACTTCCCCAACGTTATTTTGGGCATATAACGAGAAGAACAAATACAGGAAACTTAAATATAGGTTTATCATCTATTGGAAAATTTGGACTTTTATCGCATTAGCCCTTGCAGCTCGATCAATTGCGTGCAAAAATACGATGCGAAACCCAAAATCCCGTAAATTAAAAATATAAGGCCAAAATTAATCACTTCTTCCGAAAAAGTGAACCCCTTAACGAATAACCGCGCTTATTTCAACAATGCCACAACCTCCCTATAAGGAACTTTCCCAATTGGGTTATAGTAAGGACGGACTTAAGTTGGAAACATTGTATTCAGCTATTTTAAGCCTCTTTCAAATGCTGCCTTAAAACGTAATTCAAAATTCCCTCATTTTGATAATAGGCAATTTCGATCTCTGAATCCAATCTACATTTTACCTTAAATTTTGTTTCCTTTCCGCTATCGTCCACGGCAACCGCATCCAATAATTTCCCAGGAATCAATCCGCCCGAAACCCCGGTGATGGAAAAACGTTCCTTACCGCTAAGCCCCAGGCTAGACGCTGTCTGACCTTGAACATATTCAAGCGGAAGGACTCCCATACCAACCAAGTTGCTTCGATGGATGCGTTCGTAGCTTTCGGCGATTACCGCTTTAACCCCTAATAACGCCGTGCCTTTCGCGGCCCAGTCCCTCGATGACCCGCTCCCGTATTCCTTGCCCACCAAAACCACCAACTGTACCCCTTCCTTTTGATATTTCATAGCGGCATCAAATACGGTCATTTCGGTACCTTCGGGAAAATGGGTGGTATAGCCCCCTTCTTTGGTGGCGATTTGATTTTTAATCCGAACATTGGCAAAGGTTCCCCGCATCATGACCTCGTGGTTACCCCGTCTGGATCCGTAGGAATTGAACATTTTTCTCTCTACCCCATGGGCCTCCAAATATTGACCGGCTGGTGATGTTGGGGCAAATCCCCCTGCAGGTGAAATGTGGTCCGTGGTGACCGAATCGCCTAATTTCAACAGCACCCTCGCATTGGTAACATCATTTAGCTTTGGTGCATCCTTGGAAATGTCTTTAAAAAAAGGAGCCTCTTTTATATAGGTAGAGTCCTGTTTCCAAGCGTAATCCTTGCCTGTAGCCGCTTTTAATTGTTTCCATTGTTCTTCCCCTTCAAAAATTACGCTGTAGGCTTTTTCAAAGTCGCTTTCCCGTAAGGAATTTGAGATAGCTTCATTGATCTCGTCCTGTGAGGGCCAGATATCCTTGAGATATACCGGTTCACCGTTGGGGTCGTAGCCCAAAGGATCCTCCAACAAATTAACGTCTACCCTACCCACCAGAGCGTAGGCAACTACCAACATGGGCGATCCCAAAAAGTTCATCTTTACCTGAGGGTGTACCCGTGCCTCAAAATTTCGGTTGCCCGATAACACAGCCGATACCACCAATCCCCCTTTCTCAACGGCTTCGGAAATATGGGGGGGCAAAGGTCCACTGTTCCCGATACAAGAGGTACAGCCATAGCCCACGGTATGGAATTTTAATGCCTTTAGCTCATTTAACAGCCCCGCCCTTTCCAGATAATCGGTGACTACTTTTGAACCGGGCGCCAAACTGGTCTTTACCCATGGCTTTACATCCAGTCCACGTTCAATAGCCTTTTTTGCCAGCAGGCCGGCCCCGATCATGACAGAGGGGTTAGAGGTGTTCGTGCAACTGGTAATGGCGGCAATAGCGATGCAGCCATCGCTCAATACATACTCTTTGTTCCTAACTTTTATTCGGACAGACCGCAAGTCGTCCTGTTTTACATCGGTATCCTTCATTGGCACGTTCTCTTGAAAAGTGAATGAGGTACCCGATCCGCCTTCGGAAAGCCATGCCTGTTCCTTGCGTTCGTAAAGTGGAATGTAGTCGCGCTTGAACTCGTCTTTGAGCAGATCATTGAATTTTGTTTTGAGTTCGCGTACCTTGATCTTGTCCTGTGGACGCTTCGGTCCTGCAACCACGGGCTCCAACTTGTCAAGATCCAATTCCAGCACCGCCGAATACTCTATTTTTTCCTTACCGGTTCGCCATAGCATATTGCCTTTGCAATATTCCTCGACCAATTTTATTTGATCATCGTGGCGATTGGTCTTGCGCATATAATCCAACGTCCGATTGTCTATGGGGAAATATGTAACCGTACACCCAAATTCTGGCGACATATTGGAAATCGTAGCCCTGTCGGGGACGGAGAGATGATCCAACCCGTCACCGAACACTTCCACAAATTTTCCGACCACCCCGTAAGAACGCAGTAGTTCAGTTATGGCCAGTACCATATCCGTAGCCGTAATTCCCTCTTGCAGTTTACCGTGGAGCTGTAACCCGACAACTTGGGGACAAGTAAAGTAGATGGGTTGTCCCAACAAAGCGGCTTCCGCCTCAATGCCGCCTACCCCCCATCCGAGTACCCCAATGCCATTGACCATGGGGGTATGGGAATCCGTACCTACCAAAGTATCCGGAAAAGCCCAGCCGTCCCTTTTAATTACCCCTTTGGCTAGATATTCCAAATTTACCTGATGGCAAATTCCCATACCTGGAGGAACAACGGAAAAATTGTCAAACGCTTGTTGCGCCCATTTTAAGAGCTCGTACCGCTCCCCGTTCCTCCGATATTCATATTCTACGTTTTTCTTATACGCGTAATCAGTTCCAAAAAAATCGACCTGGACGGAGTGGTCCACAACAAGGTCTACGGGAATTGCAGGATTTATTTTTCCACCATCCTTGCCTTTCCTCTCCACTTCCGAACGAATGGAAGCAATGTCTACCACCGATGGTATCCCGGTAAAATCCTGCATAAGTACCCGAGCCGGTTTAAAAGGAATCTCCTTGTCGGTCTCCTCCGTTTTCCAATTCAACAAAGTCCCTATATGCTCGTCCGTTACCGAAAAACCATCCTTGTTCCGCAAAGCATTTTCCAGCAAAATCCTGATACTAAATGGCAAACGATGAATATTGTTTCCCTTTTCCTGCAGTGCTTGTAATGAAGCCGTTTTATAGTCCATATTCCTGTGTTTTTGTTTTTCTTAAATTTACTGAATAAAGCCCAATGAATCGTTAAATTAAACTTAAGGTCAATCTACTTTCCGTAAATAATGTATTTTTGTTTAGTATTTTTATATAATATTTAAACAAAATGAATTAATTTTATTGCCGCACTGTAAATGTACCAGATAATCGCTATCCAATATTTGCCAATAGGTCCCGGAAGAGCTTGGGCATTCTTATCGGACCCCGATAACCTGAAGATAATAACCCCAAAGCATATGGGTTTTAAAATACTTTCTGGTGGGGACAAACCAATGTACCCGGGTCAGCTTATACAATACACCATCGCTCCCATACCTGGCTACAGCACGAGGTGGGTCACTGAAATTACCCATATGCTGGAAGGGGAATATTTTGTCGATGAACAGCGGGTAGGGCCTTATGCCTTCTGGCATCATAAGCATTTTTTAAAACCTATCCAGGGAGGGGTCGAAATGATCGATATTGTTGACTATAAGATTCCGTTTGGCCTCTTAGGACGGTTGGTCCACTCCCTTATTATCAAAAAAGAATTGAAAAATATTTTTATGTACAGGGAAAACAAAATGTCGGAAAGGTTCGGCAAGATTTCCGGTGTTGCCAACAATCTTCAACTTAAGAAAATATAGGGCTAAAATAGATAACGGCAAGGGGAATGCGGAAAAAGGACCTGAATTGCATTAAGCAATACCAACATTTACCCAACGGGCCAATAGTACATATTCATTTTCGCTTTTATATCGCATCATAAACAAATTAACATTCAATAATATCATTTAGAACCGTTCGCATGAAGAAACAACTATCAATTTTCTGGTTTCGACGGGACTTGCGGCTCAATGACAATGTTGGGTTGTATAATGCCCTACTGAACGAAAATTCTATTTTGCCCTTATTCATTTTTGATTCTGAAATCCTACATTCCCTCCCAAGAAATGATGCCCGTGTAAATTTTATTCATAATAATTTACAGACAATGCGGGATCAGCTCCAAAAATGCCACAATAGTTCCATTGCCTTATATTTTGGAAATCCTATTGATATTTTTAAAAAAATAATCTCGGAATACAACGTGGGAACCGTATATGCCAACCGTGACTATGAACCGTATGCCTTGTTAAGGGACAAGGCAATTGAAAGATATTTATCGGAACAGGGAGTCGGTTTCAAGACTTACAGGGATCAGGTTATTTTTGAAAGGGACGAAGTGGTCAAGGATGACGGCACCCCCTACGTAGTATTTACCCCGTACATGAAAAAGTGGAAGTACCAATTTAAGGCTTCCAGGGACCTAAAAGAATACCCTTGTCAAGTTCATTTTGGAAATCTTATAAAAAATAAGGATTTACCTAATCTTTCCCTATCGGAAATAGGTTTTAAGCCTTCCTCCATAAAAATACCAGATTTGGATGCATCCCCTTCCCTTATCCAAAATTATAAGGACACCAGGGATTATCCCTTCAAGGATCAGGGAACTTCAAGACTGGGGCCTCATTTACGTTTTGGCATGGTTTCGATCCGCAGAATGATGGACAGGGCTACTTCGGAAAAGGATGAAACTTTTTGGAACGAACTCATTTGGCGGGAGTTCTTTATGCATATTCTATGGCATTACCCCGAAACTGTATTCAGGGCATTTAAGCCTAAATACGACCGAATGGAATGGCGCAACAATGAAAAAGAATTCGAAAAATGGAAGAAAGGTCGCACCGGTTACGCCTTGGTAGATGCAGGAATGCGGCAATTGAATGCTACCGGATATATGCACAACCGGGTCCGCATGTTGGTCGCAAGCTTTTTATGCAAGCATCTTTTAATCGATTGGAGGTGGGGAGAGGCATATTTTGCCGAAAAATTATTGGACTATGAAATGAGCAGTAATGTGGGCAACTGGCAATGGGCAGCTGGAAGTGGTGTCGATGCAGCTCCATATTTCCGCATCTTTAATCCAATGACCCAACTGGAAAAATTTGATAAGGATAGAACGTACACTAAAAAATGGGTGCCGGAATACAACGGGGGTTCCTACATGGAAAAAATAGTAGACCATAAGGAAGCTCGCGCACGTTGTTTAACGGCATATAAAGAAGCGTTGAAATAAATCTTTTTGTACTTTTAGAATTTAAAGCTTCCGACTTCCATGAAAATCATTGCGAATAAGTGGATAATGACGAAGCTTATCAAAATGAATTTCATTTCAATGGATTAGTCGTTAAACTTAATAACAGGGTAATCCATAACTTAATAACTTTTGCTGGCAAAAATCTTTATAGTAACCAAAGTTTTGTTCTAACTAGCTTAGTTTCAAAACCCCTAAAACCAATAACCATGGATAAAAAAGAGATTGTCAAAGAATACTCCAACGGAGAATTAACGGTAGTTTGGAAGCCTGAAAAATGCATTCATTCGGGGATCTGCGTCAAAACCTTGCCCAAGGTATATCATCCCAAAGAAAAACCATGGATAAAACCGGAAATGGCATCCACCTCGGAGCTTAAATCGCAAATAAACAAGTGTCCCTCCGGTGCCTTGAGTTTTTATCTGAACGCAGAATGAGCTCAAATAGATTAGAAGCATTTAGCGATGGGGTACTGGCCATTATCATTATGATTATGGTCCTGGAACTCAAGGCTCCGGAAGAAATAAATTTCCATGCCCTAACTCCCATTTTCCCTACTTTCGTAAGCTATGTCTTCAGCTTTATTTATGTAGGAATCTATTGGAACAACCATCACCATCTTTTTCAGGCAACCCAAAAAATAAACGGGAAAGTGCTTTGGGCCAACTTGCATTTGCTCTTTTGGTTGTCCCTAATCCCCTTTACCACCTCATGGATCGGTGAAAACTATATGGCGCCTATACCCGTAGCCTTATACGGTGCGGTATTGCTCATGTGCGCCATTGCATTTTTCATACTGCAGGCAGCTATCATTAAAAACCATGGACCAGAATTCCCACTTAAAAAGTTTATCGGCCGGGATGGAAAGGGGAAGATATCTGCAACTTTCTATATAATCGGGATAGTCCTGTCCTTTGTAAATCCTTGGATTGCCATAATATGTTATATCGTCGTGGCAGTTATTTGGTTTGTTCCCGACAGACGTTTTGAAAGAAGTGTTGCCCCCTAGCCCCTCACTTTAATTCACAACTTTTGGATAATTTTAAAAGATATATTCAACGCAATGCCCTTCTGTCCGAAGAAGAATTCAAACTTTTAACGAAAAACCTTTCCCTTACATATGTATCAAAAGGAAGTTTCATTCTACGTCCGGGTGACTTCTGCCACCACTCCTTTTTTGTGGAAAAAGGTTTGCTACGATCATATACGATAGATGCCTTGGGCAAGGAACACATAATTCAGTTTGCCTCGGAAAATTGGATCGTAACGGAAAGGAGCAGTGTATTCTTCAATGAGCCTTCCGAATTGTTTATCGATGCCGTTGAGGATACCACCTATGTTGCCCTGGACAGCACCTTCGCGGACAAGGCCAGCCATTTGAGCCCATCCTTCCTTACCTTTAACGAAAGGGCCTTGCACAATCATATAAGGCATCAGCAAAAACGGATATGTCTGTTGTTGAGCGCCCCTGCAGAGGAGCGCTATCTCAACTTTATCCAATTATACCCGGACATCACACAACGGGTTCCCCAGTGGATGATAGCCTCCTATCTAGGCATTACCCCCGAAAGCCTAAGCCGGGTTCGAAAGGAACTTGCCAAAAAGGACTAACCAAGCTTTAGGCCAGTATTTAGTTAAAATAAACTCCCCCTGGTACAATACCAACAGTTAAGGTTTTTATGGTAGTTTTTGAATTTAAATCGTACACGGTCAACGTTCCTTTACTTGCGAAATCACCTGCGTCCGTTCCAAACAATTTCCCTTCCGAAACCGTCATGCTGTAAAAATTGATTCCGTCCAAAATACTGATATGCGGCAAATCGGTGGCGGAAATGTCGATCGCAAACACCGAACCATTTAAGTAATAATACAGGTTTGTTCCCTCCTTTGACAAAAGATTAGGGTGCTCTGTGGTTTCAAAATCCAGATGCGTAGCAACCTCATTGGAAGTGGTATTGATTTTGGAAAGCCTTCCCCCGGTTTCCGTACCCGCATAACTTGGGGCACCTGCCGACAATACCCAAAGGTTTCCTGCCTCGTCCATCTGCAATGAATTAGGGACCGAACCTACCTGCACAGTGGTCGTCACCGTATTGGAACCCGTGTTAATTACGGAAATAATATCGTTTTGGCCATATCCACCCTGATGGGCCACGTAAAGGGTGTTGCCCTTCGACAATAATCTTTCAGGGCCAAAGGAAACAGAAATAGTACTTTGTACGGTATTGGTCGACAAATCGATTACGGCCACATAATCGTCGGTGCTATCATTGGGATCCCCCCAATCGGTGACATAGCCCTTTCCATTTATTGCTTCAAAAAATCTAGGATTTTCAAATCCCTCCGAGATAACCGCAATTTTTTCAAAAGTATATCGATCTACCACCGTAATACTATGGGACACATTGGCAATAATATAGGCCTTGTCCCCATCAAAACCAATGGACTGAACCACATTTCCCAAATCCTCCCCATTCACTTTTTTATAAATGGCATCCTCTTGTACAGCCAAGTCTTCTGATATAAAAGTTACGGTACCGGACCCATTGTTAAAGGGTCCCTCATTGGATACCAGAATACCATTGGCATAATCCCCAGTAGGCAAAATAATGGCGTCATCGTCATCATTGTTACAAGAAACCCCAAGCAGGGCAATGGCCAAAATTGAGATAGATAATTGTTTGATTTTCATAATGTTAATTTCAGGTTTAAGATATTAATGATTCAATTGTTTGTTATTTTATTAGAGCGATGAAAAAGATTATGACCCAGAACCCTTTACTCTATTCCAGGGACTACAGTTCTATTCTCTCTGTTCTATTCTCTCTGTTCTATTTTCAAGGTTCAACTCAAAATTTAGTTGTCACCTGAAGTTGAAAACTCCGGTTGGGCATTGGCCTGTAGGCTACACTTTGATAATTGGCGTTAAACAGGTTGTTGATATCAAGAGCAAAATGAAAATCCAATTTTTTTACCTTTAGGTTCCTGAACAAACCGATGTTGGAAACGGTATATCCAGAGAGTTCCTCGCTATTATCCGTAGTGATAAATACGGGTCCGGTGTACAGAAATTGATAGGTGCCCCCCCATTTCTTATATTCATAGGCCAAGTTGGAGTTGAATTTATGTTTGGGCACATAGATTAGGTCATATTCGGTCTCCCGATCCATGGAACGGGTGTAGGCATAAGAGTTTTTCCAGAGCAGGTGGTGGTTTCCAAATTTCCTGTCCATGTCGGCCTGCAATTCCAGTCCATATTGCATCGCCCTATTTACATTTACAGGGGTCCATATTCCCATGGAATCGGGCCGCCATTGGATCAGGTCATCGGACCAGATAGAATAACCCGTAAGGTTGAATTTAAGGGATTTAAGACCGAAATTTTGACCCAACTCCACTTGATAGGAAGTCTCCGGCAACACATCCTCATTCCCAGCTGCCCCTGCTCCTACCCAATACAGATCATTAAAGGTTGGTACCCTAAAGTTTTTGGAGGTATTTAAATTGATGGCGTACCAATCGAGGATATTGTATTTGCCATTTACAGCAAATACAACAGGGGTGTCATAATCACTGTTCAGTTCTTTCCTTAGACTGAGGTCGTATTTTATCTTCTCGGCAACCTGATGGGACATCAAAAAAATACCGGCCAACACATTCCTTTCCGAAGTATTGATGGAACTACCCTTGGCTTGTACGGCGTTAAAATCAACGATACCGTTCAGGGTCAATTTCCCCAAGCGATATTTGTAATCATAATTGATTATATAATTGTTGGCTTCCCCGAAATCAAAATTATCGGAATTTTTATTGGGATAGTATCGGTAGCGCTCGTAGAGATATGCAAATTTTAATCGCGTCACCTTTTTTTCGTTAAAGTTGCTCCATTCCAACAAGGATCTGGAAGTTAGATCTCTGTAATTATCGTTGGATGGAGCGGTCAGGGTGCCGGAGAAATCCCGATTGCCCATAAAGGTGTTCTGATATAATTTCAGAAGATTGGATTCGGACAAGAAATACCCAACATCCAGACCCAGGTTGAAATTTTCAAAGGCCCCGTTTTCGTTTCGTTGATCGGTTCCCAAATATTTATAATCATTATCCGATTTAACGTAATCCAGATTAAAATTCAAAGCAAGTTTTTTACTGCCATAGGAAGTTCCAAAATTGGCATGGGCGGTATTAAAACTCCCATAATCCACCCGTAACGTATTGTCAAAATGATTTTGGAACAAAAAGGTATTGTTCAGATGGACACTGCCACCAACTGCCCCGCTACCGTATTGTACACTGCCCCCCCCGCTCCGAACCGAGATATTATCGTAGTTCTGGGTGCTGATGGTATTAAAATCGGTCTGGCCGTTAAATTGGGAATTGATATTGATGCCGTTCCAGACGACCGCGGTCTGCTGGGCATTGGTGCCCCTAAACGCTACCGAGGAAACCATGCCGTATCCGTTTACCTTAAAATATATGCTCGAATTATACTGTAAAAGGTCGGTTAGGGTATTGCCGTTGTTACGTACGACAGAATCGGTCAAGGTCTCGACCTTTACACCGCTCGAAAATTGACGCAGACGGGCATCGCTGAGTATAACTTCATCCAATACAATCGTGCTGTCCGCCTGGGCAAAGATCAGAGGCCCATGAAGCAAGACCAAAAAAAGAAAGAGTGTGTTGAACCGTACCATAAATGTGAAGACCTTTTTCCCGAAAGTCCAATCATTTTTAGTTATCCTCTTGGCAGGTCTCCTGACTTGTCTTATGATATTTTACCTTCCCATAAACAATGAATAAACTTCATTGCCCACAGTGGTATTCGAAGAAAATATCATCCCAAATGAACGGGATACCAAAATAAATTTGGTATGGACTTACAGTTGCGGGAACAGTTTTGGCATTTAACCAAATTCCCTTTTAATCATATCGCCAAAACGGCGACTCGAACCAAAATTCAAGGCAAAAATAGGCATTTAAATCTACTTTAAAGAAAATCTTGTTATAATTGGCTTTTGGGCCCGGCAAGATTGGATCGCTATAAAAATTTTGAATAGATAGCCGCAGTAAACCGGCATTGTCCATGAAATAAAATTACGTTTTTAGACTTTTGTTATGCGCAGGTAAAATCGATTTAAAAAAGCCGTATTTTTATCGGCATTCATTTACTATAACGATTAAACCTATGAATATCATCGACGAAAAGGTGATCCGTCAATTGTTTGTTCTGCTCCTTATCATTTTAATGGGCGGTCTAATTGTTTGGGAGATGCTTCCCTATCTCTCGGGAGTTTTGGGAGCTGTGACCATTTATGTTCTCCTCCGTGGCTGGATGTCAAAATTATTGGAAAGGGGGTGGAACCCAAGTTTTGCCGCAGGGATACTTATGCTTATTTCCTTTCTTGGCATTTTGGTTCCCGTTAGTGGAATCGTCCTTCTTTTGGGGAACAAGATAAGCCATGCAGTTAAAAACGGGGAACAAGTTGTTAAGGTTCTAAAAGATCAGTTGGCCGATTGGGGAAATCAATTAGGTTACGATTTCGCTTCGGACATTGATGTCTCTGGTATAACTTCCTGGTTATCCGGAAAACTACAAAATTTTGCGGGCGGCACCTTCAATACCTTTATTGCGGTTAGCATAATGTATTTTATGCTGTATTATATGTTGACCAATAGACAAGAGTTCAAGAACTCCCTTTACGCCTATCTACCCATTCAAAAGGACAATTTGAGTACCATTGGCAACGAGATTAATTCAATGGTCCGATCCAACGCCCTCGGTATCCCCCTTGTTGCTTTGGCACAAGGGGTTGTGGCACTTATAGGCTTTCTTATCTTTGATATTGACTCCCCATTTTTCTGGTTTGTTATCGTCACTATTGGGTCTATGGTGCCGTTTCTAGGTTCTCTTTTAGGGATTGTGCCCGTCTTTATCCTTACCCTTGCCAGTGGTACCCCTTTTCAGGCCTGGGGAATACTATTGTATGGGATAATCGTAGTGGGATCTACGGACAACATTATCCGGCTATATGTACTTCGAAGATTGGACAACGTACATCCCCTGATCACCCTTATTGGTGTAATTATAGGAGTGCCTTTGTTCGGCTTTATCGGCTTGATCTTTGGGCCCCTTCTAATAAGTTTATTCCTAGTGGTACTCCATATTTACAAACATCAATACTCCCGGTAATTTGATTGCTATCATACTTAATATCAACCTGATGGTACGGTAGAAATAAAAATCTAAGCCGGTAAATAGATATAAAATGTAGCTCCTTTCCCCGGGGTACCGGTCGCTCGGATATGGCCATTGTGGTTTTCCACAATTTTTTTACAAATGGAAAGGCCGATACCTGTTCCCGAATATTCCGATCTACCGTGCAATCTCTGGAACAATTCAAAAATTTTATCCGCATTTTTAGGATCAAAACCAATTCCATTATCAACAATTGTAATCTTATGGTAATTCTTTGCCTTCTTTACAAAATCCTCGGTTATTTGGTTTCGGTGGACGGTCTGTGTATCCAATAAGATCTTGGGGACTTTGCCTTCATTGCGATATTTTAGGGAATTCCCGATCAGATTGGTGAAAAGTTGTTCCAGTTGAAAAGGAATCCCATTGATTATTGGCAAAGGGTTTATAACCAATTTTGCACCCGTATCCTGGATAGGAACCACTAAATCGTCCTCCACTTTGTCCAACACTAAGGTCAGATCGACACGTTCAAAATCCTTTTTGGATTTTTTTATATTGGAATAAGTGAGAAGGGATTGTATCAAGGTCTGCATTCTTTGGGCCGAATTCAGTATCTTCATAAAGTACGTATGGGTCCTCTCTGGTAGTTTTTCGGATTCAGCATCAAAGATCATGGAGATAAATAACTGAATTTTTCGCAACGGTTCCTGTAAGTCATGGCTCACCACCCTATTAAAGGCTTCCTTTTCCAGATTAGATCTTTGAAGGTCCAGGTTACGATCACGCAATTTGTTTTCATTTTTAATTCTTTGGGTAATGTCCTGGGTGACACCGACCAAGATCGTGTCGTTTCCATTTTTTATAAAATGACCCGTGGTGTTCAAATATCTTAAGTTGCCCTTTTTGGTAATTACCCTGTAGGTATACTCCCCAAATTCATGTTCTTCTTTGGCAATTCTTCCCTTTTCGTCGTACATTTCCAAATCATCCTGATGCACAAAGGGCCTAAAATTATCCCAACAAGATGCAAATTCGTTTGGATCGCAATCCAACAACCGGTAATAGTTATCTGAGACTTCAACCGAATCCTGTTCCAGGTTCCATCGATAGTTACCCATTTTCGCAATAACTTCGGCATCCCTCAGGACGGCATTTTGCACCTGCAAGCGTTCGTTCAGTTCATTTAAATTATCAACGGCCAACTTCTCAATCGTATTATTTCGGGAAGTCAGGGACAATCCGTCCCATAATTTCTCCACCGTAGTTGAAAACCATATTGTATCCCCATTATACTCATAGCTCTTGTCAAATTTCACCGTTCTGTTGTTCTCTATACAATCTACCAATATTTCAAAAACCCCGTTCTGGAATAAGATGGGATAGACCTCCGAAATTTTGTGTCCGACCAGGTTTCCCGGGGCATCGTCCGTGTATTTGGCGACTTGATCATTGGTATAGGAAACTACAAAGTCTATGATCTTATTTTTTTCATTCCGGACAGCCTCAAAATAACTGATGACATTACTGGTAGTGCTCAAAATATTCTGAAGAAATCCCTCAGAGTTTTTTATCCGATCCCTGTCGCTATTAATTTTTCTAAATGCAATTACAAACACGGTCAAAGAAAACAGGACCAACAATAGCGAAGTAAACGGGGTAATCATAATCTTGGACCTGTAGGCGGCTTCCCTTTGATGATAAAGTGATTCCGATTCCAATATCATCTGGCCCTTCAATGATTTTAGCTCGTCCATGACCTCGTTGAGACGAAGAAGCTCTATCCGGACGCTATCCAAATTATTCGTTAGGGGGATTTTTTTGTCCAAGGAGGTCAATACCTCGTACAGGTCCTCCTTAAGGATCTGAATCTTCGTTACGCGATCTTGCTGGATAAGATTATCCGAGGTAAGGCGGTACAAATTTTTCAAGGAAACCTCACTTTGTACAATATAATTTTTCCAAGAGTTGCTCTCCGAGGCTTGATTAAGCATGAGCGCCTTCATTTGGGCCGATTCCATTAAGGTGTAATTGGAAAAGAGATTGCTTATCCCCTTGTTTACCTCCAAAGTGTGGGAGACCTGTGCTGCCGAAGTTTGGAGCCGTTCCACTTGTCTATATGAAATAGCGGCAATGAAGAGCAATAAGGCCACAGCTACAACTAGGATAATTATATAAGTCTTTGTAGATGTTACGATTCCCTTAAAATTGAGCATTCGTCCTTGGGTTTACAGCCGAAGCAAGAAATTTTCCGGATTTAGGTTGGAGGTCTGGTACTGCCAATTTATCTGGAGTACTTTTTCCACTGCCTCCTTTAATTCCAAAAAACTATTGGGCTTATTGATATAAATATTAGCTCCCTTAACAAAAGTTTCTTCTATATCCTTTTCTGACGAGGATGTGGAATATATGGCCACGATCAAATCCTTTAAGCGGCTATTCTTTCGAATTTCCGTTAAACACTGCATCCCATTTTTTATGGGCATATTTAGATCCAAGAATATTAATTGGGGCAAGCTTGATTCGGGCAAAAGCAAATATTCCATCAATTCCTGTCCATTTGTAAAGATAGCCAATTTGGTTTTAATTGTTATTTGACCCATAGCTTCCGCAAATAGTATCCGGTCATCTTCATCATCATCTGCAAGCGCAATGTTTAAGGTATGCAATGCCATAGTATAAGGGTGAATTATTAATATTGTGATGAATTTTTCTCTTTTCGCCTCCTGATAATTTTTTGAAAGGCAGAAGGCGTCAGACCAGTTGTTTTCTTAAACTGGTAAGACAAATGTGCGACACTGCTATAATTGAGTTGATGTGCAATTTCGGTCAGGCTGGATTCATCGTTCAAGATAAGGGTTTTTGCCAGATCGATTTTCTTTAGAATGATGAAATTCTCTATGGAGGAATGGGTTGCTTCCGAAAATAAATTGGAAAGATAGGGATAGGAATACTCCAATTTTTCGGCGAGATAGGCAGAAACTTTATAAAGCCGGGTCTCATCCCCACCGCTTATCATTTCTGTAATTGCATCCTTTATGCGCTGGACCAACTCTTCCTTTTGATCGTCGATGATCTGAATCCCGTATTTGTTCAAAGCATTGGAAAGCTTTTTCTTCCCCTCTGTACCCAGCTCCCCCCTAATCTCAACCTCTCCCAGGCCAATAAGGCTATAAGGGATATTCATATTGAGCAACTGTTCCTCCAAAATAGTCCTACAAATAAAATTGACATCGTATTTTACATGTATTTTCATTTGCAGGGTTTGTTTTTATAGATTTTAGGGATGTTCCACGACCAAAGATCAATTCCTATCCATCCTACATCGTTTTCACAAATATTAATCAAAATAATCAAATCTACCTACACTTTTAAAAAAAATATTGAACAGGGCCAAACCTTACATTTAGGATCCACGACTCTTGGAAATGAACTTGGGATAACCCAAAGTTCCCTAATAATCCCTAATTTTGATATCTTATAAAAAAATCATATTCAAATGTTTGGAGATTTAATGGGCATGATGGGGAAACTCAAAGAAACCCAAGAAAAGGTAAAGGCTACCAAAGAGCGTCTAAACCATGTAATTATCGAGGAAGAGTCCTCGGACAAACTGGTGAAAGTTACCCTAACTGCCAATAGAACCTTGAAAGCGATTGAGCTGGACGATTCCCTTCTGGAAAATAAGGAGCAATTGGAGGACTATTTGATTCTAACCCTGAATAAGGCCATTGAAAAGGCCACCCAAATAAACGAAACCGAGCTCGCTGCCGTGGCCAAGGAGGGCATGCCGAACATACCGGGAATGGACGGTTTGTTCTAGTAGAGTTTATCCATGTTTTGTGATCCCCGTTTGGCGCTAGGATATCCTTGTACATGTAACGACACTAAATAAACAAACTTCGCAATTCCTTCAAAAAGTGGGCATGCATGTTTTCCGTATAGTCCATATGGGTTACAATACGCAATTTCCCTTTGCCCATACCCATCAAAAGGATGTCCTTTTCCCGTAATTTTTGGATAAATTGGGCCACGGTCAACAGTTTTTCGTCTATGCCAAAGATTATAATATTGGTTTCTATAGGTGCTACATGGGCCACAAGGGGAAGTTCATTAAGCACTGCTCCGATTTCCTTTGCCCGCCGATGATCTTCCGTCAATCTTTCCCTATGATGGTCCAGGGCATAAATACCGGCCGCAGCAAGAAATCCGGCCTGACGCATCCCCCCGCCAAATATTTTTCGAATCCTCAGGGCCCTTTTCATGTCGGCCTTGTTTCCGACCAAAACGGACCCAACCGGGCAACCCAATCCTTTACTCAAACAAACGCTTATCGTGTTGAAAATCTTCCCGTATTCCAAGGGAGATTCCTTTTTTGCTGCCATGGCGTTCCAAAGTCGGGCTCCATCCAAATGATACGCCAAATTATTGGACTCACAGACCCTTTTTATATTTCTTAGCTCCTCCAGGTCCCAACAAGCGCCTCCTCCCCTGTTAGTCGTGTTTTCTACACAGACCAAGGACGTTAGGGGACTGTGATAAAAATCTGGAGGATTAATGGCAGCTTCTACCTGGTCGGCCGTCATCATCCCACGGGTGCCATCGATCAGCTTACAGGAAACACCGCTATTAAAACTGGCACCCCCACCTTCATAGTTGTACACATGGGTGTACGTATCACAAATCAATTGTTCCCCGGGTTGGGTGTGGAGTTTGATCGCCGTTTGGTTGGCCATGGTACCACTTGGAAAGAAAAGGGCTGCCTCCATCCCGAACAGCGCAGCTACTTTCTCCTCCAAGGCGGTTACTGTGGGGTCGGTCTTAAAAACATCGTCCCCCACCTTGGCCTTGATCATGGCCTGTAGCATTTCCGGGGTAGGTTTGGTTACGGTATCGCTGATCAGATTAATTTCCATAAATAATGCGCTTGTTTGGTTCAATGCTTCCCAAAGGCCTTTACCCCTGCCCTAACTTTAGTGTGGAGTCGGTTCACCTTCGGAACAATGGGACAGGAATATTTTTTGTTGTAGGCACAATAAGGATTATAGGCCCTATTAAAATCAATGACCAAGGTGTCGCCATTTGGAATGCTAAGGTCCAAGTACCTTCCGCCAGTGTAGGTTTCATTGCCATTGGTATCGTCCAAAAAGGGTAAAAAGAGACGGTCCTCACCGTCGTTTTCCGGGTTTTTACTTTTATAGACCTCCAATTGATGTTCAGATCCGTTCAGTGAAAAATGGACTATACCGTAGACCACTTCTTCCGAGGTCCTACTCGTTGTAGTTGGCATTAGAAAAGGCAGTGCTTCCGGGGTCCGCACCAATTTGGCCTTGACCCTATAATTCGTATCGGGCGTAAAAAAATCAAGTGCACTAAAATTCGCTCGATATCGGTCTGGCAAGGGAGATGTTTCCGGGTCTTTGAATTCCTCGTTCATACCAGCCTGAAACAATAGAATATCGTTCACTGCATCAGAATTGGAGTCGACAATTTCTACCTTGGCCGCATCGTGGTATTTCTTTCTTTCCCTACAAGAAAAAAACAGGAAGCAACAAGAGACAAACAGCAAAAAATAAGAACCAGGGGCAATACCCGTTATCAAAACAGATTTTAACTTATCTACCAACACCTTCCAAAAATTTTTAGTTATCAATAATTCCGTAAGATAGAACCATTTTATTAACACAAAAATACAATATTCCAGATTTTTGTTTAGTTTTGTTTGTGAACAACACGTTAAAATGAACACTTGCGCGATTTATAAGTCAGTACACACCTATCCATCACAATGGACCCAGTGCTGTTATTTTTAAAATCGTAACTAATTTTAATCATACAAAGGCCCTGGCGATAACGTCGGGGCTTTTTTTTGATTGCCGGAAATGAAAAAAATATATTTAAGTTATATCGATTCCTTTAAGGGACTTTCCAAAGAAGTCTGGTGGTTGGCGCTCATTACCTTGATAAATAGGGCCGGCACCATGGTGATTCCGTTTTTATCGCTTTATTTAACCGAGGACTTGGGTTTTTCCTTGGCAAATGTTGGTACCATCATGACCTGCTTTGGCCTTGGCTCCCTATTGGGGTCTTGGCTCGGCGGCAAACTCACGGATATCATTGGATATTACAAGGTTATGGGATACAGCTTGGCACTTAGCGGTCTAATTTTCATCGGATTACAGTTCCTACACGGCTTTTATGCCATCTGTGCCGGGATCTTTGTTTTAATGGCCATTGCGGACGCTTTTAGGCCGGCCTCATTTGTTGCCCTGATCGCCTATAGCAAACCTGAAAATAAGACTAGAACGGTCACGTTGATTCGGTTGGCCATAAATCTTGGTTTCTCTGCAGGACCGGCCTTGGGGGGTATCATTATTACAACTATGAGCTATGGAGGATTGTTCTGGGTAGATGGCATTACCTGTATATTGGCAAGTATTTTATTCCTGCTTATTCTCAATCCAAAGAAAGTAAAAATACTGGATAGCAATAAAGCAGAATCTCCACGGTCTGCCTATTCCGATATGCCCTATCTATTGTTTATCGGATCCATGATCCTGTTCGGGTTCGCCTTTGTACAGTATTTTTCAACCATTCCCCTGTATTATAATGAGGCAAGATCTCTTAGCGAGTTACAGATCGGATTGTTGATGGCCATGAACGGGTTTGTGATCTTTGCGTTGGAAATGCCCTTGATCAAATATTTGGAAGGCAAATCCTGGTCAAAACTCAGCAATGTTATCTTTGGATTAATTTTACTGGGGGTTAGTTTTTTGATTCTAAATATGTTTACATGGGTGGGAATTCTTGTGGTAGGTATGCTGTTAATGACCTTTGGGGAGATGATCGCTTTTCCATTTTCCAACGCCTTTGCCATGGATCGATCCAAACGGGGCAACCAAGGGGAATATATGGCACTTTACACCATAGCCTTTTCCCTTTCACACGTGTTTTCCCATAATACCGGGATGCACGCCATCGCCAATTTTGGTTATCCCGCTACGTGGAACGGCATCGCATTGGTATGTCTGCTGGGAGTAATACTTTTATTATTTCTAAAAAGAATTATCAAGAAGCCGGCACTTGGGCAACACCCATAATTCCGAGTATTGTTGCCATAGAACCCAAAAATCTAATTGGCCAATTCCAAGATCTTGTCCACTGTAGTTTTGTTGTTTACCCCAAGGCCTTCCTGTTGATAGGCCAACTCCCCACCTTTGTTAAAAACACTGATGATGTTGGAGTGGGAGAAATCCATCGGAGAAATTTTCTTATAACTTACGGCCAGGACAGCGGCAAATTCCCGAGTATCCTCTTCGGATCCCTGCAGGAACAGCCATTGATCGGACTCCATATGATTTTCCTTGGCAAAGGACTCCAAACGCTCCGGTGTATCCGTTGCAGGATCAATGCTTACCAAAATAAATTTTACCATCTCCTTATCTTTTTGGGGTACTTGTTTCTCAATATTCCGCATATCGGCAACCAGGCGTGGGCAGGCAATTTTACAGGAAGTATAGAACATCACCATTACGAGCACATGACCTTTTAGTTCCTTTAACTCAATTTCCTTTCCATTCTGACTGGTCCATATGGATGGCAAATTATAAATGGACATATCGGAGATCTTATCACTTGGGGTAATTGTATTATTAGCGACTTGCTCTTCCTTTTGCTCTGTCTTGTTCTTACAGGATGCGAAGATCATCAGACAGCATATGGTCACCACCTTTACAAACTTTATCATACACTTTTTAATAAGGACATTGAACTCATTTGGCCGAACTCAACGATAATTTGGCTGCGTTCTCGTTATTTTTACCATCCATGGCACAGCGAAAACCCAAATTTTGAACCGTATAGTTGGCCTTAATGCTTGCACGAAATGCATAGCGCATAAAGGCTGCATAATTCATCAGGTCGGTTGCACCTAGTGCAGCGGCACCGCAAAATAGGTTGGCATCTTCATCATTGCCTTTTCGGGATTCCCCCGAGAGAAGGACCGAATTAAAATCCGATGTCCATTCCCAGACCAAGCCATGCAAGTCGTATATTCCCCAATAGTTTTTAAAGGTGGAGCCAATAGGGTTTTTATAGGTATGGGGAGCTTCATACCAGCCCAGAATGTATTGGTTATATTGCTTTTTGCTTCGGGCATCGGCCACGGTCTCGTCCGCCATAGCGGCATATTCCCATTCGTCCATGGTCGGCAATCTCTTGCCTTGACATTCACAATAGCTTTTTGCAGCAAACCAGGAGACATTGGTAACGGGGGCTTTGGGGACCACATTATCCCCCATATCGGTATCTGATTTCCAGTTTCTTAAGTAACTACCATCGGCAAAAAGTTTTTTTACCTGACTTTTTTTCCATTGTGGATGCTCCTCTACAAAGGCTAAATAATCCGAATTGGTAACCGGATATCGGTCCATATAAAAGTCGGACACCCTCACCGCAATAGAATCCGATCCATAAAGCGGTGTATAGACCCCGCCCTTTACCTTGGCCATTTCATCCCCTTGGGCCCGTAACGGGACCCAAGGTAGAATGAAAAGTAAAAGAATAATTCTTTTTAATAGTACGGGCATCCGTTGTTATATTTTTGAACTTATTTGAACTTTTTCAATGGGACAAAAAATATCTGATTTTTCCCCAATCCAAAAAGCCAATATCGATTTATTGATTCCGCACCTTTTTAACCATGGCCGGATCTACGACTTTCTTGGAATTTCCCCAACTGTGGTAAACATAGGTTAATACGTTGGCTATTTCATCATCGTTCAATGTTTGGGCCGTCATCACGCTGTTGTATTGCTTGCCGTTTACAGTAATCTCACCAGATAGCCCATGAAGTACAATACCGATAGCCCTATCCACATCCGCATTTAGATAATCCGATTTGGCAAGCGGCGGAAATGCATTTGGAACACCCTGTCCTTCAGCTTGGTGACAAGCGAAACAGGTCTGCATATACGTAGCTTTTCCAAATTCCAACTGTTCTTCCAGGGACCTAGCGGGAATTTCCGCCTCAGCTACCCCTTTAACTGCTGGCATACTTTGTACTCCACCACCTTCGGGCAGATATATACCATCCTCGATCTCCCCGGAGTATATCTTTTTATCCTTTTCGCCCTCTACCTTTAACTGTGCCAAGGCACCTTTATTGAATGCCCTGAAAATTGAATGATCCACTAGGATAAAGGTACCGGGGACATCTACTTTAAATTCCACTATAGCTGCCCCACCGGCCGGTATCAAAGTAGTCTGTACATTATCGTTGATCCTATCTCCACCTTCGATGTGGACCCTATCGAATATTTCACCGATGACATGGAAGGAGGATACCAAATTTGGCCCCCCGTTGCCCACGAAAAGCCTAACGGTCTCCCCAACTTTGGCGGTAATGGCATTATCCCCGGTCAAGGCGCCGACATGGCCGTTAAAGACCACGTAATCCGGTTTTTCGTCAAGAGCCTTCTGCATATCAAAGGGCTGAAGACCTCTGTCACCATAAGCGCCTTTGGTATAGAAATCGCCCTGCATGATGTAGTATTCCTTGTCTACCGGTGGCAAGCCGCCTTCCGGTTCTACCAAAATCAATCCATACATACCATTGCCAATATGCATCCCCACAGGGGCAGTGGCACAATGATAAACATAAAGCCCGGGGTTCAACGTTTTAAATGAAAATACCTTTTCGTGGCCAGGTGCAACAAAGGAGGATTCGGCCCCACCCCCTGGGCCATTCACGGCATGTAAATCTATGTTGTGTGGCAATTTATTGTCAGGATGGTTCTGTAAATGGAACTCTACCTCGTCCCCTACTCTGGTCCTAATAAAACTTCCTGGGACAGTCCCACCAAAAGTCCAATAGACATAACGGACCCCGTTGACCATCTCTCCTTCCTTTTCCTTGATTTCCATCTTTACGATCAACTTTTTGGCCAATCGTTTGCCAACAGGGGTCGGCACATATGGTGGCGAAGTAAGTTCCGCCAGCATTTCCCTATTGACGGGAATTTCGCCGGCATCGGCATATTCCTTTTTCTTTTTGTCATTGACGCAAGAGGATAAAAGGATCAAGAGACCAGGGATAATAAGGACTTGACCAAAGTTTTTTACAGTTCGTGCTTTCATCTTTTTATAGTTTATTTTGGTTAAGGGTTTGCCAAAAGTACAATATTACATATTGGACTCAAAGAATTGGGCGCAAATTTAACCCCATGGATTTTGTCAGAACATGATGTAAGTCATATTTTGATTTGTTTTTTTTTCGTCCAGGTGGTTGGGAAAATCCTTTAATATTTAGGCCCTCCATCAACATCGATAAAAGCATCATTTCTTCCTACTCTCAAAAATATTGAGGTATAGCATGGTGGACATCTTTCGGGCGCGGTTCTTTGCTATCTGGGCGGTTTCACCTTCGAAAAGTTCGTCCAAAGTTGCAAACCAAAGGTTGAGCCATAATCCAAAATGCTCGGATTTCATGGTAAAATCCATTTTTTCATCGACCTCCTTATGTGCCGCCAAGGGATTGCCCCAATATTTACGCTGAAACAGCAATTGCGTCTCCCAAAAATCGGTCAGCAGCTCCAGGTGGGTCGGCCAATCTGTGACGATACCGTTGAAGATAGGGCCTAGAACGGGATGTAACCTTATTCTACCATAAAAGGTTTCAACCAAAAGTTTTATATCGTGTCTTGATGTGATTTCCGTCTTTTCCATTAAATTTATACTTTGTGAAGTCCTTGGACCCCTTGTTAAATCATTCGAAACTAACTCTCTTTTGTAAAGCTCACAAGTTTTTGGTTGAATTCAAATTTTTAGAACAGAAACATCCGTCGTTGAAAATCATCACGTGCAAATAAACCCTCCCGATATTGCAAGTATCATTTCCCAAAAACTGGGCATAACCTTCCTGTTGAATCTTGACTCCGGGCTGGTTCCGCGTGGGAATGTTTGCTTTGCCCAAGGCCCGGAATTGCGTCCGGAATATAGGGAAACTTTTACGCTCGAAGATATAATCGACTATCTATTCGGTATTCTTCATGGTCCTTTTAAAAAAGGAGTTGAACCCGCCGATGCGAATATGTTTTGGGAAATGGTAAAAATAGGAAATGTGCTTCAACGAAATTCAAAAAAAATTTATGTTCCAGACCAATCTTCAATAAAGATAAAACCGGAATTAAAACACAATAGGGTAATCCGAATCAATTTAGACGGCACTGGGAAGATATGGATAAACGATTTACAGTTTTTGGACGGTGTTCCTCCACAATCTTGGAAACTGTGCCTAGATGGCAAATGCCCTGCCAAACAATGGTTGAAGAACTACATGGGCAAGGAATTGGGGGCTAACGAATTGGGGGAATTCCGTATTCTTATAGAGCAACTGAACAAAGTATGCCGTTCTTTGGATGACATAGAAAATCCCACTTGATTTGCACATTTGAAAATTAATCGTTAAAAAATTGAAAATTGTTTTATAACTTTCCACTAATTAACCAATTGTTGAACCCTAAAAATTCAACATTTTAAACCAAAAAATTTTATGAACAAACTGATCGCCGAATTTATCGGGACCTTCTGGTTGGTCCTTGGTGGATGTGGTAGTGCCGTTTTGGCGGCAGCCTATCCTGAACTAGGTATTGGCTTTGCCGGGGTAGCCCTGGCCTTTGGTCTTACCCAACTTACCATGATCTATGCAATAGGGCATATATCTGGGTGCCATATTAACCCTGCGGTCTCCGTTGGACTTTGGATTGGGGGGCGATTTGATAAAAAGGAAGTACTACCCTACATTATCGCCCAGGTTTTAGGTGGTATTGCGGGCGCTGCTGTCCTATATCTTATTGCCAGTGGAAAGTCCGGTTTTGAAGTTGGTGGCTTTGCAGCCAACGGTTATGGGGAACATTCCCCAGGAGGATATAGTCTCATTGCCGCTTTGGTATGTGAGTTGGTCATGACTTTTATGTTCATGTTCATTATCCTGGGCTCTACCCATCCCAAGGCACCAAAAGGATTTGCTGGATTATCCATAGGTCTTGGTCTCACCTTGATCCACCTTATAAGTATTCCCGTCACCAACACCTCTGTAAACCCCGCCCGAAGTACCAGTCAGGCTATTTTTGCCGGCGGCTGGGCCACTGAACAATTATGGCTATTTTGGGCTGCACCTATAATAGGAGCAGCAATAGCAGGATGGGCCTACAAAACCATAATGCCCGTAACAAAAAAAACTGAACTATAAACCCAATCAAAAAGCGCGATAAGCGCTTTTTCTTATTATCACACTTAGATAGCAAATGAAAACAGCAGTAACAGGTCAACGCCTGTATTCCCTTGATGCCCTTCGCGGATTTGACATGTTTTGGATTATGGGAGCCGAAGAAATTTTTCACAAAATGGCAGAAATTACCAACGCTCCATTCTGGGGTGCCCTCTCCAACCAGTTTTCGCACCCGGAATGGAACGGATTCCATGCCTATGATCTTATTTTTCCGCTTTTCCTTTTTCTGGCCGGGGTAGCGACACCGTATTCGATTGGAAAACAGTTGGATAGTGGAAAGAGCCGGAAAGAACTTTTGTACAAAGTGATCAAGAGAGGATTTATTTTGGTGCTGCTGGGAGTTATCTACAATAACGGTCTAAAAATTATGCCTATATCAGAAATCCGTTTTGGAAGTGTCCTGGGCCGGATCGGGTTGGCCTATATGTTTGCCAATATTATTTATTTAAATACCAAGCAAAGGGGACAGTACATTTGGTTCGGGGCTTTGCTCATCGGGTACTGGTTGATGCTCATGTTTAATTCCGCACCTGGTTTCCCCAGGGGCGATCTTACCATGGAAGGCAATTTTACATCCTATGTAGATCGATTGATCTTACCCGGAAGGCTATATCTTAAAATCCATGACCCGGAGGGAATAATGGCAACAATACCCGCTATTTCCACCGCGCTCTTGGGAATCTTTACCGGGACCCTCTTACGCGGAACAACTTTAGGAAAAAGGAAAAATACAGCCCTAAAAATAGCGGTGGCCGGTGTCATTTGCATAATTCTTGCCCAGTTGTGGAATTTGGTATTTCCTATCAACAAAAATCTGTGGACGAGTTCCTTTGTGCTTCAATGCGGAGGCATAAGTATGCTTTTAATGGCCTTGTTCTATTATGTCATCGATATCCTGGAATTTAAGAAATGGGCGTTCTTTTTTAAGGTAATAGGGATGAATTCCATCTTAATTTACATTTCTGGACAATTTATTAATTGGTCCGATTCTACCAATGCATTTTTCCATTGGCTGGGGCAATTGGTAGGCGATCCTTATAATGCCGTAATCTTGGCTATGTGCTACGTTTTTGTAAAATGGGTATTCCTGTATTTTCTATACAGGGAAAAGGTATTTTTACGGGTCTAACCGATATAACCTGATTATTTATGAAGAATCCACCGTCACCTGTTCCAAGCATTTACATCTTAATATGCTTCTTCCTTTTTTCGGCAAGTTGTAGAACGGAAGTCGTTAAGTTGCCCGTTCCCAAGATGTATGTGACCACCTTGGACAAGTCCCATCTGCTTCGGGAGGAGATCATCGATTTGAATAGTAGACCGGAAAGTATAGAGGCCGTTATTTCGATAGACACTTCCGAGACCTTTCAGGAAATGGATGGTTTTGGATTTACCCTAACGGGTGGAAGTGCCCTGAACCTGAAAAAAATGGCAGATGGCCCCCGAAAACTTATATTGGAAGAGCTCTTTGGAACCGGGCATGGGAACATTGGCGTTAGCTATTTACGAATAAGCGTAGGAGCCTCCGATTTGGATGAATATCCCTGGTCCTACGACGACCTGGGAGATGGCAAAATAGATCCCGAGCTAAAGCATTTTTCATTGGCCTATGACACCTTGTATTTGATTCCTGTATTGAAGGAAATTTTAAATATTAATCCAAAAATAAAACTGATGGGTTCCCCTTGGTCCCCTCCCAAATGGATGAAGGACAACAACGATACCCGGGGAGGCAGGCTTAAGGAAGTATTTTATGAACCGTACGCCAACTACCTGGTCAAGTACATTAAGGCCATGAATGATCAGGGAATAGTGTTGGATGCCCTTACCGTACAAAATGAACCCTTGCATCCTGGAAACAATCCGAGTATGCTTTTCCTTGCAAAAAAGGAAAAAGAATTCATAAAGAATTATTTGGGACCTGCTTTCGAGAAAAATAATATTAAGACCAAGATTATAATTTATGACCACAACGCAGACCGGCCCGATTACCCAATTTCCATACTTGATGATCCAAAAGCCGCAAAATATATAGATGGTTCCGCCTTTCATCTTTATGGGGGCAGCATCGACGCCTTGACAAAAGTCCATAATGCCCACCCTGACAAGAACTTATATTTTACGGAACAATGGATTGGGGCTCCTGGGGATTTTGCCAAGGATTTTAGTTGGCATATTGAAAACCTGATCATTGGAGCGCCCCGAAATTGGTGCAAAACGGTGTTGGAATGGAATTTGGCAGCAGACACCAATCAGGAACCCCATACGGACAGGGGCGGCTGCGATAGCTGTTTGGGCGGAATTACAATAGACGGCGACAAAGTAATCCGGAATCCTGCTTATTATATTATTGCCCAAGCCTCAAAATTTGTCCCGCCAGGTTCAATTCGAATTGCCTCCAATATTCCACCTAACCTTCCAAATGTAGCTTATAGGACCCCCGAGGGTAAAATAGTAGTTATCCTTCAGAACAAGGGGGTAGGGAAACGCAATATTGAGTTAAAATCTGGATCTCTATCCTTTGTCGCCACGTTAGAGGCTGGTGCCGTGGGCACTGTAGTTTTTTGATGTTATGCCCTCTTGGTTTGGGCCATTGAGTTCTATTTCCAAAATTCGTCTTCCGTATTTTCCTGGAATTTTTCATCTTCATGTATCTCCGCGACCTTTTGCAACTGTTCCTCAGTGGCTGCCAACTGTATTTCATTGAACAATACCCTTTCTTCAAAGCGAACATGGCGCTCCAATTCCTCTTCGATAAGGCTTAGGGATTTCGAAATTTCATCGGTTTCATTGAATAGACGAGTCAAACGGCGGTGTTCGGAAATTGCCTTTTTTATCCTTTCGTTTTCCAGGCCCAAAATTGGGAACATGTATTTTTCCTCCATTTCAAAATGGGGCTTAACATGGTTTATAAAAAACCAATCCGCATACTTCTTAATACGTTCCGGTTCAACCCCCTTGGTAAACCCTGTACGGATTTTCCAGGACAAAAGCAGACTGTGATGATGGTCCCTGCTCAACGGTTGGATGGCCTTGTGCCTCTTAATCGGCTTTTCTTTGTTCATGCTTTTGATGTTAAGGATTTATATCGAGACTTCCATTTGCTCCCATCTTACTGCTCCCCCATTCCTTTTTCTCTTCCGGGGTCCACAAAGTCGGAAAGAATTTGCGCTGTTGGAATTTGGGATGCAAGTATTTCTTCCATTCCGATCCGCCGGTGGCTGCTTGGTTCTCACCCTTTCGATCCAGATAATGTTGGGCCGTTCGCAGGTGCACCAAGGGCCATTCTACGTTGTAAAGATCGTCGAACTCCCGTAATTTTTTCTTTAGTGCCTCAGAAGGGGTTTTTACCGATAGCACCTTGTCTTCCAAAGTATTTCCCTTAGTTCTTTTGGCCAATGCTATAAAACTGTCCAGATACTTATCCATGAACAGCTGCATAGTAAGTGTCTTTTTACCTGTTTTTCTGTTAAGGCCAGCATCCATCCAATACACTTCACCAAAATAATCCTCGATCGTTGGATTTGGGGGAAGTCTTTTTTTTCCGTCCTCATTGACCAGATTTTCCATACGGGTACAAAGGATTTCAATATTCCTGAACTGGGCACTCTGAAAACCGCTCGCTGGAGCCAAGGTGGTCCTGAACGTGTTGTAATCATCATAATCCATCCCATCCTTCATGACATCAAAAGAGGTGATCAGCATTGTGGTATAGCGATTTAATCTGCTAATTTTAACCATCAAAAATTCTTCCGTAACACGTTCCGCTTCTACGATCTGTTCCAGCTCGTGCCGTATCATTTTCAAGAGGAGTTCGGTAATCTGATGATACATGATGAAGATGGTCTCATCCTTAAAGTTTGTCCTCGGTTTTTGCAGGGTCAACAAGGTATCCACCCCAATATAATCCCAATACGTGATGGGCTTGGCGTTAAGCAGTCCTTTTAGATAGATTTCCGGATTTTCCCCCAGGTCCCTATATTTCTCTTCTATTTTTTTGTTTAGGTCGGACATGTACTAGGTTTTAAATAATTTTGCTCCAAAGATAAGAAGACAAACCACTTTAACGATTTCCATTCCCACATAATAAAAATGCAGGTACGAAGTAGGCATGCCTACGCCCCCGGTCCGAATGTAAATACTTGCACGGGCGTCCAAGACCGGCAATAACCAAATCGTCTGTATGGTCAAAAGGATCAAGGGGATAAAAAACCACAGATTTTTAGTGGTAAAAATTTTGTTTTTTGCCCCGGTCAAATCTACGATCACCAAAACCACCAGTACCCACTCTACCATATTGAGCGCACCGAATACCAATTTTCCGATTCCAAGGCCCAGGGGCACCGTTATTCCCGGCGCACGAAACTTTATCCAGGCCTCCATAAAACTAATGGCTCCCACAAAACCGATCCACAAGAAAACCGATGCAATCGCCAAGGGGTATTTTATTGTTGCTTTCAAGGGAGTGTTTTCAGGTTAAATTTATTTTTCTATCCATCTCTGCTCTATTTTCCCTGTTCTCTGTTCTATGTTCGTATTTCTGTTTTCATATCAACGGTTTGGCTTGGATCTCCCTATAATATTCAATTTTATAGAGGAACATTTCTGCCATTTTTGAAGATCTCCAACGAGCCTCTTCGGCCACTTCCCCAGTAAAATGATCATCCAGCGTTCCGTGGAACAACTCGATCCAGCGCTCAAAGTGGTCCTTTTGAACGGGCAATTGGGCATGTGGGGTAAAGGGGGCGCCGTAATAAGTATGGTCGGCCAACAATACCGTTTGCCAAAAGCGGTACATCTTTTCCAAATGTACCGGCCATCGGTCCTGGATTACCGAGTTGAATATAGGGGACAACAAATCGTCCTGGCGGACCTTCCCGTAAAAGTCATCTACGAGTAATTTTATATCGTCAAGGGTTTCAATATTTTTTTGCATGATTTTTAAAAAAAAGATTTATATAGATCGGGGTTCCAATACATAATGCCGTAAAATATGCCAAATGCAACAAACGAAATAACAAACGCCCATACCCAAGCAGGGATACCCTTGGGGGTTTCCGATCCGCGGACTATAAATTCATTGTCCGTTTCACTACCATATGCGTTTACGGTTATAGGGATCTGATTGTCCACAACCTCATTTGCACTCAATCCCACTACCGAAATCTGGGGGCCGTTCCTAACCTCAAACGGGACTACCTTTACCCCTTCCGATCCCTTGGTTGATCTTGCGACTATACGCAAGCTGTGTTTTCCGTCCGGAATCTTGGTCGTGTCCAGTTCAAACTTAACTGGAGGTTCGAATTCCGCAAAAGGCACGGTTTCGTCATCCAGAAATATTTTAACGATTCTTGTGTCTTCCATAGTGCTGATTCTTAATCGTTGTTGACCACTATATTTTTAATTTGACTGTGTTTGGCATCATTGGGTTTTACCAGGTATTTAATGAAAAGGAACAAGGTAATCAGTACAATGGCAACTCCCAGCCAGCTAATAACGTAATCCATTGGGCCCGTAGGGCCAGCTCCGTGGGTAATGTTCTCCAGCCCTTTGGGCTGGTTCTTTTTGCAAAGGTCACAGGCCAAAATGGCAGGTGCGCACGTAAAAAGGAACAATATCGATGTAACGAAATGCTTTTTCATTCTTTCCAGTAATTGTTAGCGGCTGCAATAGTTTGAAATTCGGTAGCGATGACTTGTGCCGATGCAATAAGCTGCCGTGTATCCTCGGCATAATCTGGCCGTAATTTTTTTCTAATTTCCGAATCCGTCTGAATGGCAGCAATGGATTTGCGTGCCAGCATGATGGCAAGTTGTCTGCCTTGCATAGGGGTCTCGGTAATCAAGCTCGGTAAATAGTTTTCCTTTGTTTCCATATGGTTCTATTTCAGTTAGGTTTATGGTATCGATTTCGTACTAAATGAATTCAAAAATTTAAGGCCTTAGGTCAAATGTATCGTATTCTTCACCGCGCTGCTTCCTGTGCTACAAACTCCCTTACTTTTTTTACCTCATCAGCCGTTACCGCAGGGGCGTCGTTGCCCCAACTGGAACGCTCATGGGTCATAATAGCAGCGATTTCCTCATCGGATAGCTGATCGCCCAAAGGGGGCATTGGGCCATAATTGGGCAAGGCATCATATCCTTTAAGAATAATCTCGATCATCAACTTGGGATCCTTATTATTTACGATATCGCTTCCTGCCAATGGAGGAAAAGCCCCCGGAAGCCCTTGACCGTTCTGTTGGTGGCAGGCGGCACAGGTTTGGGAGAACAGTTTCGCTCCGTCGAGTGCTGGTGCCCCGGAACCAGATTCCTGCACTCCAGCTACCGTCGATCCTTGGGCCGCCTCTTTAATCGAGGGAATGAATTTCGGGGTTTGGGGCCCTGGCAATTCCGTTTGTTTCAATGCTTGAAGATAGGCGACCAAGTTAAGGACCTCTTGCTTGGCCACGATCTTTAAGTGGGGCTTGTCAAAAAATTCCTTGGTAACGGGAACCACAACATCCTTGTCCGTAACCATAGTTGAGTCTACTTCCTCAAACATCCATGGGTACGCCGGCATCACCGATTCCTTGACAACGGTCCTTGGGTTGTACATGTGCAGAAGATGCCACTGTTGGGCGGCTTGGCGGTTCCCCACATTGGTCAGGTCTGGTCCGGTACGTTCGCTCCCCAGCAAAGAGGGGGACTGCCGCCAAAGGTCCATACGCTGCTTACTATAATAATAGTCGGATGGTATGGAAGGCCGCTTTCCCCACATATTGTCCATTTCTATATTTCTTACTTGCTGTGTATGGCACGCTACGCAGCCATTGGCAATATAAGTATTTAAGCCATCCCGTTGGTCCTGTGTCATTTTGGGTTCATCCGGAAGAGGCTGCACGTCCTCCAATTGATAAGCAGGTATGATCGCTACTATGGTGCTAAGGCCTGCAAACCCAATAAAGGACAGCAGAACCAAGTTCTTGAGATTTTTATGGAGATCTAACATCGCAATTGGTTTATGCAGTTATTTTAGTAACAGTAAAAGCATGTGCATCCGGGATCGGTTTCGATTTTTTTGCCATTGAATACAGGTTATATGCAAAGATGAGATGAGACAGGAACATCAAGGAGCCCCCAACCGCCCTCCATGCCCAATACGGTTTCATCAGAATCACAGACTCTATAAAGGGATGGCCGTCCAACCAGCTCAACCCTTTAAAAGTACCCCCTACCATCAAGGACATCATATAGGCAAACAGTCCAATAAAAGCCAACCAAAAATGGGCACCTACCCATACTTGTTTGGGTTCCCGACCAGTCAATTTAGGCACGATGGAATAGATACAGGCCCATAGGATAAAGCAAATAATGCCATACATGGTCATATGCGAATGGGCCACGTTGAAATCTGTAAAGTGCCAAACGTAATTAGTGAACCGAAATGCCTGCACACTGCCTTGACTAGATCCCACAAAGTAAAAAATGACCCCTACCAGAAAGAAAGGCAGCACATAACTTTTGGAGATATGGCTCCAACTCCCCCTCATGGTCATCAGAAAATTGGTAGTTCCAGCTATTACGGGGATAAACATACCCACACTAAAGATTATGGCCACGGTCTGCAACCACCATGGAAGGGGGCTAAATATAAAATGGTGAGTACCGATCATGGTATAGAACAACATTTGCGTCCAAAAAGCAAGTACACCCAAGGAATAGGAATATATCGGCTTGTTCAAGGAGGATGGAAGGTAGTAATAAATAAGCCCTAGGGTAAAGGTCATAAACCACATTCCCACCCCTTGGTGCATGTAATATCCTTGGATGACAGTTTCCCCAAGACCGCTCTGATAACTGGGCCAGTAGGCGATAACCGTCAATACGGTAGTCCAAATAAGGGCTGCCAGGAGATACCAATTGGAAACATAAATCTCAGGGACCTTTCTTTGTGCAACTGTTTTATAAAAGTTTATAAATGTGATCACGAGTGCGGCAGCAAACAAAATCATCACGGGCCATATATATTCCCTATACTCTCCCCCACCATTGTTGATTCCCGCCATTAGGCACCAATTGCCCAAAAACACCGAGAGATTGATAAGAATCAAGCCATACCAGGCCATTTTGTAACTGTGGATCTTGGTATTGGAGGTCCGAGCGATGACAAAGTAGGCCAGACCTATCATGGCCAGGGAAGCCCATCCCCAAAATACCGTATTGGTATGTACTGGCCGCAACCTGCCAAAGGAAAGCCATGACACATGGTCCATATCGGGCCACATGAATTTCATGCCCAAATATTCTCCTACCGTAGTTCCAAAAACCAGCCAAAAAGTGGCTGTCCCCAAGTAATACAATACGATCCTTTTTAAAGGCTCGGGTACGTGCAATTGGGGCGTAGCCCTCTTTTTCTCATCGAACATGGGGTTCTGCGGATCACCCTCTACTTTTCTCACCAAGCCCTTTTTGTCCAAAGCCCCATGTTTGCCTCCCAGTTCCTTCCCTGTCAACCTAAATTTTAACGCCTTTTTACGTTGTTCCAAAAGCGCATCGATTTCGAATTCCTCCAAATCAATCAGTTCTTTACGAAGCTCTTCATCCTTACGTAAGACCTGTCTGCTTTTGTACTTCTCTATATACGAATTCAACTTGACCAGCATGATGATAACCGCTACAAAGAATACGATCAAAATCAACACAATGGTTCCAATAATGCCTGGGCTTGTAAGCCAATTTTCTGTACTTACGGATTCACTGCCCTGGGCCGTGGCAAATTCGGACAGGAGGACAAGAGCCGTTAGAAACGTATAATTTCCTTTTCTCATTTGTATAAAATAGTGGTTTAGACCTTCGAAGTCATCTTTTTAGATAGGTGAGTCCCACTTCCAGGCCTGTGGCCAATTCATATAATGTAGTATTTTGCAACATGGCTTTCAATTCGTCCCGGACGTGGGCAAACTTATCGTGGAGCGGACAGGGCTCGTTCGCATTACACTCCTCCAATCCAAGCCCACAACCATTGTATATGTTGTCACCGTCCAGGGCATAAACTATTTGGCTAAGTTTGATTTTATCTATATTTTGCGGTTCGATCTGGAACCCTCCTGCAGGGCCTTTTGTAGAATCCACGATCTTACTTTTTGCCAATTGTTGCAAAATCTTTGCGGTAAAGGCCTCTGGGGAATTTATGCCCTTTGCAATGTCCTTTAAACTTGTGCGACGACCCTGCATCGATTGTAATGCGATATAAATCGCAGCCTTTATTCCATATTCGCATGCTTTGGAAAACATAAGTTTCTTAATTGGTTTAGGACAAAAATAGATCAAATATTTAATTCGGACAAAATTATCCGAAATAATTGTCCGATAGCCCCGTTTTCTACCCGACTGGACGATTGCAACGTATTAGGGACAAAAAATTCCAAATGGTAACCCATTGAATGGCCGAAGTTCCCCGGATAGAACCACAAACGCGCCCTTGCCCCCGATTTAGGACCGACCACGGGCTCTTTATTTCGACATAGGGAAAAAACCATCCCATATGTACAAGACATTGGAAGAAGATTATAGGTTAACTCAAATTTCCCTTAACTTTACCATTGGGACAAAGAGGAATAGATGTACACCATAGTCGATATAGAGACCACTGGAAACGGAATCCAAGGAAATAAGATCACCGAAATTTCCATTTTTAAATTCGATGGGGACCAAATTATAGACGAGTTTACCTCTTTGGTAAATCCTGAATGTGAAATTCCCTATTTTATTACCCGCCTTACGGGAATCGACGGGAATATGGTTAGAAAAGCTCCAAAAATAGGGGATATAGCCCATAAGATTTTGGAGATTACAGAGGATGCCATTTTTGTCGCCCATAGTGTAAATTTTGATTACAATGTAATTAAGGAAGAGTTTAAAACCTTGGGGCTCAGTTTCGTTAAAAAGAAACTTTGCACGGTCCGCCTTGCCAGAAAATTGGTGCCTGGACTTAATTCCTATAGCCTTGGAAAGCTCTGTACCTCCTTAAATATCCCATTAATCGATAGGCACAGGGCAAGGGGCGATGCACATGCTACCGTCCTCCTGTTCCAGAAATTATTGAAGCAAGAGGGAGCTCCCAAAACCATACAGGCCTTCCTAAATGCCCGTTCCCAGGAAGCCACCTTGCCCCCTGCCCTACCAAAAAATATTTTTGACCGATTGCCAGTGAAGCCAGGGGTCTACTTTTTTAAAAATCAGAAGGGAGAGATCATCTATGTAGGAAAAGCGAACAATCTTCAAAAAAGGGTACTCGGGCATTTTTATGACAAATCAACCAAGGAAATACGGTTATGTCAAGACACGGCAGACATAGATTATGAACTGACCGGCAATGAACTTATTGCGCTCTTAATGGAATCTGCAGAGATAAAAAAGCGTTTTCCCGTTTACAACAAAGCCCAAAAAATCAAGGAAAACGCCTATGCCGTCTTTTCATATGAAGATAGGAGCGGCATAATGCATCTAGCGTATAACAAGCCCAAGAACACCCCTGGGCCAATAAGTGTTTTTTATAACCTTGCGGCATGTAGGGCTTGTTTACAAGACCTTTGCGACAGATATCTTCTCTGCCCCAAGTACTGTCATTTACAGGAACATGTAGCCCATTGTTCCCATTATAGTTTACAAAATTGCAAGGGTATTTGCAGGGGAAAGGAAGAGGTTTCATCCTATAACGAAAGGGTAGCTATGGCAATAGAAGAGCTAAAATCCCCGGAAGGGAGCTTTGTTCTCAAGGAAAAGGGAAGAAATGCCGAAGAAGAAGCCTTCGTTTTGGTACGTGAGGGACAGTACTTGGGATACGGATATATAGAACAAGGTACGGATATAAATTCCCTAGAAGATCTTATGGCCTTCTTGGTGCCACAAAAAAATACCATGGAAACCGAGCGCATTGTAAAATCCTATCTTCTAAAACACCCTAAAAACTTCGTGGTCTTTTCTTAGGATATATTATCGTCCTTTAAGTTTCCGGTACATATTAGCGACCAAAAGAAACCATATCACAAAAATAATGCCCACAACAACGATATAAATTTCAATAAGTCCCATTTTGTTGAAACTTTAAGTACGGTACGTCTAAAAACGTTTGGCAACCAAAACCAAGAAAGTTTTGTTTTTACGTCGAAAGGGGAACAATAATGCGATAATCCCAAAAATCCGACAAACCGACCTAAAGTCAGTCAAGATTCTATTTTAAGTAGCACATCATTGCTTAAAGTTACTGATTGTCATGGAATTAACCTAAGAAATAATTTAATGTTATTAACATTTGTTTAGCATTTCCAAAAATGTTCAATTATGAAATGAGCTATAACCATTCTGGAAACCCACCGATATCTTTTATATGCAAATAAAAATAACGAGATGGAAACAAATGCTGGAATTGGCGGAGGAATTAGCCGGAATGGCGTCGCGAATACCGAATGTGCATGGGTGGATTTCGTTTGGCAAATTTATCCAAACAAACAGGCTGTCTAAAAAAAATATTTTTCGGACAGCCTGTTTCCATAATAATTGACACTAAAAACAATCGAAATGGTTAAAATTTAATCATTAAGAAAAACTTAATCTTGAAATATTATAATCCATTAAAATTTCATTTAAATCTTCTAAAAAATTTAAATACGCAATGTTGTCTTGGTTGTGATTTGCCATAATTCCGGGGTTTTTGTTTCTAGCAAAGTCGGTTAAAGATAATCCAGCTCCACTAACTCGTTTAAACTTAAAATTTCATTTAAATCTTGGAGAAATATCAAATATTCCTCCCCGTAGGTATCGTATAACATGGTAAAATTTGGTTTAGGTTATTATTGACTTGGGGTTCAATAATCATGTAGTAAACGTATTTATTAATGTTTAAAATCACAATTAAATGTGGTGAAAGCTATAGTTTTTGTTGTGAAAAATACATTTTTAAGAGGTGATTATAATTTTAGGGTCAACGGAACATCAGTATTTAATATTTGTCATGTCGTCATATCTCCAATCCCCCATCCTTTCCCAAGCGTTTCAGTTTGGAAACAACAGCTGCGTCCATCTTCCCGTATTCTTCCAAAAGGCTATTGTACAAAAATCGCAAATGTCCAAGGTCCCTATCCGTAGCACAGGTCCGGCTTATTCTTTCCAGTAAGGAGGGTATATCGTGAAAGGGGATATCCACTAAACTATTCCTGATCTCTATGCTGGATTTTTGAAGTCCGGTGAAATCGGAATTTTTCAATTGGACCTTTGCCTTCCCCACATACCCTAACAATTGTCCCTGCCAAAGGTTCAATTGTTGTTCCAATGTTCTTAAATCCCCATTACATGCCAATAGCAAGGAGTCCCAATTACCTGTTTGTAAGGTTGGAACTTGGACAATGGCAACTGTTGGCAATTTGTTTTGAATAACATCCGGTTTAGGGCTGCTATGATCCGATTTTTGAAAGGGAAGTACAAATTTAATTTGTTGTTCCGATTCCGAAACCGTTGTGAATTCCGTTTCAAGTTGGTGTTTCCCCATCCATTTTTGAAAGGGCCTAAATTGCAATTCCGGTATTTGGGCCAAAGATCTTGAACCCTTATTTTGGGAATCATGAGCCCTAAATTGAAGTCCAAACTCCAATAAGGAGATGTCTTTTGTTTCTTCGATCAAACTAATTCTAAGAGCAATCGATCCCTTCTCCATGAAGCGAATTCCCTTCCCAAAAAGATGCATCAACATTTGACCCAGTAAGGAAGGATTACCTTTTTGAATCTCTTGGATTCCACGGTCTATATCAATAGATATCCTTAATTCTGGGCTTGTGGTAAGTGTTTTGTTAATGTAAAGCACATTGCGCAAAAGGTGGTGCAAATTAAAATCCAATGCCTTCCCAGCATTCTTCGTCCCAAACGGTGCTATTGAAGGTGCTAATTCTTGCACCTTTTCAAACAACATGCGGGATATTTGCTGCATCCCGTTTATATAGGACCTTTGCTCTTCCGTAAGTTGCCCCTTGCTTAAAAGCTGCGAACAGTCTCTCAGATACTCCAAGGCCGGCAAAATTTCCTTTTTTGTTTGTTTTGGGATTTCTTGCCTTTCCTTATCCCCATTTAAACTATCATTTTCCAGACTTTTTTTAAAAGCATTGAACGTACTTTTAAGGTAGGCGGCCTCTTCCATAGTAAGCTCCTCAAATGAAAAATGATCGAGTAGGGACTCCAGATCGGATATTCGGGCAGATAGGTCTTTGGGTTTCAATCGGATGTGGAAATTAGGTTTAAACTTTAAGTGAATTTTATGGACAAGTAAACTATGCCCTAATTCATTATAAAAGTCCGCCTATTTGGGAAGGAAGAAAAATAATTGTTATGGAAGCCTTGGTTTATGTGGTCAAACACTCATTTATGGTGGTCAGTGATATGAAGCTACATTTGTATTTCGTCGGATTTTTGTGTATTTCGTCGATGAAAATTTCAAAATCAGATCAAAAAAAAAGCACTTGCAATGCCAGTGCTTAAAATTCGGATCTATTCAGAATCTGTTTAAGGGTCTGCGCAGAGATTATTAAACAGACTTTGAAATTTGGTTTATCCCAATTTATTCAATTGTTCAACCAATCCTGTAGCCTTATTCTCGAGCTCTACACGAACCGCTTGAAGGTGTTTTTGTCTGTTATCTACATCCTTTTTGTTTACCTTGGAGATAAGGTCGTCAAAAGTACTGATCGCACTTTCAATTAAAGCATTCCCTTCTTTGGAGTTTTGCTTGTTGGTAGCAACTTCCCACAGATAGACCGCTTCAATAATATCGCCCAACACAAAATTGATATCCTTTTTTAAATCCCTAATACTTGCCATTTTATTCTATTTTTTTGCAAAAGTAACCTTTTTATGTATATCCGCCTATATATAGCAATACCTATATCATAACTTCCAATAATTTGGCCCCTTCGGTCCTCAGCTCGATGTTTTTGGACATGGCTGGGACCAATACGGTTTCCCCTTGGGCAATTTGGGCCCCGCCATACTCGTTCACCACTTCAACGGAGCCCCCAACACACATATAGATAGTAAATGAGGTACGATCTGTTGTGCTTACTGATTGATTTTTGGTCAAATGAAGAAAGTTTGTCTTAAAATAAGGACAATCAACCATGGTATTTACCTTATCCTTTTCCTTTGAATAAGCAACCTTAAAATCATCCTTTTTCTTATAATCGATGGCGTCCAGGGCCAATTCGGTATGTAGTTCCCGAAGGTTCCCATTTTTATCCCTTCTGTTAAAATCGAATACCCTATAGGTGATATCCGAGGTCTGCTGAATCTCCGCCAACAATACCCCTGCCCCAATGGCATGCATTTTTCCGGTGTTGATAAAAAAAGTGTCCCCCTCCTTGACCGTCTCGTAATTCAGCAAATCCAAAAGTGTATTATTGTCCAGGCTTTCCACATATTCTTCCTTGGTCACCTCCTTATTGAACCCCACAATTAGTTGGGCCTTGGGGTCGGCGGCCATAATATACCACATCTCGGTTTTGCCAAAGGAATTGTGTCTCTTTTTGGCCAGTTCGTCATTGGGGTGCAGCTGTATGGAAAGGTCTTGCTTGGCATCTATAAATTTGATAAGTATAGGAAACTCCTTGCCAAACCTATCCACTACGCCCTTTCCAAGAAGATCGTTTGGATGTTCTTCTATCAATTGTTGTAGGCTTGACCCTGCCAGTTCTCCATTGGAAACGACGGAGACATCGCCCTCGACGGCAGAAAGCTCCCAACTTTCCCCAGTAATTTCACTGGTCGTAGGCTTGCCCAAAACCTCATTCAACTTGGACCCTCCCCACAGGCGTTCTTTTAAAATGGGATGAAATTTTAATGGATACATGGATCAGTGAATTAGTGAATTAGTGAATTAGTGAGCTAATGAAATTGCGGGTTGGTAAGATAGTGGGTGCAAAGTAAAGAATGGAGTTTTTATTGTTCGGGTTTGGGTTTGAATTTGAACTCAAACTTGAACTTGAACTTTATCCCCCAGAATAGGTTACGAAATTTCTGGGCGTTTCAAAAAGGATTACTTCGAGTTCCTTGTCCCCACCGATATGGGGCCTAAGTTTGTTCCAGATTACAATGGCAATATTTTCGGCCGTGGGGTTAAGATTTTTAAAATCCGGCACCTCCACGTTCAGGTTCTTATGGTCCAGCGCTTCCTCTACCTCATCTGCAATTAGCTCCCTAAGCAATTTCATATCCATTACAAAGCCGGTTTCCTTGTCAATTTCCCCGGTTACGCTTACAATGAGTTCATAATTATGCCCGTGATAATTGGGATTGCTGCATTTACCAAAAATGGCTTCATTTTTCGCATCATCCCAATCCTGTCGATGCAAACGATGGGCGGCGTTGAAATGCGCCTTACGGCTTACCTTTACCTTCATATTTCATCTTCCTTTTGAACCAAATGATTATAAAATTTGTCGAAAATAATCTTGGACCAAGCTGTATAATTCTCCGGATTTTCTTGCATATCCGCCTTTACGGCTTCGGGGTGCATCCATCTATAGTCGGAAACTTCCTCTGGATTAATATTGGGTTTTCCATTAAAAATGCCGACCATTACATGGTCTAATTCGTGCTCCGTCAACCCATTATCAAAGGGGGCCTTATAAATAAACGAAAAAAGATCTTCCAACTCGGTGCTAAAGCCCATTTCCTCCAGCAGTCTTCTTTCGCCAGCCTCCCTATTGGTCTCCCCTTCCCGTTGATGGCTGCAACAGGTGTTGGTCCACAACCCCGGGGAGTGGTATTTCTGAGCCGCACGTTGCTGCAGAAGGGTTTCGCCCTTATCGTTCATGATAAAAACCGAAAAGGCCCTATGTAACAGCGCCTTTTCATGGGCTTCCATCTTAGCCATAGTACCTATTTGTTCATCGTTTTGGTTGACCAAAATGACCATTTCTTCCTTCATCCCGTAAAAATAGTATGTTTACTCTATTTAATGGTTAAACCCCTCTTAAAAAACCTACTTTTCCATAGCATCTTGTTTAATTTCATCCTTTTGATACGAATAATGGTAAAATTGTAATCGGGTTCTCCCCAGAATGGATATCTAGAATACAGACCCCAACATAATTTCTTGTAATTTTGTTCCACAAAACATTAATTATGGAAGACGTCCAACCCACCCGAATCAACAAGTACCTAAGCGAGGTCGGTTTTTGCTCCCGAAGGGCCGCGGACAAACTTATTGCCGACGGGAGGGTGACCATAAATGGGTCCGTACCCGAAATGGGAACCAAAGTTGTTCCAGGTGACCAAGTTAGGGTAGACGGACAACTTATATCCGAAGTCCATGAAAAGCCAATCTATATCGCATTCAATAAACCTATGGGCATTGTATGTACTACGGATACGAGGGTGGAAAAGGACAATATCATCGATTTTATAAATTTTCCGAAACGTATTTTTCCAATCGGTCGACTCGATAAACCTAGCGAAGGATTAATTTTTTTGACCGATGACGGGGATATTGTCAACAAGATCCTAAGGGCCCGCAACAACCATGAAAAGGAATATTTGGTCACCGTTAACCGTCCTATCACAAATGAATTTATTGAAAAAATGCAGGAAGGGGTCCCGATTCTGGATACGGTAACCCGCAAATGTAAAGTGGAGCGCATTGGCAAGTTTGAATTCAGGATAATCCTAACCCAAGGCCTAAATCGGCAAATACGCAGAATGTGCGAATATCTGGATTACGAAGTAAGGCACCTAAAACGCATTCGGATTATGAACATTTTATTGGATGTTCCAGTGGGAAAATGGAGGTATCTTACTGATCAGGAACTGGTGGGTATCAATGATTTGATTTCCGATTCTTCAAAGACCGCCAAAAATCCATAACCAACTTCTTGATACCATCTTTCGCTGTTGGCACATGCCCAAGCACACCCGAACAGGATTCTCTCCCCACTAGCAAGGAGTTTCCACCTATGGGAATCTATTATAGGGGTAGGTCAATCTTGAATTTCAATAAGTTCACTAAATATACCAAGATGTTTCCTATAGGTTTTATCGATAGTTTTATAATTTTATAGCCTTAAATTATAGTCTATGACCATTACCCAATTACAATATGTTTTGGCCGTTGCCGAACACCAAAACTTTACCTTGGCCGCTGAAAAAAGTTTTGTTACCCAGCCCACCTTGAGCATGCAAGTCCAAAAGTTGGAAGATGAGCTGGACATACTGATCTTCGACCGTGGGAAAAAACCGATCATGGTCACCGAAGTAGGGAAAAAGATTGTGGCCCAAGCGAAAAGTATCGTAAATGAAGCCGAACGGATGCAAGACATCGTGGATCAAGAAAAGGGGTTTATTGGCGGGGAATTTATCTTGGGCATTATCCCCACGGTTATGCCAACCCTCCTTCCCATGTTCCTTAAAACTTTTATAAACAAGTACCCCAAGGTAAATCTTGTCATCAAAGAGCAAAACACCGAAAATCTGATTCGAAATCTTCAGGATGGCCATTTGGATGCCGGTATTGCCGCTACCCCGTTGGAAATTGAGTTTATCAGGGAACGACCACTTTACTATGAACCGTTTGTAGGTTATGTTCCACAAAGCCATAGATTGGGCCAGGTATCCGAACTAAGTACGGACGATCTGGAAATAAACGATGTGTTGTTGTTAAAGGACGGACATTGCTTTAGGGACGGGGTCATCAACTTATGCCAAACCTCACGAAATCATGGAAATGATCATTTTCAACTACAAAGTGGTAGTTTTGAAACCTTGGTAAATTTGGCGAATGAAGGTCTGGGCATGACCTTATTGCCCTATCTGAACACCCTGGAACTGGATGGTGTAAAGAAACAGAACTTAAAATATTTCCAAAGCCCATCCCCGGCTCGGGAAGTAAGCCTTATCTATCATAAAAGTGAATTGAAAATACAGATCACTGAGGCGTTAAAAGAAGTCATCGCAGGGGTAATAAGGGGAGCTATCGCCTTTCAGGACGTAAAGATAATCAGCCCGCTCAACAAAAAGAACAAGTAGCACATTTGAATAATCAATAAGTGCGATATCGAACTGTGCGCAAGGGTCGAATATTTCAAAAACCTAGCTTGGAAGCAATAAAAACAAAGGCGATTACTCCTGTAAATGAAAACTTCTGTGTGCCCGCTGGATTGAAATAATCAGGTTGGAAATTAACGGGACTATTTTCAAAACGGGCGAAACCCAAACATCGACCTAATAAACGAAAAAAAAAAGCCACGATATCTACGTGGCTTTTGAATTATGGATTTAGATAAATTAGGCTTTGTTGTAGTTCCGGTTTGTCGGTGATAAACTGTTGTAACCAGAGTTTTAATTCTTCGATCTCCTTCGGCAATAAATTTACAATTGCTTTTTTAAGTTCCTTACAAAAGAGAGTCGCATCAAAACTAACTTTTTGCAGTACAGTTTTGGTGTACTCTAGCATTGCTCTAGCCATGTTTTTAGTTTGTTAAATTATTCATCGACCAATTTAACAATAAAAAGCACAAAATTATTGTACGAAGTCCGTTAAAAATTAGCTAAATTCATGTTAATCTTGAATACAAGCATTTTCAAAACTCCCAAAAAAAGTTGGCTTTATGGGCAAACCGATTCTCATTCTTATCATTCTGTTTATTGTAACTAGCTGTGCATCCATTAAATACAAAAAAAACAACAAACAGATAAAGGCTACTTTTGATTCAGAATTTTACCACAACCAATTTGTGGGATTTATGGTCTATGATCCACAAACCTCGGGTACTTTGATAAATTATAATGCAGGGAAATATTTTACCCCGGCGAGCAATACTAAAATTTTCACCCTGTATACCGGCCTAAAATTATTGCCGAAAAAGATTCCCGCCATACAATATAAGATACATAATGATACCTTATTTCTGGAAGGTACCGGTGACCCTTCCATGCTGCACCCCTATTTCAGGGATAGTACCGTAGTGCAATTCGCAAAAGGATTTTCCAATATTGCGCTGTACCTAAATAATTTTCAAGAAGCCAAATTTGGCCCAGGATGGGCATGGGACGATTATGGTTACTACTACTCCCCGGAAAGGAGCGGCATGCCCCTCTATGGCAACGTGGTCCAGTTGCAAAACGGTTCTCCCCTTTACATATCACCATCCCTATTTTCGGATAGTGTGGTATCCGTTCGCTACAATAAATATCGGGAGGAGAACAGGAATATATTCTATTTGGATCCTGCAATCAAGGATACCTTGGAGGTTCCCTTTAAAATTGACAGTTCACTCATTAGGCAATTATGGACGAAGGCATTGGGGAAGAAGGTTACTATACAAAAGCAAATGCCCAAAGGTGAAAAGTCGACCTTGTACAGCGTTGTGTCAGATTCACTTTATAAAAGAATGATGTACATTAGCGACAACTTTATTGCGGAACAGTTATTGATCTTGGCCTCCTCTACCCTGTCCGACACCCTGGATGGCAGCCGGGCCCAAAAGTACATGTTGGAACACGACCTTGCGGATTTAAAGCAGCCCCCAAGATGGGTAGATGGTTCCGGACTTTCCAGATACAATTTGTTTACCCCGGAGTCCATGGTTCAGGTCCTTAATAAGATGTACCTTGAATTTCCAAAAGAGCGCCTGTTCAAACTTTTTCCTGCAGCTGGGGTGTCGGGTACGTTGGAAAATTGGTATCCAGGAAATCCAAAACCCTATATATACGCCAAATCAGGAAGTCTAAGCAATAATTATAACCTAAGTGGTTACCTTAAAACCAAATCGGGGAAGACCTTGATATTTAGTTTTATGAACAATCATTATTTAGAACCTACCGCAGAATTAAAAAACCATATGCAGCAGATTTTTGAATGGATCAGGGATGAATATTGAAAAATGTCTGAATTAGGATTATCGGGATGAATGGATCAACGGATTTTATAGTTGAACTAAAATGAAATATCAAGACATTACACATCGGATTATCGGTTATGCCATGAAAGTCCATACAACGCTTGGCAACGGCTTCCAAGAAGTAATCTATCAACGTGCGCTGGCCATAGGGTTTAAACTGCAAGGATTAACTTTTCTTAGGGAGATGGAAATGGACATACGATATGAAGGCCAACACATCGGTACAAGAAGGGTAGATTTTTTTGTCGAACATGAGATAATGGTAGAGCTAAAAGCATTGATACAATTAGAAGATCTGCATTTGGCGCAAGCCATAAATTATTGACAAGCCTATAACCTTCCTGTCGGACTGCTAATAAACTTCGGGTCAAAAAGTCTTCAATTTAAGAGAGTTTACAATGTAAACCACCCAGAAAACAATTAGCACAATCCTAAAATCAAATAATCCTAAAAATCCTAGTTCAGACTATATTGTGAATTTTTGCATATTGCAACAACAGTATGGTTTTGGCATCCCGTATTTCCCCGGTTGCTATCATCGCCATTGCCTTTTCAAAAGAAAATTCCAGTACCTCAATATTTTCGGTCTCGTCCTCGGCACCACCACCTTCTCCCACTTTCATTCTATTTTCATACGCACCGATAAAGAAATGCAAGATTTCCGTGACCGAACCGGGCGACATGTAGGATTCGAATACTTTCTGCACCTTGTCTATTTTAAATCCGGTTTCCTCCTCCACTTCCTTTTTAATACATTCCTCGGGACTGTCACCATCCAGCAACCCGGCACATACCTCTATCATCATCCCTGTTGTGTTCCCGTTGATAAAGGTCGGCATTCGAAATTGACGGGTAAGCACCACCGATCCTTTAGATTTGTTATAGAGCAGGATAGCGGCCCCATTTCCCCGGTCATACGCTTCACGGGACTGGGTTTCCCAGGATCCATCCTCCCGTTGGTATTCAAATGTGATCTTATTTAATGTATACCAGTTATCGGAAAGTATCTCCCTTTTGATGTTTCTTACGTGGCCGTATTTCATACCCCTTTAATGTGAATAAATTTATTGGGCTGTCTTCTATCGTACTCTTAAAATTCGGTTTTTCAAAATGCGCAAAGATATCGGCCCCTTGTAGAGCCACTAAGAAATCTTCATTGAAATACTTTTCAATTTACCACCGAATAACGGCACTTCCCCATGTAAATCCACTGCCAAAGGCGGCAAGGACCACTAAATCGCCTTCTTTTACCTTTCCCTGTTCCCAGGCCTCGGTCAAGGCAATGGGAATGGAAGCGGCAGTTGTGTTGCCGTACTTCATTATATTGTTGTAAACCTGATCGTCTGTCAGCCCAAATTTGTGCTGTATAAATTGGGAGATCCGCAAATTGGCTTGATGCGGGACCAATAGATCGATATCGGTAGTTTTCAAATTATTTTTCTCCAGGCCTTCCGATATCACCTCGCTAAATCTAACAACGGCATTTTTAAAGACAAACTGTCCGTTCATATAAGGAAAATAGGAATCGTCCTCAGAATTGTTATCCGCTATAATATCATTAACCCAGCGTTTGCCCATTCCGGGAGCAATTACCGCAAGTTCTTCAGCATACTGACCTTCCGAATGTAAATGGGTAGAAAGGATCCCTTTGTTCCGGTCTTCCTCCCTGCTCATAACCGCTGCACCTGCCCCATCACCAAAGATTACCGAAACTCCCCTTCCACGGGTGGTCATATCCAGACCATGGGACTGCAGTTCAGATCCAATTACCAAGACATTTTTGTACATGCCGCTCTTTATATATTGATCGGCAACCGAAATCGCGTAAACAAATCCAGAACACTGGTTGCGTACATCCAAGGCACCCACAGTTTTGATTCCCAAATCCCGTTGTACCAGTACCCCGGGCCCGGGGAAATAATAATCGGGACTCAAGGTGGCGAAGATTATAAAATCTATGTCATCCTTATCCAAACCGGCCCTTTCCAAGGCAATCTTTGCTGCCTTTACTCCCATTGTGGTCGTGGTTTCCCCATCGCCTTGCACCACGTGCCGACGTTCCTTTATCCCGGTTCGCTCCTGGATCCAAGCATCGTTGGTATCCATTATCTTTGAGAGATCATCGTTGGTCACCACGTTCTCAGGAACATAGAAACCCAAGCCTGTTATTTTTGAATTGTACATAGACCAATTTTTTAGAATCGAGGCAGTGCCAACCCTTTTCAACCGGGACAAAGCAGTACCTTATACTTAAGCGCTGCAATATATGAAGATTGTCAACCTTTTTCTATATTTTATTCAAAGTAGTTAAAAAAGCTGGGGCAACAAACAAAATGTGTCAGTTTGTCACCTAAATTGCTTCTGGTATTTTTTTTGACAAGGGAATAGTCATGTAAAATTTGGAAATCCAATTTCTTAGCAGGGAGCAAAAATATAAAGGGCAACCATTTGCTAAGATGGATTTATAAAAATTAATGGAATTCCCTCTTGCGAGGGAATAAAAAAACTTTTATTTATTATGGCTACAGGTAAAATAAATGTATCGGTGGAAAACATTTTTCCCCTAATCAAAAAATTCCTTTACAGTGATCATGAAATATTTTTAAGGGAGCTTATATCCAACTCAACCGATGCAACCTTAAAACTAAAACATTTGGCTTCCATAGGGGAGGCAAAAGTGGAATTTGGAAACCCATTTATCGAGGTGAAAATCGATAAAAAAGGAAAAAAGCTTCACATCATCGATCAGGGTATCGGAATGACTGAGGAAGAAGTCAAAAAATATATTAACGAAGTTGCTTTTTCCGGGGCAGAGGAATTTTTGGACAAGTATAAGGATGCCGCTAAGGATTCTGGTATAATTGGACACTTTGGACTTGGTTTCTATTCCGCTTTTATGGTTGCCAGCAAGGTAGAGATCATCACTAAAAGCTATAAGGACGAACCTGCGGTACATTGGACCTGCGATGGATCTCCAAATTTTGAAATTGCGGAATCCAAAAAGAAAGATCGGGGAACTGAAATAATCTTGCACATCGCTGAAGATTCCACAGAGTTCTTGGAAGAGAATCGAATTCGTGAACTTCTAGGCAAGTACAACAAATTTATGCCCATCCCAATAAAATTTGGGACGCGTACGGAGACCTTGCCAAAACCGGAAGGAGCAAAAGAGGAAGATCCCGCACCCACAAAGGAGGTCGACAATATTATCAACAATCCAAATCCGGCTTGGACCAAACAGCCTACCGATCTTAAGGATGAGGATTACACCAAATTCTATCGGGAACTTTATCCCATGCAGTTTGAAGAACCTTTGTTCCACATACATCTAAATGTAGATTATCCGTTCAACTTGACCGGGATCCTGTATTTCCCCAAGTTGACCAACGATATGAACATACAAAAGGATCGGATCCAGTTGTATCAAAACCAGGTATATGTAACGGATAACGTGGAAGGAATTGTTCCGGAATTTCTAACCATGCTTAGGGGTGTCATCGATTCGCCCGACATTCCATTGAACGTATCCCGTTCCTATCTGCAGGCCGATGGTGCCGTAAAAAAGATTTCGTCCTATATCACTAGAAAAGTGGCCGACAAACTGACATCGCTTTTCAAAAATAATCGGGAGGAATTTGAAAATAAATGGAACGATATAAAAATGGTCATCGAATACGGAATGCTTTCCGAGGAGAAATTCTTTGAAAAGGCCGATGCGTTCGCACTGTATCCTACCGTAGACAACAAATATTTTACGTTCGCGGAGCTGCATGAAAAAATCAAGGGAAATCAGACCGATAAGGATGACAAACTGGTAATCCTATACGCATCGGACACCCAAGCTCAACACAGCTATATTGAAGCTGCCAAAGCCAAAGGCTATGAGGTGTTGCTATTGGACTCCCCAATCATTTCGCACTTGATGCAAAAATTGGAGACATCCAAAGAGAAAATTTCATTTGCCAGGGTAGATGCCGATCATCTGGACAACCTGATCAAAAAAGAGGAAACCCAAATATCCAAACTTTCGGATGAGGAAAAGGACAGACTTAAGAAAGAATTGGAAGAAACGATCCAGAATAAGAGCTACACCGTTCAATTGGAAGCTATGGACAGCGATGCCTCTCCCTTCATTATTACCGAGCCCGAATTTTTAAGGCGGATGAAGGAAATGCAACAGACCGGCGGTGGGGGTATGTTCGGGATGGGGAATATGCCCGAGATGTACAATTTGATCGTGAACACCAACCACGAACTCGTCTCCGAGATCCTGAATACCAAAACGGCCAAGAAGAAAGAAAGGTTGATAAACCAAGCTTTGGATCTGGCCCGGCTTTCCAAAGGGTTGCTCAAAGGTGAGGAATTGACGAACTTTATAAAGAGAAGTTACGAGATGGTCAAGTAATGTCCGTCCAAGAAGTTCGAGAACTGTTTTAGACAAAAGAAAAATAGAATAGAGAGTTGAAAAGAAACCGCTTTTTCCAACATTTGGATGGGCGGTTTTTTTATGGTACCGATTTAAAAAGGAGCCGGACTCACGGATGTCCAGCCTCCATCGATGATCAGGCTTTGTCCGGTGATGTGTTTGGCTTCATCGGAAACCAAAAATAGGGCTGCAGCAGCAATATCCGAAACCGAGGCCGGCCTTCCCATTGGGGTCAATCTTTGCCAAACTTTGACATAATCCGGGTCCTGGAGTGTCCTTTCGGTCAAGGTAGCCCCTGGCGCAATGGTATTGATGTTGATCTTTAGGGGCGACAGTTCCAAGACCAAGTTCTTGGCCATCATTTCCAAGGCTGCCTTGCTCATTGCGTAAGCGGCCAAATTCTTATGGGCCTGATGACCGGTAACGGAAGACATCAATAGAATACTTCCTCCTTTGCCCTGTTCCTTCATTTGATTCGCAGCTGCCTGAGCCAGAAAGAAACTGCCCCCAAGATTGATTTCCATCACCTTAAAAAAGGATTCCTTGGAATAGGTAAGAAAATCACCGAACAAGGTAATTCCCGCATTGGCGATTACAATATCGAGTTGTCCATATTCGGATACGGCCTTTTTCACCATATTCCGTATCACCTCCAAATCACTGGAATCGCCTGGAAAGTCGATACATTTGCCCACCTTCGATTTTAAACCTATAGCTGCATCGGCTGCCAATTGGGGGTCGATATCGTTGAGAACCACATTGGCTCCGGAATCTATCAGTCGACGACAGACCTCCAACCCAATGCCCTGTCCGGCACCCGTTACGATTGCTGTTTTTCCTTTTAAATCCATACTTTTTAAGTATCTAGTATTAAGTACTGAGCACAAAGTAGTTAGTGTTCTTTAATAGACACAAAATATTAGTCCAAAAATTTATATCCCAACACCCCTAATTGGGAAAACCTTTGATTCGAAATTTAATTCGGCTACTTGGCTACTTGGTTATTTAATAATTTGACAGTGACGTCCTAAACGCTCCAAAATTATACCCAGTACTTAATACTCCTTACTCTGTACTTTGTACTAATTACTTTGTACTACTTAATGCGAATCCCGCGTAACCTTATCCCCCGATTTCCCAACTAGAAAATCCATGTCGGCACCCAAGTGGGCCTGTTGTACGTGATTGCAATACAAAGATACATAGCCACGATCAGTAATCGTCGGCTGTGCCTTCCGCTCTCGCTTCCGCCTAACCATCTCTTCCTGGGTTAGATCTACCATCAGCGTCCGGCTGGGAACGTCCAAGGTAATAAGGTCTCCGTCCTGGATGACCGAGAAATTACCTCCCATAGCCGCTTCGGGAGAGGCATGTAACACAACGGTCCCAAATCCTGTACCGCTCATCCGGCCATCAGAGATCCGAACCATATCCTTGACCCCTTGGGCCAAAAGTTTTTTGGGGAGTCCCATATTGCCTACTTCGGGCATGCCCGGATACCCTTTGGGTCCCACATGTTTTAAAACAAGCACGCTGTTTTCATCGACTTCCAAGTCCGCCGAATCGATCCTAGATTTATAGTCCTCAATGTTTTCGAAAACTACCGCCTTGCCGGTGTGCTTCATTAGATGGGCACTAGCTGCCGAAGGTTTGATGACGGCGCCATTTTCGCATACGTTGCCGCTAAGAATGGCGAGCCCGGTAGCAGTATTGAACGGAGCCTCCACGGTAGCTATGATATCCAGGTCGTATTTTTGCGCATTTTCAATATTTTCACCAACCGTCCGACCGTTGACCGTAATGCATTCCTTGTGCAATATTCCCTTCAATTCCTTTTGTACCGCGGGCAAGCCGCCTGCATAAAACAGATCCTCCATAAAATATTTCCCGGCAGGCTGCAAATTGGTAATCAAGGGAATATTGGCGGACAATTGATTGAAGTCCTCCAAAGTGAGCGGTACCCCGATACGTCCGGCAATGGCCAAAAGATGGATGACAAAATTGGTGGAGCCCCCTATGGCGGCATTGACCTTGATCGCATTTTCAAAAGCCTTTCGGGTAAGTATATCGGATAACCGCAAGTTTTCCTTTACCATTTCCACGATCCTCAAACCGGACAGTTGTGCCAAGACCTTTCTCCGGGAGTCGGCGGCGGGAATGGCTGCATTTTCTGGCAAGGATAGCCCCAAGGACTCCACCATACAGGCCATGGTGGAGGCGGTTCCCATAACGGCACAATGTCCATCGCTACGGCACATGGCGGCCTCAATATTGCGCAATTCCCTATCCTCCAGCTTGCCTTCGCGCACGTCGTCGTGATACCGCCAAACATCACTGGTCCCGATGCTCTTGCCTTTGTACCGACCAGTTAACATAGGTCCACCTGAAACAACGATCGTTGGAATGTCCACACTACAGGCTCCCATGACCAAGGAAGGCGTGGTCTTATCGCAACCGCATAAAAGCACTACCCCATCTACAGGATTTGCCCTTATACTTTCCTCCACATCCATGCTCGCGAGATTTCGGTACAACATGGCTGTTGGTTTCATCAGGGTCTCCCCCAAGGACATGACAGGAAATTCGACCGGAAAACCTCCGGCCTCCAGGATACCCCGCTTTACAGACTGGGCAAGTTCCCGAAAATGTCCATTACAAGGTGTAAGTTCGGACCAAGTGTTGCAGATACCGATAATTGGTTTGTTATTGAACTCATAATCCGGAATTCCCTGGTTCTTCATCCAGGCACGGTAAATAAAACCGTCCTTTCCGGTACGTCCAAACCATTGGCTACTGCGTAAATTTTTCTCGTGTTCGTCCTTCATGATACAAAATGGATTTAAAGTAATCTTTTTCGATTACGGAAGATATGAAAAATCGACGTTTTTGTCTAGGCAGAAATCATTTCTATTTTCCACGTTAAAATTACTTGCAGAAGAACATGGTTTCTGGTGAAACCCAACCACGTCTTACCCTGCATGATGCCGTTGAATGGACCTATAACTATACAAGGCTACCAACAAGAGACATGCCAAGGGCAAGATAAACGAGAAATTGACTTCCGGGATATACCCAAAAATCTTAAGGTCGTTCAATCCTGTCCCGCCCATATCGATCAGCCTTCCCTGTAATGGTGGCATCAAAGCTCCGCCCACTATGGCCAAAATCAATCCGGCGGATCCCAGCTTTGCTTCATCCCCCATCCCGCTTAAGGCTATGCCATAAATGGTTGGAAACATTAACGACATGGCAAAGGATACACCGACCAAGCAATAGAGTCCGACCATTCCGGTAATCAAGATAGCCCCGGTACAGAAAACAGCCCCCATGACGGCAAAAATCAACATTAGTTTAGCTGGTCTTATATACCGGATCAAGAAGGTACAGATCCACCGAGCCGCCAAAAACAAGAGCGTGGAAGCAGCCACATAAACCATTGCGTTTAATTGGTCATCGGCCGCCCGGCCTGCATTTATATTGGTAACATATTGATAGATAAACGTCCACACCATAATCTGACAGGCGATGTAGAAAAATTGGGCCAAGACGCCCTCGTAATAGTTTTTATTGGAGAAGAGTTTTGCGAATGTTGTTTTAAGGGAAAGCTTTTCAGGGGCCATTCTCGTCCTCTCGATCTTCAGAAAAATAAATACCAACATTAGGCCTAGGGACACCACCCCCAATATAATATAGGGAATACTGACAATATTAAAATCGTGTTCAATGATCTGCTGCTTTTGTTCGGGTGCCAGACTGGCCGAAAAGCTACTGGAATCTGCCCCGATCTTAGTATCCAAACGTTCTACTACATACAATCTGGCCACCACTTGTCCCAACAAAGCACCCATAGGATTAAACGCTTGGGACAAATTTAAGCGCTGGGTAGCGGTTTCCGGGGCTCCCAATCCTAAAATCATGGGATTTGCCGTGGTTTCCAAAAAAGCCAAGCCGAAAGTAAGCAGGTATAAGGAAATTAAGAACATTGGATAGCTTACCAACTTGGCCGATGGATACATCAACAACGAGCCGCAGGTAAGCAAAAAGAGCCCTACAATAATACTCGATTTATAACTATACCGTCTGATGAAGAGGGCAGCGGGAATGGCCATGGTTCCGTAACCGCCATAAAAGGCGAGCTGAACATAAGAAGCTTCCACGTTGGAGATATTCAGAACATTTTTAAACACCTCGACCATGGGATTGGTAAGATCATTGGGAAATCCCCATAAAAAAAAGAGGGCTGTTACTAAAATGAAGGGGATTAGGAGTTCTTTGGATACTACTGGGGCATTTTGCGGGTTGGTCATTGATTGAAAGATAATTGTTGCTGGTTGGTAAAAAAAAGTTTATGGGTTTATAGGTTTAGTTGTTTATGATTTTTAAATAAAAGTAATTTGCATTGCACAGATTTTAATTATTTGATTTTCAATAAATTGATTTTTGTATAAACTCAAAACAAATAACCCAGTATACTTCTGTCTTTTTTGCTATTCCCAATTGTCTAGGCTCTTGTTTCTAGTTTCCTGGTCCTAATTAAAATATGGCGTTCAAGTTATTGAATTTACCGATCTGTTCAATAGGATGTTCCATATTATTCACAAAATTTTCCTTTTCTGTGCTTCATTTACAATTAGGCCGGTTCTTCCTGTTTCTTGGATTTATCGTAACTTGGACCTTCTTTATTAAGAAATTTATGTTATACCGTTCCTACATCAAACCCTTCTTCCCTTTTCCCGTAATCCTGATATTTTTGATAATCTCATCCTGCAATGATATGAAAGGTCAACAGCCGGAATACAAATACACCAATGAACTGATCCACGAAACCAGCCCTTATTTGCTGCAGCATGCCCACAACCCCGTAAATTGGCAACCCTGGAGCCAGCAAGCCTTGGACAAGGCCAAAAAGGAAAATAAATTGGTCTTGGTGAGCATCGGATATTCTTCCTGTCACTGGTGCCATGTAATGGAAGAGGAGACCTTTGAGGACGAGGCAACGGCCAAGATGATGAATGAAAATTTTATCAATATAAAAGTGGACCGCGAGGAGCGGCCCGATGTGGATCAAGTTTATATGACCGCGGTCCAACTGATCAACGGCAATGGAGGCTGGCCCCTGAACGTGATCCTCCTACCCAACGGCAAGCCCATCTATGGGGGTACCTACCACACCAAATCCCAATGGAACGAAGTACTCACCAAGATCAGTAATCTATACCACAAAGACCCGAAAAAGGCCGAAGAATATGCAGACCGGGTGGCCGAAGGCATACAACAGACAAACCTGATACAACCCTCAACTGATCTCAAGGGCCTTACCAAAGATGCCCTTAAGTCAAGTGTTGACAATTGGTCTGCCTTTTGGGATAAAAAATGGGGTGGTGATCAGGGTCGTCAAAAATTTATGCTCCCGGGCAATCTCAGTTTTCTTTTGGACTTTGCCCAACTTTCTAGTAACGAAGAGGCCAAGACCCATGTTAAGACAACGTTGGACCAAATGTCCATGGGCGGGGTTTATGATCAAATCGGGGGTGGATTCTTTAGATATAGTACGGATTCGCATTGGAAAGTGCCCCATTTTGAAAAAATGCTTTATGATAATGCCCAACTGATCGGGCTTTATGCGCGCGCCTATAAACTTTTTGAAAATCCGGTTTATAAAGAAATTGTTATAAATACCATTGAGTTTTTGGAGCGGGAAATGAAAGATCCAGAGGGAGGGTATTATGCAGCATTGGACGCGGATAGCGAAGGGGAAGAAGGCAAGTACTATGTTTGGACAGAGGTAGGGCTAAAGGAAATTATCCAAGAAGATTATGCACTTTTTTCTAGTTATTTCAATATCAGTCCCAAAAATGCATGGGAGCAGGGCAAATACGTCCTCTATAAATCGATGACAGATTCGGAATTTGAACATCAGCACCGAATTTCGGAAAAAAGATTGATAACACTGAAAAGGCAATGGACGGAAAAACTGATGGGAGCCAGATCAAATAGGGTTCGCCCAAGAACGGATGACAAAATCATCACCTCTTGGAACGCCTTGCTGATCAACGGTTATGTTGAGGCTTACCAAGCCTTTGGGGACAAAAAATATTTGGAACGGGCAGAATCGGCCTTTGCGCTGTTACAAAAAAAGGCCTTTAAGGAAACCGGGTTGGTACACTCCTTTAAGAAAGGAAGTAAACAGACAGACGGTTTTTTGGAGGATTATGTATTTATGGAGAATGCAGCTCTAAAGCTATACAGTGCCAGCATGGACGACCGGTATCTAAATTTTGCCCAAGAGATGAACCATGAGGTGATAAAGGGTTTTTCAGATCCTGTTTCAGGAATGTTCAGATATGCCAAGGAAGGGGAACTTATCTCCAATATTATATCGACGAATGATGGGGTAATGCCCTCCCCTAACGGCATTATGGCCCAAAACCTATTTATATTGGGACATATAAACTACGACATGGAATCCATTAAAAAATCAAAGACTATGCTGGCTTCCATGATGCCATTTATCCAGGAACATGCGGACAGCTACTGCAGTTGGAACTCCTTATTTTTGAATTCCGTTTATCCTTATTACGAAGTCGCCGTGGTAGGGATCAACGCCCCTTCCCTGTTAGCGTCAATGAACAAGAAATTTATCCCAAATACGCTGATCGTTGGCACCTCCAAAAAAAGTGATCTCCCGTTGTTCGAGATGCGTTTTCAGGAACAGGAAACCTTTATCTATGTTTGCCAGAACACCACTTGCAAACTCCCATCGGTCTCGGTAGAGGAAGCGTTGGACCAATTAAATGTCCGATAATACACCTTGAGAAATAAAATTATTAACATCCACAACCAACAACCGTGACCAATGAATACAAAAACACTATTAATCCTTTGTTTATCCTGCATTTTCATTTTCCCTTATGCTATTGCAAAAAACCATAATGACAGGATGAATCAAATGGGAACAAAACTGGACTTTCCTATCAAAATTCCACCAGGGGGCAACAGTTGGGTCATCAACAATACATCTCAAAACCAAAAAATTATTTCTGAAAAGGGGATTCAAAACTGGAAGGATCCCAAAAGCATTATTCGCACTTATTTTAAAACCAATTCCACAGGCAAGATATACGTTGGACTGAACATAAAAGCAGCAACGGGAAAATCGAATATCAAAGTTACGATTGGAGGCAAAACCAAGGAATTGGTGGTGGCCAATCCCAACTTCAAAGATTTGGAAGTTGGTGTTTTTGAACTTGCCACAGCCGGTTACCATTATATAGAAATTCAAGGACTGGAAAAATCGGGTGATGTTTTTGGTGATATTGCACAATTCCTGATAGGGGGACCTGCCGTGGCGGGTGAAATCACCTATGTCAAGGACGATTTTTATTTCGGTCGCCGAGGACCTTCCGTTCACCTAAATTATAATGTTCCGGATAATACCAAAGTAAAGTTATTTTACAACGAAATTACCGTGCCTGAGGGAGAGGACGTGTTAGGTTCCTATTTTATGGCAAATGGTTTTGGGGAAGGCTACTTTGGGATACAGGTAAATTCCGAGACCGAAAGACGGATCCTATTCTCTGTTTGGAGCCCTTTTAAAACCCAAAACCCAAAGGAGATCCCGGAGGACTTTAAGATTGTCCTATTGGGCAAAGGACAAGGGGTAACCACGGGGGAGTTCGGGAACGAGGGCTCCGGAGGGCAAAGCTATAAGGTATTCGATTGGAAAGCGGGCAAAACCTACAAGTTTCTCCTAAAAGGCGAGCCTTCCACCAATGGTTCAACGGACTATACCGCCTATTTTTATGCTCCCGAAATCGAGGAATGGATGCTTATCGCCAGTTTTAGAAGGCCCCATACAGAAACCCATTTGACTCACCTGTATTCCTTCTTGGAAAATTTTACAACAGAAACCGGATTCAAATCTCGAAAAGCCTATTATTCCAATCAATGGATATTTGACACTATGGGTAAATGGCAAGAATTGACCACGGCCAAGTTTACCGCCGATGCAACTGCAAGGAAAGGGTCACGTGAAGATTATGAAGGAGGTTCCAAAGGCAATACATTTTATCTTAAAAACTGTGGCTTTTTCAGTGAGACAACGACCATTGGTACGGAGTTGTCCAGAACTGCCAACGGGGTTGCGCCAATAATCGACTTTTCAAAATTGGGGATTCCAACGATTCCAAATTAGTATTGTGCAATAGGCCCCTTTACGAGAAAATAGTATATTCAGTTGTCCAATAAATTTCAAGAGCGATAAAACTTCAACCATGCAAAGACACTTTTTCTTTTGCCTTGTTCCCTTGCTTCTACTCTCTTGCAAACAGGAAGTAAAAAGAGAAATTTCCCAAGCCGGGTACCCCAAACCCAATATCATCTATATTCTTGCAGATGACCTGGGCTATGCGGATATTGTAGCCTATGGACAAGAAAAAATCGAAACCCCAAACATTGACGCCCTTGCCAACAACGGAATGCTTTTCACCCAACACTGCACAAGCGCTCCAGTTTGCGCCCCCGCCCGTTATATGCTCCTGACCGGGAAGCATTCCGGCCACGCTTACATCAGGGGGAACGATGAGTGGGGGTCTCGGGGCTATGTATGGAACTACCTTGCCATGGAAAAGGATTCTACCTTGGAGGGACAGCTTCCCATGCCCGACGGCACCATCACCTTTGCCAAAAAACTACAGGAAACGGGCTATACCACCTCAATATTCGGTAAATGGGGCCTAGGCGCACCCCATACCAATTCCATTCCCACCAAAATGGGTTTCGATTATTTTTATGGTTACAACGGTCAACGCCAGGCCCATACCTACTACCCTTTGCACCTGTATGAAAACGACCACCGGGTGTACCTGGACAACGACACCATTGCCCCACATACCAAATTACCAAAAGGAGCGGATCCATACGATATAGAAAGTTACGGCAACTATACCTTGAACGATTACGCACCGGATCTGATCTTTAAGAAACTCACTTCCTTTGTGAAAAGCAACAAATCGCGTCCGTTCTTTATATATTGGGCCACCCCAATTCCCCATGTTCCCCTCCAGGCACCTAAAACCTGGGTGGATCATTATGTAATGAAGTTCGGGGACGAGAAACCCTATCAGGGAGATCAGGACTATTTCCCGGCCAGATATCCACATGCCACCTATGCAGCTATGATTTCCTATCTGGACGAGAATATTGGCAAACTGGTAAAACAGTTAAAAGACGAGGGGATTTATGACAACACCCTGATTGTATTTACCTCGGACAACGGGCCAACCTTTAATGGAGGTGTAGATGCCGATTGGTTTGCAAGTGCCAAGCCCTTCAAGGGCGGGGAAGGCCACGGTAAGGGGCATGTGTACGAAGGGGGAATCCGGGTGCCAATGATCGCCACCTGGCCCGGACATATCAAACCTGGGAGCAAAACGAGCCATATTTCCGCACAGTACGATGTAATGGCTACCCTGGGGGAACTCACGGGGTTTGAAACACCAAGAGATACGGACGGAATCAGCTTTTTACCTACCGTCCTATCCAATGGAAAACAACTGGATCACGATTACCTGTACTGGGAATTTCCCGAATACGGTGGACAGGTGGCTATAAGGATGGGGGATTGGAAGGTGGTCCGAACAAATCTAAAGGACAACAAAAAGCAGCCCACTTTGGAACTCTACAATCTAAAAAAAGACCCCTCGGAAACGAAGAACGTGGCCGAACAACACCCGGAAATCATCGAAAAAGCAGCAACCTTTTTTAAGCAGGAACATACGGAACCGGAAAATAAAAGGTTTGAGATCCCGATATTGAAAGACGGACTTTTAGGGGATAAATAAAATCTGGTTTTCGTATTCATACAGCAACCACGGATTGAAGTCCATGGCAGCTGAAAATTTTTACAGTCCATAAACTTATAAAAGCACAATTAATTCACTTTATCGTAGACAAATGAAATTAGCCGCTACCCTTTTCTTTTTTGCCTGTACAGTAACCTTATCCCTCAATGCCCAAGAGGTTGGGAAGGACATCTACCACTATATCGAAAATCCACAAGTGATCTCGGAGCACAAGGAAGATCCACATGCAGGATTCCATTCCTTTTCCGATGAAAGGTCCGCCTTGGAAAACGACGTGACAAAGAGCGAAAATTATCTTTCCTTGGATGGCATGTGGAAATTCAAATGGGTACGCAAGCCTTCGGACCGGCCCCTAGATTTTTTTGACCCCAAGGTGGACGTCGGTTCCTGGGACAACATCAAGGTGCCGGGGAATTGGGAGGTGGAAGGTTATGGTACCCCCATCTATGTAAACCACCAATATGAATTCTCGGATTATAAGCACCCTGTATCGGAGGAAATGGAATTTGTGGACAAGATCTATCCAAAAGATCCCGGCAAAATTCCCCATGATTACAATCCGGTAGGCTCTTATCGTAGGGATTTTACGGTAAGCGGCGGTTGGCAGGGCAAGGAAGTATTCCTCCATATCGGGGCCATGAAATCTGGCGGTTTCGTTTGGGTCAACGGCAAATATGCCGGTTATTCCCAGGGCAGCAAGCTTCCGGCGGAGTTTAATGTTACCCAGTATATAAGACCGGGCAAGAACACCATCGCCCTACAGATCTATAGATGGACGGACGGTTCCTATCTGGAATGCCAGGACTTTTGGAGGATCAGCGGTGTAGAGCGCAGTGTTTATCTCTATGCCCAGCCCAACATACGGATAAGGGATATCGATGTGGTCTCCTTGCTGGACGATACCTATAAAAATGGCGATTTCAACCTATCCGTCAAACTACAGAACCATACCTTCAAGGGCAACCCTTTGGTCGTGGATTACAAATTGACGGATCCCGAGAACAATCAGGTCTCAGCAGTATCAAAATCGACAACAATGGAAAAGGGAGGGAAAGCAAGTGTCGATTTTAGCGCGAGGATACCCTCGGTAAAGCGTTGGACGGCGGAGCATCCCAATCTCTATACCCTGCTCATCACCACCAAGGACAAGAAGGGCAATGTACTCGAGGTCATTTCCAACCGCATCGGATTTAGGTCCGTGGAAATCAAGCAAGGGCTCCTTTTAGTCAACGGGCAACGCATTACCCTAAAGGGGGTAAATACCCAGGAGACAGATCCCGACACCGGCCATGTGATGGACGAGGCAATGATGATATATCCATGTGGAAAGAAAACAACATCAACGCAGTACGCCTGAGCCACTATCCCAGGGCCGACAAATTCTACGAGCTCTGCGACAAATATGGCATCTATGTCGTGGACGAGGCCAATATAGAATCCCATGGCATGTACTATGGGAAATATTCGTTGGCCAAAAAACCCGAATGGAAAAAGGCGCACCTGGACCGGATGGTTAGAATGGTAGAACGGCATAAAAATTACCCCTCGGTCATTATTTGGTCCATGGGGAACGAGGCCGGCAACGGGATCAATTTTTACGCGGGTTACGATTCGATCAAGGCCCATGACCGATCAAAGAGACCGGTGCAATACGAACGAACGTACAAAGAGCCGGACGGAAGTTTGTTCGATATGGACATGGACACCGACATCATCGTGCCCCAATACCCATCTCCAGGTACTTTTGAGGCCATTGGGACCAACCTTACCGACCGGCCATTTATCCCTAGCGAATATGCGCACGCCATGGGAAACAGTACCGGGAACTTCCAGGATTACTGGGACATCATCGAGCAGCACGACAACCTCCAGGGCGGATTTATATGGGACTGGGTAGACCAATCCCTTTGGAAGACCAACGAAAAGGGAGAACGTTTTTACGCCTATGGGGGCGATTATGGAACGAACATGCCCACGGACTACAATTTCCTGGACAACGGCATCGTTTTTCCCCACAGGACCCCGCATCCTGGACTGTTCGAAGTGAAAAAAGCCCATGAGTTTATCAATTTTAAGCCCAAGGGGGTTACCCAAGCAAATGAGCTGAGGGTCTTGGTAGAGAACCTATACGATTTTACCAATCTGGATGCTTTTGAACTTACCGCCCAGATAAAAGCCGATGGCGAAGTGCTAAAGACCATTTCCTTGGGTAGTTTGGACGTGGAGACCCATACGGGCAAGCTGGTCCGTATCCCCTTGGGAGGAGTGGATTACCAACCCAATACCGAGTATTTCCTGACGGTTTCGGCGAACATAAAAGAGGACAGTGGCCTGCTTAAAAAAGGATTTCAAGTGGCCCACGAGCAGATCTTGTTGGACAAGACCAAATGGGAACCCCTTCCCCTTAAGGGCCCCGAAACCCTTAAACTTGACGAAAACTCCCAATATGCAACTATTTCCAATGATTTGGTAACCGTTAAATTTGACAAAAAGGAAGGCCGGATCAATTCTTACCAATTTAACAGCGATGAACTGATCAAGGACGGCAATGGACCAAGGCCCAATTTTTGGCGGGCACCAACGGACAATGATTTTGGCAATGGTATGCCATTTAAGAACATAGAATGGAAAAAGGCTTCCCTCTTTGCCAAGGTAAAGTTATTTACCAGCAAGCAAACGGACAAGGGAATGATCGTTGTAAAGATAGATTACGATCTACCAGGGGTCGAGACCGCTTTCTCGTCGATATATACGATCTATGGTTCGGGGGCGATCCAAGTGGACAATCAACTAAACCCAACGCAATACAAGTCCAATATCCCCCGTATCGGCATGCGGATGCAGCTCCCAAAAAAATACGAAAACATGACGTACGACGGACGGGGGCCTTGGGAAAACTACCAGGACAGAAAGGCCTCGGCCTTTGTGGATGTATATACATCGACCGTATCCGATCAATACGTGCCGTACATCCGACCGCAGGAAAACGGAAACAGGACGGATGTCCGCTGGGCAGCCTTTTCGGACAGCAATAACAATGGAATATTGGTGATCTCATCCATAAGGAACAAAACGAACCTCGGCCTGAGTGCCCTGCACATGCTGAACGAGGACTTCGACGCTACTCCGGGGATGGATTATGGAGGCAATAGCACAAAAATGGGCAAAGATTACCAGATCGATGGCGTTCCCGAGATCAACCTCCATAAACACACCTACGACATTAAGGAACGCGACTTGGTACAACTGAACATAGACCTCGCCCAGCGAGGGGTGGGAGGCGATGACAGTTGGTATGCCTTGCCACAGGACAACTATCTGATCAAAGGGGATATTCCCCATACGTATAGTTTTTATATGGTGCCGTTTCAAAATGGAAGCAAGAAACTGTTTGTCGAAAGTTTTAAGGAATATTATCCGTTGGAGAATAAATAGGTAACCCTCAACCCTTTCCTGCGGAAGGTCTTTATCAAAAATATCTCAAATACTATTGCCCAAACAAATCCCCTTCCTTCTGGGGGGCTTAGGTTGGGGACAAGTTCATAAAGAATTACAAAAAAAAGATTGCCTATCACAACTCCGTTCCCATGAATAAACAACTATTTCTCTTCATATCCCTATCCCTGATCTTCTATTTGGCTCCCGCCCAAACGGACATTACCGTCCCCGAGCTCAAGGAACATATCCAATACTTGACTTCAGATAAAAATGCCGGACGATATCCCGGCGGGCATTTGAACCGGCAGGTGGTGCGGTATATTGAACATCAGTTTAAGGAATTCGGTATAGGGCCCTTTGGTAAAAGCTATAAGCAACCCTTTAAAACCCAGTTGAGGGTTAAGGAGGGCAACCCCCCAAAGAAGGATGTAAAAACATGGAATATAATCGGTTATATCGAAGGTGGCGATCCGCAATTGAAAGACGAATTTATAGTTCTCGGGGCACATTACGACCATTTGGGATTTGGGGGCGGACCTTCCTCCAAATCGGATAAAATAGCCATACACCCAGGAGCCGACGACAACGCCAGCGGTACGGCGGCCCTGCTCGAGATTGCCGAGAAATTGGAAGCCCATAAGGATTCCCTGAAACGAAGCGTATTGCTTATCGCGTTTGGGGCAGAGGAACAAGGATTATTGGGAAGCAAGTACTTTACCGAGAATCCCATTGTACCACTTTCACAAATAGTATTGATGATCAATATGGATATGGTAGGCAGGCTGAACGATCAAAACCAAGTTTATATGGGCGGTGCCGGGACCTTTCCTGGAGGTATGGATCTGATGACGGAGTTGGGCGAGGCCGAAGGTCTCTCCCCTATTGTTCACGCCGGTTCAGTGGGGGGATCGGACCACGTATCCTTTTATAAAAAAGGAATTTCTGTTCTGGGGCTTCACACTGGCGGACATCCTCAATACCATACCCCTGAGGATACGGCCGATCTCATTAATTATCAAGGTGAAAAAAAGGTTTGTGAATATATATACCATGTTCTGATGGCGGTAGCCGCCACGGATAGGCCAATGCAGTTTATTCCGCAGGATTAGAGGGCAACCTCAACCTAATGATAACCATATCACATTTTGAAATACGCTTTGCCTTGGACGCTTTACACCATTTTATGACTCGGCCTAAGGGGTTTGGCGAATAGCGTTTGCACATAACAAAAAATCCCGTCAACTACGGATAGCCAACGGGGTTCTTTGTTCGGGGGAACCGATAGAAAACTTATTCCACCTCATCCTTCCCAGAGACAACCTTATCTTCAAAAATATACTTGGAATAATGGATTCCCATTGCGTCGAACCGTTGGGCCAACTTGCCGAACCTGGATTTGAAATCGTTGAATTCCCGGTCTGCCTGTGGCGTCCATATTACCTCGGACAAGGCCGACATCCGCGGCAATACCATATATTCCACCTTATCCGGAGTGGCGATATATTCCGTCCACAGATTGCCTTGGCCCCCCAAGATAAAACCTGCCTGTTCCGGTGTTAGCTCGCTTGGGTCCGGGTTGTAGGAATACACTTTTTCTACAGGTAAGTAGCCACCAATATTGAGTGGTTCGTCCTTATCCTCGGACTGTCCATAGTCAAAATAGCAGTAGGTGGTCGGTGTCATTATTACGTCATGGAGTTGTTTTGCCGCCTCAATGCCCCCTTTCTCGCCCCGCCAAGACATTACCGTGGCATTCGGCGCCAGGCCACCTTCCAAAATTTCGTCCCAGCCAATGATGTTTTTGCCTTTGCTGTTCACGTATTTTTCAATGCGCTGTATAAAATAGCTCTGTAGGCCGTGTTCGTCCTTCAATCCCAGTTCTTTGATACGGGCCTGACATTTTGGACAGCGTTTCCAGTTGTCCTTTGGACATTCATCGCCCCCGATATGGATATATTTTGAAGGGAACAAAGGCATCACCTCATCCAACACATCTTCCAAAAAGTCAAAGGTCCCATCATTGCCAGCGCAGAAAACATCAGGGTATACCCCCCAGGATTCCTGGACTATTTTTGGAGTTCCTTCTTTTTGTAGTTCCTTGCCTTTTTCGGATATCATATTTTCCCGAACGACTGTAGGTTCCTTGGGAAAACAACTCAAAAAAGGGTAGGCCGCAATGGCGGCACTGGCATGGCCGGGCATCTCTATTTCAGGGATTACTGTGATGCCTCGGTCGGCGGCATACCTTACGATATCCTTCACTTCTTCTTGGGTATAGAAGCCACCAGACCGTTTATTGTCGTTCCTTTCTCCAGGCAATAGGCCCACAATGGTCCCGTTTCTCCAAGCCCCGACTTCTGTCAGTTTGGGATATTTCTTTATTTCGATGCGCCACCCTTGGTCCTCGGTCAAGTGCCAGTGAAAACGGTTCATCTTATGCATGGCGATCAAGTCGATATATTTCTTTACGAAATCCACCGGAAAAAAATGGCGTCCGACATCGAGCATCATCCCCCGATAGGCATATCTAGGACTGTCCGTTATTTCCACATCCGGGATTGTAAGCTTCTCCACAGAAGCCGATTCCGACCCGGGGGGCATCAACTGTCTCAAGGACTGAATACCATAAAACACCCCCTTGCCCGTTTTACCGGCGATGACAATACCATCGTAATTAACTGATAATCGATACCCTTCCACATTGTCTATGGCATCGTCAATTTTTAGGACGATAGTACCATCGGACGACGCAGAATCATTAGTGGTAAAAGCAATGTCATTGCCCGATGCCAGGCTGAGCATCTGGGCCAGATACTCGCCTTCCTTTTGCAGGGAGGCATCCCCGATGACCTTGGTATTAAAATCTACCAAAAAGCGGCCGTCCTTCATTGACAGTTCCTTTGGTTTTGGAACGATACCGTAATCAGCGGCTGTATTCTTGACGTCTTTGTAAGGGCTGCCACAGGCCAACAGTATAAAGGCAGTTAGAATAGAAAGTAATTTGTTCATTTTATCCTGATTTTAATTAAGTTCCATTTAATAAAGTTAATGTGTTACAACTTAAAGACCCGTTCCATCAACATCCATTTCTCTCCTGGTTTCGCAAGTGGCAGGGCCTGCTGGTAGTCCCACATCAGGACCTCCCACTCCTGCACCTTCGCATTGGCAGCGTCCATCTTCGACTTCTTTTCAAAGGAAAAATTATCATCGGTCTCCATGATCATAAACATCCGATTGCCCACGCGGTAAATTTCCATATCCACGATCCCGGCATCGGTTAGGCTCTTTAATACTTCCGGCCATACTTTTTGATGATATTTCTCGTATTCCTTTATTAGTTTGAGGTCGTCCTTAAGGTCGAGGGCTAAACAGTATCGTTTCATTTCGATAAAAAATTAAGTTAATAATTTGATTTTCATTTATTAAATAAAGGGCCAAGATGCAAGAACCTGGTATCAACAGCCAAGACTATTTTTAATGAGAATTAATATTAGTTCTTGATGCTGGATTCATAGGAATCAAATTTACTCCCATCCAAGTTTCCTATTTCATTGAGACCTTTTCCGGGGCTCCTGCCGTTTTAATTTCCAATTTTAAAGCCGCGTTATCCATATCGGAAAATTTACAATCGACTTTAACCGTGTGATCCCCTTCCCCGACGTTCCACTGCTGCGGATCCATAGGGATACTCTTAATCTTGCGCCAAGTTTTGTCATACAATACAGCCTCGTTTCCTCCCTTGTATTTTAAATATTGGCCTGGAGTTAAGGAAATCTGCAATTCGATTTTCTTGAAGTCGTCGATTTCTATCGAAATATTGGACACAGTAGCGTTAACGGTACTCATTATAAACTGCAGTGGCTGTTCCTTGTGCCCGTTTTTAAAGGTAAAGGTACTCCAAACGGGCTGACCTGGTTGAACGGTCATGGCCTTATGCCCAAAACGCCACACAGTGTAAGGTATCAAATTCCAACTGTTATCCGACAAGGCCTCCAATGAAAATTCGTTCTTGATGTTCTCCATCCGCTTTTTTTGCTCCGTCGAGAAGACATCGGCCTTCCTAGCCCTTTCCCATTGTTTTATCTTATCCAGGATCTCTTCCCCCAAACCATTTTTATCCGCTATATCTGCTGACGTAACCAAGGCATATCCTGCTTCAAACCCGGCACCCCGGGCCAGCATCCATTCAATGTCCTCCAGACCGGTACCATCGCGCATACTGAACCAGCCCAACATACTGGGGATATAGTTCCTGCGAAAATAATCCTGGTTCAGTAGTCGATAGGTGGTCTGACTTTCCCGAAAGCCAGCATACCACGGCTCACCCCAGTTCATACGGGTAAACATATGCCAAAAATAATGACCCGAACGGCTGGCGTCCATGATATAATCTTGCTTGATCTCCGGTTTTAATTTCTTGTACCAGGCATCGACAAAAAGAAGTTCACCGTAGGCTCCCATTCCGGTGGAATAGTTGCCCTCCAGGCCGTCGAAGGAAATCTGTTTGAGTCCGGCCTCGTTGAACAGATCGGCCAATGTTTCGGCCATTTCTTCGGAAAGTGAAATATTGCCCAGGAACGTTTTGTAGGCATGATCGGCCAATTTCGAAATTTCCTCCCCTGCCCCATGTTTGCTGGCCACCGTACCAAAAGCCCCCCGCTGGCAGTTCAACAGGGTCCATGGTGCCGTCTTGGATACCGTTTCGTACCGGATGATCTCTTCGCCCACCAGGACCGCGTGCAAATTGTTGTTCTCCATCTGGGCAAAATATGCAGGATCTTCGATTTCTATATTTTTATCGTCTTCGCCAACAACCGACGATAAAACGCTACTACCCACTTTTGCCAGCCTTTTATCGGGTACTGGCGTAACGTACGGGTCGTTGGTGGTTATAAAGTTGGACAGTGTATGTACCCCGACTTTAATTCCCTGGGCAGCAGCCCTATCCACACAAAATTTCATGCTCTTCCAGTTTTCGGGAAATTCATCCTTTTTTAGATCAAAATGTCCCCAATTCTCAAAAGGTCCGGGGTGGTACAGATAATCCAATCCTGCCTTTTTTGTTAGGGCGATGGCTTTATCGATGGTCTTGACACCAAATTCCTGGATAAGATAGGCCGAAGTAGCTACAGGGGATTCCTTGGCCCATTTGCCATCCAACATGGGGTGTGGCAATCCCTCTGCAATTTCGATAGCTCCCAATGTGGCTAAAACGTCGCTTGGAGGACAACCGAACAAGGCTATTTTGGAACCCACTATTCCCTCGTCCTTAAAGGAGGGCGATACATATTTCTCATGCCCCATTGCGGGAACTACCCTCGACTTGTCCCTTTTGCGGGCATAGGCCTGAATGGAACTTCCATAGTCCCGAGGTAGCGCTGTATTGCCCCGGTACAGAATTTTTAACGAATCGGAAACATCGATCAGGCTGGTGGTTCCAAAAATATCATAGGAAGGGGTGGAATCGTCTTCGGTGGACGGATAGCCTCCCAACGTACGTTTGTTCAGAGCCTGAATCCCCAAGGCAAAATCTTTATTTCGCACTACCCCGACGGTCTCCCCAATAGTTTCCTTGATGTCGGTCCGATAAGGTCCCCATAGAACAAGTTCAATTTTATCCACATGGGTAATGGAAACCAGCTCAAATGTAATATATCCCTCTTTTTGAGTTGCTTTCACAACCGCTTCAACGTTATTCATTGGATAGATCAAGGTCAACCGTTCCCCGCTTTCGTCTACCTCCATGGTAGATGGGTTTTCCAATTCTCCATTAACCTTGATCGCCATAAGACCGCCGCCTTCATCGCTATGGTGAAGATAATCCTTCCCATTCACCAAGTTTTTCAACTGTGTTACCTGACCCTTGGTGTTAATGCCGATTTCAAGGCCCTTGGTTGCCAGAACGATTCCATCGTCCTTTTGGCACCCAACCATTAAAATCGTTAAAAAAAAGATTGATGTTTTTAATAGTTTCATTTGTATTTAATTTGGCTGTTTTAAAAAATAGTGAAAATTAGATTAGAGAAAATAGAGTATAGACCTTTTTACATCAAGATTTTTCTCTGTTAGGACTTCGTCCTTGTTCTGTATGAACTTTTCTATGTGAACTTCCCTGATTAGTGTTGACCGTTTTTAATTAATTTTCTATGTTCTCTTCTCTATGTTCTCTTCTCTATGTTCTTTGTTCTTTTCTCTAGGTTCTTTGTTCCCATTATTTAGATACCATCAACTTCCAAAACTTCATCAGGATATGGCACTATTTTTCCCGTGGCCTTTTCAACCGGCATCTGGGCCTTCACCTCCCTTAAATAATCGGACAGCACCTTGGCAAGTTCCCTGGATTTTTCCGGTTCGGTCTCAACCAGATTGTGTTGTTCCCCAATATCGTCCTTGATGTTGTATAGTTCCAGGTGCTGATCCGCATGAAAATAAATCAGTTTCCAATCACCCAACCTTACCGTGCTGCTGGCCCCGATACCGGGACCCGACACGCCCCATTCGTTGGGATAGTGCCAAAACAAAGGACGGTTCCCCGGAAGATTTTGTCCTTTTAATATTGGCACGAAACTCTGTCCATCTACTTTTTGTACCTCATTTTCATTTTTTACGCCTGCCAATTCCAACACCGTTGGAAAGAAGTCCTCTATAATAACTTGGTGGTCCGTTTGGGTATCGGACGAAGTAACTCCGGGCCATTTTACGATCATCGGCTCCCGGATACCACCCTCGTAGGCAGAACCTTTTCCGCTGGCCAACGGCTTGTTGTGTGTATTGGGTTCGCCTCCCCTGCCATGGGCGCTAAAGCCCCCATTGTCGGACATAAACAGGATTATGGTATTGTCCGATACCCTCCTTTCTTCCAAATAATCCATAATATCCCCTAGGCTCTTGTCCATCCCCTCAACCATGGATGCATACCTCGCTTCTATGGAATCCAAACCCATGTCGTAATATTTCTGCATAAACCGGTCATCGCCCATAATCGGGGTATGCACTGCATAATGTGCCATATAGAGAAAAAATGGCTGCTTTTTGGTTACCGCCGTATCCATCGCCTTTTTAGCCTCCCTTGTCAGGGCCTCGGTCAAGAAAATATCCTGACCATAATAATTTTCAAGTCCAGGTACCGCCCAGACCTCCTTGCCGGGTATCCCATTTCCAAAATCCTGGATGCCGAAATAGCTTGCCGGGGCCCCGGCCGCATGACCGGCGATGTTGACATCAAATCCAATGTTGATCGGATTGGCGGCAGGGGTGTCAATGGCACCAAAATGCGCCTTGCCACAATGGATGGTAAAATATCCTGCTTCCTGTAAAAGCTTGGGCAACGGGGTGGCATAGGCGCTCTTTTCAATGTTGGCAACGGGACTCATGCCATTAACGTTCCACTCCGGGAACTGCAGGGTCGGGTGATCGAGCTCCATAGGTTGGATCTGGTCTTTCCTTAGCGTCCAATTGGTTACCCTGTGCCTGGCGGCGTTCATTCCCGTCATCAGGCTTACCCTTGATGGCGAACATACCGAAGTGGCATAGGCTTGTGTAAATTTCACGCCTTGGGCAGCCAAACGCTCCATGTTCGGGGTACGATACCGCGCGTTAAACGGAGTCATTCTATCCCAAAACGGCACCGAGGTATCCTGCCATCCCATATCGTCCACCAAAAAAAGAACGATATTGGGTTGGGATGGAAGCGTCGATATGTCTTCCTTCTGTTTTTGTTTGCAACCTAGGATCAGGGATAGGACAAAAAAGGTCATTGTGGCTTTTTTCATATGCGGAAATTTAAATTTATCCATAAATCATTGCTACACTTTCCTATTCTAACCTTCTAAGGTTTCCAACTACACACGAAAAATAAAACCTCAAGGCTTTTTATCTTCAATCTTAAATGCCTCCATTACAGGTTTTCCCCTCCAGAAATCAGGGGTTTTCAACCCCAAGACATAAGCGATCGTGGCTGCGGTGTCATAAGTTACGATACTGGATTTCAGTTCCCCGTTGGCGGGTATATTCGCCCCGTAGATTATCCATGGAATTTCCATTTCGGCTAGTGTTTTTCCACCATGGCCCTTACCAATTCCCCCGTGGTCGGAACTAAAGATAATGACGGTATCATCCATCATACCATTCTTCTTTAGAGTATCGACTATATGAACGACCAAGGAGTCGATTTCTTCCACGGTCTGATAGTATTCGGGGGTGTCATGGCCAATTTCATGGCCGGTACCATCTGGTTGGTCAAAGTGGATAAAGGTCAACGCCGGTTTTTCGTCAACGATAAATTGCAAGGCCTTATCCGCGGTCTCCTTATCGGTCTTGCCATTAAAATCGAGATCCACCATATTTTTTTCGAACAAATACCCAATCCCGTCCCAGGAATAGGAAACTCCCATTTTTGCCTCGGGCATTTGATCGTCTATCAAGCTAAAGATTGTGGGGTAAATGCCCCCCTTTCCGATAATTCTAGAGGGCACCTCGGGAGTCTTGCTGCCCCATTCGGTATAGCCGTGCAATTCAGGACCGGAACCCATGATCATGGACGCCCAATTAACGGCGCTGGATGAAGGCAAGACGGATCGGGCGTGGAGGGAATAACTGCCATTTTCCATCATTTTTCGCAGGTTGGGGAGCTTTGCCTTTTGAAAGGCATAGGCCCCAAAACCATCGGAACCGATCAAGACTACATGTTTGGCCAAAGCCTTGGGCTCTGTTTCAGAGGCTGATTTTTGCCCACAGCCCGTTAAGGCCAATATTAAAAGGATTAGGATGCCCTGGTTTGGTTTTGATTTCATGGTAGTTATTATTAGGTTAATTTGATTAATATTATTAGTGGTTCGCTACTTCAATTACTCTCTATCACCGAGCCACTTTCCCTGTACAGATCCACCTTGCCGTCCAAGAGTACAGCCAATACGGTCATATGCTTGTCTAGTACATAATCTGGCACTTTGATGTATTTAATTCCAGGGTATTGACTCCAATACACATTTCCAACCACTTGATGCGATAATTTGGTACCTTCACCTACCACCCAAATACGATTGATTTTATTTTTTAATCCCCGGAGGACTACCTCCCCGTTGGGATTGCCCTTTACAAACAGATAGAGGATGGTCTTGTCCTTGGACAGGGTAGAAGCACCGTAAAAATGCTCCTTGGGAATTCCTGCCACGGTCCCATAAATAGCCTCCTTATGTTTGCTCGTCCACTCCCCCAGCCCCTTCAAGATTTCCACCTGCTGCTCTGGAATGGTACCGTCACCCTTGGGGCCAATATCGAGCAGCAGGTTACCCCCATTGCCAATGACATCCGTAAAAATCCCGATAATTTGATCGAGGGTCTTGTAATCGTGGTCGTTCTTTTGGTATCCCCAGGAATCGTTCATGGTCATACAGAGTTCCCAATATTTATCCTTGGGCCGGGTAATGGGCATGCCTTGCTCCGGTGTGGCGTAATCCCCATGTTCATTGAGCCTGGAATTTAGAATGGTGCTGGGGTTCTTGGCCAACAACAACTTTCTAACTTTTGGGGCCTGCCATTCTTCCGAACTGTGTTCCCAATCCCCATCGAACCAATAGAGATCGGGATTGTAGTTATCGGAAAGCTCCTTTAATTGACCCTGGTAGTAGTTTATGAATTTTTGCCAACGGTCGGGTTCGGCAGAAATCATATAGCGTACGGAATCCCTTGTAAAATTGGTGTAATCTGGATAGGACCAATCCGGAAGTGAAAAATAGATACCCACTTTAAGGTCATTTTTACGCAGGGCCTTGACAAAAGGGGTAAGAACGTCCCGATGGGCAGCTGAATTTCTAACGGCATTCAAATTCCCGTACTTCGTATTCCAAAGGGCAAAACCATCGTGATGTTTGGCTGTGATGACGGAGTATTTGGCACCACTCTTTTTTATAAGTTCGGCCCAGGCTTCAGGATTATAGTTCTTTGCAGAAAATCCATTGGTCTGTTCAAGGTAATCGGCATGAGAAATGTACCCATTGTAGAACGACCACGATTCGTCAATTCCGTTTACCGAATAGAGCCCCCAATGGATAAAAATGCCCAGTTTGGCATCCTTGAACCACTGCATTTTCCTTTGCTCTACTTGTGTGGAATCCGGAACTTGGGCCGATATAAAAGAACTCATCCCTATAAAAAAAGATAAGACCGCCATTCTTGTGGCAATATCGATCGTACTATATTTTTTCAAGGTTTCCATTTAATTCTGTCTTTATATCCTTTTGCAAACTAATTTCTTCGTCGGTTGAACCATACTTCAGTTTCACCGTTTTATCGACAGCTGGTGTCAATCCCAACCTTACCAATCGGCCTTCCTTCCATTCAAGGTCTACCGTAACATTGCCCCTCGCCTTAAGCCCCGTAATCTTTCCGTTCTTCCAGTTAGCAGGTAATGCCGGTAATACCCGGATAAAACCTTCATGGGATTGCATTAGAAGTTCCGCCACTGCGGCAGTGTAACCAAAGTTCCCATCGATTTGAAAGGGCGGATGCTCATCGAACATATTATCGGCAATGGATATCTGCAAGAGCTTCTTTATATTTTCCTCGGCCGATACTGGGTCCAATAACCTCGCGTTGAGATTGATCATCCAAACCCTGCTCCATCCCGTTCCCGCACCTCCATGTTGCAATCGATAATCAATAGTTTTTTGGGCGGCCTGAAACACTGCCGTATCACTTTCGGTGATTTGATCCCCAGGATGCAGGGCATAAAGATGGGACATGTGCCGATGCCCTTTTTCAGCCTCTTCATAAGGGCGGTCCCATTCCAAAATACGGCCATCGTCCCCAACGACAACCCCGGGATGAAGTTTGGCACTTTTATTCCTTACCTCTTTGATAAAGGAATCGTCTATGTTCAATTCTTTGGCGGCCTTTAGCGTATTATTAAACACTTCGGCAATGATCTGATGTCCCATCGCGGCTCCATAGGACACCGTGGCAGGCTTGCCATCGGCTGCTATGTACGAGTTCTCCGGTGAGGTTTCGGGGGCGGAGACCCAGGTGCTATCGCGCTTATCCAACACCAACCAGTCCAGATAAAATTCAGCAATTGATTTTAAGGCCGGATAGGCTTCCTTCTCCAAAAATGCCTTATTTTGTGTGTATTGATAGTGTTCCCAAAAGTCTTGGACCAACCATCCACCTCCATGGATCCAAGCTCCCCAATACGGTCGTTCGGCCCGCATAAAGGCAGGTGCCCATAAATCGGTAGCGTGGTGGGCCATTGTCCCCCTCTTGATTCCGTACTGTTCTTTTGCTGTAATACGCCCCCGCTCAAACAGCCGATCTGCAAATGCAAAAATCGGTTCGTGGCATTCACTCAGATTCGTTACCTCCGCAGGCCAATAGTTCATTTGAAGGTTGATGTTGAGGTGGTAGTCGGCATTCCAGGGCGCTTCGATATGCTCGTTCCAAAGTCCTTGCAGATTTGCCGGATTAGACCCGGGACGAGAGGAAGAAATGAGCAAATACCTGCCATATTGGAACAACTTCGCAGCAAGATCGGGGTCATCCGTCCCTTCCTTCACCCGCTTTAACCGTACGTCGATAGGCAGGCTATCCAAAGCTTTTCCATCCAAATCAAAAGACAATCGGTTATACAGGTTTTGATAATCCTCGGTGTGATTTGCAAGAAGTCCATCAAATGATTTTTCTTTTAATGATGCTAAGGTCTCACTGTTTTTGCTTTCATAATCCTTGTGATAGAACGAAGTGTTGCAGACCATATAGAGGGTCACTTTTTTAACCCCTTTAAGCAACAACTGGCCTTCCTGGGCAGTTACCGTACCTGAATCGTTCTTGACCTGTAATCGGGTCTCAAACTTTACACCGTAGTCCAAGGGAAAGGGTTTTGAATCCCTTGCGCCACCGTATTGGGTTACCATACCCTTCATACTGATTTCGTTATCGGATGGGTTGGAGGTGGTAACGGTCTTATGCCCGTGATCTTCTGGGCGATCCAGCCTCAAATTTAAATCCATGCCTTCTTGGGCACTGGTGGACAATTCCACCACCAAAACATCATCCGGATGGGAGGCAAAGACTTTTTCCGAATAGCTATCCCCTCCAGAAACATAGTTCACGGATACCAAGGCATCGTCCAGGCTCAAAGAACGTTTGTAATCCTCTATCTTTTTATCCTTTTGAAAATCGATATACAGGTCGCCCATGGTCTGATGGGAACGTAAAATCGATTTATAGGAGAACCTTTCTACGATTAGTTTGTCGGCTTGGTGGGGCTTGCCATCCCTTAACAATTGTCTTATTTCCTCAAGGTCTTTCGGAGTTCCCTTGGAATTTCCCCAATCCGGTCCCCCCGGCCACATGGAATCTTCATTGAGCTGAATGCGTTCATGGTTGGGGTCTCCAAAAACCATAGCTCCCAGCCTTCCGTTGCCCACCGGCAAGGCCTGCATCCATTGGGTGGCGGGTTGGGCGTACCAGATATCATTGGTTTCGCGGGCCATTTCCTGATTCTGACAACAGAAAAATGTTAACCCAAGTAGTGTTAGTATGAACTTTTGGATCTGTTCCATTCCCTTATTCTTTTTTAAACCTTATTTCAATTCCCAATCATCCGTTCTAAAAGCCGAAGCCGGCAAGCCCTCAGAATTGAACAAATTGGGCAATGCCCCATTGGTAAAGGCAAAGCGAACCGCTGATGGATTCTTGACTTTTGAAGAGGACACAATTACGGTGCTACCACTTATTTTCGCCTTTGCGGAATAAAAAACTTTATCTTGTCCGGCAATAAAAAATTCCCGTAAGTCCTTTCCCTTTTGCATTAATCCCTTCTCCGCATGTTCAAAATTCAGGACAATCTTTTTGTTTTTTATTTCCATGGATTCGAATACGGGACCGGAGTATTGCAGTTCCTCTTTCCCGTAGGTTTTGGCCAATGCCCATAGGGCCAAGCGATGTCCCACGTCTTGTTTATTTATAGGATGGATATTTTCCAAATCCCCAATATCATTGGTTACCACCATCCCAGTATTGTCCAAGTTTTTCATGGTATTGAGCTGCGCGTCCCTTACATGGGCCGCATCCGTACCGTTGGGGTCGTCATATTTATACGGGGCAATCTGCACAAAATAAAATGGCAAGTCCTTACCCCATTCCTCCCGCCAAGATTCGATCATCAATGGAAAGGAGCTGTAATAGGAAACAGGATTCACCCTGTTGGATTCCCCCTGATACCAAATGCATCCAGCGATATTGAATTTGGTAATTGGATGTATCATGGCATTGTAGGCCAAACCAGGCTTGCTGGGCCACCAGGCAACTTCATTCAGTTTTTTCGCCGCTTCATTAAGTTGTCCATTTTCGGTTATCAGTTCCTCTTTCAACCAAACCTCAACAGGAGTACCGCCCCAGCTGGAATTGATTAGACCAACCGGAATAGATAAGTTCTTGTATAGGTCCCTGCCAAAAAAATAGGCGACGGAACTAAACTTCTCCATAGTTTCGGGCGTACAAACCTCCCATTTTCCTTTCAATTGGTCCTGGGGCTTGTCCGATATCCGCTGTGCAACTTGAAAAAAGCGTATCTCTGGATAATTGGCGTTTTTTATTTCTTCCTCCACGTTCTCCAATCCGTTTTTAGGCGTCCACTGCATATTGCTTTGCCCGGACCCCAACCACACCTCACCGATCAGTACATTCCTCAACTCCAATTTTTGATGACCCTCTACCATAACGCTGTAGGTGCCCCCTGCCTTGGGAGTTGGCAATTTTAGGGACCAAACCCCTTGATAAGCCTTGGTGGTTACTTTTTCATTATTCCAAGTTCCATATACCGTTATCTCCTCACTTGTAGCCGTGGTCCATCCCCATATGGTAACATTCGATCGTTGTTGCAGTACCATATTATCCGAAAGAATGGACGGAAGCCAAATCTCACCATAAGTACTGGTGGCGCAAAGCATGAGCAATAATCCTAATAACTTTTTCATCTGTTTATTTTTATTGTTTTTTATAGGTCAGACCAGCCCGAAAGAATCGTTCTGGCGGGTGCAATTATTCACATCTCCGATAATTGTTTTTTAAAGGTGTTCATGAACCTTCGGTTTCGCCAATAATCATCAAGGTGAGTATCAAGAATGGTTATGGCTCATTTCATACGTTTAAATTTTATTGTTTTTTATCGGTGGATTTTGTCATAAATTCCCACGTTACTTTTTTGTTGTAGCTATAAGGCTCGCCTTTTGCCGGACTGCCTATTGTACCCCTTAGAAATCCTTTTTTGTCCTTATTTATTCGAATATCGACCTTTGAGAACTGACCTTTTTCAAAGTCGAAGCTTACGCCATCGTCATCATATAGGACAAAATCCCCTTCCTTGGTGCCGTAATATCGAATAATCAAATTTGATTTTTTCCCATTTTTGGGAGTCTGGCGTTGGGCGGGTATCATAGGAATTATCCCTCCATCCCTGACATACAACGGGATTTTTTCCAAACCCGGGGTTATGGTAATCACCTCGTTTTCCCCAACGAATTCACCGTTGTAGAAATCGAACCATTTCCCTTTGGGAAGGATAACCTTTCTTTGTTTTTCTCCTGCGAACATAGGGGCCACCAAAATATTGTCGCCCATCATATATTGATCTTTTATTTCACTTTTAATGGCCACCTTATAAGGATTGTCGGTGGAGTTCAGTTCACCTTCAGCTACATCTGGGTCGTAGGTAAAACCATTTACCAAATTCATAGATCTAAAGGGAGGTATACCTTGAAAATGGTATTGGGCAAAAGTGGAATAAATATAGGGCAATAACTGCATTCTTAAATTGGCCACCTCCCTAACGGACCTTTCCACCTCGGGAAAAGACCAAGGTTTGGTACCATCGGCCCAGGCGTTCAGCATGGCCATAGGTGAGAAACAAACGGTTTGCATCCTTCGCAACCACTCCTCAGCCGTTTTTGAGGCACGGACTTCCGGGGTCCATAAAACCCCTATAAAACTGCTGTTAACAAGGGCCGTTATAAAATCCTTATGGCTGTAATAATCATTGTAAATTACATAAGGCAAGGCACTTGCCCCTGCATTGGATGCCCTTACCAAACCATAGGTTCTCTGATTTAATTCCTTAAACCATTTTGCGGTCATGTCTTGGACCATCAATCCGTAGACCTGTCGCATTTGTTCACCACTATAGCCGGAAGGAAAGGTGGCCACATCGGGCCATAACCAAGAGTCATACCCATCAACCTCATCAATTTTATATCCACTTACCCCGATTTCCAAATGATTCTGCATAAAGTGTTTCTTGAACAATTCCCGTGTTTCGCCTAGGGTAAAATCGGGTACAAGCCCGTTCCAAACCGTATGGGAAGCAGTAAGGCCTTTCAATTTCGGATATAGGGAACCTACAGGGGACACATAGGGATTCATCCACAAATTGGAACGTACACCCATCTCGGATAGGTCTCCAATAAACCCTTTGGGGTCGGGAAATCTGGTCTCGTCCCACTCAAAGGTACAGGGATAGGACATACTCTGCCATCCCGGCTCCACACCAATAAAATCTAATGGAAAATCGCGATCTTCAAATTCTTGGGCTTCCCTGATAATATCGTCCTGGGTATAAAGGGTAGGAACTCTCTGGGTGAATCCCAAGCCCCATTTTGGCGGAAGATATCCCCCTCCATTAAATAGGTTGTAACGCTGGACGGCTTCCATTGGGGAAGAGCCTCCATAAACATAAATATCCGTTCCTTTGGCGGGGACCAAAATCTCCACTGCATCCGAATAGGGTTGTGGATCCCATTGTTTATCGGTATTCCTATCCCGTACAACAGGTGGATCATCAGCAGCCACACGAACCCCTGTACCCACGTAAACCGTGATGTAACGGGCCGCATCTATCAGAACCCCATACCCCTTGGAAGACACATAGAACGGTACGGGAGCGTGGGTTCGGCCATTGTCCTCACCTCCATAATGGTCCACATGCAACCGCATTATCCTTGCTCTTTGATGTACCGTTTTAAAATTGAGTCCCAACCCAAAAATTTGCTCCTCCCTGGATAAGGGAAATTGCAAATAGGTCTCTCCATCGACTATTTTGGTCTTGATCTTATCTTTTAAAAAAGGGAATACGGCTGCAGGCAATTTGTTGAGTGCCCCAACCTGGGGATGGATATCAGCAGCTTTTAGCAAACTTATAGCCTCTGGCTCACCGACGCTGGCTTTCCAGATTCCATTCTGGATCTCGGTCCACGCCATCTCCTGCGCGATTGCAGCACCCCAAAAAAGAAGCGACAAGAATAGGATGGGGAAGGTTGGTCGTCTAGTGTTCAATTCTTTATTTTATCAAATTACTTATAGCCCTTTGCAACTTGTCTTGAAACCCCCAAGCCTTCGATTCCAAGTTCTACCACATCCCCAGGTTTTAAATAGGAAGGCGGGGTCAGTCCCAATCCGACCCCCGAAGGCGTTCCAGTGGAAATGATATCCCCTGGCAACAAGGTCATAAACTGGCTGATGTAGCTCACCACTTCCTGTATATTGAATATAAAATCCGAGGTATTGCTGTTTTGCAGGGTCTTTCCGTTGAGTTTTAGCCATAGGTTCAGATTATTAGGGTCTTTTATTTCATCCGCCGTTGCCATAAATGGCCCAATAGGCGCAAAAGTATCGCAACCCTTGCCCTTGCACCACTGCCCTTCCCGTTCAATTTGAAAGGCACGTTCGCTATAATCGTTATGCAGTACATACCCGGCCACGTGTTCCATGGCGTTGGCTTCGGATACATAGGAGGCCCTTTTTCCGATGACCACCGCCAATTCCACCTCCCAGTCCGTTTTTTGGCTGTTTTTGGGAATGATCACGTCGTCGTTAGGACCAACAATGGCGGAAGTCGCCTTAAAGAACAAAACAGGCTCCTTCGGGATGGCCATCCCGCTTTCGGCGGCATGCTTGGCATAGTTGAGCCCAACACAGACCAATTTTGAAGGCCTTACGGTTGGCGGGCCCAACCTGACGTCATCCCCAACCTTTGGACAAGATGATGCATTTGACTTTAGCCACTCCTTTAATCTTGTTATTCCGTCGCCTCCAAAGAATTCCTCATTATAATCCGTTCCAAATTTGGAAACGTCGATACGTGTTCCATCCTCCAATTGAATTCCCGGTTTTTCCTTTCCTGCTGTACCAAATCTTATTAGTTTCATGTTTTATATGTTTATTGTTATTGTTATTGTTCGGTGTTCGATGTTTGGTGTTCGGTGTTCGGTGTTTGAATAATAATCAAGGCAAAAATGGAATCAGTTTACCCATTCACTTTTTCACTCCATTGCTTTTTTACTAAATATAGCGACCTGTTCCCATTCCTTGTCCCCAAGGGGCAGATCATTTTTTTGAATTTTTCCGGGTGTGCTTCTTCCATTATGGATAAGGGAAACCATCATATTCTTCATTTCTTCTGCAATATCGGGGTTATCTACATACAGATTGTTCTCTTCGGACGGATCTTTGGATAAATCGTACAGTTGATATTCCGGCAATCCCACCACCTCCTTGGAATCGGGTTTGGGATCGCTCCAACCCCCAGAACCGGGACAGAAAATCATTTTCCACCTACCTTTCCTAAGAGCAAAGCTGCCATTGATGGAATGATGGACCGTGGTTTCCCTTTGATAGTCTGCTGAATTTGGGTCCATAAATAACGGGAGCATGGAATAACTATCCTCCCCTTCATTATCCGCCAACTGTATATTTATGATATCGGCGCAAGTAGCCATCAGGTCTGTAGTGCATATGGTTTTGTCCGAGGTAGTACCCGGTTTTATTTTACCGGGCCATCGCACAATAAAAGGTTCCCTATGGCCACCTTCAAAAATATCGGCCTTATGGCCCCGATAGATGGAGCTTGGATTGTGCCCTTTCTCCCCCAAAACCTTGTAATCCGCCTGTGGGGAGCAACCGTTATCACTGGTGAAAATTACGATGGTGTTGTCTTCTATCCCCGTTTCTGCCAAAGTTTTCTGCAATTGTCCCATATATCCATCGATCTCCATAACAAAATCCCCATAAGGATTCAGGTCGCTTTTCCCCTGCCACTCCGGGGTTGGTAGGATCGGCGTATGGGGTGAAGGCAGAGCCAAATAAAGGAAGAATGGGGCATTATCTTGGGATTTCTCCTTTATATACTCCATCGCCTTCCCGAAAAGATGGGGTGTTACCTGCTCATGAACAAAATCGGAAGCAGTGGGACCTTCGCGCCACCATCCGTATTTATCGGTACTTCCGGTAACCGAATCCGGTACCATGGTGGGCAACCCATTCTCTACATACACATAAGGCGCCATATCCAAAGAGCCCGAAAATCCATAAGAATAATCAAATCCGAGATCATTGGGTCCGTTCGTAATAGGTTTGGCAAAATCCAAATTGACATAATCGGTAGGATTCCAACCGGTACCCCCTACACTGTCTCCTTGTATTAAGGCCCAATCCCATCCCAGATGCCATTTTCCGACAAAGGCCGTGGTGTAGTTCGCCTTTTTCAACAACGAGGCAACGGTAGTTCTGGAACTGGGTATTAAGGCCTTGGAAACCCCAGTGAGCACCCCGCTTTTAAGTGGGCTCCGCCAATTGTACCTGCCCGTTAGGATGCCATATCGGGTAGGGGAACAAACGGCCGAAGAGGTATGGGCATCCGTAAATGTCATCCCCTCTTGGGCCAATCTATCAATATTGGGCGTATTTATTTTTCCATCGGAATTAAAGGAATGGATGTCACCTATTCCCAGGTCGTCCGCCAAAACGTAGACGATATTGGGCAGCTTTTCCGCCTTTACCATCTCTTTTTCCTTATCTCCACAGCTACCAATGATAAGGGCGATGAACGCAAGCCATGAAACATTTCTAAAAGCTAAAACTTTTCCCATTCCTTTATTTTGTAATTAGCGTAACCTTCATTTCATTTTGGTTCCTATGGATTGTCAAATTCATCTGCCCTTTCCAGTTATTGGCTTGATATAATTTCATCAGGTCGGGGACCGAATTTAGTTCCTCTCCTTCACTAGCAATGATCACATCGCCTTCCTGCAGTCCTGATTCGCCCAAAACACTGTTTTCTTCGACCTTAACGACCATAACTCCGGCCGTTTTATTAAGGCCTGATGCGGAACGTTCCGCCATCGTTGTTATATTCCTTATTTTACCCCCCAGCCAGTTAAAGGAAGCCGATTTATCACTTGCCTCCCCAAAGAACAGGTCAGGGATTTCGGGTGTCTTGGCCAGAGCTTTCAATTTAGGGGTTTTTACTCCAAAATCATCGGTTTCAAAAGGATTAAATCCGATTTTATACGCCGGTGATCCTTCTTTTATTTGATAATTTCCCTCGCCCGCATCTATGAACAAAGGATCGCCCGAGACACTATTTTCGTCCACGCCATTTTTTTGGGCATTTTCCAAAGATTCCTTATCGGGAAATAGGTTGTAATCCACTTCCTTCCCCCATCCCTCAAGCCTTATATCCCTGTGTTCAGTAGACACAATGTTGTGTCGAAAAATATCTCCACTTTCCCTGAACCACACGTGGGGATGAAAACCATTGTTGAGCATAATATTGTTCTCCACGGTACGATGAAATCCCTCCCGTAATTTTATCCCCCCATTTAAACATACGTTGTTATAAATTCCGTAATTGGAGGATCCATCATCTAGATCGATGTCCCAGCCATGATCGCACCTGAACCTATTATGGCGGATGATGGTCATATGAATGGCATCCCATAGGGGCATTTCTGGATTATCGGCAACCATCTGATCCATTTTGGACCTATTGGGATGCCAGAATCGATCCCGGCCCCAAGAGTTGAATGCCCCGTGATCCCCAGATTCCAATACCGTACTGAACACGTCGTTTCCTTCAATAATGTGACCGCCCCAAGTGCCGTCCCCAATGTTGATCCCAGCCCGTGGCACCTCATAAATACTGTTGTTGCTTACGGTGATGTTCATAGCAATGGCAATTTCTACCCCAGCAGTCTGTTTTTCCACACGGCCTATTCTATAAATTAGGTTGTTGTCCGCTGTACCGTCACTCGGATAGGCTTCGGTTTTTGGACCTCGTATTGTATCCATCCCAGTTAATGGGACAAACTCGTTATAATGGAAGGAAGGCGAACGGACAGCATTGGGATCGCCCACAAAACAGATACCCGTGGCTCCGATTTCGTGGATATGGTTGCCTTGGATCAGGGTCCCTCTGTTGTATTTGCTGACAAAAACAGCATTGCCGCCTAGATTGGTGAATTCACAATCCGTGATCGATACGTTTTGAGTATTTTCCAAAAAAACCGCCCCACCCCGATATATGGTCCAATCGCTGCGCAATAGGGGTTCGTAATTCTCCATATAGGTGCGTTGGGCGTGCTCAAAGCGAATACCCTGGACAGAGAGGTTTTTTACGGGATTTTCCAAGGCACCTACAATTTCCATCAAATGTTTTTGCATTACACCCTCTGCCTTGGCATTATTCAAATCGACTCCCACTTGCGGCCAGAAGTACAGCTTGTTGTCCTCGCTCAGATACCATTCCCCGGGACTATCCAGTTCTTCACAAACGTTTTCGACCATGCGATATTTTTCGTGCATTTTGGACGGACGATTGTTTTGTTGGCCTCCCTCCAAAATGGCCTCCCCGTGATCATCGACCCCCGTCACCACATAATGAAAGTCGCCCCATTCCCCACTGTGCATCACATTAACGATAGCCCCATTGGGATGTTTCCAAGTTTTTATCCTTGCAGGGGAAATGGCATCTTCCGCTGAACCCTGCCAATGTCCTCCATTTTCATCATAATTGGGATAACGGGCCAAAATCTGTTGTTGACCATTGATAAATAATTGATCAAAACGTTCGTTCTTGGCAACTTTGGCTACATAAATGCTGTCCTTGTATTTTGTCCATATCAAATTTAAAAGCATGGAACCTTTGATAATTGTTTTTTCTGGACCTTCTCCGATAATACTAATCGGTCCCGATTCGGGACCTAATCTTATGGTTTCCGTTAATCTAAATTCCCCCTCTCCCAGATGGATATTGATCAGCCCTTTTTGATTGTCATTTCTTAATCTGCCGACCTCTTCCATGGCTTCCATAATAGAAGTGAAACCTTGTTTCCCACTTCTGTCATCGTTGGCAATAACATAGATATCGGTACTTTTTGACGTACAGCCTGCCAAGAGCCACAAAAACAAGGAAACAATAAAGGCCGAATTTAGTAGGGTTTTAAATTTTGGTAAAGCTGCAATCATCTTTTATCCAATATATTGGGACTGAAATCCATGGCTATCCATAAATACATAGCTAAAAGGCAAATCCATCCACATTACTCCGGCAATATCCCCAATTCTGCAATTGCAGCAGTTTTACCCCCACCAGCAATATTGGTCGCTTCGATTCTTATATATCTTGTGCTGACCGGATTTTTAAAATAGTGCGTCCTTTTTACGGGGTCGTTGATCAGGTTGCCAAAAGTAAAGGATTCCAAAACCTGCCATGACTCGCCGTCCTTGCTGGTTTTTATCATCCCATTTTCTATCATTCCTTCCGAATGATCATGTTGGGGGGTATAGGTAAAGCCCTTGATCTTATACTCTTTTCCCAGATCGAGGTTTAAATAATGTGGCTTCCCTTTTGGACCGGATTGCCAATAGGTAGAGGGGTTTGCATCAAAAGACAGCTCCTCACGGTTCTCCCCGCTAAAGCTATCTGCCTTTATACTCT